>Ga0067045_1027371_pt1 | contig 204478 bp, 212 predicted proteins | sample TerdegcTABiofilm_FD_59184 | JGI IMG/M metagenome (GOLD analysis project Ga0067045, IMG submission 59184) | Combined Assembly of (Gp0054472, Gp0054536) Wastewater bioreactor microbial communities from Singapore -Terephthalate degrading...
AAAAAAAAAAAAAAAAAAAAACAAAAAACAAAAAACAAAAAGAAGGAAAGATTGGGGGTGCGCGGGAGGCTGCGCAACTCACCCGCGCCTGTCGACTATGTCCTCGGTCCCAGGCCCGGTCCCTATGATCGCCACAGGGACTCCCAGGTTCTGCTCGATCTCCTTGACGAATGCCTTCGCCCTGTCCGGCAGGCTTTCGTAGCTCCGCGCCCCCCTGCACTCCGGGAATATCGCGTCAAGCTTCGTAAGCGCTATCTGCGTCCCCCCGTTTATCCTCAGCGACCTCTCCGCGAGCGCATAGTTGAACGGCGCAGCCCTCCTCTTCCTGCCGGTCACCGTGGCGACCTCCAGCCAGCCCCTACTCGCAGCCTCGTCCTCGGGGAGCTCCCCCTCGAGCGGCCCGCCCCCCACCCTGGTCACGTAGGACTTGAAGACCACGACGACTTCGTCGACGTCCTTCGGCCCCACGCCGACCTCGCTGCAGACCGCAGAGGCGGAGACGTCCCTGCTGGTGACGTACGGCGGGTCGCCGTGGAAGAGCGAGAGGTAGAGCCCCTGCGTGCCCTCAAGGAGGACCCTGCCGCCCGACTTTGCGCAGTCGTGGACCTCCCTCTCCACGTCGGTGAGGTAGGGCTTGAGCTCGTCGAAGTCGCGGGCGAGCCTCATCGTCCGGAGCACCCTGTCGACCATTGCTGCCCCGACCCCAGACCCGGTCGAGCCGACCTTCTTCATCAGGAACTCGTCCTTCCTCTCCCTCTCGATGTGCTCAGGGAGTATCACGCCGCTGTTCCGGTCCACCCCGAGCCTGCCCTCGGCCCCCGTGATGGAGATCTCCCTCTTCAGGGTCTCTATGCTGTACAGCGCCCCGGCCGCTATGAGCAGCCTGGTCCTCCTGTTGACGTAGGCGCACGGGATTATCCTGAGCTTGACTTCCTTCCCGCCCTCGACGATCGTGTGCCCTGCGTTTATCGACCCAGTCCTGACTGCCAGGGCGTAGTTGTCCTTGAAGCCCATATAGGCGGCTATCTTACCTCTGGGGGGATCCCCGAAGCGGGGACCCTTTCCCCTCGTCTCCGTAGAAGCCGCCAACGACCACAGTCACTGTCATTTAACCACCAGTCGAATACAGCGCGGGTCCGTATAAAAAGATTATATGCCCCCGGTGAGTGGATACATTCTTTGTATGTCTGCCTGCTTGCCTGAGTGTCTGCCCTTGGCACGCTTAGCGGGGGTTGGGCCGGGCGACCGACCGGATTCCTGTCAACGAGCGGGAGGGTAAGCTGGGGCGATTGGGCGGCAGGAAGGGGGTTGTGGGTTTGGAGATCTACGGCATAAGGACAAGGCTGGTAGGGCCGGGGGACGACCTCGTCGGGCTGGCGATCGAGGGTGCCAAATCCTCGGGGCTGGAGATAAGGGACGGCGACATACTCGCGTTCTCAGCCAAGGCTGTCGCCACCGCGATGAACAGGCTCGTCCGCCTCTCCGACGTCCGCCCCTCCCCGGCGGCAGTCGAGCTCGCTGAGCGCCACTCGATGGACCCTGCATTCGTCGAGGTGGTGATCCGGGAGGCCGACCAGATCTTGGGGGGAGTCAAGCACGCCCTAGCGACGATCAAGATGGGGATACTTGTCGCGAACGCGGGTGTGGACCAGTCCAACTCCCCGCCTGGCTTCGTCGCGCTCTGGCCCGAGGATCCGCAGTCTGCGGCTGAGGGGCTGAAAGCCTCGTTCTCCGGGAGGGGGCTGGATGTCGGCGTCCTTATAATCGACAGCAGGACGCTCCCGCTGAGGATGGGGAACAGCGGCGTCGCGATAGGCATAGCCGGCTTCAGGGCGGTCGAGGACCTGAGGGGGAGGCCCGACCTATACGGCAGGCCGCTGCGCCTCAAGAGGTTCATGGTCGCCGACAACCTTGCTTCCGCAGCGCAGCTGGTGATGGGCGAAACAGACGAGTCGAGGCCGGTCGCGCTGATCAGGGATGCCCCGGTCACGTACGGCAGCGGGTACGGCATCGGCGAGGCGTACATACCGCCGGACCAGTGCCTCATCATGCATCTCCTGTCCTGCAGGGGGAAGGGGCATCCTTAGGCGATGCGCCCGTTCCGCCAAGCCGGAGCACTCCGGGAACCCAAAAAGCCTTCGGTCTCGCCATCGTTGATCTAAAACCCCTGCACCAAAGCCTTAATATCCCATAAAAAGGCTTAAAGTGATCCAAGGGATGAGTGAGCGGTTCATGTCCTCAGAACTCGACGCCCTCGACAAGCTCATAATAAAGACCCTCCAGTCCAACGCCCGCACCCCCTTCTCGAAGATAGCAAAGGAGGCCGGCGTCAGCGAGGCCACCGTCTTCCTCAGGGTGAAGGGGCTCCAGCAGCGCGGCGTGATAAAGTCGTTCAGGGCAATCGTCGACCCGCAGAAGGTCGGGAGGGGCCTATCGGCTTTCATTCTCGTCAAGGCGGACCCGAAGAGGTACACCGAGGTCGCCAGCCTGATCAGGGACCTGCCCGAGGTCACTGAGGCTTTCGACGTCACCGGCCCTTACTACCTGATCTGCAGGGTCGACGTCCCGGGGAAGGAGGCGCTATCCGAGGTGATCGACAAGATGGGAAGGGTGGAGGGCGTGCTCAGCACTGAGACCGCCATCGTGCTCAAGGAGATAAAGGAGAATGTGGGGCTGGGCGTCTGAAAGCCCCTTCCGCGGCACATTTTCGGATTAATGCCCTTCTGTCCGCCCTAGCCTCACGGTTGCCGCCCCTTTGCAACCCTACTGTCCTGGGATCCTGAATTCCTTCCCGCACCTGGGGCACTTCGCGAAGCCGCACCTTCCGAACGTGACCTCGTTGCATCCGGTGCACGCAAAAGTCCTGGAGTACATCAGGCTGAACCTGCTCCCGCAGTTCGGACAAACAAGGATATCGCCCATAAAGACACTTCGAGTTGAATCTGGGGAAGGAAGACATTATAAACTTGACTGCATTATCTCTTTCGGTGAACTGTTTGCCGAAGCCTCTGGTCATTAAGGCTGACGACGACGAAGTGCTCGACGTGGAGCTCGAGGAGGACTTTATAAAGGCAAACGAGCGGATGGCTGCCCTCAACCGCAGGACTTTCGACCGGGCAGGGGTCCGCGTCGTCGACTTCATGGGCTCAATCGGGTCCGGGAAGACCTCGATAATCGAGAGGCTCGTCGAGCGCCTGAAGGACAAGTACCGCATCGGGGTGATCGCCGGGGACACCGCGACGGACATAGACGCCGAGAGGGTCTCCAGGCACGGCGTGCCGTCGATCCAGATAAACACGGGCAGGGAGTGCCACCTCGACGCACCGATCGTGAGGAGGGCAGCCAAGAAGCTCATCCGAGAGGGCGTCAACCTCATCCTAATAGAGAATGTCGGGAACCTGATATGCCCCGCCGAGTTCCCGCTCGGGTCGCACCTGAGGGCAGTCGTCGTGAGCGTGACCGAGGGGGAGTACATGATAAAGAAGAAGGCGGACATATTCAGGGCCGCGGAGGTCGCCGTCATAAACAAGAAGGACATGTCCGGACCGATGGGGATCGATGTCGGCGCGCTCGTCAAGGACGCCCTCGACGCGAACCCGAAGATCAGGGTCGCCGTCACCAGCGCCAGGACCGGCGAGGGCATCGAGGATCTGGCAAAGGCGCTCGGCCTCTGAACGGCACCTTTTTTAGCCGACGGACCGATCTATACTCTGGCGGATGAAGTGACGATGGTCTCTTGAGCACCCGCTGTGAGAGGCTGATGGGCGAACTGACGCCTGAATTCTGGTAACCCGGGGGAGCAGTCCAGGCATTGAACCCCCGCACAAGAGATATATACTCGACACAGAATTTTAACGCAACCTACACTAGGAGGAAAAAACACTTGTTGAAGAAGGTCCTTGTAGCCAACAGAGGAGAGATCGCCCTTCGTGTGATAAGGGCGTGCAAGGAGATGGAGATCAAGACCGTGGCGGTTTACTCCGACGCGGATGCTAATGCGAAGTTCGTATACTACGCAGACGAGGCGGTGCCTATCGGCCCTGGCCCTGCAGCTCAGAGCTACCTCAAGATGGAGAAGATCATCGAGGTCGCCAAGCAGACAGGGGCTGAGGGGATCCACCCTGGATACGGCTTCCTAGCCCAGAACGCCAAGTTCGTCAGGATGTGCGAGGAGGCGGGCATCGAGTTCATCGGCCCTAAGGCAAAGGCGCAGGAGCTCCTCGGTGATAAGCTCGGAGCCAGGAGGAGCATGGAGAAGGCGGGCATCCCCATCGTCCCAGGGGCGCTGGACGCAGTCCAGGACGACAAGGATGCGCTTGAGACCGCCGAGAAGGCGGGCTACCCCGTGATGGTCAAGCCCGCGGGCGGTGGCGGCGGCATCGGGATGCAGGTCTGCAGGTCCAAGGACGATCTGATCGAGGCGATCAAGAAGGCGCAGCGCCTCGCCGCCTCAGCGTTCTCGAGGCCCGAGGTCTACATCGAGAAGTACATCGAGAGGCCGAGGCACATCGAGATCCAGATACTCGCGGACAAGAAGGGCAACTGCATCTACCTGGGCGAGAGGGAGTGCTCGATCCAGAGGAGGCACCAGAAGCTCATTGAGGAGGCGCCCTCCCCAGTCATGTACCTTGATCCGGACCTGAGGAGGAGGATGGGCGAGACCGCCGTCAAGGTTGCCAAGGTCGCAGGGTATGAGAACGCAGGCACGTGCGAGTTCCTCTACTCTGACGTGACCAAGGACTTTTACTTCCTCGAGGTCAACAGCAGGCTCCAGGTCGAGCACCCAGTCACGGAGCTCGTGACTGGCATCGACATCGTGAAGGAGCAGCTCAAGGTCGCGTCCGGCGAGCCGCTGACCTACGGTCAGAACGACGTTAAGATAACCGGGCATGCGATCGAGTGCCGCATCAACGCAGAAGACCCGATGAACAACTTCGTGCCTTCGATCGGCCTGATAACCAACTACATCGAGCCCGGCGGCCCAGGGATAAGGGTCGACGGTGGAATATATGCGGGCTACACCATCCCGCCGTTCTACGACTCGCTCGCGGTCAAACTGCTGACCTGGGGAAGGGACAGGATGGAAGCGATCATGAGGATGCGCCGCGCTCTCGACGAGTTCGTGATAGAGGGCATCCAGACCGTGATCCCGTTCCACAAGGTGATGATGAGGGACGAGGAGTTCATAGCTGGGCACCTGCACACCGAGCTGATCACTGAGAGGAACATACTCGACAAGGTCAAGACACAGGTCGACGCGGACAACGCCTGGAGGAAGAGCAAGGAGAACGTGCTGGCGAAGCTCACGGCGAAGCCGGCTGAGGCGCCGGTGGCAGCAGGCGCTCCTGTGACCGACAAGAAGACGGTCGCGCTCGCAGCCGCGATAGCCTCATACATCAACAGCAAGCCGCAGAGGCAGCCGGTGAGCAGTGGCTGGGTGATCTCCGGCAGGGTGAAGTCTGCCCGCTGAGAGTCGAGGTGTAAAAGATGGCAAAGACAAGCAAGTTCCAACTGAGCATGGGGAATGTGCAGTACAGCGTAGACATCACTGAGCGCGCATATGGTCTGTACGATGTGAAGGTCAACGACGAGACCTTCAAGATAAACATCGCTGACCTCTTGTCCCCCTCCCTCCAGGCTGCTGGAGCGGCAGGCGGGGCGGGCGGCGCAGGCGGTGCACCCGCGGCAGGCAACCTCTGTGCGGCGATGCCTGGCACCGTTATGACGGTCAAGTGCAAGCCTGGCGACGAGGTCAAGCCGGGTGATGTACTGCTGACCCTTGAGACCATGAAGATGGAGAACCCGATAAAGTCCAACAGGGCAGGCAAGGTAAAGGAGATCAAGGTGGCCCCCGGGAAGTTCGTCAACGTCGGGGACACCCTGATAGTGTTTGAGTGATGGAGGAGAAGTGAATGGCATTCCAAACCCTACCCGAGAAATTCAAGGAATTGGCAGACCTTAAGGAGAAGAAGAATCTGGGAGGAGGAAAAGAGGCGATTGACAAGCAGCACGCCGGAGGCAAGCTGACCGCCAGGGAGAGGATCGAGAAGCTCCTTGACCCAGGCAGCTTTGTTGAGATCGACGAGTTCGTGGTGCACAGGTGCTTCGACTTCGGCATGGAGAAGAAGAAGGTGTTCGGGGACGGAGTCGTAACGGGATACGGTACAATCAACGGCAGGACAGTCTTCGTCTATGCGCAGGACTTTACCTTTATCGGCGGCTCGCTGGGGGAGATGCAGGAGAGAAAGATCACAAAGATACAGGACATGGCCCTCAAGGCCGGATGCCCGATAATCGCCCTAAACGACTCCGGTGGCGCAAGGATACAGGAAGGAGTAAACTCGCTCGCCGGAGGAGGCGACATATTCTTCAGGAACGTCATGTCGTCGGGAGTCATCCCTCAGATTACAGCGATAATGGGACCATGCGCTGGGATCGCAGTGTATTCTCCGGCACTCGCAGACTTCATTCTGATGGTCAAGAAGACGAGCTACATGTTCATCACCGGACCAAAGGTGGTAAAGGCAGCGATCGGCGAGGACGTTACATTTGAGCAGCTTGGAGGCGCAGAGGCACACGCCAAGTTCAGCGGGAATATACACCTTGCATGCGAGAACGACGAGGATTGTCTGAAACAAATCAAGTCACTCCTGAGCTACCTGCCGTCGAACAACATGGACGACGCACCGATCGTCGAGTGCGGAGATCCGCCAGACAGGATGGACGAGGCGCTAAACGAGGTCGTGCCAGCAGATCCGAAGAAGCCCTACGACGTCCACGACGTGATAAACTACGTCTTCGATAAGGGCTCATTCTTTGAGCTCCAGCCGATGTATGCACCCAACGCGGTGATCGGATTCGCAAGACTCAATGGCAGAAGCGTAGGCATAATCGCAGACCAGCCGATGGTCTATGCAGGTTGCTTGGACATCGACTCGTCCGACAAGATAGCAAGATTCATCAGGACATGCGATGCCTTTAACATTCCGCTGATTACCTTCGTCGACGTTCCAGGATACCTGCCAGGTACCAAGCAGGAGCACGGCGGCGTGATCAGGCACGGAGCCAAAGTCATCTACGCCTATTGCGAGGCGACTGTTCCGAAGCTAACAGTGATCATGCGCAAGAGCTACGGCGGAGGCTACATCGCGATGTGCAGCAGACACTTGGGCGCAGACGTCGTCTTTGCCTGGCCAACTGCGGAGATCGCCGTGATGGGTCCAGAGGGCGCAGTCGAGATCATCCACAGGAACGAGCTCATGAAGGCAAAGACGCCTGAAGAGGTCAAGGAGATCACAAACAGGCTCGCCGCGGAATACAGGAACAAGTTCGCGAACCCGTACATCGCAGCGAACATGGGATACGTCGATGCGGTCATCCTCCCGAAGGAGACCCGCCCCCTGCTCATAAAGACACTCGAGGCACTCTCGACCAAGAGGGACCTGCAAGTAAGGCCCCCGAAGAAACACGGGAACATCCCCCTCTAAATTTTTTATTTTTATTTTCTATTATGTGGCGTTCATTATCCATTTTTGTTCTTCTGGGATTCAGAGAATGTACCGCTGTTCGTCAGGCTGTGCAGCGTGCCTGTCAGGGTTTTCGACGCTAGGCAAATCCGCAATTTTTATCTACTTGGTACTGTTTCCCTACAACAAAAGGAGGAACCATCGTGAAGAGACCGCTAGAAGGTATTAGAGTGCTTAGTCTGACAGGAGCCCTATTCGGTCCATACTGCGGTATGGTTCTAGCCGACCTGGGGGCTGAAGTCATCAAGGTAGAGAGGCCGGTATACGGCGACATGAACAGGGAATGGGGCCCATTCTTCCCCAATGTCCAGGGTCCTGATAAGAGCGCTTACTACGTGAGCATCCACAGGAACCACAAGGGGATAACCCTCAACCTGAAAGACCCAAAGGGTAGGGAGATACTGAAGGAGCTCGTCAAGAGGAGCGACGTCCTGATCGAGAACTTCAAGCCAGGGACACTCGACGAGTGGGGCCTCGGTTACGAGGACCTGAAGAAGGTGAACCCCAAGCTCATATACGCGTGCGGCTCGGGCTTCGGGCACACCGGCCCGTACAGCAAGTGGCCCAGCTACGACATAATCGGCCAGGCGATGGGCGGATTCATGGACATGAACGGCTGGCCGGACAAGCCCCCGGCGCGTGCAGGGTCATCAATAGGCGACATCGTCTCAGGCATGTTCTTGGCGATAGGTGTCTTGGCAGCGCTGAGGTACCGTGAGTGCACAGGCAAGGGCCAGAAGGTGGATGTAGCCCAGGTGGACTCGATGGTCGCGGTCCTCGAGAATGCCGTGGTCAGGTACACCCTCGAGGGGAAGATCCCGACCAGGATCGGATCGAAGCACCCGACGATCACCCCGTTCGACATCTTCCAGGCTAAGGACGGGTATGTCGTGATCGCAGCTGGCAATGACGCGATATTCAAGAGGTTCTGCGCTGCGATAGGCAAGCCCGAGTGGGTGACCGACCCGCGCTTCGACACAAACCCGCACAGGTGCGCCAACGAGCAGGTACTGAAGCAGATGATAGAGGAGTACACGAAGACCAGGACGAGGTGGGAGGTCGCGAAGCTCCTGTTGGAGAACGATGTGCCTTCTGCGCCGGTCTACAACGTCGGAGAAGCTGTCGAAGACCCGCACGTCAACGCGAGGGAGATGATAATCGAGCTCGACCAGCCCCAGTACGGGAAGGTGAGGGTGGCTGGCTGCCCGATAAAGTTCTCCGAGTCCCCGATAAAGAGGTTCGATCCTGCGCCGCTGCTAGGCCAGCACAACAAGGAGATCCTCGCCTCGCTCGGGTACTCTGAGGCTGAAATAGAGGAGTTCAGGAAGAAAGGAATTATCTAACCTCTTCCCCATTTTTTTTTGGCGAAGTCCCTTTGCACCCCTTGGAGCGACTTTTGGCAGAAGGCAAGTTCTTCTCGGGATCGGCAGCCGCTTCCCAGTTGGGAGTGTCGAGGGCGGCGGTGTCTAAGCAGATCGCGCGCCTCAGGGACAAGGGGTACCTCATAGAATCAGTGAGGGGGAAGGGTTACCTGCTCGTGCCCAGGTTCGACGGGCTGCTGCCCTTGGAGGTGCTCGCAAGACTTAAGACACGTGTACTCGGCAGGAGCCCCATCCTGCTTGATACAGTTGACTCAACGCAGAACTTCTTGAAGGGGCTGGCGGAGAAGGGTGCGGCGGAGGGGACGCTAGTCGTTGCCCTCGAGCAGCGGTCCGGGAAGGGCAGGGCATCCCGGTACTGGTCATCGCCCCCCGGCGGCCTTTGGTTCAGCCTGCTGCTGCGCCCCTCCCTGCCGATGCACCAGGTCTCCGTGCTCACGCTGATGTTCGGCGTGGCGGTTGCGAGGACGCTGATGCTGCAGGGCATACCCGCGTCACTGAAGTGGCCGAATGATGTGCTGGTGCGGGGAAGGAAGATATGCGGGATACTCCTCGAGGCCTCTTCCGATCCTGAGAGGGTGGAGTACGTCATTGCAGGCATTGGACTCAACGTGAACTTCTTGACCGCGGATCTCCCGGAGGGAGTCAGGGGGAGTGCCGTCTCCACGCTGGACATATTGGGGAGGCGGCTTGACCGGGCAGAGCTCCTATCGACAATACTAATGCACGCCGAAGCAATGTACGAGGGTCTCCCCTCATCTATTAGCAGGATACTTGAGGACTGGCGCCTCTTCTCCTGCACGCTTGGGAATCCAGTCACGATAAGCTCCTACGGCAGGACTATCGAAGGAAGGGCTTTTGACATAGCCCAAGACGGGGCACTCCTGGTCGAGACGGCGGGAGGTGTTGAGAGGGTCTATTCTGGCGACGTGACAATCAAAAAAGTTTAGTTTTCCGTTAATTGCCTTAATACCAACAAAGACAAAAAAGTTAAAGAAAAATAGCAAATTGTAGGGGCCGGTCAGCAAGGCTCCTGTGGGCTGCTCTTCCTCTCCAGCAACGCCAGCTTCGACCTTATCTCCTCCTGGAGCCGCGTCGGTAGTCCCGGGAGCCCCGGATCGAGGAAGCCCTTGACAAGCACGCCGATTGCCTGCTCCGGCTGTATGCCCCTGGCCATGAGGTAGTGGAGCTGTTCCTCCTGGAGTCTGCCGATCGCAGCCTCATGCGAGAGCTCCGTGTCCGAGTGCTCGGCGACTAGCTCGGGTATCGCGGTTATCGAGGAAGTCGGGCAGAGTATCATGCCCCTGCACTCAAGGTGCCCCTTGGTGTTCCTGTTCTGACCAATTATCTGCCCTCTGTTATAGACCTTTGAGGTGCCCGTCGAGACCACCTTGAAGATGGACTCCCCGGAGGTCCCTTCAGCCATCAGGTAAATCCTGTTCCCGAGGTCGATGATCGAGTCCTTGCTGGCGTAGATTATCGAGTTGAACTTTGCCTTCGCGCCATTGCCCACCAGGTGTGCTGTCGGGTAGCTCTGGATGTCCTTCACCGGCTTTATCATCACGTAATTGGAAATGAAGGTGCCTCCCTCCTCGACTATCACGCCCGTCCTGGGCCTCACGTACGCATCGTCTGACCAGCTGTGTATCATCGTGAAGACGAGCGTGGCGTTCTTCTTCACGTAGAACTCGCTCACGCCGACGTGGGCGACGGTCTTCGCCCTGCTGTCCGCGGTGCACCCTGTGATCACGTTCAGCTCGGATCCCTCCTCGGCGATTATTATGTTGTGGGGCGCCTGCAGGACCCCCCCGGTTCCTATGTACAGGCAGGCCTGGATCGGCTGATCGACCTTCTCGTTCGGGGCAGACCTGATGAAGTACCCCTTCGTCTGCCTCAGCTCAGCGATCGCCGTGTATTTGTCCTGCGAGACCGAGAGCGCCTTCCAGTAGTAGCCCCTCAGCCATTCGTACTTGTTGAGGGCCTCGTCAGTGGGCATCATCTCCACGCCCTTGATCCTCGAGGCAAGCTGGCTGAGCAGCACGGAATGGTCGACCTGGAAGTAGGTTCCGCCCTTCTTCCCCTCCAAGTCGACTCCGACCTCAAGGCTCCTCCTCTTGACGTCCTCGTCCAGATCAGCCCCGCCCTTGGGGATCGTGACGAAGTCGCTGAGGTCTATGTCGTTCCCATAAGCCGATCGCTTGGTCACCGCCTGGAGCGCTTCCAGCCTGTACTTCTTCCTCCATTCATCGCTCATTCATTTGCAGCCTCCTTTATCAGCCTCTCATACCCCAGCTCCTCTATCTTTGGCATCAGCTCCTCGTAGCTCCCTGTAAGCGCGATCTTCCCCCCTGAGAGGATGTGCATCCTGCTCGGCTTCAGGTACTGGAGGATGTGGCGGTGGTGCGTGATTATCATCATGCTGCACTTTTCCGTCCTGAAGTACTCCTGCAGGCTGTTCCCGAGCACCTTCAGCGAGTCGATGTCCACGCCGCTGTCGGGCTCGTCCAGTATCATCAGCTTCGGCCTCATTGCGAATATCTGCGCGAGCTCTGACCGCTTCCTCTCCCCTCCGGAGAAGCCGACGTTGACCTCCCTGTCGAGGTACTTCTCCGGCTCCAGGTTCACCTTGCTCAGGATCTTCTTCGGCAGGTCGGGGTCGTCCCCGGGCTTTGGCTGCCAGGGGTTCATCCCTGCGGAGAGCGAGATCATGTGCCCAAGCTTTATGCCCCTGATTGCCGGCGGGGACTGGAACGCTAGGGCCATGCCCATCCTTGCCCGCTCGTCGATGCTCTTCGAGGTGACATCTTCGCCCTCAAATAGTATCTTGCCCTCGCTCACCTGGTACTGCGGGAAACCCGCCAGAGTCAGGGCGAGGGTGGTCTTGCCCGAGGCGTTGTGCCCCATTATCGCCACTATCTCGCCGTACTCCATGCTCAGGTTTATCCCTTTCAGCAGCTCTTTCCCCTCCACTCTCACGTGGAGATCTTGGACGCTGAGTAGCACTTTTTCATGCCTCCAAAACAATCGGACTTGCACTCATAGCAGCTCTCCTCAAACACTTAATAACTTAACGGCGTTATGTTATGGGAACAATTCATCTTGCACCCATAGCAGCTCTCTTCCTCCACGGTGATGGCGGGCTCGCCCTTTATCGAGCGGAGGTATGACCAAGCCTCGCCGAGAGTTTCTGCATCGCCCTCGAGCACGTAGCACCTGCCCCCCTCGGCCCCGTTGACGCCGCCTCCGCCGACCGTTATGCACCTGCACCCGAAGAGGATCCTTATTGCCTCCATCTCGGTCACCACCTTGCCCGGGATCTGCATCATGCCCACGGGCATCTGCATCGCGGCGGAGAACCTCCTGTTCCCCATCTCCGGGATGATCTCGGATATCGGGAACGGGACAAGCTTCTCGAGGCTGACCGGCACAACGACCTGGACGCCCCTGGCGAGCAGCGTCCCTATGCTCATGCCCATGGTGCCGCCGGTCGGGGATCCGAGGTAGACCCCTGCATTTCCCCACGGGTCCACCGCGTTAGCCCCCTTGATGAAGACATCGCCAGGGCCCAGCGCGTCGAGCACATCCTTGATCCTCAGCCCCGTCTTATCTCCGCGGGAGAGGACAATCTCGGGCATCCGCGCGGACGCCTTCGAGACGCAGGTCCCCCGGCGCGTCACGATCCCGATCGCGAAGCGCCCCCTGTCCGTCCTCTCGCCGGTGATCTCTTCATACACATACGCGTTGGTCGTACCGGGGGCGATCACGACAGTCCCCCCAGTCAGTGCGCGTTTAACCTGCGGCAGCGAGGAGACTCCCCTGCCTATGAGCCTCTTCGCCTCGGGAGGGGTGAGCGTGACCAGAAGCCTTTGGCTTTCCATGATCAAGATTAGACCATCCAAAAAGTTATATCTTTTTGCCTGGTGTTTCTACAAGGTAGTGTTGATGAGCAGGGAGGCATTCGTTCTACCCACCATCGGGGCTGTGCTCGTAGCGTTCTTCTTCCTGATAATCATCCTTGCCCCCCTGATGATCTTGGGTCTGGTGGGGCAGGCGCTGAAGAACTATGGCCTGGGCTGGGGATCCTTCCTGATCTTCCTGCTCCTCAGCCTCGCGGGCAGCTCGATAAACATCCCAGTCTGGCGCAGCAGGGTCGCATCCGCCGCTCCGACAGTGAGGTACGTCTACTTCTTCGGGATACCATACCCTGTCCCCTCAGTCGAGAGGAGGGTCCTCGAGAGCGTCCTCTCGGTAAACCTTGGTGGGGCTATAATGCCGATCCTCCTCTCGGCTTATCTCCTATTGGTCAACCCCGGGGCCGCCGCCCCCGCCCTCGTCTCCACCGCCATCGTCTCCTCGGTGGTCTACTTCATAGCAAAGCCTGTCGGCGGCGTCGGGATAGTCACGCCGATGTTCATACCTCCTCTGGTCGCCGCGGTCTCCGCCTTGGCATTCGGGGGGCAGTACTCCGTGGTGGTGGCATATGCCGGGGGCACGATAGGGACCCTGATAGGGGCGGACCTGCTACACCTGAAGGACATAAGATCCATGGGTGCAGGGAACATGAGCATCGGCGGCGCAGGCACCTTCGACGGGATCTTTCTCACCGGGCTCCTGGCGGTGATCCTGGCATTCTGAGGTCTTGGGCATGAGGGTTGCCGTACTCTACTCGGGGGGCAAGGACAGCAACCTTGCAGCCTGGAGGGTGAAGTCGGAGGGGCACGAATTGGCTTGCCTCATCTCCGCATCCCCGCTCCGGTCGGACTCTTACATGTTCCACGTCCCGAACGTCGCGCTGGCGCGCCACCAGGCGGAGTGCATCGGCGTGCCGTGGGTCGAAGTCAAGGTCTCAGGGATTAAGGAACTGGAGGTCTCTGAGCTGGCAGAGGCGCTGCCTGGGATAGCCGAGTCCCTCCGGATCGACGCGATCGTGACAGGCGCAATAGCCAGCAGGTACCAGAAGGAGAGGGTCGATCAGGCATGCAAGAAGGCGGGGCTGCTGCACATCCATCCCCTTTGGCAGCAGGACGGTGAAGCCCTGATCAGGGAGATGATCGGGCTCGGCTTCGAGACTTACTTCACCTCGGTCTCGGCAGAGGGCCTCGGCCCCGAGTGGCTAGGGAGGCGTTTGGACCTCGATGCGCTCGGGGACCTCCTCCGGCTGAATTCAAAGCACGGGATAAACGTATCTGGGGAGGGAGGGGAGTACGAGACATTCGTCTGCGACATGCCCCTATTCAGGAACAGGATAAGGATCACCTCTGCCGACAAGTCGTGGGAAAGGACCTCTGGGCATTTGGAGATAACGGGCATCGAGCTGGTCAAAAAGCGGTAGCCCCGGTCAAAGAAATACCTTTTTAAACCGACTGGGATGAGATAGTTGGTGTTTGTTGAGGCGCGCGAAATGGTCAAGTTCGTTTTCATCACCGGCGGCGTCCTGAGCAGCGTCGGAAAGGGCATAACGACCTCGTCAATAGGCAAGATGCTGCAGGCGAGGGGCTATTCGGTCTCGGCAATGAAGATAGACCCGTACGTCAACGTCGACGCCGGGACCATGAACCCATTCATGCACGGGGAGGTGTTTGTGACCGAGGACGGCGGGGAGACCGACCTTGACCTTGGCCACTACGAGAGATTCCTCGACATAAACCTCTCAAAGCTGAGCAACATCACTACAGGCAAGGTCTACGCAAAGGTGATAGAGAAGGAGCGGAAGGGCGAGTACCTCGGGCAGTGCGTCCAGATCATCCCCCACGTGACCGACGAGATCAAGAGCGCCATCAGGTTAGCCGCCAAATCCTCCGGGGCAGACGTCTTCCTTGTTGAGATTGGCGGGACGATTGGCGACATCGAGGGCCTCCCGTTCCTGGAGGCAGTCAGGCAGATGCAGCTCGAGGAGGACCTGCACGACACACTCTTCGTCCACGTGGCGCTCGTGCCGATCCTCAACTCCACGAACGAGCAGAAGAGTAAGCCCTGCCAGCACAGCGTACAGGAGATGAGGAGGATAGGCATACAGCCTGACATCATCGTAGCGAGGTGCAGGGTTCCCCTGGACAAGGATGTCAGGCGCAAGATAGCGCTATTCGGCAGCGTCCCGGTCGAGGCTGTCTTCACGTCATACGACGCGGAATGCCTCTACCAGATCCCGATGAACCTTGACGAGCAGGGCATGGGCGAGTACATCGTAAAGAAACTGATGCTCGACGGCAGGGATCCTGACTGGGCGCCTTGGATGTCTGTGGTAGATGAGTTCATGAAAGCATCCCGCCCCTTGAGGATTGCGATGTGCGGGAAGTACACGAAGCTTTCCGACTCATACGTGAGTATAACCGAAGCCCTGAAGCACGCCGGCGCCAAAGCAGGCTGCCGCGTATCGGCAGATTGGATCGAAACGACCCAGTTCGAGAAGGATCCCTCTAAATTAGAGCAGCTTGCCGGGTACGATGGCATCATGATACTGCCTGGCTTTGGATCGAGGGGGACTGAAGGGAAGATAAGCGCCGTCCACTACGCCCGTGTCAACAAGAAGCCGCTCCTCGGGATCTGCTACGGCTTCCAGCTCGCAGTCGTCGAGTACGCCAGGAACGTGCTCGGGCTCGACGGCGCAAACACGACCGAGGTCGATCCGAAGACTCCTCACCCAGTGATCGACCTCCTCCCCGAGCAGAAGCAGCTAGAGTCGCTTGGGGGCACAATGCGGCTGGGTTCCTACAGGATAATCGTTGAACCTGGTACCATGGTGCACCGCCTCTATAATTGTGATGTTGTCGTGGAGAGGCACCGCCACAGGTACGAGGTCAACCCGAAGTACTGGGCGCCGCTCAGGGAGAATGGCATGGTCTTTAGTGGCTGGTCCGAGGACAGGAAGAGGGTAGAGTTCCTCGAGCTGCCCGGTCACCCGTTCTTCCTGGGAACGCAGTCCCACCCTGAGTTCAGATCCAGACCCGGGCGGCCATCCATGCCATACCTTGGGTTTGTGAGCGCTGCCGCTGGAAGGCCAATCCCCAGACCTGCATGAGCTCCAGGATCTGCTGAGGTGAACTGCGACACGCTCCGCATGGGGACTTCCCGCCGAATCAGTTAAAATTGTAGATTAAAAGTTGGTGAAATTTTCTGCCTATCCGAATAGGCAGATGAACTTGTGTAAGGAAATCAGATGCAAGTTTAGAACTTAAACCTAATTTCCTTGATGTCCGTGCTGCAGACCTTCTTGACCCCTCTTATTCCGGGCTTGTAGGAGGTCTTGACAAGACCGACTTCCTCGAGTATCCTCATCTGCGCGCTGGCATTCGCCTTGCTCTGCTTTATCAGCTCTGCGATCTCCTGCATGTCCACCTCCCTTGATTTTATGAAGTTGAGTATCTGTATCCTCGTGGGAGATGAGAGGGCCATTGCGACCTTGGCGACTTTTTCCCCTTCTACTGTCAGTATGTTACCTTCGTTTTCTGTTTTTTCAATTACTTCACTCATGCTTAACACCCTTTTTATTCTCAAATAATATGCGAAATAGTCCCTCTTTTAAATGTTTCGTTATAGTGAACACAAGGGATTAGAAAATATGAAAAACCACAACGACAAATTTTAATAAGCGTCAGGATATGGTATTCACTCGGTTATATTGTAATATATATGCTTTTAGTTGACCCATTATGATTAAATACTCAAGAGTCATGGGCATCGACCGGCACCCCTCCGGGAGGGGATTCTCAGCAGTGGTCCTTCGCGGCGGGGAGGTCTCGCTCAGGCGCGAGTTGATGAGCGCGGATGAGGTGGCCAAGGCAGCCCTTGATTTCGATGTAGAGGCGGTGGCGGTTGACAACATCTACGAGCTCGGAGACGAGGGCAACATCAGGCACTTTGCCGGGAGGTTGCTGAGAGCAGAGCTCGTCCAAGTGACCGGATCCCCGGGGGACGGCTTCCTTCCGCTCTCGGTTATTGGCAAGCGGATAGGCTTCTCGGAGGGAGAGAAGCTCGATCCCATCAGGTCTGCCGAGGTCTGCGCCCGGGCTGCCGCCGCGGGGATAGGCTATGCCGTAAAGGTTTACGGTCCGGAGACCAGGGTGACCATAACGAGGAAACGGCGGTACGGGCCTGGCGGGATGAGCTCGGAGAGGTACAGGCGGAGCGTCGAGGGGGCAGTCCGAAGCCTGGTGGATGGGATCAAGTCCGCTCTGGAGTCGAAGGGTATGGAATTCGACCTAGCAGTCAAAAAGGGATCCCACGGGATCGTGGGCGCCTCATTCACAGTCTATTCGCCGAGGAACCAGCTTTTCGGCGCAGTCCGCCAGATCAGGACCTCGAGCGTGAACGTTAAAATAACCCCGCTCTACACAAAGTCATTTGAGTATATGCCCTTGCTTCAGGAGAGCAAGAAAGAGTCTGTCAAAAGGTACCTCATCGTCGGTGTGGATCCCGGGATGGTCACTGGCGTCGCTGTGATGGACCTGAACGGCCGGGTACTCAGCCTCATGAGCGGGAGGGGCATGACGAGGGGTCAGATAGCAAGGAGCCTCGCCTCGCTGGGAAGGGCCTTGGTCTTTGCGAGCGATGTTTCTCCCCCTCCGGACATGGTCACAAAACTCGCCGCAATGCACAACGCGATGGTCTTCTACCCCGAACGACCGATGCGGACCTATGAGAAGTCCGAGATTGCAGGGGCTATTTCCGACGAGCAGGGGGTAGCCGTCGAAGACGCCCACCAGAGGGACTCGCTCGCTGCGGCTTTCAAGGCCTACTCCTCCTTCAGGAACAAGCTCGAGCAGTGCACATCGCACGTCAGACTCAGTGGCGATCAGGTGGACCTTGAAGAGGTGAAGGCGCTTGTCGTAAGGGGGTTCAGCATAAGCGATGCCATCTCCAGGAGCAAGTCGCCTACGCCTCCGCAGCCTATGGCCAAGAAGGCGAGGGCTGGCGGCGAGCGCGAGCGGATAAAGGTGCTCGAGTCCAAGTTTGAGGACATCCGCACCGAGAGGGACGCGCTGATCGAAAAGATCCGGAGGCTCTCTTCCAGGGTAGAGGACCTCGAGGACGAGCTGAGGCTCACGCGCCTTGAGTACAGGCAGCCCCGGACCTTGGAGAGCTATGAGCTTGAGCGGAGGATAAAGTCGCTGCTCGATGAGACGACCCGACTCAGGGCAGAGGTGGACTCGCTAAAGTCCGAGCGCCAGAGGCTGAAATCCGCGGTCCGAATGATGGCCGAGGGCACTTCCGTCCCGATAAAGCGAGTTAGGAAGATTGCAGAGGCAGTCCCCCCGAAGGTGCAGGTCGGCGGGAGGTCTCTGGTCTACTTGGAGTCGATGCCTGCGGTGGACAGCGAGCTCGAATCCGCAATCAGACCTCTCGGCAACTTGGTCCTGATACTCGACGAGCCACCAGGAGCAGGTCATCAGTCCAGGCTGTGGGAGATCGGGGTGCCCTTCGTGGTGAGGGGGAGCGGTGATGGCTTCGTCGTGGACGACACGCTGGTGATCGATAAGGAATCACTCGAAAATATGATCCGGGCTGCGACCTCTGCGATGGAAGAGGGGATGAAGTCTCGCCCGGACAGGATCAGGGCCCTCTTCGAGGAGTACAAGAAAGAAAGGATGAAGGAAACCCTCAGAAGAGGGTCACTCTCTTCTCAAGTATCGCCTCTGTGATCTCGCCTATCGAGTCAAGGGAGCTCTCAACGATCCCCATGATCTCGCCCTGTATGTTGCTCGTCACCGGGCATCCCCTCTCCATCACCAGCTGGACATTTGCCATGTGAGGGTCGTCTATTGCCCTGCCGATCTGGCTGACTATCTTGACGTATGCCTCGTCAACTCCCTTGATCTCGGCTATCCTCTCGGCTATCCTTCCCGCCAGCACATTGTAGATCTTTCCGACGTGGCTCACCGGGTTCTTGCCGGCTGCGGCCTCTAGCGACATCGGCCTCTGAGGCGTGATCAGCCCGTTTGCCCTGTTCCCCCTCCCAGTCTCGCCGTCGTCACCCATCTCGGCGCTGGTACCAGTCACTGTAAGGTAGACTATCCCCTTCTCAGCCATATCAGCGTTGTTAAGGTAGACCTCGACAGGCGTGTCGCACTTCCTAGCGATGAAGTCCTCTATCGCCGACTTGAGCTCCTCCTTCACCGAGATGTAGTGGGAGAGGTCAGGGACATTCTTGGAGATCGTCGCCGCTGCAATGGTTATCTTGATCTCACCGCCGGTCCTCAGGCCCATAACCTTGACGTCCTCCCCGACTTCGGGGAACCTCTTCTTCGTAGCAGGGCTGTTGATGAACCTCTCGGTGTCGAAGACAAGCCTCTCGAGCGTGTCGAAGGGCGCGTACCCGACGCCGAAGGAGGTGTCGTTCGAGCATATCTTGCCGTACCTCGTGTTGAACGTGCATACGAGGTCGGCAGACCCCTTTCCTATCTTATGGTCGATTATAACGTGATGATCCACGTCGAGGTGGGGGAGGTTGTTCCTTATCCAGCTCTTGGCTGCCTGGAGGGCTATCCTCCCTACCGGGATGTACTCCACCCCGCCATTGGTGTTCACCTCGCTGGTCGCCCTTCCCGACATTATTATGAAAATCGGCGTGATCACCTCGCCTCCGCCGAACTTGGGGTTCGACTGCCCGCCGACGAGGAGCACCTTGTCGACGTTGTGGTGCAGTATTGCGCCGAACCTTTTCTGGTACTCCCTGCAGAGCTCGAGGCTAAACTCCTCAGACAGGCTGTCTGCGATGTAGTCCGGGTGCCCGAGGCCTTTCCTCTCGACGAACTCGACGCTGTGCGACTCTACAGGCTGCTGCTGGAGCGCTTCTATCACAATGTTTCTGGGACTCAAACATAGCCCTCCATCATCACTTTAAAGGTTAGCACAATCTACTTCCTAATATTGCTTTCTGGTAAGCCTTGCCACATTTTCAATAACCCAGAATAATTTTTTTGCCCTTCAGGCGCCGCAGGATCCTTAGAAGTTGGAAAGCTGTGGCTTGGCGATCTGGCTCTTGATCACCCTCATGAGCTCGTCTGGTTTCTTGGTTGAAAAGACGAACTCATCGTACTTGGCACCTTTTACCTTGAGGACCAGTCTCGGGGTGTTTGTAATGTTGTAGACAATTCTGTTCTTCCCTTCGAACCTGCCTCCCCTTATCCCGAATCCGCCGTACCTTAATGCGGAAGCCCTGTCCATATAACAGTCCTCTATCTGCTCCCATCTGAACGATGTCCTAATCCTGCCGAACCCGATTGAGATGCCTTCAAGCGTGGCCCTTATTGACAGCCTGCTGAAGTTCAGGGTGACTGCAAGCCCGATTGCTACCACGGCGAGGATCGAAATCGGCACAGCCGGGTCATCAATAGGTTCATTTGCGTACGCAAAGATCATCGCCCCGACTGCGAATCCTAGGACCCCCGCGACCAGCACAATAATGAACTTCCATGTTATCGTCTCTTCATAAAGCATTACCGATGACAATCCCTGTTCGCCCTCTCTGAAGGTAAGGTTACCTGCTGGGTGGGTTAGGGGGTGAGTTGAGGCTACTGCGGCCTCGAGGTCTTTATGTACAGTATGTTGTTTCCCCTTACCAGGATCTTGCCATACTTGGCTATGGGCTCGCTCGAATCGTCAGACGCCTCGACAGCATCACTCATTATCAGGTTCATCGTTGGGTCATATTTCTCCAGGGTCCCGACGTACTCGTGCCCGTCCTTGAGCTTCACAAGAATCTGGCTATGCAGGGACTTGTTGAGCAATCTTATCGGCTCGCTAGGCATTTTATCGATACACCATCTTTACCGTGAATAGGGCTCGTTATAAAAACCTTTTCTGTGCCCCGCAGAAGATCGTTCAATCAAAATCCCTGAAGCCCGTGATGAAGACGTCTTTCATCGTCTCCGATGAATGCACCATCACCGTCAAACCCTTGACCTCCGGGGGCGGCAGTCCTGCCTTGCTGAGGTAGCTTATTGCTATCGCCCCCCCTGCCTTCGCGACCCTCCTGATCTCATCGACCGCGCGAGTAGGATCCTCTGCGAGCTGGATCACGCTGATAGAGAAGACAACATCTGCCACGCAGTCCCTGAAGGGCATGTTTTCGATGTCCCCCAGCACCAGGTCTGCACCTGTATTTTTCCGCCTTGCCTCTCGGAGCATACCTATCGAGCTGTCCAGCCCGACCAGCCAGGCCTTTTCCCTCGCTGAGACAGCTTCGAGGAGCAGCCCCGTGCCACATCCGGCGTCTACAACAATGTCGCCTTCCTTCAGCCTGACCCTGTTCAGGAGAAAGCCTATCTTGAGCTGCTGCTCATCCCTATACCTCATGTCGTAGATGCCTGCAGTTGCATTGTAATCCTCCGCAACCCTACCCTTCAACGAAACCACTCGGATCAAAACTCAATACCGGTCTGATAAATTATTGCCCTTTTCCTGCCCTATTCCTGCCCTTTTCCTGCCCTTTTCCAAAGACGGCCCGACCGCATAGCGCTGGGCATAGGCGGCTTTTCCATAACTCTCGTGGTCGTTTTCGAGGGCCTCGGCCTTAGCGACGCAGAGGCGCACTCTGCACTCTATGTGCTGCTCTCCGTCCTGAGCATGTCATCGACCGCATTCCTTCTCAAGGTGAGGGAGTCAAAGGTCGGCCTAAAGAAGGGGTCTCTCAGGGAGATGGTCTCCTTGAAGTCGAAGGGGATCCTTGCGAGGTATACCCTGGCTGAGGCGATAATTGCCTTCGGCGCTGGTTTAGTGGTCCCCCTGATGACCCGCTGGTTCTACCTCCAGTACGGCATCCCTGACTCGCTCAGCGGGCCCATCATAGGCGTCTCCGATATCCTAATCGGCATCGCGACCCTTGCCGCGCCCCGGACAGCTAGGAGGTTCGGGACCGTGAAGGCGATCGTGCTGACCCAGGGGCTCTCCACTATCTTCATGTTTGGCACCCCCCTCTCACCCAGCTTCGCCATTGCGAGCGTGGTCTATACCGCAAGATGCTTCATGATGAATATGTCTTCACCCCTCTCACAGTCGATGCTTATGGGGATCGTCCCGAACGAAGAGAGGGGAACGGCCTCAAGCATAACCGCAGCACTCTGGCGCCTCCCCAACTCCTTCAGTTCAGTGGTCGGAGCCTGGATGTTCGGGCTGGGGCTGCTCTCCGTGCCGTTCTTTGCAGCCGGGGCCCTTTACGTAGTGTCAATTGCCCTCTTCTGGAGGTTCTTCGGCAGGATCTCAGTCCCTGGCGAGGACGGGCAGCGCTAGCCGCCGGCTACTGGAGGGAAGAATGACACGACGTCCCCATCCGAGAGCTCGGTGTCCAGCTCTCTGAGCCCCCTCACGTCCCTGCCATTAACCAAAACCTTCACCATGTCCTTCAGTCTGCCGCCCTCGACAACATGCCTCATGAATGATCCGCCAGAGAGCGCGTCAATCTCCTCTATGAGGTCGAGCACGGTCCTGCCTGAAATCTGAAGCTCCATGGCCGGGCTGCCTGCCCTCTCCCTCAAGTCGGCGAAGAACTCCGCCTTCACTCTCATAGGGGCCACCGCTTGGGGAATCATCCTCCGTTTTCCCGTCCGCAAATTTAACCAGCAGCAGGAAAGATATAAGTGTGCCCCCGATTCTCACCTAATTCATCAGGAGGACCACCGCTTGGGCGGTTACATGAATAGAATACTCCGCGTTGATCTTACGGCTGGTGAGATCTCTTCAGAGGAACTCGATTTGGACACTGCCGCAGATTTCATAGGCGGCAGGGGTTATGGCGCCAAGATACTCTTCGACGAGCTGAAGCCCGGGACCGACCCGCTCGGTCCAGAGAACAAGCTCGTCTTCATGACCGGGCCCCTCACAGGGACGGCGGCCCCCACCTCAGGCAGGTTTTCCGTCTCCACGAGATCGCCTGCCACGGGGACCATCTTCGACGCCAACAGCGGGGGGCACTTCGGCGTAGAGCTCAAGCGGGCGGGCTATGACGGGATAATATTCGAAGGCAGGAGCAGCAAGCCGGTCTACCTGTCCATAATAAACGGCGAGGCCCGCCTGAACGACGCATCCTCGCTCTGGGGGCTCGAAACCGGTCAGACCGAGGACCGGCTCAAGCAGATGGTCGGGGATCCCTTCGCGAGGGTTGCGTGCATAGGTCCGGCCGGGGAGAGGCTCGTCAAAATCGCCGCGATAATGAACGAGAAGCACCGGACCGCGGCAAGAGGCGGCGTAGGCGCCGTGATGGGGTCCAAGAACCTAAAGGCAATCGTGGTCAGGGGAAAGGCCGAGATACCTCTAGCGAACCGTTATGCCTTCATGAAGGAGGTCAAGAGGACAATCCAGGTACTGAAGGGCCACCCGATTACGGGTGACGGCCTTGCCAGATACGGGACTTCCGTCCTCGTGCACATCATAAACAAGGCTGGGATCTTCCCCGTGAGGAACTACAGCACAGGCGTCTTCGAGGACGCCGAGAAGGTGAGCGGTGAGTACATGTCAAAGACCATACTCCGCGGAAAGAAGGGCTGCTTCGCCTGCCCGATCATGTGCGGGAGGATTACCCAGCCGCGCCTCCCGAGCGGTGAGACGATAGAGACGGAAGGGCCGGAGTACGAGACTGTATGGGCGCTCGGCCCGAACTGCGGTATCAGCGACCTGAATGCGATAGCGATCGCCAACGACCTCTGCAACAAGCTCGGCGTCGACACGATATCGATGGGCCAGGCCGTGGGATTCCTCATGGCGTGCGCCGACAAGGGGAAGGTAAAGCCCTCCGACATAGGCTTGGACGCAAAGTTCGGGGACGCTGAAGCGCTCCTCAAGCTAATCAGAATGACGGCATACCGAGAGGGCATCGGCGACCTACTGGCCGAGGGGACCCGGGACGCGGCAAAGAAGCTCGAGGCCGAGGATTTCGCGATCCACGTCAAGGGGCTCGAGCTCCCTGCCTACGACCCGAGGGGGGTCAAGGGGATGGCCCTCTCGTACGCGACCTCGAACAGGGGAGGGTGCCACCTCAGGGCGTTCATGATAGTCCCGGAGATCCTGAGCATGCCGCGGTACCTCAACCCGAACACATACGATGACAAGGCCGTGCTCACAAAGGTGATGCAGGACGTCTTTGCGGTGCTGGACTCCCTCGTCCTCTGCAAGTACACGACGATGGCGCTCTTCAGCACACTCGCCTTCGAACCGGACTTCTACGCGCGGCTACTCACCTGCGCCACAGGCTTCTACGTGGACCGTGAGGAGTTCTACAGGATAGGTGAGCGGATCTACAACATAGAGCGGCTCTTCAACGTGAGGGAGGGCTTTAGCAGAAAGGACGACGTACTCCCGAGGAGGTTCACCGAGGTGCCTATGCCCGACGGCCCTGCCAAGGGCGAGACGGTCGACATGGATAGGTTATTAAATGAGTACTATGCAGTGAGAGGCTGGGACTACAACGGTATCCCGTCCAGCAAGAAGGTGCTCCAATTGGGTCTGAAGCCGGTATACGAAGGTCCTCAGCTCCAGGTGGCGATAGACGAGCGCTACCTCAAGGACGCCATACCTATAGCCGAGAAGGCATATCGCGGGGGCGCAGAGATAATCGAGGCAGGGACTCCGCTGATAAAGTCGGAGGGGCTAAACGCCGTGAGGTCTCTCAGGAAGGCGTGCCCCAACGCGACGATCCTGGCCGACCTCAAGACGTTCGACACCGGATGGCTAGAGACCGAGCTAGCGGTCGAAGCGGGGGCCGACATCGTCACCGTGATGGGTGCAACCGACGACTATACGATCTCAGACGCGGTAGGCGCAGCAAGGAAGTACAACGTAAAGGTGATGGTCGATCTGATGAACCTCAAAGATCCTCTCTCAAGGGCACTCGAGGTAGAGAAGCTCGGCGTTGACATGGTCTGCATGCACGTCGGCATAAGCGCGCAGTCGAGGGAGCGGGAGGTGGACCAGAAGATCGCACTCGTCCAGAACCTCGCCAGGAGCCTCAAGATCCCAGTCTCGGTTGCAGGTGGCATAAAACTCGAAGTTGTGCCCCAGATGGTCAAGGCAGGCGCGCGCGTCCTGGTCGTCGGGGGGGCAATTACAAAGTCGGCGAACCCCGAAGAGGCGACGAAGCGCTTCGTTGAGGCCATCAGGTCGACTTGGGATGCGATGAAGTAGACTCCCCCTCCCGAGCAACCTTAACTCTATTTTTTACCTCTCCCAAGCCTGAAATCAAAAGCGCTGGTGCGCACCCCTTCCCGTATTCTGTCAAGCTGCAGTTTCTGATCCCGTTTCGGTGCGACGGCGTATCATATTTTGCCTTTCCTCAGGGACTCCCTGAGGGTCATGCCTTGGCTGTCCATCGTCACGAAGCAAGGGCCAAAGTTCTCCACCTCGAGCTCCCAGACCGCCTCTGGATCCCCAAGGTCCAGCCAGTATGTGCCCCTTATCCCGACCACCGACTTGGCCGCAAGCGCACCCGCGCCGCCGGGGTACTCCGCGTAGAACGCACAGTGCCTCGAGAGCGCGCTCAGGGTGCTCGCGCCCATCCCGCCCTTTCCGATTATGCACCTGACACCCGTCCTTGCGATGATCTCCGCCTCGCTCTTCTCCATCCTCATGCTCGTCGTAGGACCGGCCGAGACGACTTTACCGCCCTTCACCAGCGGTCCGCAGTGGTATATCACGCCCCCATGGAGATCGAAGGGCAGCGCCCCGCCCCCCCTGAGTATCTCAAGCGCACGCAGGTGTGCCTGGTCCCTCATCGTGAATAACTCGCCCGTGATGAAAACTGCGTCCCCCACCTTCAGCCGCTTTACCTCCTCCTCCCCAATTCTTCCTCGCAGGGTGTACGCATTTCCCATACGATCACCTCGCTATCTTGACCATCCCGCCTTCAGCCTCAAGAAAGATCCTCCTGAGCGCCCAGCACTGTATGCTCACCGCGACGGGGAGGCTTGCTGTGTGGCAGTCCGCAGTCTCCAGCCTGACCCCGAGCGCCGTGTTCCTGCCGCCGAAACCCATCGGGCCAATCCCGAGCGAGTTGATCTCCTTCAGGAGCGCGGCCTCGAGGGCTCCTGCAAAGGGATCCTCCGGCGGCTCATCGAGTCTCCTCATCAGGGCACGCTTGCTCAGCAGCGCTGCCTCATCGAGGCTTCCCCCTACGCCGACACCCACTATGATTGGAGGGCAGGGCTTCGCTCCCGCCTTCCTGACTGCCTCGACGACGAACTCCTTTATCCCTGCCACCGACTGGTCTGGGTCAAGCATCGTAGCGGCGCTGACGTTCTCCGACCCCGCCCCCTTTGCGAGTATGCCCACCCTCTCCATTTCCGGGTCCGTGCAGGCCTCAATGTGTATCATGGGGTTGCCCCTCCCCAGGTTGTTACCTGTGTTTCTCCTTGAGAACGGGTTGACTATGTTCGCCCTCAGGGGGACAGACTCGGTCGCCACTGCAACCCCCTCCCTGATGGCCCTGCAAATTGCACTCCAAGAGCCCTTGGCCTCAACAAAGAAGACCAGGCTCCCTGTATCCTGGCAGATCGGGACCCCGAGCTCCCTCGCGACCCTCACGTTCTCGAGTATGGTCCCCAGAACCTCCCTGCTGATCCCTTCCTCCTCGTCCCGGCACCTGGCGAGCGCCGCCTCGACGTCAGGGGGCAGGTCGGTCTCCATGATCCTTAATGCCTCGACTATGTCCTCGGCCCTCATCTGGACATCGAAGATTTCATAAGCGCTCAGGTTATAAAAAGCCATGTGGTCTGATTGTCCACTTACGATCTCCTCCACAAGTTCGAGACCGAGGTCTCACAGATAGTCCGGTACGTTTACTTCAGGAGCCTCCCCAGGGCCGAGCAGGACCTCTCGGTTCTGAAGAACAAGCTGAACGGCACAGGCGAACTGGGGAAGGGGTTCTACGACGCCGTGAGGGGGATATACAACTGCGCCAGGGAGCGGGATCTGGCATCGCTCTACATGAAGCTCTACAGGAAGGGGAATGCGCAGGAGATAGGCGCCCTCTCAGAGAAGTTCAGGAACGAGGCATACAGGCCGACGATCGACGACTACGAGAGGGGATTTCTCATAGCCTGGGAGATAGCGGCAAAGACGCTTGCGTTTCTAAAGGAGAACTACCCTGACTACCCGCTCAACAGCGAGCCGCAAGAGAAGAAAAAGCAGCAGGAGACCGGCGAAGACGCATTTGAGGTAGCCCCGCGTAAGAAGGAGAAGGCTAGGGCGCAGCGGCAGGGTAGAGAAGGTTGATCGAGATCACCCAGATCGTGAACCAGAGCAGGAAGTAAGAGAAGATCCCAGTCATATAGTACTTTTTCTTGTCAGGGATCTCCCTGAAAGGCCCGAAGCTCTTGAGGAATACGTACGAGGCAAGGAATACTACTGCCCCAACCACGATCCCGAGCTCCCCCCTGATATTCAGTCCGCCTGAGATCAAGCCGCCGATAACTGCAAATATTACCCTGATGTAATACATCCTTCTGTAGAGGGCCTCCGGCTTGGGAGCTGATTGTTTTGAAGTCTGGGATGACATCCTTGGACATCCTCGCTACCGTTAATGAACTCAACTCCACCTTAATAAGTGCTCGTGTTGAGAACGTCTATCAGGTCGTAGGATCCCTGTTCGTATTCCGCATCCATTCCCATTCAGCAGCCCACGACTTGGTCTTCGACCCACAGCGGAGGCTGAACCTCACCCGCTTCAGGTACCCTGTCCCTGAGCGGCCAACCCCTGCCGCGATGAACCTCCGGAGATGCCTTGCGGGTGCCAAGATATCCCGGTTTGAACAGCTCGACTTTGACAGGATCGCCGTGATGGTATTGGAGAGAGGCGGCGAGGAGTATGCTGTGTATTTTGAGGTATTCGGAGACGGGAACCTCATAATCACGGACAAAGATGGCGTGATCAGGTTTGCCCTCCACCAGAAAGAGATGAAGGACAGGGTGCTTAAGGTCGGAGTGCGATACAGTCCGCCCCCGAAGCGGGGCATCGAGGTCACATCCGACCAGGTCCCGATCGGGGAGCTGAAGACCTCCAAGCACCCCCTCTCAAGGGCCTTAACCCGGGTCTTCAACCTCCCCTCCGAGCTCGTCGAGGAGGGGCTCGTCAGGTCAGGCATACCCGCCGATCGACCCTCTGAGGGAATAACAGAGGCTGAGGTCGCAGCCTTCAGATCCTCCGTCCTCTCTGTGCTCGAGGAGGTCCGATCTGGGAGGCTCAAGCCCGCGATAATCGATCAGGGCGGAAGGCCGGTCACTGTGGTGCCTGTGGAGTTCATGTCGATAGCGGGAGACCGGCGGAATTTCCAGACATTCAACGAGGCGCTCGACGTCTACTTCGGGGGGCTGGTCCTCGAGCAGGCGGGAGACCGGCGGAAGGCGAGGGTCGAGGAGGAGATAAGGGGCCTCGAGGCGATCAGGTCAAGGCAGCTCGACCACATAACCGAGCTCGAGCAGCGGCGTGCCGAGTCGCTCGAGAAGGGGAAGCTCATCATGGCAAACCTGACCGCCGTCCAGTCGCTAGTCAAGCGCGTGCTGCAGGAGAGGCGATCAGGGAAGGACTGGGGGTCCATACGGTCTCTCGACGGCAACATAAAGGAGATAGACGGGGCGGCCGGCTCACTCGTCTACTCCCTCGGAGGGAGGGAGGTGGAGATCGACTTCAAGGCATCGGCTGCGGACAACGCCGAGTACTACTTCTCAGAGTCAAAGGAAGCTGCCCGGAAGCTCGAGGGACTCAGGAAGGCGCTCGTGGAGACGGAAAGGAAGATCGAAGAGGCGAGAAAGGGCCTCCTGGAGATCCCGAAACCGACTCTCCTGAGGGCGATGAAAAAGGAGTGGTACGAGAAGTTCCGCTGGATGTACTCTTCAGACGGCTTCCTGGTGATAGGGGGCAAGGACGCAACCCAGAATGAGGTGCTAGTAAAGAAGCACTTGGAACCCATGGACATCTTCGTCCACGCAGACCTCCCGGGGGGCTCTGTCGTTGTGGTAAAGTCCGAGGGGAGGGAGATCCCTGATAGGACAAAGGCAGAGGCCGTCGCGTTCGCAGTGGCGTACTCCCGGGCCTGGAGAGCCGGTGTGGGCGTCGCTGACGGGTACTGGGTGCGCCCGGACCAGGTCACAAAGGCTCCCCCTTCAGGGGAATACTTGGGAAAGGGCGCATTCATGATATACGGGGAAAGGAATTACGTGAGGAACGTCCCCCTTGAGATACAGATAGGCATAATCCTCTCAGACGGTGAGTACAAGGTGATCGCGGGCGTAGGTAGTTTTGTCGGTTCGAGAACTGGCCTCTGGGTGGGTCTCAGGCCCGGTGAACTGGAGGGGAGGCGGCTGGTCATGGCCATCAAGGATCGCCTAGGGAGGCAGGCCGCCCTCGGCTCGAAGGAGAAGGTTGCCGCTGTCCCCGAATCGGACATACTGAACGCGCTTCCACCCGGCGGATGCGCATTGGCCTGACATGGATCCGCGGGCGCAGAACCCGATCTGCCGCTCCTACTATACTATAAATATCAGGAAAAACAAAGATAAGACCGGGGCTATAAATGGTCGGCATCCGAGCTCGAGTTCTAGTCGCTGATGTGATGACAAGGGACCTCGTGACGCTCTCAGAGACCGCCACTGCGAAAGAAGTCGCTACCGCCATGAGCGGAAAAGCTGTCGGCTCAGTGGTGATCACTAAGGATGGACACCCTTCTGGCATAATCACCGAGAAGGACCTGGTGGAGCGGGTAATCGCCCGGGGGAGGGACCCGGAAAGTACCCTTGCGAGGGAGATAATGTCATCGCCTGTGTCAGTCATCGACCCAAGGGCGGATGCGATGGAGGCTGCGAGGAAGATGGCTAAGCTTGGCATACGGCGCCTCGTTGTCGTCGACAAGGGCATGATGGTGGGAATTGTGACTTCGAGGGACATCCTCTCCACGGCGCCGGAGCTGATGGAAGTGCTTGCCGATGCTGCGAAGAACAGGATCATGCCCTCAAAGAGGGGGGAGAGCCTCGCCGGCTTCTGCGACATGTGCGAGGAATGGTCCGAGAGCCTCGAGGAGGTAAACGGGCACTTCCTCTGCGAGGTCTGCAGGAACGAGACCGAACCATGATCTCCAGTCCTGCATACGTGTGCCTTGGGAAACGATAAACGGAAAGCCATTCAGACGTGGGATGCCGTTATAGCCGCTGGTGGAGGTAGTTGAAAATATGAAAGAAGTCGCTGAACTGATGAAGAGCCCTGTTGTCACAGTCTCAAAAAACGACACAGTTGCGAGGGCAAGAAACCTCATGCTTAGGGAAATGGTGAGCAGGCTGGTAGTTGTCGAAGGGTACTCCCCAACGGGGATCCTGACCAAGAAGGACCTCGTGAGGGACCTCGCAAGCTACAAGATGCGCAACAGGGAATTGGACTCAATAATGGTCCTCGAAATAATGAGGGCCCCTGTGAAGGTGATCAGGGAGAGCGCCACCGTGGAGGAGGCAGCGAAGATGATGGTCGAGGCTAACGTAAGGGGGATTCCGGTGGTCGACTCAACTGGCGGGCTGGTTGGCATAATAACCAAGACAGATATGGCTTCGTACTATTCCCAGTCGCACAAGGGGAGGCATACCGTGGGGGAGATTGCGAGGAAGATGGATCAGACCCCGGTCGTGAAGAGGACGCACTCCTTCTACCGCGTGGTCGACATGATGGAGGAGTACTCTGCCGACCGGGTCATTGTCGAGGAGGGGAGGCGGCCTGTAGGGATCATAACTGAGACGGACCTGTCCTTCCTGAGACCGTACCGGGGATCCGAGCCCTTCATCAAGGGGACTGGGGTGAAGTCCGAGGAGCCTTGGCCGACAAGGCTATACCAGCTACCGACAGCGGAGTCTTTGATGACGGTCGAGCCTATAACCGTCGAAGCGGACGAGGACGCAGCCGAGGCCGCAAGAATGCTGTTGGAGAACGGGATAGGCGGGATGCCCGTGGTCAACAAGGAATACGAGCTGGTCGGGATGATCACGAAGTTCGACTTTGTAAAGGCTATAGCAAAGGAGGTATCAGCATGAAACTGACCGACATCGTAACCAGGGACGCACCGGCCCTGAACAAGAACCGGCCCCTGTTGGACGCCTTGAACTTGATGGAGAAACAAGGGCTAGAGAGCATATGCGTCTCGGACGACGGCAAGATAGTCGGCTCCCTCTCCTACGCGGACATACTGACGAAGATAGGCACCCAGCGGCTGAGGGCAGTATCCCCGGGGTCTCTCTACATCTCCGGTTTCATGAGCAGCTTCCCTGCCACCGTCTCGAACGACACCTCGGTGAGGAAGGCGGCGAAACTGATGCTGGAGCTGAATGCAGACCTTCTCCCGATGTTCTATGGGGAGATGTTCTTGGGCGTCGTCTACAGATCGGGGTTGGTGAGGGCTGTACAGGATAGGGAGGTGGGTGCGTCCCAGCTCATGCGGAGGAACTTCCCGTCTGTGAGATCCAGCGAGCGCGCAATTCACGCGAGGAAGCTCCTTCTCGACAGCGGATCCACACTGATCCCGGTGCTCAACGACGACGGGCGGTACCTCGGTGCAGTGACAAGGGGGGCCCTCCTCAAGGCGCTGGTGGACTTCCACATGTACGTCCCGGAGAAGCACCAGAAGGCAAGGATAAGGCAGCTCTCGATCTCAAACGTGATGAAGGTCGACTACCCGTCGATCGGCGAGGATTCGACCCTTAGGGAGGCGGTGGGGAAGATCCTCGACGAGCGGTGCCCAGGCGTGGTCGTGGTGAACGGCCTCACACCAATCGGTATAATCTCGACAGACGAGATCCTCGCCTTCATCGTCAACACGTTCCCAGAGGAGCAGTAGGATTGCGGTTCGTTGCCGATGCGATGCTCGGCAAGCTTGCAAGGTGGCTGAGGATCATCGGCTACGATACGGAGTACCTCCCCTCAGCGGGAGACGACGATCTGATATCCGCCGCCGAGGATGGCGGGCGCCTCCTCCTCACGAGGGACAGCGAGCTCTTCAGGCGGGCAGTCAGGCGGGGCGTCCCGGCCATCCTGATAAAGTCCACGACAATAGCAGAGGAGCTCTCGGAGATCACCCGCTCTCTCGGGCTGAAGCTCTCTGACCAGACAAGGTGCCCCCTCTGCAACGAGCTCCTAGTCGAGGGCGGGGGAGGGGAAGGATTGCCGGTGAGGGGCAGGGTCTGGGAGTGCCCCAGGTGCAGAAAGTTTTATTGGCACGGTACCCACTGGTTGAAGATAAGCGAAACACTTGAAGCTTCTGGCCTAAGGTGAACCTGTTGTACTCCATCGATGAAGGAAGGTATCTTGTAAGACTGGCGAGGCGCGCGGTCGAAGAGTACCTCTCCACTGGAACTAAGATAAGGCCCGCTGACGTGCCAGGTCAAAGGCTGCTCGAGAAGTCTGGCGTGTTCGTCACCCTAGAGAAGGTTACCCCGAGGGGGCTGACGCTCAGGGGCTGCATAGGATACCCCGTCCCGCACCTCCCGCTAGCAGAGGCAACGGTCGACTCGGCGATCAGCGCAGCATTCAACGACCCGAGGTTCCCTCCCGTCGAGCGGCGCGAGCTCGACTCGATAGTCTTCGAGGTCAGCATACTGACCCCCCCGGTCCTAGTCAAGGTCGAGTCTCCGAAGGATCTCCCCTCCAGCATAAAGGTCGGGAGGGATGGGCTGATCGTGGAGAGCGGCTACTACAGGGGTCTGCTCCTGCCGCAGGTCCCCGTTGAATACGGGTGGGACGAGGAGACATTCCTCGCCGAGTGCTGTATGAAGGCTGGGCTCCCTCCAGACGCCTGGCTATCGAGGAAGACCCTCGTTTACAGGTTCAGCGCCGAGATCTTCGCAGAGTCGTCGCCCAAGGGCGAAGTCGTCCAGAAGTCCCTGTAGGTCGTCTGCAAATGAGAGTATACCTCGCTCCTTGCGGCATCGCACTAGGGCATGCCGGGAGGTGCATCCCCGTCGCAAAGGCGCTCAGGTCTAGGGGGGACGACGTCTTCTTCTCCACCTACGGCGAGGCAGTCCAGTTCATAAAGAAGGCCTCATTCCCGGTCGGAGAGGTCCCTCCGATCAGGGTCTTCGAGAAGGAGGACGGGGAATTCGACTTCCGCAGGACACTCTCGATCGGGCCGAAAAATCTGTACACATTCGCCCTCCAGGTGGGGGCAGAGCTCTCGCTCATAGAGCACTTCAAGCCGGACGTGGTGGTCTCGGACAGCCGCCTCTCCACAGTCGTCGCCTCCAGAATGCGGAGGATAGCCTCGGTGCTTATCCTCCACCAGCTCCGGATCATGATACCCCACAAGAAGCCGATCATACGTAAGTCAAAGCTGAAGGTGAAGGCAAACGTAGAACGCCTCGGCCTCGAGATCTTGGGGAGTCTTTGGAAGATGAGCAGGGTGATCGTCGTGCCCGACTTCCCCCCTCCTTACACCATTGCGAAGACCAATGTGGTGCCCTCAAACCAGTACATAAAGAAACTACGGCTTGTCGGCCCGGTGATACCGAGGCAACCCGAGGACCTCCCAGATCAGGATGTGCTGAAGCGTTCCCTGGGCTTTGATGACCGGCCCCTCATATTCGCTGCAATAAGCGGGACAAAGGCCGAGAAGCTGATGATAACTAGGACGATCGCGGAGATCTTCCGGGAGTTCCCGGACCGTTACAACATAGTCCTCTCGAGGGGGCTTTCGGACGTCCCGAACAACGGGAAGTCGAACGGGGGGCGCCTCCGGATATACAACTGGGTCGATGACCGATACAAGTACCTCAAGGCATGCGACCTCCTCATCACAAGGGGGGGTCACAACACCGTAGGGGAGGCGGTATACTACGGGAAGCCGATGATAGTGATCCCTACGGTCGCGCACTCCGAGCACCAAGGGATAGCGGAATCGGTAGAGAGGATGGGAATCGGGAGGAAGGTCCAGCAGTATGAGCTTAGCAGGGAGACGCTGTACCGTGCAGTCGAGGAGGTTATGCAGTCGGAGTCATACTGGAAGAACATCAGGGGAGCTCAGCGGTTCGCAAGGCGCTTCAATGCCATCGACTCGATTGCTAAGATCACGCTGGAAGTTGTCGGAAAAGGGTGAAGCCCTTCCCGCTGCAGACGCACCCGGTAATTTCCAACGGCCTTTTATTTCTGGCCTGGCGCAGCACGAAAATCTATTCATATTGGACAAAAAAGGAAAGGTTGCTATATGGATATGAGGGTCGCGCTCCTGAGCAGCCCTTCGATCCTCCTAATCTCTTCGACCCTCTTGCTGAGCTCCTTGACATCCTGAGTCTGTATCTTGACGATTATGTCATATTCGCCGAAGACGACGGTGCCTTCTACGACATTCTTGACCTCGAGGCACCTCTCGAGAACCTCTCTCTCCTTGCCGATCTGACAGACCCCCAAAACATAGGCTGTGAAAACCAAAATTATTCCTCCAGTATGCAGTTTTTATTCTGCTTTTTACCTTTTATAAAGGTTGAGTATCCGGCATAGCCGATCTATCAACAATGCTTATCTGAATGAAACCCGGTTACGCATCTATGAGCCTTGTGGCGGTCTTGATCTCGCTGCTACTCGTGCAGGGTACAGCCTCCGTCTACACCTATAGCCTATCGATCACCCTCGTGAATGGGGGGACCGCATCCGACTGCATGGAGGAGTACAGCCCGTGCCAAATTCTCCTGAACCAGAACGTCTTCAAGAACAGCTCGGGACAGACTGCCGTGATCGAGTCGGTGGAACTCAATGGGGCCGACGTCCCTTGGGAACTCCGATCAGACCCTGACGGCAACCCCCTCGTCAGGATCCTGGGTGCCGGTGCTATAGCGCCGATGCAGAACGCCACAGTGACGGTGCGCTTCAAAATCGCTATAGACCGCAGTCCGCCTGAGGTCGATCCGGCGATGTACGGGACCATCGCTGATATCCCCCAGCAACTGAAGGAGATGTACCCGCTCACCGGCATCTGGGATCCCTCCGGTCTTGAAAACCCTGCTGAAGTCTTCGGGCTCGCAGAATCGATCAGGGCTGGGGAGGATGATGTGCTCCTGGTTCTCCGCAACCTGATACTCTGGTTCGAGGAGCATATGGTCTACTCGTACAACAACACGACCCCGCAGACCGTGTGGGAGACCTACGCTGGTCTCAGCGGCGATTGCGACGACCAGGCAAACCTCTTCGTCCTCTTCTGCAGGATCTACGGCATACCCGCCTACACCGCGATCGGCCCGATCTTCATGCCCGGCCAGGTGCGGTCCGACTTGGACCACAACCTGCATTTCCAAACCGCGAATGTGGGGTGGCACGGCTGGGCGATGGTCTATGTGCCTACGCGAGGGGGAGGGGGCGTCTGGATGCCTGTAGACCTGACCTACTTCGAAGGGGGGACCCCCAGGGACGGGCACATCGTGAGCATGGACTGGAGGCAGCACATCCGCGGCGCGGCACTCTACTGGAAGGACACCGCTGTCTTCATCGAATACGTAAACTATGACCACATATCCGAGTACGAGCGCATGAGGGACTCGATCATCAACTCGGACTGCCTTTGGATCGAGACCCATGAAATGTACCCCGCAGGCGGCATCGCGTATCTGCAACCCCCATTTATGCCCCTCCTACTCGTGGCGGCGGCGTCAGCTGCGGTGCTTGCATACTCTCTGTGGCTCCGTAGGGGGCGGCGGGGACGGGGGCGGGTCAGCCTGAACAAACAACCGATCTAGAGCCTACGGAATCTTTTTCTACCCTCGGGTGAGATGGTTAAGCATGGAGTCCGCTGGGGAACAAAGCAAGGACTACTGCGAATTCTACCACCGCCTCCTCAGCCCGAGGGTAGCCGCGCTCGTGGTCGCCCTCAGGGACGACGGCAGACCGAATGTGATGGCGGCCGCCTGGCACTCCCCTGTATCAGTCAGGCCTCCCATATTGGCGGTGTGCATCTCCCCAGCCAGGTATACGCACTCGCTGATCATCAAGAACAGGGAGTTCACTGTGAACATACCAGACCTCTCGATGAAGGACGCCGTCGAGATTGCCGGCTCCAAGTCCGGCAAGGACTTTGACAAGTCATCCCTCTTCAAGTTCATCCCGGCAGCAAAAATAAAAACGCCTTTGATCGATGGCGCTATAGGTGCCATCGAGTGCGAGCTGAGCCAGGCGATCGACGTGGGGGACCATTCGGTCCTATTCGGGAATGTAGTTGCCTGCCACGCGAAGGGGTTCGGTGAGGTCTGGAAGGGCAAGTCGCCGCTGCTCCACCTCGGCTCAAGTTTCTACACCGTGATGAAATGAAGGAAGGCTACGCGGTAGGCATTTTTCCCCTCAAACTATAATTATCTGTGGCTGCGATTGTTGTATAGCTTATAGAAAGGTGATCCAGTTGTCAGAAAGTGAGACAAAGGAACTCGCGGAGCTCAAGCGGTCCTTGGAGGAGAAGGTCTCCAGGCTCGAGAAGGAGCTTGCTCTATGCAGGATTAACCTCAAGCTGATCGACGAGGCGCTTGCGAAGGTGAGCTTCAAGCCAGCGAGCAGGCTTGTTGAAGCAGGTCCGAAGGAGGAACGCCCACAGACACAAGCAGTGGCTGTGAAGCCCCCCATTGCCCATGAGGTACCTGCTCCGCCTGCGGCTGGACCCGCGCCAGCCCAGGAAGCCGCCCCAGCTCCGCCTGCTGTCAGTGCCGCCAGGCCGCAACCGGTCAAGGAGCCGGCCCAGGAGGCCGAGGAGGAGCAGCCGTTCCCCATAAAGTCCAAGACGGGGGAGGATCTCGGCACGATATTCGTCGGCAGATCCTGGGTAAGGATCGTCCCTGCACCGAGCCTCAACCTTAACGTGAGGACCCCTCCGTTCCAGACCTTCTTCATTGACAGAGTGCTGGGTGAGATGCGTAGGAAAGACGAGATGGCGGTCGATGCCGGCTCCAAGGACCCGATGTCGATAATAGAACACAGCCTGGTCCTCGACGGCGAGACGCTAAGGGAGATCAGGATCAACAACCTCGACGACGACTCGCGCCTTCGGGAGATAAGGAGCTCTATCAGGTGGACATTCGAGCGGATGCTTGAGAAGACGAAGGGGTGAATCGGGCGCTCAGCCCTTCGTTGCGATCTCTACGACCTCCGGCAGCCCGTTCACTATGTAGTCCGGGGCGTACGCCCTCAGCTCCTCCTCGGACCTGACTCCGGTGGTTATCGCAGCGACCTTGACGCCGAGCTCCTTGGCCGGCTTGATATCCATCTCGCTATCTCCCACGACCAGCGCTTCGCCCTCGGATACGCCGAGGATCTCCAGCACCCTCCTAAGGTGGCACGGGCTCGGCTTGGGGTTCTCTACCTGGTCCCTGGAAATAACCGCGTCGAAATATCCATCGAGCCCGAGCCTCTCCAGCGCAATCCTGACTGCTCTGGAGTTGTTGTAGGTGAAGATCGCGAGCCTGAACCCTCTCGCCTTCAGCGCAGAGACTGTCTCCCTCGCCCCCGGGAGGAGCTCTGTCGTCCTCGCAGCCTCAACCTCGTACTCCACTGCCATCCCCTCCGCCGTCCTGAGCATTTCGAGGATCTGGTCTTGGTTAATCCCCTTCGAGGAGAAGTACCTCTCAACCTCGTCCTTGATCTTGGAGAAGGGTAGCGCTGGTGTGAGGATGCCCCGCGGGAAGCCCATACCCTCGAAGTACGCTATGATCTCGGCCTTTATCCTCCTGCTGTCGATGTTGAAATTGACGAGCACGCCGTCCATGTCGAAGACAACCGCCTTCATTCCGAATCCACCTTGGGGCAAGCACCAACTGACTGACTGAATAAGTACATAAAGAGTTGTGGGTTATTAATTAATGCTGATCTTGGCAGGTGCTCGTCCGGTATGCCATTGCTATACGCCGATCTGGTGGAGGCCTACGACAGGCTCAGCTCCACCACAAAGCGGTTGGAGATGACGGACATCCTAGTCGACTTCTTCAGGCGCTGCCCGAGCGACGTGATCGACAAGGCAGTTTACCTCACGCAGGGTAGGCTCTACCCTGAGTTCATCCCGCTCGAGCTGGGGGTGGCTGACCGCCTGATAATCCGGAGCATATCGCAGGCAGTGGCCGCGACCGAGTCAGAAGTAACTTCGCTGTACAAGAAGCTCGGCGACCTGGGGAAGGTCGCCGAGAACCTCCTCGCTGGGGGGAAGAAGCAGGTCACCCTCCAGTTCTTCTCCGGAGGGCAATCGAAGGAGAGGGTCACCGTCGAGCACGTCTACAGCGTCCTGGACCGGATAGCCAGATCCCAGGGCGAGGGGTCCCAGGAGGAGAAGCTCCGTCTGCTCTCCGACCTGCTGAGGGACGCCTCGCCGAGGGAGGCACTATACATCGTGAGGACCGTCTCGGGGGCAATGCGCCTGGGCGTTGCGGACATGACCATACTGGACGCCCTCTCGATCGCATTCACAGGCTCGAAGGAGGCTAGGGAGGCGATAGAGCGGGCATACAACCTGACCAGCGACCTCGGCGCAATAGCCAAGTCACTCGCGACTGGGGGTCTGACAGCCTTGGGACAAACAAAGCCATCGCCCGGGAGGCCTATAAGACCCATGCTCGCCGAGCGCCTCTCAACCCCCGAGGAGATACTGGAGAAGATGGGGGGAAAGTGCGCGGTCGAGTACAAGTACGACGGGGAGCGGGTCCAGATACACCGCGGTGATGACGGTACGGTAAACCTATTCTCGCGGCGGCTCGAGAACATAAACGGTCACTACCCCGATGTCGCAGAACTCGCCTCGAGGAGCATCTCCTCCAAGAAATTCATAGTCGAGGGGGAGATCGTCGCAGTGGATCAGTCGACGGGCGAGATGCTCCCTTTCCAAGAGCTGATGCACCGGAGAAGGAAGTACGGCGTCGAGGAGGCAATGGAGGCGTACCCTGCGGCGCTGAAGCTCTTCGACGCCCTCTACGTCGATGGCAGGGATCTGACGCTCGAGCCCTACCCTGTGAGGCGCGGCTTGCTGAGCGAGATGACCAGGGAGAGCGAAAGGATCTCACTCGCGACCCAGAGGGTCGTCGAAAGTCCGAGGGCCCTGGAGGAGTTCTTCGAGGAGGCGATCAGCGAGGGGTGCGAGGGTCTCGTAGCGAAGTCCGTTGACAGCTCCTCCGTCTACAAAGCTGGCGCAAGGGGCTGGCTCTGGATAAAATACAAACGGGACTATAGGAGCGAGATGCAGGACTCTGTGGACCTGGTCGCGGTCGGGGCGTACTGGGGGACCGGAAGGAGGGCCGGCAGCATCGGCACACTCCTGCTCGCCGCCTACGACCCGTCGGAGGACATGTTCCGGACTGTCTGCAAGTGCAGCACAGGGTTCAGCGATGAGGAGATAAAGGCGATGCGGTCAGTATTCGAGAAGAGCGTAATACCGCACAGGCACGCGAGGGTGGACTCAAAGCTGACCCCAGACATATGGCTCACGCCCTCGAAGGTCCTCGAGATCAGGGGCGCCGAGATAACGCTCTCCCCGATCCACACCTGCGGCATGAACTCCATCCGGGAGGGATCGGGGCTCGCGATCAGGTTCCCGAGGTTCACCGGAAAGTGGAGAGACGAGAAGAGCCCCGAGGATGCTACGACAGTCCAAGAGATAGTCGAGATGTACCGGCGGCAGCTCAAGAGGGTGGAGTGATACAAAGTCTCGACGCCACGGCGGATGAGAATTCCAGTCCGGTTGGATAGGGAATGCATAAGTTAATATACAAGGTGAGTTTTCATTCGAACAGGGATAGCCGAAGGAACTGAATTTTTTCAGCTTCTTTTGCGCACCCAAAAGAAGGAAAGAAAGGAAAGAAAGGAGGGAAGCATGTGGGATACTACCGTGAAGGCGCACGGAGATTCGGAGGTCCGAGACGCGGTCCAGCCAACTTCGGCCCCAAGCCCGTGGAAGAGGGCAAGGAGTACGAAGTGGACATCAAGGAAGTCAGCAGGCGCGGCGAGGGCATAGCTCGCATCGAGGGCTTTGTAGTGTTCGTCCCGAACACCAAGGCAGGCGACCATGTCAAGATAAAGATCTCGAAGATCTCAAACCGTTTTGCAACCGCAGAAGTCGTACAGTAATCAAGTTGATTGCAACTCAATGCAATCATTTTTTTCTTTTCGTCATAGTCTGAAAAAGCCCCGTTTTCATCAACCATGCCGCGGGGACCAATCCGACGGACTGGAGTCCGCCCTGCAAGTCCCTCGCACGAGACAAACGGCGGCGGTCCGCGATCGGGTTTTTAACGCACAATCGACCTCTTATCTTCAGGTGTTGCCCCATGAAGCCTATCGTTTATCCATTCGGCAAGCTTGAGTTGGGCGAGGATTTGACTCTAGTCCTGAACGGAAACCCGCTCAAGGGGGAGGCAAGGCTCCTCAGGGACCTCAAGCCTGTCCTCAGGAATCCGGGATTCGTGACCGACCGCAACTCGGATAAGGTGTTGTACATGATGTACCGCTCCGTGGTGGTCGATCAGACGCATTCCGAGACATTCAGGATGCACTCCGTGCGCTTTGACGTTACTGTAATGGACTCATGCCTGCTGGACAAGGAGCTCAACAAGACGGTGGGGCACGTCCACCCCGAGGCCATGCCGGGGCTTTCATACCCGGAGCTGTACCAGGTCCTCCATGGGAGGGCGCTCTACCTGCTCCAGAGGCTCGAGGGCAGGGGAGGGGGCGTCTCCGATTTCCTTGTCGTCGAGGCGGGTCCAGGCGACGCCGTGCTCATACCGCCGAACTACGGGCACGTGACGGTGAACGCAGGGGAGTCCCCGCTCGTCATGGCGAACTTGGTCTCGACACGCTTCTCCTCCGACTACGGCCCCTACATCGAGCTCCGGGGCGCATCATACTATGTCCTCGAAGGGGGCGTCCTTGAGCCGAACCCTAAATATCCGGACCCGCCTAAGCCTGCCCGTTCCGACACCAAGTACCCCGTCTCCAAGGACATCTACACCGACTTCATGAGCTGCCCGAAGAGCTACTCCTTCCTGAACCATCCGGATAGGATAGGAGTTCGCTACTGCAACAGGCGATGAACCTTTCCAGGGCCGTGCAGACCTTAAATCTTTTTAAATGCGCGGCGGTCATTTGTGGTCAGTGAGGAGTATGCAACTTCATTCCCTACCGTTCTACACGATGGACGACTTCAATTTCGAAGGCAAGAAAGTCCTGCTCAGGGTCGACATCAATTCGCCGATCGACCCTAAGACAGGGAAGATCCTTGACGACACGCGGATTAAGAGCCACGCCCAGACGGTGAAGGAGCTGATCGGGCGAGGGGCCTCGGTAGCCATACTCGCCCACCAGGGCAGGCCCGGAGACAGCGACTTCACTACCCTTCGGGCCCACTCGGTCCTCCTCTCGAGGCACCTCGGGATGGAAGTGAAATATGTGGAGGACCTCCTCGGGCCGTACGCCAGGTCGCAGATCACCTCCATGAAGCAAGGCGAGATCCTTCTGCTCGAAAACACGAGGTTCCACTCCGAGGAGAACATAGAGAAGGTCCCCGAGGCTCAGTCCAAGACCTTCCTGGTTAGGATCCTGAGCCCTTACTTCTCCCTCTACGTCAACGATGCGTTCGCCACCGCCCACCGCTCCCACCCTTCTCTTGTGGGATTCCCCCTGGTGATGCCATCCGCTGGCGGGCGTCTCCTCCAGAAGGAAGTCGAGATACTTAGCAGCCTCTTCGAGCCCTCCTCGAAGCCATGCATATTCGTGCTCGGCGGTGGCAAAGTCCCTGACTCGGTTCAGCTGATGGAGACCCTCCTCCCCAAGGGGCTCGCTGACAAGGTTCTCCTGACGGGGCTGATATCCCACCTCTTCCTCATCGCCAAGGGAAAGCAGGTGGGGAAGGCGACGACCAAGATAATGGAGGGGAAAGGTCTGAACGCGCTCCTCCCCCGCGCAGAGGCGCTGCTGAGGAAGTACGGGGACATGATACTGACCCCGGTGGACGTAGCATACCTCAAGGGTGGCGCTCGGGTGGAGGCGCAGCTCGACGGTCTTCCCGACGACTCGCCCATCTACGACATAGGCGAGTCCACAATCTCCGAGTATTCGGCGCTGATCAGGGAGGCAAAGACCGTCATCATGAGGGGTCCCGCGGGTTACATCGAAGACCAGCGTTTTGCCCGCGGGTCAGAAGGCCTCCTCCAGGCGCTGGTGAGCAGCAGGGCGGTTTCCCTGCTCGGAGGCGGGCACCTCAGGGCGATCTCCGAGAGGCTCGGCATTGCAGAGAAGATTGGCTACTTCAGCACCGGCGGCGGTGCCTTCATCACCTTCCTCTCGGGGGAGAAGCTCCCTGCATTGGAAGTCTTAATAGCATCCAAGCAGAAGTTTAACTCAGACAAGTGATTTTGGGGGCTATGTGATGAAGGTTAGGGTAGGCATAAACGGATACGGCACAATAGGCAAGAGGGTTGCTGACGCAGTACTCATGCAGCGGGACATGATTCTGGCTGGGGTCACCAAGACCAAGCCCAACTTCGAGGCTAGGATGGCAAGGCAGAAGGGGATAAAGGTCTACGCCGCGTCAGCTGAGAAGCTGCAGGCATTCAAGGATGCAGGGGCGGAGGTCCAGGGGACGCTGGAGGACCTCCTGAGGGAGGTCGACGTGATAGTCGACTGCACGCCCGGGAAGATCGGGGCGACCTACAAGCCCCTTTACGAGAAGCACAAAGTAAAGGCGATATTCCAGGGCGGAGAGAAGCACGAGGTAGCGGGCTTCTCGTTTAACGCTGCCTGCAACTACAAGGAGGCTTTAGGCAGGGACCTGGTCAGGGTCGTTTCCTGCAACACCACCGGGCTTTGCAGGTCCATACATGCGATCGACACCGAATTCGGTATCAGAAAGGCGCGCGTGGTCCTCATCAGGAGGGGTGCCGACCCCTCGGAAGACAAGAAGGGTCCGATAAACAGCATCCTTCCCGATCCCGTGAGCATCCCATCGCACCACGGACCGGACGTCCAGAAGGTCCTCCCCAATATCGACATAACGACGTCGGCTTTCGCCGTCCCGACCACCTTGATGCACGTCCACTGGCTTAACTTAGAGCTGCAGAAGGAGGCGACCGAGGCGGGGATCCTCTCCGCCCTCTCCAAGTATCCGAGGATAAGGGTGGTCTCCGCATCCGAGGGGATCGACTCGACTGCACAGGTGATCGAGTACGCGAGGGACCTCGGCAGGCGGAGGTACGACATGCCCGAGCTCGTTGTCTTCAAGGAGTCGATCAAGTCCTTCGGAAAGGAGGTTTACCTGACACAGGCCGTCCACCAGGAGTCGATAGTCGTCCCAGAGAACATCGATGCGATAAGGGCGATGACCAACCTCTGCGGGACCGCCGAGGAGTCGATGAGGATGACCGACGAGAGCCTGGGGCTGGGGGGAACCTGAAGCCTTGTTCAAGAAGATACTCGTACCCATAGACGGGTCCCCGGCATCCCTCAGGGCCCTCGAGCTTGCGATCGAGTTCGCTATGAAGGACGGATCCAAGTTGACACTGATCCACGTGGTCAGCCCAACTCCCATATGCAGCAAGCCCGCGATGATAGATGAGATGAGGAGCATCGGGAACTCTGTCCTGGAGGCTGCCTCGGCCAAGTGCGACGCCTTTGGGATCTCGGCAAAGAAGCTGCTCAGGGTCGCGGAGAGCAACCAGACCTCGACCGCCTACGAGATCTTCAGGGAGGCCGTAGACGGAAACTACGACTGCGTGATCATCGGATCCAGGGGCTACTCAGGTGGTATGGGGATCCTCATGGGGAGCGTCGCGATCTCAGTAGCGCTCAGCCTGCCGTGCACGACCATAATAGTCAGGTAGCGTCCCGGGCTTGGTAAATGCAAGATAATTCAGAATGGGCAGGTGGGCTTGCTTGGGGGAGCGTATATCATTCGGCACTGACGGGTGGCGATCCAGGCTGGACTCGGGCTTCACGACCGAGAACGTCCGGCGGGTCGCTTATGCGATAGCGGAGCACATACTCGAATCCGGGTCCCCCGAGAGGGGCGTATTCATAGGATACGACGGCAGGGCACAATCTAAGGATTTCGCCGGGGAGTGTGCCCGCGTTCTCGCCTTCAAGGGGATTGCCTCCCACCTCCCACCAGGCCCGGTGCCGACTCCGGTGGCAGCCTTTTCCGCGGTCAGGTACTCGCTCGCGGGCTCGATAATGATAACCGCCTCGCACAACCCACCTGAGTACAACGGGATAAAGTTCATACCCGACTACGGTGGCCCTGCGATGCCCGAGGTCACGAGCAGGATAGAGCGCCACATCCCCCCCGAACCTCCCAAGACCGACGGCACCATCGATACAGGACTCATCTCCGAGCTCGACCCCTTCGAGGACTACCTCAGGCACCTCCGCGGGCTGATAAGGGGCGACCTTTCAGGACTCTGCATCGTGCTGGATCCGATGCACGGTGCCACCTCGGGCTTCGCGAGCAGGATCTTCACCCAGATGGGGGCCACCGTCGATGCCGTGAGGGACAGGATAGATCCGTACTTCGGGGGGACGATCCCTGATCCCACCCCTGAGAACCTCTCTGGGCTCAGGTCAAGGGTGCTCGCATCTGGGTCCGAGTTGGGGATAGCATTCGACGGCGACGGGGATCGCCTCACCGCTGTCACTAGGGGCGGGACCTTCTTGGCAGTAAACCAACTGCTCCCCCTCGTCTACCTACACCTGATTGAGAGGCGGTCTATGATCGGGGACGCCGCCAGGACTGTAGCCACGAGCCACCTCGTGGACAGGGTCGCGGATGACCACGGGCAGAAGGTGGTCGAGGTTCCTGTCGGGTTCAAGTACATCGGGGTGCTCCTCAGGGAGCGCGAGGTTGTCATCGGCGGGGAGGAGAGCGGCGGCATGAGCTTCGTGAACCACATCCCAGAGAAGGACGGCATCGCCTCCGCGGCACTTCTTATGGAGGCGGTCAAGACGTCTGGACAGGGACTCGCCGGCCTTTACCAAGACCTGGTCGCGGAGTACGGCCGCCTCTCCTCTGCTAGGCTGGACCTGCGTGCCTCTGTCGGGGGCGACATCATCCGCCTCATCGAGGGCGAGGTCGCAGCCAAGGGCGAGGTCCTGGGCAGGAAGGTGGTCGAAGTAAACAGGAAGGACGGCATAAAGATCATCCTCGTGGACGGATCCTGGCTCCTCTTCAGAAGGTCGGGTACAGAGAGCGTCGTGAGGATATACGCAGAGTCCGGCTCGGACGCGCTGACGGGCTCACTGATCTCCTACGGAAAGTCCTTAGTTCTAGGTTTCATATGAAACGGAAATTTTAAATCAAATGCCCCCGACACCTTCTTGGTGCTTCTTGATGAAAGAATCGGTCAAAGCGTTGTCCGTGGCATTAGTAGCTATAATCGCAGTCTCCTCGGTCGTTATCCTCCTCTCAGGGGGGTACCTGAACGGAGGCTCCGGCGTGAAGATAGTCGACATGTCTAACAGGACCGTACGGATGAACTACACGGCCAACCGGGTCGTGATCTTAGAGTCCTACTGGACTGAGATCGCCTGCGTGCTCGGGGCACAGGACAAGATCGTTGGAATCGGGAGCTACGTCACGTCCTCGGTCTTCATACCTGACTCGGTCAAGAACAAGACCGTCGTCGGCAACATCTTCTCGGGCGTAAACATCGAGACCGTCCTCTCTCTTAAGCCCGACCTCGTTATAATGGACTATGGATACGGGAAGGCAGAGGATATCGTAAAAAGCCTCGAGGGTGCGGGGATCCCTGTCATCACTCTCTTCGCAAAGAACTTCGAGGACATCGCGAAAGCGACGGTGATCATAGGACAGGCGCTGGGCAAGGCCGAGCGGGCGCAGTCGATCGCGAGCTACATAAACGGCCTCCACTCGCAGCTGATCACCAATGCGAGCAGAATACCCTCGGATGATCGACCGCGCGTCCTCATCTGCAACCTCGACGTCTGGAAAGACGGGCTGATATACACCTACTCCAACACGAGCTGGGGGAATGTCGTCGTCGACGTGGGCGGCATCAACGTCGCCCACGAGGGATTCGGCGACAAGTCTTGGGTGAAGGTGAACATGGAGCAGGTCCTCCTTTGGGACCCCGACATCATCGTGATAGTCGGGAGGACGCAGTCGACCCTATCCTCCCAGATAAGCTCGATGAACGACACCAACTGGCTGAGCCTCCGTGCGGTGAGGGAGGGGCGGGTCTACCCTGTCCTCACCGGATCCTATGACCTCTCCAGCTACCTTGACTGGACCCCGAGGATGGTCGTCGGCGAGCTGCAGCTCGCCGCATGCATACAGCCCTCGCACTTCGCCTCCTTCAACTGGACATCGGTCAGGGACCAGCTCATGGACGGGTACTACGGGTACCTGAAAAGCTGATAAATCCCCCTTTTCTTTTCTTAAAGAGGTTTCGAGATGACAAAAAGGAAGCTCCTCGTTTCCGTGCTCCTCCTACTCCCCTTCCCCGTGCTAGTTTCGTCCCTCTTCGTGGGCGTCTACTCGATAGACCCCTCCACCGTGATCAGCATCCTCATCAAGCGCCTCTACGATCCGTCCGGAAGCGCACCCTGGCCGGAGGTCTACGAGACGATTGTCTTCAACATACGCATGCCTAGGGTGCTCCTGGCCCTCGTCGGCGGGCTTGCCCTCTCTGTCTCAGGAGCCTCCCTCCAGGGTATCTTCAAGAACCCGCTCGTGGACACTTACATACTGGGGGTTTCGGCAGGCGCAGGTCTCGGGGCAGCGCTCGGGATCGCCTACTTCCCTGGCCTGCCGGGGTCGGTCCAGGCACTCTCCTTCGCGATGGGGTTTGCAGCCTTCTTCACGACCTACACCGTTGCAAAGAGCAAGGGCGATACGCCCGTGATATCCCTCGTCCTCGCGGGCGTCATAGTGACCGCGCTCTTCTCGGCGCTGCTCTCGATAATAAAGTTCTTCACAGAGTCTGAGAAGCTCGCCGGGGTCGTGTACTGGATGATGGGGAGCCTCGCGGTGACCGGCTGGGGACCGCTGAGCCAGATCGCCCCCCTGATCCTGGCAGGATTCGCGATAGTATTTTTTATGCGGTGGAGGATAAACGTCCTCTCCATGGGGGACGAGGAGGCGAAGGCGCTCGGGGTAAACGTTGAGAGGGACAGGTTCCTGGTGCTGCTGGCGTCGACCCTAATGGTCTCTGCGTTCGTCTCGGTGGCGGGGGTCATCGGCTGGATAGGCCTCGTCGTCCCGCACACGGTGAGGATGCTCCTCGGCACACCGGACAACAGGGTCGTCGTTCCTGCATCTGCAAGCCTAGGGGCGATATTTCTCATGGTCGCTGACGACCTCGCCAGATCCGTGGCATCCTTCGAGCTGCCGGTCGGGGTCATCACCACGCTCGTCGGGGCGCCGTTCTTCCTCTACCTCCTGAAACGAAGGGGTGGTTCTGCTTGGAAGTAGTCTCGGTGTCAGGTCTCCGCTTCTCGTATGGGGACGGTTTCTCGATCTGGGCGGATTCGCTGAGGGTCTCGGAGGGCGAGGTGCTCACTCTCCTGGGTCCGAACGGCTCCGGCAAGACCACCCTCCTGAAGTGCATCAATTCCCTCCTGCGGCCGACCTCGGGGAGGATCCTCCTCTGCGGCAGGGAGATCAGAAGCTACACGAGGAGCGACCTCGCAAAGGCAGTCGGCTACGTCCCCCAGTCCCACACCCCCTCATTCCCCTTCACGGTCTTCGACGTGGTCCTGATGGGGCGGATCTCTTACCTCAGCCTCTTCCAGCAGCCCTCCGGGACCGACCACAAAAAGGCGGAGGAGGCACTCTCCACCGTAGGGATCTCAGGGATGCGGGACCGGGTCTACACGAACATAAGCGGGGGCGAGCGACAGCTGGTCCTCATAGCGAGGGCTATAGCCCAGGAGCCGCGCCTTCTGCTCCTGGACGAGCCGACTGCCCACCTCGACTTCCGGAACCAGGTGACTACGCTGAGGACGATAAGGCGCCTCTCGAGGGAGCGCAACATCGCGGTGGTGATGAGCCTCCACGACCCGAACCACGCGCTCCTCTTCTCAGACCGGATAGCCCTGATGAAGGGAGGCAAGATCCACATGGAGGGCCGCCCGGACGAGGTCGTCGACAGCAAGACAATCGAGGAGGTCTACGGTCTGCCTGTAGACATGGTGGAGCACTCTGGCATGCGATACATCCTGCCAGCAAGGACGGATGACGGGCCTTAGTTTTATTACCTTTCTTCATTTTGTTTTATTATGTTTTGTTTCCAAGTGCCCCGCCAAAACCCCCTCCAGTTGGCAAATGGGATGACCGAACAATAGAAAAATATAGGTGTTTGCGACTCCAACAGACACTATATCTTCGCCTATGACTTGACTGTGGATATAACGACCGGGGTTGTTGCCCTTGAAGCGGAAGCGTAGTGCCATAAAGCCCCAGACGCCCGTTAAGAGATCGTCCAGGGGCCCTCTTCTCCTCATCGCAGTGATCGCCATCATGGCGGTTGCGGCGGCCTCTGCGTACCTGCTGATGCCGAAAACCCCGGTCCAGCCCCCCCTGTATGTCGGGATCGTGGACCAGTTCTACAGCAAAAGCCCGGAGTTCACCGACCGGGCTGTGGATCTTTTGAGTAAACACAACGTGAGCTACGGCTTGCACACCGACTCAGACGTGGACGTCTCCCTTTACAGGAACCTGCCCTCCTATGGCTACAACCTCATCATCCTCAGGGTGCACGCTGGGATCAACCAAGGGATAGGGGGGGCAGTATTCCTCTTCACAGCGGAGCCCTTCTCCCGGTATCGCTACGTCTACGAGGTGAACACGTCCCAGCTGGCCCCCGGGATGATATCCCTCGAGGGGCCCGAGGGAATGCTCTTCACGGTGGGCCCCCAGTTCGTCAAGAGGAGCATGCGGGGGGACTTCAACGGGGCAACGCTTGTGCTGAGCAGCTGCTATGGCCTGAACAACACTGTCCTCGCGGATGCCCTGAGACAGAAAGGCGCCTTGCACGTGATAGCATGGGACGGGCTTGTGAGCCTCGATCAGACCGACAGGGCGATCCTTGAGCTGCTGTCCAACATCGTTGAGGGGGGCCTCAGCCCAGGCGAGGCTCTCGCGGCTTTGGATGACGGGGCTAAGAAGGACCCCTACTACGGGAGCACTTTGAAGATCTATCCCCCGGTCAAGTAAGCTTCTCTCGCCCCCGTCCCCGGGTCAGTAGGGCAACCCATTCCGGAAAGAATTCTTTGGGATCCTCGGCACGAGCGTGATTTTCGGTCCACGATCAGTCTCCAGAGGTGCCTCTCCTAAAGAGTTAATTAAGTCGACCTATAAAATAAAAAATCGATCTGTAGTCCATGAGCTGGAAAGAGGTGCTTTCGTTGGGCGGGGAAAGGAGGAAGACCTTCGTTGCTAGGGAGGATCTGCTCGAGGAAATGAGCATTATGGCAAAGTCCAAGGGCAAGACACTCTACGAGACGGTGAACGAGACATTCGAGTCTGCACTCGCCTTCAACAGCCTCGGCCTCAATCCGAAGGACGCGCTCAAGGACTGCGGAAAACTGAAGTCACTGCAGGAGCGCGGATACGTCCTCTGCCTCGAGAACCTCTGGTCCGACATCAACACGATCGCATTCATGCACTCCAAGGAGAAGTCTATGGAGGCGTGGTACGCAGCAGGAAGGTGGCTGGCAATGCGGCTGAAGAGCAACAGGTCCGACTCGATTTCTGGTTCCGGGTCTTTGTCTGGTTCCGCCAGGTTGCAGCTTGAAGATCTGAGGGAAGAGCTCGCCTCAACGATCTGGAACCTCGCCGAGCTCTCGGTGGAGGAGAAAGGGGAGGAAGTGAGGGTCAACCTCATCAGCCCTCGGATGTCCAAGGAGCTATCCGAGCTCGTCTCCACCTTCCTGAGCGGCGCCTTCGAGGCGTCTGGTTACGAAGCCGTAGAGAAGAGCGTAAGGACAGGGAACATAAGGCATCTCTACCGGTACAGGAAGAGCGCCTCTGGCGGGTCGGGTGGTCTTTGAGTTGAAGGAGACTGAGAAGAGGGGCAAGAAGCTGGTCTACATATCCGAGGACCTGCTCGATAAGGTCGCCCTCATATCCAAGCAGAGGGGCGAGTCGACGGTCAGGTTCATCGAGGACCTCCTCGCGCAGGCGGTCAGGATAGACCGCCTAGGCTTTGCCTACCGGGAGATCGCCGACCTCCTCGAGATGGTGCATGTCCAGCGCGTATTGGGGAGTTCGTTCGTGCCCCTGGACGTGATGAACAGTATCTGTGAGAGGAACGGTCGGGACGAGGGCATGCTGAAGGAGTGGTACGACAGCGGCAGGACATACGGCATCTACATAAGGGACAAGTACGATGACCCGATACAAATACTCGAGACGATGCTGAGGGTCATGCGATGGGACCTGAACGAGGTCGACGCGAGGAGAGACGGTGAGAGGGTCGTCTTCAGGTGCGTCTCCACGTCGCTCTCAAAGGATGGTGCCGAGTGGCTCGCCAGATTCCTCGAAGGCGCGATGGACGGCATCGGCTATCAGAAGGAAGGTGGCGAAGTGATGAAGGGCCTGGCGCTCCTGTCCTTCAGGAAGAGGGTCTCCTGAATCGGGCGGAATGTGCACAATTTACAATATTAATAATATATTGTACACAACATTCAGTATATACTCCTCAGTTTACACATAACGTATATATACTAAACTACGGATACTCTTCTTCACGAAATAAAAGGTGAAATGAATATGGACGAAAAGAAGATTTTTAGCACATCTATAATTGCCATTCTATTGCTACCAGCGATTTTCGCCGCATTCCCCCTCGTCGCTGCCACCATCACGGAGAGGCCGGTGGTCTTTCTGCCTGATGGGACCATCGCAGATCCGTTGGACGTGCCTGCAGGGAGCAATGTCAGCATCTGGCTCGGCAACATGACAATCACCGGCGGTCAGGTCTGGCTCTGGCTCTCCAACACAGGTAGCGCGGATGCAAACCTTAACGCGGGCGACAGGTGGTACGCAGGCCCATTCTACGTTGGCGATGTCCTTGGACCGACTGAGGTAGACTATGAGTTTACACCGCCCGCTCCGTTCGACCAGGAAGGTAGGAACTATACCTATACGGTCGGCAACGGCTGGATAAACGGTACAGTGCCGTTCATGGTTCAGGGCGGTACCGTCAACTACTGGCTGAAGGTCACCGACGTGAATCCAGAGACTACCCCATCGATACCTTCCTCGGACGTGGGCGTTTCGACCAACAGGATACACTTCACGCCTAACTTCTACGTGACGCCTGACGAGGGAGCACCAGCGACCCCCGTGACCGTCTCAGGCTATGCCCTTCCGGCTACAATGACCTACAACATAACGCAGAACGACAATTTCGTTGCGAACGTCTCAGTACAGACCCACAACGAATCCGGATGGATATGGACCGGCTTCTCGTACACATTCCCCATAGTTGATCTCAAGAACAAGGTCCTCTGTAATGAGATGTATGAGGAAGAAGATCCGTACGAAACGGTGACCATTAAAGTCATCGATGAAACCGGTACCACTGTCCACACGGACTATTTCGATGAGTACTACAGGCAGGTCTGGTTCCCCTACCTAGTTGGACACGGTTGTTGGTATGGGTGCTGTGAAGGAAATGATGATGGATGTGATTCGATCGTGCTTTACACTGGCGAGTCTTACAACGTGACGCTCAAGTGGTTCCCGTACAACGGCAACGCAAAGATATTGCTGAACTCGACCCTCGTGGCTTCCGACATTCCTCTTAACGAAAGCGGTGCAGTTGAGGACTACACCATTACCATCCCGAACGGACTTGTTACCGGAAGCTATGTCTTCAGGGTCATAGACAACAACAATGTCGAGTACAACTTCACCGTCTGCGTCGTGCAGGCTCCGACGATCGAGTTCGATCCGGACAAGGGTGGATGCGGTGACCAGGTGACCCTCAAGTTCTACAACATGGCAGACTATGTGGACAAGGTAATAACCGTCTGGTTCGACTTCACCCCTGCAGATCTCGGTGACGAGAATGAAGACGGAATCCATGACGACTTGGTGATGCTCGCGAACTTCACCGTCCCCAGCGCAATCTTCGATATAACCGTGACCGTTCCGCATTCTGCAGGCGGACCTCGCTACGTCTTCCTCGGTGACATAAACGGAACCATGATTGAAATTGAGCCAACTGATAAGCCAATCGAAACCTACTTCACGGTGACTCCGAAGGTCTGGGTCGATCCAGCATCTTTCAACAGCGACGGCTCTACGTTCTGGGTGTATGGCTGCGGCTTCCTTGTGAGCAATGAAGGTCCGGATGACAATTGGTGGTATTTCAACTACTATGACCTTGACGACCCGTACATGAACTACAACGTGAAGTACTGGGTCGCTGTAGACAACCAGTTCGTGGCGGTTGGTGCTGGGACCGGTCAGGTGGCTGCCAACTACACCGGTGACATCGCAGTACAGCTCGTAAAGGCCGGCTTCTACCCTGGCAAGCACGCGGTCTCCTTCTACATCAAGGACAGGTGCGACATCTATGATGCATACGACTACACCGAATACGGAATCGTTGCTGGCAACTTCCCGATCTACGCATATGGCACATTCACAGTCTCCGCTACAGGTGACCTGATCCTCGCCGAGCTGATGGACTACATGAACAGCTCCTTCTCGAGCCTGAATGCAAAGCTCGTAGCCATCCAGGATGACATCGCGATTGTCCAGACCAACCTTGGCACGATGCAGACAAGCATCAACAACCTCGACGCGAAGGTCGTAGCACTCCAGGGCGACATGGCAACCGTCCAGACGATCCTCGGGCAGATCAACGGCACGGTAACCGCGATCAACGGCAACGTCGCCACCGTCAAGACCGACGTCGGCACGATCAAGGCTGACGTCTCTTCGATGAAGGGCTTCCTGCCTGTCGACATGACCCCGGTCTGGATCGCGGTCGTCCTTGCACTGATCGCTGCGATCGCCTCGATCTACGCCATAGTCGTCATCAGGAGCAAGATCGCGGCTTAAGCCGCGCACAACCTCTTTTTTATTTTTTCTTTTGAAATCGAATTTTTCTCCACACGAAAAACGGTTCAAGCGTCACGCTCCCTCGTCTTTATTCTGCCCTTTTCAGTCCAAAATCGCGTAAAAGTGAAAATCGGCTCTGAAAAAGCCTCTTGAAGCTCAGCTCTGCCTGCCGAGGAATGAGCGCAGCTCGTCTAGGTGGGGGAGTCCAGCCCTTGCCCCCTTCTTCTGGATCTTCAGCGCCGCTGCTGCGCACCCCCACCTCAATGCCGCTTCAAGTCCATTCTCGTAGAGTAGCGCTGACACGAACCCGGCGTCGAACGCGTCACCTGCCCCTGTGGTATCGACAGCCTCTACCTTGAACGCGGGACATTTAATAACCTCATCGTCTTTGTAGAGGGTGACGCCTTGGGCGCCCTGCTTCTGGACGACTGCCCCGACCACCTCCAGAAGATCTTTGGTAACCCTTCCGTCGCCTGTGATCTTCCTCAACTCAGGCTCGTTCAGTATTATGAGATCGATCCCTTTGAGGTCCCCGGGGGCATACATGCTTGCTGCCCCCCCTGGATCGAAGGAAACCCGCGCATCCCCCTTCCGCTGCATGACCTCGAAGAGGACTTCCCTCGGCACGTTAGAGACGTGCACGTGCCTTGGACCACTGAACTCCGCGCGGCGCACGGCCTCAATGAGCATCCGGTTGGCCCCCCTCCAGGCGATCATCGTCCTAGTCCCTCCGCCTCTCTCCACAATTGTGCCCACCGTGCCCGTCTCCAGATCGCACTCGAGGACGTTGCCCGTCCAGACGCCCTCCTCCCTTAGGTTGGCGACCGCATCCTCCCCGAAACGGTCCCTTCCGACGCACCCGACGATCCCGCACCCGATGCCGAGCCTGGATACCCCGACGGCGAAGTTCGCAGCAGCCCCGCCGTGAGAGACAAAAAAGCCTTCAGCCTCGACCTCGGAGTCTCTCTCTGGGAATCCGGCAGTGTAGAAGGAGAGGTCTACGTTAATGTTCCCGACTGACATCACGGATCGGCTCAACCGCACGCCCCCTGAGGATCATCTGCTCAAGACGCTTAAATCATCCCCGATCAGTCATGAAGCCAGTCAGCCCGCCCCCCCTCCAGAAAATGTCCAGGGTCCAATGCCCAGTGGCCGGTCGGGATGGCAAAGGAGGCCCCGGCGAAAATCTCTATCTACAGGATCATCCTTGCATCAACTATCCTGGATCCCTTCTCGTAGACGATCACGGGGTTCAGGTCTATCTCCTTGATCTCTTCGAGTTCGGTGACCATCCTCGAGACCTTGAGGAGGGCGTCGATAATCCCTTCGATGTCGGAAGGCCTTCTCCCCCTTATCCCCTTCAGCACCGGGTAGGACTTGAGCTCGGATACCATGTCCTCAGCATCCCCCCTCTCTATTGGCGCCACCCTGAATGAGATGTCCTTGAAGACCTCCACGAATATTCCGCCGAGCCCGAACATTATCACTGGCCCGAACTGCGGGTCCCGCTTTGCACCTATGATCGTCTCGATACCGGGTGGGGCCATCCTCTCAAGCAGCACCCCTTCAAACCTGTACCCTTTCCCCTCAGCGATTCCCTTCATCCTTCTGAAGACGTCACCGAGAGAGGAGGCATCGACGTTCAGCGCCACCCCTCCGACATCAGACTTGTGGATCACATCCGGTGAAACTATCTTTGCCACGAGGGGGTAACCGAGCCTCTCAGCCTCGATTGCCGCCTCATCCGGATCTCTTACGACCGCCCACTCTCCGACCGGTAGCCCGTATTCCCTGCAGAGCTCCTTCGCCTCCGGCTCAAGTAGCCATCCCCTCTCTCTACCCGCCTCTGTTATCTTGGACAAGCCATCCCCTCGAGATAGATACTGTTGTCGATTTTAAAACTGTTCTGCTCCCGCCCCCGCCGTGCCATCCCGTTTGTAAATGGCGCTGAGTGAAGCTTATAATATCGGGCCAAGCATTTTTACAGCTATTGGTCAAGTGGTGCGTTATATGGTGCATCCTGTCGCTAAGGACGATCCGGGCGGAAGGCATCTGCTGCTCGGGAACGAGGCCGTAGCCAGGGGGGCGGTCGAATATAACGTGGAGATCGCTGCCGCCTACCCGGGCACGCCCTCCTCGGAGATCATCGAGGCGCTCGCCCTCGTGGCGGACGACGTCGGCATGCATGTCCAGTGGTCAACCAACGAGATGGTCGCGTTTGAGGTCGCGCTCGGTGGCGCCCTCTGCGGGAAGCGGAGCCTGGCGTCGATGAAACACATCGGCGCAAACTGGATAATGGACCCGCTCATGCACGCCGTCTACCACGGCTTCGATGCCGGAGTCGTCCTCGTCTCCGCTGACGACCCCTCGGGGCACAGCTCTGCAAACGAGCAGGACAACCGATACATGGCACAGCTCGCGGAGATACCCGCGTTGGAGCCCTCTGACTTCCAGGAGGCGAAGGACTTCGTCGGTCACGCCCTGGCGATCTCGGAGGAGCTGCGCCTCCCGGTTATGCTGAGGCTCGTCACGAGGATCTGCCACTCTAGGGGGGACTGCACATTCGGGCCGATCATGAGGCAAAAGAGACCGCCCAAGTTCTCTGACGACTACTACAAGGACTTCGTCCTGGGCGAGGGCATTGTGGGGCCCAAGGTGATACCGAAGATGCACCGCATACAGCATGAGAAGCTTGGGAGGGCAGAAGAAGTCGCCTCAAGGATGGGACTCTTTGCACACGAAGAGCCTGACGGCGATCCTTTGGGGGGGCTGGGCATAATCGCATCCTCGGCGCCCGTCGGTTACGTCTTGGACTCACTCAACGCGAGGGGGATCAGGGGCAGGGTGGGTCTGCTGAAGCTGGGCCTCTCCAACCCGTTCCCACGCAGGACCGTCTTGGAATTTGCCTCGGGGTACGAGAGGATACTCGTCGTCGAGGAAGGCGAGCCGTTCATTGAGAGGCACCTCGCCGAGCTCTCCGGCTCCATCCCCTCCACAAAGATCTTGGGAAAGCTCACCTCACACTTGCCGAGGGAAGGCGAACTGAACTTCTCCTTGGTTGACGACTCGGTAGCGGAGGTGCTGGGCCTGGAGAGGCGGGCGACCCCTGAGGCAAAGCTGAAGCTGTTGGAGATCGCCTCCGGGCTGGTCACCCCACGGACGCTCACGATGTGCGCGGGGTGCCCGCACAGGGCGGCATACTACGCGGCAAAGAAGGCCATACGGACAGCCGCGAACGCACGGTACATAGCGATAGGGGACATCGGCTGCTATACGTTGGGGATGTACCCGCCCCTCCGTTTCATGCAGGACGTCTTCTGCATGGGCGGCAGCATCGGTGTCGCGAACGGGGTAGCGAAGTCAGGCGTAGCCGACCCCGTCATAGCGACGATAGGGGACTCGACCTTCTACCACGCCGGGATCCCTGCACTCATCAACGCAACCTTCAACCAGGCAAACATAAAGGTGATGGTTCTCGACAATGAGGTAACGGCGATGACCGGGTACCAGCCCCACCCTGGGTGCGGCGAGACCGCGACAATGAAGCCGACGAAGAAGGTGAGGATCGAGGATCTCTGCCAAGCCTGCGGGATCGATTTTGTACGGATCGTGGACCCCTATGACTTCCAGGCGGGCGTCAAGGCAATGGAGGACGCCATCCGATTCAACGGGCCGGCCGTAGTCATATTCCGGCACCTTTGTACGCAGGAATACCTGCGGAGGGCGAGGAGGCAAGGGATCCGCATCGAGAAGTACTGGGTGAACCAGGAGAAGTGCATCGGATGCAGGACGTGCGTCGCCGCCTTCGGCTGCCCTGCCATCGGTTTCGACCGGGAAAAGAAGAAGGCATTCATCGTGAGGCTGGACTGCGTCGGCTGCGCCGTCTGCGCCTCAGTCTGCCCGCAGGGGGCCATCGAGCTTGAGCATGAAACGGAACCACTATCGGATGCCGGATCCAATGAAGAGAGACGAAGGAAGGAAGGGGGTGCCTGAGGTGCAGCTCCAGAAAGTTCTCGAGATCGTGATCTCTGGCGTAGGTGGGCAGGGGAACGTTAGGGCAGCCCAGATGCTCGGGGCTGCAGCGGTCAAAGCCGGTTTCAAGGTCAGGGTCTCCGACGTCTTCGGCATAGCGCAGCGCGGGGGCCCTGTGCTCAGCCACGTCAGGATCGGAGAAGTCCATGGGGCGATGGTCAGCGCCCACTCTGCAGACATCGTTATGGGGATGGAGCCGATGGAGGCGCTCAGGGCGGTCTCCTCCTTCCTGAAAGTGGGTGGCACGGTCATAATTGGCACCCGCCCCGTGTACCCGGTGGAGGTAAACACGGGCAAAGCGTCTTACCCGGCTCTTGAGGATGTAATGAAGGCAGTGCGGATGGCTGCAGGGAGGGTTATCGCGCTTGATCCAACCGGAGTGGCCTCAAGCGTAGGCATGCCGATGGCTGCAAACGTGGTGATGCTAGGGGTGCTCGCCGGGACCGGCATGCTGCCTTTCGAACCAGACCACCTCCGCGTTTCAATCAGGGAACACATACCTAGGGGTCTTGAGGAGAACATGATGGCTTTCGAGAAGGGGCTTGCAATAGGAAGGGAAGGGGCCGCAGGCTTGGAAAAATAAGCCCGAAGGGGATTGAAGATTCAGGCTTGAGCGCGTTGGGAGCCCTCATGAAACGTTAGCCGCCTTCCGCTTTGGTTGTGCAGCTCCGTTCTGGGGTTGCCATTGAAAAAATAAGGCGTTGAACCCAAAAAGAATCCGGGGAACCGGACAGTGCTGCTTGAGGAGGGGAACGCCCCGTCCTGCGTCGCCATCTCCGGCTCTAACCCGCTCCCCTTATCTTCTCCAACCTCTCCCTTATCGAGGCGTTGACGAGTTCAGGATCCCCTTTCCCCCTGGTCTTTCGCATCACCTGCCCCACAAGGAAGTGCGCGGCCTTCTCGTCCGAGAGCGCGTCGGAGACCGCCTTTGGGTTCTCGGCGAAGACCTCCTCCACGACTCTTTCGATCGCCTCCCTGTCAGCGATCCTGGTCATGTCCATCTCCCTAACAATCTCATCCGCGCTCTTCCCACTGGTCACCAGTGCGGGCAGGATGATCTTCCCTATCTTGCCGCTAATAGTGCCGTCCCTGATCAGCATCAGCATCCCCGCAAACGAGTCGGGGGTTATCTTTGCCTCGTCTAAGCCCAAACCCTTGTCATGGAGCACGCCGAGGAGGTCGCCCATTATCCAGTTGCTTACCGTTTTCGGCTCCCCGTATATCCTCACGGTCTCCTCGAAGAAGTCGGCGAGCCTCTTCTCAGCCGTTAGGACCTGGGCGTCGTACTGGGGCAGCCCGTACTCCCTGATGAACCTCTCAGCCCTGGCATCCGGGAGCTCAGGCATCCTCGCCCGGATTTCCCCTACGTACGCGGCATCCAGCCGTATCGGCGGTATGTCTGGCTCGGGGAAGTACCTGTAGTCGTGCTCCTCCTCCTTCTCCCTCAGGGATATCGTGACCTTCCTGACCTCGTCCCAGTGCCTAGTCTCGCGCCTGACCCTCTCCCCCTTCTCGAGGAGGCTCCTCTGCCTCGAGATCTCGAAGTTGAGAGCCCTCTCGACCTCCTTGAAGGAAGATATGTTCTTTATCTCGACCCGCGTGCCGCCCGCTATCGAGATGTTCGCGTCGCACCTCATCGCCCCTTCCAGGCCGCCGTCGAAGGCGCCTATGTGCTCGAGGATCGACCTCAGCTTCTGGAGGAAGAGCCTCGCCTCCCTGGGGGAGGTCATATCCGGCTCCGTGACTATCTCGAGCAGCGCCATCCCAGCCCTGTTGTAGTCCACGAGCGTGTAGGGCGAGAGATCGATCGGACCGACGTGTACGAGCTTGGCAGGGTCCTCTTCGAGCTGTATCCTCGTGATCCTGACCCTCTTCCTGGAGCTCCCGACGTTGATGTCGATGAAGCCCCCCTCGCATATCGTCTTTGACCCCTTCGTCTCGTACATCGAGATCTGGAAGTTCTTTCCCATGTCCACGTAGTAGTAGTTCTTCCTGTAGAAGGAGGTCTTCTCGCTTATGGTGCTGTTAAGCGCAATCCCAACCATGACCGCCAACTCGACCGCCCTGGCGTTGGGCCTCGGCAGGGACCCCGGGTGGCCGAGGCATACCTCGCATACGTTTGTGTTCGGGTCTTTCCCCCTGTAATCGGTACTGCAACCGCAGAAGAGCTTGGTCCTCAGCCTGTTGAGCTGGCAGTGGACCTCGATCCCTATCACGATCCCATCTTTCTGTTCGGACATCTCAGCGACCATTGTGACACACCATCCATCCATAGACCAAACCAACATTGCCCCTACACGGGGGGCCTGAGCTCTAGACCCAGCTCCTCCTCAAGCCTCCTCGCGGCTGTTATTACCTTTCCTTCGCCGAGCGGCGGGCCCATTATCTGGAGCCCGACCGGAAGCCCGTTGGCGAAACCGCAGGGGACCGAGATCGCAGGTATGCCTGCAAGGTTCACCGACACGGTGTCTATGTCGCTCATGTACATCTCGAGCGGGTCCTCGACCTTCTCACCTATCCTGAACGCCGGAGTCGGCATCGTCGGACCGACAAGCACGTCGAACTCCTTGAAGAGCCTCTCGAAGTCCCTCCTTATCAGGGTCCTCGCCTTCAGCGCATTCAGGTAGTACTCCTCGTAGTAACCCGATGAGAGCGCGAATGTGCCGAGTATTATCCTCCTCTTGACCTCGCTCCCGAAGTTAGCCCCCCTCGTCTTGGAGAAGGACTCCTCCCAGTTCAGCCCGTCGTCCTCCTCCCTCGTTCCGTACCTCATCCCGTCGAACCTGGCCAGGTTGGAGCTCGCCTCAGACATCGCGATGATGTAGTATGCCGGGAGTGCGTACTTGAGGGAGGGGAGCGATGCATCGTGCCACGAGGCCCCGAGCCCCTCGAGGGCGTGTATGCCGTTCCAGACCTCCCTCTCTACGCCTCTGTCTGTCCCTTCGCCGAAGAACTCCCTTGGCACGCCGATCCTGAGCCCCTTCACCTCTTTTTCGAGGAATTCGAGGTAGTCCACCTTCCTCCCGGGGATCGTGGTGCAGTCCCTCGGGTCGTGCCCGCTTATTACGTTGAGGAGTAGTGCGCAGTCCCTTACATCCCTAGTCATCGGGCCTATCTGCTCCAGGCTGTTAGCATAGGCTACAAGCCCGTACCTGCTGACGAGCCCGTACGTCGCCTTCATCGCAACTATCCCGCAGAAGCTCGCCGGGCACCTCACCGAGCCGCCGGTGTCCGACCCCAGGGCGGCGAGCGCCATCCTTGCCGAGACCGCCACCGCAGAGCCGCCGGAAGACCCGCCGGGGACCCTGGACTTGTCCCACGGGTTTCGGCAGACGAAGAACCCCGAGTTCTCGGTGGACGACCCCATGGCGAACTCGTCCATGTTCGTCTTACCTATGACCCTTCCCCCTTCCGACTTGATCCTGGAGACGACGGTCGCATCGTACGGGGGCACATAATCCTTGAGTATCTTGGAGCCGCAGGTGGTCCTGACCCCCTTCGTGCATATGCAGTCCTTTACCGCTATGGGGGCCCCCTCTACCGAGCCGTTCGGACCTCCGGCACCTGATCCTTTTTCTGCACCGACCTCGTTCACCGTGATGAAGGCCCCGTACTCGGGGTTTAGCCTCCTGATCCTCTGAAGGAAGGCATCGAATAGTTCTTCCCTCTCTATCAGACCGCCCCTGACCCCCTCCACCGCTTCGAAGAGGGTCATTTCCTCTAGCCTTGCCATGTGCAACACCGGTCCAGATCAGACTATCTTGGGGGCTACGATGAAACCGTCCTTGACCTTTGGAGCAGTCGCAAGAGCCCCCTCCCTCTCGAGTCCTTTCTCCTCGCGGTCTTCCCTGAACGTGTTTACGAGGTCCAAAACGTGGAAAGTCGGTTCGACCCCCTCGACCTCCGGACTGTCCAGCGCCCCCGCGAACTCGAGTATCCTGTTCAACTGGTCTGTGAACCTATCGACCTCCTCAGGCGTAAGCGCGATCTTTGAGAGCCAGGCTAGCCTTTCGGTCCTCTCTTTGGAAACGGTCTTTATGCTCTCCATCGTTGCCCCTTCCATTTTACGCTTAATATCCCCTTGAGTGTAATAAAAATGCTGTTGAATCCTGTATCAAAACCCTGCTGGATCTTGCGGCGGAAGGCCTCCGTATGGGTTAGGCGGGCCGGGTTGAAAAATAAATGAATAAAAATAATTGATCTTTGCTCGACTAAAAAATCAAAAAAAGGAGGATGCGCGGGAGCTCACTCGATCCTGATCGAGTGCTTCCTTGCCTTTTCTAGCTTGGGCATCCTGACCTCCAGGACGCCGTTGTTGAAGGTCGCCTTAACTTTCGAGCCGTCGACGCCGCAGGGGAGCTCGATCACCCTGTAGAAGTTCATCGACCTCCTCTCCCTCCTCCTGAACCCCTCCTTCTCGACGGCGACCTCTTCCTTCTGGGAGGTCCTTATCTCGAGCGTGTTGTCCACGAGGTTGAGCTCGATGTTCTCCTTCTGCACGCCCGGCAGCTCCGCGGTTACGATCACCTCGTCCGGGGTCTCGTTGATGTCAACAAGCGGCTCCCTGAACCCCGCCTCCCTTGCGACGGGGAGCCTTTTTTGCATCTCCTCGGTCATGCTGCCCATGAACCTCTCCATCTCCCGCATCATCCTCCGGAAATCGTCGAATATGTCGATCCCGTAGGACATCATAACCACCTCTGGATTTAGAATATATCGCAGTAAAATATATATCTTTCTGTAGTATAGGATTAGAGCAGGTGTATCAAGATGACTGAGAAAAGAGTAATCGAACTTGAAGTTGCTGAGGCGCGCACAAGGGATGTCGGCCGCGCCTTGGCTAGGCTGAACCGCCAGACCATGGGCAGCCTCGGCCTGAGGCCTGGCGACTTCATCGAAGTGGAAGGAAAGCGGCGGACCGTCGCCATAGCATGGCCCGCGTACGCCGAGGATGAGGATCACGAGATAATCAGGATCGACGGAATAATACGGCACAACACCGGGACGTCTATAGGCGACACGGTGAAGGTCTCAAGGGTCGAGCTAAAGCCCGCCTCCAAGGTAGTTCTCGCCCCGACCGAGCCCATAAGGTTCAGCTCCGACTTCGGGATGTACGTGAGGCAGATACTTGAGGATAAACCGCTGAGCAAAGGCGACACAGTGATGGTGCCGATCTTGGGCGAAGCCCTGAGGCTCGTAGTCGCCTCGATCCAGCCGGAGCAGTCCGGATACGTCACAGAGGAATCCGAGGTCGTCGTAAAGGAGGAGCCGGTGAAGGAGATCGACACATCGAGGCCTAAGGTATCCTACGAGGACATCGGAGGTTTAGATGACGCAAAGGAGAAGATAAGGGAGATGATCGAGCTCCCGATGCGCCATCCCGAGCTCTTCAAGCACCTCGGGATAGAGCCCCCAAAGGGGGTCCTGATGTACGGCCCCCCTGGCTGCGGGAAGACGCTCCTGGCGAAGGCGGTCGCGAACGAATCGGGCGCGAACTTTGTCACGATCAACGGTCCTGAGATCATGAGCAAGTTCTACGGCGAGTCCGAGGGGAAGCTCAGGGAGATCTTCGAGGAGGCTGAGAAGAACGCGCCGAGCATCATATTCATCGACGAGATAGACTCGATCGCGCCAAAGAGGGAGGAGGTCTCAGGTGAGGTCGAGAGGCGCGTCGTCGCCCAGCTCCTCGCGCTGATGGACGGTTTGAAGAGCAGGGGGCAGGTTGTGGTCATTGCTGCCACAAACCGCCCGGACGCCATAGACCCGGCGCTCAGACGCCCAGGCAGGTTCGACCGCGAGCTCGCAATCTCGATGCCCGACAAGAAGGGGCGGCAGGAGATCCTCCAGGTCCACGTAAGGGGGATGCCCCTCAGCGAGGACGTCAGGATAGATGAGATCGCTGGCATGACGCATGGGTACAGCGGGGCAGACCTTGCTGCACTGACCCGTGAGGCAGCGATGCGGGCACTGAGGAGGTTTCTCCCGAAGCTAGACCTCCAGAAGCAGACGATACCCGCCTCGATCCTGAACTCGCTGAAGGTCTCGAAGGCTGACTTCCTCGAGGCGATGAAAGACATCACCCCTTCCGCGCTCCGCGAGGTCTACGTCGAGGTCCCGGAAGTCCGCTGGGACGACGTCGGCGGTCTGGCAGACGTGAAGAGGCAGCTGCAGGAGATGGTCGAATGGCCCCTGAAGCACCCCGAGCTCTTCGAGCAGATGGGCATAGAGCCTCCCAAGGGGATCCTGCTCTACGGCCCGCCCGGGACTGGGAAGACGCTCTTGGCCAAGGCAGCAGCCACCGAGAGCCAGGCGAACTTCATCAGCGTCAAGGGACCAGAAGTCCTAAGCAAGTGGGTCGGGGAGTCCGAGAAGGCGATAAGGGAGATCTTCAAGAAGGCGAGGCAGGCGGCGCCGTGCATAGTCTTCTTCGACGAGCTTGACTCGATAGCTCCGAGGAGGGGCGGGCACGCCGACTCCGGGGTGACTGAGAGGATGGTCAACCAGATCCTCTCGGAGATGGACGGGCTGGTCTCGCTCAAGAACGTCGTGGTCATAGGCGCGACGAACAGGCCCGAACTGATCGACCCTGCACTCCTCAGGCCTGGCCGGTTCGACCGGTCCGTCTACATACCGATACCCGACAGGGCTGCCAGGATTGAGATCTTCAAAGTCCACACGAAGAAGATGCCGTTAGACGAGGGGGTCGACCTGAATGCGCTGGCCGACAAGACCGAGGGCTATACCGGTGCTGACATAGCCGCAGTCTGCAGAGAGGCCGCGCTGAGCGCCCTCAGGGAGGACATGAAGCCTAAGAAGATACAGATGAAGCACTTCGAGTCGGCCCTCAAGGCCATACAGCCTAGTGTATCAAAGGAGGACCTGATCAGGTACGACGACTCGAAAAAGATGCTGGGGAAGATGTTCGTCTAAGGCTGACATCCCACCTTCCCCTTTTTGCTTTCGTCAAACTCCCCCTTTCATGCTTGGCATTTTTGATCTGAAACTGGCTCGTCTTTGAGCCGCTTGGAGTAGATCCTGTTAAGGCTCTCCATTATCGCGCTGACAGATGCCATTACTATATCGCCACCCACCGAGAGCCCCATTGCCGTCCTCCCGTCCCTGTCCTCGGTCATGACCTCGACCGTGCAGAGCGAGTCCGTCCCGCCCGATATGGCCTCGAGCTTGTAGTTCAGGAGCCTTATCTCCTCACCGAGGGCTGACTGGATTGCCTTGGCGAGCGCATCGACTGGGCCGGTGCCTATGCCGGCTGCGACGCGTTTCTGGTTGTTGTGGGTGAGCTGGACTGAAGCCGTCGGGGTTATCTTGTTCCCCGTGACCACGAGTATCTCGTCGAGCCTAACGAGCCTCTCGGAATCCGGGATGCTCCCGATGACCTCGTTGACGACCGCGTTGACATCCTCTTCGATTATCTTCTTCTTGTGGATCGCGAGCGACCTTAACTTCTCAACGACCGCTGATATCTGGTTCTCGTCGAGGTTGTACTTCTCCTTCACGAAGCTGGCAACGCCGTGTTTGCCAGTGTGCTTGCCCATCACTATACGCCTCTTCTGACCGACCATCTCGGGCTTGATCGGCTCGTAGCTCTCTGCCTTTGCGAGGACCCCGTGGACGTGGATGCCCGCCTCGTGTGCGAAGGCGTTGTTCCCCACTATGGGGAAGTTCGGAGGGAGGGAGATCATGCTCGCCCTCTCCACGACCTTCGACACCTCCTTCAGGAGGTTTAGCCTGATGCCCGTCTTGACCCCGTACATCGCATGGAGCGCGGTGACTGCCTGCTCGAGGCTCGCATTCCCGGCCCTCTCTCCAAGACCGTTGACAGTCACGTGTATCTGGGAGGCTCCCGCCTTGACCCCTGCGAGGGTGTTGGCAACCGCCAGCCCGAAGTCATTGTGGCAGTGCATCGACACGGGCCTCTTAAGCGCCGCCTTGAGCCTGCTTATGAGATCGAACATCGCCTCGGGCTCCATCACCCCTACTGTGTCGGGGACGTTGTGGACGTCGGCCCCGTGCTCTTCGACCGAGGTATAGAACCGCAGGAGCCTCTCGACAGGCGTCCTGGTGGCGTCCTCGCAGGAGAACTCGCACTCGAGTCCGTGTGCCTTGACATAGTCCGTCGCTGCCAGCGCCTGCTCGAGCGCCTTCTCCTCGTCCATCCTGAGCTTGTACTTGAGGTGGACATCAGAAGTCGCGATGAATATGTGGACGCGATCCACCTCGCTCCTGATGCAGGCATCTATGTCCCTTGTCACGCACCTTGCGAGGCCGCATATCTTGGCCTTGAGCCCCTCCCTTTTGATCGTCCTGACGGTGTCGCACTCCTCCTCCGAGTTTACCGGGAAGCCCGCCTCAATCACGTCCACCCCGAGCTCGTCCAGCTTCCTTGCGATCTCTATCTTTTCCTCGAGGGTGAAGCAGACACCGGGAGTCTGCTCGCCGTCCCTGAGCGTGGTGTCAAGTACGTGTACCCTCTCCGGGAGATTCGATCTCGCCTTGACGGGCTCGATGAAGTTGCTGACGAAGACCCCTTCCATACTCTACACCATAGCAGAGATTAGATCCGCTCTCTCTTATTTAACACGGTCGGCTCTAAGACCTGGTTTATCATCAGCTGGAGTAAGGCAGTTCGGCGAGCGGGCGGGGCCCAGGTCTCGCTGATTCACAGCCCATCCGAATCCCGCGTCCTTCAGGCAAAGATTTAAGATCAAATGCCGCATATGTATTTTGTAGTTGATGAAAATGACAAAGAGTCTTAAGGAAAAATTCGACAAGAAGATGGGTTTCACGCCTGCGATAATGCACATTGCTGCCGAGGTAGACCCCAAGATGGCAGAGTTCTACAACTTCTGCGACTCGGCCGTCCAGGAGGACGGCGCCCTCCCGTCGAAGTTCAAGATGCTACTCATCATGGCGATGGGTGCGCAACGGCACTGCAAGGAGTGCGTCGTCTCCGCTATGAGGGGCGCACACAACAAAGGTGCGACCGACGCTGAGATCATAGAGGCGATACGCGTAGTGGCCGTAGCAGGGGGTGCACCAGCGATCACTGCCTGCAAGGACGCCCTCCAGATGCTTAAGGACAAATCATTCGAGAAGATGGGTTGCGGGACTAAGTAACGCCTCTTTTTTCTTCCGTCTTCAACCCATTTTATCTTTACTTTAGCCTTCTTCTATTCGTAGAGGACGCCCAGATCCTTCAGCTTCTGGTATATCTTGTCCGCTGCTACCCTGACCTCGTCCTCCTGCTTCGCCCCCGTGCACACCATCTTTCCAGACGAAAAGATCAGCAGAACGACCTTCGGGGAGTCCATCCGGTAGATCAGCCCCGGGAACTGCTCGGGTTCGTACATCACGTTCTCGAGTAGGAATGCCGCCTTTTCGAGGTTCACCTCTGCGTTCAGGTTGGCCGAGGCTACGATGTTCTGGATCATTATCTCGGGGGTGCCTATTATCACGATGTTCCTGTCCTTCAGGTTCTTTATTATCTTCTTTACAGCATTGTGCACTTCCTTTATCGACTTCGCCCCCGTGCACACCATCTTCCCCGACGAGAAGATCAGCGTCGCCGTCCTCGGCTTTGAGATCCTGTAGACGAGCCCCGGGAACTGCTCCGGGTTGTACTCGACCCCGGGCACATTCCCTGAGATAGCATCGAGATCTATCGTCTGGTTCATTGTCACAGAGGCTACCACATTCTCTATCCTGACGGATGGCTTGTTCATTATATTGCCCACCGAACAAAATAACTAGGTTTAAAGATTTTTAATCTGGTTTATAAATCTTTTTTATTTCTAAACAGAACCCGCCGTCTTTTTTGCATTCTCTTTCTCTCCAGAGGGCAGGATTATTATGATTATTATCGTCAGGACCACCAGCGAGATTAGCCAGATGTTCTTGAACCAGAGGAATGGGTAACCAAGGTACGGGATCGAGTAGACGACCTTGCCTATTATCCTGTCCTCGGGAACCCAGCTTAGGGGGTTTGAGGGGTTCTGGTCAGGGTAGTAGTTTGCATCCCCTTTCGTAAGGAAGTAATATGTGCCGTCCACCTCGACCTTGTCTATCGCCCTATGGGAGATCGGAAGAGGGTTGTAAGACGCAAATAAGAAATAGTCGATAACCTGCGTCCCTTGCTGGATGTATATCACCGTATCGCCGATTGGGGGCGGACCAGCCACGATCTCAGAGGGATCCGTTGCCTGGATGAAGATCAGAGAGCCTGTAGGGATGTTGGGCTCCATGCTCCCCGATTGTACGGCTGCGACTGGCAGGTTGGTACCTGAGACGATCCTTATCGTGTAGACTGCCCCAACGAAAACTAGAAAAAATATTAGGACTGTTACCAGCGTCCCCCTTAAGTTAATGTCCATTGAGATCACTGTTGCTCTCTTAATGGCCCCATACCGAATTTCTTTGCGAGCCCGTCTGCTTTTTCCTGTATCCTCTTTACGGTCTCCTCATCCAGGTGCTTGAACCTTCCCTGTGCTTTGAGGTACTTGGTGACCGGCTCCCTTCTGGGCACTTGAACTGTCAGTCTCACCTCTCCGTTTACCGCTTCGTACAAGGGCCAGAGGCCTGTCAGAACCGCGAGTTTGCCCAGTTCTATACTATCACTTGTGTCCGTCCTCCAGCCTGTGGGGCAAGGGGTGAGAATATGGATCAGCGCCGGACCATCCACATCAAGCCCCTTCCTCACCTTGTTCATCAAATCAAAGGGGTAAGAGGGGCAGGCCGTGGCTGCATACGGGATACCGTGCGCCATTGCAATGCCCACGAGGTCTTTTTTCTCAGTCCTCTGCCCGATCGAACGCTTGCCTGGGGGGGACGTCGTGGTTGCTGCCCCGAACGGAGTGGCAGAGCTGCGCTGGATGCCCGTGTTCATGTAGGCTTCATTGTCATAGCAGACGTACAGGATGTCGTCGCCCCTCTCCAGCGCTCCGCTCAGCGACTGGAGCCCTATGTCAAAGGTTCCGCCGTCCCCGCCTATTGCGATCACGTCTGCCTTCTCTTCGGTTTTACCCTTCCTCTTCATGACCTTCAGCGCATTTGAGATCCCTGCCGCAACTGCTGCAGCATTCTCAAACGCGACGTGGACCCAAGGCACCCTCCATGCACTTTGTGGGAAGTAGCTGGTGGATACCTCCAGGCAGCCTGTTGGGCTCACTACAACAACATCCCTTCCAGACGCCTTGAGGATCTGCCTGACTGCCGTCCCCGCGGCACACCCGGCGCACAGCCTGTGCCCCGGCGCCAATAGCTCCTCTCTGGGGACGTCCTTTACAGATTTGAAGACCTTGCTCATTCTCTCAACCCCACGTATATGCAGCGCCCTGCCCCCTCTCTGGCGGCCTTTTGAGTCGCGTCATACATTAGCCTGAAGTCATCCTCCCTGATATCCCTGCCCCCGAGACCGGCGACGAAGCCTTGGATTACTGGTCTCTCCGGCATGTCGTAGAGTGCGGTCGCCACCTCATTGTAAAGCGGATTTCCGGATCCTCCTGGCGAAGTCGCTCTGTCCACTACGCCAACCGCTCTAATCCCCTCAATAGCCCTCCTGAGTTCCTGGACGGGGAATGGTCTGAAGACTCTCAGGGATATCACGCCCACGTTTTTCCCATCCCTGCGGAGGGCATTGGCGACCTCCTTAGCCGAACCGAAGATTGATCCCATCAGTATGAGCGCGGCGTCCGCCTCCTCTATTCCGTAGGCGTCGATCTCGCTGTAGCTCTTGCCGAACCTCGAGTTGAATTCGTTGTCGATCTCCTTGATCTTCGGCCTGCTCTCTTCAATGGCGTCTATCGCCTGATACTTCATCTCATAATAGTACTCCGGCGGACCGACGACTCCGACCGCATGGGCACGCTTGGTCGAGACCCTGTTCTCGAGCGGTCTCGATGGTATGAACTTCCTGATCTCTTCCTCGTCAGGGAGCTCGACCGGCTCGTACATGTGGCTTACGATGAAGCCGTCCATGTTCACCATCACCGGCAGGCGGGTCTCCTCGGCTATCTTAAAGGACTCGACTGTGGCATCGAAGGCCTCTTGGGCCGACCGCACCCAGAGCTGTATCCAGCCCGCGTCTCTCTGCGCCATTGCGTCCGAGTGGTCGTTCCAGATGTTAAGCGGGGCCGAGAGAGCCCTGTTGACGTTCGCCATTACGATAGGCGTCCTGAGCGCTGAAGCCATGAAGAGTATCTCGTGCATGAGCGCCAGCCCCTGCGAGGAGGTTGCCGTGAAGACCCTGGCCCCTGTAAGGGAAGCCCCTACGCATGCGCTGATCGCAGAGTGCTCAGACTCGACGTTCATGTAGCTCGCGTCGAGCTCGCCGTTAGCCACAAACTCAGAGAGCTTCTCTACGATCGTCGTCTGCGGCGTGATCGGGTACGCTGCGATCATGTCGACATCCGCCATCTTGACCGCGTATGCGACGGCGTAGTTGCCGCTGATCCCTATCCTTCTAACCATCAGTGCCCCTCCTTTACCATTGTTATCGCCTTGGGTGCACACCCTTTCGCACAGATGCCGCACCCCTTGCAGTAAGAGATGTTGACGCGGTAGTTCCCAGTCTCGTCGATCTCTATGGCTGAATCGGGGCAATAGAGGAAGCACATCCCACACTTTGTGCACTTCTCCTGATCGATTACAGGGCTTGAAGTCCTCCATGCCGTCACGTCAAAGTTTACCGAGCTCCCTGGCTCTGTTATCGCGCCCCCCTCCGGGATCTCCCTCCATCCTTTGAGCGTTGTTTTTACGCACTTCATCTTCTCTCACCTGTCTCAAGCAGCGCAGTCTCCTGGAATGCCCTCCTCACTGCGCTGATGTTCTTTTCGGCATGCTGTCTGAACCTCTGTTTTATGATCTCCTCGAGGGTCTCGAGGCTGACTATCCCCGTGACCCTGACCAGGGCTCCCAGGATCGCCGTGTTTGTTATGGGGGTCCCCAGCTCCTTCAGGGCGATCTCGGTCGCGTCAACAGTTGCGACCTTCCCAGCTTTCTTGAAGACGTAGAGGTAGTCCTCAGCTTTTCCATCGGTGTTTAGAACCACCGCGCCGCCATCCTTAAGCCCGTCCCCCACGCCCTCCATCGTACAGAGGTTCTTGTCGAGTACGACGATTATGTCGGGCTCATAGATCTGGCATCTGGTGAGGATCTCCTTATCGCTTATCCTTGTGAAGGCCTGGACGGGTGCCCCCCTCCTCTCCGGACCGAATGCCGCAAACGCTTGCGCGTATTTGCCTTCTTTTATCGCGCTCGTCGCAAGGATCTCTGCTGCCGTGACGGCCCCCTGTCCGCCCCTGCCGTGCCACCTGATCTCGAGCATTCTATAAGCACTCCTGAATATGGATAGTCAGTAACCTACCATTATTTTTAACAGTTACGGTCTTTTCTTTGCCAATCTGTAACGGTCTTTCTTTCTTTTGATTTTTGAAGGATACCCTTAAAATAGGGCAGAGCTGATACCTACGTCGGTGAGCCGATTGAGCGAGAGCGCCGCCTCCTCAAAACTCGGAGAGATAAAGGCATTCTTGGACCAGGGTAAGCCCTTCGAGGTCAAATATGACGGTGAAGCCGTGTGTGTCTCTGAAGCGAAGGGCGTGGTCAAGATTTCGCTGTCCAAGGAAGAGACAAAGGGGATCAGGGTGAGGAAGTCCGCTAGGAAGATCCCTGCTGCCCAGAAAGAATTTGTAATTAATTCTGCAAGTATCCTTATTCCAAAAAGGATCCCATTCAAGGTGACATTCGGGCCAAAAGAGACGACGTTCAGGTTCGACCTTGACCACTACATACATATCTACCCCGAGAAGTGCGCAGTCGTAGGATTCAAGAGCTTAGACGAGCTCCCGGTCTCGCTAGTCAGAGACCTGCTGTCCGGCTTCCCGAACCTCAAAATATATGCGCCGAAGGGGTGAGCCTCATGGAGAGTCGGAACATCCTCTACTTGATAGGCCTCATCCTGACATTCCTGCCTGCTTTCTCTTACACCTACCTTTCCCGATCCGGATTTGGGGAACAGCCACTGCTGCCCCAGGCCCTGAGCATAGTCGTCTTCTGCGTGGGGCTGGCAATGATCCTCTTCGCAGAAAGGGGCTGGAAGAAATAAGAGTGGAATCATTCAGGCGGCGCACTTCTGTACTTCCTCACCAGTTCGTGATACGCCCCGGCCGTCTCTCTGATCCTCTCCTTGTCCCTCTCCTCTATGCTCCTAACGTTCTTCGCAGGCAGCCCCATCATGACGCTGCCTGACGGGACTGTCTTGCCTTCGGGTATGAGTGCGCCGGCCCCTATCACGCAGTCGTCGCCTATTTCTGCACCAGTCAATATGATGGCACCCATCCCCACAAGCGTGTTGTTGCCTATCCTGCAACCGTGGATGATGCAGCCGTGCCCTATCACTGTCCCCTTGCCTACATTTGTGGGATAACCTTTGTCCGTGTGGAGGACCGCGCCGTCCTGTATGCTTGCGCCGCTCTTGATTATAATGCGTTCAATGTCTCCCCTGAGCACTGCGCAGGGCCATACATTTGCCCCCTCTTCAATTATCACGTCACCAATCACCACTGCATCCTCGTGGACGAATGCCTTGGGATCGATCTGCGGCCTGATGCCTTGAAGCTCTCTTATCATTTCTACCTACTCCATAGCTACGGTTAGGTCCGTATCTATTAAGTATTTGAACTGGAAGGTGTTTGTCCATTCAGGGCTCCTGAGCGACCCTTGGAAGCACACCGCAACCTTGTCCTTTTTGCCGGGCAGGCTGTCGATCGCCTCCTTCAGGACTTTAGGCGGAACCCCGTACTTCGGGATCGCAAGCCCGCCAAGTAGAGTCACTATGCGGTAGTCAGTCCCCGCCTTCAGCTTGCCGAGCTGGTATCCATACCCTTCGTCCTTCACAATCTCCCTTATTTTGCTCGCCTCTGATGAGGGCATAAAGAATGGCTTCAGAGGAAAATCCCTTATGCCGTAAGACAGGAACTCTGCAAAGGGTAGGCATGTGAATGGCGAGCCCACAAACAGCATGTCACCCTCTTTGCCTATGCTCTCGACCGCTGCACGGAAGCTCTTGCTTAAGCCTGAAAGCCCTTTAACCTCAACCTTGCTCTCCAATAACAACACCCCAAAATCTCCTTTATAATAGTAGAGCCCGATGCTCTATAAAAATAGAGCAGGGTCTCCGCGTCGACCTGACGATGGGCAGAACACGCCGCCCCCCTCAAAGACGTCCAGAACAGCCGCTCTCCACGTAAAAGCGCCAGGACGGACTCTGCGATACTGCGTCATGAAAAACCGAAACGGTATTATTGCATCCTACCTATACTATTGATCATGTCTGACCCTTACAGCACCTTCGTTCAGTCGCTATCCAAAAACGTGCAGCCGAAGGGTCCTGCTGCTGCATACACGGCTGTCCATGTGATCAAGGCATTGATAGTCATCGAATCCTCGAAGTCGGTCGGTAGAGTGATGCTGTCTAGGGTTCTCGGGATAGGGGAGGGCTCGGTCAGGACAATAATAAAGCGCCTCCAGCAGCAGTCTCTTATAAGCATCGACAGCATCGGGGGGTGTGCCCTGACCTCCATTGGGCGCGAAGTACTCGGGAAGGTCAAGAAGGGGATGGTCTCTTCGTGCAAGGTTGACCTCAGCGGAATGGGTGTTGGATACCCGTCATATGCAATCCAGATAAGCCTTGACATTTCAGCGCACTCCGTACTGAAGCTCAGAGATGTTGCGATCAAATGGGGTGCAGAAGGGGCGATCGTCTTCAACTTTTCTGGAGGAAGGATCGTCGTGCCTTCCATCACGGACGACCTTTCGCAGACCAGCCCTTCCATGCATTATGAACTAATGAATAGGTTTAGGCTTCAAGAAGGTGACCATGTCATTGCTACCTTCGCCCATGACGCCGACTCAGCCGAAATGAGCGCCCTCGCGGTCTTCCTCTTCCTCAAGGGCATACAGTGAGTTTTTATCACGTTCTCAGCATCATGTTCGTGGTATTTGTGCCATTTCAAGGATGTTCAATGAATTTTTATCACCTAATTGTACACAAAAAGCATATATTTAACCAGAAAGAGGTTTTTCTGGGTGCAAAATATGGTAAATAAAATCCTTATTGTATCTGCAGTTGCCCTCATTGTAATCATCGGCGGTCTTTACTTATCAGGCGTAATCTTCCCGAGAGAGGCCGAAACCGTAAGGATAGGTCATCTGACAGGAGATCTGCACCACTTGGCGCTCTTCGTAGCGATGAACCAGGGCTACTTCGAGCAGTACGGATTGAAGATACAGCTGAAGGAATACGTGAACGGCCCCACTCTGATGCAGGCGTTCCTGTCAGGAGAGCTCGATTTCGCTTACGTCGGCGCACCCCCTGCAATATCTGCCAGGGCAAAGGCGCTCACCGATGCAAAATCTCACCTACCAGTGGTCATAGCCTCAGTCAACCTTGAAGGCTCTGCCATAGTCACAAGGGAGGGCATAGATACTCCTGAAGAACTGAGCGGCAAGAACATTGGGACGCCGGGGACGGGAACCATACAGGACATAATGCTCAGCATCTTCCTCAGGGAGAGGAACATCACCGTCACTAAGAGCCCGATGTCGATTGCTACGCTGCCCCTCGAATTCAGCAAGGGTACAATTGACGGATTCATTGGCTGGGAGCCTGCCCCTTCAATCGCCACCGTCCAATCTGGAGCCCATGTGCTCCTGACGTCACACGATCTCTTCCCCAACCACCAGTGCTGCGTGCTGGTCGTCTCGAACAAGTACCTTGAAGCGCACCAGGACGTCGTTCAGAAGTTCGCTCAGGTGCATAAAATGGCGAATCAGTACATCGCCAACAACCCCGAATCAGCAAAGCAGATAGCGATGAACGTCACCGGCCATTCTTCAGAAATCGTAACACTTGCACTATCCCATATAGTCTTTACTTCGACCCCTGACCCGGAGAGCATGAAGACTTTCCTTCACTCGATGATAGACTTGGGCGTTGTGACTACCGTCACGCACGATCAGGTCGACGCATTCATAAATGCATTTATAGACACGCGCTTCATCTAATGAAGAGTGATTTGGATGGAGCGCATCGATCAGGTCAAGGGGATTCTGCTAGGGGTTCTCTCCCTGACAGTATTCTTTTTCATATGGCAGCTGATTGCATGGTCGCTCAATTCGCCATTCCTTCCGGGGCCCTATGAAGTGATTAAGGCATTCGTAAGGATCTCGACTATGGGCGACATTGATGGGTACACCCTGCCCTCACACTCATTAACGAGCATCTATAGGGTGGCGCTAGGCTTTGGCTTCGCAGGGCTCACTGCAATTCCGCTCGGGGTCTTCATGGGGCTGAAGTCTTCGGTGAGAAGCCTATCCACACCGATTATAGAGCCAATACGATTCATACCGCCCATCGCCTGGATCCCGCTCTCAATCATACTACTCAGCGGCTTGTGGCGCTACATCTTCCTGATCTGGATAGGTGCCTTCTTCCCCATACTCCTAAACACCATAGCTGGAGTGAAGCGGACATCACCAGTCCTCGTGGACATGGCGAAGACATTCGGCGCAGACAGCAGCACGATCACGTCAAGAATAGTCTTCCCCAGCGCCCTCCCGGAGATAATGAGCGGGCTGAGGGTTGGCCTAGGGGTGGGGTGGATGTGCATAGTGGCGGCTGAAATGATCGGAGGAGATCCTGAGGGGCTGGGGCGGCTTATAATCAAGTACGCAAACCTACTGCAGATAGATGTGGTAATAGTCGGGATGATAGCCATTGGTATAATCGGTCTTGTGCTCAACTATGGCATCCTGACTGTCGAGAAGCGGCTCTTCAAGTGGAGAGTCGAAGTAAAGGCATAGGTGATCACTTTGGTAACTGCAATAGAGCTCAACTCGGTCGGAAAGTCCTTCGAGTCTGGAAAAGAGACGATTGAGGTGATAAGAGACATTGCCCTCAGTGTTGAAGAAGGTAGGTTCGTCTGCGTCGTCGGCCCATCCGGCTGCGGCAAGACTACGTTGCTGCGAATGATGTGCGGCCTTCTCCAGCCTACGAAGGGAACGGTGCTAGTCAAAGGGAAGCCCCCAGATCCGAAAAAAAATCGCTTCGGGGTCATATTTCAAGAAGACTCGCTGCTGCCCTGGAAGACAGTCCTCGATAACGTGAAATTCGGCTTGGAAGTAACACGGAACAAAGGCAATATCAATTCAATCGCCAGAGAGTTCATTACAATGGTAGGTCTGAGGGGGTTCGAGGACTACTACCCTCACCAGATCTCTGGCGGCATGAAGAAGCGCGTTGCGATCGCCAGGGCAATGGCTGTGGATCCTGAGATAATACTCATGGACGAGCCATTCGCAGATCTTGACGCACAGACCAGACAAATACTCCAAAAAGAACTACTCGGCGTCTGGTCGAGGTTTAACAAGACTGTGATCTTCATAACCCATAATGTCGACGAGGCCGTCTTCCTAGGGCAGGATATCGTAGTCCTTACCAAGCGCCCGGCGAGCGTGAAAGCCACGGTCAACGTTGAACTCGAATACCCGAGGGCGAGGCTGAGCCCTCCCTTCATATCATACAGGGAGAAGATCTTGAAGTATCTCCAGGAGGAGATCACTGAGCTCTAGGGTGTTCTGAATGGAAATGGATGGGTACGATCTATACGAGGAATTAATCTCGGCGGCAATGGAGTCGAACGAGAAGTTTGCAGAGATGCTGAGGTCTGTCATGAAAAGGAAAGGTCTTACCGTCAGGGACCTAAGCGCAGGCTCGGGAGTCCCGATCAGCACACTAAACAAGATGCTCTCGGAAGAGCGAGACATCCGCCTGTCCACCTTTAGAGAAGTGATCAAGTATCTGGTAGCGAAGAGCATGGAGATTGAGGGGGACATCACCGTTGGGATAATCGCTGCCCGCCCCTCCCTCAATGCTTTATCAAAGCACCAGCTCCCAATTAGAGGCAAAAAAGTAATCGTCAAGGAATACCCTGCAAACAATCTCGAAGAAGCTATCATTTGCGCAATAAAGGCCGAGCGCGATAGGGTGAAGGGGCTAGTCTGCGCCTCAATAGTTGCCACAACGGTGGAGAAGTTTGTGAGGGTTCCAATCGTCACCATCAGGGTCGAGGAGTCCAACATAGTAGAATCGTTGAACTTGCTTGTCGACAAGATACTCTCGACCGAAACTGTGTAACACAAGCGATTCAAATATAACCTGTTGTTATTGTAGCCTTTTTAAGCCAACATTATTACTGTGTTTAGGCAAGGCTTTAATATTCCATACATCTTTAAAATACACGCAACAAAACTGAAAGAGAGGAGTTCTATGGCGAAATATCCGGATAAAGTAGATCTATACGACGATCGTGGCCGCGTTTTCGCCTCCAAGGTTCCCGTTGAAGCCCTAAGCCCACTGCGCAACCCAGCAATGCAGAAGATAATCTCCTATGTGAAGCAGTGCGTCTCGGTGAATCTTGAGGGAATCGAAAAGGCCCTTGCGACCGGCGAAATTGGTGGCAAATGGTGCATAATCAGGGGCAGGTCCCTGAAGCTGGACCTGGTCAAGAATGCCGATAGCATCGCCGACAGCCTCAAGAGTTGCCTACAGGTGACCAAGGACGACGATACCGAGGTCAAGGTCCTCAAGGGTGGGAAGCACCTCCTTGTGAAGGTTCCAGCAAAGAGGCTGAATGCAGGCGTCGAGTACACCACGGGGTTCACAGCGACCGCCGCCGCGCTCTGCTGCACCATTGTAGAAAACTTCAAGGTCAACCTATGGGACGCTGATCTGGTCCATGCGGCTGTCTGGGGCAGGTACCCGCAGACGATGGAACCGCTCGGCGGAAACGTGTCGTCACTATTGTCGGTTCCGCAACAGAATGAAGGTATGGGATACGCTCTTAGGAACGTTCCATGTGCGCACATCGCCCTTATCACGAAGAAGAATGCGATGAACGCAGCAGCCCTTTCCTCGATACTCGAGCAGGCAGCAATGTTCGAGATGGGCGATGCGATAGGCAACTTCGAGAGGCTTCACCTCCTAGGGCTTGCCTACCAGGGTCTGAACGCCAATAACCTGGTCTATGACATTGTGAAGGAGAATTCAAAGACCGGCACCCTCGGCGATGTGGCGGTATCCACCGTCAAGAGGGCGATCGCTGACGGCGTCATCAAGCCGCTTGAGAAGAAGCCTTCTGGCTACACCGCATACACTACTAACGACCTCAACAAGTGGAACGCATACGCGGCAGCAGGCCTGCTTGCAGGCACAATGATCACCTGCGGCTCTGCCAGGTCGATGCAGCACTGCCCGTCCGTGTTCATATACTTCAACGACCTGATCGAGAGGGAGACCGGTCTGCCTGGCGTCGACTTCGGAAGGGTCGCAGGCACCGGCGTTGAAATGGCTTTCTTCAGCCACTCGATTTACGGCGGAGGAAACCCCGCGGTATTCCACGGCAACCACATCGTGACGAGGCACAGCAAGGGATTCACGATACCCTGCGTGGCCGCAGCAGTCGCGCTCGACGCTGGCACGGTCATCTACACACCTGAGAAGATCAGCGGCGTAGTCGGAGAGACGCTGAGCGAGGTGCCTGAGCTGAGGGAACCGCTGAGGTACGTGAATGAGGCAGCAGTTTCAATCCATGGAGGTATCTAAAATGGTAGAGTACAAACCACAGTATTACCCTGGAAGCTCCAAGGTCGCTAAGAACAGGAAGAAGTACATGGATCCGTCCTACAAGCTGAGGAAGCTGAGGACGATCAGCGATGACGACTTGGTGAAGTTGATGGGACACAGGGTTCCGGGAGAGGCGTACAAGTCGGTTCACCCGCCACTTGAGGAGATGGGCGAGCCGGCGTGCCCGATCAGGGAGCTTGTTGAACCAACACCAGGCGCCAAGGCTGGCGACAGGATCAGATACATCCAGTTCACCGACTCCGTGTACTTCACCCCGCTGACTCCGTACATGAGGGCATGGATGGGCCACACCAGATACAGAGGAGTCGACATCGGCGTCCTCTCGGGGAGAGTTCCGCTCGAAGCAAGGGAGCGTGACCTTGAGAAGGTCGCGAAGGACTTGGTAGAGACCGAGATATTCGACCCCGCAAGGTGTGGGATCAGGGGTGCAACTGTCCACGGTCACTCTCTGAGGCTCGACGAGAATGGGATGATGTTCGACGCGCTCAGGAGATTCGTCTTCGATAAGAAGACAGGAGAGGTCGTCTACGTGAAGGATCAGATCGGTGTGCCTCTGGACAAGCCGATCTCAGTAGGCAAGCCGATAAAGGAAGAGGAGCTCAGGGAGATGACAAGCGAGTACAGAGTCGACGGCGTCCCGTTCAGGGAGGACAAGGAGATGATCGGATTCGTACAGCGACTGCACATGCTTAGGACGGAGGCTGGATTTGACCCGAACAAGGTGAAGGGGATCTAAGGAGGAGATATGAATGGCAACTGAAAAGAGAATGTTCTTGGAAGCACTCCGGAAGAAGTTCAAGGAGTCGCCTGAAGAGAAGTATACAAAGTTCTACATATACGACGGATGGAAACAGTCAAAGAGAAAGCAGGAGTTCGTTGAGTGGGGGACTAAGCTGGCCAAGGAAAGGGGAATACCCTTCTACAACCCCGACATGCACCTCGGCGGTATCCCCCTCGGACAAAGGGTGCTGATGCCTTACAAGCTATCGCAGACAGACATCTACTGCGAGGGTGACGACCTGCACTTCATAAACAACGCCGCAATGCAGCAGATGTGGCACGACATCAGGAGGACCGTGATAGTCGGCCTTGATGCCGCCCACATGGTTCTGCAGAAGCGGCTTGGGAAGGAAGTGACCCCAGAAACGGTGAACCACTACCTAGAAGTCCTGAACCACGCGCTGCCCGGTGCTGCTGTAATCCAGGAGCACATGGTCGAGACCCACCCAGGGCTGGTATCCGACTCTTACGTAAAGGTCTTCACAGGAGACGACGAGCTGGCCGACGAGATCGACAAGCGCTTCCTCATAGACATCAACAAGGAGTTCCCAGCAGACCAGGCTGCACAGCTGAAGGCTGCCGTGGGCAAGAGGATCTACCAGGTTCTCCGCATGCCAACGATAGTGGCAATGACCTGCGACGGAGGAACGATGTCGAGATGGTCTGCAATGCAGATCTCGATGTCAATGGTCAATGCCTATAAGCTGATGGCTGGAGAGGCCGCAATCGGCGAGTTCGCCTTTGCCGCTAAGCACGCCGAGGTCATCGAAATGGGTACCTTGATGCCGTGGAGGCGCGCGAGGGGCCCGAACGAGCCAGGCGGTGTGCCGCTCGGATACCTTGCAGACATGTGCCAGGCTTCGAGGGTGAAGCCCGAGGATCCGACGTGGGTGGCGCTTGAAGCCATCTCGATGGGTGCAGTGCTATACGACCAGTTCTGGTTCGGCAGCTACATGTCCGGAGGCGTAGGCTTCACGCAGTACGCGACCTGCACGTACACCGACAACATCCTCGACGACTTCTGCTACTACGGCGCAGACTATGTGAAGAAGAAGTACGGCGGTTTCGGAAAGGCGAAGCCGAGCTGGGACTTGATAAAGGACGTCGCGACCGAGGTGACCCTATACGGGCTCGAGCAGTACGAGCGCTTCCCGGCACTGATGGAGACCCACTTCGGCGGCTCCCAGAGGGCTGCTGTGGTGGCCGCGGGCGCTGGTGTGGCAGTCTCGCTGGCGACAGGGAACTGCACCGCTGGCATCAACGGCTGGTACCTGAGCCAGCTTCTCCACAAGGAGGAGATGGGCAGGCTCGGCTTCTACGGCTACGACCAGCAGGACCAGTGCGGCTCTGCGAACAGCTTCTCGTACAGGAGCGACGAGGGCCTTCCCTTCAACCTGAGGGGTGTGAACTATCCGAACTATGCACTGAACGTAGGGCACCAGTCGGCGCACACGGGCATTGTGCAGGCAGCACACAGCGGAAGGGGCGACGCGTGGACGACCAACCCGCTGATAAAGATCGCCTTCGCCGACAAGGACCTGAAGTTCGACTTCACGCACCCGAGGCTCTGCTTCGGCAAGGGCGCGTTGAGGGAGTTCATGCCTGCGGGCGAGAGGTCCCTCATCATACCGAGCCGCTAAGCGACCAAAAACCTTTTTTCTTTTTTTTATCTATTTTTCATGGACCAAAATGCCTTCATCTAAAGGAGCACTTTCTTTCTCCGGACTGGTAGACAGGCTTGTCTCCCTCTCTGCTATCCCTGAGGAGAGGGTGGAAGAGGCGTTCCCCGCCTCCATAAATTTTGCCAGGCACGTCGCGCGCCTCTTCAGGGAAGACAGGCTTTTCGACATCCTGCCCAGGCTGGAGACCCAGCTCCAGATAGTGCGTCGGTTCTCCCCGCCAGTGAGGCCCGCGCTCGATCCATACACCTCGACCCAGATCGGGGTCTTCTCAAAGCTCTTCGATGACTACGAGATCGGTCATTTTCTCGGTTATCCCGAATGCTGCATGCGATCCTTTGCAGAAGACATCAGGTACAGCATAGACGGAGATCACATCCGGGAGCTAGAGAGATCGGGAATGAAGGCCTTTGTGACGACCGCCGGCTTCATACCCTGCAGCGTATTCTGCAAGGAAGCACAGAACAGGGGTCTCTTATCATTTGTCGAGCCGAGTGAGATCGCTAACCTGCGTGCCATTGAGAAAGAAACCGCAGCAAAGTTACCGCACTTCCACCCCGAATACCGCGAACACTACTTTGAGATAAAGTCGCTTTGATCCACCGGTCTGATCTCTAGGACTATCCTAGCGACCTCCGTCAGGGAATCGACGAAGTAATCGACCTCAGAGCATAGGTTCGCCTTCTGGAATTCGCCCTTCCGTCTGATAAGAACTGAGACGTCCGCCTCTCGCATTGCGATCAGGTCGTTTATGTCGTTGCCAACCATCACGACAGAGCCGTAGAAACCGCGCAGCCTCCTTACAAGCTCCCTCTTCTCCTCCGGAGATGCGTCGAAAATCGCCGCGCGCCTCGGTATGTTAAGGAGATCTGCGCACTTAACGGTCATCTCCTTGCAGTTTCCTGTGGCGAGGTAGACATCGGTACCGCTTTCCTGCATGTTTCTGACAGACTCTTTTACGTCTGGGTAGAGTTTACCTCCGAGCCCCACAATGTCCGTTACCTCCCCCTCCTGATCGAGGACAACAGCCACGCATGCCCCAAGTTCAGAGGGGCAGTGCGTCAGTGCCTTCTCATACGTCCCACGTATTCCTTCCAAAACCGCTTGGTCGAGCAGCCTAGACTTTTCAATAGGAGGATAGCTCTTCAACGCGCAACAGCTCACTTTCAGCCTCGCTTTGGTGATGTCCCCAGCGATTATGTCTTGGATTTTCCCCCTCAGGTTTACAAGAACCCCTCCCTTTTCCACCACATAGTTGAGTGTGCTTATGTGGTAGAACCACTTCCCTTCCTTGATATTGTACACTACTCTGCATGGATCTATTATCGTGCCCGACTTGTCCAGTACGACTGCCTTTCTCAAATGCGGCCATCACCCTGCGCCGCTGCAGCTCCCGCTGGTGTCTATCGTCATGTCTCCGCCCTTTAGCTGTTCTTCGCTGACCTCTGCCCCTTCCTCCTTCGCCCTAGCCCTTTCCTCTTTAAAAATCTTCCTTGGCTCTTCTGCAACCGCCGCTTCCTCGGTTAGCTCAAGGACATTTTCGTCGTAAAGAAGGCCCGTAGAGTCCAGCTCAGCCCAAATCTTGCCGTCCATCTCGACAATTTTAGTGATGTGGCCCCTTGTCCCAGTCTTCTCGTATACTACGGCGTCCCCTTCCTTGAATCTCAACACCCTTCCCCCGCAAAACTTTATTATATATTGATCTCTCCTCTTTCCTATTAACCTGAGGGATCGGATTGGAGAGCCTCTCGGAGATAATCGATGTCGCAAAGAACTTCAAGGGACTGAAGAGGAAAATCGAGATAGGGGAGATCACGGCGATACTTGGGGAGCACGAATACGACGATGCCGGATTCATAGATCTCGGAGACGTCAGCATCGTCATGTCGACGGACGGAATAACTGAGGATCTCGTAAAGTCCGATCCGTGGTTTGCCGGATACTACTCCGTTCTTGTCAACGTCAACGACGTGGTCGTAAAAGGGGCTAGGCCGATGGGCTACGTCAATGTGATGTCTGGGACCAGGGAGAACAGGCGTAAGATGGCTGAGGGCATAAGGGCGGGGCTGGACAAGTACGGTCTCAAGCTCTTGAAGGGGCACACCCACCCAGACTCCTCTTACGAGGCAATCGATGCGGCTGTCGTCGGCATTGCCAGGCGCGTGGCTAAGGGAAACACTGCCCGTCCAGGCGACAACATCGTGATGGCGATCGACCTAGAGGGATCCTTCGGTGTAAAGGGGTGGGTGAAGTGTTTTGACAGCACGCTTAAAAAGGGGACCTCAGAGCTCAGAAAGATGATCGACTCAATTATATCTGCTGTGGAATCTGGCTCGGTCAAGGCATCGAGGGACATTAGCGCACCCGGCATCCTCGGCAGCTTGGCCATGCTGTGCGAGGCTAGCTCGGTTGGGGCTGAGGTCGACGCAGACAAGATACCGCGGCCTGGGGGGACTGGGATCTCGGAGTGGTTCATCTCCTATCCTGCAATGGGATTCATATTTGCCTCTGATGACGAGTCGCTGGTCTCGAAGCTCCGCGCCTCAGGCTTTTCAGCAGAGATCGTGGGGAAATTCAACGAAACAAAAAGGATATGTGTAAGGCTTGGTGGAGACCGTAGGTTGTTCATGGATCTCTCAAGGGAGTCCGTTTTTGGAACTCATTAGCTCGTCTTTCTCCTCCGGGGTAAGCTCCTTTGCCACATCTGAGGGCTTGCCCCTGCCGACTACTTTGCCGTTCCTCATCAGTATGGCATCATCGCATGTGTTCTCCACGAACCCCATATCATGAGAAATTATTACAAATGTCTGACCGAGCTCGTTCCTGGCGTTCTTTATCGACTTTGCAACGTCCTGCTGGGTTATCGGATCCATCGTGCCCGAGGGCTCATCAAGGAGCACTATTATTGGCTCCTTTATCAGCACCTGCGCGAGGGCAACCCTGTGTCTTTCCCCCTCACTCAGCTCATCCGGGTACTTGGAGAGCGTCCTTTCAATAGTTGCCTCATCGAACCCCGCAGCTGTCAACACGCTCTGTGCCTTGAACCTGGCGAACTCGTCCGGAAGCTCAAGGCCTATTGCATCGGTCAGGTTCTCCTGCACCGTCCTGTGGGGGTAAAGTGCGTACTCTTGGTGCAGAAGCCCGATGAACGGCGTGGCCCTGCCTCTGCCCGTCGGTCCGGGCTCCAGCATGTTGACCCACTCATCGCCGATCTTTAGCTCGATTGTGCCTGATGTAGGCTGCGTCACGCCGACTATCGCCCTGGAGAGTGTGGTCTTGCCTGCGCCGCTCAGCCCTATTATCCCGAAGATCTCCCTCTCCCTCACCTCGAAAGTGACCCCATCCAGCGCCTTGACAACTCCCTTGTCTATGGAGAAGTAGTACTTCTTAAGATCTTTCACCCTCAGCACTACATCCCCAAGCTGGGGCGGCTTCGGGATCTCCTCCGGTACGAGCCTAGACAGGAACTTGGTGGCGACTTCATGGGGATTCCCCATCAAACTAATCTTACCATCTTCGAGCAGCACTGCCTTTTCGCAGAGTTCTTCTATTGCGCCAGGGAGGTGCGAGGTGACTATGAGTGTGCTCTTTCCTGGCCCGGTCTCCCTCTTTATGATCCTGTGGATCATATCTGCATTGAGGGGATCCAGCGTCCCAGTGGGCTCGTCAGCCAGCAGTAGAAGAGGCTTTATCGCCAACTGCCTGCCCAGGACAACCCTCTGCTTCTCGCCGCCGCTCAGATCCCTTGCGGCATGCAGGAGCCTGTTTGCCAGACCGATGTCTTTGGCTATCTCAAGCGCCTTCTTGGTCGCGTCCTCTGAGGATACCTTGCTGAGTGCCTCGACTAGGTTCTCGTAGACTGTAAGGCTGCCGTAGAGTGCGAATGTTCTCTGGAACATGATCGCTATGCGCTGTCTCAGCCATTTGCTCTTGGGATCCTCGCCGTAAATGTCTACGTCCGCCATCTCCATCTCTTTTAGGCAGTGGGGACAGCAGTGTGGGCACCTCTTTTTTGCCCAACTTGGTCCCTCTACAGTCTGGCAGTGCTCGCACACCGCTACATGGAAGATTACGTGACCAGATTCCGGCTTGTACTCCCTTATGCCCTTCAGCATCGAGAGTAGCACAGTCTTCCCCGATCCGCTCTTCCCTATTACGCCGACCCTCTCTCCTTCATCTATGGTGAGGGAAACATTGTCCAATACTTTATTCCCGTTGAATGACTTTGATACATTCCTGATTTCTATGAAAGGAACGCCCATTGTACCATTCTCCCTGAAGACAACTTATTTTGAAAACCGATGTATTTATCTTTGTAGCTATTACGCAGTAATGCTTCACTGAGCGTTTTTACTATGATATTTCTTGCCACGTCCTCTCGCGGTGGAATTCGAGAGCCGATCATCGGTTCTGTGACTTCCCGACTCGTTCTAGGACTTTGATTGCATCCTCCCTCTTCAGGTCAACCCGCACCCCTTTTATCGGTTCGAGTATTTCCCCCGCCCTCTTGCTGCTGAGCCCTCTGTGAACCGCGCTCTGGAGTATCCTCGTGTAGTTTCTAAGCTGGAAGGGGACCTCCTTTGCGGCTGCGAGGATTAAGTCATGCTCCTCTTGGGCTATGATGCCTGAAACAAGTGCCTTCGCAAGAGTTGCCCTGATGTTCACGAGAGGCTCAGAGAGCGGCTTGAAGGACTCGGGGTGGAAAGCTAGGGCGACCTCATCATCAGACCTTATCTTTCCTGACTTGTACCACCCGTAAATCGTACCGACCCCGATCATGCCGTATACATCCAGCTCGGATGCCCTGAGCGCGCCCATGCTAGAGCCACCGAAGACCTTCACTCCGTCCTCTAACGCTTTTAGTATTTCTCGATGAGACACGGCAGCCTGCTGGTAGAAGACCCCGTCGATGAGGGCTATTGCCTCCGCTCCTGCCCCAGCGGCCCTGGCGATGTCTCCCCTGGCTGCAGGCGGCAGGTATTCCGCATCACTTAGAACCCTCCGAGCCTCTTCCCATGGCAGGCTCGGTCCAAGGAATACGATCAATCTCATCTCATGCACCGTTTACTAGCCTTGGAAGTCACACTCCACTATAGTACTGCGTTCCTGAATGTGCCGACAGTCTTCTACCCGCCCTCTCCTTGTCCAACGCGTAGACCTCGAGTCCGGGGACTATAACCCTGACCGCCGGTATTCCTGTCTCCCCCCTAGTGAGGTCGACGACTATGACCTCTCGGAGTCCAGCATCCCTCAGCCTCTCTAGCGTATACCTGATGTCCTCTAGGAAATCATCCCCCGAAAATGACCCCAGCTCGTCCAGGCCTACTCTTTCTGGGCTCGGGGAGAACCACTTCCTGTTTATCCTCTTCATTCTATCGTACCCAATCCTCCTCGCGAACTCGGCCTTGGCGGTGTCCTCCCTTGTCCCGTGGATGGTGGTCAGCCTGCTCTGGACCGCCTCTGTCAAAGCCCTCACCGCTGCTATCTCAGCCACAAGATGTGTCCCCACCCCGAGGGAGAGGAGCGCGGGATCCCTCGTCAGCTCGTCGTCGACGGCTACTGCCACCGTCGGGATCCTTAGATCCGAGGTTATGTCCTTCGCAAAGACCCCGATTCCTGCATTCTCGAGCTTTTCAAGTATCGACCTGACCATCGGACTGCCGCAATGGGCAAGGTCGAGGTCCCTCCCCTGCAGCCTCCCAGCTTCGAACAGGGACCATGCGTCCCTCTCAATCACCTCCATAAGCCCGTGCACAATCGCCTCCTCAACCGCATTTCCGACGGCGAGTCCGTTGGTGTTGGTCCGGAAGAGCTGATTGTGCCTGCTGTACGGGTGGAAGACCGCCTCTGCTGGGACGAGTATCGGTACGTTCCGCGTGAGCGAATGCCCTTCAACCCACTCTATCTCTTCTGAAAATTGGTACCTGCGGGGCAGTATCAGCATGTTTGGGTCAAGGGCTTCCCTTTCATAGGTGAGATCCCTGTATGAACCCCTCAGCAGCGTAAAACCCCTTGGCTCCGCTGAAAACCGCTCTATGCCCTCCATTATTGCCGAAACTTCCGCCTCCTCTTGGGAGTAGCCCTTGCCCGTGTAGATCGTTACAGCACCCTCTGAAGCCATCGGCCTTATCGAGGTGAAGATTGGTATCCCGATTCGGTCCAGCCCTGTGATCTCAGCAACCCTGGTTATACCAGCCTTGTCCTTGACCCTGTTGACCAGCTCCAGCGTCTTAATCGGGGGGACCTCCCTGTGCGTCCCCGCTGTGTATCCCTTGGGAACCGATCTCAGGTTCATGTGCGGCAAACCCGTCCTTACTTACAATGCCTATCTTCTGGTCTCCTCGAGCTCTTTCATCCCGGATACCATCACAGCTGCGCCGACGCACCCGATCAGATTAGGCTTTTCAGGGACTATCATCTCCACGCTGAGTATCTCGGAGAGCGCCTTGACCAGCCCCTTGACAAGCGCGGTCGATCCGACCTGAATTATCGGGTACCTGATGTCTATCTCCTGGAGCTGCTGCTCAAATACCTGCTCGGCCACGCTGTGGCACGCAGCTGCCGCCGCATCCTCCGGCTTTGCCCCTCCTGCAAGACCCGCGACAAGGTCTTGAAGCCCGAAGACAATGCAATAAGCATTCATTGGCACTGCCTTCCAGTCTCCTTTCATCGCGAGGTCCCCGAACTGCTCTATCGGAACGCCGAGCCTTTTCGCCGTGGTTTCGAGGAACCTCCCTGAGGCGCCTGCGCAGACCCCTCCGACGGTGAAGCTGTCAGGGATGCTGTCATAAAGCGTTACCGCCTTGTTGTCCATGCCTCCTATGTCTATGACAGTGGCGTCCCCCCTCTGCTTGTCGGTCAGGAACAGCGCCCCTTTGGAGCATGTCGAGACCTCCTCCATTGCGAGCTGTGCCTTGTATTTCTCCTTAAGTATGGTTCTTCCGTAGCCGGTCACCCCGATCCCCTCAATCCTGCTCTCATCTATTCCCGCCTCCTTGAGCGCTTGGTTCAGTGCCGTCATACCCGAGTCGAGGACACTGGTGGTGGGGACCCATCCGTGCCCTATGATCTCGTTGTCCTTCATAACAACGGCCTTTGTCGTCGTGGAACCAGAGTCGATTCCGGCAGTTATCCCCTCCTGCTTCATCCTTGCGAAGAGAGGCTTCTTGTCTATGATGTTCACCAGAGCCTCCATGCGCAGTAGCAGCGCCCCTGCTTTCGTCCTCTCCGTGAATGAATAGGTCACTACTGGGATCTTTGTCTGGCTCTGGATATACCTCCTGACTACACTCCTCACCAGTGCGCCCTCAGCACACCTGAAGCAGGTCGCGATGAAGACACCATCTGCGTCGACCCTCCCCTCCACTATGGCCTTCGCCCTTGCCATCATGACCCTCAGGCCCGGGCTTGCCACATGGAAACCGAGCTCGTCCTCAACCGTCCTGATCTCCGATACATCCACCTCTGGCACGAATATCTGCCCGCCGACGATCTTTGCTGCCTTTTCGATCTCTGCCTGAATCCCGCTGTACTCAGAGCCGCATGATATTTGCGCTATCCTGACCATCTGCTTCACCAGTCTCTACAGACATCCTTCGATATACCGTCTTCCTTGTCCAAAATAATACTTTCTGCTCGAGGGGGCAAACCCGACAAACCAAACCGAAGTCTACTTTATCCTTATCTCTACGATGTCCCCGTCCTCGAGCACGTGGTCTGCCCCGACCTTCTCGGCATCATACTTTGCCGACGGGCCCCATATCCTGGCTATCTTGAAGTTTTTGTAGAGGTGTGAATGGACCACCTTCGCCACATCGATGACCCTCGCGCCCCGCCTCATCACTATGGGTTTCTTCGCGGGCTCCCCGCCCACCTCCTTGGTGTAGACTCTGATTATTCCGAGCATCCTGAAGATCTCACCGCCGAGGTTACCTAGTCCCGCGCCAGTACGCGCCGAGACCCCGATAGCCTCCCTCCCAGTCAGCTTTGTGAATTCTTGCACTGCTCCCGGATAAACATCCACCTTGTTTATGAGTATTATTGAGGGCTTGTAGCTCTTTGTATGCTCCAGCGCGCCCAGAATGTCCTCCTTCCCTGCGTCGCCCCATATCCTGACGATCGCATTCCTGACACCCGCTTCCTTCAGGATCTTGTCGATCTCCTCCACCCTACAGGCGATCCTTCCGGTGCATGCTATCTGTATCCCGCCGCCAGTGGTCCTCTCGATCTCTATCTTCCTCGCGGCCCTGTCGGTAGTTATCCCTGCCATCCCAAGCTCTCTGATTATTGTGGCGTACTGGTTAACCGGATCCGACCCGTCCAAAACGATCGCCAGTCCATCCGCATTCCTTATCACGCTCATAAGCTGTGATCCCCAAGAGAGACCATAGCTCGCCCCCTCAAAAATCGCCGGCGTGTCAACCAGCTGGAACTGGAGGTCTTCAAACCCAAGCATCCCGGGCACCGGTTCTCTGGTGGTGAACTGGTGGTCGCCAACTTCGACCTTCGCATTCGTAGTGGATGCGATTATGCTGCTCTTGCCAACGCCAGTCGTCCCGACAAGAACGACCTGGGCGGCCCCTTCCTTCTTGACCGAGAAACCCCCACCACCGCTGCCTGACTTCCTTTTTTTTTGCTCCTCGAGTTCCTCCTTGAGTTCAGCAAGGCGCCTCCTCAGGTACCTCCTCATCTTTTCATTGCCCTTGTGTTCTGGGATCGATGAGATGAATTCTTGGAGGTACCTTATCTTCTCAGGCAGCGTCTTAGCCTCAATATATCTCCTCTCTGCGGCCCTTGCCTGGGGAGGTAGGTTTGCGGGCAATTACTACACCGTTTCCCAAGACTCTACCTTTTCCTTTCTGGATATAATAAATGTATACCTCACTTATGCGCCTTCCTGGCTGCGACTAGCCTTGCAACTCTCACAATCCTGTCCGCCAGCCTGAGCGCATTCTTCTCGAAGAAATAGGCATTCGGCTCGATCCCTACTCCGCCCATATCAACAATCACATCGACCCACCCTCTGTTTTCAGTGAATGCGCTCTCTGCAAATTCAAAGAGCTCCTCCTCGCCCTTCTGCAGCGGCGTCCGATCGAATAGGGCGCAGACGAACCCCATCTTATTTATCACCTCTGCTACATCCTCGTTGTAAGCCGTGTTTATGACCGACCTTACTTCGGGGTTCACCCTCATTACCCTCAATAGGAGCTTAGCCAGGTGGTTCGAGACACCGAATTCCGGATCCATCAGGGACATGACCTTGCCCCTTATCTTGACCAGCCTTCCCGGGATCCCGGCCACATCGGATATGCCTTTTGCGTTCTTCAGTGCCATGACCATGTTGGATAGAACCTGCGGCTCCAGTTCAACGAACTCGGGGGTGTTCTCGATCATCGATACCGCAACGGTTAGGTCGCTCAGCGTCGCCCTCCTCATGTCTGAGAGGTCTGTTAGGCTCATGTGCAGCTGCATGCAAATGTTGCATCTCTCCTCCTCCAGTTCCGGGATCCTGGTTTTATGAGCGTGGCATATGGTCCCTCCCCGCCTGAGGTTCAGGCAGATCTCACAGATGTTGTTGATCATGTCTGCGTTCGAGAACCGCTTCATTGTGATCTCGGAAGCGAGGCTCTTGGCTATCTCCCGCAGCTCCTTCAGCGAGAACGGCTCTGTTGATGCATCCGTCAGTTGCTGGGTCAGGTACCCGCTTACCGCTGCCTGTGTAACGCCTAACTTCTTCGCTATCTTTGTCTGGGTGTAGGCGTGGTTTTCAGCTAGCTCCTTAGCGACCAGAGTCCTCAGAATCGGGAGCAACTCCTTCACAGTGAGCTCGCAGGGGGGGTTCAAGTTTCACACCATAAATCGGTGTATTCATGAATTATATATACTACTTATAAACCCCTTCATATAAAATTATTGAGGGTAAGTATGACAAAAATAAGTCCAACCCCTGTTGTGCTGACGATTGCCGGCTCCGACTCGGGCGGAGGTGCAGGAATCCAGGCGGATCTGAAGACCTTTGCAGCACTGGGCGTTCACGGCACTTCAGCAATCACAACGGTGACCGCCCAGGACACGACCGGAGTCTCTGCCGTACACGAGATCCCGCCGGAAACGGTGAGGTTGCAGATAGACGCAGTCGTCAGGGATATGGGCGTGATGTTTGCAAAGACAGGGATGCTCTCAAGCTCCCCGATAATCTCTGAGGTATCCAAAGCTATAGCTGAGTATGGGCTGAAGGCAGTAGTCGACCCTGTGATGGTTGCGAAGTCAGGTGCCCCCCTCCTCAGGAAAGAAGCAGTCGCATCCTTAAAGGAGCAGCTCATACCTCTGGCTCATGTCCTCACCCCGAATGTCGAGGAGGCGTCAGCCCTCACAAAAATGGAGATCTCGTCTATTGAAGATGTGTTGAGAGCCGGGGATCTGCTGCTGGACATGGGTGCTCGTCATGTGGTCATCAAGGGCGGGCACCTTCCCGGTGAGCCGGTCGACACGCTCTTCTCAAGGGGTAGCCCCCCGGTGTTTTACATGGGAGAGAGGATCCCCTCGAAGACCACGCATGGCACTGGATGCACATTCTCGGCGGCGATCGCATCCTACTTGGCGCTCGGTAACTCCGTTGCGGACGCAGTGGGCATGGCAAAGCGGTTCGTACGTAACGCAATACTCTATGGCTTAGAGGTGGGGAAGGGTGTCGGTCCGGTGAACCCGATCTCAAACCTCGAGGTCGATGCCGAGAAGTTCAGAGTCGTCGCCTCCGTTACTGATGCATTATGTCTGCTCGAGTCCTCTGAATATGCACCGCTGCTGTCGCCAGAATGCCAGATCAACCTGGCAATGTCCCTCCCTTTGAGATATGCTTTAGGGGTGGAGTCCGTATGCGGCATCCCTGGCAGGATCTCAAACGCGGGCGGGCGGCTCAAGCCCGCCTCCTCCCCTGCTTTTGGGGGGTCCAGGCATGTTGCCAGTGCAATCCTTTCTGCGATGCGGTATGATCCTGAAATGCGGTCTGCGATGAATATCCGATACTCTGAAGAGATGCTGGGAGTCCTAAAGGAGTTGGGGTATTCGCACTCCTCGTATGACCGTACCAAAGAGCCTCCAGAAGTCAAGGCATCGGAGGGCGCCTCCGTCCCCTGGGGGATCCAGGAGGCAATAAAAGCACATGGGGGGATCCCTGACGTTATCTACCACACAGGTGACTGGGGGAAGGAGCCGATGATGCTGATATTCGGAAGGGATGCGGTTGAAGTGGCCACGAAGGCCATCCGGATTGCTAGAAGGCTCTCACAACCCCTCAGTGCTGGAACTCCCTCAGGCTAGCCAGCTTGACTTCCTTGGCATCGAAGATGCCGCACCTCGCCTCCTCGATAAACTGATTCAACTTGAAGACCGGGACTACGAAAACACCGGCATGCTCCGTGACCGCTTCCTGGTGGAGCGTCACGATCACCGGGATAATGGACGCCCTTCCCCACCCTGATGCGTCGGGGAAAACCTGTGTCAGCTGTCCATCAAAGTGGTCTGCCCTTTGGCGCTGCCTTGCAGCCGCATCCCTTATGCTGCTCGACTTGCCTGCCCTGACCCCCCAGTGCTTACAGTCCACAAGCATGACGCGCGGTCTCTGGAATGCGGCGACGTCTATCTCATATCTCTTCTTCTCTGAACTGAACCTGACATTCCTCCGCACCGCGAACCCGTTCTCTGAGAATATTTCTGCGGCGAACCCCTCAAAGTCCCTCCAGCAGAGTCCCTCAACTAAACTCCCCGCCGGGGCGCTTCTTTCCAATTTTTCTACGATCGCCTTGAGCAGGCTCATTCGTTACGCGCCCTCAACCGCTGGTAATGCCGCCGCGCCCCGTTGAAGAAGGGGTGATCTTTGGCACAGGGGGCATCCTCCTCTTGTGGGCGCTCTCCCTGACCATCCTTACAACCTTCTCTACCTTTGCCGCGTAGTTTGGACCGAGGTCCCTCGCCACATCTTCCTTGCTCATTCTCAGATCCAGGAAACGGTAAAGGATCAGGTCTATGTCTTCGTAGCTGATGCCCAGCTCACTTTCCGCTGTCTGCCCCTTCCAGAGCCTCGGGGAACTCTCCTTCTCTACGATCTTCCGAGGGATCCCCAAATGCCTCGCCAGCTCCCTGACCTGGGTCTTGTAAAGGCAGCCGAGAGGGAGGAGATCTGCTCCTCCGTCTCCATACTTGGTGAAGTATCCGATCATGAGTTCGCTCTTATCCCCGCTCCCTATTACGATCCTCCCTTCCGAATTTGCCACGTAATACAGGATCGTCATCCTCAGCCTCGCCCTCACGTTCCCCTCTGCCACCTTGTCCTTGGACTTACCCCCCGCCGAGGCCAGCTCTGTAACGAGCTTGGATGCCTGGGTGATGTCGATGGTCCTGTACCTTATACCAAGGCTTTCAGCCATCGCCTTAGCATCCTTGACATCCTCGTCCGGGGTGGCCGCGGAGTCAGGCATCACGAGACCCAGGACCTTTTCCCTGCCGAGCCCCCTCACTGAGAGGGCCGCCGCAACCGAAGAGTCGATCCCGCCGCTCAGCCCAACCACGGCGCCCCTCTTGCCGACCCTGGCTCTTATGAAGTCACATATCTTGGAGGCCACAAGTTCGGCGTCAAAATAAGCAATGCAGCCTGAAGGCATACTTTACCATTCCAAGGGATAGTTCTACCTCAATATATAAAAGCTTAAATCGAGGCAGGTTTCCTTAATTGAAGCAAAGGGGCGCATGATCATGTCAAAGGATCAGGCAATTGGTGCAGGAATACTGGCAACATCGGTAGTCCTGATTGTGGTTTACCTCTGGTGGCTTTTCTTCTCAGAGTGGTCTTGGTGGGCAATAGTGCTGCCCGTCTTAATGATGGTCCTGGCAGTCCTCGGCATCGCAGGTTGGATCGGCTATACTATGGCGACAACCCCTCCCCCTAAGCCTCTGGAGGAGATACCCGAGCTCTCCGATGTGACCGGGGGGAAGGAAGCGGGGACATCTGAGTCAAAGCCTACCGAAGAGAAGAAGGAAGGAAGCTAACCAGAAACATTTTCAATTTTTTGACAATTTTAGACAAAGAGGGGTTTTATTTGAGGGTTGGTTTTCCGATTATACTCGTGAATTTCAAGACCTACAGGGAATCGATGGGACTCAAGGGCCTTGAATTGGCCAAGGCTGCGGAGCGGGCATCTGGCGAAACTGGAGTCTGCATAGCCGTTGCGCCGCAGACGCCAGACCTCTTTAGAATAACCAGTAGCGTCGCGATTCCTGTTTTCTCGCAGCACGTGGATCCCGAGGAGCCTGGCGCCCACACCGGGAGCGTGACACCCGAGTCGCTCAAGGAGGCAGGGGTCTCCGGGACAATTCTGAACCATTCCGAGCGGAGGCTCAGGATAGACCTCATAGAGGAGGCCGTAAGGCGGTGCTCCTCCTTGGGGCTTTTGACGTGTGTCTGCGCCAATACCCCGTTGGCTGGCAGGGCCGTAGCCAGCTTCTGCCCGGAGATGGTGGCGGTAGAACCCCCGGAGCTGATTGGGAGCGGCGTGTCGGTCTCCAAAGCCCGACCGGAGGTGGTTAGCGGAACCGTGCGGCTGATAAAGGAGGTTTCGAGTGGCGTGCATGTGCTTTGCGGGGCTGGAATCACCTCAGGAGAGGACGTCTCGGCTGCAATAAAGCTTGGCGCCGAGGGAGTGCTGGTCGCCTCTGGAGTCGTGAAGGCCAAAGAGCCTCTGAAGGCACTAATGGATCTCGCGGAGCATTCCATACCAAGTTGAGTAAAAAGGCGATTTAAGCTATTTTTTTAAAAAAAAAGAAAAGAAAGGGTGCTTGCCCTTATCATTTCCCATATCCGATGCAATTCTGGTTTCTCAGTTGAAGCATTTCCCTCAGTGGGAAGATAAAGCTCTGACATTCTGGGTCACTTGAGCCCGCATCCGCATGAATCATCTCTCTTTCCTGGACTCTGAGCTGAGCCCTCTCTTGGGTCATACATGCCCCGGAGTCGGCAGGACTGGACCCTGGGCATTCTCTGTCTTTCAGCTGTTCTCTGTCTTGTTTCTGTATAGTGTTGTGGATGGGTAAGGCCTTCTGGTTCTCAAAGAGATCTCCATTCGAAGCTGCTAGGGTTGAGGCTATCGGTATCGCTGCAATCAGCAGCGCCGCCAACAAGAATATTGCCGTTTTCTTCATTTTATTCACCGTTAGACCCTCCACTGCACGGTTCATATTGATTTCCCAAGATGTTTACCGAGTTTATACCAAATTTATCCCAAACCCGCTCACTTCAGGCTGATGTAAACTAGGATCAGGAGTGCCGCACAGCTGAAGAGTTCAGGTATCATTGCGAACGGCCCAAGCCCGAAGCCGCCGAAGCCGAGGGCACTGTGGAGCAGCGGGTTTGAAGTGAGGGCATACGAGAACAGCACCAGGGAGACTATGACGAGCGAGAGGGAAAACTCGGACCTGATCCTCCTGTATGTGTCAAGGTAGATCCCCATCAGCAGAGCCGAGAGGAACATGTTTACAAACGAGAGCACCGCCTGAATTGAGTAGTATACCTCCATGTCCCGGCCCTCGTGCCGCATCTGCATGCTCCCTCCTTCCTGGTCTCCTGCCGGATCAAAAGCCCCTGCGACAGAGAAAGATGGCTGCGCGATCATACCAAAGGCCAGTAACAATGAAATGATGACAAATACGCATTCTCTTAGTCTCATACTCAATACTTCATCCTCCCGCTTCTCTTTTTACCCGTTTTCCCAATTTTCTCCCAGATCTCCTCGAAGACTTGGTAGTTGTTTTCCAGTTCCGAACTGAGGAAATAGGTTACTCCGTAACCTTCGCCGACTGCAGCCAGCAGCCCATTCTTCAAGAGCACATCCAAGTGGTGCCTCACGTTCTTGTATTCCATCTCTAGCGCTTCGGAAAGCATATTCGCGTTCTTGGGCATCTCCTTCAACGACTCGATTATGCGCCCCCGGGATTCTCCTCCGCGTGTACCTGCTATCAGCCAGTAGAGGAGACGCTTGAGAGACGCATTCTGTTGCATAGTGCTTCATTCTATTTCTGTAGTGATGCCGATAAAACTTCTTGCTGATTATTGTGTATAAAATTATGCATAAAAGCTTAAATATGGTTACTGTTATCCAAGTAAAAACATTGGTGAAAAAAATGGGTGACCGTTTTTGGCGAGAGTCTTAGGATAGATCTCCCAGTTGATGAAATACCGAAATACTGGTACAATATCGTCCCGGATCTCCCGGAGCCGTGTCCGCCCCCGCTCGATCCAAAAACAATGAAGCCTGCGGGTTTGGACTCATTGTGGTTCTTCCCCAAGAGCTTGATCGAGCAGGAGATCTCTCAAGAGCGATATATTCCAATCCCCGACGAGGTCAGGGAGACATATGTCAGGATGGCTAGGCCGACGCCGTTGATAAGGGCGAAGCGGCTTGAGGAATACCTTGGTACGCCCGCGGAGATTTATTACAAGTACGAGGGGATCTCCCCTGTGGGGAGCCACAAGGGTAATACTGCCATTGCACAGGCCTACTACAACAAGAAAGACGGGGTGGAGCGTCTCGTCACAGAGACTGGGGCTGGTCAATGGGGCACAGCTCTGTCGCTGGCGTGCGCGATGTTCGACATGAAGTGCACAGTCTTCATGACGAGGGCGTCCCATGATCAGAAGCCGTATAGGAGGATTCTGATGGAGCTATACGGATCGGAAGTATATGCCTCGCCGAGTAACATGACCGAGTTCGGGCGCAAGATCCTTTCAGAAACCCCGAACCATCCGGGAAGCCTTGGTGTAGCAATCAGCGAAGCGATCGAAACTGTGAGGAATGACCCGAAATCCAAGTACTCGTTGGGCTCAGTGACGAACTTCGTCCTCCTGCACCAGACTATCATAGGCCAAGAGGCAATGAAACAACTGGAGATCATAGACCGAAAGCCCGATTATGTTATCGGGTGCGTCGGCGGGGGCAGCAATTATGCTGGTCTCGCCTACCCGTTTCTGAAGGAAAAGCTCGCAGGCAAGCTCGACGCAGAGTTCTTCTCTGTTGAACCTGAAGCGGTTCCATCCTTCACACGCGGGGTTTACGCCTATGACTACGGCGACACCGCGGGCATGACACCGCTCTTCCCGATGTACACCGTTGGTCACAAATTTGTGACGCCTCCAATCCACGCGGGTGGGTTGAGATACCACGGGAAGGCATATTCGATGAGCATCCTCGTGAAGAACTCGATAATAAAACCTGTAGCCGTCAAGCAGCGCGAAGTCTTTGATGCTGCGAAGATCTTCTCTAGGTGTGAGGGCATAGTACCCGCACCAGAGAGCGCCCATGCACTACTTCATGCAATGAAGGTCGCAAAGACGTGTAAGGAGAGGAAGGTAATACTCTTCAATATGAGCGGTCACGGCCTTTTAGACTTGGGCGGCTATGCAGAATACCTCAGCGGCAGGATAATCAACTGCGACGCTGTCTCCATAAACTACGACACCATTCCTATGAAAATATCTTAATCCATTTTTTACTTTTTTCATGTTCGATCATAAAAAGCAACAGACCTGTATTTTCCAAGGCACTATGTTTAGAGTTTTTAACTTTTCTACTTCAGCGCTTTGAACTCCACCGCTCTATGCCTTTCTCTTATCGAACAAAGCACAATCGGTCTTCTTTCAGCTCACACTCACCTTCGTTACTGTTGGGATTGTAAGCAGCTTAGAGATGACCTCGCCCGGAACCTTGGTGTCGGTGATTATCATCAACTTCGGATCCGGGTTGAGCTCCGGATCCTCTGCAAGTATCTGCCTGATCGATATTCCTGCCTCTGAGATGTATTTTGTGACATGGAATATCACACCGACAGCATCTGACTTTGCCCTGACTTCGACAACCCCGTATCCTAGGGCAGGGGCTATCTCTTTCAGAAAGCTTCCTGCTGGCTTTATTCCTGAAAAGATCCTCTTCATCAGCGGATCCTTCATTATCTCCTCCACAGTCTGCCTGACAACCCTCCTGTCCACGCCAGCAGCCCTCGAAAGGTCAGCGTCTGAGATCTCCACATTGCCGCAGACGATTCTGCCGGCCTCATTGATGCTGAATCCGAGTTCGACCATGAGCCTGGCTACCTTCAGTTTCGCAGGTGCGCCTTCAAAGAAATTTGTGATCGACTTCCACAATAGGATCACTCTGTATAATTATGATCATGAATGCTTATATCAGTTTAGAGCATTGTCGCCCTCCAATTCCTGCATGGTTGCCTGATGCAGTTCGCACTTAGTTGATTTGCTGAAAAAAGCAGAGCGGTTTCTGAAGGATTAATGCCCATGAACTAGTGCCTGCGGATCGAAGCCTCTATTCTTCTATACCAATCAGGACAGTCCCCAGGTCGCGGCACTCCGTGTCTATCCCCATCCTGCTTTTCAGGAACAGGTCTGCCGGGGGAGAGGGGCTCCCGACCACCGCCTTTTTGCCGAGGATCTCCCCCAATTCGAGCGGCAATATCTGCACCATCGTCTCGTCCCTCCTGTCCTTGAAGAGCCTCATCTTGTCCCTGTAGAAGACCAGAGTCCCTGCGACTATGTTCCCCTCGCACTTGAGCCTCTCGAGCCTCGCCTCTTCATTCACGTCCTCTCCTATCACTTCTTCCCCGCAAACTATCTTTATGTATGACGACTGGGGCCACTTGAAGCACCTGTCAGTGGCACAGGCAAAGACCCTCCCCTTCTTGAGCGCCTCCCTTACGCCTATGTTTATCCCCCTACAAAGGCCCATCAGGACGCCCTTTTCAGCCTGCTCTTCGAGCCTCAAGACCTCTGACTTCTCCTCCTCTGTCAGCTCCTTTACGCAAATTACTCCTTCTATCCCCTTAAGCGCTCTTACAAAGTCATCTTCTGACATAGCGCCTTACCATCCTCGGTGCCCTCACCTCTTCCATGGTCTCAGGGAAGTCCTCCAGCTTACTATTCGGCATGTACATCGCGTTGATGTACTCTTCTTCAAAGATCGGCTGTGCCGCAAGTTCTATATATTTTACCTTCGAGGCCACCATCTGGGCTTCGTGCCTCACCTCGAGCGACTTAAGGCAGAGCCTCGCACCCGATCCGGCTGTGTTGCCGGTGAATGATATTTTTTCAAGGGGTAGCTCCGGTATCATCCCGATTATCCTTGCGTTCTTAGGGTCAATGTAGTTGCCGAAAGCCCCTGCTATTATTATTTCAGCGAGGTCCCCCCTGTTTAGCCCCCCTTTCCTGACCAGTGTCATGAATCCTGCATAGATTGCTGCCTTGGCCTTCTGTATCTCCCTGATGTCGTCCTGGGTAATGACTATGTCCTCCTTGCCTGTCTCGGTCTCCTCCTTGGGGACGAGGACGAACTCCCTCCCCCCCTCCCCGTCCCGGACACTATTGCCCGCCTGCTGGATCCTACCCGATGTGTCTATCAATCCTACCTTAAGCATCTCGGCGACAGCGTCGATCATGCCCGAGCCGCATATCCCCCGCGGCTTCTTGTCATCAATCGTCTTATAGGATGCCCTAAAGTCGGAGTCTATCCACACCTTCTCTATGGCGCCGCTTGCAGCCCTCATACCGCACCTTATGTGCGCCCCCTCAAAAGCGGGACCAGACGCAGTCGAGCACGCCAATATGCCCGTCTTGCTTCCTAGCATCACCTCTGTGTTGGTTCCCACGTCCATCAGAAGCGTCAGCCTCTCCTTCTCGTGCAGCCTTGATGCCAGGATGTCTGCTATCGCATCTGCGCCCACAAAGCCTGCTACGTTCGGGAGTAGGTGCACATTGCCTGCTGGGTTGATTGCAACGCCTGTGTCTCTTGCCTTGCTGTCGCTGGATCTGCCGACACCCGCAGCATAGGGTGCAAGCCCAAGGCTCTTCACGTCAACTCCTGCGAAGAGGTGGTGCATTGCCGTGTTGCCCACGAGCACCGCCTCGTACACCTCATCCCTGCTGATCTCAGCCCCGGCGATGCCCTCTTCCAGTAGGGCGTTTATACCTTCAACTATTGCGCTGCGTATCTCCTCAAGGTGCCCCTTCCCCTGCGACGCATAATTGATCCTGGATATCACGTCCTCGCCGAATTTTATCTGGGGGTTCATCGTTCCGTCTGCATAGACTATCGTGCCGTCATTCAAGTCAACAATGAATGCCGCGAGTTTTGTAGTGCCTATGTCTACCGCCAGTCCGTACTTCCTTGCGGTGGTGTCCCCCTTCTCTAGCCCAATGACCTCCTTCCTCCCAAGGACTACGGCGGTCACCTTCCACCCCGCATCTCTGAGTATTCTAGGCATTTCCCTGGCTACAGTCGTGTCTATCGTGAGGTCCGGGTACCCTTTTCCCGAGAGGCTGGCCATTAACCTTTCATCGTCGGCAGTCGGATCCTCGAGGGACGGTGGACAAAGCTCGAGGTAGACCTTGTCCACGTTGCTCATGATCTGCACAGGGGGCTCCTTCCCCATGATCACAAGCCTCTGCTTGCCGACTCTGCTCTGATCCGGCACCCTAATCATAACGTTGCCCTCGACGTAAGCCTGGCAGGCAAGCCTGTAATTCCCGTCCAACTTCTCTTTGGGGAGCCTCTTCTTTTCATGTTCCGTCAGCGGCGAAACCTTTCCCTCTATCACCTCTACGAGGCACTTCCCGCAGTAGCCCTTTCCTCCGCATATTGCCGCCAGATCAACCTCCCCCTTGAGGGCAGCCGACATCAGGGTCGTCCTCTCAGGGACCCTGCACCTCTTCCCTTCCGGCAGGAATACAACTTCAAATTCCACGCTCTATCTCCTCCAAGAACTTCCTCAATACCGAGGACGGATCCCCGTCCATCACCACTTTACCATCCAGCATCAGTACCACTCTGTCAGAAACCTCCTCAAGGAGGTCAAGCTGGTGGCTGACAAGTACTATTGCAGGCCTTAGCTTCTTCTTTACCATCTTCAACGAGTTCGCAACTAGTCTCAGGGTTATTGGGTCCAGGTCGCCGAAGGGCTCGTCGAGGATGAGCACCTTTGGGTTGGAGACCAGTGAGAGGGCAAGGGCCACCCTTATCTTCTCGCCCCCGCTCAGCTCGTAGACGCTGCGGTCGAGGATCTCGGGCCCCAGTCCTACGGCATGCAGTACAGCAAGCGCCACATCCCTTGCCTTTTCCGGATCTTTCGATCTGAACAGCTCCCTCAGCAGTTCATTGCTTATCCCCATCTCGCTCAGCTTTGCCTTCATCTCGCCCTCAGGGAGCTCTGATACTCTGCTAAGTGCATCCACTACCTCTTCCGAGAGCCCCGCCCTCTTCCCCTTCCTAAGAGCAGCTTCGAGCAGGCCATAGTCCTTGAGCCCAAGCTTTGCCGCAAAGAGATCAAGGACCTTGGCGAAGTGAGGCAGGTCGAACTCCTGATGCATTATGCCGATACGCCTCCTGGCGAGCATGTTTCTCCTGCCGAGCTTCCCGAGGACAACCCACTCCCCCTTGTAAGTTATCCTTACCTCACCCCTGTCTGGCATTTCGAGACCGGAGAGCATTCTTAGTACGACCGTCTTGCCCGCACCTGAAGGGCCGACTATGCCTGTTATCTCGCCCCTCCTGAATTCAAGGTTAGTCTCGGCCATCTCGAAGACCAGTCCATAAGGTATGAGCTTGTACGTCTTGCAGGCTCCCTCCATCCTCAGCACTGTAGGGCCCTCTATCCTGGTCTTGTCGATCGGCTCCTCGATCCCTAATAGGAACCTTGTCAATACTTCTCCGGTCCGCCCGTCCTCTGCGATCTTCCCCCCCTCGATCAGGATGGTCCTCTCCGAGAGCGATCTGTGCGTTTGGGGGTTGTGGGACGCGAAGAGGATCGCGATCCCCAGCTCCCTGTTTGCCCGCTTCAGGGCATCCAGGAGCGCTTCCCTGGTTGCAGGGCAAGTCATTGTGCCGGGCTCGTCCAGCAGCAAGAGCTTGGGCTTTCTGGCTATCTGCCTGGCAATTATCAGCCTCTGCTTTTCCCCACCGCTGAGGACTTCGGACCAGAGCCCCGCCCTCTTGCCAAGCCCAACTACATCGAGTATCTCCATCGCCCTCTCTTGGTACTCCTTGTACTCGCCCTCTGCTTCGGGGATTGTCTCATCGAAGCCGTCGGAATACCTCAATGCCCTTATCACGTTGTCTAATGCACTGTCGGGCCAAAGCCCGAAGCTCCTCTGTAGCTGGATTGCCGTCTTCCGCTGGAGCTCAAGCACATCCCCCTTCGGTGAGTCGGGAGTTATCCTGACACCATCAAAGTTCACCGATCCCTTGTCAAAGCTTTCCACCCCCCTGATTACCCTCAGGAGCGTACTCTTGCCTGCGCCGCTTCTGCCCACGATCCCGACCACTTCTGCCTCTCCTACTGAAAAAGAAACCCCGTCCAGGGCGACAATCCCCCTTTCGGGATATTTCTTTGTGAGACCCTCTACTTCAAGCAACAAACTGCATTTGCCCCCTTCAAAACATTGACTTCGGAAGAACTTTCACGAGGATGTAGTTCCTCATCAGCGATCTCTTTATCACCGCAAAATCAGACAGCTTCTTGCCTCCAATACTTATATTGCCTATCTTGTCCTTGTAGTCATCGTAAGGCAGCTTAACCCTCACGCCGTCAATCTTGAGTGTGACTGGATTCGGGGACAGCGCTTCTGTGGACTCGGGCACCTGCCTCTCAACCTCTGCCTTTACAATGATCGGGTCAACGATGAGAGGATCCAGATCCATCTCCCTCCTCCTCTGCTCGACTACCTCGCCAGCGACCCTCGAGACCTCCCTCAGTTTCTCGATCGACTCCCCCGTCCTTGCCCTCTCGGGGTATCTCCCTATGCCCCCAACATAGGCCTCGGCCCCGGGGATGCTTTTCATGACAGGGCCGCCCGTCACTATCACCGGCACTTCGATCTCCGCGAAGAGCTTTGTCTTCTTCATAAGGCACCTTTCAAAGTTACCGAGTGTGAATACCGCAATGTCGTGTTCCTCTATGAGCTCCTTCTCCTTTATCGTTGTGTGCACTATCTTCTGCCCCACCCCCCTCGAGAGCCCTATTATATTCGTCTTGGCCCCGTGCCTCCTTAAGTTCTCTGCAATGTCGCACGCCGGGTGTGGGAGGTGGTGCCTCGAGAGTGTCGGTGCGACGACCGCTATCTCGGTGCCTATAAGTGGGGCAGGGGTCAGCTTACCCTTCAGCTCTGAAACTATCCCTGAGATCCGTCCGAGCTCCTCCTCAGGGACAGCCAAGTTCATTATGAGATCGAGTCCAACCACCGTCTTCTGGACTAGAAAACCGCCCACGTCCTCAAGGAACTCGAGTATCCTTTCGTGCTTATACAGTCCACCTTCGAATAGGAGGTACTTAAGCATGGGTGTTCTCCTCCAGCCTCCTGGCGAGCTCTCTCCAGTCTTCCCTTATCGGATCTTCCGAGGCGATTATCGCTATCATGCCTTTCTTTTTTGTTGAACTCCTTACCCTGAATCCTTCTGGAATGATCCTGGTCGCAAGCTCGTTTATTCTGGAATCGAGGTCGTACCCTTTCTCGCTGAGGCCTATCCCCTTTACCTCTTCAGGGTCAGCACCCGAAACAAATATCTCGAGCCTGCCAATCTGCTCGACCCTGTCTCTACCGTATTTCGACCATAGCGCCTTTAGCGCATCCCCAAGGAAGATCTCGCTGCTCAGGGTTATTCTAATCCCGTTCTTTCTAGAGTCTATGTAGGATGCATCGCCCAAAGTCTTCTTGCCAGTGACTTCCTTGTACCTTATGACTATTATAAAGAGGGGTTCCTCTACCCTTATCAGCATTTCAATGGAATCGATGCTACCTCCTAGCCCGAGGTCCTCGACGCTCTTCTCTGCTATGTACTTGTACTGCTGTCCGCCCAGCTCGTCTGATGAATCCACGAATATCCTAATCTTTCCCACCCTCTTCCTCGATAACCTTTCTCAGCTTCTCCACCCCGAGCTTCGTCTTCGGAGTCTCTGCGGGGATCTCCTCCACCCCCCCTTGGAGCGCCTTTGAAACGTTCTTCAGAACCTCCCGCTCGGAGCTCAGCATGTGGTATCCCGGCCTTGGGCCTCCGCCCCTCTTAGCCCTACAGATCCTCTCATCGCCGATCCTGTACCCACGCTGCTTGTAGAACACCTTTTTCGGATCCATTGCCCTCATCTCCTCAAGGGCGGCTCTTACCTTATCCTCTTCCCCCTCCACAAGAAGGCCATAGCATGTCTCCTTATAGTCTATCCCGCCCATCTGGGCCGCTCTCTCGGCGAGCATGGAGGGTGTCAGACTGGAATCCGGGGAAAGGACTACAATGAATGTCTTGATCATCCTCTCAGCTCCTGGACATACAGCTCTTCGCCCTCCTTAAGTCTCATGAGCAGGCCCAGATCCCCCTTCACCTCTCCGATAAGATTCGTCCCATCAAAGCTCTCAGCAGTAGGCCCGAAGCTCTCGCTTTCCTTGATCCTGATCCCTATCATGCCTGCGAACTTCTTCACAGTATTGGTAACTCCCAGCGCTCCGGCCGCTACCTTCCCGGCTGGCGTGTTCTCGGGCGTGAGTCCTTTTGCAATATCCTCATTTCCCTTGAAAAGGATCATCTCCATCTTAGGTGTCGCGAAGTAGACTTTCAATTTCCCGAATGCCTTCCGCTCAAGCCCTGTGACTGCCCTGAAGTACCTCACCGAGTTCGGGGCTTCTTTCTCATAGAGCCTGATCCTGAGGATATTCTCCATGCTTATCACTTTGCACCTGACCACTCCCTTCTTGTAAATCTCTAGCAGGTTCTGCGGCTCATGCTCTACGATAATTCCCCGCTGAGGATCTGCGGGTGCCGATTCGGTTTCCATCTTGACGCCCATTGCGTCCAAGGCGAGTCTTGCCTCAGAGACTCTCTTCCCGAGGATCTCGATCCTCGGAGGCCTGACAAATACTGCGAGGCGGTCCCCCTCTTTTGCCAGGTCCACGAGTTCGATCCCTTCGATAACCGTCCCGACGATGGTATGAGATTGAGCCAGAGGTGCATCCTTCTTGTAGATATATGCTGCCCCAACATTCTCTCCAGAATTCCTTATTGTGAAGCTGCTTCTCTTTCTCTCACTGAGCTTCTCAACCGGCAGGGAGAGTACTCTTTTCTCATTGCAGCAGATGTAACTGCTAGTCTCTGACGAGATCTTGATGACGCCTTCCTGTAAAACGTTATACGCCTGCTCTCCGCAGACCGGGGAGTCGTAGTCGAGCTGTACCCCGACTTCAGTGAAGACCCTGTCCCCCTCTTCGAGGACCGTCTCAGCCTCCCCCTTGAGCAAAGACTTTGCCAACTCCCTCGTCTCGAATACTGGTTTAATCCTATGGATCCTGTCACCCATCTTGAGCAGTCCGACCAAGTGCCTCCCATAGACCACCCTCCCCAGGACAGGGCATCCCTTTGGTGGGTAATAGGAAGCCGAATGCGGTCGCCTGGAGAAGACCAGAAGCGTATTCTCCTTGCTGAGTCCTGACAGACTCAGCGTCACTTCGTATCTACCGAGAGTGACGGGTTCAAGTGAGGGCTGCGCGTCAAACATGGTCGAACCAAAAACGACCGCATCCTTTGTGGCCCACCTCACCCCTGCACCCTCGTATCCATTGTAGGACCTCCTCCATCTCTCGAGGAGATCCCCGCATTCTACCTTTATTACCATCCGGCCCTTAGTAGTCTCTATTTCAAAAAGGTCTGTCTCGATACTCTCCTCCTCAACCTCCTTCTTGACTGCGATTATGCACCCCTCTTTGACACTTATACCCAACCTTTCAAGCATCACTCCTAGGCGCTCTCCTTCATTCGCCTCGTACTCCTTTCCGTTGACAAAGATTCTCAAGGGGCCCCTCTCCAGCGATAGCACTACATTATTAAATCCCTGATTAATTTATAGGTTAGTGATCCGGCATGTCTCAGCAAGCTCAATTCAGGGAAATTGAAGTCATGCCAAGGCGGCTGATCGGCGACAAGAAGGCAAAGGATTTGGTCGCAATAATGCGCGACACTGAGGGAGTCGAAGAGGTTCTGACCCACGGACCTAGTTTTTCCGGAGGAGGGCGCCTCACAGGCAGGTTCATAATTGTAGTGAAGGCTGGATTCACACCTGAAGAAATCATCGAAAAGATCAGACCTGTATGCGAACAGACCATGCCTTACGGCTACGACGTCCGAGTGGGGCAGTTCACCAAGCCGAAGCCGACCGTCAAGGACTACCTCCGTGGTTTAGAAAGGTGAACCGATTGCAGGACTCGATTGGAAGGGACGTGCAGATAGTCGACTGCAGGGAGTCGATGGGCATCGGAGAGGGTGGAGGCCTGGCCCAGCGTGGGACCATCTCAGAATCCGAGAGCTTTGAGGTGGTGGCAATTGCAATGTCGCCCTCGAAGCGGCATATAACAAAGCCGATCTGTGAGATAACATATGGCCTCAGAGAGCAGGGGATAAGGACAAGCGTACTGGTGCTCGAGTCCGGGTCTGGCGTCCCTCCAGACTCGCCTTACGGGGGCGCGCCCGGAGGGTCGATGGCTGGCATTAACGAAAAGGAGGTCTTCCAGATAAGGCGTTTCAAGCTTGCCCTCATCCACCTCGGAGGCATCAGCGGCCACGTGGTTCACAAGGCAAAGTCATTTCTGCGTTATGTGGATATACCTGCAATAATCGTGTGCGAGGCCCCTGTGGACTACGAGGACTTTGCCAAGGTCGGAATAATAACTAGGCTTGTCCGCCCCCCTCCTGGCAAGGTCGAATGTGCCGGGGTAATTGTTGACCTGGTCACCGGCGTCGTCCGGGGCGTCAGCTGCCCAAGGGACAAGCTGAATGAGATAGTAATAAAAGTGAAGTTCTGGTTGAGCAAGATAGACAGCAGAGAAGTGATCCTCGGGAGGAATAGTGTTGGCTAAAGTGTTCATATTCCCGCCCAACAGTCTTATCCTGTACGATCTTGTGACTCGTGAGGGGCATACCCCTCTAGGTCTCGGCGAAGAGGTTGCAAAGAACCTATCGAAGCCAGAGATAGATTCCCCACCGATGAACATCACCCCAGAATTCCCTAGGAGGGGGCTGAAGTACGCTGCAATAGAGGTTCCGTCAGGGGTAAGGGGGCGCCTGGCATTGATCGGCCCGCTCATAGAGGAGGCCGATGCAGCGATCGTGGTGGAGGATCCAGAGGCTCTGTTTGGCTGTGCCAGCTGCGGCAGAACAAACGAGTTCATCCGGTACATACTGAAGCGCAAGGCAATACCCGTTGTTGTGGTCCCTTACCCGCGCACGGAGGACGACGCAAGGACGATGGTCTCAAAGATAAGGTCATTCCTCAGATCTCTCGGTGATAAGAATGGTGTGCCTAGTGGTTCCTGACGAAAAACTTGCTGCGGTCTGCAGCGCCCTGATTGACGATAAGTCTCGGGAAGTACTCCTGTCCCTTAAGAAGGGTCCGCTGACGATGGATCGGATGTCGGAGGCGCTCTTGATAAGCAAGAAGGACGCATCAGACCGGCTGGAAAAGTTAGTTAACGCAAAACTGGTCAGACGGATCCCAGGGAAAGGGGAGAGCTCTGACCTATACGCGCTAGAGTTCTCGATCGAGACCGGGGATGGGAAGGGCTCCGGGCTGGCAGAAGAACTTTACCAAGTCATGGCAGAGTCCTTCTACGCTTTCTTGGACAGGAACTCCGAGAAGGTATCAGACCTCTGCGACGAACTCGGAGCCTCGCTCGGTAGGGCAGTTGAGCAGATCTTCCTGAGCGCAATCGCGAAGATCATTAATGACCTGCAGGGCGAGATGCTTGAGGAGGACAGGCGGCTGAGCGCTCATCTAGGCGGCGAGTCGCCTACCTAAACCTATCCAACATCTCGGTCATCTTTTTCACTATGAATTCATGGGCTCTCTCGAGGTTCTCTTTGCTTCCGACTAACACCCACGCGAGCGGCGCCGCCTCATTTTCCCCTATCCCTGGGACGATTACTTCTTTCTCCGTCAGCTCGACCCCGAACCTGTTGACCGCCTCCGCAATCACAGAATAAGGGGTCCCTGCTGGGATCGGCATATAGAATTGCTTTTCTTCCTTGATCTGAGGGCCCTTCTCGCGCTGATCCTGGTCGTCTTTTTCCATACTTATCAGAACTCCCGTTGAATTTATCTACCTTTCGATAGAAGGATCTCCTTTAAGAGGATGCTTAGGCCCTCCTCGTGCATCTCATCTATCATATCCTGCGCTTCTTTTTTGCAGGATTCAATTATGTCGCCGACAGGGAATCCCATCCTGATGTACGCCTCCGCCTGGAGGAGCGTGGCTAAAAGATCTGCGATCTTGACTATCTTTGCCTCTGCCGTCTCCCTCTCCGAATACTCCATGAACAGCTCTGCTAGCCTGCCGCCGTCAGTACCATCGAAGATCCCCTTGATTATTTCGGTTTCGATCCCCTCCTTGAGCTCCTTACCAAGCCTTTCAGTCAGCACCCTGGGAATGTCTCCTGAGACCGCCTCCCCCAAGTCATGTATGATTCCCATGAGGAGCATCCTCTCACGATCCAGATGCAGTGCGCTGCAGCTGGCTGATATATAGCCTAGTATCGCTGTGACCATGAACGTGTGCTCCGCAACCGTTTCGGCCTCATCCCTCGGTACCCCCCTTTGGATCCAGCCTGTCCTTGGCATATTCCTGAGCACTGCAGCCGCCCTAGCAAGCTTCTCGAAACCCAATCCAACCACGACGAATACTGGACGTCAATTCTATATAACCAATCCGCCTCCGAGTTTGTAGGTGTGCTTCTTGACAAAGGTACCGCGGGTTGACAGGAATCTGTGCATCGGCTCCGGCAACTGTACGATCGACCGTCCTGATGTTTTTGGGCTTGATCAGGAGGGCAAGTCCCGCGTTGTCAACGAGTCAGGGAGATGCGATCTTGAGTATGCGGCATCTTCCTGTCCGGTCGGCGCGATCTCGCTAGCCTGAGCCCCTTCCCCTTATTTCCTCCAGCATTTCCTTCGCCCTCGAGACCCTGACGTTGCCCTCGGCGACCATAGCGCTGGCCACCCTTTCGATCTCCTCCCCAACCGCACCTGCCATGATCGCGACATTCCTGGAATGGAGCCGCATGTGCCCCTTCTGGATGCCCTCGCTCACAAGTGCCCTCAAGGCTGCAAAATTTTGTCCGAGCCCGACCGAACACGCCACCTCTGCGAGCTCATTCGCGCTCTCCGCTCCAATTATCTTCAGTGCGGTCTGAGCCACAGGGTGGACCTTTGTCGCACCGCCGACGATGCCTAGCGCCAGCGGAAGCTCAAGCTCCCCCACGAGGTTCCCTTCCCCGTCCCTATACCACTTTGATAACGGCAGATACCTGCCGGATATCGCAGCGTAGGCATGGGCCCCGGCTTCGACTGCCCTCGAGTCATTTCCTGTTGCTATCGCAACCGCTGTAATTCCGTTCATTATCCCCTTGTTGTGCGTCGCCGCACGGTACGGATCGGCGCAGGCAAAGTCATACGCCGCTAATATTCCTTCGATGACCTCTTCCCCTAAGGACTCCCGCCTGAATACAACGCTGGATCGCGACATCCTTTCAGTAGTAAGGTTTGAAAGTATCCTGAGAAGGGCTCTGCCCCCTGTGAGATCCTCCAACTTCGGAGCGATACCTTCCACAACGGTGTTGACCACGTTTGCCCCCATCGCATCCCTGCAGTCTACATAAAACTCGGCGACGAGCATTCTCCTGGGCTCTTCGAACGCCTTGACCTTCAGGTCGACCACTCCGCCCCCGATCTTCGGCAATGATCCCGCAAATCCGTTCGCCTCCTCCATCAGCTCAGCCTTGGCCGCGATTATTCTCTGGGCGGATGAAGCCAGATCGCAGAGTCCGATGATTTGGATCTGCCCCCGGACCACTGGACTCGTACTGCTTGCCTTGAAACCCTCAGGGAGGGAGAGTTTGGCTGCATGGCTGGCGGCCGCTATTACTGATGCCTCCTCGGTTGCCATTGGAACAAGGTAGTCCTTGCCGTTCACCCTAAAGTTTGTGGCAACCCCAAGCGGGAGCTGGAAGACCCCTATCACGTTCTCGACCATGATGTTCGCGCGTTCGACTGACAGCCCTTCCTTAAGCCTCTGGATGTCTTCCTCCCCGAGCCCGGCGCTCCTCCTCAGTATCTCGATCCTCTCGTCAATACTCTTCCTATAGAAGCCGCTGAAAGCACCGCTATCTTTCAATGAAGGTTGGCACCTCAACACCTGAATTTGAGAAGTCTGCTATAAAGTCCTATGTGATCTTCTGCCCCCCTCTTTGAGGAGAAGTATCTTTCAAAGATGGCCTTGCTATTCCTTCCCATCTCTTCAGCCAGTTCGCCGTTCTTAAGGATGTGTCGGATTGCGTCTGCGAGTGATCTTGGGTCGTTGGGATTGACGAGGTAGCCATTAACTCCTGGCCATATTTGGGACGGCATTCCACCGACCGCCGTACCGATAACAGGCTTTCCGAATGCCATCCCCTCTGTGATCGCCAGACCAAAGCCTTCGTGCACGGAGGGCAATACAACGAGGTCGCATTCACTGTAGGCAGCCATAAGCGTGTCCCTGTCGACTGCTCCCGCAAAGATCACCCTGTCCGCGTAAACATCGTTTTTTGCCTTCTCCTTGAGCTCCTTGCCGTAGCTTTCCTTGTCCTTGACCTTGAGTACATCCTTGCTGAATGATCCATTTCCGATAAAAACTAGCTTGTAATCGAGATCCAGCATAGCTGCCGCGTCTAGGAGTGTGCCCTGTCCCTTAAATCTGTCCATCCTCGCCACGCAGATGATCAGCTTTTCGTCGTTCCTTATGCCGAACTTCTCCCTGAACTTGGCCTTTGGCTGTTCGACATCTATGAACGGCGGGATGACGCTGACCTTGTTGAACGGAATCCCGGACTTTATCGCTGCGCTCGCATACCCCTTTGTCGAAAATATGGTGCTTGAGGTGTTTTTCATAAACTCTACCATTGCCCCCCTCCAGGCGGGGTGCACCTCCTCCGTGAACGGGATGTGCCAGGTAAAGACGAGGGGCCAGCTGTTTACGCCGAGAAGGTTCAGGCAAGGTAACAGTTGGAAGTCGTGAACATGGACCACGTCTGGCTGCTCGAGATCCGCGACTTCTGAGATCGTCCTGTGGAAGGATTCGTTGACCTTCAGATACTCGTTGTAACCATAGAGGTGCTTGTTGTAGAGCATGTCAACTGGAGCTTCCCTGTTGTGGAAGACCTTGAGTATGATCTCCTTGAATTTCGAATAGCCCCGCAGGATATCATGGTCGAACTCCCCCTCTGGGGGTACCCTATACACTTTGAATCCCATTATCTCTTCCTTACTTTTTCCCTTCGGCGGTTTCATATTCACGAATACAACATCATGGTTGGCTTCCTTCAGCTTCCTTCCCAGCCACATCAGATAATATGAAACCCCGCCGGTGCTGGGCAGGAAGGACTGACTTGCATACAGGATCCTCATTTCGCCTCAACCGCCCTGATGTATGAGAGCTGGAAGTCATTTATGACCCTCATGGATCTGAGGGACTCCGCGGCCGAGATTATCCTACTCCGGTTTTCGAGTGATAAGATGTTGAAACTCTCCTTTGCTTTGAACAGCAGCAGCGAAAGCGCATCCCAGTCCGCCAGCAGGTGCTCGAGCCCTCCCCTTACAAGGCACGTACCTCCGGACTTAATTATCTTCCCTCCCTCCGCTATGTGAATCTGCGGTTCAATGATCCTGAATTCCCCCTCGATCGAGTAGACATAGAAAGGTATATGCAGCGTCTCCAGTTCCCACCCTGCGTCACCCTCGTCTTGGAGAGTGAGTGATTCTACTGCCTTGAGATCCTCTTTTGCCTTGGCTAGCAAGAACTGGAGTCTTCGGAGCTCTCTGCTATGCTCAGCTCTTTCTTGCCTCTCTTTGGCCTTTATTTCGGTCAGCCTCCGCTCCTTCTCCTCTGTTAATTCCATCAACTCTTTCACCAGGTTCTCGCGCCTTCCCACGAAACAGGCGCGGACTTTGTTGATCTCCTCCTCCTCCTTTGACGGCAGGAGGCTTTCCTTTTCGTTTAGGGTCACCAGCTGCCTGTCAAGCCCGTTCAAATTCTCGGTGAGGGTGCTGATCTCCCCCGAGACCTGGTTGAATTTTGAGATGCAGCTTTCGAGCTCTCTCTTGAGATTGTCGAGATGCCTCCTGAACTTCTCAGAACTGATTATATTCTCGTTGATCATCTTAGGTCCATTCCCGTGGGAATCCAGTCTCTGCCTCTCCTCGCGGAGCCTTTCGAGCTTCAGGTTCAAAGAAGAGATCTTGCTGGAAAGTTCATTCTTGAGCGAGACCAGTTTTGCCTTTTCGCCTTCCAGCTCGGAAATTCTCTCCGCAGCCTTCTTCCTTAACTCCTCGATCTCAGCCTTCTGCCTTCTAATCGATTCAAGCTTCTTACTAAAATTCGTCTTTAGCTCCCTGATCATCTTCATCTCGCTGTACGTTTCAAGCCCCTCTATCTCGGCACTCTTCAACGAAATCCTTTTGTCAAAGTCCTCTTGCAGCGATTTTTGCTCCTCGATCAGTCCAAGTAGAACTTTATTGCATTGCTCATTTAGCTCAGAAATTTGGGCTTCAATCCCCTTGACAGTCTCTAGGTTCGTGTCATAGGCCCTTTTCACCTCGGCCGCTACCTTTCTGGCATCTTCCTTTGAAATTTTAGGGGCGAGCGCTAACCCGTTACGTATTTCTTCTACCTCTGACGCCATCTCATACCACTCCCCGAGCCAGTTGCACAAATCGGTTCCGAAGACTGGCCGGAAGACAGTCTTTGAGTCCAATACCCTTCCATCTGCAAGGCTGTCTTCATTGAAGTGGTTCTCCAGAATGCCCATCCCATCTACCGCTATTATCTTGCCTTCGCATCTGACAAGGTAAAACGGATAATAAATCCTGAAGATGAAGTCGACTTTCTTCCTCTCCTCCCTCAAGAGCTTGAGCACACTCTTCCACCTCTTCCTCAGAGAGTCCGATGCTTCTAGTATTGCAATCACATCGTACTGATCTGGAGAAAGCGCTCTGCTCGTTCCATCTTTGAGTCTTACATAGGCGAAATTCATCGTTAAGATCGGCATCACCCCCACACGGTATCTATCTATCAGGCTTTTTTACTTTTAAACCCAATTCTAAGCAGTTGGCGGAGCTGGAACAACCCAAGGAATATCTCCTCGCCTTCCGACCATCAATTCGCCTGCAAAGGTGTCGCTTGCAATAAGTGGTGTATGATATAAAATCTATGCGCTGAAACGAGATTTCTGCGGTTTGAAAGCTTGGCTTTACGCAACACTTTTAAAGAGGTGGCAATTTCTATTGCGTGGGTATTTGGATATGGCGACCTACCTCTGCGAGAAGTGCGGAAAGACAATTGAAAGCAACGAGCTCATGGGTCTCCCAGGGATCAGGTGCCCTGTGTGCGGCCACAGGATCCTCTACAAGTCTAGGTCTCCAATCATCAGGGAGATAAAGGCGCGCTGACTTATTTAGTGCCGTGCCTGTTTTATCATTGTACAGATCTCGAAGATCATCTTGGATGCCAGGATGGCCGTCCTTCCATTGTCATAATGTGGCACGACCTCGACTAGGTCAAACCCCACAACCCTTTCGTCTATGGTCTCAGCCAGGATATCGAGGAGCAGGCTCGGAGCGATCCCTTCAGGCTCTGGGTTTCCGACCCCAGGCGCATAAGCTGGATCAATCACATCCATATCAATACTGATGTATATTTTGTCACTGTTCTTGAGTTGCTCCTTAAGCCACAAAGATGAGGAGTTGACGCCTTCTCTCAACAAGTCCCCTGAGGTGATGTACCTTATTCCGTTATCCTTGACCCATCGGACCTCTTCCCCAAAAGTCGCTCTCACACCGCAGAGGATGACCCTGTCCTTTCCTTCTTCTTCTATGATGCGCCTCATCACGCATGCATGGGAAAGCTTATTTGACAAGTATTCGTCTCGGAGGTCGAAGTGTGCATCAAAGGAGACGAATGTACAGTCCTTCAAGGCCTTCGCGGCGCCCAGTGTGACAAGGTGCTCGCCTCCCAACATCACAGGCACTTTCCTCGTCGAGTTTATGTCCTCGATCGTGTCTGAAACCCTCCTGATCGTCTCAGAAGCGTCTCCGTACACTACTGAGACGTTGCCCAGATCGTGGACCTTCACATCCTCAAAATCGATGCCCGTCCTCCAGGACCAAGTCTCGATATTAGCCGACGCCTCTCTTATCGCGTCGGGGCCGAACCTAGAACCTGGTCTGAAGCTGGATGTGCAATCGAAGGGGACTCCAAACAGTGCAAAATCTGCATCTGCGTATTCCCTCTTGAAACCTCCAAAATAAACGGGCTGGGCGTCTAGGTAGAATGGAGTGTCGGTCATTCTTAATCGACCTCTGTTTTTTATCCAAGGCAACTATCCTATGCCCTAGTGCGGTCTTATATATACTCAACTGGGCAGGCAAAATATTATACCTCTTTTTGGGGCATGAATATGCATATATTCCTGTAAACGGTCAATCTGACTGACTCGCGAGGGCGTTCCAATGGACAAATACGATAAAATAGTTGAACTGGGCAGGAGGAGGGGTTTCTTCTGGCCTTCTTCCGAGATTTATGGCGGTGTCGCAGGCTTTCTGGACTTCGGCCCAATGGGTGCGATGCTCAAACGCAACATCGAGAGGCGCTGGAGGGAGGTTTTCATACACCGGCACCATGGCCTGGTCTATGAAATTGAGACACCTGTGATAATGCCCGCCAAAGTATTCGAGGCATCAGGGCATGTTGAGAATTTTACCGACGTAATCGTGGAGTGTATGAGGTGCCACAAGAGATTCAGGGCGGATCACCTCATACTTGAGCAGGTCGGCGAGGTTAAGGGAATAGAAGGGATGACGACTGAGGAGCTCGATGCCCTGATATCGGAAAAGAACGTGAGGTGCTCTGATTGCCAGGGCCAGCTGAGCAAGATCTCGAGGTTCAACCTTCTCTTCAGGACCAATATTGGCCCTTACACCGAGAATGTCGCCTACCTGAGGCCTGAGGCTGCACAAGGCATGTTTGTCAATTTCAAGGGAATTTTCAACTCAATGAGGGAACGCCTTCCCATGGGGTTGGCGCAGATAGGTAAGGTGGCGAGGAACGAGATCTCGCCGAGACAGGGCCCTATAAGGCTACGGGAGTTCACAATAATGGAGGTCGAGTTCTTCTTCGACCCAAGATCCCCTGAATGCTCCCTAATAGATGAAGTGGCGGACGTGAAGCTGAGGCTCCTCACCGAGGAAATGGTGGCTTCCAAGGCATCGGAACCAATAGTGGTTTCTGTCTCCGAGGCACTCAATGAAGGCTATATCAAGACCGAGTGGCTCGCCTATTTCATGGCACTCTCGACGAAGTTCATCTCCGAGCTCGGCGCACCTGTGGAGTCGCAGATGTTCATCGGAAAGCCCCCAGAAGAGCGGGCACACTACTCTGCCCAAACCTTCGATCAGCTGGTCAAGCTTGAGCGATGGGGTTGGGTGGAGGTCTCGGGACACGCTTATCGGACTGACTACGACCTCTCACGCCACATGCAGCACAGCGGCCAGGACATGTCCGTCTTCAGGAAGTTCGATGCCCCTAGGAGAGTGAAGGTGCTTTCCGCTAAGCCCAAGGTAGATGCAATAAGTGCGGATCACGGGAAGAATACGGGCAGGGTGCTCTCTCTAATAAAGGGTACAGATGCTTCATCGCTTCGGTCGAAGCTTTCCTCAGGCCCTGTTGAGATCGAAGGGTTGCTGATCAAGTCAGAATACGTCGAGTTCTTCGAGAAGGAAGAGCTGCAGACCGGTGAGCGCTTTATTCCGCACGTAGCGGAACCTTCCTTCGGTGCTGATAGACTGACTTACCTCGCGCTCGAGTGCGCTTACTCCGAGCGTGAAGACAGGGTCGTGCTTAGGCTACCCCCCTCTATTGCGCCGGTCTACGTCTCGGTCTTCCCGCTTGTCAACCGTGACGGGATAAGGGAGAAGGCATACTGCATATACCGCAGCCTGAAAGAAGCAGGTCTGATTGCCGAATTCGACGACTCCGGATCGATCGGCAGGCGCTACGCAAGGGCAGACGAGATAGGATGCCCGTTCGCGGTAACTGTTGATTATCAGAGCCTCCAGGACGACACTGTAACACTCAGGCTCCGGGATACATGGGAGCAGCGGAGGATCCCTTCAGGTGAGCTCAAGGGCTTCCTTCAGGAATTCCTCTCAATGCGTTAGCCTTAAAATGGTATTGAATCATATCCTTCCTTTGGTGGTGACAGCATGTCAAAGCTTCCTGAAAAACGCCTCCGTCTGAGGAGAAGGGATGACACAGACAAGGGGATAGGTAAACTGAACCCATCGACGATGAAATACCTCCAGATAAGCGAAAAATTCGAGGTTGTCGTTGCTGGGAAAAAGAAGATGGAGCTTAGGGTTCTCCCCTTCCCTGACATTCCTGAAAACGAAGTCTGGGTCAACACAGAGGAAATGCGGGTACAGGGTCTGGCCGACAACTCGATAGCAACCATCAGAAGGATCTAAATGGTTATTCACCTTTTCATTTTTGCATAAGATGAAGCCTTAATCCCCGCAAGCGCACCCTGGCCAGCAGCCAAGATCACTTGGTGTGTCTTTCCGGTGCAATCGCCTGCTGCAAAAACTCCGGCTATGTTAGTTTCCGTTTCTTCGTTGGTCTTTATGAACCCCTTATCGTCTACTTCTATCCCTGCCTTCTTAAGGATCTCGACCGTAGGGACCGAGCCTATAGCTATGAACACTCCGTCCACCAGCAGTTTTTCCCTAATCCCTGCCCTCTCAATCATAATTCCTTCTAACTTCTCTTTGCCCAGCAATTCCACGATTTTCACGCCTGCGAGAGGCTCGATCCCGCTCTCTTTGATCTTTGCCAGATAGTTATCCTCGGCGGTTATCCCCTCCCCTCCGACAAGCCAAATTATCCTTCCGGCGAGGGATGAGAGGTAAAGGAGGTCGCTTGCAGCCTCGTTACCTCCGCCGATCACCGCCACGCGCTTGTTCCTGAAGAAAAATCCGTCACAGGTGGCGCAGTATGAAACGCCCCTCCCGAGGAGCTTCTCCTCCCCCGGTATCTGCAACTTCTTCTGCCTTAGCCCCGTGGCAATGATCAGTGACTTGGAAATGTAGTGTTCGTTGGAGGTAACGACTTCCTTGGTCTCCCCCGCGATTTTGATTTCTTTAGCACCTTCTCCTGGTCTAATCGTTGATCCGAACTTCTCGGCTTGTCTTGCAAACCTGGCTATCAGGTCCGTCCCAGAGATCCCTTCTGGGAACCCCGGATAGTTGTCGATCATATGGGCATATGTGGCCCTGCCGCCTATTACCCCCTCCTCCAGTACGATCGTTCTGAGCCCCTGTCTTGAAGAATAGATCGCAGCCGAAAGCCCGGCAGGACCTGCGCCAATAATAAGCACGTCGCACTCCATTCTTTGCACCTTCACAAGAGTCTAGATCCCGACTATAGATTGTGTCTTTAGCCTAAAATCTCTTCCCAATTGAACTTCCTTTTTCACTAATGCATTGCACGGTTTAATTAGACAGTATCACCGGAATAATATTTTTTCGTGATGTTTTAGTATTATTATTTAATTAGGCGCTTTTATAACTAAAACTTTATTAAAGACTTTGCCTTCCTTTAGCGCGTCCTTTAGGAGATGTTTGACTTTGACCTATCAAAAAGAGCTTAGCGATCTCGAGAACAAAGCCTACCGAAAGTCGCTTGATCTCCTTGCCGACCACGCAAGGAAAGTTCAGGATGTTGTAAGATCCTTGGTGTTAATGATAGACGATTATGCTTCATCGAGGGGAAACATAGAAGAATACTACGAGACGGTCTCCAGACAAGAGGAGGAAGCAGACGAGATAAAGATGGAGCTGATCGATACGCTGACAAAGTCGGCCCCCGGCCTCCTTTACAGGGAGGACTTTCTGAGGCTAATGTTCAATGTTGAGAAGATCGCCGAATTCGCCCAGACAATTTCAAGGCTCATACTCAACCTCTCCAAGAACAACATCAGAGTAGATCCGGCGATTGCAGAGGGGCTGATCTCGCTTGCCAACGAGTCCTTGTCTGCATATGAAAAACTCAGGAATTGTATCTTGGCATTGGCTATGAATCCAATCTATGCGTTGAAGCTGGTTGGTGATGTCCACTCGGCGGAAAACAAGGTCGACCTGATGCAGCAGGATCTCGATCTCCGGATCATAATGAACGTAAAGGACCAGGGCTTTATGCTGATCTGCAGAGACTTAGTTGCCAATCTCGAGCATATGGTAGACACCATGAGGGACGCGTCAGACGACGTCAGGGTGTTGGCTCTGCACCGCGTTCTCTGAGCCCAATCAGACCTCCGTTTTCCTCTTGGCATCAGGGGGAAGGTAAATCCTCAACACCTCGCCCGAGATCGAAACTGTGGGTATAGTCAAATCTCAATACGCTGGGCAACACAAATGGAAGGGCGTCCTTTAACCCTGGGTGCCGCCCTCGCGTTCAGTACCTTCCAGCCTAGGGCTAAAAGAAAATGATGCAGAGCAGACCCGCCGCAATTACAAGGGCTGTCATCTGCATATCCATTGACTTTTATCACCTAGGCGGCCTCAAAGTCTTCGAAACCTTAGGTGGGCTTGAGCGATGTGTCTAGCCCCATAAGTGTTGTGATGCTTGCCCTCAACTTGACCCTTCTCTGACAAACTTTATAATTGGTGGTCTGATATACTCTAAAAAAGCTGTCTTCATTTCTGGTGCACTGCGATGGCACACTCCCTGCCAGTGGCGACAATAATCGGCTCCCGGATCATAGTTCTGTCAAAACCCTTGGGAGCAAAGCTCTACAAAGAGGGTTTTTTTGGAAAGCCGGTAAACATCCACAAGCCAAAGGACACGGAAGTCGACGCACCACTCGAGCTATCCCTATTCGAAGCGAACTACCTCCTAGAGAAAGGTCGGATATCGGTCGAGTCGGGCGGTCGTTTGGTCTCACAAGAGGAGCTGGTTGCGTTCTCAAGGGAAAATTTCAGGCTTTTCGACGAGCTCTACGCTGTTTACAAGGACTTGCGTGAGAAGGGGTATGTCGTAAGGCCTGGCATGAAGTTCGGATCTGATTTCGCAGTGTACGAGTACGGCCCAGGCATCGACCATGCCCCTTTTGTTATACATGTGCTCCCGAGCTCGGCAGAAGTCGATCCGATCGAGATCGTCAGGGCAGGACGCCTTTCACATACCGTGAGGAAGAAGTTCATACTTGCAACTCTGGACAAGTCTAGAGGCAAGGTGCTGTACTTTATGTTCATGTGGTGGAAGGCCTAGTTATGCTTGCTCCAAAGGCTGGCGGCAGGGTCACTCCGTACCTTCACTCCATCCCCTTACATAGGCCTCCTGTTCCTTGGTCATCGTGTCGATTCTCACTCCCATTGTCTCCAGCTTGAGCCTGGCTACCTCTCTGTCGATCTCTTTGGGCACGTCGTATACGTCTGGTTTTAGGCTCCCCCCTTCTTTGACTATGAACTCAACGGAAAGTGCCTGATTGGCAAAGCTCATGTCCATCACCTCGCTCGGGTGCCCCTCTGCTGCAGCAAGGTTGACGAGTCTTCCCTCCGCCAAGAGGTAGAGCTTCCTCCCGTCCTTCATCAGGTACTCATCGACATTCTGCCTGAGTCGCCTAGCCTCAGTGGCCTCCTCACCAAGCGCACAAGTGTCTATCTCCACATTGAAGTGTCCTGTATTCGCCAGTATTGCCCCATTCTTCATTATCCTGAAGTGTTCCCTCCTGATCACACTTTTATTGCCTGTTGCGGTGACGAATATGTCCCCTACCTTGGCGGCTTCGTCCATGGGCATCACGTCGAACCCGTCCATCAGTGCCTTGAGCGCCTTCATCGGGTCGACCTCTGTGACGATAACCTTGGCTCCCATCCCTCTTGCCCTGTTGGCTAGCCCCCTGCCACAGTGGCCGTAGCCTGCGACTACAAAATTCTTGCCGGCGAGCAGGACATTTGTGGCCCTCATAATCCCATCAAGTGTGCTCTGCCCCGTCCCATAGACGTTATCGAAGTCCCACTTCGTCTCAGCATTGTTCACCGCTATTACTGGGTACCTCAGCACCCTGTTTGCCGACATCGCCTTCAGCCTCACGACTCCGGTGGTGGTCTCTTCCGTCCCCCCGATTACCTTCGAGATCCGGCCCTCTCCGGAGTGGAGAATTGTGACGAGATCCGCACCGTCGTCCATCGTTATCCTGGGCTCGGTCTTGAGCACTTCCTTCAGGCAACCGTAGTACTCTTCCCTCGTCTGCCCCCTCCAGGCGAAGACCATTACGCCCTCATCCGCCAGTGCTGCCGCCACCTCGTCCTGAGTCGAGAGCGGGTTTGACCCTGCAAGTGCAACCTTGGCCCCTCCCTCGACGAGAGCCCTGATCAGGACTCCGGTTTCCTTCGTTACATGCAGGCAAGCAGCGATCGTCACACCTCTGAGCGGTTTTTCTTCAGAGAACCTTCTCCTTATGCTCATCAGGACAGGCATGTGGTCCTCTGCCCATCTGAGGAGGCTCCTTCCGCTCCCTGCAAGTCCATGATCCTTGACCTTTGACTCCAAGATCTACACATCCAAGCTTGATGGCAATAAAGCCTCGAAGATATATAAAAAGTATAAGCCGCTCTCAGGGTGATAGCCTTTGCAGAACTTTCATGTCAAGTTTGACCCTCTGGAACTCTGTTACTGGGATCTTTAACCTTGCCTCCTCCGCAGTCGTGTATTTGACAGGCAACCCCTTCTCGATCCACCTCTCTCTTATCGCCGACTCGAGCTCCGGGTCTTCTATATTTGGGCTGAAGATCTTTTTCACAAGCTCGAGAAGCTCTGCTTTTCGAATCCATTCGCTAGGGGGGACTGTGTGGGTGTCGTCATAAGCTTGGTGAACCTCTACCGAGTCCAGCCTCTCGCCAGCCAGGTCCATATAGTTCCCCTTAGAAAGGGCTTTTGTGATGTAAATATAATGGAGGAACTCATGCACTGCGCACGCCCTGAGCACGTCCTCACGTGAGAGTATCACGAAGGGCACAGAGAAGACTACGCAAGGCTGGATCTCCCCCCGGTACTCCATCAACCTACACGATGCGTATATGACGGCGCCAGAGAAGGTCGACGAGGGATACCTGATTATCGTGAGGACAGGCTCAAAGAATACGGGCGGGTATTGCAACCCCGATGCCTCTTCAGTCTCACGCAGTGCTTTCTCAACCAAAGGTATTCTCTCGAAGAAGGAGGTGAACTCCTCTTTGCCTATTATCCCCTTCTCGCTGTATTCGTAAACCTTGTCGAAGCTCATCCTCCTTTCGAGAGACATTTTAGAGCACTAGAACGGTGTTTTGCTTTCCATTGTCTTTATGAGAAGCTCGACACAGCTGTCAAGGTCTTTCTTCGATACTACCTCGCTGAAGCTGTGGACATACCTGGAAGGGATAGATATACATGCCGATGGGATGCCTGACTGCGACATCTGGATTGCTGCAGCATCCGTAGTGCCCCCTTCTAGAACTTCGAGCTGGTACGGTATTCCGCTGGCCTCTGCTAGCTCCATCAGCCATCCCCTGACAAGCGGGTTTGCGATCATCCCTCCGCCGAGCGAGTCCTTCCGTCCATCTGCTACAACTATCGTCGGGCCCTTGCCGAGCTTCACAGGTGCGTCCTGTTCAGAGAGCTCTGGGTGGTCTCCGGAGATGGTGGTGTCGATCGCAATTCCGATGTCTGGTTTCACTGCGTTGGCGCTCATTGTTGCACCTCTGAGTCCTACCTCCTCCTGGACCGTGAATACTGCAACGATCTTGTTCTTCGGCTTTGCCTTCTTCAGGGCCTCTATGAGCACATAACAGCCTGCCCTGTCATCCATTGCTTTCCCAACGACAAGCTCGTTCTCAAGCTCGGTCATCCCCCTGATTAAGGTAATCGGCGTGCCCACCCTGATCCCATATCCCTCAAGCTGTTCTCTAGTCGCACCCGTGTCTATGAACATCTTGTCGTAGGTCACTAGCTGCTTCCTCTCCTCGTCTTTCATCACATGGATTGCTTTACAGCCAATAACCCCATGCACCTCCTTTTTCATCCCATGGATAAGCACCCTCTGGGCGGGCAGGATCTGGTCGGCAATGCCCCCGAGCTTGGCGAACCTGATGAACCCCTTTTCATCAATGTGCTTTACGATCAGCCCGATCTCGTCTGTGTGGGCTGCGACCATCAGTGTTCGCTCGCCGTTCCCCTTCTCGGCAAAGAGGTTCCCGAATCTGTCCTCGTAGACTTTCGCTCCGGATCCTTGGAGCTCTTCCTTGATCACGGATGCTACCCCGTACTCTGAACCTGTAACGCCGTGGGCTTCACTCAACCTGCGCAACAATTCTAGGTTCACTTCTCTTCCCTTCCCTTGCCCTACCTGATCATGCGCCGCATTTTTAACTTATTCGGCGGAATCACCCTTCTCCCTAAAGGGGAGGGGGTAGTTCATATTCCCCTTCCAGTCAGGTTCTCATGCCCCTTCCTGTCCCTCGATCTTGACCTCGATCTCTTCCTCTCCTATCTTTATCCTGAACCACTTGACCTCCTTCCTCTTTGCCTGCTCATTAGAGCTGAATGACTTTAAATCACCCTTGAAGAATGCAAGTGCAAGCTGCGGGAAGAGCAGGTATGTCAGCAGATCCTCCTCCTTCTTTGCTAGGCGCTTGGCATCCTCAGGGACATCCTTCAAGGTCGGCAGCCTTGGCGGATCCGCCTTTTTCACTAATTCCACAAGCTGTCTGCTTATCTCTCCGGGGGGTCTCCCATAGAATCCCCTCACATAGTCCTCCAGTTCCTTTATTACAGGCTCGTACCTCTTACCGGTTATGACGTTCATCACCGCCTGGGTGCCGACGATCTGGCTCATAGGGGTCACGAGTGGCGGGTAGCCTAGGTCCCTCCTGACTAGCGGCACTTCGCTCAGGACAGCGTCCATCTTTGATAGCGCGTTGTACTCTTTGAGCTGGTAAACCAGGTTCGATATCATCCCGCCCGGTATCTGGTGCCTGAGCGCCCTCGGGTCAATCCTGTCGGTCATCTCCGAACAATAACCCCTGTAGTTCTCCCGTATCTTTTCGAAGTAGTCCGCACAGTCGTTAATGAGCTCTATATTTAGGTGCGACAGCATGTTCGTGCCGCGGAAGACCTCGTATATGGTCTCGATGGCCGGCTGCGATGCGCCGAACGCGAACGGGAACAGTGCAGTGTCGATGTACTCGGCGCCTGCCTCGATACCCTTCAGGTACGCGAGAGAGGCGAGCCCGCAAGTATAATGGCAATGGAGGGCTACGGGGAGCCCTGTCTCCTTCCTGATCCCCTTGACTATATCGTATGCCGGTCTTGGGGCCAGCAGCCCTGCCATGTCCTTTATCCTGATTGCATCGACGCCGAGCTCGCTTATTCGCCTCGCCACGTCGATGAAGTAGTCCACGGTGTGTATCGGGCTCGTCGTATACACCACATCGCCGTGGACTGTGGCTCCTATCTGCTTGGCTACCTTTACGGCGATCCTGAGATTCTCGACGTCGTTCAGGGCGTCGAAGATCCTGAACACATCCACCCCGTTCTCGTATGCCTTCTTCACAAATGCCTCAATGACGTCCTCGGAGTAGTGCCTGTACCCAACGAGGTTCTTGCCCCTTAGGAGCATCACAACGTTAGTCTTCTTCAGTCCCCTCTTAATCCTGCGGAGCCTCTCCCAAGGATCCTCATTTAGGTACCTTATGCAGGAGTCGAATGTCGCCCCTCCCCACGCCTCCAGGCCGTAAAAGCCTATCTCGTCCATCTTCTCCACTACTGGGGCAATATCTTCAATCTTGAGGCGGGTGGCGAATAGCGATTGCTGTGCGTCGCGGAGGGTAGTGTCAATCACGTTGAGCAATCCGAACACCTAAAACTACAATTAAGGCACATATTTCCATTTAAAAAGGTATTGTTTAACTTTGTAAAGTTGTTAAAACAAAAAATCTTTGGGGGATTTATCGTCATTTTCCGCGCATATGTAGTCTATTAATCAGTGTATAGCCCTTTTTTAGAAGTGAGTTAAATCTTATATATGCCTATGCTCATTCTTTAAGCAGTTTTCGAAGGTGGAAAAATGGCTAGAGGAAACAACGAAATACTTGCAAATCTGGAACAGATAGTTGGTCCAGAGTATGTGAGCAATGAAGAAGCCGACCTGCAGCCATACACTTGGGACATGACTTGGGCCGAACCAAGGATGCCTGACTATGTCGTCATGCCAAAGACTGTGACAGAGATACAGCGCGTACTGCGACTCGCAAACCACCGCAAGATACCGGTGGTTCCATACTGCAACGGCACAAACATCGGCGGCCTCTGTGTACCAGAGGAAGGCGGAATAATAATGGATCTCAAGAAGATGGATCGGATCCTTAAGATCGACCCAGAGACATGCTACGCCGTCATCGAACCAGGTGTAAGCCATGCAGCTTTCTCGGCTGCTCTAAAAGCAACAAACCCGCAGTGGAAGGGGGAAGAGTTCAGCAAGGGATTCGAATTCGGTTGGGGTGTCCACCCGCCGTCAGCCTCCGTATTGGCAATGGCAATTAACCACGGTATCGGTCATCTCAACGGAAGGCTCGGGATCAACAGCCAGCTGATGAGCAGCATGGAGGTAGTCCTTCCGACAGGCGAAGTCGCAAAAATCGGTTCATGCGCCTATTCGGACTCATGGCACTCGTTCCTGCCGCTGCCCCGCATGGACGGTCTCTTCACCGGATGGCTTGGGACAACGGGCATCGTGACAAAGCTGGGTGTCTGGATCTTCCCGATCCGCCCGTACAGGGACGTCCTGACGGTCGCGGCTGCAAGTGCAGAGGACATTACCAAGTACATGGTCAGGTGGCGCCACTACTCGCTCTGCGACGAAGTCACAGCAGTAAGCTGGTGGCTCGCCCAGATACCAATCGTCTTCCCGTACAGCCCGAAGCCTGCCGACGCCCCAGAGTTCTTCAGCTACACCGTGATATCCGGCTGGAGCGAGGAGGAGCTCGCCTACAAGAGGAAGATGTGGCAGGAGGTTGTTGCAAAGGAGAAGGCAAAGGGTACGAAACTCATCGACTTCGAATACCCGCCGGAGGCTAAGAAGGGAAGGACAGAACTGCCGAGCAGGATCGTGGGTTCGACCAAGAACTATTCCAAGTCCTGCGGTGGTGGAATCGCATGGCCTGGCACCTTCGCGCCGTGCAAGAGCTGGCCAATCCTCTACGAGAAGTGGAAGGAGATCTACATCAGGCACGGTCTGTCTCCTGCGACAAGGTTCACCGACTACCAGGGTGCGCACTACGGAATGCTCAGGTGCATGACGCCATTCAACAAGCGCGACCCGGCCTCAGTACAGGCTGCGAGGGACGCTATGGTCGAATGCGTCAGGGCAGGGCTCCCGGAGGGTATGCTGCCTTACAAGCCGCCAGTTGAGTACCAGAACGAGCTCAACGCAGTCGCTGATGCTGGCTACCTGTACCTGATGACCAAGATCAAGGATATGCTTGATCCAAACAACATAATGAACCCGGGTAAGCTGGGTATCCGTTAAGGAGGCGAAAGAGATGTCCCACCTACTTAGGAACAAGGAACTGAAAGAGCTTGGAAAGATATACGACTGGGTCTCGATGTGCACGCACTGCGGCAACTGCAAGTACGGCTACGAATATGGCCCAAAAGCAAACTTTGCAGCCATGCTGTGCGTCCAGGGAGACAAATTCAACTTCGACTCCTACAGGGGAAGCAGGGGCAAGGTCTCGCTTGCGAGGTCGCTGCTCCACAACCGCATCGGCTGGTCCGACAAGGTCGCGCATGTGCTCTTCACATGCACTTCGTGCGGTGCATGCCAGCAGATGTGCGAGACTGACATCAAGCCGTGGATACTGAGGATGTTCGAGACTCTGAGGTACGAAGCCTGGAAGCAGAACGTAGCCATACCCGAGAACATCAAGGCGTGGAGCTCGACCATAGGGACGCTCTACAACCCGTACAAGGAGCCGCACGAGAAGAGGCTCGACTGGCTGCCGAGCGATGTTAGGTCATCCCTGCCGAATAAGGCTGAGTACATCTACTTTGCTGGGTGCACCGCCTCGTACAGGCGCAAGCAGATCGCAAGGGCGACCGTCAGCCTTCTCCAGAAGCTAAAGGTCGACTTTACCGTCGTCGAGGACGAGTGGTGCTGCGCATCGCCTCTCCTGAGAACAGGTCAATACGACCTCGCTGCAAAGTTCGTGGAGCACAACAAGGCCCTTCCTGAGAAGTACGGCGCCTCTGCGTTCATCACGACCTGCTCCGGCTGCTACAGGACGCTTGGAAGGGACTACACAATGGACGCGCCAGAGGGATACGCTGACAAGTACGGCAAGATGACAGGGGTCAAGGTGCTGCACACCACACACCTGCTCGAGGAGATGCTCAATAAGGGCGAGATCGAATTCACCGGCAGCTTTGACAAGAAGGTCACCTACCACGACCCGTGCCACCTTGGGAGACACGCTGAGGTATACGAGACCCCTAGGAATGTCCTCAAGGCAGTCCCAGGCCTGCAGCTCGTCGAGATGTACAGGAACCGCAAGTTCTCGTACTGCTGCGGTGCAGGCGGCGGTGTGAGGGGTGGATTCGCTGACTATTCACTCGAGACGGCAGGAAAGCGCGTCAAGGAAGCTGAGGCGACCGGTGCTGAGCTTGTGACTAGCGCATGCCCGTTCTGCTACACCAACCTTGCGGACGCGATCGAGCTCAACAAGTCCCCGCTCAAGATGGAGGACATTGTTGAAATAATTGAGCCGATCGTGAAGAGGAAGTAAGCAATCGGCATCCTTCCTTTTTCTTTTTCCTTTTTATTCTGTCAGGCGGGAGCTTCCTTCCGAAAGGGTGGGTTAGTTCGCTCTTCTGTACCTGCTTTCTGCGTCCTAACCAAAATTTAAAAAAAGAGGGCTTCTTATCTCCGACCTATGGATCTTTGCTTCATCAATGGTCCGCTCGATCCAGACGAAAGGGAATCGAGCGTATCGCGCAAATTGGAAATGATCCGAAAGTCGTACTCGGGCTTGCTATACAGGGATCCCTATGACGGCATCGCGAGGGAGCTTGGGTGCAAAAGTAAAATCGAGAAAGAGCTGAAGCTTGAGGTAGAGCCTTGGCTCCTGCCCGCCCCCCCTGCATCGATGTCCTTCATGCTTACCGTGGAGAACTTTGTGGCTTTCATAGACTCCAATGGCTGTCTTGAGTATGCCAGGAAGGTCGGCAGGCTAGTCGAGGACGGGCTGCCCGCCGTTCCTGTGATGTTTGGCGTTGATCACTCGCTGACAGGGGGTGCAATTGAGGCACTTTCCAAGGAGATTGGTGGAGAATCGATGCGAGTGATAGTCTTTGACAGTCACTTCGACTTCATACTCCCCAGCATCAGGTGCGGGCTGATACAGTACGATCTGGAGACGAACCCCGAGACGAAGTTCTCGCCTACCGACCCTTTCATATTCAACAGACCTGACAGCTATAACGCGGACTCCTTCCTCTACTACATCTTGGAGAAGATCCCGCACGAAAACATATTCGTAGTGGGAGTCTCGGATTACCCTCCAAAGGCCGCTCAGGAAATAGACGATGACCGAGTAAAGAGGTACGTCGAGTTTTACAAGGGTCTAGAGGATTCGGGCGTACACATAATCACGAAGGAGAGGATCCAGCGGAACCTTGGCGAGGTCAAAGAGGCACTATCAAGCACTTCCCTGCCCTATACCTACCTTTCTGTGGATGTGGATGTGTGCTCAAATACCTCGATCAGGGGGGCACGGTTCTTGGACTACTATGGCATAGACCACTCGGACCTCTACGGGCTCGTCGCCTCCATAAGGAAATCATTGAAATCCTCTAAGCCCGTGGGGTTGGACTTTATGGAATTCGACATATACAACGCCGGGAGCGTACGATCCGGAAAAACAGATAGGACTTACCAGATAGTCGCAGAGGCCATGGGAAGGCTCGTTTGGTAGCGGCCCTGACCGAACCCATAGTTATGCTAATATCCAAGGTTCCCCTTAATATTAAAGGGGGTATATTATTGAATTTAGCGTTGCAGATAGGGGGAATATTTGAGTCCATAAATACGCTAATCGTCGCTTTCGTAGTCTTGGTTATAATCGTCTGGATCCTCTCTTCATCTATCAAGATCGTCAAGGAGTACGAACGGGCAGTTATATTCAGGCTGGGGAGGCTCTTGGGGGCGAAGGGACCCGGACTCTTCCTGATCATCCCGTTCGTTGATGCCTTCAGGAAGGTCGACCTGAGGGTGCTGACATTCGACGTCCCAAAGCAGGTCGTTATCACAAGGGACAACATCACAATAAGCGTGGATGCCGTTGTGTACTATAGGGTATTTGATCCGAACAAGGCGATAACCCAGGTGGAGAACTATGTCCTCTCGACAAACCTCTTGGCTCAGACCATGCTGAGGGATGTGCTCGGACAGGTCGAGCTCGATGAGATATTGGCTAGGCGTGAGGAGTTGAACAAGAGGCTGCAGCAATCACTGGACTTAGCTACAGACCCTTGGGGAATAAAAGTCACGGCCGTTGTGATAAAGGACGTCACGATCCCGGAGAGCCTCCAGCGGGCAATCGCTAAGCAGGCGGAGGCGGAGCGCGAGAGGCGGTCGAGGATAATCATAGCCGAGGGCGAGCAGCAGGCTGCGCAGAAGATGTTCGAAGCTGCAGAGTTTTATAATAGGGCTCCAATTGCTATGAAGCTCAGAGAGTTCCAAATGATAACCGAGGTCGCAAGGGAGAAGAACTTGATAGTCATCTCAAGCTCTGCGTCTAGCGACATAGGCAGCATAGCTGGGATCGCTAAGGCAGTACAGGAGAGGAAATGATCTTCAGTAGGTGGTTAGAATAAGCCGTCACACTTGGTCCCTGGCATTTTTACTTTTTCTATTCATCCTCGGCGCTTTGTCCGGCAACACAGTTACAGCAGCCCCGAAGGTGCTCCAGGTTCCGATTACGGGGACGATCACAATAGCACACGCTGACGCTTTTGCGGACGCGCTCGATATTGCATCGGGGGGCGGGTACAGTGCAGTACTGGTTGTCCTGTCGACCCCTGGTGGGAGTGTTGACGCAATGCTAAGGATAATTGAGCGGATAGACAACTCGCCTATCCCGGTTATTGCCTACGTCTACCCCGCAGGGACAACTGCGTGGTCGGCGGGGACATACATCCTGATGGCTTCCCATATTGCAGCAATGGCCCCGAACACGGTAATCGGGTCTTGCCAGCCGATATCGTATTCGCCTCTTGGAAGCACCCCTGTCGAAGATGACAAGATTATAAACGCTCTGGTCGCAGTGATGTCAACACACGCTGAGTCTAGGAACAGGAACGTCACACTCGCCCGGGATTTTGTCATAAAGAATACCAACGTCAACGACTTCGAGGCGCAGGAGTACGGCGTAATAGAGTACCGCACGGATAGTGTAGCCAGGCTCCTCGAGGAGATTGACGGTAGTGCAGTTACCACTGCATCAGGAACGGTTACCATGGACACCCGAGGCGCATCAGTAGAGGTCTATTCGATGAGGCCAAGGGAAGCCTTGCTAAACGCAATATCTGACCCAACGGTCTCGAGCATACTCTTCCTAGTTGGGCTTTTCGCTTTGATTTATGGCTTTTCTGCCCCTGGCCACGGCGGCGAGATACTCGGCGGAATCGCAATCCTCATTGCCCTCATCGGGATGGGCTTCGATGTCAACATCGTCTCTGCAGTAATGATGGTTGTTGGGGCGATACTCCTGATATACGAGCTCGCAACTCCGGGGTTCGGCGTCCTGGGGATCAGCGGCGTGATAATACTGACATTCGGTGCGTTATTCCTTGTCCCCTTCAGCCCGGAAAAATGGGCCGTCTCCGGGGACTGGTACTCTACATTCACCTATATCATTGTAGCCCTAGGGGTCTGCATCGCCGCTCTCTTCCTTTTTGCAGCGATAAAGGTACTGCAAGTCAGGCGCAGGCCTCCGATCATTGGCACCGTTATGGGCGACATCGTAATACCGACGGAGAATGCCAGGCCGGGTGAAGTGATCTTTGTGACGTACAGAGGGGAATACTGGCAGGCGAAATCCGCTGCAGGGATCGTCGCGGGGAAGAAGTACAGGATAGCCGGCAAGGAAGGTGCTGTGCTAGTCCTCGAGGAGTCCAATCCCTGACCCCCTCTGCCCATCCTTTCTCTGCATTTTCGTCTGCCTCGAGCGCAACGCCCTCCGACAGGGTTAAAAAATCAGACAGGTCTAGTGTATTAGGGATGCTTTTTGAAGCCAAATGAAGTTTCAATATACGAGCTTGAGAAGGTAGAAGGTGGGAATTCGGTCCTCCTGTGCGGCCTTCCAGATGTTGGGCTTGTCGGAATAATCTCAGTGTCACACATCATCAAGGAGCTCGGCATGAAGGAGGTTGGATACATCGACTCAGAGCTCTTCCCTCCGCTTGTTGTCTTCCACCAAGGGGAGCCGACATACCCGATCAGGATATTCAGGAAGGACAATCTATTGGCAGTGTTCTCCGAGACCGCCCTTCCTCCAGAATCGCTCTACCCCCTTACCCGCCTCATTGTGAATTGGTCGAAGGAGAAGGGGCTCTCAATGGTAGTCTCGCTGGGAGGGATTGGCGTACCAAACCGGATAGACATCGATGAGCCGAAGGTTTACGGCGCCTCCTCCTCCCAAAAGCTTAGGGATATGATCCTGCAGAAAGGAGTGAGCCTTATGGAGGAGGGGTTCTTGGTAGGGCCTTATGGGCTTATAGCCAAGCACTCCAAGTCCCTAGACGTCCCCAACCTGATACTCTTGGCTGAATCCTTCCCGAACTACCCTGACCCTGGTGCGGCGGCAAGCGCATTAGAGGCGCTGAAAAAATTCGTGCCGATATCCGTGGACATAAAATCGCTCAAAGACCGGTCTGACGAGATAAGGATGAATGCGAGGGAGCTCATGCGTAAGACCGCTGAGAACATGCAGAGGATGGGCAAGTCCCAAGAGTATGAACTGCCGCTCATGTATGTATAGGAGGTGCGACAAGCTGTTTCCGGCAGATTATTTCGACATCCCGGCGCGCCTGCGCGGATATATGGACGGTTGCCTTGAACCCCTGACCGAGATACAGGAGACCGATAACGAGCTGATAGTAAGGGTCGATATGCCGTGCGTCAGGAGCAAAGACGAGATCACCGTGAACTTGACCGAGGAGACCGTGAGCATTGAGGCAAAGATGGAGAAGGCGGTGCAGTACGAGCGGTGGGGTACGTTCCAGAGGGGCGTACGTTTCTTCAAGTACTCGAAGACCTTCACACTGCCGACAAAGATAGACCCTGAGCGGGCCAAGGCCAGGTTCGTCAAGAACGTCTTGGAGCTCCGCCTTCCGAAGAAGGGGAGGGTCTTCAAAATAGAGATCCAATAGGCGCCTCAAAAGAGGCCGTCAAGGCGCTTCATTGCACCCTTTATTATCTCGATGCTGTCGCAGAACTCCTCGACAGAGACGTTCTCCATCGGCGTATGGTCCAACTTGGAGTTGCCGGGTCCATACACCACCGAATGCGTACCTGATGCCCTGACAAAGTCATTGACATCGCTTGTGCCGCTCTTCCTGAGGAGCCTTCCTTCCCTGCCGCCGACCTCCCTTATCGACTCGAGGAAAGCTCTGACAAGCGGCGAATCCGAATCCTCCTCGAACGGCTCGTTCTCGTCCTTGAACTCGACGGATATCTCTGCCTTCTCTCTCCCCTTCTTAAAATCCTCAACGAGTAGTTGGATTCTGTCCTTAAGCAGCTTGGAGGACATGCCTGGCGGGACTCTGACGTCTGCCGTGACCTCACAGATGCCTGGGACGGTGTTGTCCTGTGTCCCCCCGCGGAAGATCGTGACGCACAGGGACGGCGACTTGAAAGGCTCCTCCCCTCCTCCCTCCCATTCTCCGTCAACGCTCCTTAGCTTGTCCACGAGGTCTGCACCTATGTAAACCGCATTTTCGAAGAACCTCGGGGCGCTTGCGTGCCCGGGCGAAGTCCGGATGGTGACGGTGAATACCAGCCTGCCCTTGTATCCGACTGTGACACCGTAGGTTCCGCTGGGCTCCCCGAAGATCGCAAAGTCGAACTCCTCGTCGAGATTGGAGATGTAATGCCTCATCCCTCTGCTCTTTCCTTCTTCGTCCACGACTGCTAGCGCAACCACCTCGCCCTTACCGCCATCTTCGATATACCGCTTCCCTGCGCAGATCAGGGCTGCCAGGGGTGATTTTGCATCCACCGCCCCCCTTCCGAATACCACCTTGCCCCTCCTCTTGACCTCCAGGAAGCCTTCTACAGTGTCCATGTGCCCGCAGAGGAGGAACTTCGGCCTCCCTGACCCAATTCTGCCCTCGACGTTGCCGACGCCGTCGACCCTTACCCTGTACCCTAGCTTTTCCATCTCCTCCGCCAGGAACCTGCCGATCTCCCCTTCCTGACCGCTCGGGCTGTATATCTCCAGCATCCGCAGGAGGAGCCTCTCCGGATAGCCCTCTTCCATCTTATGCACCCTTTCTTTTCCTCTCTTCATCCAGCACCGCGCCAGATATTGTATCGACCACTTTCTTGGCGTCTTCCTTGCCCAAGACCAGCGGAGGCAGGAGCCTCAGGACCGTCTTTCCGGCCTCTAGGGCTATGACCCCTTTCTCAAGACAGCGGAGTATTATCCCCATCGTCTCGAAGCGCATGTCCACCCCGATCATAAGCCCGAGCCCACGTACCTCCCTCACCATTGTGCTCCCGATGCTGGAGAGCCCCTTCTTCAGTTCGTTTCCTATCTCCCTCGCATTCTCGACTAGCCCATCCTCAATTAACGCATCAATGGCTGCCGCGCAGGCTGCGCAGGCAAGCGGGTTACCTCCAAATGTGTTTGAATGCTCACCCCTCTTGAGCGATGCCATTATGTCTTCCCTTGCAAATGTAGCGGCTATCGGCATACCTCCGCCTAGGGCCTTGCTGGAGCACAGGATGTCTGGCTTGACCCCGAAGTGCTGGTGAGCCCAGATCTTCCCCGTCCTCCCGAAGCCGCTCTGGACCTCGTCTAGGACGAGGAGTATCCCCTTCTCGTCGCATATCTCCCTCAGCTCCCTGAGGTACTCCTCGGGTGGAACGTTAATGCCGCCCTCGCCTTGGACCGGCTCGACGAAGACTGCTGCGGTATCCTGATCGATGAGATCCCTTACCTTTTCGGCTTTCCCGTAAGGCGCGAACTTGACCCCGTCCAGGAGCGGCATGAAGGGCTCCCTGTACTTCGAAGCCCATGTGAGCGACAGGGCCCCCATTGTCTTCCCGTGGTAGGCGTTGACTGCGGCAATGAAGCCCTTCTTCTTTGTGAACCTCCTAGACAGCTTTATTGCAGCTTCCACCGCCTCGGCCCCTGTGCTGGAGAGGAAGACCCTGTCCGTTCCCTCCGGTCTTATCTTATGTAGCCTCGAGAGGCACTCCTCCCTGGCGTCGTTATAAAATGATCCGTGGCAGGTCAGGAGCCTGGAGGCCTGCCTGTTTATGGCTTCCACAACCTTCGGGTGGCAGTGTCCTAGTAGAGCAACCCCGTATCCGCAGCTGCAGTCTATATACTCCTTGCCGTTGCTGTCCCAGACTCTCGCGCCCCTGCCCCTAACAAGCGTGACCGGCCTCTTCCAGAAGGTGTCCGCAAGGAAAGTGTCCTCGAAGGTCATAGCGAGATCACTGTGCCCCTGTTCCCTTCTAGGGCGGATGTAACCGGCCTCTCGGCAAATCCTGATGTTATTATCGCCTTCTTGACTCCGCCCTTCACCGCGTCTACGGCTGCATGGATCTTGGTGCTCATGCCGGGGCCGATCTTTTCGAGCAGACCCTCCACCTCCAGGGCCGCTATCTTCCTGACCACGTTATTCCCTTCCAAGACGCCCTCGACGTCGGTAAGGTAAACCACCGCATCTGCCTTGATCGCCTTCGCCACACTTGCCGTGGTCCTGTCCCCGTCCACGTTCAGGGGCTCAAACTCAAGACCCATGGCAAGCGGGGATATCACCGGCACATAGCCGCCGGACAGGAGCGCCTCTATCAGTGCGCTGTTGACATAAGAGATCTTGCCCGTGTAGCCCCCCTCGATGGCCCTCTTCCTCCCCTGCTCGTCGACTATGACCAACCTCTTCTTCCTCTCAGCCCTCAGGAGCCCGCCGTCGAACCCGGATAGGCCAACCGCGTTTATCCCGAACTGCTGGAAGACTCCGACGATCTTGGTGTTTATCATGCCTGCCATAACCATTGCATAGATCTCTGCCGTCTCCCTGTCGGTGTACCTGCTCTTGAAGCCCTCCGGCGACATAACGAAGACCTGCTCCTTCCCGAGCCTCTTCGCGAAATCGGTCACTATGTCGCCACCGCCGTGGACGACTACAACCCCGCCCTTCTTTGAGAGCGCGCATAGGTCCTCGAGGAGGGGCTTGTTCAACTCCTCTCCCTTGATCAGGTCCCCCCCGATCTTCACGGTAACCCTGTTGCCTGTGCTCATACGGGCCTCACCCCTGGCCGGTCTATTCCCGTTCGCTCGTCCACTCCTATCATTATGTTGAAGTTCTGGATTGCCTGCCCAGCCGCCCCCTTGATCAGGTTGTCAATAGCGCCGAACGTAATCATCCTGTTTGTGTGTGGATCGAGCTCGAAACCAACGTCGCAGAAGTTAGACCCCACCACGTTCTTCGGGTCGGGGAGCATGTGCAAACCGCGCTGGTCCTTTACAATCCTCACGAACGGCTCTCTCTGGTACATCTCCCTGTAGATCTTCCAGAGCTCTTGGTTCGTCACCTGTCTCGTGAGGAAAGAGTGACCCGTAGCCATTATGCCCCTGACCATGTCCACAGCATGGGGGGTGAGCGCTATCTTTACCTCGCCTCCCGCCAGCGGGGCCAGCTCCTGCTCGATCTCCGCGGTGTGCCTGTGCATCGATGGCTTGTAGGGCCTAACCAACCCGGAGTGCTCCGGGTGGTGGCTTGCGATGCTAACGGAGGTGCCTGCGCCTGAAGAGCCTATCTTGGCGTCAATGACCACCCTGTTCTTCTCGACCGCACCTGTCTTTATCGCCGGCGCGACGCTCAGTATGCTGGCAGTCGCTATGCAGCCTGGGTTGGCGACCAGCTTTGCCCCCTTGATCTCCTCACGGTGGAATTCCGGAAGCCCGTACACCGCAAGATCTAGCAGCTCGGGGAAAGGGTGCTCCCACCCGTACCACTTGGGGTAGTCTTCCTTGTTGAGCCTGAAGTCGGCGCTAAGGTCAATCACCCTGACTCCAGACTCGAGCAGCCTCTTCGCCGCCGGAGCCGAAGAGCCGTGCGGCAATGCAAGGAAGACGAACTCGCACTCCGCTGCCACCTTCTCTAGGTCCGGCTCCACGAATTTAAGTTCTGTCTTCTTCCTGAGCTGTGGGTGTACCCTGAACACCGGCTCGCCCGCATTCTCCCTCGACGTGGCGATCTTGATTTCGACCTCCGGGTGGTCGACGAGGAGCCTCAGCAGCTCCCCTCCGGTGTATCCTGAAGCCCCAACTATGCCAATTGATCTCATCTCTTTGCCTCCCTGATCGCATAATCCACAATCATTCCGGGTATGTCGATACCTGTAGCCGGTACAGTGTTCTTAAACTCGACGGTGCTGTTTATCTCGTGCACAACGAGCCTGCCGTCGTCTTCCATCATGTCCACCCCAAAAACTCCGCCTCCGACTGCGGCTGCCGCCTTGAGAGCCAGCTCCCTTATCTCCGGGGTTATCGGGCAGTTCTCGACCTTCCCCCCTCGGGCGGTATTCGTCCTCCAGTCATCGCCGTCGTTCACCCTGTATATTGCAACCGGGACGTCCTCGCCTATCACGAAGACCCTGAGGTCCCTTGGAGGCCTCTTCACCATCTCCTGTGCATAGTAGATCTGGTATAGCGGGAACATCATCTCCCGGTGCTCGAGCGCCACGGTTGCGGCCGTCTTGTCCTTCAGGAGCGAGACCAGCCTCCCCCAGCTCCCAACCACCGGCTTGAGTATTGCGGGGTACCCTAGGTTCTCCAGCGCCTCAATCGTCGCCTCTGGCGTGAATGCCAGGCAGGTCCTCGGTGTAGGAATCCCTGCCCTCTTGAAAGTGATCGTGTTCAGTACCTTGTTCCCGCAGAGCTCGGCGGTCTGGTACCTGTTTATCACCCTGACGCCGTAGCTCTCGAGAGCTGCTGTGGCGTGGAGCCCGCGGAAGTGGCTTACGCATCTCTGGATGACAACGTCCCCCAGCCAGTCTGGTTTGTCCTTTGAAGTGAGGTCGAAGTAGACCTTCTCAGCACTGACCAAGCTAAAGTCCACTCCTCTCTTCACGCACGTTTCGTGGAGTGCTTTTTCTTCCCAGCGCATGTGGTCGTACATTATATTGAGCTTAGCCATCTCTATCGTAACCTCAGACGAGTAGATTCGAAAGGCGAAGTTATTTAAGCATTTCGATAATTGTTTTTGGTGAAGAATTTTCGTTTTTAGAACTTAGCGATTCGAAAATCAAACCCAAGAACGGAGGACTATCATCGAGTTTGTTTTTGTTAACCCCTCTATCTTCCTAACCTCATCTATGTTCTTGTTGACCTCCTGCATTGAAGCTCCAGATATCAATGCGACTATGTCGACCTCCCCCGCGACCTCGAGGACGAGGTCTACCCCTTCAATCTTCTTTATCTGCTGTGCGACAAGGGGGTTTGGCCTCGAGGGTTGGACTGAGACTAGTATTATCGCCTTGACCTTCTCTCCGGTTTCGATATCAACCGTAAACCTCTTTATCACGCCTTCTTGCTGGAGCCTCTCCACCCTTTTCCTAACTGCAGCCTCAGAGAGGCCTACATCCTCAGCGATCTTTGTAAATGCCAACCTGGAGTTTTCCTTCAGGAGGGAAAGTATCTTTCTGTCTACCTCGTCTATATTATACATCATTATACCCTTCCTTGTACCGTGCCGATGAACAGCTCATTACTTCTGAGTGCTCTGTCTTCAATATACTGCTAATCAAATATCACCTTTTTGATGCTCGAGCCAAAAGATAATGGTGGCAGCAAAGAGGGCAAAAAACAAATATTCTTATGCCGATAGATTCATCGAGCAAGTTCCTCATGTTGCTTGGAGATGGATCTTTTGGAATACCCTAACGCGGGCAGCACCGCCGCCCACACTTGGAGTCGGACCTCCACTATTGAGATCCAGATCGATCCCGCCCAGATTGAGCCCTTGGTCGTCTACGTTATGGGAGTGCTCGAGCGGAACCCCTACCTGAGCCAGCTCACAAAGTCACCTGAGCCGAACGGCGTGCTCCTGCAGTACAGGCTCATTGCGACCGACGGGAGCATCCTTGATGTTGCTGCCAGGTTCACCCCCGAAAGGATACACCTGTTCTATGCCCCATACCCCCCCAACTCGGTCAGCGAAAAGGACCTCTTGGGCCTAGACATGGAGTTTGAGACAATAGTTCGGACATACTTCCAGGAACAGAGCAGCTCGTCCCTCTACCTGGTCTTCTCTCCAAAGATGAACATTGTGCCTCGTGCAAAGGAAAAGGGGGTAAAGAAAATACTCGCGTCCGTCGTCTTCGGCAACATGCTTTATCTGTTCATGATAATCCTGCTCTTCGGCATTGTGCTCTACCAGTTCTTCTTGGAGTACACGCCTCTTCTCCTGGTGGCGATGCAGTTCATAATCGTCTTCTTCGCGAACAGCCTAATCGCCGCAAGGGGAGAATTCGAGATCACCCCTGATAACCACTCGATCCACATTGCAGAGCTTCGCATGAAGCGGAACGAATTCGACCAGGTCATGAAGATCTGCCTCCCAAAGATCTCTGAAATAAAGAAGAGGATATATGACTCAACGCTTGCTGTGGGCATGCCACTTCAGGAGGGGGTTGTAGTAAAGGCGCTCAATGAATATGGTGCCGTCTGCACCCCACAGGTGGTTAAGATAAAGACCGTGAATATTTACAACATAATCAGGGATCTCGCGCGCCGCTTCGGATTCCAAGAGCCGCGGACCACCCTTCTGAACGTTCTGCCCCCAAATGCTGCTGCCACAGGCGTTTCCCCAAGGCGCGCCACCGTCCTCATAACGACTGGACTGATAGCGACTATGGAGGAGCCTGAAATCAGGGCTGTGCTGGCCCACGAATTCAGCCACATCAGGGCAAGGGACCCTCTGGTATTGCTCAGCCTAGCAACTACCGAGTACTTGACAAGGGTCTACCTCATGTGGCCTCTCCTCCTCCAATTCGGGCTAATAATTGACTTGGCATATCTCTTCCTGTCCTTCACGCTGCTGTTCTTCGTGGCAAAGTTCCTGGAGGCTAGGGCAGATCTCGACGCTGCTCTCGTCACCGGCGACCCCCGCCTACTTGCTTCTTCCCTCAGAAAGCTCGGCCTCTGGAAGTACCAGTCGCGGGTCTTTGAGTTCGTAAATACAGGGGAGTGGCTGAAATGGGACCCCCATCCCCCCTTATACTACCGCATAAGAACCCTCGAGTCCCTTGATCCTTCGAGTGTGAGGCACACCTTTATCGAGGCAATAAAAGGTTGCATCAAAGGGTTCTTTAACTCGCTGAGGGGCAGGTGACCAAGAACAGCGCAACCCTTTCCCTTATATTCCGGAAACCCGGAGTTTTCTCCTCAGAGAGATGTAAACCGCGGCGGACGCCGCCAGGCCTATGGATACCATTAAGATCGGACCGAGGAACGGCGCCGCTGGAGAGTCGGGGATCGTCTCCGATATCCTGTCGCTATAGGTCTTAAGATAATTGTTCGTAGTATTCGCCTCACCATCGACATTCGGCTGCGATGTTTGGAGATCCAGAGGGCCATGCCCATATGCCGTCCTATTTTCTGCAATATTGAGGGCTAACAGCGGCACATATGTTACGGCGACTCCAACCAGCACCGCAATGAGCAAAACCGAGGCTATTTTCAACCTGAACACTATCAAATAATTCCCGCCCCTCGATTTAATTCTATTTTTTAGAACAAGATTAGCATATCTAGAACGGCCTCCTCTTCATGACCCTCAGCGTCTCGACCCAGAAGATTGTGCAAGCGGTGAGACCAAACACTAGGGCGACAACGGTCTGCGGATCGGGTCTCAAAGGGTAGACTATGAGGAATGTGATGAGCATCGTTGTGAAAAGGACCGAATAAAAGAAGAACCTGGGTAGCATCATCCCGAGGATCCTCACAAAATCAGAGACCACCTCGACATCCACGTCCTTCTTTGGGGCGTATGCGCCCTCCCCCGTCTTTTCAACCAGACCCAGGTTCCGCAACTTCTCTAAGTGGTAGGAAGCGACGCTTGGGCTGCTAAGCCCGAGCTCCCTCATGATGTCCCTCGGGCCTGTCCCCCTCTCCCCGTGCCTGAGTAGGACCCAATAGACCCGCAGGGTCGTGCCCTTAAGTTCGGACCTGGCCCTCTCCTTCTCGCCCATGTCTGAAAATAGGGGAGCCGATTTAATATGGTTTTTGCAAAGTGTTTTTTTGGAGCCTTTGTACTATATTTCAATAAGAATTAATATATAACAAAATTTTTACTGAAAAAAAATTAACTTCGTTGGCGGAAAGCTCCCGACCTTCAGGCTGGGGATGAGAGCCGAACTCTTATTAGCTATCAGGGCGAATATATTTTGTGTAGCCTGGATGAAGCCTGGCAAATCTTAACATGTGGAGGGACAGCAAACTGCTTAGCACCTGTTTCAGGTTTTATCCTTCAAGACGGGTTGAAGAGTTGTTGTCTCACCAGCTTGACCTCTGCAGGCGGCTCTACAACAGGCTGTGGTTCCAGCAAGCTCTATCGTCGAGGCAGGAAGCCCTCGCCCTTCATGGCAGGGTAGTTCATATAATTAAAAGGCGATATAATGACCATTTAAGGACGAAATGGCGGTGAATACTATGATCTTGGACGCCAAAGTCAAAAAGGGGGATCTTGGAAGCGCCCCTGAAGGAAGCGTGTCATCGTCGAGCCCCTCCACTCAAGGGGCGGTCAAACCAGGAGTTGGGCATCGCACCCCTGAAATAAGGCTAGCTGCGATGACCTGCCTGATTGCGGGTCTCGGTGGGTTCGCGTCCTCCGCTGCGGTGGCGCTCCTATATCTCAACGGATCCCTTGGAGCGGTGCCTCTGCTGGCCCGCATCGTTGAGGGATTTGCCGGCAGGGCGACGCTATTCGGTGTTGGGATAATAGGTGTCAGCCTCGTCCTCGTGTTAGCCGGGTACCTTTTGCTGAGGCGTTCAAAGACCGGTGGGGTGCTTGCCATGTTTGCCTCAACCTTACTCCTGTTGCTTCCTGTAGCGTCCCTCTTTTTCCCCGTCTCAATAGAGCCTTTTGTGGCGGGTGTGGTCGTTGGTGTTATACTGATTTGCCTGGTCGCCTCAGGATGGGAAGGGCTATCGTAGCCCCCAAGGAGTCGCCACAAGGCAAAACCATCACCTCATGGCAGCTTCCTTGACGCCGTTCCAATATTAAAATAAGCAACTTCGATGAGATCTTTTTGGACATGCCTAGAACTGGTACCGCTCAACTACCCCTCCATGGCGGCTGGGCTCCGCCTTGGTTATTAAAGAGAATGAACTCGCTAGCCCGCGGCATAGCCATGATTATGATAGATGAGTTCGGGAAAGATGAGCTGCTAAGGAGGCTGTCCGATCCCTTCTGGTTTCAGTCATTCGGGTGCGTTCTAGGTTTTGACTGGCACTCCTCGGGGGTCACAACTGTAACCACGGCAGTCCTCAAGTCCGCAGTGGATCCTGAAGAAACCGGAATAGCCGTCTGCGGGGGGAAAGGCAGGCACTCGAGGAAGACCCTTGAAGAGATATGCCTGATAGGTGACAAACTTGGGCTCTCCACTGCAAAGATAGATTCCTTGAGATATGCCAGCAGGATGGGTGCAAAGGTCGACACCGCCGCTGTACAGGCCGGTTACGCACTATACCACCACTGCTTCATCTTCACCGAGAATGGGGAATGGATTATCGTCCAGCAAGGTCTAAATGCAGAGAAGAAGGTCGCGAGGCGATTCCATTGGGCGTCAGAATCTGTCAACAGTTTTGTCGTAGAGCCCCATAAGGCAATAGTCGGAGTGGAAGAGGGGAATGTTTTGAATATGACCGCCAGGGAATCAGAGGGCTGCAGGGCTGCTTCGGTAGACCTTGCAAGGGAGCCCCCTGCAAAGCTGAGGGGCAGCATTGTTTCAATGAAAGACCCGCTGCAGCAGACCCTTGGAGGGTGGACAGGTGAGCGGATGCTTGTGATGCCTTGGAACATAAACTGGAAGGCACTAGAGCGGGCCTATAACGCCCAGCCGAAGAACTACGAGGAACTCATAGGTCTTGAGGGGGTCGGCCCGACAACAGTAAAGGGGCTTGCCCTCATCTCTGAGCTCATATACGGCGAAGCACCGAGCTGGAGAGACCCTGTGAAATACTCATTTGCATTTGGAGGCAAGGACGGAGTACCGTTTCCAGTCAGGCGCAGGGAGATGGACGAAGCAATCGAGATACTCCGTCTAGCAACCGAGTCTGCAAAGCTAGGGGATAAAGAGCGGCAGGGCGCACTGAGGCGGCTCTCAGAACTTGAAAGAAGGAGCCGATTTCCTGACTCGATCCCTTGATTTTTTGCTGCTCCTGCCACAAGGGACTTGACCGCATCTCGACAATATTTAAATATAACTTTCACGATTTTTTCTCCACGTCTGGAGGAGGAAAGGGTGCTTAACTTCCGGAGGGCTTGCGTTTATTGAGGTTCTGCTAGCGCACCCTGTAACTGCCAGGCATTTTGTCATTTCGGAGGTAGTGTGCAGATGAAAGTGGGAAGAAGGGATAGTCTTTACATCCTCTGATGTTTTTTTCCAGCCGGAAATTGAGAGGATGGAAAGAGAAGAGATCGAGAGACTGCAGAAAAAGAAACTGAAGGCTGCTGTGAAGAGGGCCGAAAAGATACCCTTCCTCAGGGAAAGGTTGAGGGAAAGGCGCACAGGAGAAATCTCAGAGCTCAGTGACGTGGCAAAGCTGCCTTTCACCATAAAGAAAGACCTGGTGAACGCATTCCCGTACGGTGCACTTGCGGTGCCACTCGAGCGGGTCCTCAGGATACATACATCCTCTGGCAGCACTAATAAGCCTGTAACGTCCTTCTATACGAAAAAAGACCTGGAAATCTGGTCAGAATTGATGGCCAGGGGGCTTGCATGTGCTGGGGCTCGGCGTGGTGATGTATTCCAGAATACGACCTCCCAAGGCTTCTTCACCGGTGGTCTTGGGCTTATACAAGGGGCCGAGAGGCTCGGGCTTACCGTCGTCCCGCTGGGATCGGCGAACCCAGAAAAGCAGCTTGAGGTCATGGCCGACTTCGGTGTCACCGTATTCCATGCGATACCCTCATTCGCATTGAGGATGATCGAGATGCTCGAGGCTTCGAACGGTCTCAGGGCATCCTTAAAGATCCGCATAGGCATCCTTGGCGCAGAGCCTTGGACAAAGGAGATGCGGACGAAGATCGAAGGGGCACTCGGGATTGGGGCCTTCAACAACTACGGTCTTGCGGAGGTCGGCGGGCCAGGCGTTGCGATCGAGTGCCCATTCAAGTCAGGCCTTCACGTTTGGGAGGATCGATTTCTAATTGAGGTGGTCGACCCGAGCACGGGCGAGCCTCTCGAGGAAGAGGAGGAGGGCGAATTGGTGATCACACCGCTGGACAGGGAGGCTATGCCGCTCCTCCGGTATAGAACCGGGGACCTCACGCGCATAATTGACGGAAAGTGCGAATGCGGGAGGACGCACCGAAGGATAGAGTGGATGCGGGGGAGGATAGACGACATGGTGAAGATCAGGGGCATAGGCGTTTACCCGTCCACTATCGAAAAGATCATCGCCTCCCACCCCGAGTCCAACGGGAACTTCCAGATCCTCTTGAGCGGTGTCGATGATATAACGGTAAAATTGGAGGTAAACGGTGCCGTCATCTCGGACCAGGCTGCAGTTGAGAGGCTGAGGAGGTCGGTCTTCGAGGAGATAAAGGATGCGACCCTCCTGCGTTCTAATGTAGATATCTGCCCCCCCGGGACCATACCCAGAAGTGAAGGAAAGGCGAAGAGGGTAATTGACCTTAGGAGGCTCTGAAATGCTCGGGATATTCGAATTAGTAGCTCAGGCGTCAAACCTTAGCCCGATAGGTGTCGACTGGTGGATAATCCTTGGCGGATGGGTTCCGGGCTTCCTTGGGCTTGCCCTGGCATTCGTGATATGGACAAGATCAAGGAGGGATGGCGATGAGTGACCTCATGGACAGCGCCCTATACATCGTGGTCATCGTGTTTTACATGGCTGCCCTGGCGGTTGTCGGATGGCTGGGCAAAAAGAAGGTCCGCAGTGTGAGCGACTGGTACGTGGGCGGTTTCAAGATAGGCGGAATAGTCATGGGCGTTGCCTTCTTCGCCACCTACTTCAGTGCCGTCCTCATGATCGGGTTCGCAGGATCGGCGAGCAAATGGGGTATGAGCGCGACCGTGATAGGCATGTGGCACGCCGTCGCGGCCGTGATCGCATTCGCAGTGCTTGCCCCGCGCCTCTCAAAGGCGTTCAAGGAGCTCAATGCCATGACGTTCTCGGAGTTCCTGTCCCTCAGATACGGTAGCAGGATGCTCGGATACGCCTCCGCCATCATTATTGCGATCTTCATAATCCCCTACACGGTGTCTGCGTTCATCGCCATGGGCTCTGCGCTTTCGACAATTGTCGGCATACCCTTCTGGGTCGGGGTGCTTGTAGCAGGAGCGATCATAGCGGTCTACGTCTTCAGCGGAGGGCTCTTCTCAGCCACCCTTGCTGAATTCATCCAGGGCATTGTGATGACTATAGCCGTTGTAGCCGTATGGATCTTCTCGTACATGCTGCTCGGCGGGTTTGTACAGGCACATGAGACGATGGCGGCGATAGACATCCGGAGCGTCACTTTCCCTGCCTTCGGTACTCCCACGTGGAGTGTAATCATCGGCCTCACCGCCGTAATGGGGTTTGGGATGCTCGCCCAGCCACAAATGGCGCTCAGGTATGCGACGATATCCAGCAGGATGAACATAAAGCGCGCCCTTCTTATTGCTACGTTCGGATCTCTGCTCTTCCCCCTCGCTGCCTACTCCTACGGTGCCCTATCCAGGCCCATCCTAGCCTCATTCGGGATTGATGTGATGACATTGAAGGATGATCTCATAGTTCCCCTCTTCGTGAAGAGCGCATTCCCTCCATGGCTGTCTGTGCTTTTCTTGGCAGGCATAATGTGCGCGGCGACCTCTACAATAGATGCACTTGTCCACATGACGGCGGGAACGCTCACAAGGGACCTGGTCAGACCGGCCTCTAAGAACATATCTGACAAGACCCAGCTAAGGATGACGAAGGTCATCTCGCTTATCCTCAGCCTAGGGTGCTGCATCATCGCAATATACCCGCCCGGCCTGATATACCAGCTTACCGCATACACCTGGCAGGTCCTTGCAAGCTCCTTCATGGGACCGCTGCTCATGGCGCTGTTCTACAAAGGGGCAAACAAGTACGGGGCGTTGGCTGGGATGGTAGCGGGCTTTGCCTCCGCCCAGCTCTGGTACTTCTTCCTTGCCCCTCCGATAACCCCGATCTATCCGTTCTTCCCAGGCGTAGCCACCTCCGTGGTAATTTCCTACTTGGTCAGCAGGGCATCCGGATCCAAAAAGGACTAACCATCCCATTCTTCCTTTTTTGTAAAAAATAAAAAACTAAAATAATATGGGTTTTAATAAAATAAAATAACCTACTCTGAACCTGTTTGCCTGAAGGTTGGCGGCGGGAGCACCCTGAACTTAACGCTTGTTTTCGTGCCTTTTATGAGGTCCTCCACATCTGAAGCAAACGCGATAAGGTTGATGTTGATAAGTACGAACCTCCCGTCCTTGGAGCGCCTTAGCCTTATCTCTCCTTCCTTGACAGGGCTGCTGCGCTGGGCAGGGGCTTCCGCCTCTGTTTTCATCCCGATTCCTGATCCGGCCCTCCCCTGGTCGAATCTTGATTCATATTCGATGTATCCCATCTTTCCCGCCTGTTGCCTTCCCTGCAACTCAGGCTGGGGGGCAGTGCCCTTTGGCACGACTTGGTCTTGCTGCACTTTGACCTCCACGCCGAGCTCCTTTGCCTTGATCCTCAGTTCATCCAAGATCTCTTCCGGGATCTCCCACACCTTCTCTTCCCTGTTCCATGTGCTCCCCGAACCTGAGCTCTTGATCCACTGCACGAGTTCGGGCTTATACCTGAATGAAACCTTGACCATGTTTGGCAACTCCAACACTATCTCTCTTCTAATGAACTATATATTACATCCCTTTCGATATTATACGCGCGAGAGTCCATTTAAAGGAAAGGTGTTGGAGCTGATTAACATCTTTATCGTTGGCCCAGCAGGCTCCGGAAAGAGCACACTGGTGCACTCCCTTGGCAGCTGGATGCAGTCCCATGGGTACAACGTTTCAAGGGTCAACTTGGATCCAGGTACAGAATCGGTATGCTATCCGGCCGACTTCGACATAAGGGAATACGTGACCGTAGCCGATCTGATGCGAAGAGAGGGGCTTGGCCCGAATGGCGCCCTGATCAGGGCTGCCGAGATCGTTGAAGCTAAACTCGAAGAGATCTCCAAGAGAATTGGATCGTCAGGAGCCGACTTCAGAATTTTAGACACCCCGGGGCAGATGGAGATCTTCCTCTTCAGGAGCTTCGGGCCCACGTTTGTCTCTAAGATCACCGGGAGATCTGCCTGCATCTTCACCATCGACCCTTACTTGGCGTCAACCGGGCTTGACGTTCCTGTGATAAAACTGATTGCCCTCACGATCGAGCTCAGACTGGGGATCCCGACGCTTGAGGTTATGACAAAATCAGACCTTCAAAGGGACGCCCCCTCTTGGTCTGCTTTTGAAGGTATGAATATAGCGCAGGTAGAAGGCCTCTCTGGCGAGCTGGCATCGAGCCTGGCATCCGTGGTAAGCGAGCTCGAGAAGAAAAGAAGGATCATCCCAGTCTCTTCGAAGACTGGGGAGGGCATGGAAGATTTATACAAGGCGATCGGCGAGCTCTTCTGTTCATGCGGCGACCTCACCTAGGTGCTAAAAGCTCGTAGGGACGTCCATCTTCTTTCCTGCAAAGGCCCTGAATATGTCTGTACCGCTCAGGATCCCTATTATCTGCCCGTCTCCATCTTTGACAGGAAGTCTCCAGACGCCCCACTGCCGCATTATCGCCGCAGCCTTGGCGATGTCCTCCTCGGCGTCGACCGTAACCAGTGGAGTTGACATTATACTGCTGAGTGAGACGTCCTTCCCAAGGCTACCTATCGAGATCACTTTGTAGAGTATGTCGCGTAGCGTGACGATCCCGATCGGCATGTCCCCATCGGTCACGATCAGGCTTCCCACATTGGCCTCCTTCATGTACTTCCCTGCCTCGTAGGCTGAAGTCCTTCTGTCGATGCTCTTTACAGATTTCTCCATCAGGTCTTTGACCTTGACTTTCGCAAGCATCCTGTTCAGTGCCTTGCCGCTGGCAGTTCTCGGTATCGCCTCAACGAATTCGAAGATCCTCGGTACCTTGAAGGCTGCAAGGCTCTTCCTGCAGTGCTCCTCGATCTCCTCAACGGTCGCTTTCTCTCCATCCTTGAGGACAACGAATGCCTTCACATTTTCACCCCTCACGGGATCTGGTATTCCTACGACAGCAACCTCCTTTACCTTCGGGTGTTGGTGTATGACCTCCTCGACCTCCCTTGGGAATACCTTAAAGCCGCTGGCGATTATCATCTCCTTCTTCCTGCCTACAATGTAGAGGTATCCGTCCTCGTCCAGCTTGCCGAGGTCCCCCGTGTGGAACCATCCTCCAGAGAATGCCTCCTCGGTTTCGACCTGGCGGTTCCAGTATCCCTTCATCACATTTGGGCCCCTAACTGCGATCTCTCCGACTTCGCCAGGCGGCAGCGTCCTCCCGTCGTCGTCCAATATCGCAAGATCCACCCCTGGAATTGGAGGCCCAACCGACCCTGCCTTCCTTCGCCCCCTGTAGGGATTTGACGTTATCACCGGAGAGGTCTCGGTCATGCCATACCGTTCAAGTATTTCGACACCAAACTTCTCCTTGAACTTGTTGAAGGCATCGACCGGCATCGGCGCTGAGCCAACCGTCCACAGCCTGACTGAGGAGACGTCGTGGGATGCGTTTTTTTCCTCAAGTAGCCTGATGTACATAGTCGGGACACCCATGAAGACCGTGCACCTCTCTCTCCTGATCTCTTCCAGCACCCTGGCGGCTTCGAATCTCTCGTGGAGGACGACGGTATAGCCGCAGTAAGCCATCCCGTGGACGACTATACCTAGCCCGTGTATATGGAACATCGGGAGAGCCATAAGCACCTTGTCGTTTTCATTGAGGTCCCAGATCTCTGCGAGCGTGCCTATGTTCGACAGGAAATTCCTGTGGGTGAGCATTGCCCCCTTGGAGAGCCCAGTCGTCCCAGACGTGTAACAGATCACCGCAACGTCCTCCTCTCCGTTCACACCGGGGAGGGGGGTGTCGTCAAAGCCCTCCATGATCTTGTAAAAAGATATGGCGCCTTCCGGAACGCTCTCGGAAGTGACTATGACCGCTTTCACAGTCTTCAGGTCCTTCATTACCTCCTGAACGAACTGCAGGTTTATCTCCGAGGTCACGACTGCTGCTGCCCCAGAGTCGTTTATCATGTGCCTGAGCTCGTGCTTCCTGTACATCACGTTCAGCGGTACTGTGACCCCGCCGGACTTTAGTATGCCAAAGTGCGCTATTGCGAATTCGGGGGAGTTCTGCATGAATATGCAGACCCTGTCCCCCTTCGTGACACCCGCGGCAGAAAGTGCTTTGGCGAACTTGTTGGACAGCGAGTCCAGCTCTTTAAACGTATAATCCTTACCTTTCCATTTCAGCGCGACCTTGTTGGGGAACCTTTTCGCGGTCGACGAAAACCTCGAGTCGATGCTCATTCCATGCCACCTCAATAACCGATCTTTACCAATTTTATAAGGTTTGATGATTATAATTATTTATAATAATGGAGTCTGATCAAGGCCCTTATGGTACCACACTGAACAAAAATTATAATTATAATTATATATAATATTCCATAGAGGAATGCTGATGTCTCTCTCCGCTCCGCAAAAAGAAATCGTAGTCGCACTTCTTGAGCTGTATGACAAGAAGCGGTCCCTTGTGAAGAGCAAGGAGATCGCAGCAAGGACAGGCAGGGACGAAGGCACCGTAAGGAATATAATGCCAGTCCTAAGGGCGATAGGACTGGTAGAGGCCATTCCTGGACCGAAGGGGGGTTACCTCCCCACAAGCAAGGCATATGAGAGCTTCAACGTCCCCAAAGGACCAAGATCGCTCTCTGTCCCAATCTACACAAAGAAAGGTGAGAAAACCGAAGTAACAGTCACCGACATCCTCTTCAAGAGCGTATTCAGTCCCGACTTCTGCCAGGCTATACTGAAGGTCATCGGAAACCTCTCACGGTTCGACATAGGCGAGGAGATCGTGATCGGTCCGACGCCCTCGGGAAGAATGGTGATTGAGGGGAAGATCGCGGGCAGGGACGACCTCCATGGAGAGATCCTTCTCGACGTAATAACACTGATCAGCATCCCCCGCGTCACTGTAGGCGAGGTGATGTCGAAGAGGATAGTCTCAGTCCTTGCTTCTGCCCCCCTCAGGACAGCCGCAGAGACGCTCTACAAGGAGATGATAAGGGCTGCGCCCATAATTGAGGATGGCAAGCTGGTGGGGATGATAACTAGTTCGGATATCTCAAGGTGTGTCACCGAGGGGAAGATGCACCTCACAGTCCGGGAGGCAGCCACAAGGAAGCCCGTGCTCATAGGCATGGAGGAGGACATGCTCCAGGCAATGGAGAAGATGCAGCGGTCCAGCATCGGCAGGCTCGTCGTCGTAGACACGGATGAAAGGCCTGTTGGGATAATCACCAGAACCGATATCCTCCTCAGGATCCTCAAGCCCTTCGAAATGATAGAGGGTAGGAAACCCGAAAACCGGGCTGCCTAGTCCGCTCTTCGGGTTGGAAGAGGCGCTGATTGATCCGGCCTGATCATTTCCGTAACTGCCTTAAGGTCAGGAGGTATCTCGATCGGCTTGCCGCAGACGCTGATGACCTCCTCAGGGTCCTTGAGCAGGTGCCCTGTGCAGACACATGCCACCTCAGCGTCCCTAGGTATCGATCCGGACAAGACCGCCTTCCTCACACCTGCAACCGATGCAGCGCTCGCGGGCTCGACCCCGATCCCCTCGAGGCAGGCTATCATCTTCTGAGTCTCAACGATCTCATCGTCCGTGACCGAGTCGTAGAGCCCGCTTGAGTTCCTGATCGCGTTGACCGCCTTCGGCCAGTTAACTGGATTCCCTATCCTTATTGCGGTTGCGACCGTTTCTGGCGTTTTCACCGGGCTGAGCCTCTCGAGATTCTTCCTGAGCATCTCAACAACCGGGGCTGCGCCGGCAGCCTGAACCCCGAACATCCTCGGCTTCTCCCTGATCAACCCTGCGCCTTCCAGCTCGACGAACCCCTTCCATATCGCCGAGATGTTCCCGCAGTTGCCCATGGGGACTGCGACGAACTCAGGGACATGCCCGAGCTGATCGACGAGCTCGAATGCGAGGGTCTTCTGCCCCTCCAGCCTCCATGGGTTTATGCTGTTGAGGAGGTATATTCCCATGCTCCTCGAGACGTCCATGACCAGCTTGAGTGCCTGATCGAAGTTGCCCTTGACTGAGATCACCTTCGCGCCGTGCATGAGCGCCTGTGCGAGCTTCCCCATTGCCACTTTCCCGGATGGCAGTATCACATAGCATGTGAGCCCGGATCTTGCGGCATACGCTGCCAGCGAAGCAGAGGTGTTGCCCGTGGACGCACATGCCACTGCCTTAGATCCCAGGCTTTTTGCCTTGGTGACGCCAACGGTCATCCCCCTGTCCTTGAAGCTCCCGGTAGGGTTCCTTCCCTCATACTTTATGAAGAGCCTCCTGACGCCCGCCCATTTTGCGAGCCTGTCGCACCTGTAAAGCGGGGTGCCCCCCTCGTCCAGCGTGACTATCTCAACCCCTTCCTCTATGGGTATGAACTCCCTGTAGCGCCATACCCCGAATCCCCTCTTAGAAAAGTCATCAAATGTAGCTTTTGGGGGCTCCATGACAACCTCGAGCAGTCCCCCGCATCTCCTGCAACTGTATATTATCTCTTCTGGGCCGAATTCTGCGTTGCAGCCTATGCACCTGAGTATCACATCAGACAACCTTTGCACCTTCTTCGCTTATCATATGGATTGAGAATTTTGACCTTACGCCGGCATCGCTGAACCGCTCTACCATCCTTTCCCCAACCTGCATCCCAAGGCCCGATGGGACCAGTGCGAAGACCGAAGGGCCTGCACCACTGATGCTGCAGCCGTATGCGCCAGCCTCCAGGGCTGCGCTCTTAACCTCAAAAAAGCCGGGGATGAGCTTCGCCCTTGCGGGCTCGACTATCCTGTCGCCTGAGATCCCCTGCCCCGCCATTTTAGGGTCATTCTTCATGATCCCCATCAAAAGTAGGGCGAATGAGCTCATCTGAGAGACAACAGTACCCAGGGCGACCGAAGCCGGTAGGACTTCCCTCGCGAGCTTAGTCTTCTCCTGGGCGATCTCCACCTCTGGAGTCGCCTCCACAACCTCCACGCCCGAGAGCGGTCGGAGCTTCATGATTTTGATGGGATCATAGCTGAGGATCGCAGTGATCCCTCCGAGCAGGGAGGGTGCCACATTGTCCGCATGCGCCGAGCCGCATGCCGCCTTCTCCCCCTCCATTGCGCATTCGAGTACTTCGGTCTCGCCTAGGGGACTGTCGAGAAGGACATTTGCAGCAAAAGCGCCAGCAGCCGACGAGGCTCCAGAGCTTCCCATCCCCATCCTTGGTGGGACCCCCTTCCTGAGGTGCATCTTGAGGCAGTACCCTGTCACACCCGCCCTTCTCAGGACTGCCCTTGCCGCCACCATGGAAGAGTTCTGGTCAGATTCTGATGATATCGTATCCCCGCCTATCCCCTCGATCTCTATCTCGTCAATGCCAGACTTTATCAGGCTGACCCGTAGAAAATCCCTGGGGCTGTCCAGGGCCATCCCCATAAGGTCGTAGCCGGGTCCAAGGTTCGCTATTGTGGCAGGGGCAGACACCTCAACGGTCCTCAAAACCAAAACCTCCTTTCCAGATTAGATTTTTCTGGTAATTAAGGGTTAGCCATTCCTATCCGATACAAATCGATTATTTTTTGACAGCATTAGGAGCATAATGTAATGATTCCTTAAATTTTTTTTATCCTTCACGAAAGTAATATTAGGACCCGCTTAAGATAATTGGTAGGTGAGGTTTTTGCCGGAAGTAAGAGTTGCCAAGGTCTCTGAGATCCCTCCCGGAACGAAAAAGAGCATCAAGGCCTCCAAGACCAGGGTGCTAGTAGCGAATGTTGACGGCAAATTTTACGCAACACAGTCTGTCTGCAGTCACCTGAATAATCCTCTCTTCACCGGGCGCCTTCAGGGGAACACGATCTGGTGCGACATGCATTGGGCTGCCTTCAACGTGACGAACGGAGAAGTGGTGAAGCTGCCCGATGGCTACTCCTTGGAGAAAATCCCGCCTCTGAAGACCTACCCCGTGCGCGTCGAGGGCGACGACATAATAGTGGAAGTCCCTGAGTGAGCCTTCTTCACTATTTTTTATTGCGTTCCTAAAGCTCCATCCGGCCCAATACATAGATTTAAATCCAAGCCTTCTTCGTTTTTATCGAAGGTGCCTGGGTTGGAGACTAATTTCAAATTCTTCAGCAAGAAACAGGAAGAGATCCGCCTGACTCCTGAGGTCATAGCCGAAAGGAAAGCCCTGCTCAGCCAGCCCGTCGAGCCCGTGGATCTGGATAAGGCGGTCACTATAAAGGATCTCGTAGAGTCATGGAAGAGGTGCGGGATCCAATCTAGGAGTCTTGCCGAATGCGCTATGGTGTACGAGAATATGCTCCTGGATCCCGACCGTCCGACCGTGATGATTGGGCTATCCGGTGCGCTCATAGCTGGGGGCCTCCGCAAAGTGCTCAGCACGATGATAAAGAAGGGGATAGTCGACGTGGTCGTCTCCACTGGCGCCATCCTGTACCAGGACTACTATACCGCGATGGGATACAGGCATTACAAAGGGACACCGAATGCTGACGACTCGGTGCTGCACGACCTCTACATCGACCGGATATACGATGCGTATGTTGATGAGATAGGCTTCGTAAAGTGCGACGATGCCATATCCGAGTTCTGCACCACGCTGGAGCCGAGGCGCTACTCCACAAGAGAGTTCCTCTACGCCCTGGGTTCGACCTTAAATGATGATGACTCTATACTCTACAACGCCTACAGGTATGGCATCCCGGTCTTCTGCCCTGCAATCGCAGACAGCTCGATAGGTATCGGCCTGGCTGGTTACTACAGGTGGGCCAAGGAAAACGGCGTGGCGACATTCGTCATAGATGTGATGCAGGACAACTTTGAGATAGCCCAGATCGTGTTGAAGTCAAAGAAGACCGGATCCATATATGTCGGGGGCGGGGTCCCAAAGAACTATATCAATGACGCTGCGGTAATGCTCGATTACACGCGGGGTCACTCCTACGCCTTCCAGATCACAGCCGATTCCCCCCACTGGGGAGGTCTCACGGGCAGTACCCTCGACGAGGCAAAGTCCTGGGGCAAGGTCTCGGCAAAGGCAACACGTGCTACAGTCTACACCGAATCCACCATCGGTCTCCCACTAATAGTGGGCTACATACTCCAGAAGGGCGTCCACTCCGGGAGGAAACGGCTGAGATTCAACTGGAAAGATGCCGGTCTTGAGATCGACCAATATTGATTAACCTATTGCATCGCCCCGTCTCTCCGGCTTTTCTTCTTCATGCACCCGCCACCTCAGAGGCGGCCGCTTTCGAGGTAGTCCATGCTGCCTGGTCTATATCCCTCCAAGTCAAGGCTCACGCTCCTGAATCCTAATCTTCTGAACTCATGCACAATCTCCTTCCTAAGATCCCGATCGAGCGCCTTGTCGATCTCGGCAGGACTGACCTCGATCCTTGCTGAAAGGTCAGTGACCCTGACCCTTACCGTCCTGAACCCCCTCGTCCTGAGGAATCGTTCGCCCTTCTCGACCATTCTCCCCTCTTCCTTCGTAAACCGGTGCCCGAAGGGAAACCTCGTCGCAAGGCACGAGTCGGATCCCTTATCCACGCTCAATCCGATCATAACGGAGAGTTCATAGGACTCCTTTTTGCTCACCCCGACCTCGGCGAGCGGGCTCCTTATCCCCAGTTCTCTGAGGGCTTTGATCCCCGGACGACCTGCACTTATGTCGTCAGAGTTCGTGCCGTCGACGACCAAGTCAATCCCAAGCCTCCCTGCTGCATACAATAGCTCCTTCATTAACGCCGCCTTGCACAGGTAACATCTGTCTTGCGTGTTCATCAAGACCTCTTCAGGAAGCCTTAGCTCGAGTATCTCGTGCTTTATCCCCGCCTCTATTGCGCTTTTCCCCGCCCTCTCCAAGTCCCCCTCCCCAAGGAACTCGGTCCTCACCGTAATGGCGACAGCCCTGTCGCCAAGAGTCTTCGCTGCTAAAGCTGCGACCAAGGTGCTGTCCACCCCGCCCGAGAAGGCGACAAGTACGCCCCTCTTTCCTGAGAACCAGTTCTCGAGCCTTCTCAGCTTCTCACCCAAAGAATATTGTCTGCAGCTCAATGAGGTCTCACCAGCATATCGAGCACCACCTGGTAGCTTTTTCTCCCAACACTCCTTACGACCTTGCCTTCACAGTATGCGACTTCAGCGAACTGAGCTGCGGATTTTAGCATTCTCGACTTGGCGCTCTCCACCGCCTCAACCTCACAGCCCCCCTCCTCATGAGTGTAAACGTGGATCCAACCCTGACTCCCGAGCATTCTTACCGCGTCCCCCAGGTAGGCTTCAGCGAGCTCCGGTAGGGGCATCAGGACCCTATCCGCAATCTGCCCCAGATCTTCAGCCGCCACCCTGGCGTCTGCCAGTATGGGTATGACCATCCCGTTTAGCCTGTTCAGCGCGACATTCTCAACCATCAGTTCAAATGCGTTCGGGTTGTTGTCGATTGAGAAGACCCTTGCCCCTCTGGTCTTTGCTATGATTATCGAGAAGGTTCCGACTCCCGCGAACATATTCACAATGGTCTCGCCCTCCACTACGAGATCTGCAACCCTCCTCCTCTCGTTTGAGAGCCTCGGTGAGAAATAGACCTTGTCGATGTCGACAAAAAATTTGCACCCGTGCTCCGAGTAAATCGTCTCCGTAGACCTCTTTCCAGCCAGCCACTCCAACCCCCTCACCCTGTCGCCTCTTCGGGCAGGCGTGGTCTGCATGTAGACCGAGTCCACGCCTAGCCTCGCGAGAACCTTCTCCCCGACTTGGTGCTTGATCCTGTGCCACTCCCGCGGTATCTTGATTACTGCTATCCTCCCTATGATGTCAACTCCCTTGATGGCCCTGCGCAGGTCTTCGGCTCCCACAAGTCCCTCCACCGCCTCAAGGATAGCACTCTTCCTCAAGGGCGTATCCTCCTCGTTACCTTGGCTTGAGAATGATCTTTGTGCCCAGCTTCTCCTCGATCTTCTGGAGCTTCTTCCTGGTTTTTCTGGCTACCATCGATATCCTCTCAGGGGGGACGATTACCCTGACTTCTCCCTCCCCGGTCTCGATCTCAACCTCCTCCATGTCGATGTACTTGCCTAAAACCCGGCTGATTATGGGCCTCATTGACGGAGTGCCCTTGGCCTCGCGCCGCTTCACCGGGACTACAAAAGTCCTCTCTCCAAACACGTACAGCTCGTATTCGACCTCCCCGTCGAGGAAGTTCCTGACAAGGACTACCGGCCGCGTCAGGTCCGACTCGGTCAACCCGTGTGGTATTTTCACGCTGGTCTCAAGGTCGTAGACCCTCTCGACATTGCCGTTGTTGATGAATATGACAGTGTCGATCACCGACGGTATCACGCCGAGCTCGACCCTCCCGATGAATCTCTGGATCGAGTCGATCGGGGAGGTGGCGTGTATGACCCCCACCATCCCAACACCAGCAAGCCTTAGGTCGGTGAAGATCTTAAAGTCCTCGGTGTCCCTCATCTCATCGAAGAAAGTATAGTCCGGCCTGCTCAGAAGGAGGACATCGTGCAGCTCCTCCGAGGAAGAGTGGGTCTTCGAGTACTCGGTTGCCAGCTTCGGGAGGCTCAGGTCCCGGGGGGACTCGATGGTCTTTATGATCTTGTTCTCCCTCAGGTAGAACTTTGCAAGTGCTTGAGCAAAAGTCGTCTTCCCCATGCCTGGGGCGCCGGAGATCAGTATCCCCTCGGCCCTCTCCTTGAACCTGTTCAGAAGCTTCTCCGGGAGGTGGTAGTCCTCGATCTCGAGCTCAGCCACCTTCTTGGTTATTGTGACCTCGAGCCTGTCCGAGAAGGGCGGGAAAGTGATGATCACCCTGCTGTCCTTAACCATGAGTATGTGCGAACCCTCCCTCTTCACCTCAAGGAAGCCCTCGCCTGCCTCTGCCCTCTCGTGGATGTCCTGGATTATCTTCTCGAGTTCGGTCTTGCTCATCGGCTCCTTCCCGATCTCGATGAGCTTCCACCTGCCGGGCTTGCCTACCTTTGCCCTCGGCTGGATCCCCTCCTTTAGGTGGACCGACATCGTGTCCTTGTCGAAGAACCTCAGGAAGAGTGGCTCGCCGGCAATGTGCGTCCTTCCCTTTATCACGCTGAGCCCGACCGACTCTGCTGTCTTGGCAAGGTTTTCGTTTGAAGTGACGATCGTGTAGCCCTTCTCCATCGCGAGCCTCAGGACGGACTCGTCCGGGTCCTCTCCCAGCCTTTCCCACTTCTCCACTTGGATCTTTACACCTATGCTCTCCGCGCAGTTCTTCAGCTTCTCGAGCTCCTCGAGGGCGATGAGATCGCCCTTCTCAGAACTCTTCCTTATTGCGTTCAGGACCGCCCCGGGGATCACGATGCCCTTTTCGATCTTGCCGGCGCTCACGAGATCCGCAATGAACCCTGAACTTATTGATGATACGTCTGGAATGACTTCGGTCATTTAATAAACCTTTATGAGTCTCTATGATGAAACAATATAAAATTTTCCGTAAAAAGGCAGGCAACCTGGCATTGATGATTGCCCCGCTGTAGGACGGAATCTCCATTGGTGGTTTTCCGTTGCGCGGGCAACGATTACGTTAATAAGCTGAATGATTCAAAAATCCAGTGATCAAGTTGGTAGATGGTGCCGCCTTCATATACGACGACTCCGTCCTGAAGTATGATTTCGGAAGAGATCACCCTTTCAAGATCCATAGGGTGAAGATGGCAAAGGATCTCCTTTCACGCTCATTCCAGGACCTCCATGTCGAACCTCCAAGGGATGCCACTCGGAGCGAAGCTGAGCTCTTCCATGAGCCCGGATATCTAGATCTGGTCAAACGTTTTTCCGCGGCGGGCACCGGATTTCTGGACGGGGGCGACACGCCTGCATTCAAGGGGTGCTACGAAGCCTCTCTCATCGTGGTTGGTGCCACCTTGCGCGCGGTCGAAATGGTGCTCGGGGGCGAATACGCTCACGCCGTAAGCTTTGCCGGGGGACTCCACCATGCAGGCAGGGGCAACGCCTCCGGCTTCTGCATAATGAACGACTGCGCGGTCGCATTGGCGCGGCTGAGGGGGCTCCTGGGGAGGGTCGCCTACATAGACCTCGATGCACACCACGGGGACGGTGTGATGTACGGCTTCTACTCGGATCCAGGTGTTATCAATGTCGACGTCCATCAAGACGGGAGGACCCTCTTCCCATGGACTGGCAGCCACCTAGAGTCGGGCTCAGGGGAAGCCAGGGGAACCAAGCTTAACATCCCCCTCCCTCCGGGATCCGCCGACGACCTCCTGCTGTCTCTGTTCGAGGAATTCGCTATGCCACTCCTCGAGGAGAAGAAGCCTGAATTCTTGATCGTCCAGTGCGGAGCGGACGGACTGAAGGGCGACCCCTTGGCGAGTCTGTCCTTCACCCTTCACGGGTACCTCAGGGTGATCGAAATGTTGCATGACTTCTCGCACAGGGCCTGCAGGGGGAGGCTCGTACTGGTAGGCGGGGGCGGTTACAACCCTGAGGCCGCGGCAGATTGCTGGGCTGTCGAGTACGCGGCGATCTCGGGGAAAGCCCCAGTTTGTAGGCCCGACCCTTCGACATCGCTGCCCTCGGTATTGCGCAAGGCTGAATCGATCAGGGCGGAGATAAGGGCGAATCACCCTTCGTTCTCGGCTTAGCCTAGCCAAGCCTAGCTTAGCCCAGCTCTTTCACCATGAACGGCGATGAACTGACCCTCGAATAACCCCTCTTCCGATAATACTCCCTTACGCCTGCGCCTGGAAGGACGACGATCCTCTTGCGGTCATACTTATCCGACGCGATCTCCTCCGCCCTCCTGAGGAGATCTGTGCCCCACCCTTGGTGCTGGAAGCCTCCCTCTTCCCTCTTGCCGACTGGTATCTGCTTCCCATAGACGTGGAGCTCCCTGACGACGGCGGCGCCCTCAACTTCCTTCCTGTGGGCACGTTCGGACGGTATCCTGAGCCTTAGAAAGCCGATCAGCAGGTCATTCCTAGCGTCAACGACCGAGATGAACTCTTCCTGCCCCCCTCCTGCCTCGTATGTCGCGACTCTGATCTTCGGGTCGAGGCTGCACACCCTGCGCCCCCTCGCCTCTGCGATCCCTATCTCCCGGCACCTTATGCACCTGCACCTTCTGCCGTCCCGGGAGAGCCTTTTCTCAACGAGCTCCCTCAGGTTGCTCGCCTTCACCCCGTCCACAATTATGTCTGCCGGGACGTCCCTCTGGATCCTGGAGACCCTGACCCATTCGGGGAAGTGCTCTGATGCTCTCTCTATCAGTTCCGCCGCCTCTTCGATCTCCATCGCCTTGTATTGCCCCCCCTTCCAGAGCTCGTAGAGCCCAGTCCCCTCGATCACAAGGGTGGGATAGATCTTGAGGTAGTCAGGTCTGAAATCAGGGTCCTCAAATATCCTTTCCAGGTCCTCAAGATCTCCGTCTGCCCCCCTCCCAGGCAGGCCAGGCATCATGTGGTATCCGACCTTCAGCCCAGAATCCCTGAGGGTCCTGGTCGCCGATACCACATCGTCGACGCAGTGGCCCCTGTTTACGAGCTGAAGTACCCTGTCGTCCAAAGCCTGGACCCCGATCTCCACGAGCGTAGCCCCGAGGCTTATCATCCTGTCAGTCTGGCCCTCGCCTGCCCAGTCCGGCCTCGTTTCGAGCGTGATCCCGGTGCACCTGATGCCCGCGAGCTCGTTCTCCTCCATGGCGCGCTCGAGGTACTGCCACCTCCAGCCTTTCTCCTTGGGGTAATCGTTCATAGCCTGGAAGCACCTGGTGATGAACCACTCCTGGTACTCGAGATCTGCAGCTGGGAAGGTGCCCCCCATTATGATGAGATGGATTTTAGATGGGATGTGCCCGATCGCCTCGTACTGCCCTATCCTGTACCTCACCTGGAGGTAAGGATCAAAACCGGTCTGAAGGCCGCGCATCAGCGCAGGCTCCCTTCCGAGGTAGCTCTGAGGCGTCCCCGAATCGACCCCGCCGGGGCAGTAAAGGCACGGCTTTTCCTTTGGGCACTTCGAGGGCTTCGTCATCACAGCCACCGTATAGATTCCCGACGCGCCCCTCACACTTTTACCTCTGAGCAGCTCGCGCAGCCAGCCCTCGTCACCCCTGAGGTACCGCGCAACCTCGTGGTCCTTCAGGACCTTCGTTAGCCCCTCCTCTTTGCAGATCCTGTACTTCAGAACGGCCAGCGCGTCCTTTCCTGGTTTGCCTCCCTTGAGCTCTTCTATGATTCTCCTTGCAACCCTCCCTTCCAGGGATCCTTCATTTGCCTGTTCCATCGCTTTCAAACCTTCTCGGCGAGCACTACCCAGTTCTCCGGGAGTCTGCCCCTTATCCTCTCACCATATGACTTGATTACCCTCAAGCCAGAACCCCTGACCGTCTTCTCCAATTCCTGCTTTGTGAAGAGGTGGTAAAACCTTCCTCCCTTTCTACCCCAAGGGACAACCAGATCGCCCAGTTCCCCTCCCCTCAGCGGATTGGAGATGATCCCGATGCACCTTCTCAGAAACCTGGCTTGGATCATTGACCAGGCCGTGACGAGGACCCGCCCCCCCGATCTGGTCACCCTCCTGATCTCCGCCATTGCTTTCAGCCTGTTCCCCCTCCCCCTTATGTGGTGTATCACCGCCACGAGCGCTACAGCGTCGAAGGAACCCTCCCTGAATGGGAGGTAGAGCGCGTCGCACCTGACCGCTTCCATTCCCCGCCCGGCGAAGCTCTTCCTCAAAGACCTGAGCATCCCGATCGACAAGTCTGCAGCGACAACGTGATACCCGAATGATGCCAACACAGCCGCATTTCTCCCTGTGCCGCAGCCGAGGTCGAGCGCCATCCCTCTCCCTCCCCTCAGCCCCAGTATCGAAGGCCAAGCCCTCCTACGGGTCCTCGCAAAGTCGTCTGCAATCCTGTCGTAAAGCTCCCCGATCTCCCTGCCCTCGGAATTCCGCTCCAAGAGATTCACCCTTCAGGGGATCCCGATCTTTCCTGAAAGGATCGCATCTGTTATCTCGGCGAACCCTTTCCCGAATGGGGACTTGGATACGTAGTCGGCTTCCTTCTTGATCGACTCGTCCCCGTTGGCGACGACGCACCTGACCCTTGCGGCGCGAAGCAGCTCAGCGTCAGTCGAGCTGTCCCCCACACCTGCCACCTCTTCCTTGCTGATCCCCGCCCACTTGAGTGCCTCGAGGAGGCCGACGCCCTTGTCGACCCTCTTGTCAAGGATGTGGTATGCAAACCCGCTGTCAATTACCTTGATTCCTTCGAATTTGTTAACCTCAGACACAACTTTTGAGTAATCGATCGTTCTCATTATCGCGGCATCCACGTACCTATGAGGGTTTGACCAGGCTTCCCTTATCACGTCACCGTATACTGCCTTGAGGTGATCGACCGCCTTCCTGCCGAGCCCCCTCTCGCCAAGGATCTTTATCTTCCCTCTATATTCGACGACGCCTCCATTCTCTGCTACCGTCGGTCCATTGCAACCGATGTACCTAGAGAGGGCCTTCAGTACGCAGAGCGCGTTGCCCGAGCAGAGGACGACCCTTATCCCCCTCCCCTCAAGCTTTCTTATCGCCTCAATCGCCTCAATGTCAATTATCGAGTTGTCGTCTGTGATCGTCCCGTCTACATCGGTGGCAACAGCCCTTATCATCGTAAGCCACTATCCCCGTTCATCGCCCGAGCAGCCGTTCTTTAATGTCTTCCTCGAGCTTCTCCGGCTCCATCAGCCCCCCCAGTCTGTGGACTTCCCTGCCGTTCCTGAAGAAGATGAATGTAGGCGTGACATAGACTTCGTAATCATCCGGCTTCTTCCTGTTCTCCCTCATGTTAAGCTTTGCAAAAGCCGCCTTGCCTGCGTACTTCCTCGCCAGCTCTTCGTACACCGGCGCCATCTCGCTGCAGATGCTGCACCAGGGATCCCAGAACTCCACAACAGCAATCGCGTTCCCGTCAATGAAACCATCAAAATCCTCGTCTGTTATTTCGATTGGAACTGCTGACAATCTTTTACGATCCCCCTTATTTCGCTTCAAAAAGGGTATTCGTGAGGGCATATTTATGCTTACGTTCCTTCAGCGAAGGGTGCGCCTCAGGATTTTTAGATAAAAATCTTTAAAAAGATTGAAATACAACCATTATCGGATATTGAGGTTTCTCGTGATGCCCCAGCTGAGGCTGCTAGGAGCAGGACGCGAGGTAGGACGCTCGTGCATACGCCTAGACGTGAATAACCACCACTTTCTCCTCGACTGCGGTATAGACCCTGCTGCAACAGGGCCAAATGCGTTGCCGGATTTTTCGGGGACTGACATAGGGAATTTGGACGCTTTATTCGTTTCCCATGCGCACCTTGATCACACCGGGGCAATACCTGCGCTGGTGAGGAGCGGCTTCAAGGGCAAGGTGTTCATGACCCTACCCACGCTTGCGCTCGTCAAGCTCCTCTGGCAGGATGAGCTGTCAATAATGGAAAGGGAGTGGGCTAGGGAGGATCGCTTATGGTCCTCCAAGGAGATGCATCAGGTGCTGAACAAGCTTGCGGTCCCGACGACCTACCACGAGGTCTTCAAGCTCGACTCGATAAGCGTGAACTTCCACAATGCGGGGCACATACTGGGGTCAACGATGACTGAGATAATGTACAGGGGATTCAGACTCGTATACTCGGGAGACCTGGGGACCTCATCCAACCACCTCAGGTACTGGCGCACTGAGGACTTGGTCTACCCAGACGTGCTGATATGCGAGGGAACCTATGGTGGGAAGAACAGAAAGAGCAGGGAGGAGACGAGCAAGGAATTCATCGAATCCGTGAGGTCGACGATAGAGTCCGGCGGGAAGATCCTGATCCCGACATTCTCTGTGGGGAAGGCGCAGGAGATCCTAAAGATTCTAAAGGACAGCTGGAACAAAATCCCGAACGTAGAGGTCTACTTGGAAGGCATGGCAATTGAGACGCTCAGGATATATGAGCAGTTCCTGATCTACATGGACGACAAGGTCAGGCGCGCCTATCTATTCAACAACATCAACCCGTTCCGGTGGGAGGCCCTCCGAACCTTCAAGAGCATTACTGAAAGGAAACGCCTCTACGAGAGGGACTGTGCGTGCATAGTGCTTGCACCATCCGGGATGCTGAGAGGTGGATGGAGCGTCTGGCATATGATAAAGATGGCGCCGGGCGAGAAGAATTTGATTGCCCTGTGCGGTCATATGGAGGAAGGGACTACTGGCCACCAGCTCATGTCAGGTGTCAGGAACTTTACCCTCCGTGACATGATATCGAAGGAGTCGAAGGAAGTCGATGTCCGCTGCAAGGTGGCCCACTTTGATATATCTGCCCATGCTATGCACAACGAGCTGTGCAACTATATATCTAGGATCAAGCCCGAGAGACTCGTGCTAGTCCATGGCGACGAGGAGAGCCTCAACGCCCTCGCAGAGTCGGTCAAGCAACACACTGGTGAAATAATCATACCCTCGGTGGGTGAGATTGTTGATCTTGAACACAGGCCCCTGAGCAGCACGCAAGAGGTCCATGTCGAGGTTCCGATCTCCCAGTCGACTTCGATTATTGTGCCAAAGAGCTTTTCCATGAGGGTCAGGCACCACGGCAGGGACCGGTTCATGCGGGCAGAGGACATACGATCGCTGATAAACACCAAGTGAATATTCATCCGTGAAAGTACTCCGAGGTCGTGCCGGCCCCCTTTTCCCTCCCAGGGATGCCTGCCGCGTCTGCCCTGCACTGCCGGCATAGTCTGAATTGCGGGAGGTACTTTTCCGCGGCACTCCTCGCCTCATTGAGCTCCTCGCATGTCGGCCTCCTATAGTCCTTGAAGCCATGCTGCGGTATGAGCGGTATTATGTTCATGAGGCTGGCGCCCCTCTTCGAGGCCTCCTCTGCGATGCGCGGTATCTGGTCATCGTTGACCCCCGGTATCAGGACTGTGTTTATCCTGACGACTATCCCTCTCTTCACAAGCTCTTCGATCCCCTTAAACTGCTTCCGTATCAGCAGCTCCGCGCCCTCTGTGCCTTCAAGCTTCTTCCCGTTATACCTCACCCACTCATAGATCTTTGATCCCACTGAAGGGTCAACGGCATTTATCGTGACTGTTACGGTACTGACACCAGCCTCCTTCAGCTTCCATGCGACATCCTCGAGCAGCAGACCGTTCGTTGAGAGGCATAATATGAGATCGGGGTGGCTTTCCTTTACCCGCTCGAGCACCCTGTAAGTTGCCTCGTTCTCGAGCGGATCCCCAGGTCCGGCTATTCCGACGACCCTCAGGTTTGGGTTGCTCTTCAGCTCTGCTTCAAGCCTCTTGAATGCCGTCTCGTCGTCCATTATGCATGCCGCAACACCTGGCTTCTGCTCACACTTGTCGAGCTTCCTCACGCAGTATCTACACTGGATGTTACACCTCGGCGCTATTGGGAGGTGTATTCTTGCGGCTGTGAAGTGAGCCTTCACGCCAAAGCAAGGGTGGGCTGCCGTGAGGTGGGCAAACTTGGAGCCTATCCCTGCCCACTTGGGGTTCTCTCTGTCCGACATCTGCTTCCCCCTTAACCCTATGTTATAACAGCGTTATATATTATGCGGTCCATTTCGTGTATGCGTCCGCGAGCCTCTTGAGCGCACCCGCAAAATCCCTGCTTATGACGTACTTAGATTCCGAGATCCTGTACTCGAGTATTCCGAGCGGCATGAGGTAGTCCTTGATTACGGCATAGGCCGCGCTCCTCCTCCGCTTTTTAAGCCTCTCGTTGATGTAATCCGAAAGCTCTTGGGTCGTAACCCACTTGGGGTACCCCCGGTTTTCGCGGTCGCTCTTGACCTTTATCCATTCGAGTATGAGGGTGGCTATCTCCTTGTACGACTCGGCATTTGTGAAGACTATCTCAGTAATCTCCTTCAGGCCCATGTTGCTGGAGACTTTGGAGGCGTGGAAGTACATCCTGCCCGATCTCTTGGCTCTTGGGACGATCCTCCTGGGCAATGTGGCTACCCCTCTGTTATGATCTGAATTACGAACATGGAGAACTAATAACACTTGCCATTTGTTGTACAGATCTAGAAAGATATTTCAGTTTGCTTGCACTCATTTAAATGTGGAGGCTCATTTTTGCCAAAGCCACAGTTCAACGATCGCAGGGAGGCGCTATCGGGTCTGGAACTGGAGAAGGTGCTGTATGATGCCTCAGAGAGGCTGTCATCCCAGATCCTCTCTGGAGTCACCCCGGAACGGGGGGCTAGCCTGACAATCGATCTCTGGGAGCTAGAGCATCTCCTCCTACCTGCGCTTAACGCAGCTGTAAACGAGATCCGTATATTCGATGAGATGAAGGCGGAAGACTTTTCATTTGAGCTGAAGCGCAGGCGCAACACCCTCGCACATGACCTAGTTAACCTTCTGATTGAATGCCTTCGGGATGCCTATAGGGAAGATGTGACTATAGAATATGCTGCGACAAAGGTCGTCTCGATCAAGTTTTTGAGGAAGGTCGAGAACCTCTCCGCTGTGAGGAAGGACTTTGCGAATAGGGTATACGAAGTACTCCGGCACCTGCTCGGCAAATGAAAAAGAGTATCTATTTTTTACCTCTAATGCCGATATATAACTATGGGACATTCTCTGGAACGACTTTTCTCTCCCCACTCTGTCTGTATTGTCGGGGCTTCTAGGGATCCTGAGGCTTGGGGGCATGTCCTCCTCCGTAACCTCCTGAATGGGGGGTTCGGCGGCAAGATCTATGCAGTAAATCCTAGAGCGGATGAAGTTCTAGGCGTAAGGTGCCACAGATCCGTGGGTGAACTGCCTGAGGGGATCGATTTGGCAGTGATCGCCCTCCCCAGTAGCTTGGCATATAACGCGGTAATCGAGTGCGGGGAAAAGGGCGTGAAGTTCGCAATAGTAGTCTCAGCCGGGTTCGGGGAGTCGGGCCGTTCTGAGCTTGAGCGCAAGATGGTCCAAGAGGCAAGGGCGCGGGGCCTCCGGATTATAGGTCCCAACTGCATGGGGATTTACAGCTCCTACTCGGATCTCGTCTCTACATTCACCTCCCTCGTCCCACCGAAGGGAGGCATCTCGTTTGTATCCCAGAGCGGCGCCGTCGGCACGACCGTCCTGGCTTGGGCAAAGGAGCACGGGGTTGGATTCAGCAATTTTGTGAGTATTGGAAACGAGGCTGACCTCTCCACACCAGAGCTTCTCGAGTATTTTGGAGATGACGAGAGCACGCAGGTGGTCACGCTTTACTTGGAGTCGGTCCGGGATGGGCGGGCGCTCGTCTCCTCCTTGTCCTCCTGCACTATGAGGAAGCCCGTTGTGGCTATGAAGGTGGGGGTGACCTCTGCGGGCGTTGCAGCCGCCTCGTCCCACACGGGCGCAATGGCGGTTGAGGACAGGATTATTGATGGCATATTCAGGCAGTTCTCAGTGACCAGGGCGAGGGATCCCGGGGAACTCTTCCGCATATCCTTCGCATTCTCAAGCCTACCCCTGCCGCTAGGCCGATCTGCTGCCGTGGTTACGACTGGAGGGGGGTGGGGGATAGAATGCGCTGATGCCATTGAGATGAGTGGGATGGTACTGCCCCCGCTCCCTGAAGCGGTTTTTGAGGTTGCAGACGCGGTTCTTCCCGAGTTCTGGTCGAAGAGGAATCCTATAGACATGGTGGCGTCCCCGGACCCTTTCAGCTACGCCCGTATACTCGAGGCTGTCCTCAAGTCGCCTGAGTTTGACATGGCGTTCCTTTTGGGCTTCGGGACTATCGGCTCAATAGCTATGCCGAGCTTAATCAGATCGGAGCTCGGAGCTGCCAAAGAGATCTCGGAGCTCGTCCGTGCAACAAATAAGCCGCTCTTCGTTGTCGATCTGCTGGGCCCGTCCCAGAGCGCGGCCTCCCGCGCATTCATAAAAGCAGGGGTCCCCGTCTTTCCTAACGCATCATCTGCAGTCGAAGCGGCCTCTGCAATGGTAAGGTATTCCGAGTTTAGGAGGAGAAAGGGCTTTAGAACCTGATCCTCAAATCCTCCTTGACCACGTTGAGCGCAATGCTCGTGACCGTCCTCTTGATCGACTGGATCTTGAGCACCTCTTTTATGAATGTATTGAGGTCCTCTCTGTTCTTGAACTTGCCAATTGCTATTATGTCGAACTCCCCTGTCGTGTCGTAGACGGCGATGATCGACTTGGAGGTCGCCAGTCTCTCCTCGACCTCGACTATCCTTTCCCCCTCGACCTGCATGAGCACTATTGCTGTCAGTCCGTAGCCTAACTTTTCAGCATCGACGATGGCCGAGAAACTCCTGATCAGCCCGGCTTCCTTCAGCCTCTTTATCCTGTTATGGACTGTGCCGACAGAAAGGTTCAGTTTCTCGGCGATGTCCCTATAACTTGTCATCGCGTCTTCTTGCAGCTCCCTGAGTATCATAAGGTCGGTCTCATCATATAGCATTCTTTCACCTCCCTATGGCTCGAGTGGCGCGTCCTTAAGCTTCCTCAGGACCACGTGCGTCTTGGTTGTTTTGGTGAAATCCATCCCGCGCACCCTTTCTATCACTCTCTCAAGTTCCTTAACGTCCCTGCATGTGACCTTGATCAACAAATCGAAATCTCCAGTCACAGTGTAGAGCTCGGAAATGGCCGGGTCGTTAAGGAGCTCTGAACCAGCAACAGGTCCCATCTCCCCGCCTACATCCACCCCTACAAATGCAGTCACTCCTTTTCCTAACTTCTCAGGATCGATCTTGATGGTGAATTTGGTGATTATCCCCTCATCTTGGAGCTTCTTCACCCTTCTCCTTACCGCAGTTTCGGAGATCCCCACATTGCTAGATAAGTCGATGTATGAAATCCTCGAATCCTCTTGGAGCAGCTTTAGTATTTTCACGTCGATCTCATCCATAGCTAAACACTTCACTATGACAAAGAGATCAATACAATTTAAATCTTAAAAGAGTAGTGTTGCAATAGTTATTGGCAGATGGTTGCAATGAGCAGGGCAGTCGTCCTTAAGGTATTGTTACTTGTAATCTTAGGCGTCCTGTTTTCTTCATTCCTCGCCTCCGACACATGGCGTCCATCCCACAAGAGCCTGGTTGATACTTTTAACACTACCTTCTGGGATACTGGAACTGATTACCCTCCGTTGGAGGCAAATTTGAGCTATATCGGTAACTCGACGGTCGGCGAAGTTATTTTGGAAGAGTACGACGTGTTCTTCAACAGCCATATTTTCAACGGCTCGATGATCAGGATACACGCTGTGATCCTAAAGCCCCCCGGGGAGGATCTGCCGGCGGTCCTGCTCATGCACGGGACTGGCGGCTCGTATCTGCAGCTCCTCCCATACGGGAGGGTGCTTTCCTCTCATGGCTATGTCGTAGCGGTCATGGACTCGCCAGGTTGCGGGCTATCCACAGGACCAACCTCCTCTCCCGAGAACACCGTGGACTTTAGCGACGGCCCCTACAGTGCGTACTACTACCACAACGTCATCGCAGCGAGGAGGGCGATCACCGTCATCTCGGGCCTTCCCTATGTAAACCCGGACGCAGTAGCTGTCTCCGGTGCCTCTATGGGCGGAGTGGCGACTTATCTGGTGGCTGCGACAGATGCCCGGGTGAAAGCCGCTATACCTGTTGTTGCGAGCGGGTATTTCGACGAGATAGTGATGGGGGGCAGTTTCGCCAACTTCATAGTCCCCCCGGAGATGACGCTAAATGAGCAGGCCGGGATGGATCTGATAAAGTACTTCGACTGCAGGGCATATGCTGCAAACTTAAATGTGCCCACCCTCCTTCTTATCGGCACCCACGATGAGTTCTTCTTCCTTGAGGCCGTCAACAAGACTTATTCGGTAATACCTTGCGAGAAGGCAATCAACCTTGCGCCGAATACCGGACACGCGATGCCTGATGAAAGGTGGCTTGTGTCCTCTGTAATCTGGCTCGATCACTACCTGAAAGGGTCAAGCGATACGCTGCCGTCCCCTCCTGTCCCGACCGCTGAGCCCGTCAACTTCTATACGTCGATAAGGGTCAATGTACCTGATGCGGAAAACGTCTCCGTCTTTTACAGGGATGGGTTGCCGGGGTCGCTCTGGGACGAACAGGACCTGTCTAAAGGCGACCTGTTGCCAATGCCCTTATTCCCCACTACCGTAAGCTATTTCATAGGGGTCAAGTCCAACGGGACAGTGGTTTCGACGAGCCCTGTCTACCAGATTTCGGTCGTGCCTTCTGTATTTGTTATATCCGTGATATTCCTGGTTGCGGTCGTGTTGGTGCTCTTCATCAACTGGCGGGAAGAGGTACTCGGTGTTGAGCTGGATTCGATGGGGTTGTCCCTATTCATAGCCGGTCTCTTGATATGGGCAGTGGCAGCCTTCGCGACCTCGCTACCGTGGATCGAATTCACAGGGAGGACATCCGTGAGCCTTCTGCAGCTTTGGGACAGGTATGCGCTGCACTTTGCACCTTTCGCCCTGCTCTTGTTGGGTCTCTATGGTTCGCTGCTTGCCTTCGCTGCCCGGATATGGCTAGGCGGCTTGGCTCTGCTCTTCACCTTCGGCTGGGTCTACTACTACTTGATCCCGCTCACGTCACTCAGCGCGAGCGTCGTTTCGCTTGGGTTCGGGGCTTACCTGGTGGGGATCTGCATTGCTGCGTGTTTCCTGATACCCGCAGTACTGAAGATCGTACGGGGTTGATAGATTTTGATTAACCTTCTTCCGACAACTATATACAACCGAGTTTCCTTAGGTGACTGACATGCGCCCTTCTTGTGAGGTCGTCTCCCGCTACGTTTTGCCGGTCTTCAGGTCGATGGTTGCCAAGAACATGATGAGCAAGTACAAGCTCTCACAGTCCGAGGTCGCGTCAAGGCTGGGCGTGACCCAGGCTGCCATAAGCCACTATCTAAAGTCGAAGCGCGGAGCAAAGATGGCCTCAGAGCTGGAAAAGATGCCTGAGGTTAAGGCAGCTGTTGCCAGGATCTCCGAAGAGCTGATGCGCGACCGCAGCGATGACGACCTCGTCTTCGAGGAATTCTGCGGTCTCTGTAAGATAATCAGGAGAGAGGCATCGTTCTGGGAAAGGGTTGAGGAGATACTAGCCAACCGGTGAAGAGAGGCTCTCTCTGAAGGAGTACCACATCCTTCCCCTTTTCTCAACATGTCCCTCGGTCTCCAGGTACTTCAGGTAGGTGACTGCCTGGTTTATGGGGAGTATCAATCTGTAGGGCGCCTGACCCATGTCTAACCCCCTGTAGAGTGAAACCACTATTTCCTTGAGCGTCGCCCCTCCCTTAGTCGCTTTGAGCACCTCCTCCAGTCTTGAAACAAAGTGGACCTCCAGTGCTTCAATGTCCGCCCTCGTGAGCGGCGACCTCTCGTGCCCAGGGTACACCCCTTTAAAAACCTTGAGTTTCTCCAGCGAATCGAACTCCTCCTTAAGGTCCCTTACGGCGGTGCTGCCCTCGATCGCTGCGTCTCCGCAGAAGACCGAATCCCCGACGACAACGCCTACGCTGCCCTCTGTGTGCCCTGGCAGCCGAATGGTCTTCACCGTCCCGCCTGCGAGGCAAGTTTCTGTAAATGTTTCATGGACGGCAGGCCTAGAGATAATCGAAGCCGCGGTGACTAGCTTGGTCCTCGCCTCCCCTAGTATGCTTGGATCGAAGCCGCCCTCCACAGCGTGCTCATACGTTTCTTCGAACTGCTTTGAAAAATGGCTGCCATAGTCTGAGAGCATCTCTGAGTCGGCTTCGTGTACCATCAATACTGCGCCTGTCTCCTGCTGGATGTACACGCCTAGGCTGAAGTGATCTAGATGCCCGTGTGTCAGCAATATGACATCAAGATCCCATGCCCCCGCCTTCTGGAGCGCCTTCCGTATGAACCTCCTATTCTCTTCGCTGTCGAGCCCGGAGTCGACGAGGATCTTGAGCTCCCCCTCGAGCAGATACGCATTCGTGCCCCTGCCGCTCCCGTACTCGCTAGGAAAAGGGACCTTAATCTGGTTGACTTTCATCTCAGTCACAATCGAATTCAAACTGCAAGGATATATCTCCTTTTGCTCGGGCCACGATCCCTGTCGCTCCACACCTCTGCCAGGATGCAAAAAGCCTAAATATAACGGAAGAAAATATAACGAAAAGAAACATATTGGGGTCATGCTGATGGGCAGTTCCGCAGGGTTAGGCGAAGTCGAAGACAGGGTGTTGAGGCTGATGGCCTCGGACTCGCAGACCAGGTTCAGCTTCCAAGGCATTAAGAGGACGCTGAAGGTCCATCAGGAGAGGCTGTCCAGGGGACTCAGTCGCCTACAGTCACAGGGCTATGTCTGGAAGGATGAAGGCGGGTACTTTATTACCCCTAAGGGGATGAGGGTGGCTGGGCGCACGGGATCGGGATCGAAGAGGATCGTGGTCGGCACCTCCTACATGCCCCCAGGGACCGGCTTGCAGTTTGTTGAGAGCCAGCTGAAGGGGAGGTGGTTCGGTGGGATGCGTTGGCTAGGCGCCTCCTCCGAAGGCGGCTCTAGCAGCCTGAAATGGGTGAGCGAGGACGGCGAGATACAGGTCGGGCTGAACATAGGGAGAGACCTGATCGAGGTGGTTCTCGAATCGTTCCCACCGAACGAGGAGGCGAGGGCAATGGAGATGGCCTCACGACTCTTCACGAAAATAATAAATGCAATATACGGCAGGGGGCAGAACCGGGAGAATTGAATCCGATCGTTTATAACCGAAGGTGTGACTCGGTTCAACAAAATCTAGTCTATAAGATTCGTTGTGACGCAGGATATCCTTGTGGTCGTTATGACAACAATCGTAGCAATTAGGTGCGCGGACGGCGTTGTACTCGCCTCCGACAGGCGTGCCAGTAAGGGTGGCATGATCGGTTCGAAGGCTGTTAAAAAGATATACCCGATAGATAGCCGGAAGGCGGTGGCGATCGCAGGGCAGCTCTCCGATGCCAATTACTTGGTCAACCTGGTGAAGGCAGAGGCTAAACTGATCGAGTTCAACCGCGGCTTCCCCCTCACCGTCAAGGAGGTTGCGAAGCTGCTCTCGAACATGCTTTACTCCGGGATGAGGAACTACTCGCCATACATCACGGAACTCCTCGTAGCTGGCGTCGACGAGATCGGTCCGAACGTCTTCGAGGCGGACATAAGCGGCGCTGTGACAGACGAGATGTTCACCTCCTCAGGGTCCGGATCTCCCATGGCCTACGGGCTGCTCGAGGCCTCGTTCAGGGAGGGACTCACAGTCAAGGAGGGGGCCGAGATCGCAAAGAGGGCAGTACGAGCTGCGATGGAGAGGGATCCCGGTTCCGGGAACGGCGTCCAGGTCATGGTGATCACCGAGAAGGGCTCTGAATTTCTGGACGCGGGGGGTGCTGCATAATGCTGCCGAGGGGATCTGAGGGGGCTTACATGATGTACACGCCCGACGGGCGCCTGGTCCAGGTTGAGTATGCCGCCGAAGCGGCAAAATACGGGTCGCCTGTTGTCGCCATCAGGGGCAAGGGATTTGCAGTGATGGTGGCGCGCACAAAGGAGCCGGATCCGCTCCTGGACCCGATGGAGAAGATACACATGGTAGACGAGAACATAGGGATCGCAGGGGCTGGCTTCACAGGGGACATACAGCTGCTCGTCGATCAGGCAAGGGTCGAAGCGCAGCGTCACAGGCTCGTCTTTGAGGATCCCATAGACGTAAGGACGCTCGTCAACCAGCTGGGGCAGTTCATGTACCAGTTCACCCGCTACGGGAACGTGAGACCGCTGGGGGCCTCTCTCATAGTGATAGGCTCGGACCGGGTTGGAAACCACATCTTCCAGATCGACACGCGCGGTCTCTTGCTCAGCGGAAAGGCATTGGCTATTGGCAAGAACAGCGAAGCCGCAGTCTCCCTCCTGAGGGGCGAGTACAGGCCCGAGATCGATATGAGGGATGCCATTAACTTGGCTGTGAAGGCACTCTCAAGCGCCGAGGAGGGGGAGAGCCCTGTTGAGGTCGGCATTGCGAAGGGTATGTCCTTCAAGAAGCTGTGCCTGAAGGAGGTTCTCGACTCGGGGTTGCCCTCCTGATTTTCTTTTTCATCCCTTGGAGTAAGTTAAGGCGCTTCGGCTTCGTTGGAGACAGCCAACAGCCGCTCCACAAAAGCTCTTTTAGTTCCTCGACGTTCTTCTATACTGGTGCTGATTTTGATAGACGTCCATGCACACCTGACTGATCCTGCCTTCAGTGACCTGGCTGAGGTAATAGGGCGGGCAAAGGCTGCAGGAGTCCTTGCGGTAGTGACCTCGATAACCGACCCGGCAGATCTGCCTTCAGCGAAGAAAATCGTTGAGCAGCACAGCGGCTACGTATACTTGACCGTGGGACTCGATCCCACTTTACTGTCTGAGGAGAAGCTCACCGCTTTCAGAGCAGCCCTGAATAATGCCCCAATTGTCGGCGTCGGGGAGGTCGGTCTGGATCACTTCTACATCAGGGATCCACCACTCATCGAAACCCAGGAACGGCATTTCAGGGAGTGCATAAGGACTGCTATGTCGCTGGACAAGCCCTTGGTCGTCCATTCCAGAAGCGCGGGGAGAAAGGCCTTGGAGGTGCTCTACTCGGAAGGTGTTGAGAAGGTTCTAATGCATGCCTTCGACGGCAAGTCCGGGGATGCCCTGGCCGCGGCGAAGAAGGGGTTCTTCTTCTCCATACCGACTTCGGTGGTCCATTCTGAGCAGAAGCAGAAGCTTGTCCGCCTGCTGCCGCTCGAGTCGATGATGCTGGAGACCGACTCCCCCGTCCTCTCGCCTGTCAGGGGAGAAAGGAATGAGCCTGCGAACTTGGTGCACTCTGCTGTCAAGGTGGCTGAAATAAAGAGGGTTCCGGTGGCGGAGGTCGTCGAAGTCACAACCGCCAACGCGTCGCGCTTCTTCGGGATACCTGTGTGAAATTTACTAGTTCATGGTAATTGATTCTTTTATGTAAAAAAAATTTTTATACGGGCTAATAAAAGTTAAAGTCGGATATGGGTGAGTATTCATGAAGACCTCGTACGTGATAGGTTTGATTGTTGTAGCTATAATAGTGATTGCCGGAGCTTACTACTACACGACAACATTGAGTCCTCAGCCAGAGCAGTTCAAGGTAGCGGCGATCTACATATCCCCCTTGGAAGAGCCATGGAACCAGGCCCTGCACCAGTCTCTATTGAAGGCGAAGAATGAACTTGGAATTGCGTACAACTACTCCGAGAACGTTGGCGATTCGGCGGTTGCGATGGTGATGACACAGTACGTGTCTGCCGGGTTCAAGATGATCTTCCCGCACAGCTGGAGCTACCACCCTGTGACAAACACGACCGCGGCACAGTACAGGAGCGTCTTCTTCGCACAGGGTTCTGGCATGAACATGAACTACGGGAACAATACCGTCCTCTATGACTACCACATCCAGGAGGCTGCCTATGTCGCCGGCGCAATCGCGGCTAAGATAACCAACACGAGTAAGATAGGCATAGTCACTGCATTCCCGGGAGTCGGAGATGTCGACAACCTGCTGAACGGGTTCATTGCAGGGGCTAAGTCAGTGAACCCTAGCGTTAACATCGTCATTTCCTATATCTATGACTGGTACGCTCCCTCGAAGGCTAAGGAGGCCGCCGCCGGGCTTATCGAGTCCGGTGTCGACGTGATATACTCGGAGAGATACGGAGTCTTTGAGGCATGCAAGGACAACACTGGCAAGATAATTGCCTACGCCTTTGGTAATATTGTGGATCAGAACAATGCGTCTGAGGCGGTGATCGGGAGCGTGGTCTGGGACACCTACCCGATGGTAAAGGAGCTCATACAGCGCGCCCAGAACGGGACTTTCACTCCGGGCGATTACATCGCTTCGATGAGCAAGGGCTCGTCCAAGTTCGTCTGGAACCCGGTCAATGCCGCCAAGTTCCCTGAGGCGAAGGCCTATAGCGACACGCTTGTGCAGCAGATCTTGAACGGCTCAGTGGTAGTGCCTCTCAATTTTGGTCCACCAAGTCCATAAGGGGGTGGCAATCACGCCACTTTCCCCCCCTTTTTTTGAGGGCAAAGGAGACAGTCCGGGCGTTCCGAACGAAGAGTATGCCATATTCCTCAAGGGCGTATCCAAGACCTTCGCGAACGGCACCGTGGCAAACCGTGATGTGACCCTGGGGATACTGAAGGGTGAGGTCCATGCCATCCTCGGTGAGAACGGCGCTGGGAAGACAACCCTGATGCGGATAATCTCAGGGATCCTGAAACCAGACTCTGGGGAAATTTTCATTGATGGTAAGCCCGTAAGAATAAGAGATCCGAGGGACGCATCCCGGCTCGGGATAGGGATGGTGCACCAGCACTTCACGCTCATCCCCGAGTTCACCGTGCGGGAGAATGTTGCCTTGGTCCTTGCATCGTCAGCCTGGCTGGATCTGAAGAAGGTCGACGAAAAGATAATTTCTGTATCGAAGGAGATGGGGCTCGAGATCGACCCTGAATCTAAGATCGAAAGCCTCCCGGTTGGCAAGAGGCAGTTGGTCGAGATTCTAAGGCTGCTCTGCCAGGACGTCAGGATCCTGATACTCGACGAACCTACTTCGGTTCTGACGCCGATCGAGGTGGACTCCTTCTTCAAGATGATAAGGGACTTAAAGTCATCAGGTAAGACGATCGTGTTGATCACTCACAAGATGAAAGAAGCCCTCCAGATAAGTGACCGGATAACTGTGCTGCGCGGTGGGAGGGTGATCAAGACTATGCCGACCTCTGAAGCCAACGAAGCCATATTGGCCTCGCTTGTGGTCGAGGGCATGGTTCCGGCCCCCTCACTGGGGCGCGGTACCCCTGGCGATACCGTCCTCAAAGTGGAGTCTCTCAGGGTAAAAGACGATCGCGGGCGGACTGCCGTTGACGGGCTGAGCTTGGAGGTCAGATCCGGGGAGATAGTCGGGATAGCAGGGGTTGCAGGAAACGGACAGAAGGAGCTGGTGGAGGCAATAACAGGCCTGAGGAAGGTTGAGTCAGGGGTCGTAAGGCTATCCTCGGAGGACATCACGAACAAGCCGACCCGTTTCATAATTGAGAAGGGCGTCTCCTACATACCCGAGGACAGGATGCACAGGGGGGTTGTGCTCACAATGGGGGTCCATGAAAACTTGGCTCTCAAGTGCATCGAGAAGCCGCCGATGAGCAAGAACAGGATAATTGACAGGGAATCGATGGTCAAGAACGCCGAGAGCCTGATCTCTCGGTTCTCCATAAAGGCTTCGGATCCATGTGCATCTGTAGAGAACCTCTCGGGCGGGAACATACAGAAGCTCATAGTGGCCAGGGAGCTCTCAAACGGCGGGGTGGTCCTCATAGCTGAGCAGCCAACCGCCGGCCTCGACATAAAGGCCTCCGAGGCCGTCCATAATAAGCTGGTCGAGCTGAGGTCGAAGGGTGTCGGGATTCTCCTCGTCTCCTCAGACCTCGACGAGATAATGAAGCTGAGCGACAGGATATGTGTGGTCTTCGGCGGTAAGATCGTAGGGGAGTTCGTAACGGAGAACCTGGACATCGAACGGCTTTCAAGACTGATGCTGGGGGCTAAATGAGTTGGGGGCTAACCAGCTAACCGTCTCAAGGGGCACAAAGCGCTCCATCGTCAAGGCACTGCTGTCAGTGGCACTGACACTGGCGGTGACATCGGTAGTCTTCCTGATAAACAACGTCAACCCAGTAATCGCATTCATCTACTTGTTTCAGGGTGCCTTTGGCGACATAAACCTCCTCTCAGAGACCCTGATAAGGATGACCCCCATACTCATCGTTTCATTGGGCTTGGCCGTCTCATTCAAGTGCAAGATATGGAACATCGGGGCAGAGGGGCAGCTTTACATAGGGGCAATGCTCGGCACCATTGTGGCGATCGGGATCGGAGGCGGTTTTCTATCGCTTGTGGCTGCGCTGGTAATCGGTGCTATAGGAGGGCTTCTGTGGGCGGCTGGGCCAGCATTGATGAAGGTAAAGCTCGGGATCAACGAGGTGATTACCACATTCCTGATGAACTTCGTCGGGATCTATCTGGTGCAGTGGATGATCTCTTACCCTTTCAGGAGCCCTGACACTTACTTCCCGGAGTCGGCGGCAATACCATCATCGTCCGCGCTTGCGGTAATCCTGCCGGGAACCCGCCTCCACATGGGAGTAGCACTCGCACTTGCACTGGTGCCCGTAGTCTATTTCCTTCTTGAGAGGACGACGTTCGGGTTCAAAGTTAAGGTCGTAGGGGAGAACCCGGAAGCCGCACGGTATGGCGGGATGGCGATAGGGAAGACCATTTTCGTCTCGCTTATATTCAGTGGGCTTCTGGCCGGACTCGCTGGCATAACTGAGGTTATGGGGATCCAGTTCAGGGTGAGGGGATCCCTTTCCCCTGGCTATGGCTTCACCGGGATAGTGGTGGCGCTCCTCGGTAATAACAACCCCCTGGGGGTTGCGCTGGCCTCCCTCTTCCTGGCCGCGATAATGAACGGCTCCTCGACGCTCGCCTGGACGATGAACATACCGATGGGGATAGTCGACCTGATGCAGGGCCTCCTGTTCATATTCGTTCTCGCGTCTGAGCCACTGGTGCGCTTACTTGAGAGGCGCGGGGTGTTGAAGCTATGATCGAGTGGATAGTGATTGCGGGCCTAGCTGCCGCCACCCTTAGGGTGGCCGCGCCGCTCTTGCTAGCCTCGCTTGGCGAGACCATCGCCGAGAGGGGAGGGATGCTGAACTTGGGCGTCCAGGGTGCGATGCTCGTCGGCGCATTCTCCGGGTTCATGGGCGCTTACTTCGCCGGGAGCCTTTGGCTCGGACTGGCATCGGCAGTAATCGGCGGGGTGCTAACCACCCTCCTCTTCGGTGTCCTGGTGATAAATCTCGATCTCGATCAGGTGGTTTCGGGCCTAGCGATCAACCTCCTCGCCAGCGGACTCACACTCTACTTTACCAGGGTGCTGTTCACCGGGGGCGTCTCCCCGTACCTCGGGGATCTCTTCGGACCAATGCCTATCCCGATCCTGTCCGGGATCCCGTTCCTGGGGGAGGTCCTGTTCTCACAGACTGGGTTTGTGTACCTCGGGCTGCTGTCCGTTCCTTTAATCTACGTGCTTCTGACCAAGACAACCTTCGGGCTACGCCTCAGGTCGATCGGCGAGGATCCTGTTATAGCCTCCTACCTCGGCATAAACGTCTTAAAGATGAGGTATGCTGCCCTATTGGCGGAGGGTGTCCTAGCAGGATTGGCTGGCGGAATGCTTACGATATCGATGTTCAACACTTTTGATCCCAGGATAGTCGCTGCGAGGGGCTTTGTCGCGGTCTCGATAGTCATCCTGGGGCGGTGGAACCCGTGGGGAGCCCTCGCCGGCTCGCTGCTCTTCGGCTTCACCGAGGCTCTGTCGCTAAGGATTGGAGTGATATTCCCTGAGCTCTCGGGCGCCTCTATTAACCAGCTCTTCGCTCTTCTCCCCTATCTTGTCGCGCTCATCGCGCTTGTTGTCGGAGGGAGGGGCGTTAGGGGCCCCGCCAGCCTGGGAAAGAGGATTGGAAGGGAGCGGTGACCCTTCCTTTTCTATTCCTTTAGTTCGTATGCCAGTTTTTCACGTCCGCATGGTAAGCGAAAGAAAGAAAGAAAGAAAGAAAGAAAGAAAGAAATAGAAAAATCAGGGGATTTCTAGGCCCAAGTCTGAGAGATCTCTTGAAACCTTCTGATAAAGGTCTTGCCATTCCCTCTTGGGTCTGGCTGAGGCCAAGTCGTAGAGCTCTTGGAACGTCCTGCCTTTGGGTGCCCTGGAGATGTCAAGCCTCTCCTCGTATCTGGGGAGGATCCTGTTCAGGATTTCGTTTGCGCCCGCCCTGCTCATGCCGGCTGCAGCGGCTGCAGCCTCCTTGAGCATCCTGGCCTCCAGCCCCGTGGAATGGTCGACTAGCTTCCCGCCGCACGACCCGCAGCCCATCACGTTCATCCCGGCTACCGATGCCGCGATCCCGCCTGCGGCAGCCTCCAGGAGGAGCATCTCCTCCCCAGGCCCGCTCGCGCAGTAGCAGTCGTAAACGCTCATGACCTCCGAGTTCCTTGAGAGGGCCTGCCCAACCATGCTTATCGCCCACAGCCCCGGGCGGTCCGTCCCGTTAAGGTTCTTCACGTTGGTCAGGCTGCAGTAGTGGTAGCTCGCGCTGTAGCACAAAACGCCTGCTATGTGCTCTGCGACGTTCACTACCGCTGTCCCCTCGGGTCCGCCAGAGTACCCGCCCAGGATCGGGGTCATCAGGTTGCCGATGTGGATCCCGTAGCTCTGGAGGTGCTCCACGAGCGAGAGGTGCTGAAGGCTCGTCTTGAGCTCTATCATCTGGGAGACTATTATGCCGTCGCTCGGCCTCAGTCCGTAGGCAGGGTCCAGCGCGCAAAGCTTCGCCTCTGGGCTGACCACGGCGACGTCGTTTATGTGCATGCCCGGCCTCCCAGCCTGGCTTATCGCCTCCCTCGCCCACCTCGCCAGGAGGCGTGCCGCCCTGAACTCCTGCGGGGTCCCCTTCCTTATCTTGAAGCCGTCTATCGTCGCGAGTGTCCCGGCTCCCACCGAGTCGATGACCTCCTCCTGCGCGAAGCTCCGCATCGTCTTGACGTAGACCTCGCCCTCGGTGCAGAGCGTCCCAGTCGGTCCGGCGTGTATCACAGGCGGCCTGGGATCCTCGACCCGCCTCATGTTCATTGTGACCGCGTCCTTGCCAGTGCCCAGCACGATGCTCTCAGGCAGGGACCTGAGCACACCCTTTATCTCGCCCTCTTCGAAGATGATGGAGCGCTTCGTGGTCTGGCAGTAAAAACCCATCTCGAGGAGGAGCCTCATCGCCGCCTCGTAGACGTCGTCAGCCACAGAGTCGTCGGTGCAGACTGGCTCCTTCGGGTCGTACCTTATGTCGTACTCCCTGACGAGCTCCCTGACCCTCCTCATCAGCTTCATGTCGAAGTCCTTTTCTTCCATGGAGGGGCCCTCAAGAGCCCTTCTGGTCACTTCGTCAAGCCTGTAGGTCTTCATCCCATACGACCCCCGCTCAGAGCTTAAGACCGGTCATCTCGGCGATTTCCTTCTTCATCTTCAGATAAGTTGCGTTCCACTCCGGCTTCGGTATCACCTTCGCAGCATCATAGAGCTCCGGGAACGGTTTGCCCACGTCCGGTTTGCCCTGCCTGTCGGCGTACCTCTTCACGAGATCGACGACTATCGAATTGGCCGACTTGCGCGTGAGCCTCGATCTGACCACTGCGTGTGCGATCTCCGCCATGAACCTTGTCTCGAGCCCGGTTGCGTGCGGGTACTTGCCGTTGGTTGCCGAAACTCCGAGCGGATGGCTGCCCGTTACCACATTCGTTATTGTGTTTGCAGCCGTCTCGTAGAACACCATCTCGCTCCCGGCCCCTGCCGACGTCCAAACGTCCCCCATGATGATGCACGGGGCGTTCCTTGCCATCGCCTGCCCGACGACATTCAGGTTCCACATGCACTCCGGCGCGCTTGTGCTCATGTACCTGAAGTGGATCGGGTGGCAGACGTGGAAGTCCGATCCGTACATGGCCCTGCCGAGTAGGAAAGAGGCAACGAAACAGACCGCAACCCCCTCCGGTCCGCCCGCATAGCCGCCTATAATCGGGTCGACGAGCGTCACGTTGTGCGCCCCGTACTCGTAGAAGTTAACTACCTTGGAGATCCTGTCGAAATCCGTCTTCAGCTCGTTGAGCAGCGCGACGAGGTGCGAGTCTGTCCTCCTCATGTACCTCTCGCTGGCAATCGCGAGGTCCCCCATGGCCGAGACGCTGCTCTCCGCAGCTATGAAGCTGATCCCCGGCCTCCCCGCGCGCCTCGCTGCCTCCCTGAGCATCGAGAGCTCTCTCCTCGTGGCTTGGATCTCCAGGGGCGTCTTCGTCCTGACCTTCCTCCCCTCGACGACCGCGAGCCCGCCGTTGTTGATCATGTCGACGAGGGGCTCCTTCATGTATGATATCGCCATAGGGAGGTACCACTCCTCGGGTATCGCCGCGCCTGCCTGCCCTCCGCAGATTATCGGGTTGCGCTCGTCCTCTACTCCCCTGGCGTAGAGTATCCTCGAGTCCTTGTTCTCTCCGATGAGGAGCCTCCTTGGGGCGGAGATTATCCCTTCCTTTATCTCGTACTCGTCGAACTTCACTACCCTCTTGGTGTCGATGCAGTATATGCCCGACTCCAGCGCGAGCCTCAGCCCAGCCTCGAAGACGTCGTCCGCGAGCGAGTCGTCCGAGGTGATTATCTGCTTTGGGTCGTACCTTATGTCGTACTCCTTCACAAGCTCCTTACACTTCTTTGCGACGACCTTGAGGTCAAAGTCGGTCTCTTCCATGTAAGTTCCTGTTTCAGTCCTGTCTATTACTTCCCAAATCGAGGTCATTGGGTAACTCTCCTCTGGAGGAGATCCTTCGCGACCTTCACCGCCTCGTCCCCGTCGTCGCCGTAGCCGTCAGCTCCGATCGATGCTGCCCACTCGCGCGTCACGGGCCCGCCGCCAACCATCACGATGTACTTCTCCCTGATCCCCCTCTCCTTCAGGAGCGCAATCAGATCCTCCATGTATGGCATTGATGTGGAGAGGAGCGTGGATGCGCATATAAAGTCGGCCTTGACCTCCTCTGCCTTATTTACCAGCTCGTCTATCGGAACATCCCTGCCCAAGTCATAGACCTCGAACCCGTTAGCCCTCATCAGCATCGCGACGATGTTCTTCCCTATGTCGTGGATGTCGCCGGTGATCGTGGCTATCACGACCCTGCTCTTGACTTTTGACTCACCCCTCTTGAGCGCCTCGGGCTCGAGTACTGCCAAGGCCGCCTTCATCGCCTCAGCCGCAAGCATAACCTCGGGGAGGTATATCTTGAGCTGGCTGAAATCGTCGCCAACCCTGCTCATCCCCTTCATGAGCCCTTCATTTATTGCCCTGAGGGGCTCGACCCCTGTCTCTAGGGCCTTCTTTGAGAGCTCCACTGCTTTTACTTCATCCCCAATGTAGACTGCCTTTGCCAACTCCTCGAATAACTGTGCTTCACTCATCGAATAAAACCTCATTTGAAGAGGTCTTGGGCTGTTTTAATACTTTTTCGGTTTTTCCTGGGAAAAGGCTGGTGCTTCGGGAACCGGTCATGGTTCAAAAACGAGAAAAAAGAAATGAGTCTTGGCCCTAACAGCTTATCCCTTCCTTGGCCAAACGGTCTGCCACGTCCTCGAGGCCCATCCTGATGAGCTTCTCCTTCGTCGGGACGCCCGTCTTCGGATCCCATCCCTTTATCGCATAGAACTCATCGAGCATCCTGTTCAGGGTCGGCTCGTCGGTGTGCATCCCCTGTGAAGGGCCTTCCGGAATAGGCTCCTCCAGGAACCTCCTCGGGAGCGTGTCGTCCTTTCTCCTTATCCCCGTCCTTACGTTGAATGACCTCTCGAGGTCCAGTATCCGCTCCGCGACGGTTGTGAGCTCCTCCAGTGTGTAACCGAATCCCGTGACAGGGTTTATCATGTCCACCCACTTCTGGGTCAGCGTGAACCCGAGCAGCCTCTCCAGGAAGTGGCAGTTCACGAGGCTGTCCCCGATCGTGGTCATCTGCTGGGTCCCTATGACCCACGCAGCCTTGCCCTCAACAGCCTTCCTGTCCGAGGCGCCCGCGTACTCCCCTGTCGGCCTCGGGTCGTGGTGACTCCCTCCCCTCGTCGCAGTCGAATAGCCAAGCGCCATGCCCCTGAGCGCCCTTGCGGAGTGTCCGGGTATCTCGAGACCCTTGACCTGGATCGCGAAACGCTCCGATCCCCCTCCGATGACTCTGGCAGCCCTCAGGGAGCCCTCTGCTATCAGGTTTCCGATGCCCTCCCTCTTAGCCGTCTTCTCGATGTATGCGATCATTGCGTCGTCGTTGCCGAACTTGAACTCCACGCCGTCCGTGTTCTCCCTTGTTATCAGCTGCTTCTCGTAAGCCTCCATTATAAACGAAACCGCAACGCCATAGCTCACTGTGTCCATGCCCCATTCGTCGCACAGGCTGTCCCCCTTGATTATTGCGCCGAGGTCGTCGATCCCGCACATCGAGCCGAGCGAGTATATCGTCTCGTACTCCGGCCCCTCGGATATGGCGCCCTTCCACTTGCCCGACTTGGCGGAGAAGACCTTGCTGCAGGCGATCGGGCATGCTGGGCACGCAGTGTCCTTGTCCCAGAACTCCTTCTTCAGCCTCTCTCCCGAGATGTTCTCCCAGTTCTGGAAGAACTCTGTCTTGTGGTTGTAAGATCCCATCGCGCCAAGCATCTTTCCGATGCTCGCGACGAGCGCCGGCGTGCCGTATGTCGGGAGGCCGACTGCCAGTCCGGGGACCTTCTTCGCCTCCTCCTTGTACCACTGCATCCAAGCCTCGTAAGCCTCGGGGTCTGCAACCTCGTTCGTGCCCGAGCCCCTCACTGCTACCGCCTTGAGCTTCTTGGAACCGAGCACCGCCCCGACCCCTCCCCTGCCAGCAGCCCTGTACTCCGTGATCACGCAAGCATACCTCACGAGGTTCTCGCCAGCCGGGCCTATTGCGGAGACGCAGAGGTTAGGGTCGCCCACCTCCTCCTTTATCATCTCCTGGGTCTCCCCTGTCAACCTCCCCCAAAGCTTCTCGGCAGGCCTGAACTCGACCTTCCCGTCCTCGACAAACAGGTAGGTCGGCTTGTCGGCCTTCCCCGTGATGAGGAAGCCGTCGTAACCCGCGTACTTTATCTGGGCCCCGATGAAACCGCCGCTCACGCTGTCGAAGTACCCGTTCGTCAAAGGCGACTTTGTCGCCATGTAGTACTTCCCAGCAGTCGGGGAGTTTATCCCCTGGAAGGGTCCGGTCATCATCGCGACGACGTTCGTCGCATCGAACGCATCCATCCTAGGGTCGACCATGTCGAAGATGTACCTCACCGCGAACCCGTTGCCCCCGAGGTACTTCCTGGCGAACTCGTCCGTGATCTCGATTGAGGAGGTCTTCTTGGTTGTCAGGTTTATTGCCAATACTTTCCCTTTATATCCGCTGTACTTCATCATGATCACTTCCTTACCTCAGGCAACCATACAAGCGACAGGGCTCCCTTGGGGCAGTCCTTGACGCAGCTCGGATCGCCGTCGCAGAGATCGCATATGAGTGGCAGCTTTGTCTCCGGGTGGAGCCTTATCCCGTGGAACGGGCACGCCTTCACACAGTCCCCGCACGAGTTGCAAAGCTTAGGGTCCACCACGATGTTTCCGCCTTTGTATGAGAGTGCCTTCGTGGGGCAGGCGGTTATGCAGAAGCGCTTCTCGCACCTCGTGCATATGTGGCACTTGAACATCAGCGGGCCCTTCCTGATTATCGTTATCCGCGAGATCGAGTCCCCGAACTTCTTGTAGTGGTACTTCGAGCAGCTCAACTCGCATATCTTGCAGAATGCGCATTTCTTGATGTCAAACCTTATCAGGGGCTTCTTTTCCTGCGCTACAACAACGCTCATAGAGATCCCATGCCTTGCTTTTGCTTAAAAATAAGTATTACTTATTCCTTTTGTATAAATGCCTTATAAGGCAGTAAAAGGGTTTTTAAAAGCCCTGTGGTATATATATTCATGGAGGAACTTTTTAATGGATAAACCTTGGATGAGTGCCAAATGGTTTGTGAGCCCATTCAACTACGACAGCTCCATGGTTCCTGCACCCTCGGATGTGAAGAAGGTCGAGTTCCATGATGTGACGCTCCGGGACGGAGAGCAGCAGGCGGGAGTAGTATTCACGAAATACGACAAGATAGCGATCGGTAGATCCCTGAACAGGGCCGGAGTCGACAGAATAGAGGTCGGAACGCCAGGCTTCTCCTCGGAGGATCGCGAGGCACTGCGTGCACTGGTCGTCGCCTCCCTCGAAAGTAAGCTCTTCTCCTGGTGCAGGAACAACAGGCTGGACATATCCGCGGCGAAGGACTGCGAGAGCTGGGGGGTCACAATCGAGATACCTGCGAGCGAGGTGATGATGAAGGGGAGCTACTCAACCAGTTTGGACGAAGTCGTATCGAAGACGGCCGAGAATGCTGCATACGCAAAGTCCGAGGGAATGCGCGTTGTACTCCTCCTCGTAGACTCGACCAGGTCGGACTTCGACACCTTGAAGCGCATAATCTCCGGGACCGAAAAGTATTGCGACTCATTCGCCCTTTCCGACTCTTTCGGCGTGATACTCCCGATGGCAATGTACGGGCTCGTCAAAAAGGTTCGCGGGATTACCACGAAGCCCATTGAGGTGCACTGCCACAACGACTTCGGCCTGGCTACAGCGAACACCTTGGCAGGTGTAGCCGCCGGGGCATCGGCTGTACACGTCACAGTTAATGGTATGGGCGAGAGGGCAGGGAACACGTCGCTGAGCGAGGTCGCGCTCGCCCTCAAGCTGCTTATGGGGGTCGACTCAAACATCAAGTTTGAGGAGCTCTACCGGCTCTGCAAGGTGGTCGCTGAAATCTCTGGCTCCCCGATCCCACTTAACAAGCCGATAGTGGGCGCAAATGTCTTCAACATCGAGTCCGCCCAGTCGGCACAGTGGATGTCCAAGGCAGAGGAGGGTTACCTGTCATACCCATTCTCGTTCGATCTTGTAGGCCACCCTGAGCCGAAGATCATCCTGAGCAAAAAGAGCGGACCTTACAACCTCGAACTCAAGCTCAAGGAACTCGGGCTGGAGGTCCCTAGGGAGAGGTACCCCTTGATACTGGGGAGGATTTACGAAGCCTCCCTGCAGAAGAGGGGCGCCGTCTCTGACGAAGAATTCCTTGAGATCCTCCAGGACCTTGGTCTGTACAAGTACAAGCAGGAGGATCTCATGAGGGCATAGGGAAACAATAATTTAACCCCTTTTTATCTTGTAACCCATGAGGATATTCAAGGACGGAGTTACTGTCGGGGCGTACCCTGCATTATTCCTCCCTAAGCATGGATCAGTAGTGATCGCAGACCTTCACATCGGGTACGAGAGCTCGCTGCGCAATAAGGGGGTCTTCCTGCCGCAGAACTCGTACGACGTCATGCGCCGCAGGATTGAAGGGCTGCTCGGGAGTACTGGCGCCAAGAGGCTCGTGATCCTCGGGGATTTGAAGCACGAGTTCGGGAAGCCTTCCCCTCAGGAGTGGGTTGAGGTGAAAGACCTGTTCGAAACGCTCAGTTCCATGGGGGTCGAGACCCACGTGGTACGCGGCAATCACGACAACTACGTCATTTCCATCCTCTCAAGGTACGGCGTCCACCTCCATGAGAGCTTCATGATGATGGACCACATCCTGCTCATGCATGGGCATTCAGAGATTGAGCTGCCTGAGGGCGCAAAAGTCATCGTGATCGGCCACGAGCACCCCGCAGTCTCATCGCTGGACTCCTCGGGCGCCAGATACAAATTCAGGTGCTTCCTTGTGGGGAAGTACAGGGGCAAGCGGCTGGTGGTCTTGCCCGCATTCTCCCCGCTTTCTGCGGGTTCTGGAATAAATGAGATCGACCCTGGGGAGTTGCTGTCGCCTTACCTGAGGGGATCAGACATAGAGAGTTTCGTGCCGCTGGCGGTGGAGGACGGGATAGGCATCTTCCGTTTCCCTCCAATCGGTGTTATGCGCAGGATCCGAAAGGAGGTTGAGACGGGCGCTCTAGGCAGGAATAGATATATATAGAATTTACAGTATGTTATAAATTATAAAAATTGGAACAACTTTATATTTTATAGAACTAGTATATACTGATATACCTAGATATATATGGAGAGTTTTTTAAGCATACTGGTTGATATTTCATTTACAGTGATCAAAATGAGGATCGAGAACAAGAAGATAGAGGGCGACATTAAGATAGCCGAGGAGCTCACTGTTAATGGCACCATAACCGGGAGCGCAGTCGTATCGAACGGGGGAAAGCTCATCCTCAATGGGATCATCAAGCAGGACGTGATCCTCGAGAGGGGTTCCTATGTCGAACTCTACGGCGAGGTCGAGGGCGACGTGCACAACCACGGCGGCGAGCTGAAAATTTACGGCAAGGTCAACGGCTCAGTTTACAAGGATGCAGGGGTAATTGTGATCCACCCGACCGCTGCGATCAAGGGTAAGATTTACTGAATCTTTCTGATTTTTCGCCATCCTAAAACAAAAAATACCGTCCCATTTAAAAAGCTGATAAAGCTTTAAATCCTAACGTTATCATTTGAGTGGTGTGATCTTATGGATTTTGTCCAGATCCTGATTGTGGTAACCATTGTGGTTATCGCCGCCGTCTTTGCCCTCTATTTCGTATCTGTCTACAACAGGTTCAAGACTCTCTCGAACTCGGCCCAGGCCACCCTGGGGCAGGTCCGCGTGGCAATGAAGAAGCGGCTGGACATGATCGAACAGCTGCTCGGCGCGGTCAAGAGCTACTCAAAGTTCGAGAAGGAGACCCTCGAGAAGATCACCGGTCTCAGGTCCGAGATCGGAAAGGCTGGCGCAGAGGGCCTTAGGAGCGTCGACGCCGAATCGCGGAGGATCTTCGGGAGCATAGTCGCGGTCGCTGAGGCGTACCCCGACCTGAAGACCTCTGGGACCGTGGTCTCGCTCATGGACTCGGTGAAGGGGCTGGAGGAGGAGATCGCGAGGCACCGTTACACGTACAACAACATCGCGCAGGAATTCAACATAAAGACCGAGACCATTCCGACCAACTTCGTTGCAAGGCTGATGGGGCTGATAAAGATGGAGTACCTGCGGTTCGAAGAGGAGTCGGAGAGGCGCCCGAAGATAGAGTTCTAAACCCGGATGGTAAAAATTGGCCGAGATAAAACAGATCTCTGCACTGGTGGTGCTGACCCTCATTGTCGGGATAGCCGGCGTGTACCTGGTGGAATCCTTCCCGTCGCTTCTCCGCGACGATGTCTGGGTCGAATCATATTCTGCCACCTACCACCTGAACGGGACCCTCGTCGAGGAATACGTGTACCGCGTAGAAGTCTCGGGAAAGTACCGCATGCTCTACCGCGGCTGGGACGCCCCCCTCTCCCAGTCGCCGCTCCCAGCGCCTTTTGTAGCCCTCGTCTCGTACGAAAACCCGCCTGGGACGGTGCCTTACCTCAAAGATCACCTCGGCGCGGTCTGGGTGCCTGAGGAGAACAGTTCTTCGGCGGTCCTTGGCTTCATATCCTCGAACGCGGAGCCCAGTGAGGTCGGGATCTACAACCCCTCCTATTTCCAGGCCGGGACGTACTTGGTGAGGTACGTCTTCTCTGTTTCCCCGCCCCTCGAGTACGATAACCTCCACGTCCACTTGAACCTGATGCTGGCAAGGAAGCACCTGAGTTACCGCGATGTGGTTGTACGGGTGGAAGCGCCGGAAGGCGGCTACCTCGAGAAGGTATACGCGCACCCCCCTACGCTCCAGGTGGTAAACACCAGCGGCGGGGCCTACATTTACGGCTCCTCCCCCAAGGATCAGCTTCTTGAATTCGAGCTCCTCCTCCCCGCCAGCCAGCTCCCTGAAATGCAGGGCTTCCCTAGGGAGGTCCGGGACGTGCTGGGATCTGCGGAGCGCGCGAACCTCCTGTACTCGCTCCAGTTCACGTTTGCATCCGGGGTGAGGGAGGGCGCGCGCATATTCGCGCTGACCGCTCCCTTCCTCCTGCTGGGTCTGTATCTGGCATTCGGAAGGGAACGCAGGTTTGCGGTGCCCAAATACCTGAGCTTCGTGCCCAACAGCGGCCTCAAGCCGTGGGTTGTGAACCTCGTCTTCCGCGGAGACCCGTTCGTCTTCGACGAGAACGGCCTCTACGCGACGCTCCTCGACCTCCACCGGCAGGGGAAGATAAGGATTGAGGACGAGGGGACTTCAATAAGGATCTTGGATCAGTCGTCTGGGGACAATTATGAGAGGCGCGTCCTCGAGTACCTTGCAGACCTCTCCGAGGGCGGAGTACTGAACGTGAACTCGGTCAAGAGCCGCATCGACAGGAGCGCCGCCTCCGGTCGGTACGCGTCGATAGCCGCGGCCAAGCGCGACTGGAGCTACATCGCCCGCTCCCCCAACCGGTCGATCGCCTCGAGGTATGTTTCCAGTGGCAGGCGGAGGGTCGTGCCATTGGCAGGCATCGCCGTCGCCCTGCTTGTTGCCTCTGCGCTCGGTGCCTTCGTCTTCGAGGAGGCCGCCCCCGCGCTATTCGCGGCTTCCGCCTTTTCACTAGTGGCCCTTGCCGAGTGCCTGATAGCCGCCTCATTCCCGTCTTCGCTCTTTGGAAGGTGGAGGAAGGAGTACTACCGTGAGAAGCTCGAATGGGGCGCGTTCCGGAATTTCCTGACCGATCTGGCCATGATAAAGAAGTATGCGCCGCAGGACATATCGATCTGGGGCGAGTGGCTTGTTTACGGGACCGCCCTGGGTGTTGGCGAGAAGGTGGCCTCCGTCATGAAAGAGCTGAAGGTAAACCTGCCCGAGGCATCGTATCTCCCTGGGATGCGCCTCGTCTTCAGGCCCGTCATATACGCGTCTATACCCCAGTCGGGCGGGAGGTCCACGGGGGGATTCGGCGGCGGTTTCGGGGGCGGAGGTGGGTTCGGAGGGGGCGGTGCGGGGGCCAGATGAATTCGACGCGCCGTCCCTGAGCGTAAGAGTAGAGCAAGCCCTCCGCAGGGAAGGGCTGCCATGCTTTCTTCCCTTATCGTGCATGTTTTTCCCCCACTGCGTGCCGAATTCTTAACCGCCAGATGGTTTTGCCAGCTCGCGACCTCTAATGGAACTGGAGGCGTCCGTTTTTATCGAGGATTCTGACTTTATCTACTGTATGTACAGATTTAGCTCCAAAAATCTTCGCCCGGTTTTTCTCGCTTCTGCCCCTGCGTCTCTTTTTTGGAGCAGGTTCGCCTCCAGCCTGAATCGCTTTGATAAACTTATATTATAAACTAATTATAAAATAAAAACCGATACAACAACATTTATATCGCTGCAAAGGTATTGATCTCGGGGGAATTTTTGTGGTAGCTTTACCTGCAGAAGTGATGAAGATACTGAACGATCCGAGGGCTTCCAAGGTACTCGGGACAAAGACTCCGGAGGGGCATGTGCACATCATCCACGTCGGCAGCCTGATGGCGCCGGATCCGAACACCGTAGTGGCGGGCGCGATACTGATGAAGCGGAGCAGCAGCAACCTGGAGAACATGAAGAAATCCGGGGAGCTTGCGTCACTCCTCGTTACGAAGGAGATGACCTCATACGAGATCAAGGCAGGGGTGAGGGATTACCTCACTTCCGGCGAGATAGTCGACAGGATGAACGTGGAGCTGAAGAAACTTGGTCTCTCCGCCAGGGGCGTCTGGGTCCTGGAGCCAAAGGAAGTTTGGAACCAGAGCGCGAGCTACGAGGCCGGCAAGAAGATTGCATAGCCCTACCGTTTTATCTCCTTTTTTTATATTTCAGCAGCCGACTCTCGCCCAAACCAATTGATTTTCCCCGCAGTGGGGCGTCACATCCACTACTCTTTACGACCCCTCGCGGGCCAAATAAGAAATATTTATATAAAAAGCCCCGTTATTTATGGAACTAAGTGATAGTGATGAGGAGTACTGCTGGTGCCTGCCTTCTATTCATCCCCTTCTGATAGCCTTCCACTTGCCAGAGCCAATCAACCGCGCAGCATTCCTCTTACAGACTGCAAGAATTCTATAAATCACCAGGAGGAATCTCGATGAGAGTTTCAGGGGCTAAAGCCTTAGTCGAGGCGCTCAAGGACGAGAAGGTCGAAGTGATCTTCGGCATCCCGGGGGGCTCCACGATACCCTTCTACGACGCCCTCTACGAATGCGCAGAGAAGGGGGAGCTTAGGCACATTCTCGCCCGCCACGAGCAGTGCGCGGCACACATGGCAGACGGGTACGCAAGGGCAAAGGGCATCCCCGGCGTCTGCACCGCGACGAGCGGCCCGGGCGCAACAAACCTTGTCACAGGGATAGCCGTCGCGCACATGGACAGCTCGCCGGTGGTCGCCATAACCGGGCAGGTCCCCCGTTCCATGATCGGGAAGGACGCATTCCAGGAGGCTGACATTGTGGGGATAGCCACCCCGATAACCAAGTACGCCTTCCAGATATCCAAGGCCTCGGAGATACCTGACACCATGAAGGCTGCCTTCATGCTCGCCAACACGAACCGGAAAGGCCCCGTGCTGGTCGACATCCCGAAGGACGTCTTTTACGAAGAGGTGGACTACATGGAGGCGGAGAGGGTCAGGATAGGCGGGTACGTCATCAAGAGCGGGGATCCACATCCGTATTCGATAAAGAGGGCGGTGGGGCTTGTACTCGAGTCCGAGCGCCCGCTCATCATCGCCGGAGGGGGGGTCATCGCGTCGAACGCCAGCGCGGAACTCGCGAGGCTCGCCGAGATCATCCCCGCCCCAGTTGCGACCACGCTGATGGGCAAAGGGTCCATCCCTGAGGTCCACCCGCTCTCGCTGGGGATGATCGGGATGCACGGGAAAGGCGAGGCCAACATGGCCGCGGAGGAGGCAGACCTCTTGATAGCCGTAGGAATGCGCTTCAATGACCGGACCGTGGGGAGGATGGAAAAGTTCGGCGAGAACGCCAAGATAATCCACATCGACATCGACCCTGCCGAGATAGGGAAGAACCTTGGGGTCGACGTGCCGATAGTTGCAGATGCGCGCAAAGCACTCGCCGCCCTCGCGGACCGCCTCATCGAGGTGGGGATAAGGAAGAAAGAGAACGAGTGGTCGAGGAGGATAGCCGAGCTCAAAGAGAAGTACAGGGAATTCTACAACAGCGAGGAGAGCAGGGGTTCCCTGAGCCCCAAGCGCGTAATGAAGACGCTCCGGTCGGCAATACCCGAGCGGTCCATCGTCACCACGGGGGTCGGGCAGAACCAGATGTGGGCGGCCCTCCACTTCCAGGTCCTCCAGCCTAGAACCTTCATAACCTCGGGCGGGCTCGGCGCGATGGGATTCGGATTCCCTGCGTCGCTCGGCGTCAAGGTGGCGTGCCCCGACAGGCCGGTCTTCAACATAGACGGAGACGGCAGCTTCCTGATGACCGAGCAGGATCTGGCGACCGCCGTCGTGGAGAATATACCGACCGTGACGATCGTGATGGACAACAGGGTCCTTGGGATGGTCAGGCAGTGGCAGTGCATGTTCTGCGAGAAACGGTACTCGGAGACGGATCTGGGAAAGGTCCCTGACTTTGTCAAGCTGGCGGAGGCTTACGGTGCCGAGGGGATCAGGGTGGAGGACTACGGCGGACTCGAGTCGGCAATAAGGCGGAGCGTGGATGCCGAGGTCCCAGTGGTCATCGATGTCCCTGTCTCGCCTGACGAGAAGGTACTGCCGATGGTCCCGCCAGGGAAGACGCTGAGAGAGGTGGTCTGGTTTGGCTGAGGAAGGTATGAGGATAATCTCTGCGATCGTGGAGGACAGGCCCGGCGTCCTCTTCAAGGTCACGTCGCTGATCAGGCGGAGGGGCTTCAACATCGAGACGATAACCGTGGGGGGCACTGAGAAGGAGCGGGTCTCGAGGATAACTATTACGATGAGGGGCAACCCCGCGGTGGTGGAGCAGCTCGTGAAGCAGCTTAGCAAGATCCCAGACGTCCTTAAGATAAGCGAGCTGGAGCCTGAAGAGTCGGCATTCAGGGAGCTTGCACTGATCAAGGTCTCGGCTACAGACCCCTCAAAGCGGTCTGACATACTGAACTACATAAGCATCTTCAGGGCCCGCGTGATCGACGCCTCAAAGGACTCGCTGGTAATCGAGATCGTGGGGCAGCCGAGGAAGGTCCAGGCGTTCCTCGACCTGATGAAGGGCTTCGGCGTGATCGAGATGGCGAAGACCGGGACAGTTGCGCTCGCGAGGGGTGCAAGGTCTTCTTCGTCCTCCACCTCTTCTTCTTCATCATCATCGTCGCCTCCCGACTGAAGTCCTCTGCAGAGCTCTACGCTTTTTATTTTCCCCGCCTGTCATCATTCTAGGGTTTGAATGGTGGCGGAACTTAAGCGAGGGTCAGACTGGGATCGACCCCAAGAGTTCGCCGGCGTAAGCCAGTGAGCGTGTCAGTCTTATCCGTGGTGGCTTATCCTCTTTTGCCGCCAGTAATATCGTCAGTTGCATCATTATTGCCAGGATCTGATTTTCTTCTTTAGATTTTTTAATTTACGTTGCTCCTGTAAACTCCAGAGCCCGTCAGGCGGTCTTGAATTCAGGTTTCCACAATTGCAACTTCCGTTGTGGCTTTAAAGAAACCTGCCGTATTTCCAAGCACACGGTACTTCTAAAACCGTCGCCTTCCGGTTCGGCTGTGTGACTGATTAGTAAATGCTGTTTTCATGCTCACGATATGATGGGCCTGCAGCCATCAATCAATTGTTTTTATGTTGTACAAATAAACATTAATATAAAAATTAGTATTATTGTTGCACAAAACAACAGTTAGGATATTTGAATTTTCGAATTTAATTAAATTTATATTATGATTAGCGGTTACCATTTTCTGAGAAAATATAATAATTAGAGGAGAAAGTAAACATGAAAAAGATTTCTACCATGATTGCCGCTGTTATGCTGGCAGTGATGCTTCCGCTTTCTGCAGTTGCAGTGATGGGTGCGTCTGTACTTCCAACACTCTACGATTCTTGGCAATCAGGCAATGCTAAAGATGAATGTTATCAGGCTAATTCAAGTTGCGCATACGCATACAAAATCGACAATTGGGATTTTAACGCGAGCTTTAATATGAGCGGGGCCTATACGGTCTACATCTACGGGAATGGTACCGTTTCTGATGTAAATGATGGTACTGCAATAAGCAGCACAACGATCACAATTTCAAATCACAATGGGACTCATTTTGATTGGTCAATAGGGCCAGGTTACTGCGTCTGCACCGTCATAGTGAAGGGCGGACCTAGTGCTAACGTGTTCAATTACGACTGCGCTACATCTGATGAGGGACTCTATGCTCCGACCAACCCTGCTAATAATAAGCCCTATGGGATTTCGCACGTGACGTTCTGCTTCCGCGAATCGTATAGTGAAGCGCCTTGCTACTACTACGAGACCGCCTACGCAAAAGCAGAAAATTCTGAATGCTTCATAGACCATGGATTCTCGAGATGGGGCTGGACGACACAGCTACCGGAATACGGCACATACGATTTTGAACTGTGGGCTGGAGCGGGCCAGTGCGACACCTCAAAAGGGGTCCTTGTTGGAACCGTGACTATTACATACGACGGATCGGGACTGACTTGGAGCGTCGAAATGGAAGATAATGCCATACTTGAGAACGAGCACGGTGATGAGGAAGTCCACGTCTACGCCGGAACAACCATGTTCCCGATGGTCAAGCAGGGTAAAGTATACAGGCCAACCGTAGCGCCGGGTCAGTATTACATCGACCTTCCAAATGAAGAAGCACCCATTTGGGTCATCTTCCATGCAGTCGTGGGCATCGAGACCGCATGCCCTGAGACCACTCAATGCAACTACTGCGAGTGACCTGTCCTTCAACTATTCTTTTTTTATTATGATACAAATCTTTCCAAGCCCTCCAGATCAAAAAAGGTCTATTCTGTCATAGCAACTCATTACTTGGCGAATCAAAATTCTCGAAATTTCTGTACCCCAGGTTAAAGGTCGTTGCCAGGAATGCATAGGACGGCAGTGCCTGGCCATCATGTAAATGTAAGCATAATGATAGCATTTGAAAACAAGAAGGTCTGCTTGTGCCCTGTACTGATCAGGCGCAGAAACAGGAAACTCGAGTCAATGAGGTAGATCAACTCGCCCGCGAGTACTAATCAAGAAGGAGACAAACGCTTTCAAGGCAGCGATCAAGAACCGCCTTGCCCCGACCCGATCTACGTCCCCTATTTCAAAATATCACCATAAAAACAACATCGTTCATCATGATCCCGCAGATACTGATCTACTTCGAGATGATGCCGTGCTTCACCCAGTTTATTTAATCTAATCGTCCTTACTATAAGATTGGGAAGACCTCCGAAAAATAGTTTAGTTCGGATGTACTGGTATATTTACTGGTAATATGGGTTGGTTGGTGGGCGGCTTGGTGGGAAGGCGCCTTAAAATAATTATCGCGGCAATACCGCTTGCAATAGCCGTCGCCCTGATCGTATTCACCGTGTGGGCTTACACCCCGCCGAGCCCCATGCCGGAGGCTTTGTCGGCTATGCAGTCCGACGAAGACGTCATTGTAACAACTAATCCCTGGCTGACCTTTGCCCCGGCAAAATCTCAGAAGCCGCTGGGCTTCATATTCTACCCTGGCGGCCGCGTTGACCCCAGGTCCTATGCCATCGCAGCCCGCGCTTTAGCAGCGAGCGGATACCTGACGGTGATAGTGCCCATGCCGTTCAACCTAGCAATCTTTGGGTCTGGCCTGGCATCCGACGTGATCGCCAAGTACCCCTCTGTGACTACCTGGGTCGTGGGAGGCCATTCCCTTGGGGGAGCGATGGCTGCTCGATATGCCTATGAGCATCCGTCCTCTGTGAGGGGCCTCGTCCTTTGGGCATCCTACCCTGACGCGAGCAACAACCTCTCTTCTGCCAGCATAAAGGTAATTTCGATATACGGGACCCTCGACGGCCTTTCAACCCCAGAAAAGATCGAATCATCTAGATCCCTCTTGCCTCCTGACACCGTTTACGTCCCAATAGTTGGAGGGAACCACGCCCAGTTCGGATGGTACGGGCCCCAACCTGGTGACAACGATGCTGCCATAAGCCGTGAGAGCCAACAGCAGCAGGTATTGGACGCTACGTTGGAATTCTTCACACGCCTTGTCGGTTAACCGCCGGGCGCTCTCTTACAATCAAACAATATTCGACTTCCAAAGTTAGGATAGAACGTTCTTGACAATCCTTCACAATCTCCAAATACTTATTCCTATTAAAGCACCAGGTGTTGGCGAGCCCTTGTTTTTCAAATGGGTCTCTAAATTGGGTCCTCGTTGGCAGAGTATTAATACGAAAACATCCATTTTATCCATTTCTGCAGCCCGATACTGAGGGAGCATCTCCAGTGGCGTCTTGGGGTTTTCCAGGAGTGAAAGCTTCAAGAGGCTCTGGCTCAAACCCGCCGTATAACTGATGACTTGATTATGTCTGCCCCTAATTGCTAAAGCTGACGAATCCGCATACAGCCGAGAACAAGTTCATTCCAACAGCCCGAATCGACCAATAATCGTTCTGAGCCAAGATTAGGATCGATCCGCGCCGATCATCTCATTGCAACATCTTTCTTTGTCTGGAAAATGTTTTATTCTCAAAGCCCGAATTAAATAACAGAGGAGATCTCAATGGGCTACATGTGCGGATGCATAAACGGGCACACCTGGTGGTACTTCACCGATGCAACCCCATGTCCATACTGTGGCACCACTGAGAAGTACTGCACCGAATACGACCGGAAGGACTTGGTGAAGTACGAGTGCGACAAGAACCACAAGTTCTGGGCTGACTACAAGGTTACCGTGTGCCCGCTCTGCGGCAGCAAAAACTTCTCGAAGCGCGCATAAGCGCCTCTTATTTTTTTCTTTTATTTCTTTTATTTCAACGTTTAAATTTTGGTCATATTTATAAATACCAGAGTACATTCTGATGGCGGTGAGATGTATGGTGACCATATACAAGGACAGTGATGCAGACCTTTCGGTGCTTAAGGGCAAACGGATAGCAGTTCTTGGCTACGGCAGCCAGGGGAAGCACCAGGCCCTCAACCTGAGGGATAGCGGCCTGGATGTCATAATCGGCCTCAAGAAGGACAGCAGATCCTGGAAGTCTGCGGAGGAGGACGGCTTCAAGGTCTACGCTGTTTCTGAGGCGTCTGCGCTCGCGGACTTCATAATAATGCTGATACCTGACGTGAGGCAGCCAGAGGTCTACAGAAACGAGATCGCCCCCAACCTTAAGGAGGGTAAGATCCTCGGCGTCTCCCACGGGTTCAACATCCACTTCGGCCTGATCAGGCCCCCGGCGGATGTCGACGTGATAATGGTCGCGCCCAAGAGCCCTGGCGTGAGAGTCAGGGAGGAGTTCCTGAAGGGCTACGGGGTCCCCTCGATCGTTGCGGTCTACCAGGACCACTCCGGCAAGGCCTGGGCTGAGACCTTGGCTTGGGCGAAGGGGATCGGCTCCACAAGGCCCGGCGTAATAAAGACCACGTTCAAGGAGGAGACCGAGACGGACATCTTCGGGGAACAGTGCGTCTTGGTCGGCGGTCTGATGGAGCTCATAAAGACCGGGTTCGAGGTCCTAATAGAGAATGGCTACCAACCCGAGGTCGCGTATTTCGAGGTGTGCAACGAAGCCAAGCTGATAATGGACCTGATCTTCCAGGGCGGGATGGAGAAGATGCTCAGGGGTGTCAGCGACACCGCTAAGTACGGCGGACTCGTGTACGGCCCGAAGGTCATAGACGACGACACGAAGAGGAAGATGCAGTGGGTGCTCGACAACATCACGAGCGGGAACTTTGCGAAGGAATGGATGTCAAACCCTGCCGAGAGCATGCAGCGCCTGAGCAGCCTGATGGAGGAATCCTCGAGGCACCCGATTGAGAAGGTTGGGAAGGAAGTAAGGCGCCTCATGGGACAGGAGAAGTGAATATAACTCCTCCTTTCGCCTTTTTTCATAATTTTTCGAAAAAATAATATAGTTACCCAGATAAATTAATGTCTGGTCATTAATATGGGTAAACGTTTTCTACTGTTCTCTGTAATAGCGTTTTTAACTCTTTTAATCTTACTTCCTGCGGGCAATGTCCGTGCCGAGACGAATGTTGTGACAATCAACGCCACTGGTATAGACAGCGGGATAAGCGGCATAGTCATCAACTTTAACGGCAACAACGTCCTGGCTAACCAACTGCCGAGGACATTCAACGTTGCGAATGGGACGAACGCCGCCTATACTTGGCAGGAATACATCAATGTCAACTCGAGCCTGAGGTACGCCTTCATTAACGCCACAAAAACGGTTTTAACGACCACCTGCTTTCCAGCTATCCCCCCTGCTCTGCCGATCTGCTTGACCCTCCCCTTCACCTCCCCTATGAATGTCTCCGGCACCGTGCAGGTCACCACAAACATGACCCTGGCAGCCAACTACAAGGCCCAGTACAGTGTGCAGTTCTCCGCCCAATCGGGCGGCGTGATCAACGAGAAGTACCCGGGCGGGGCCGAGGCTCAGAAGAAGGTGCTCGAGGGCGAGGGGCACACCGTTGCAGCCTAAGACAAGGACAAAAACGCTCAGTACGTGGTACTCGACCTAGAGAGAAACCTGTATCTGCCGCAGTGACCTTTTAGACTGGCAAATCATGCCGTCAAGTCCCGAAATGTGAAGGCTGGACTTTCAGCCGATAGGGTTAAAAAAACTGGGACGCAAAGGGCGATCTTAAGAGGCTTTCAATATGGACCTCAACCAATGGCTCATACTCGGCCCCTCCGGTATGATCGTTGTCGGCATCTTCTCGATCATCTTCTGGAAGAAGAGGGAGGGCATCCCGCTGAGGCTCTTCTTGTTTGGCGGGCTCCTCTGGGCAGCCGCCATAATACCGAAGCTCGTCATGGACTATACGATCACTCAGCCACTCTACCTCTGGTGGACCTCTTCGCTCGGAGCCATGGGCGCACTCCTGGCGCTGGGGCTGTACATCGGTTTGAGGACAGGTTTCTTCGAGTGCGGCGCCACCTACGCGGGGTTCAGGGCGGCCGCAAGGAGGGGGTCAGGGACTGCGGGAAGCCAGCCTGGTGGCAGGGGGATTGCCTACGAGGGGGCGCTCGCAGTCGGCATCGGTTTCGGCGCATTCGAGGCGATAGTGATAGCATTCCCCTCGCTGGTCCAGATGGCTTCGATCTTCCTCGACCCGTCAACACTCGCCCCACTCCCGCCGGACCAGTTGCAGGTTGTCGTGGCACAGCTGAGCCAGCCGACCTGGGCTGCCGTTGCCGCGGTCTGGGAGCGGGTCTTTGCCATACTCGCACACGCATTCGCGACCGTCCTCACCTACCTTGCGGTCGTCAACCGGCGCCCTCTCCTCCTCGGGGGTGCGATCGCATACAAAACTGCGCTCGACGCCCCTATTCCGATCCTGCAGGCGACACTCTCGACCTCGCCGTACTATCTGCTGATAACCGAGGCATTTGTCGCAGTGGTGGGGCTGGTCGGTCTCCTGGGCATTCTCAACATCGATAAAATAGCGCCCGGGGGCGCAAGCGATATCGATATTAGTGGTGAACCTAAAGATCGGACTGATTGATATGCGCATGAGCGCCTCCCGCATCATAATCGTCCTTATCGTCGCCCTGGCTGCTGTTGGCGGCATTGCCTACTGGCTCTCGCTACCGTAGCCCGTGGACGAGGCATCGCTCAGGATCTACTCCGACCCGATGACCGAGAACCTTCTACTCGCGATCGAGAGCGGCAACTACACCGACTTCTCCAGGGACTTTGACAATTCCATGAAGAACGCGCTGGACCTGGCGGCCTTCCAGCAGCTGAGGACCCAGTTCGAGTCAAAGATCGGTCACTATGTGCCAGCCTCAAAGACGTTCATCAAAGGGGAGCGGACTGGAGAATTTATCATAGCCTACTACAGGGCGAACTATACAAATGAACCTGCAGGCGTGACGGTGAAGGTGGTATTCACATCCGAAAATGGCCCAGCCAAGATCACTGGCCTCTGGTTCAGCTCCCCCAAACTGGCGTCTTGATTAATCCTTGCAGGAGCAGGGCTTTATATCCTAGGAGAGAGCTTGCTATATCAGGTGTTTTTATTGCCTGAAAATTCAAGAAAGGTCGCTATATTTGCATTCAACGGTGAGCTTCCGTGCTTTGCCCACGCGCTACTGAACGCAATCGACATGAGATCCAAAGGCTACGATGTTAAGCTAGTAATCGAAGGCTGCGCCACCGCCCTTATCCCCCAACTAGCCGACCCGAAGACGCCCTTCTCCAACCTCTTCACGAAATTGAAGGAGGCGGGGATCATCGACTGCGTCTGCAAGGCATGCGCCACGCAGTCCGGTTCGATTAAGAGTGCTGAGGAACAAAAACTGCCCCTCTGCGATGAGATGAGCGGACACCCTGCCATGGAAAGGTACATCGCGATGGGTTATGAGATAGTCGTGATATGAATTCCACACCCCCGGGACTGTTCCCGCCTGCCCACCCCTGCTGAGGCTCCTAAAAAGGAAAGCATCAACATCCCTGCTTGCGGGCCACTCCTCTTAATCTGTTAGCACGGCTTAATCGTTAAAAGGGAAAGAACCGATAGTGGGGCTTATTTCAGAAGAACTTTTGCATGCTGCCGCCGCCTCCGAGTGCCGCCTCCATCATGCTAAAAATAAGACCAAATCCAGTGGGACCCAAATCGATTTATGCAATCGTGGCATTTTTTTACTTCTATGGATGACTTCGCTCTAGCCCTCACAATAGCCCTGGTAGGGATGTCCGTGACGATCCTCCTACTGGCAGCCCTTGCCAGCATATTCCACATCCTGGGCAGGTACGAGCAGAGGCGCCTACTCAGGTTAAAGGCAAGGGAGGTCGCAGCTCCCCCCACAGTGACGAACAGGTCGAACCTTGTTGCATCCGTACAGGCGCCTCCGGGAGCCGTGCTATCGGGGGAGGACGACGCATTCGTGGCAGCGGGCATTTACCTTTACCTGTGCAAGACGAGCCGAGAGCCGTCATCCAAGCCATCGTCAAAATCCATAGCCGAGGAGTGCAGGAAAGAGTGGAAGAGGAGTTCACGCCTTTTTTCAGTGGGGTTAAGGGAATGAAATTCGCAATAACCGTAAACGGTGTCAGGAAGGACGTGGAGGTTTCTCCTTCAGGAAACGGCATTCTGAAGGTCAAGGTGAACGGGAAAGAATACGATGTCTCTGTCGACGACTTGAACACGATCCAGGAGTACGCAACCAGTAATGTGGCGGCTACACCTAATGTGGCGGCTACACCCGAGGTTCAAACCAATGCAGCTTCGAACGATGCCCTACACTCGCCTACTCACCGTTCCGCTGTCGATGGGAATGGGGCGAGCCCCGCCAAACTTCTTGAAGCGGAGGCATCGCCGAAGCAGACAATCGAGGTAAAGTCCCCCCTTCCGGGTGTTGTCTCGAGTCTTGAGGTCGAGGAGGGCACGAGGGTAGGCAAGGGCGACACCCTTATGTACATTGAGTCTATGAAGATGCTCAACGATGTCGTATCCCCCGCAGAAGGGATCGTGAAGCGGGTAAGCAAGAAACCCGGCGACTCTGTGAACATAGGTGATCCCCTTATCATCATAGATGCGAACGGTGAGTGAGTTGCTCGGGGACATCATATCCCGAATCCTTGATTTTCTGGCGAGCAGTGGATACTACAACATCAGCCCCGGCAACATGCTGATGATCGGGGTCGCGTTTCTGCTGATGTACTTGGCGGTTAAGAAGGGATATGAGCCTCTCCTCCTTCTCCCGATCGGTTTCGGGGCCCTCCTCGCAAACCTTCCGATGAGCGGAATAACTGGTCCAGGCGGCTTCCTCTTTTACATTTATGAGTATCTCTTGGCGACAGGGATAATCCCGATCCTCATCTTCATAGGCATAGGTGCGATGACCGACTTCGGTCCTCTCATCTCAAGTCCAAAGTCCTTCATACTGGGTGCCGCAGCACAGATAGGCATATTCCTTGCCCTCCTCCTTTCGGTTGTACTTGGTTTCGGCATAAACGAAGCTGGTGCCATAGCAATAATAGGTGGGGCAGACGGACCGACCGCCATATATACGGCCTCAAGGCTAGCGCCTCAACTCCTCGGACCGATCGCTGTTGCTGCATACTCTTACATGTCTCTGGTACCGATAATCCAGCCGCCGGTGATCAGGCTGCTTACCACGAGAAAGGAGAGGGCGGTTAGAATGCCCCCGATGCTGAGGGAGGTATCGAAGAGGGAGAAGATCCTCTTCCCGGTAATCACCACCGTTGTTGCATGCCTGCTGGTCCCTACTGCTGCGCCGCTCATAGGGGCGCTGATGGTCGGAAACCTGCTCAGGGAGTCTGGGGTGACCGAACGCCTCTCGAGGGCAGCCCAGAATGAGCTGATAAACATTTCAACGATCCTCTTGGGGCTCGGCGTGGGTGGAACCATGGGTGCTGAGGCCTTCCTCGGCTACGGCACTGTCCTGATAATAGGCATAGGCGCATTTGCGTTTGCCACGGCTACTGCTGGAGGGGTCCTCTTCGGCAAGCTCTTTTATATCCTTACTGGCGGTAAGTACAATCCAATGATCGGGGCTGCGGGAGTCTCGGCGGTGCCCATGTCGGCTAGGGTGGTTCAGCGTATGGCCTCGAAGGAAGATCCCGAGAATTTTCTCCTTATGCATGCGATGGGTCCGAATGTTGCGGGAGTCATAGGCTCTGCGATCGTCGCGGGGATTATAATCTCTTTTGCGTGACCTCACATAGGTCCCCCTCCTATGGCGTCGGTTTCACTCCCGACCGAGAGGGGGTCATTTTTCGATGAAATCACAATGAAAGAGTAATTAGGCGCTTCATAAACAGTGATTATGTAAGTAAGTGCTAGACCAAGGAGCTGCCTTTGATGCCCTCAAAACTGGAGGTCACACTCGCCCTCTCTGACGAGATACTGATCATTGCACTCGCCGCCGCAGCCGTCATAGTGGCCCTCTCTGCGCTGGGCATACTTGATGTCGTCTCAGCGGCAATAATCGGGATATTCCTGGCTGTTTTCTTTGGGATCGTCTTCATAAAGGTATGGCAGGCGCAGGTAAAGAGACCTGCTGTGGGCGCTGAGTCGCTGATCGGGAGGCGGGGGATCGCCGTCTCAGACCTCGATCCGGAGGGGACGATCTTCGTCGAGGGCGCTTATTGGACCGCAAGGGCTCCCTACCTCATCAGAAAGGGCGAAGAGGTCGAGGTCATTGGGCACGAAGGGCTTGTGCTCAGTGTGAGGGGTAAAGGCGAAAAGGGCTAGTGCTATGGATGAAAAAAAGGGAGGGGGGCGTTCGACTAGCGCCGATTAGCGCTGCGCCGAGATCCCCCGCAGGCAGGTTCTGCGCTCAGGAGTCAAAGCCTTAGGGAGCGGGAATCCCCAGCTTTGATCAAGGCCTGGAGGCTGCCCTCTCGCTGCTTACAACGTCCTGTGTCATCCTCGCACTCCAAGAACTCCTTCGGGTCGTCCTAACGCGGCGGGAATCACCTGGAATCGATAACGCCGAGTGAAAAGCAAGGGAGCATTCCACTTCGATGGGGCCGTCTGGATCAGAAGCGCCAGTAGTCCCTGTCCTCGTCGTAGGTCGGCCTCTCCATAAGCTCTAGCGGGTAAGGCTCAAGGAAGCTCTGGCTCAGGAGGTAGTCCACCCCGAACCTTATCGCGTAAGACCTGACTAGGTTCAGGCATACCAGGAGCGGCACCAATCCTCTCCTGTAGTTCTCCACAGACTCGGCGAAGAATGCCCTCTCCTCCTTGGTCAGCCTGTCGGAGAAGTAGCCCAGCATGTGACTCAGGACATTCACGACCCTGCCCCTCCTGGGAGGCCTGAGGAGCACATTCTCTATACCGGTCCGGTAGAGCTTGAAGGCGTCTGCAATGCCCGTTGCCTTCTGTTTTGCTACTATCCTCCCCAGTTCCATGGCACCAGCCTGGCTGTACGCCATCAGCAGGAACTTGTTTTCCGAGTGGAACTTGACCAGATCTGCAGTCTTGCCCCCCTCCTCCGCATGCCTGAAGCCGGCGAGTGCAAAGAGCTTCGTCAGGAAGTGCTCCCTTATAAGCGGGTTTGCCAGCCTCTCCTCGTCCTCTACGGCGAGTTTAGAGAACCTCTCGTACACCGCACCCCCGAAGAAGCCCCTTCCCTTCTCCTTCACGTATGGGCTCCCCATACCTGCATAGATCTTCACATTCTTCAGCCCGCAGGAGGGCGAGCTTCCCTTCAGTATGAAGCCGTCTACCCCTTTCAGGGACGAGAGGAACGCATCGCAGAAGCCGCGCATCTCCCCGGTCAGGTCGCGGTCTTTCGCGGGCTGGATCAGCCGCAGCGTTCCCGCTCCGAGATCGTAGACAACCCTGATAGGGTCCCTGGGGACCCCGAGCCCGATCTCGACCTCCGGACACACGGGTGTGAACTCGACGTAGTTTTGGAGGAGCTTCACAAAGTCATTCGAGATGATCTGGGCGTTCCACCTGCAGTGATCGAACCCGAGGCACTTACTAACCACCAGTTTAGGTCTCGGAAAGCTTTTAATCTGGGCACCCCCGGGCGCTGTGCTCAGGGTGCGTATACTATGATCCAAACATAAAATAAGCTTTCTGTTTCAGGATAAATGCTTCCGGCTCATCTATATACAATGAAATCTTTTCCCTTCTACTTCTCTTTCTTTTTACCCATGCCTAAAACGCCCGGGGCGCTCTTCGTTTACGAACCGGTAAAGTGCCAGGCTGCAAACATAAATGCGATAACCGTGGAGGAGTTGGTTCGCCTCCCCCGCTGGTGAAGTAGCCTCTTTGATGGGATAGGTCGGAGTTGTTGTGCGTCCATAAAATGTTAATGTTTAATCCACTCCGAAAATAGGCCTTGCTGCTTTGTTTGCGCCATTCGACGTAACCACAAGCTGGGTGGTTATTTTGAAGCTTCATACATTGAAAAGTGAGGCGAGAGTTATGCCCCCTCAGGATGGTCGATGGTCGGTAGTCGGTATAATTCCAGTCTTAAACGCTGAACCCGTTTGTAGAATATTCTACAAGGTGACGACCATCGGCATCGCCGTCACCATGACGGTCTCCGTAAGATCTTACCCAAAGGAATGCCCATGCCAAATTTTAGAATCATTACGCAACCACAAATCACAAAGATGATCAGAATTCGCAGGGATTAAAAATGAAGTTTTGTGTTACGATCCCTGGGGTGGCGGTCACGTCCCTTCATGTCCTCGGGCTGTTACCGTACTCCTCGTAGCTGACGATCTCGCCAATCTTCTTCTTGTTCCTCAGGACCGAGGTAATCGCCCCGGTGACGTTGAACCCCTCCCTCGGGTACCCCACTGCTAGTAGCGATACCACTTCGTACCTCTCGGGTATCTTGAGGACCCCCTTTACCCTGGCCTCGTCGAAGCTGCCCACCCAGCACGTGCCGAGCCCTTCTCCAGTTGCGGCGATGACCATTGTCTGGAGGGCTATCGCGGTGTCGACCTTGTACCACTTCGGCGAAGCCTCCCTGTCCCCGCAACCAACTATAACCAGGGGAGCCTCCTTGAGCATTCCCCCGAACTTGCCGTGCGCCAGCTCTTTCCTCTTCTCAGGGTCGGTGACCACTACGAAGTGCCAGGGCTGCCTGTTCATCGCCGAGGGTGAGAGACGGCCCGCCTCAAGTATCCTGTTGACCTTCTCCTGCGGGATAGGGTCAGGCAGGTAAGACCTGACGGACCTCCTCTTGAGGATAGCCTCGAAGACTTCCATATCCATCAATAAGAGCTCTCGGAGGAATAATAAAAGCCCTGTGGAGCGGCTTACCTGCTCGGTCGAGCTTCCAGAGGGCTTTGATTTCCCTGAGTGGAGCCGGATTCCTCCAGGGGGGTCTGCAGATCAGTGTTAAAGCCCCGCAGGGACAGTCGACTTTATCAATAGCGCTGCCTACTTGGTATCGGAGTTAACAATAATGCCAGAATCTACAGGGCACTGGAAGAAGAAGTTTGACAGGAAGAGGAAGATTACGGGCGGCGCCTTCAAGAAGCCGCGCAGGAAGACGATGACTTGGATAGTGGCCAAGAAGTAGCCACACAGGCAAGCCGGCGCAGTTTTCTGCCTTACCATCTACTATTATTTTTGAACGTGCTGCTCTGCCGCATGACATCTGCCCTCAATGACACATTGAGGCTTTGGTATTATAGGGGCTAATATCATTCGCAGACGCGGGTCTGAACTAACGAACGAACTAACAAACGAATCGACGGTTCCATACGACGGTTTCCCAATCATCCCGCCAGGATTGCGTCCGCCGCCTCCTGCGCCCATCTCTTTATCTTCTCCATCTCGCCTTCCCTGAGCTCCCAGACGTTCTTTCCCTTGCCCTGGACGTAGGCGACCAGGTGCGGCTTGAATATGGCGACCCCGAGTCCGGCGAGCCTCTTCTCGATCCCCTTGGCGG
>Ga0067045_1027372_pt1 | contig 204272 bp, 178 predicted proteins | sample TerdegcTABiofilm_FD_59184 | JGI IMG/M metagenome (GOLD analysis project Ga0067045, IMG submission 59184) | Combined Assembly of (Gp0054472, Gp0054536) Wastewater bioreactor microbial communities from Singapore -Terephthalate degrading...
TTCCAAACTTCTGGCCCGCCGATGGAAGCGAGGATATGGCTGTACCAGAGCATGGATGTCCACGCGTTCACACCGCCTGTCATCTGGGAAGTTGGGACGATTCCCGCGGCTTTCAGTTTGTCGCAAGCGGCCCAGAAATCGTTAAAGTTCTTGGGGAACTCAGTGATCCCCGCTTTCTTGAACAACTCGGTGTTGTACCAGATGGGAGTGATCCCGATTTCGTAAGGGACGGTCTTGGTTCTACCCTTTTTGGTGCTGGCTTGGATGTAACCATCTTGGAAGTCCTTGGCCCAGTCACCCTTCAGTTCTTCGGTAAAGTCCATCAGGACCTCCCCCTCATAGTACTGAAAGGTAGTAGGATCCGGGTTGAAGATGAAAATGTCCGGTACCGCACCTGCCGCTAAACTGGCATTGATCTTGGTGCGATACGGGTCGGGAGAAGGATTTTCTTCCACCAGGATCTTGATTTTTCCCGTGTTCTCGGCGTTGAACTTTTGGATCAGTTCCCCTACGGGTCCCGCCTTCGAGTCCTGGGCTACCCAGAAGCTGGGAAAGTTCAGGACGATTTCTTTCTCCTTTGCCCCGCCGGCAAAGAGAGCCCCCGCCGCTGCCAAAAAGAGGGTAGCGGCCAGCAGTAACGTGGTACTTCGCTTCATGATAACCTCCTGATTCTTGTGGAATCTTTTTGAACAGATTTGTTTACTATCTAAAAGAAAGTATATCATAAAGGTTCAAGAGCTGTCAAAGAGAAATTTCTAGGCAAGAAAACAATCCACCTTTCATGAAATCACTAAGGCACGTGAAGGGTTAAGGACAGTCTCTTCTTAGTATTAATTGCCTGCTCAGCTAAAAGACAAAGGCGCACCAGTTCCCGCTCCTCTTCCGGCGGGTAGAGGGAAACGCCTTGCTCGATCCCGTCCAGGGCAAGTTCCAGGTACCGCCGGATTTCGAAAAGTTCCCCTGATTTTTCCTTCAACGGTATCGGTGAGGCGGCTGTCTCACCCCGAATCTGAGTGGTTAGGGAAAACTCGGGAGCGTCTGTACGGTCCATGGCCCCAGACCAGAGGGACCGAACGGAACCTTCGGTTCCTGTTATCTCCACCACCTGGTGGTGTTGGAAGCCGGAGAGGGTCTGGGAAACCACACAGTACCCCCCATGGGCATACTCAAACACGGCGGTGAAATCCCGGACCAGTCCCTCGGGAGACAAGGTACCCCAACCGCTTACAGCCGTAGGCTTCCCCGCCTCCTGAAAGTACCAGAGCATCAGGTCAATGAAATGGATCGGTTCCTCCAGTACCCAGGAGCCAACCTGCTCCTTCCGGTACCTCCACCCCTCGGAGCCTTTACGGTAGGGGAAGCGGAACAGATTAAATAGACCGTACCGCGGCGTTCCAATCTTGCCCGCTTGGATCAGGTCTCGGATCCCCTTCCACTGTTCGGAGCACCGCAGTTCGTGCACAAGACTTACGACCCTGCCACTTTTACCCGCTGCCTCTAAGAGGTAATCGCACTCCTCCACGGTCCCCGCCATGGGTTTTTCCAGAATCACATGTTTCCCCGCTTGCAGGGCTTTCACGGCTAAAGGCACGTGCAGGTAAGTGGGTAGAACGATGTCCACCACCTCGATATCCCGGCGATTCAAGACATCGTCAAAATTGGTACAAGTGTCCACGCCGGGGAAGTCGGAAGCGGCCCGGGACGCCGATTCTACCGACCGCGTCACGATAGCCATAAGGGTATGGCGTGAATAGCTCGCGATACAAGAAGCGTGGATCTTTCCCCATCCCCCGTACCCTAAAACAGCCACCCGCATATTTACCTACCGAAAATCAGCCGAGGCAGGAACAGGGAGATTTCTGGAAAAAACACCAGGAGGAGCAGGACGAGGGTGTAGGTCAATATGTAAGGCAAGGAAGCCTTGGAAACTTCCTCCAGGCTAACGTTGGCGATCTTCATGGCCACGAACAGGTTAGCCCCGAAGGGAGGGGTAAGGAAGCCGATCTCAGCGCACACTACGAACAGTACCCCGAAATGGATAGGGTCCACCCCAAGGCGGGTCACGATGGGAAGAAAAATGGGAGTGAGGACGATGATCTGGGAGAAGGTCTCCGCCCAGGTCCCCACGAAAATCATGAAGGCCATGATGATAAGGAGAATCACGTGGGGATCGTCCGATAGCGTGCCGATGGCTTCCCCCAAGGCCTGGGGAATCCCTTGGATGGTGAGAAGGCGAGCGAACACGAACCCCATCGCCACCAGAATGATGAGAGTCCCCGTGAGTTTCAGGGTGTTGGCCAACGCCTCGTAGAGGTCTTTCAGTTTCATCGTTTTGGTAATGAAGAACCCCACGATGATGGAATAGAAGATCGTAACCTCCGCCGCTTCGATGGGGGTAAAGAGGCCCGCGTAGATGCCTCCCAAGAGCATCAGAATAGCGATGAGGGCCCACTTGGCGTCCCAAATAGCCTTTAAGGCCTGGAAGAGTGTCATGGGTTGATACACCCGTTCTTCCTGGTGCCCTCCGGTGGTGAACTGGGGGAAAAAACGAAGAAGAATGACGGAAGTAACGGAAAGGGCGAAAGCCATGAGGATGCCGGGTATCACACCAGCCGCGAAGAGGGCGGCGATGGACTGGTTAGCGATGATCCCGTACATGAGGAATGGATTGCTGGGAGGGATCAAGATCCCCAGAGCTCCACCGCTAGCGCTTACTGCGCCGGCGAACCTCGGCGTATGCTTGGCCCGGATCATGGCCGGAATCATGATTCCCCCGATGGTGGCGACCGTGGCGGGCCCCGATCCGGAGACGGCCGCGAAGATGGCGCAACTCACGATGGTGATGACGGCGAGACCGGAACGGAAAGAGGCCATGAACCGGCGAACCATGGTTACCAGGGCTTCGGTGATTCCCGCTTTGTCGAACAAACTCCCCACCAACAGGAAGCCTGTGACGCTAATCAGAGCGTATTGGTCTACCCCGGAATAAAGGGTCCGGATCATGAGGTCCAAGGGGATGCCATCGTGCAGGAAATAGATGAGGGAGGTAAGTCCTAAACACACATAGATGGGAAGGCCGGTTGCCAGCAAGGCCAGAAGGATAAACGCGATCATCATGGTCCAGTACCCCGTGCTCTTTTGAGACACTTCGCAACAAAGGTCTGAAGAAGCCGGAAGGTGAGGAGGATGAACCCACCCGGTATGATCATGAACACGTAGTGGAGGGGGATCATCAGCACGGCGGTTTCTCCTAACGTCTGCCGCATGCGTATGTACGTGTCGAGGGAGAGGTAGATGATAACTCCGTTGAAACCGATCCAGATCAAGTCAGCTAGAGCATCCAACAGGCGCTTGTACACGGAAGGGAGTAGCTGGAGAAGGAAAGTGACCCGGATGTGATCATTGTACCGGATCCCATAACTCGCCCCGACGTACACCACGAACACGTACAGGATTCGGGAAAGTTCCTCCTGCCAGGGGATGCCGCTTTTAAACAGTACCCGCATGACAACGCCGATGAAGATAAGGGTCATAGTCACTGCCAAGCTCACGATACCTACCACTTCCTCGAACCGTTCATTTAGAAATTTAAGGATCTTGTGCACGCGTACCTCCCCTTGGGTGTTACTGGTAGTAACCATGGGTAATCGGCGATAAAAAAGGGACTTCCCCTGCGAGGGGGGAGTCCCTACGCTCCCGTCCCCCTATTTACTGGCCGCCGCAAAGATCCCTTCCACCGTCTGCTTGCCCAACTGCACGTCACCTTCCCCGATCAGCTTAAAGAATTCTGGCCATGCAGTTCGGGCTTTTTCCGCCCACACCGTGTAATCCTTAGGTCTACCCAGGAACTGGACACCTTTTTTCTTGGAGATCTCCCTCGCCTCTTCGAGGATCTTACCAGAACGGGAGTCAACCACAGGTTTAGTATCCTGAATCGCCTTTTCCACGGCAGCTTTCAGATCCTGAGGCAGTTTCTGGTATACTACTTCACTCATCACTGCCACAGAAACCTGTAATATATGGTCATTGTCAGTGATGAACTTAACCACCTCGTTCATCTTGGCCGAGATCAGTACCGAATCATCCACTTCTATGGCATCGATCACGCCAAGCTGCAGGGCATTGAATACTTCCGACCACTCCACGGGGGTAGGTTTGATGCCCCAAGCTTCCGCCATTTTAATCATCACAGGGCTAGGAGGTACTCGGAATTTCATTTTTTGAAGGTCAGATAGTTGATGCACGGGCTTCGTGGACATCACATGCCGGTAACCCGAATCCCACAGAGTTAGCAGGCGGAGTTTCGATCGGGTCACCAGATAGTCGTTGATGTCCTTCCACAGAGTGTCCCGGGCTTTCCGAAACTTCATGTTATCTTCGAACATGTAAGGCAGAATAAAGGCGTTTAGTCGTGGTGCATACTGGGTAATTAGGTTCAGGCTAGTCACGTGAATATCCTGAGCGCCCGAAACGGTGTTATCCGCCATCTCGCTGTCTTTTCCGAGCTGACCCGAGGGGAAGATCTGGACTTGGATCCTACCATTGGAGTGTTTTTCTATCATCTCCTTGAACACGAGAGCTGTAACATGCAGGGCGGAGTTTTCCGCTGGAGCATTGGCGTGTCCCGCTCGGAGCCGAAACTCTGGCGCAGCTTTAGTGCCCGCTTTCGGGTCTTCCTTTTTACCGCTCCCGTACAGGGGTAACAAGACTATAGGCAACAACGCGCAAACGATGCCGTACATCATCCATCGTTTCATATGTACCTCCCATCAGGAATATATTTTCTAACTGTAAAAAATTGTAAATGAGACCCTAGAATCTGTCAATCAAATTTTCTTTATTCTCTCGATCGAATTACTTGCAAAAAGAAAGTAACAAATGATATGATGAATCGAGGTTAAGGATAGTAAATGAACTCTCACCCGAGGTGAACAAAATGAAACCACGGTTCGGGGCCCAAACAATTGTCTGGGGTGAAAGGATAAAAGATAATTACGAGAGTATCCTAGAGTTCCTTTCTTCGGAAGGGTATGAAGCGGTGGAAACGGGAATCCGGCATTTTTACCCTGATCGAATAAGCTACTATGAAGAACTGTTCCGTCGCTATCGAATCACGCCCTTAGCTGTCCACATTGGCGGAAAGTTCTGGGAACCGAACCAAGCGGAGGAGGAGCGGAAGAAGTTCGACCTATCCATACGTTTCGCCCAGAAAGTCGGGTTTCAGTACTTGGTGGTCTCCGGAAACCCCTTAGAAACCCCGCGAACCATGGAACAAGCGTCAGCGTTCTATGGGGCAATGGGGGAAGAGTGTCGGGTACAAGGGATCCGGTTCGCCTACCATAACCACAACTGGGAGTTGAAGAACGGAGCGGAAATCTATCGCGTTCTGCTCAAGCGGACAAAAGCCGTGGATGTCTCTTTTGTACTGGATATCGCCTGGGCTTCCCTCGCGGGAATACCGCTAGCCGAGTTCTTCGAGCTTACGGCGGAAAGGGTGGCTTATGTACACATAAAGGACGCGCGGGGCCAAGAGGGCAACCACGAGTTCTGCGAGCTAGGCACAGGAGAACTTCCCCTTGGAGAAGTACGCAAACTAATCCGTGAATACAATATACCTTGGGTGGTGGTTGAACAGGATACTACCCGTTTCGAGCCCAAGGAAAGCATGCGTAGGAACCTAACTTACCTGAAAAAGCTCTTTCAAGCTTAATGCATGGGGGAGGCACCATGAAGGTACTGATAGCGGGGGCCGGGGCCATGGCACGGAAACACATCCTCGCCTACCGGAAAGTGGAGGACGTGGAGGTGCGCGCAATTGTGAATCGGGGTCTTGATAGGGCTAAATCCTTACAGGAAGAGTTCCGAGTTCCCACGATATACCAGAACTTGGAAGTGGCAATCCAGGAAGAGCATCCAGACATTCTTTCCGTGTGCCTCCCCACGAACCTTCACCCTTCCACTTCTATTTTAGCCCTGCGAAAAGGTATACACGTACTTTGCGAAAAACCCATCGCCCTTACCCTGGAAGAGGGTCGGGAAATGATTCGAGTGGCTGAACGGGAGAATAGGAAACTTTCCTTCGTGTTCAACCGGCGGTTTAACGCTGTGTGGGATGAAGTGCAAAACCGGTTACCTCGAATAGAATCGCCCCTAGTATATAACGTGCAAGAATTCCGTTCCGTGCGGCCCAAATTGGCCATGCATTCCCGTTCTATGAACGGGGGACCGGTTCTAGACTGTACGGTGCATGATTTGGATATGCTTCTTCATCTGTTCGGCAGGGTAAAGTCAGTATACGCTAAAGGAACGGTGTTCGGGTTTAACAAACCCTCCCTGTCTTCCATTCAGGATTTCGCCGTAGATACCGCCCATTTGATTGTGGAGTTTGAAAACGGGTACTGGGCGTGCCTTCTGTACGCATGGGGCTTCCCCGAAGGATCCTCCTATTGGCAGTACCGGGAGTTTTTGGGGCCAAACGGGATTCTCCGCTTGATGGGAGAGTTCGGTGAAGAGATTCAACAGTACCAGCCAGGAGGGATCATGGAGACGGTCCGGGGACTCCCGGAAAACGGACACGAGCGAATTGTTCGGTTATTCGTGGACGCGGTGCGGGGGAAGGGTGAAGTTCCGGTAACGGGGGAAGAGGCGCTGGAGGCTTCCCGTGTCGCCCTGGCAGCCCTACGCTCCATCGAATCAGGCGAAAAGGAAAAAATATGAATAATTTGAACGGGGGGTTCCATACTGGAGCGTTCTACACTATCTACTTATCCTTCTGGTGGACGAGGAATTGGGCTGCCGCTCAAGGAGTTCAGAATCTAGAATGTGGTTTTGTGGATGGAGCGTGCAGAAGCACTGGGTATGGGTCTTTTCCTCAATTAGCCTCATGGGAGAACCCCAAAATGGAGGAATCCATCGGATGCTTCCGTTCCCTTCTAGATACCCTTGGCAACCCCTACGATTTGGGTTTTCTTGCAGGTAAGGATACGCCGGCATGAGCAAAGCATACCGGAAAGGGTTTTCCCTGATCTTCCATAACGAAACGAACGCTACCGAGATTCTACCGCTCATCGCGAAAGCGGGTTTCGAAGGAGTGGAACCTACGTTCAATGAGGATGCCTACCCTTCACCCCAAAAGTATTTAAGGCAAGCCGCTCGATTAAAAGAGCTCTGTTCTGGCTTAGGACTGATGGTTCTGGGCATGCGAGCCGGGAGGAAACCCTGGGATACCATTCCCTCTCCGGACCCCGTTAAACGGCGGGAGGCGTTGGAACACACGAAGCGGGCCCTGGAATGCATGGTTATGATGGGAGGAGATGTCCTCCTGGTCGTGCCAGGCAGTATTAGTTCAGAGATTCCCTACGAGGAACACTGGAGACGGGTAGTAGAGTATGGACAACAGGCAGGGGAACTTGCCGCCTCCCTGGGAGTACGGATTGGGCTGGAAAACGTGGAGGCTCGGTTTCCTCTATCGGTCAAAGAGTGGAATGAATTGTTGCGGGAGATCGGGGATCCTTCGGTGATGATGTACCTTGATGTGGGGAACGTGGCCTGGCTGGGATTGGGCTTTCCGGACCAGTGGATTAGGGCCCTCGGAGACTTGATTTGTAGAATTCATTTCAAGGACGCCCTTTGGGGGAAGGAACTACGGAACCTGCTGGAGGGAGAAATCCCTTGGAAACACGTGATGAAAGCCCTGCGAGAATCGGATTATCAGGGTTGGATCAGCGTGGAACCAGAATGGTATAAGATCGCTCCCGAACGCTTGGCTGAACGGCTTTCGAAAGATTTGGATGCGATTTTTTCTCTTACCTAAACACACGCGAATATAGAGGAGCAAAGCGTATGAAGGAACGTATAGTTTCACTCGCCACCGCGTTGATCGATCAACGGAAGGCGCGACCCATCGTGCTTCCTTATGCGAATGCGCCGGGGTACTGGTTTGGAGGGGGAAACCTGGTGGAGGACGCGGAAGGAATCATTTATTTAGTGGGAAGGTATCGAAATGCGGGTGATTCCCGTACCGGTCTTTCCAAGGGTGAGCGAGGGCTAGAATTGGCCGTCTTTCGATCCACAGATCAAGGGGAGAGTTTCCAGAAGATCCTTTCCTTTTCTAAACGGGATCTGGATCTACCTGGCAAGCGGGTGATCTCCATCGAGGGGGCTTCCCTCTGTTTGCGGGAGGGAAGGGTAGAACTGTACGTTTCTACGGAAAAGGATGGGGTCGGATACCCTATCGGATTCGAAGAGTATCAAAAGTCGGGTACCGGGATATGGTCCATTGATCGGATTACTTCCTCTACGGTGGAAGGGCTGAAAGGAGGTCAGATAGAATCCTTTTTTTTCTCTACCGATCCCGCTCGGTTGCATGTGAAAGATCCTACGGTGGCCCATTTATCATCTGGCCGGGAAATCCTGTTATTCTGTACCCATCCGTATACGTGGGCCTCCTCCACTTCCGCCTTTATGGTACGAGAACCTCATGCCAAGGATTTCGGTACACCCGTATTCGATTTCTTCCCCCGTGGCCCAGCGTGGGACGTGGCAGTCACCCGTGTAACAGATATCTTGAACCTTCCTCCGGGAACTGGTTCCTTAACCGATACAGTGAACCTGGTGTTTTATGATGGAGCAGAGTGTCTTAGGCCTCATGAACAGAGCGCTCAAGGGGTACAACGGCCTAGAGGGTACAGTTGTGAAGAAATAGGGGGGCTTGGTTGGTTTCCGGGTGAAGAGATCCGTCAGGTGGAACGGATCAGCCTTCATCGACCCTTTTTCCTTTCCCCGTATGGGACAGGATCAAGCCGGTATATCCATACCCTTAGGTGCAAAGGTGGCTTACTGGCCACCTGGCAACAATCTAGTCCTTCAGGTTCCCAGCCGTTGGTGATGCACCAGCTTTCATGGGATGAAACGCACAAGTTGCTCTCTTAAACTTTAAGTAGAAATAATTGCATGATAGAGTTCCTAATCGATAGTTCGATTTTTTTTCTGGCAGGCTTTGTTCAGGGTCTTACTGGTTTTGCTTTTGCCCTGTTAGCCGTACCGCTCCTGTCTTTGTTCGGATCCATCCGGGCGGCAGTAGGCCTAATGGCTACGGTAGGGTTCATCATCATCCTCTATAGTTGCTATCTTCACCGGAAAGAAGTGGATGTTCAGAAGATCCTCCCCCTTTCCCTTGTGGCCGTCGCCTGTATCCCCTTGGGTGCACTATTCCTGGTACATGCACCAGAGAGGATTGCTACTATCACATTAGGAATGGTAGTGATTGTTTTGGCTTTAAGTTCTATTAGGATGGGAGAAAAGCGCCTAAAGGTATTACAACCACGCTGGATAGGATACATGTTCTCTGCTATTTCCGGCTTGCTAGGAGGAGCATTCTCGGCTCCCGGCCCCATCGTAGTAGCGTATCTCAATGCCACAGAACCTTCACCCAGAAAGGCAAAGTCCAACACCCAACTGTTTTTCACTTTTACCAGCTTGGGGCTATTCCTGACCCATCTGTTGGGGGGGATCGTTACTCTCTCTGTGATCGTAAAAGCCCTTCCATTAATTCCTTTATCAATGGCGGGTACCCATCTGGGGGTAATACTTTCGAACCGGCTTCCGACCAAGCTTCTGCGAATCATCATTGATGGTGCATTGACTCTTCTCGGGGTGTATTTAGTTATCAGCCCGCTATGGGACTAATACCCATACCTTCCCCACCAGCTTCGCAGTACCGACTATCCTTTGAAGAAGGCATCAAATACGAGGTCAGTAGCGGCTTTGGCTGCAATTGTCGGTTTGTAATGGGAGGGAATCAATTGAAAGTTTCGGGCGAATAGCGCGCATAGCTTCTTTGACAACAGGGAAACAATATAATCTGAAAAGGTTTGTGAGCGTGAAATAATGAGCACCGCGTCGGGAGAAAACACATGGACCAAGCTCTGGATGGCTCGACAAAGGAACCCGCTTTTTTCTTCTAGGATTTTCAATACTCCAGGATTTTGTCGTTGAATAAGAGTTTCGATTTCCGAAAGGGTTCGGATGGAGACTACCTTCTGCAAGTCTGAGAGGAAGGCGTCCTCGGAGATGTAAGTTTCCAGACAGCCTTTTTGCCCACAGTAACAAAGGGGCCCTTTTGGATCTATTCCTAAATGCCCTATTTCTAGGGCAGTGCGATAGTTGTTGGCAAAAACGCCTCCATTCTGAACAAAGGCCCCTCCTACCCCCGCTCGGATAAGGATGGCAAGGAATGACGGGATTCCCTTAGCTTTCCCATATCGGTATTCACTCAGAGCAATTACTGAGGTATTATTATGCACGTGTACAGGAATCTGAAAGGTCTTTTCCAGCCGTTCTCGAATGGGGAAATCAATCATCCCCGGGATTCTGGGATACGTGACGATGGATCCTTTTTCAATGTCTACTTTACCCGGTAGACCAATTCCAATCCCTAGAATTTTCTCTTTCGATAGAGCGTTTTCTTGAAGGGCGGATTGAATCATTCCCTCAATAATCTGTAACGACCCCTCGGCTTGAATATCCTTAGGAAACTCTTGAGTGGAGGAATACCGAATTTCTCCCTGAAAGTCTACTACCACAAGGGTAGGAGTACGAGTCCAATCGATTCCGATCAGGGAGTACGCGCCTGGGTTTATTTGGTAGGCTACAGGTTTGCGTCCCTTTTTGCCCGGAGTAGGAGTGAGGTTGGTCTGGTCTGTGGGGACCGGTAGAATGTACCCATTTCTCTCTAACATGCTGAAGATTCGGAACACAGTAGGGGGTTTCAATCCTGTACGGATAGCCACTTCAGATTGGGATATCTGTCTCTCCTGGTGGATCATCTGGAGTACAAGCTTCTCGTTCCGTTCCCGTATGTCGGTGCTTCTTAAAGGTTCAGAATTCATACCACTATGCCCCCGCAGTATACTCCAAAAAAAATGGAAAGATAAAGACTATTTTTTTTAAGTATGGACTCGATACATAAAAATTGCAACTATACTTATTTACAGAAATAAATATAAAGTGTACACTGTGGGTTGTAAAGTTGCATCCAGGAGGTAGACATGGATCAAGAGATAAAACCTGGGAAAAAGTTTTCCCTTCACCAGGAATGTCCGTTTGTGCTGAAAGAATTATTTAATCAGAAGGATTCTAACCTCGAATATTTGAGTCTATCCCACATCCAGATGTGTTCAGGGCAATCCCCCTGTTTAGCTTTTCCCCAAGAAGAAACATTACTCTTTCTATTGGAAGGAAGTGGCGGTGTGCAAGTAGAGAATCAGAACTATCCCATGGAAAAGTACGATGTACTGTACATACCTGTCGGAACTCCCTTCCGGATTAGCACAGAATTGACTTTAACTGCCTATGCGTACCGTGCATTGGGTGTAGAGAAGTTCCCTGTGCAGTACGCGGCTTGGAAAGAGATCAGTCGGAACCCTAACCGGATTCGTACATTGAATCGGAAAAATGTGTACCTAATGTTCGATGTAACGGAACTAGCGAACAAGCTAGTAGCGGGATACACTATGTATGAATCATACACTCGAGCATGGCCCCCCCATAACCATACGGATCAGGAGGAGGTATATTCTTTCATCGAGGGAAGAGGTGCTATGTCCGTGTATCCGGATGATGAGCATCAGACTTTCGTTACTTTGGTAGAAACGGGGGATAGCATTACCATTCCTTTCCTTAACTATCATCCTGTGTTCAGCCAGGAAGAGCCCCTCACCTTTATCTGGTGTATAGCAGGTGCTCGCTACTGGGTAGGAGATAAAAACAAAGATTTCATGACAGGGAAAGTAAATAAACTTACTACATGATCCTGATGGTAAGACTACTACCCCGGAGCCGATTCGAACGGCCGACCTAGCGCTTAGGAGGCGCTCGCTCTATCCTACTGAGCTACCAGGGCAGGGGATTTTATCCAGCATACTATCAGGAGGCAGTGCGCCTGTCAACCTTGGCCAAAGGGAACCTTCCTAGGGGTTCAGCTCTACATGACGGAACTGTTCAGCGTACACGATCCATTCGCAGATATTGGTCATGTGATCACCCAGTCGCTCGATTGATCGACCTAGATTCAGTGCGCGAGCGAACTCTTTTTCATTACCTGGTAAACTAATCTGTTGAAATAGATCCTTTAAAAACAGCTTGTGATCCGCATCAATTTCATCATCCAAACGAGCGGTCTGTTCCGCTTTTTCAACATCGTTTTGGGTATACGCCTCCAGTGTCCCTTCCATCATCTGAATCAACGTCTGGATCATCCGAATTAACCTAGTACGAAACAGTTGAACGTGGGTAGGGTTAATTTTTATATACTTTTTCCCTATGTGCAACACATAGTCTCCCATCCGTTCTAAATGGGATACTATTTTAACAGAAGAGACAATTTTCCGTAAATCATGGGCAACGGGAGCTTCGGTGGCAATAAACACGATGAACTGATCTTCTAAAGATAGTTCTAGCTTGTTGAGTCGTTCTTCATTCTCTTTGATTTGGTCCAGCAGGGATAGGTCTTCCTTTTCCATCATGGTCATAACTTTTCCCAGGGAATCAATAAGTAATCTTCCCATTTCAACGACTTCCCGATAGATATCATTAAGCTTCTGTTCGTACACCCTTCGTATCGCCATTCCTTCTCCATTCATTCTTCCTACAAGCCCTATAGGCTCTATGTTAGAAAATGATGTGAGAAATGTTAAAGTTTTGTTAAAGAATTGCTCAAATTTTTCGCGTTGACAATAGTAATATCCGTTACTACTATCTATGCATCTGTTTTACTCTACGAAGATGGCTTTTAATTTTTAGCAGGAGGGCTTTATATGGCAGAACAGTTCGATCTGGTAGTAGCAAACGGACTCATTACGTATCCGGAAAAAACCTTGTTGGGAGATATCGGGATCCGGGAAGGTAAGATAGCGAAAATAGGAAAAGCGGGAAAACTGAAAGGGAGGGAACGGATCGATGCGAATGGGAATTATGTGCTTCCCGGGGTGATCGATCCGCATACCCATCCGGTATACATGGATTCCATTGAGGATCTGGCCGTAACGGCTGCTTGGGGCGGGGTTACTACCGTTTGTCACTACGCGTATGCCAAGCCGGGGCAGAGTCTTCTGAAAATTGTGCAAGAATGGAAGCGAGAAGGAAACGAAACCTCCTGCATCGATTTCGCTCTTCATGGGGGCTTGTTTGAAACAATGAAACAAGCGGAAGAAATCCCCGCTTGTTTCAAAGAAGGGGTTACTTCCTTTAAGATGTTCATGGCCTACGCCAAATTGGGTTGGATGACGGATGATTACGCTCTCACCAAAGCGATGGACATCATTGGGCGGGAAGGGGGGATGGCGTGCGTGCACGCGGAGAATGGGTTAGCCATCGATTACATTCAAGATAAACTCTTAGCGGAACACGCAGACTTTGCCGAGCGATTCTTAGAAACGAGCCCGGACTTAGCGGAAGCGGAAGGAGTATTCCGGGCTGTGTATCTAGGGGCTCTCATGGGATGTCCTGTGTACATTCCCCATGTATCCTCGCGGGAAACGATCGATGTGTTGATCTTCTTGAAGGAACGGGGGATGCATGTGTACGCGGAAACCTGTCCTCAGTACTTGGCCTTAACCTGGAAAGAACTGAAGCACCTCGGGCCATTGGGAAAAGTGGGGCCCGCCATCAAAACCAAGGAAGATCAGGATGCTCTCTGGGAGGGAATCCAGATAGGGTTGTTCGATACTCTCGGCAGCGATCATGCTCCCAAGGACAAGAAGGTAGAGGATGACTTTTTCAAAGCCCCCTATGGATCCCCTCAAGTGGAGACGATGCTTCCCGTGATCTGGCACGAAGGAGTTAATAAAGGACGAATTACCCCCAACCAGCTAGTGCAACTCTTTTCGGAACGAACCGCCGAAGTCCTGGGACTGTATCCCAAAAAAGGGCGATTGGAGGTAGGATCCGATGCGGATCTCGTGGTATTCGATCCGAAGGAGGAATGGACCATTGCCCATGCGAACCAGCACAGTAAGGTGAACTACTGTCTCTATGAAGGGAAGACCGTGTTGGGACGGGTGAAAACAGTGATATCTCGAGGAACCTTTGTGGTGCATGAGGGCGAGTTCAGGGGAAATCGGAAACATGGGAAGTTCCTACCGACAAAGGCAGGGAAGGTATAGAAGGAATAGTGGAATGAAAAAATCTCTGCTGATTGCCTTCATTGCCGTCGCGGTTTTCTCAGCATATATCGGGATGGAAGTGCAACGCAGGAGGACTGTGGTCGGGAATGCTACCGCACCTACCCGTCCTACAGCTGGGGCCGAAGGTATGGGCACCCCTATAGGAGTAAGCAAACAGAACCAGACAGGTACTCCAGGCACTGTTTCGGACGGATCCGATAGGACGGATAAAAGTAGCGGATCAGGCAGGGCAATCGAAACTGGACAGCAAAACAATCCAGTTGAATCAGGAAAGACTATCGGCGCCGGGGGGACACCGCCATCGGCGACACCCATCCCTGGTTCGCAAAGTCGACGAGGAGCCGTTTCGGTTGAAGTAGTCCCCATCCAGATTGGGACGATTCGTGACGTGGGGAATTTCTCAGGAACCCTAGAGGCTCGTTCTCAATTCGTATTATCCACTAAAATTGCGGGCAGATTAAAATCGATCTTCGTGGATGCTGGAGATGAGGTAAGAAAGGGGCAATTGGTGGCTCTTCTGGAAGAGGAGGATTACAAATATCCCTATGAACAGGCTGTAGCAGATGTAGAAGCCGCACGAGCCAACCTGGATGATGCATCCGGAGCCCTGGAAACGGCGAAACGGGAGTATGAACGTGCCAAGAGTCTTTTCGAGAGTAAGATCATCTCAGCTGCAGAGTTAGACGCTTCGTTAAACCAGTATCGGAAAGCAGAAGCAACGGTAAAGGTGGTGCAGGCGCAGGTTCGACAACGGGAGGCTGCTCTAGCCATTGCGAAGGATCGCTTGGACTCTACCCGTATCGTGGCTACCTGGGAATCGGAAGAGCCCGTTCGAGTGATTGGGGAACGGTTCGTAAATCCTGGTACCCTCCTCCGAGCCAATGATCCGATCTGTTCGGTCCTGGACATTAGCTCCTTGGTAGGAGTTGTAAACGTTACCGAACAAGGGTATACCAAGATTCGCCCTGGGCAGAGGGCAGCCATACGAGCAGAAATCCTTCCTGGAAAAGAGTTTCCTGGAACGGTAGATCGTGTGGCTCCTTTCTTGAATCCTTCTACTCGGCAGGCAACGGTACGTATCACGGTTCCTAACCGGGGAAGGGAACTAAAACCGGGTATGTTCATCCAGGTGGAGGTGGAATTTGCCCGAAGGCAGCAAGTTCAGATCCTGCCAGAGGCTTGCATCGTTACGAGGGAGGATAGGATCGGAGTTTTTCTGGTGAATCCCCAGGAAGGGAAGGTGAAATTCATTCCCGTCCAAGTGGGAATCCGACAAGGAGGAAACGTAGAGATCCTTTCTCCACTCCTTTCTGGCTCCGTAGTGATCACGGGACAACACCTCCTTCAGGATGGAAGCTCGGTCATCGTAGCAGGAAAGGGACGGCCATGAGTATTTCCCGATTCACGGTACATCGACCTGTTCTGACTCTCATGGTGACTTTCATCGTGATCCTTTTAGGGCTTACCGCGTTTATACGGCTTCCCATAGATCTCATGCCGGATATCACTTATCCGACTCTAACCATTACAACCACCTACGGAAACACAAGTCCAGAAGTGATGGAACTCCTTGTGACCCGTCCCATCGAACAAGCCCTCAGTGCGTTACCGGGAGTGGAAGAGATCTCTTCTACTTCCTCGGAAGGGCAGAGTAGCGTGCGGTTATCCTTTTCCTGGGGAACGGATCTCGACGCGGTCACTTCAGACGTGCGAGATAGACTAGATCGGATTATCAATCGCCTACCTTCCGATATCGATAGACCCCGCATTTTCAAGTTCGATGCAGCAGCTTTTCCCATCCTATTTCTGGGGGTATCTGGAGACATCGATCAGATCTATCTCCGGGAATTGCTGGAAGATCAGATCGCTGCCAGACTGGAGCGAGTACCGGGAGTGGCTTCCGTCGATATTTGGGGAGGGGTATTGACCCAAATTGAAGTTCAAGTACTGCCCGAGCAACTGAAAGCGCTAGGTATCCCATTGGATCAAGTGGTGAGCAGGGTAACTACGGGGAATGTGGAGGCTCCGGTAGGGACCCTCTTCCGGAATACCTTCCAGATACCTCTTCGGACAGCGGGGAACTATCGGTCTCTAGAGGACATCCGGAACGTGGTAGTCGCTTCTCGTAGCAACGGGTCGGTACGGGTAGGACAGATTGCCCGGGTAGTGGAAACACCCATCCGACAGACTCGAATTGCCAGGATCGATGGAAAGCCAGGGATTCGAATGGCGGTGAGTAAGCAGTCGGGAAAGAACACGGTGGAGGTGGCCAAAGGGGTCCTGGCAGAGGTAAAACGGATCAACGAGGACTTTCCACAAATCAAAGTGGCTGTACTCACGGACACCTCCCGGTATATCCAGTACGCCATAGGGAATGTGGGAAGTTCAGCCATGTACGGAGGATTGATCGCCTTGGTGATTCTCCTGTTCTTCCTCCGGAACCTGGGAAGTAGCCTCATCATCGCGGTAGCCATTCCTATCTCCATCATTGCCACGTTTGCCCTCATGTATTTCAACAAATTCACCCTGAACATCATGAGTCTCGGTGGATTGGCGCTGGGGGTTGGAATGTTGGTAGATAATTCGATCGTGGTGCTGGAGAATATTTACCGCCTTCGAGAGTCGGGGGAAAGTCCCACGCAAGCCGCGGTAGATGGAAGTGGGGAAGTTACGGCCGCTATTATCGCCAGTACCCTTACGACCCTCGTAGTTTTTCTCCCTCTTCTCTTCGTGCAGGGAGTCTCGGGAGTCATGTACAAACAGCTCGCATTGGTAGTGACTTTTGCTCTCCTTTGTTCCATGATCTCAGCCCTGACGCTCGTTCCCATGTTGGCAGCTCGATTGGTGCATCCTGCTCCGGTAGATGAAAATGGGAGCAGGAAAAATATTCTTCAAAGACTGTTTGGTTGGGTTGGAAGGTTCCTCCATTCCTTAGAAAGACGGTACATGATGACCCTTAAGAATGCCTTGAACCATCCCTACATGATAGTGCTGGTTTCGATCGTGCTTTTAGGGGGGAGTTTTCTCCTTATCCCGTTCATCGGTTCGGAGTTGATGCCAACATCTGACCAGGGACAAGTCCGGGTGAGTGTGGATCTTGAAATAGGTACTCGGCTGGAGGTCACAGAGGAGGTTGTGAAGAAATATATCGAACCAGTGGTTTTCAAGGAGGTCCCCGAAGCGGAGAGTGTTCTAAGTAGTATTGGAGGCGGCGGATTTGGCGGAACTTCCAGTCGGACCGCCCAAATCCTGATCAATCTTAAACCCATTAAAGAACGGTCCCGCTCGGATGAACAGATCGCAGCCGATCTTCGCCGAAAGCTTGGAACAGTCCCTGGCGCTACCTTACGGGTACGGACTGGGCAAATGCAGTTTCTCCGTGGCTTAGGGAGTTCGTCGGGGGAGCGACTTTCTATCGAGATCCAGGGATACGATCTGGCTACCGCGGACATGCTAGCGAAGAAAGTACAGTCAGTGGTAGAAAAGATCGATGGGGTGACCGACGCGGTATTGAGTAGGGAATCAGGCGCACCGGAAGGCCACTTTGTAGTGGATCGAGAAAAGCTGGCTGATCTGAATGTCACCGTATCTGCGGTGTCCAATACGTTGAAAACCGCCTTCATGGGGACCACAGCCGGAACATTTCGGCGTGGAGGCCGAGAATATAATATCGTAGTCAAATTGGCGAATAGCGAGTACTTGGCTCCCGCTGCAATCATGGACCTTACGGTGACAAATGGTGCTGGAGTTCCCGTGCCTGTCGGCTCTCTGGTGCGGATGGAGCCGACTACTGGCCCTCAACGGATCGAGCGGAGAAACCAGCAACGGGTGATAACCGTGAACGTGAACATCAGTGATCGGGACCTTGGCTCTGTGGCAGCGGATGTACGGGAAGCCCTGCAGACGATTCCCCTACCGAGGGATTTCAACATCCAGCTTATTGGGGATTATGAAGAACAGCAGAAATCGTTTAGGGAACTACTTCTTTCTGTGGCCTTATCGCTCCTCCTTGTGTACATGGTAATGGCTAGTTTGTACGAGTCCTTCAAAGATCCCTTCATTATCATGTTCTCTGTCCCTCTTGCCGCCATAGGGGTGCTTCTCATGCTCTTCTTAACTCGAACCACTTTCAACGTTCAAACAGGGATCGGAGCCCTCATGTTAGGGGGAATCGTGGTAAACAATGCCATCATCCTAGTGGACCATATCAACCTCTTGCGGCATCGAGATAAGTTGCCCTTGAGGGAAGCGATCGAGGAAGCGGGCCGCCGAAGGTTGCGTCCAATCCTCATGACAGCTTCCACCACGATGTTTGCTCTTGTTCCTCTTGCGTTAGGATTGGGAGAAGGTGGAGAACTCCAGGCCCCCTTGGCTAGAACTGTAATCGGAGGACTCTTGAGTTCCACATTGATCACTCTCGTGTTGATCCCCTGCGTGTACTACCTTGTGGAACATCATAGGAATAAAAGGAAAGTCTCATGACGAGGAAACGATACATCATGCGTATCCTCATTGCTCTCATGAGTCTGTGGGGGATCTTACCCTGTAGTGCGCAAAACCTAGGACCTGTCGAAGGCAAACAATCTACTCAAAACCTTTCTCGGGCCACAGGAATAAAATTGGAGATCTCCGTTCTGGAAGCGATTCTCTCGGCCTTGCAGAATAACCCTTCTTTGAAAGCCCAGCGATATTTTCCTGCCATACGGCAGACCTATGAAACGGAAGAATGGGGAACCTTCGATCCCACCCTTACCGCGGGAACCACGGTAAAAGATGATGAAACGGGCACGGGAACTGTTTCCCTCGCCTGGCCCTTGCCAACAGGTACACGTCCTTCGGTTTCTTTTGGAGGGGAAAGACGGACTCCTACGAATCAGATTCCTTTCAAAGCGTCAGCTACCTACTCTATCGGGGTCACCCAATCCCTACTCCAGGGAGGCCCCAACCTTCAGGTGAATCTGGCAAGAGTTCAAGCTGCCCGAATCGATGCTTTTGCGTCCCAGTGGGAATTGAAGGGTTTCACCGAGACCCTCGTGTTCAACGTGGAAAAGGCGTACTGGGAGTACTATTTGGCTTTAAGACAGGCGGAGATCTACCGAGATTCGCTCCGGATAGCGGAACAACAACTGGAGAACACTCGGCAACGAATTGCTGTAGGTCGCCTTCCCGAGTTGGAACTAGCAGCTTCTCAAGTGGAGGTGGCCCAGCGAAAGGAGTCACTGATCGGGGCGGAAGGCAGAGTAGAAACCGCGAGGTTGAAACTCCTCCAGTACATTGCCCAGGGAACATTCCAGGATGTGCCGGTGGTTCTTCGGGAAGAGCCCAAACTACCGGAAGAGGGAATGGACGAAGTGGGGAAGCATGTGGAAGTGGGAATGCAGAAGCGATCCGACTTGATCGCTGCCCGATTGAGCAGGGAAAAAGGGGATCTAGAAGTGATACGGACTAAGAATGGGCTGCTTCCCAAGTTAGATTTCTTTATATATTTAGGAAATACCGCATATAAAAATGCGTTGGGAGATGCAACCAGTGCTCTTTTTTCCTCTGATCCTACCCTGTCAGCGGGGTTCTCCTTTTCCATGCCACTGGGAAACAGAGCCGCCGAGGCTAGAGCGAGGAGGGCAGCTTTGAGTAGGGCGCAGATGGACGAAGCTATCGGGAATCTAGAACGTGCAGCCGAGGTAGAGATACGTTCCTCCTTTACCGATGTGAAACGGGCAAGGGCCACCGTGTTCGCCACCTCCGAAACCCGGAGACTCCAGGAAGAGAAACTCCGGTCGGAGCAGGAAAAGTATCAGGTGGGGCGATCTACCTCGCTCCTCGTGGCGACTGCGGAACGGGACCTTCTGTCTGCACGGTTGGCCGAGGCGCAGGCAGTGGTGAACTATATCCTCGCGGTATTGACCCTATACAAGGCAGAAGGAACCTTGTTAGAACGACGGGGAATCGATGCGGAACCGATTCCCCTCCCTTAAATGGAAAAGTCTTTTTTCTTCCTACCTTTGGACTCTTTTCAAGCTGATGCAGCAAACAACCCAAAGGGTTATTTGGTGGTCAGATTGAATACCCCATCCCAATTTTCCGGCGGCGGATTGACGATGTACTGCTGACACCGTTTGAGGAAGGTAGAGGCCGGGCCATCCTCCGGAAGGATTTTCAAAACCTCTTCGAATCGGGCTTCGGCTTTTTTCCAGTTTTTCTCCTCGAAGAGATCCAATCCCGCATGGAAGATAGCCACTGCCTCCTTTGTTTCGGTGGAAGTGAGGGATTTCTCGTCGATCACTTCGTACAATCGTACGGGAGTCTGGATGCCCACTACTCGGACCCGGTCCAGTTTTCGCACGGTCAGTTCGGAGTCTGCACTATTCATCGTATATTCGCTGGTGAGGATCCAGGTGCCGTACTGTTTATTCACTCCTTCCAGACGGGCGGCCAGGTTCACCGAATTCCCCATGATGGTATAGTCCATCTTGCGGGCTGTCCCCATGTTCCCTACTACCATGTCGCCGGTATTGATTCCGATGCGGGTCAATAGGGGAGTGGGAGCCATCTTGGTTTCCAGAAACTTCTTGTTCAACTCGGTCTCGATCTTCTTCATCTGGATGGCAGCCTTGCAGGCCCGTAACGCGTGATCAGGTAGCTCAATGGGAGCTCCAAAGAACGATATAATGGCATCCCCCTCGTACTTATCGATGGTCCCTTTCATCTCCAAAATCACATCACTCATAGCGCTTAGGTATTCGTTCAGCAACTTTACTAGGTCTGAGGGGTCAAGCTGTTCCGAAATGGTGCTGAATCCTTTCACATCGGTAAACATGGCCGTCATGAATTTCTTTTCTCCACCAAGCCTTAGTTTGTCCGGATTGATAAGGAGTTCGTTGATGACGTCCGTGGATAGATAGTGACCGAAGGCGTTTCTTATGTAACTCTTCTCCTTTGCGGTCTTCAGGAACTTGAGGAACGCGAGAGTGAGGAAGGTGAAGAATACAGCAAGCGTGGGAGTGAGAACCTTCGTATAGATGCCAGTGGTGATGAATAGAGCCGTTCCCGCAACTAAGACCAGGAGCACGAAAGCGATTCCAACGAGAATTGAGGGAAGAGGATCCATGTTCCGAAGGATAAAATACACCAGTAAGGATAGTGCCAACGCGCCTAATCCAGCGTATCCCCAGTGCAAATCGTCTAGAAAATGTCCCTGTAGAATTGTATTGGTAATGGAAGCATGAGTGCCTACGTTTTCATACTTTTTGACGAACGGGTTCACTCCCAAATCGGTAGTGGAGGTTGCCGTGTTTCCGATGATACAGAAGGAACCGGCAAGGTTCTCAGCCAGTATCTGCCGGGTCTTCATCAAGTCCGTAATCAACTCACGAAGGACTTTGAAGTTTTCCACTACGGTTGTACGAATCTGTTGAAGCTCGGCTTTTTGGGATTCCGTGTATTTTCCGGTAGCTAGAGCTCCGTCAATCTCTGCGAGGATGGAAGATTCCGCAGGCCCCTTCACGAAAGCCTCTGCCTCTTTGAAGAATTCCTGCCGGAGTTTCCGGTACTCTTCGATCTTCTGTAAATCCCCTCCCTGCAGTACCTCCTCTCGGATGGCTTTTGCCTTCTGATACAGTTCCATGAAGTTAGGATTGGTATGGTAGGAAAGGTAATGATCCTCGTCCATCAGTTCTAAGTTCCGCACCAAAGCTCCTTCTTGTCGACGAGAAACTTCTATGTTCCAATAGGAAAGATGTCGAAAACTGTCCCAGTAGGTTTTCTTCGGCCAATTGATGAGCACCGTTCCATCCTCGGCCAAGGGAATCTGTAGGGTAGTCTTGCCTTTGTTAGGCAATTGGGCTCCTTCCAGAATAATACGATCCTTTTTGAGGATGATTTCCGGTTCCCCGAGCTTGTAGTACAGAGCAGAGAAAGCCAACTGGGGAAAGTACTTTCCCTGATACTCTAGGATCAGGAACAAGCGGCGCCGTACCCCATCCGAGTCCACTTCAACGTTGGGGAAACCGGCTCCTGTAGCGGGCTTTAGAATAGGTAGGATAGCGGGTCGAATATCCGAGGTTTTGTAAGGGATCTCCGCTTCCGCTTTAATTTTCTTCAATGGCAGGCGCTCCAGGGCCAGAGCTCTGAGTTCGTCAGGGATATTTTCCTTACCGCTAGGGAGCATGTTGATGGTAAAAAAGGCATTTCCAAAGAACCGGGCAGCCTGCCCTAGGAACGTGTCATTGTCCTTCACAATGTTATTGATCTGGGAAATGAGAACCTCTTTCGATTGCTCTGTCATCTGCTCCAGCTGTTTCAGGTAATCCTCAGCGTCGCGTAAGGCAATCTGCCGGTTCTTTAACGCGGTGAACAGGTCCCGCACATTCCTATAGAGGGAGGTAAATTCGGAGGAAAGGGATTTCGGAATTTTTTCTTTGAGAAGAGAAGAGTCGATCCCCCTCGGGCTTTGCTCGGTATATTCGATATCGAATACCGCGTATGCGGCTCCGAACTCCTTCATGGTAATGAGCCCTTCGGCCATTACTTCTCGACTCCAGGGCCATATGCCTACGTTAGCGATGGCAGTGTCATCCACGTCGAGTAACAGGATGGAGGGGTCTTCCGGGATGGCTGGCTTCACGTGAAGCAAGGCATCATACATTCGCTTCTCGAGGGTTGAGTAGAAATCGAATAGATTCAACAGACTGAACACCGCAGCGCTAAGAATCGGAACGAGGAGTCCGATAGGGATCTTTTTCCACATTTCCCCCACCTCCTAGGTTTGTAAATCTAAGATTCTTAAATTATACTATAACTCATCTGGAAACCTTGCGCTATGCGGGGTATATTATCTTTTGAAACTCGGTAGGAGAGAACAATGAGACGAAAGATCTATCTCCTGGTTGCACTGATTGTACTAGGTACAGCGATTGGGTTTGCGCAATCCAACGCGCTGATCGATCAAGTGTTGGGCCAAAAGAAAGTGGGATTCTCGTACGCGACATACCTCGTCCTGTCGGCAGCCGGAATCATCAAAGACACAGCCACACCAGAACAAGCTATTGAAGCCTTGAAGCAGCAGAACTGGGGTATTTCTGTACCGGAAGAGCCTACGGACATAAGCCTGGGAAAATATGCGTATCTACTCATGAAGGCCTTCGATATTCCAGGTGGTCTTATGTATAAGCTTATACCTGGTCCAAGGTATGCGGCGCGGGAAATCGCGTATCTAGGGTTCGTTACGGAGAATCCAAGCCCTTACCGCAGTCTTTCGGGTGAGGAAGCCCTCCAAATCCTACATAATGCTCTGGCATGGAAGGAGGGACAAAAATGAAGACAAAAAAGACACTCCTTTCTATCATTCTGATCGTCGTGGGAGCAACTTTTCTCTATTCCTTCGATTTCGGTGTAGTAATCGATAACAGCTCTAGTTATTCCTCCAAGGAAGGGGAAGGGTTTATCCAGGAAAACAACGCGCATCTATGGCTAAACCTCCCATTAGGAAAATCTTGGGTGTTCAACGCATCCGTTATGGGTACCTTCAGTACCGATGAGGACAAGCCGGTACTCTTTGCGGATATAGAAACCCTTTCGTTGAAGGGTACGTTCCCCCATTTGGAGAATGGCGCGAACCTATTCGTGTTGGAACTGGGAAGGTTCTTCCATAAAGAATTCTCTGGATTCGTCTTTGCCCACCGGATGGATGGGGTACGGATGGAGTTCGGGTACCCCTCTTCGACCTTACAAATCGCGTTGGGGTACACGGGATTGCTCAATAAGTATTACACCTCCCTCGTGATGAGCAAGCTCGATGCGTTGGATGACTTAGACAAAGATATCCTTCTAGCTCCTAGAAGGCTCATAGGTACGATTTCCTTGAGCATTCCTGAAATCTTCGCACGGCAGAATCTGAACTTTTCTATCTTGGTAAACGAAGATTTAAGACATCTATTCGAAGACGTTATTAAAGAAGGAAAGGAAACCTTCGATCCTAGCTCAGGAGGCTTGGTGGATACTCAGTACTTTGGTGTTGGGTTGGATGGCCCGATTTCCAAAGGATTGTTCTATAGTGCCTTTTTCTACCTGGGAACCGGACGAATGCTGACCTTTGTGCCCGATTCTCAGAGCAACACGGGGGAAGCGTATCTTTACAAACAGATTCTTTCAGGATTGGGGGGATTGTCTGTACGATACTACCTGGAAGAGTTCTTCCAATCGGTAGCTAGTGTACAGATTCTCTACGCAACGGGAGACTCCGATTCCATTTCCTACATCGAAGGGAACAGGAGCGGCAACGCCAACATGTTCCTCCCCATTTCGGGGAATGCGTTGGGGACCGCCTTCCAGCCGAAAGTAAGCAACCTGTTCGCTACTGAACTCGCGTATTCGTTGAAACCTTTTTCGGGCGTGAAAGGGTTTATCCTTGAAAGTCTCCAAGCGGGAGCCAAGTTGACTCCTTTCTTCAAGCCTTCGAAAGGTGCGATGTCGGAAGGAGAGGTGGATCCTGCAGCGGGGGCGGGGTACTTGGGAACTGACCTAGCGGTATTCGCAAACCTTCGTCCCTTCTCGGATCTTGGATTAGGAGCATCTTTAGGATTCTTCCTACCGAATAAGAGTGCATTCTTACCCGGAAAGGACGACCCCATCGTGTATGGTCAGTTCGTCTTTTCCTTCAGTTTCTAAAGGATACGATCCATCAGGAGGATGGTTATGAGAAAAATCCTAATTCTATCGTTTTTGTTCCTGGTCGGTGTGCTGATATTCGCCCAGGAGCAGGCAGTATTACGGGAGTTCTCCGGGAAAGTAGAGGTAATGCCTCCCGGAAAGAACTGGGAACCTGCGGCGCGAAACCTGGTACTTCCCCAAGGAACGGTGATTTCCACTGGTTTCAACTCCTTTGCCACGATCCAGGCTGGCTCAGCCACGCTACAGGTAAAACCTCTAACGCGTATGGCCGTGGCGGAACTGGTGAAGGCCCAGGGGGAACAGAAGACCACACTGGACCTAAAAGTAGGCCGGGTGCGGGCGAAGGTGGAGAAAGTGGAAGGGTTGGAGCACGACTTTACTTTAAAGAGCCCGGTGTCCACAGCGGCCGTTCGGGGAACGGATTTTGAATACAGTGGTAACCAGCTACAGGTGTTCGATGGGATCGTGCGATTCCTGAATGCCATCAGCCAGGGCCGCACGATCACCCAGGGAGAACAGAGTGCGATCCAGGGGCTATCCGCTCCGGCTAGTCCGGAGGAGGCGGCCGTTGCCACCTCCAAGACAGAGGTAAGCACCAAACCGGAGGGTGCTCCCGAAGGAGCGGCCGGCAAAGCGAGCTTGACGGGTACCCTGAAGGTTACGGTGAAGTAGGAGGAAGGTATGAAAAATATGTTAAGATTAATAGCCCTCCTGGCAGTACCGATTTTGATCCTATCTACTGTTTCATGCGCCATCTGGACCAATGGATCGGAGGGTAGCACCATTACTATGAGCCTCTCGCCTTCTGCTAAGGAATTGGGTGAGGGTGCGTCAGAAGCACGGGTATGGGTGTATTCCAACAATGTCCTGGTTCCTAACCCAGCTACGGCGGATGGGTACTATAGCGCCTCGGTAAGCGGCGATTCGGCTACCGTCACGGTTAAGGATCTCGCCCCTGGCGAAAACTATCGGGTAGTGGCGGTAGCGGGAGGACCTCAAACCGGCGGAACATTTGTGCCTACCGCCTTCGGAACGTCGGACCTGTTCGGGATCAAGGCAGGGGTAGAGACTTCAGTGTCGATGAGTTTAAAAACTATTAACATAACCCCTGCTCTATCCGGTATTAATCTAAAGAGTGTGGTGCTATCCGACAAGATCTATACAGCAGATTCGACGAAGATCTATTATGCATCGAACATAGGTGGGTTATCGGCTAGCACCTATCATGCTTTATCTTCAGGAACGATCAATAGTCTGAATCTCACAGCGGATGATACACCAAGAGTGTTGATCAATACAACTCAAGGGGTCAGTATTCTACGGCAAGAGGATATTGAATCTATAGGGTCATGGGGTGGAGAAACGGCACCAAATGTACTGCAATCTGGTGGGCTGGATTCCGCCAACACTTTCTTCTATCAGGCGGATAAAGAACTTGGCGGAATCGTAGGGGCAAATATTCCTGGGAAAACCTGGAACCGGATAAAAATCGAGCTGGAAGCCCTTGCAGGGAAGCCCATCCTAGATCTCCTGATCATCCGAAAGGATGCAGATACCTTCTATGGGTATTTCGCTACTAGGGTGGTGGGAGCCTTCAAAGTAGGTTCAAGTGATATTGAAAACATCGATTTGGAAGCGATTCTAAAGAAGGAAGAAAAGGGGCCAATTCTCTTCTTCGGAGAAAATTTACCCCTAATTCAAGCCTTTGGGTATATTGAAAAAGAAAATATCAAAACACTCTATGTGGGAACGAAGAATGGTGTATATTACACAACGGATCTTGATACTTTGAAAGGTTTTTCCCTACTGGAAGGTACGAAAGGTCTCAATATAACGAAAGTGGTTGTACAGGAGAACGACGAAGCCTTTCTAACCTCAAAAGAGATCGTCATCCTTAAGGGGGGTAGCAAAGTTTACAAGATGCCTTTCCTCACCAGCGTGGTAGGCGACCTAACCGATATTGTCTGGAATGGAACGGACTTATTGGTAACAGGAACCAAAGGCATCTGTAGCGTACCTACGAGCGATCTATAGTAGATCTATCGATTAAAAATTAACTTGCGGGTGCCTAAAAAGGACACCCGCTTTTTTATTCTTCTTTTCAGACTACTTGCATTCCTATGCTTTTTAGTTTCAATCCTTTGTAGAATATGTAGGATTTCTCCTTGTTATCTTACAATATCAATGAGCTTTGTTTGTATTTATAGGTATAAAAGGGGATAAAAAGAGAAAGACCCTCTCCAAGGAAGGGCCCTTCTTAAATGATGTTGATCAGAATCCAAACCGTAAACTGACTTCCGCTCCCCATCCTTTGGTACTGGGATTGTAGGTGCCGGTAGCACAGAGTTGAATAAGAAAGAGGTTGATATCCAATCCTCCGGCAAACATTACGGCCCAGTCGTTGATGGTAACTTTGGCAGAAGGACTGAAATCTGTGGGAAGACCAGTGCCAAGCTGAGCTTTTAGGCTTCCCTTTGTTTCGTAGTATGCGTTTTGGTACCAGAGGGAGGTTCGTAGGAAGGGTGTGAGGATGAGGAGTGTTTTGGCAATTCCCACATCAAATCCAAAGGAATGAACCCGGGTATCTAGGGAAAGACCTCCATTGATCACTAGATCTTGTTCGGAAAAATCTTGCGTAAACTCTTCCAGGGTATATTTGAAGTGGATCCCGGAATACACGTATCCGACACCTAGAGAAATGGATGGGAACCAGCCTTTCTCTTTTAATATATCTTTTCGAACCCGGATACCAAAGTTCATTAGATCCGCTTCTAGTTCGTCGGTTGAAAGGATTCCTTTAGGTACGCCAATACCGGTAAAGATGAAATCAAGGCCGATTATCCTGAGTCCCAAGGCCAGTTTTACCGTTGGATATGGAAAGATATCCTCAGATTTATTATATAAATCACGAGCTGTTCCCGATGAAGGTACCGCATCGTCTATTAGTTTATAGACATTCAGCATCTCGAACTCAGGATTATTCTGGTTTCGGAACTTGTAGATTCCATCGGAAAATACAGCTCCTGCTGTTAGAGCCACATAGAAAAAATCCCCCTCCATGGAAGCAACCCCGATACCTGTACCTGCTAGGTCGTTTTGCTGCACAAAGGGCATGACTTCACGCCCAATTAAGAGCATGAGTTTAGAAAAATCCCGTTCTAGCGGAGCGAACTGTGCAAATAGACCTGAGCTGGCACTTGCCAATACTAGAATGATTGCAAATATTCGTTTTTTCATCGTCACCTCCGAGGTATCAATGTATAGTGTATATCAAAACTTAGTAGACTTCCAGATGTAATCCTCTTTATCTTGCGTCTTTTCCCCAAAATCAGTACACTGGTCGTATGTTTGCCACCATCGTAAATTGCATCACCGTGTTCATCGGATCGATGCTGGGTCTTTTTCTCCATGCGAAAATTAGCGAAGAGTTCCAGGAAACCGTCTTTACGGGGGTTGGACTGTTTACCCTGATCGTGGGAATCGCGATGGCATTAAAATCCGAGCGAATGGTGTATCTGGCCCTGTCTATTGTTTCGGGGGGTCTTTTGGGGAACGCGTTGGATATCGAAGGAAAGATCCTTGCGTTTGGAGAATGGTTGAAGCGAAGGTTTGCCAGCGAGAATAGCAAACACGATTTCGCCTACGGGTTTCTCAACGCTTCGGTCCTGTTCTGCGTGGGAGCCATGACCCTCGTGGGAGCCTTTAAGGCCGGTGCAGAAGGAGAATACACCCTCATTCTTACGAAGTCGGTGATGGATGGGTTCATGGCTATCCTTCTCACGGCCGCTCAGGGAATAGGAGTAGCGTTCTCCATCATCACGATTCTAGTGTATCAGGGGGGGCTAACCCTCCTCGCGGGATTTGTGAAACCCTTTGTGACCCCCCTGGTTCTTTCCGAGCTTACCGGTGTGGGGGGAGCCCTGGTCATGATGATCGGGTTCAATCTGTTGAGCCTTCGGAAAATAAAAACTGGGAACTTTCTTCCCGCGTTGGTAATCGTTTTGGTGTTGATCACCCTTGAACCGTACCTGCCGAAACTTTGAGGATCAGTGGGATGCGAAGGAAAGATAAAGAAATACAGGATCCTTCGATCATCGAATCGATCCTTGCGACCAACCAAGTGCTTCGTGTGTCGTGGATGACGGAGGATGGCCCCTATCTCCTCCCCCTACACTATGGGTATCGGGAGGGTAGGTTATATATCCACTCGGCTCAGGAAGGAAGGAAAATCGAAGTATCCAAGGCCCACCCGAAGGTTTGTTTCGAAGTAAGCGATTCGATCCAGGTGTTGCAAGCAGATACTCCCTGTGGGTTCACCACGAGGTACAGATCCATTATAGGAACGGGAACGATCCGTATAGTTTCGGATCCATACGAGAAAGAGCAAGGCCTTTCCATCATCATGGAGCAGATTACGGGAAAATCGGGTTGGAAATTTCCCTCCGAGATGATGAATCGGTTGGTGATCCTTTGTATCGATATAGAAACGTTGTCGGGTAAAAAATCCAAGATCTAGGGGAGCTGGAATGGATGCGTGGATAGTGGGAATTGTTTTCGTCGCTGTATTTGGGTTGGTCCTTTACAGGAAGATCCCTATTCACTATGTCTCATTGGCAGGTGCCATAATCCTAATCATCACAGGAATCGTCCCCCTTGGGGTAGCTCTAGGTAATAGTGTCGAATGGGAAGTGTTATTCATCTACTTTGGGTACGGGATGCTAAGCGTGCTGCTGCAGGAAAGCATGCTTCCCCGCGCGTTGGCGGACGCGATCATCCCCCGGGTTCGATCTGAAAATGAGATGATTTTTTACTTAAGCGCGGTGGCTGCGTTGCTTTCCAGTTTCATGCCGAATCCTGTGGTGGTACTCATGGTGGCCCCCCTAGCCCTGGATGTGGCAGATCGATTGAAGCGATCTCCCTTCCCCTATTTGGTAAGTATCGCAATCGCTTCCAACGTGGTTACCACCGTGACCATGGTAGCGGATCCTCCTTCCATGATTCTGGCCATGACCACGAAGATGTCCTTCATCGACTTCTATTGGTTCCAGGGTAGACCGGGTTTAGGAACGCTTTCGGTGGTAGGGGTACTGGTGGCACTCTTTTCCTTGTTGATCTTGAACAAGAAACTGAACGCCCCTCTTCATATCGAGGTAGAAACCTACCGTGCGCCTAAGGGGTCTGTAAACCTGTTCGTCTTAAGTTTTCTGATTGGGATTGGTTCGTTGATTCTGAAACGTTGGGTCTCCCCCCTCACCCTCATTTTCGGATTGGGAGTGGTGGCTTCTCTGGTATTCATTTTGGATGGCAAGATCGCTTCGTCTTACCGAGGGACCCTTCCTCTCTTTCAGTTGGGCCCTACCTCAGTGTTCGTGTTGAGCATCTTTGCGTTAATCCTGGCTCCCCAAGACCCCCCTTCTGGGGTCGCTGGCTTTATCAGTTGGCAGGGCTGGATCGGTTTAGGGCTTGGCCTGATCTGTATCGCTACCATGGGCAAAAAAGCGGGCAAAGAGGTAAAAGAGTATGATTGGGAAACCACGCTGTTTCTCCTCGGAATTTTCATTGTGGTGGACTCGGTGGATCGGGTAGGCATCCTATCGGACATGGTGAAGGCTTTGATGCAAGCGGGATTCCGAGATCCTTTTTGGGTATTCATGCTCGTAACCTGGTTGAGCGTGGCCCTTTCGGCTTTCATCGATAACGTTCCTTACACGGTGCTGATGATTCCCGTTTGCGGATACTTTGCCAAGACGTTGGGGATCAATCCTCATTACCTATACTATGGGATGCTCATTGGCACGGGAATTGGGGGGAACATTACTCCTGTGGGCGCTACAGCGAACGTTTTAGCTTGCGGCATGTTAGAAAAGCGAGGAATCAGAATCAACACTCTCGAGTTCATGAAGCTGAGTGTCCCATTCTCCCTATCTGCCGTCCTATCCGCCCAAATATTGATTCATCTGTTCTGGTATCGCTAAAGAATTGAATCAGATGTGGAGGATCTTGTATATCCTGCCATCAATCCCTTACTTGCTAGATAGTTCAATCTGTAACCTATCGAGACAGTTATTCGGGTTCGAAGAAAGAAGGGCCCTTTATCAGGTGAGTTCGATACATTGGCGATTTGTGAAGATCGAGTATTCTTCTTCGAAGTAACAGCAAGTCCCAGAAGGGAATATATAGAAGAGTTCTTGAATCGACAGATACCCTTATTTCGAAACCTGTTCCCGGAACACGCGAAAAAGAAGGTAATACCTATTTTTGCTGCTCTAAGGTTCGAGGAACCCTTGCTTAAGGAATGCACCTCTTATGGCGTTTATGCGATGGCATATCGGGAATGGGACTATATGGACCTTTTAAACTTCGAAGACCTTAAGCAGTATCACAAAGGTTAAGTGAAGTTTTTATTTTTCAATTTCCGTTGGAAGGAAAGGGATTCTTCGCATCCTCCAACGTATCGATCGGATTTTCGCTCCGCTCGATGGGACATGGCTTTATGTTCCAAATTTCCTCCGCGTACTGCTGGATGGTACGATCCGAAGAAAACCGGCCAGAATGTGCGACATTGATAATGGCTTTCCGGTTCCATTCCTCTGGATTCGCGTATACCTGGGAGATCTTAGCCTGGGCTTCGGCATAGCTTGGCAAGTCGGCTAGATTCAGGTACCGGTCATGATGGAGCAGCATCTCTTTTAAGGGATCAAAAATACCAGGTTCGTTGATGTTGAAATACCCCGAAAAAACAAGATCCAACGCTTCCTTGATTTCGGGATCTTTCGAATAGAACTCTTCGCCATTGTAGTGCTTGGAGAGTTCCAAAGCCTCTTCGGCCCGCAATCCAAAGATGAAGATGTTCTCGAGGCCAACTTCTTCTGCGATTTCTATATTGGCGCCATCCAGAGTCCCGATGGTGAGGGCCCCATTACACATGAACTTCATGTTCCCCGTTCCGGAAGCTTCCGTTCCTGCCAGAGAGATCTGTTCGGATACTTCCGCCGCAGGGAGAAGCTGTTCAGCTAAGGTAACTCGATAGTTGGGAAGGAAGTAGACCTTTAACTTGTCTTCCGTATCGGGATCGTTATTGATCACTTGGGAGAGGTTATTAATGAACTTGATGATGAGTTTCGCCATCGCATATCCGGGAGCCGATTTTCCCCCAAAGAAGAAAGTCCGGGGAATGAATCCCGCGGTGCCTTTCTGCTTTAATTTGTTGTACAGGTATACGATGTGAAGGGCGTTTAGGAGTTGTCGCTTGTATTCATGGATCCGTTTTACCTGGAAATCAAAGATCGTTTCGGGATCGAGGATCCAACCATAGGCATCGGAAAGCTGAGCCGCAAAGGTTTCCTTTGCCTTTCGCTTTACTTCTCTGAATTTAGCTCGGAAACTTGCGTCTTCTGCAAGGGGAACTAGTTTTTTCAATTCCCCCATGTCCAGAATCCATCCAGGCCCAATGGCCTCGGTAATGAGAGAAGCAAGCCCAGGGTTCGCTTTCAAGAGCCATCTTCTATGGGTAATGCCATTGGTTTTGTTATTGAACCGTTGAGGATAAATAGATGCAATATCTGGCACAAGGGTGCTTTTCAACAATTTCGTATGTAAGGCAGCGACTCCGTTGGTGGAATGGGCCCCTACGATGCAGAGGAAGGCCATCCGGATCTGTTTAGGCTCTCCTTCTTCGATAAGGCTTACGGTACGGAGTTTTTCAGGATTTCCCCGAAAACGGATGGCGGCTTCCTTAAGAAACTGGTTATTGATTTCATAGATGATCTGCAAGTGCCGGGGAAACAATTTTTCGAACATGGGGAGGGGCCATTTTTCCAGTGCTTCGGGCATAAGGGTATGGTTGGTGTACCCAAAGGTTCGTACGGTAATATCCCAAGCGGTTTTCCAATCCATTCCCTCCTGATCTAGAAGAATCCGCATCAGTTCCGGTATCGCCATGGAAGGGTGGGTGTCGTTCAACTGGATGGCCACGTATTTGGGAAAGTCTTTCCAAGGATTGCCCGAGTTCTTGAACCTCCGAATGATGTCCCAAAGGGAACAGGCAACGAAGAAGTACTGCTGTCGGAGACGAAGCTCTTTTCCCAAATATTGGGTATCGTTGGGATAGAGGACTTTAGTGAGGTTCTCGGCATTCACCTTTTCGCTCACCGCTTCCACATAGTCGCCCTCGTTGAACTCTTGTAAGTCGAACTCTTGGGGTGCCCGAGCAGCCCATAGGCGAAGGGTGTTTACCGTTTTCCCCCCATACCCAACAATGGGGATGTCATAGGCAATACCGTACACGATCTGTGTGTCTACCCAATGGGAAACCCATCGACCGTTTTCCAGGAGCTTTTCAACCCTGCCTCCGTAATTTACGGGCACACAAAGGTCAGGTCGTTCGATCTCCCAAGGGTTCCCTCCTCGCAGCCAATCGTCCGGGTGTTCTACCTGCCATCCATTTTCGATTTCCTGTCGAAAGATCCCATAATCGTACCGAAGACCGTATCCAAAAGCGGGGAGTTCCATTGTGGCAAGGGAATCGCTAAAGCAAGCGGCGAGACGGCCCAATCCCCCATTCCCCAAACCCGCGTCTACCTCCTGTTCCTCTAACATTTCCCACTTGTATCCTAAGTTCTTTAGGGCTTCTTTGACGGGTCCTTCGATACCCAGATTGATCACATTCGTTCCCATCAATCGTCCGATAAGCCATTCAAGGGACAGGTAGTACACCCGTTTCACGTTCTTGCTATGATGAGTCTGTTGGGTCTTGATCCACTGGTTAATCAATCGATCCCGGACTGCGTAGGCGAGGCTCATGAATCGATCATGATTCGTAGCCGTGTATTTATCTACCCCAAGGGTATACTTGAGGTGCTCCGCAAAGCCCCAAGCAATCGATTCTGCGTCAAGACCTTGCCGGGAGGTGATTTTTTTCGCTTCTAGGCACGGGTCATTGTTTTTTTCCGATCTTTGGGTATCCATTCGGTTCTACCCTCCTTCCCCAAACGGGGTTATAGATTTTCTTCGTGTTCATCGAGGATATGAATGCATACGGGATCCTCTTGAACTACATCGAGGGTCCGAATCTTTTCCAACGCTTTCCGTAGATTTTTTTCTTTTGCTTTATGGGTGATGATTACTACCGGCGCAATGGAAGGTTTTGCCAAATCTTCGGGTATTTCCTTCTGTAGGACTGAGGCAATGCTAATGTTGTTTTTCCCCAACACGGAGGCGATCTTGGCTAGAACCCCCACGGTATCGGTAACCATGAATCGTAGGTAGAAGCGGGAAACTAATTCATCGGGGCTCACCTGTTTCGCCCGGTGAGTTCGATCTGGCCATATGTGGAGGGACTGAAAGAAGGCCCGCTGGATACCCAGTGCCGCGCTCACGATATCCGCCACCACTGCCGATGAGGTAGGGGCGCCTCCAGCCCCCCTGCCGTAGTACATCGTGTGGCCCGTCGCATGGCCATACACACTGATCGCGTTAAAGGGCCCCGATACCCACGCTAAAGGATGCTGGCGGGAGATGAAGGCTGGTCGTACCCGCAGGCATATCCCTCCATTTAAACGAGTAGCCACGGCAAGGAGTTTTATGATGTAGCCTAGTTCATTCCCATACTGAATATCCAGGGTCTGTAAGGTGTCTATCCCTTCCACTGGAATGGCTTCCAGAGTGAACCGTTGGCCAAAGGCAAGGGATGCTAGAATGGTGAGTTTATGGGCCGTATCCATTCCTGATACATCGAGAGTGGGGTCGGCCTCTGCTAATCCAGCCTGCTGAGCTTCTTTTAGAGCTTCCTGGTAACTAATCCCTTCCTGTGTCATCTGGGTAAGGATGTAATTGCAGGTTCCATTCACGATGCCGTACAGAGCGTCGATGCGGTTGGCAATGAGCCCATCGTACAAGGCTCGTATGATGGGAATCCCCCCTCCACAGCTCGCTTCGAAGCTGAGGGTAACCCTGTTTTGTCGGGCTACTTTCAGTAATTCCGGACCCACATGAGCCAAGAGAGCCTTGTTAGCGGTTACCACATGTTTACCCGCCTTTAAAGCCTTTAGAATGATATCCTTGGCGACTGTCGTTCCGCCCACCAATTCGACCACGATGGACACTTCTGGATCAGCCAACACCTTGTCGAGATTCTTTTCGAAGAGGGAAGGGTTTAATCCTAGTGCTTCTGCCCGTCGGAAATCCATGTCAATGATATATTTAAGCTGGCAAGAAAGACCCGTGCGTTCGTGTAAAAGGGACCGATCTTGAGTAAGGCGCAGAGCTACTGCCCCTCCTACCGTTCCGCATCCCACGATGGCAATTGATACGTTCGATGGCTGTTTCCCCATGTCTCCTCCTTAACGAGGGTATCCTATTTCAGCAGGGTATGAGTGTCAACGGCGGAAGAACCGTTATTTACACCCGATGGGAATCCCACTATACTATCCTTTCGCTATGCGGATACGATACAACGCCCCGGTTACCCTGAACTTTACCCTTCTATCCTTCATCATCCTTCTATCGGACACGCTGTTCCATACGGGATTCATCGCGAATCTTTTCTCGGTTCCGGGGAGGGGAGTCTTTCAGTTTTCCAACCCTTTTCATTACATCCGGTTGTTCACCCATGTGGTAGGGCACGTGAACTGGGCGCATTTCTTGGGAAACTTCGCCCTTCTTCTTCTTTTAGGCCCCATTCTGGAAGAAAAGTACGGTTCAGCCTCGCTTTTTTTCATGATGCTAGTGACTTCGTTCATTACGGGGTTATTGAATGTGCTGTTCCTTCCTACCGGACTTTTAGGGGCAAGTGGAATCGTGTTCATGATGATCATTCTGGTGAGTTTCACCAACATTCGGCAGGGGGAAATTCCCGTCACGTTTCTATTAGTGCTTACCATTTACCTCGCGGGAGAGGTGATCCGGTCTTTTCAGAACAACAGTATTTCTGAGTTTGCCCATATCGTGGGTGGAGCCTGTGGAAGTATCTTTGGTTTCGTAAAGCCTGTACGTTCGAAATCCACTAGTGCCAAGGGATGAGGAGTCGTTATGTTCGATAAGTTGGAAGCCCTAGAGGCAAGGTACCGAGAGTTGGAAATCATGATCAGCGATCCAGAACTTCCCAAAGACCGCAAGAGGTACAAAGAGGTACTCCAGGAGCATGCCCATCTTTCCAAAATCGTGCAGACCTACGAAGAATACAAGAAAATGCGAAACCGCTTGGAAGAAACCGAGACCCTGCTGGAACAAGAAAGGGATCCAGAGCTCCGCAACCTTGCCAAAGAAGAGGTGGATCAGATTCGTCTTCGCCTGTCCGGGGAAGAGAAAAAGTTGAAGGAACTCTTGGTTCCCCGGGACCCTCGGGACGACAAGAACGTGATCATGGAAATTCGGGCCGGAACAGGTGGGGAGGAAGCGGCCCTCTTTGCGGCGGATCTCTTTCGAATGTATACCCGGTATGCGGAAGCAAAGGGTTGGAAGGTGGAACTGATGGATGCCAACGAAACGGAATTAGGGGGTTTCAAGGAAATCATCTTTTCCGTTTCTGGTTCGGGCGCCTATGGGGATTTGCGGTATGAAAGCGGTGTGCATCGGGTGCAGCGCGTCCCTGTGACGGAAGCGGGAGGACGGATCCATACCTCGGCCGTGACAGTAGCGGTTCTTCCGGAAGCAGAAGAGACGGAGGTGGAGATACGACCAGAGGATCTGCGGATCGATGTGTTCCGGGCTTCGGGCGCAGGGGGGCAGCATGTGAATAAAACCGAGTCTGCTGTTAGGATAACACACCTCCCTACAGGGATCGTCGTGACCTGCCAGGATGAAAAATCCCAGCACAAGAATAAGGCCCGAGCATTACGGGTGCTTCGGGCCCGGCTCTACGAGATGGAGGAACAGAAGAGACTTCAGGAGGAATCAGCCATTCGGCGGAGTATGGTGGGCTCTGGTGACCGTTCGGAACGTATCCGGACGTACAACTTCCCCCAGAACCGAGTCACCGATCATCGGATTAACCTCACTCTTTATAAGCTCGATTCCGTGCTGGAAGGAGATTTGGGGGAAATCATCGAAGCTTTAAAACTCTCTGAGCGGGAGGAAGCATACAAGACTCAATTGCAATGACCATTCGTCAAGCGTTGCTGAATGCCCGGGATTTGTTCCGACATCAAGGGTTGGAGACCCCCTTCCTCGACGCCGTGGTTCTTCTTTCCGCTTGTACCGGGATGGATAAGGCAAAGATCTTAGCGGCGTATGGGGAAGAGCTTTCCAAAGAAGCGGAGGATTGTTTTCACGAAGCGGTGCATCGAAGACTGTCGGGACTTCCCGTTTCCTACATTCTCCGACGGAAAGAGTTTTTCGGTCTATCCTTCTACGTGGATGAGCGTGTGCTGGTCCCTCGCCCTGAAACCGAAATCCTGGTGGAAAAAGCCTTGCGAATTCTCAAGGAAGATTCCTCTATCCGCAGGATCCATGATGCTTGTACGGGAACCGGTTGCATCCCTATCAGCCTTGCCGTACATATTCCAAAGATACTCCCGGGCAGGGAAGTAGAGATCTCGGCCTCGGATCTATCGGAAGATTCCTTAGAAGTATTCCGGATCAACTGTCTTCGTATTCTTGGCTATACCCTACCCCATACGGTAAGCGATTTACTTGCCAATGTGGAAGGAACATTCGATATGATCACTGCCAACCCTCCCTATATTGAAACTGCAGAAGTGGACCGTATGGTTGCGTCGGGGTGGCCAGAACCACGCCTTTCCCTGGATGGTGGGGCTGATGGGATGAGATTGATTGATCCTCTGATCGAACAGGCTCTGGAAAGGTTACGAGAAAATGGTTATCTTTTATTAGAAGGAGCGGATTCCCAGGCAGAAGCCATCCAGCAACAGTTATACTCCCATGGATACAGTTCTGTAGAAATCCTCCACGATTTATCGGGTCGTAAGCGGGTGGTAATGGGACGCAAAGGATAGAAACATGCACCGCATGGTGGCACGGGTAGAACAGTTCGAACAAAAGTTGACGTTCTATTCCGAGGAAGAGAAACAGAAAATTCTAGAGGCTGCCCGATGGGCGATGGAATTACACAAAGACCAGCTCCGGGCCAGTGGGGAGCCTTTTTTTATCCACCCGTTACAAGTGGCCGAAATCCTTGTGGATCTTCGAATGGATAGTGAGTCTGTAATCGCCGCCTTGCTGCATGATGTACTGGAAGATACCGACGTACGACGGGAAGAATTAAGGCAGCGCTTCGGGAAAGAAGTGGAACAACTGGTGAACGGAGTCACCAAAATTTCCGTTTTGCGGGCCAAAAGTAAATCCATTCAGCAGGCTGAATCGATCCGAAAGATGTTGTTTGCCATGGTGAAGGATATCCGAGTGATCCTGATTAAATTGGCAGACAAACTTCATAACATGCGAACCCTCGAATACCTACCAGAATTAAAACGGAAAGAGATTGCCGAAGAGTGCCTCGATATCTATGCTCCCTTGGCATCCCGGTTGGGGATCGGCTGGATCAAGATCGAGTTGGAAGATCTGTCCCTCAAGCATCTTCACCGGGACATCTACGATCAAATCAAAGCGTTTGTGGCAGCAAAGAAGGAACAACGGGGAGAGTACCTCCGAAGAATGCAGGATCGGATCATGGAAGCGGCGAAAGCTGAAGGGATCCCCGTACAGGTAGAGAGTCGGGCGAAACATTTCTATTCCATCTTCACCAAGATGAAAAAGCGAGGCAAGCAACTGGAAGAAATCTACGATCTTCTTGGAATCCGGATTCTCTGTGAGACCCAGAGTGATTGTTACGTTCTATTGGGAATCGTACACCGGTTATGGAAACCCATCGAAGGACGGTTCAAGGACTACATCGCCATGCCAAAAGCGAACAAGTACCAAAGTCTTCACACTACTGTGATGGGCGATGGAGGAAAGTTAATCGAAATCCAGATTCGCACGGAGGACATGCACCAGACCGCCGAACATGGGATCGCAGCTCACTGGCTCTACAAGCGCGGTACTAGTTCGGAACTGGTTCGGGCCGAGGATCTTCCCATCATTAACCGACTGAAGAGTTGGAACGGTATCCGGATTTCTTCTGGAGAGTTCCTCAATGAGATAAAGGGAGAAATATTGAAGGATTCGATCTATGTATTCACTCCCAAGGGGGACGTGGTCGAACTGCCCAAAGGAGCCACGCCGATCGACTTTGCCTACCATATCCATACCGATATCGGCGACCATATCTATGCGGCGAAAGCCGATGGGGTGATTATTCCCCTGAAAGCCGAACTAAAGAATACCCAAATGGTGGAAATCCTGACGAGTCCTCAGGCGCATCCTCATCTTGCTTGGTTACGGTACGTGAAAACCGCCCGAGCCCGATCCAAGATCCGCGCCTGGCTCAAGAAGAACGATGCCAGTCTAATCATCGATCGGAATATCGTCGCCAAGAAAAAACCCGACATGACAGCTCATCCCCAATCCCGGCAGAAACCCGAAAAATCCAAGGAAGAGGTGGACCGGAGAGAGGATGTAAAGAAAATCGGGGTACGGATCGGCGCGGATCGGAACATGCTGATCAATCTGGCAGGATGTTGTAACCCGGTGACGGGCGACGACATTGTTGGCTACGTTTCAAGGGGACGAGGCATTATCGTCCATAAACGGGATTGCTCTAACCTGAAATTTATCCCGGATTTCCAGGAACGAGCCATTGAGGTGGAATGGGAAACCGTATCGCCCAAAGCGACCCGACAGTTCCAGGTTACTGCTCGACGGACGCTAGATTTGTTTTCCGAAATCGAGGGTGCGGTCCGAAAGTTCAGAGGGCATTTGATAGCCGGTCGAGTGGATGAGGATGGACCAGATCGACTGATCGCCCATTTCACCATGGAATTAGACCAAAAGGAGGACTTCGGAAAGGTGATCAAGAGTATCCGAACCATTCCCTCTATCCTCACGATTCAGGACATGCCTCTGGAAACCCGATCCGACGATACCGATTGATTTCCCGAGGCACTCCGTATCTGCCCTCCTAGAAACAGAACCATTTTACTAATAATATTTGACATTCCTTTTAAGCTTATCTACATTTAAAGCAGGAGGAAACAATGGCAACCATTACACTGAAAGGAAATCCTATTCATACCTGCGGGCAACTCCCAAAGGTGGGGACAAAGGCACCCGATTTTGTGTTAGTAAAAGCAGATCTCTCCGATGTTTCATTGGCCAATTTCAAGGGCAAGAAGAAAATCCTCAATATCGTGCCTAGCCTGGATACGGGAGTGTGCGCTGCTTCGGCCAAACGGTTCAACGATGAAGTGAAAAAGTTGAAGAACGTGGTGGTTCTTACGGTCAGTATGGATCTCCCCTTTGCCCAAGATCGGTTCTGCAAGGCGGAGCACATCGAAAATGTGATCACCCTTTCAGACATGCGTAAAAAGGATTTTGGCAAGCGGTATGGTGTTGAGATCGTAGATGGTCCTTTGGCGGGATTGTTTAGTCGAGCTATCGTCGTTTTAGACGAGAACGATACGGTGGTGTACACCCAGCAGGTGCCTGAAATTGCTCAGGAACCAGATTACGAAAAAGCGTTAGCTGCCGTGCGATGAGTTTGAGTGCTCTAGACCGGGGTCTGGAGGGGCATTGAATCTCCATATTGCTCTGCTGGAGCCTGAGATTCCTCAAAATACAGGGAACATTGCGCGCACCTGTGCGGCGTTAGGAGCGATTCTTCATTTGATAGAACCATTGGGTTTTTCTATGGAGGATCGGTACCTTAGGCGAGCGGGTTTGGACTATTGGCCCTTCGTACAGGTTCAGATTCATCCCAACCTGGACTCCTTCCTGGGAATATGCGATCTGGATCATTTATACCTTGCTTCCCGAAAGGGGGTGCGTTTGTATACGGAGTTTCAGTATCCTGATCCTTGCTATTTCCTTATAGGAAAAGAATCTACGGGTCTCGCCCAGGAAGTCCTGGACCGGTTTCCCGATCGAGTAGTTCGGATCCCTACTAGGGAAGGCATACGATCCCTCAACGTGTCCAGTGCCGCAGCGGTACTGGCCTACGAGTATGCCCGACAAAAGGGGTTCTTAGGGTTGTAAAAATCTCGATTGAGTGGTTTCCCTGTTTTCGATAGAATACCCCCATGGAAAGCATCGGAATCATTGGGTTTGGGAACATGGGGGAAGCCTTTGCCGCAGGACTAAGAGCCCGGTTTCCCGAAAAAAAGCTTGTAGTGGTGGAAAAACTGCCCGGCCGAGCAGGAGTGGCAAGAGATCGCTATGGCCTCCTGGATTGCACTGGAGACTGGGGACGATTCTTTTCTCATGCGAGTGTAGTGATCCTGGCGGTAAAACCGCAGGATGCCGAGTCTCTATTACGAGAGATTTCTCCCTATTCTCAGGAAAAGAGCTTTATTTCTATTATGGCGGGAAAACAGCTATCCTTTCTGCAAACGCATCTCCATACTCCCTACCTTTCCCGTTTCATGCCCAATCTCGCGGCCATGCATGGGAAGGCGGCGATCGGAGTGTCCTTCCCCGAAGGATCTTCTACCCCTTCACCCGAGATGGAATCCTTTAGAGCGGAATGTTTGCAGATCGCCGAGGCAGTAGGGAAACCGATCCAGATTCCAGAACGCCTGATGCCCATGATGACGGGGCTTTCAGGATCGGGGATCGCCTTTGTGTTCCAGTTCATTCATGCCATGGCGCTAGGTGGTGTGAAGACGGGGTTTGGATACCCCGCCGCTTTGGATACTGCCCTACAGGTTATGGAGGGAGCGGTAGAAGTGCTTAGGCAGACAGGAGAAGCGCCTTCCACATGGATTACTCGGGTAACATCCCCTGCGGGGACTACCATCGAAGGATTGCAGGTGTTGGAAGAAAATTCCTTTACAGCGACCGTTATGAGAGCGGTGGAAGCGGCTAGTAGAAGAGCCAAGGAATTGGAAGGAGTATAGAGAACATGGTGGATCTGAAATTTATAAAAGATAACCTGGAGGCGGTAAAGGAGAATATTCGTAACCGCTACATGCATGCCGATGCCGAACTGGTAGTCCGACTGTACGATGAACGAAACGCTCTCATAGCTCAAGTAGACGCCCTTAGGGCCCAGCGAAACGAGAATGCCCAGAAGATGAAGGGGAAATTATCCCCCGAGGAACGAGGGAGCCTAATTGAAGAGGGAAAAGTTTTAAAGGCTCGAATCGCAGAACTGGAAGAAAAATTGGCAGAGAAGGAAAAGGAACTCTATAAAGAAGCGGCAAAGATCCCCAATATGGCCCATCCAGACGCTCCCGTGGGTAAGGAAGACAAGGACAACCTGGAGATTCGCCGGGTAGGCACTATCCCTCGTTTTAGTTTCAAGCCGAAGGATCATGTGGAGTTGGGAGAGTTGCTAGATATTCTCGATTTCGATACAGCTACCCGGGTCGCAGGAACAAAGTTCTATTATCTAAAGAACGAGGCGGTATTCCTCGAACTAGGTTTGGTACGGTACGCGTTCGATATCTTAACAAAGCACGGGTTTCAACCCTTCATTACACCCGATATTGCTAAAGAAGAGATCGTGGAAGGGATCGGATTCAACCCGCGTGGCCCGGAAAGTAATATCTATACCATAGAAGGAACTGATACCTGCCTTGTGGGAACGGCAGAAATTACCCTAGGCGGATACTATGCGGATACGATCCTGGACACCTCTCGGTTGCCCATCCGCATGGCGGGCCTTTCCCACTGTTTCCGACGGGAAGCGGGAGCAGCAGGGCAGTTCTCCAAAGGGCTGTATCGGGTCCATCAGTTCACTAAGGTAGAGATGTTCGTCTACTGTAGACCGGAAGAGTCGGATAGCTGGCACCAGCGACTGCTGGCCATCGAAGAGGAAATCTTTTCTGGATTGGAGATCCCATATCGGGTAGTCGACACCTGCACAGGAGACCTCGGGGCTCCCGCTTATCGCAAGTTTGACTTGGAAGCCTGGATGCCCGGCCGGGGAGAAGGGGGTGAATGGGGGGAGGTAACCAGTACCTCCAACTGTACCGATTACCAGGCTCGTCGGTTAGGGATTCGGTACAAGGAAGAGGGAAAGAATCGGTTTGTACACATGTTGAATGGGACGGCCGTTGCGGTATCGCGAGGAATCATCGCAATTTTGGAGAATTTCCAGGAATCGGATGGCTCGGTTCGGATCCCTCAAAAACTTGTTCCGTATACAGGATTCGATCGGATCCGTCCAAAACGCTAACGTCAAGGTTAAATGCGGGTAGGGGATACTAATTAGGAGTCGGCATGCGGAAACCATTGGTTTTGGCCGAGATCGGGACCTCCCATGAAGGAGATCTGGGAAGGGCAAAGGAACTCATTGCAGCCGCTGCCGAGGCTGGTGCGGATGGAGCTAAGTTCCAGGCGGTGTATGCGGAGGAAATCCTTCATCCCAAGAGTGGCTTTGTAGAGTTGCCAGGGGGGCGGATACCCCTCTTCGACCGATTCAAGGCTTTGGAACGGCCGCTGGAGTTCTATGCGGCTCTGAAGGAAGAAACCGAAGCGAAAGGGCTTTGGTTCGTTTGTTCTCCCTTCGGAATCCGTAGCGCTCGGATCCTACACCAGATCGAAACAAAGGTTCTCAAAATAGCTTCACCGGAATTGAATCATTATCCTCTTCTGGAAGAAGTGGCAAGTTACCATGTGCCCTTGCTGATTTCTACCGGAGTATCTACCTTGGGCGATATCGAGAGGGCCCTTTCTGTACTTCAGAAGCGTGTCTCAGAGAAGGATGAGGGAGTCCCTTCGAAAATACCCTTCTCGCCCCTCACCCTTCTGCATTGCATTACCGCGTATCCTGCTCCGGAGGAAGAGTACAACCTCTCCCTCTTGCCCAACCTTGAGGGTGTCTTTGGTGTTCCGGTAGGAGTTTCTGATCATAGCAGGGATCCCGTGTTAGTGCCTGTTCTGTCTGTACTGGAAGGGGCGCGAGTAATCGAGAAGCATTTTACCCTGGATCAAAAGGGTTCAGGCTTGGATGACCCTATTGCTTTGAATCCTAGCGAGTTCCAAACAATGGTAATGGAGGTACGCTCTGCGTTTCTAGAGGTAAGGGCGGGAAGGAGGGCCCATGTGGTGGAAGCGTTGGAGGCAAGGTATGGAAAAGATAGGGTAAGGAATGTGCTGGGAGATGGGGTAAAGCGTTTGGCCCCTTCCGAGAAGGGTAACTATCGAACCACCAACCGCTCAATCCATGCGCTTAAGGATCTTAGGAAAGGAGAGATGCTTTCGGAAGAGAATTGCGCTCTCCTTCGAACTGAAAAAAACCTCAAGCCTGGGTTAGGCCCTGAGCTCTGGAAGATAGTATTGGGAAAGCTATTGGTGCGGGATGTAGAGGCAGGGGAAGGAATCCAGTGGGATGATGTACTCGCCTAGAGATGTCATTGTAAAGGGTACGTTCTTGGGAGCATTGAACGTTGTCGATTATTTCAATAAAATTAGGCCTTCCTAATAAAGAACAGAACTCCTAAGTTGAGGAGCTTTAAAGATGGGTGAAAAGACTCTGACGGGGCATGATTACACGATAGCCATTGTAGGGAATCCCAATAGTGGGAAGACCACCCTATTTAATCTATTAACCGGCGCCAATCAAAGAGTGGGGAACTGGCCGGGAGTGACAGTGGAGAAAAAGGAGGGCACTTTTCTATGTGGAGACAAACAGGTGAACTTGGTGGATCTTCCTGGAATTTATTCGGTTTCTGCTACCTCGGAAGATGAGAGGGTTGCGAGGGACTACCTTTTGTTTGGTGAAGCGAACCTTATCATCGATATCGTGGACGCATCGAATCTAGAACGGAACCTGTACCTGACGATTCAGCTCATCGAGATGGGACTTCCCATACTCGTGGTGTTGAACATGATGGATATCGCCGAGGAATCAGGGATCCGGATCGATTTGGATCATCTTTCGAAGCACCTTCAACTTCCTCTCGTTGGGGTCAATGGTACGGATCCTAAGTCCAAGGATGTGATCCTCCAGAAAGTACAAGCTCTATTGGAAGGCCCCGCTCGATCTACCTTTCAGGTTTCCTATGGGAACGAACTGGAGGATGCGATCGCGAGGTTACAGCCTGCATTGGAACCTTTGGCAGAGAAGCTGCACATCACTTCTCGGTATGCCGCGATAAAACTGATTGAAGGGGATCCTTACGTGGAAGCAATCGTACTAGCGGAAGGGATGGTAGAGCTAAAGATCTTAGAGAAGGAAAAAGAACGAATCCGGCAGGTGCTAAAGGATGAACCCGATACAGTGATTGCAGACGCTAGGTACGGAGCTATCCATGGGATCGTGAAGGATGTGACTCGAAAGGTCAGGCAGAAAGTAAGCCTCACGGAAAAGATCGACCGAATCGCCCTGCACAAAGTGTTCGGGATTCCCTTATTCCTCTTTGCCATGTATATGGTCTTCTTGATCACGATGAAACTAGGAGGAGCTTTCATAGACTTCTTCGATATATTCTTTGGTACTATTTTCGTGGATGGCGGCATGGCGATACTTCGATGGCTAGGGGCCCCCGCTTGGGTGATCGCGGCTATTGCCGGAGGGCTCGGTACGGGAATCCAGACAGTTGCCACCTTCATTCCAGTGATCTTTACCTTATTTTTTTCCCTTTCCATACTGGAGGATTCTGGATACATGTCTCGGGCCGCTTTTGTGATGGATCGCTTCATGAAATCTATTGGTCTGCCTGGAAAGGCTTTCGTGCCTCTACTAGTAGGATTTGGATGTACCGTGCCCGCTATTCTAGGCACTCGTACTCTAGATAATAGACGGGATCGATTGATGACTATCTTCATGAGCCCTTTCATGTCCTGCGGTGCTCGGTTGCCTGTGTACGCCTTGTTTGCTGCCGCCTTTTTTCCGGAATCCGCAGGCATGGTAGTGTTTTCCCTGTACCTGGTGGGGATACTCTATGCAATCCTTACAGGTCTTTTGTTGAAGGCTACCGTGTTCCATGGGGAGCCCGCTCATTTCATCATGGAACTCCCTCCCTACCATAGGCCTAGACTTAGACACATCCTGATCCACACCTGGTTGCGGTTGAAGATATTCCTATTTAGAGCGGGTAAGGTGATTTTAGGCATGGTGCTGGTTCTGGGCTTGTTGAACTCCATTGGGTTTGGGAAAGAAGGAATCGGCTTTGGGTACGAGAATACGGAGCAGTCCCTTCTCGCTAGGGTAGGAAAAAGGATAACCCCTATCTTCGAACCCATGGGAGTCCGAAGGGAGAACTGGCCTGCCACCGTAGGGTTGTTTACTGGGATTCTGGCAAAGGAATCTGTGGTAGGCACCCTCAATAGTCTGTATGGTCAAACTCAAGCGGTGACGGAAAAAGGGAGCGAAACGTTTGATCTGTGGGGAGGGATCCGATTGGCTTTCGATTCCATTCTCACAAACCTTGCAGCCATAGGAGAAGCTTTACTGGATCCCATTGGATGGAAAACGGTAGAAGCGGCAAGGGAAACTCCCATAGAAGGGAAAGGAGGGGGGGCTGAGGTTTTTGCCCGACTCCGAAGTTTCTTTACTCCCGTTAGTGCTTTTGCCTACCTCTTGTTTGTTCTTCTCTACTTCCCTTGCGTTGCCGCTCAAGGAGCTGCCATTCGGGAACTAGGGAAGCGAGCGGGTATTGCCTTAGCCCTCTATATGACCGTACTTGCCTGGGCAACGGCAGTATTATACTATCAGGTTCTGGAAGGAGGCGAGTGGGTCTGGATGGGCGCTGCAATGGGAATGCTTTTCCTCATCTGGGCTGTATTCGCCCGTTTTGGGAAAAAGCTCCTTTCTCTTTAAGGGTAAGACAGGAGGTTCTGAATGGTTTCTCTTGAACAATTGGAAGGGTTGAAACAGTTCGATGCTCCGACTATCTGTAATGCTCTGGAGTTCTTTTCTCTCCGGCCTAAGACAACGGGATTCCTAAAACCCGGAGTTCGGAAGATCTTCCCGACCGAGACAAGGGTGGTAGGGTTTGCCTCTACAGCTAAAATCTCCGCGCTCCATCCTCCCACGGAGGAGCAGAAGCGCCTTCAGGAAGCCTATTACAAGGCGGTGTGGGAGACTCCCAAACCAACGATTACTGTTATTCAGGATATAGATCCAGAACCGATCGGTTCCTTCTGGGGAGAAGTTCAGGCTACCGTACACCGGTATCTTGGGTGCTCCGCAGTCATTACCTCTGGCGGAGTGCGGGATCTAGACGAGGTTTCCGCCTTGGGGTTCGAGTATTTCGCCCATTGCGTCCTTGTCTCCCACGCGTACGTACATTTGGAAGCTGTTCAATGTCCCGTCCATGTAGGGGGCATCACGGTGGAACCGGGAACGATCGTGTTCGCCGATAAACATGGAGTAGTGTTGATTCCCCAAGAGGTGGTTCCCTATTTGCCCGAGGCGTGTAAGGCTGCTCAAGAAGCGGAGTATCCCGTTCTTCACAACTGTAGGAGGGTGATGGATTCCTCTGGAGCCCCAACACAGGGAATCGGAAGCGGGACCGAACGCCTTGAGGCTTTAATGACATGGAGGAGAGAGATGGTGAAACGACGGGAAGAAGCTACGAAAAAGTTCACCTCCCTCCTCCGAAAGTCTTAAAGAACCTCAGTTACTTCGCTTTTAACTTGTCTTTATATTTCCCGATCTGTTCTTTCTGTTTAGCTAAGAGGGCACTACCTTCCTCTCTGCCTAGATAAAAGGGAACTTGGTCGTACGCTTTGGCAATATCTTGGGCATATTCCTGGTTGGTGGATGAGATTTTCTTAACGACAGCGCTGAGTTTCTCTACAATGGGTGCTGGGGTTCCTTTGGGGAACGCGAAGAAGTAGTAGATCTCAAGGGCAACATCGTATCCCTGCTCTTTGCAGGTGGGAATTTCTGGGAAACGGGGATGCCGTTTTTCGTTGGTTACTCCTAGGGCACGGAAGTCACCGCTTTGAAGGAAAGGTTTCGTTGGTCCATAAGGGTTAGGTACCACATCGATCTGCCCTCCTTTCAAGGCAGCGTTTCTAGCAGTCGAGCTTCCGGCGTCCACTACGTTAAACTTTGCGCCCGCATCCAAAAACTGCATCGCCAAGACGTAGGTGGTTCCCCCAATATCGGCCGCAAACTTGATCTCACCAGGTCGTTTGATCGAATCATCCACCAAGTCCTTCAAAGTTTTCCAGGGGGATTTCGCGTTTACCGCAATAACGTTCCCAGGGCTCATAGCGGCGATACAACTTAACTCGAAATCCTCCACTCCATAGGGAACCATTTCGGTAACCTGATTCACGATCATTGCCGTGTGGTAGAATAATACCGTATACCCATCGGGGGTAGCATCCTTTGCTTTGCGGCTACCGAGAGTTCCCCCAACACCTGCTACATTAACCACGACTACAGGTTGTCCGAGTTCTTTTTCTAGGTATTTTGCGTACGCCCGGGCATTGAAATCTGTATCTCCTCCGGGATTATAGGGTACTATTACTTGAATGGCCTTTTTGGGCCAATCAAGACCGGTAGATTCCTGTTTCCCGGCACCGAGCAAGATACCCGATACAACGAACAACCCAATGACGACAAGCGCGATTCGTTTCACTCTCTATCCTCCTTGGATTATATTGGTAATCATATGATACCTGATGTATCAGTAATCGTCAAGTTGAGATTGACAAACGACTGATGCATCAGCCATACTGTTCAACGCAAGAAAAACAAACTAAGGAGATTCGAAATGAACTTCATACCTAAAGGAATCCTTCCCGCCATGATCACCCCTCTTACCAAAGAGGGGAAGGTGAATGAAAAGGCCCTGCGGAAACTGATTCGATATCTTTTGGATGGAGGAGTGCACGGTATCTTTGCCATTGGCACCACGGGAGAGTTTTACGCTCTGTCAGAAAAAGAGTATAGGGACGTGCTTACAATTACCAAAGATGAGGTGAAGGGGCGAGTGCCTGTGTACGCGGGGGCGAACCACATCACCACGCGAGGTAGTATTCGCCTGGCCCAGATTGCCGAAGAAGTAGGGGTCGATGCTCTTTCAGTGTTGACCCCCATGTTCATTAGCCCCTCCCAAGATCAACTGGTAAAGCATTTCACCGACATTGCCAAGAGCACCAAATTGCCGATCCTTCTGTACAATAACCTTCCGAAAACGGGAGTGACGATCACGGCCGCTACCGCCTCTAAGCTGGCCGAGATTCCCAATATCGTGGGGATCAAGGACTCTACGGGCGACATGACCCTCACGGCCGAGTATATCCGGCTGACCCGAGGAAAGAATTTCCATGTGATGATCGGACGGGACACGCTGATCCATGCCTGTCTATGCTATGGGGGAACAGGGGCGGTGGCCGCCTGTGCGAATGTGGCCCCCCGCTTGGTGGCGGATATCTATGATAAGTTCATGGCTGGTGACCGGGAGGGATCGTTGGAAGCCCAGTTCAAGTTGGCTCCCTTAAGGATCGCTTTCAACCTTGGAACCTTCCCCACGGTAATCAAAGAGGCGCTGGAACTGATTGGAATCGAAGCGGGCCCCTGTTTCGACCCGGTGGGACCCATGAGCTCTGAAGAGCGGGAACAACTGAAAAAAATCCTGAAAGAAATGGGACTATTGTCATGAGGGCAGAACAAAACAAAGATCCTGTTCGGATTCCCATAAAAAGGTTGGAACGGGCAGCGTCCCGAGTGCTGCAGGCTGCGGGGGTGCCGGAACCACAAGCGGATACGGTAGCGAAGGTCCTCCTTTTTGCCGACCAACGGGGAATCGAGTCCCATGGAATTTCCAAACTACCCATCTACGTGAAACGAATTCAGGATGGGGGGATAGATCCTGCGGCAATTCCCGCTGTCATTGGAGGTAAGGGCGCTATCGTGCGTATCGATGGAAAAAACGCGCTGGGGCCTGTGGCAGGAGTTTTCGGGATGAAGCAAGCCTTAGAAGCTGCCTGTAACCATGGAATTGGGTTGGCTTCCGTACGGAACAGTAATCACTTTGGAGTCACCGCGTACTATTCCATGATGGCTCTTCCAGAGGGAATGATTGGATTCGCGTTCAGCAACGCGAATCCCACCGTGGCACCCTGGGGCGGGAAGCAGGCCCTGGTAGGCACCAGTCCTTTATCCATCGCCATCCCCTCCGCATCGGGTCTACCGTTTGTGATCGACATGGCTACCACAACCGTTGCCCGGGGAAAGATCATCCTATACGCTCGGAACAAGAAGCCTCTCCCCCCTGGATGGGCGTTGGATTCCGAGGGGAGGGAGACCACCGATCCGGAAATAGCGTTGAAAGGCTTGCTTACCCCCCTTGGGGGTGCGAAAGGATCGGGATTGGCCCTAACGATCGATATTCTCTGCGGAATGTTGTCAGGAGCCAAATATTTAACGGAAGTCGGCCATCTGTACACGGGGACGGATAGGCCCCAGGGAATCGGACATCTATTCCTCGCTCTGCAGATTGACGCGTTTCTTCCCCGGAAGCAGTTTCTGGAAGAAATGGATCGATACATAGAAAGAATCCATTCCTGCCCACGAGCGGAAGGCGTGGAACGGATCTATGTTCCGGGAGAAATCGAGTACGAATCTATGAAGAGGGCAGAAAAGGAAGGCGTGGAAGTTTCTTCGGTGACTAGAACTGAGCTTATCCAGACTGCAAAAGAGGTGGGAGTAGATCCTTCCCTATTCAACTTCTGATGAGGCAGGGAGAACAAAGATAATGGCGAAACGGCCGATCCTCCAGCTATCGAAAGACGAGATAAGGTCCCTCACCGAAACAACCTACGCAAAGATCAAGCAAGCGATTCTGAAGGGAGTGTTGGAGCCAGGTTCCCGGATCAGTGAGAGAGAATTGGCCCAGGAAATGGGAGTAAGCACTACTACGGTGAAGCGAGCGTTAGGTTTATTGGCCGTGGAGGGACTAGTGGAGATCCGAGCTAGGAGAGGAACGTACGTGGCTTTTCAGCCTTCGGGTAGCCCTCGGGAAACCATGATGATCCGCGCCTCCTTGGAGGGACTTGCCGCCCGATTCGCCGCGGAAAAAGCGGGGGCTCCGGATATAGACGCGTTGGAACAGCAACTGAAGGTGATGGAATACCGGACAGAAAAAGGTCCCGTGAGCGCGCTAGTGGAAGCGAACACTAAGTACCATTACCTCGTCCACCGGATCGGGAAGAACCCCTACATCATCCGGCTTATCGAGGTCCTAAGGTCTTTTGACCTCAACTTTCGAAGAAAAGCGCTTTCCAACAAGGTAGAGGCGCAACGGGGATTGGCTGAACATCGGTCTGTATTCGAAGCGATCCGGGCCCATGACGGAGAATTGGCGGAACAACGGATGAGGGCGCACATCTTAAGGAGTTACGAACAGGTGACGACAGAAAACCCGTGAACCCGCCGACCAGTTCTTGCGCTTGCGCGAAAAGGTCAGGTAGTGTGGGCGAATAGGGTGTTCGACGAGGTATGCACCCTCACGCGGGCGGATGGGGTAAGATTTTTCGCATTAAGTCCGCCATCTCGATGGCGGAAAGGGCCGCGTCCCACCCTTTGTTTCCCGCTTTGGTACCCGCCCGTTCTACCGCTTGTTCGATGGATTCGGTGGTCAATACTCCAAAGATCACGGGGACGGAGGAGGAGAGGGATGCCTGCGCGATTCCTTTTGCTGCCTCGGAAGCCACGTAGTCGAAGTGGGGCGTGGCGCCTCGGATAATGGCCCCTAAACAGATCACCGCGTCATACTTCCCGCTCTTTGCCAGGCTGCTGGCCACCAAGGGAATCTCGAAAGAACCGGGGACTCTCGCTAGGGTGATTAGGTCTGGATCTCCACCATGCCGTAGAATGCAATCCAATGCTCCCTCGAGCAACCGCTCTGAGATGAGGGAGTTAAACCTGCTTACCACAATGGCGAACTTTTTACCTTCTGCGGTTAAATTTCCGGTTATTTCGCGCATACGGTGTCTCCTTTATGTCCTATGGAAGAGAAATGTTTCTTGGCGAGATGGCTGGTTATCCAATCTAGAATCCGTTCTACCGTTATGATCTTCAGTCCATACTGTTCGGCCAGTTCCACCAGTTTAGGGAGCCGTGCCATGTGCCCATCCTCATCTAGAATCTCGCAGAGGATACCAGAGGGGTAGAGACCCGCGATTCGACAGAGATCGACTGTGGCTTCGGTGTGACCCTTTCGAGCCAACAATCCTCCCTCTCGAGCAATGAGGGGGAAGATATGTCCAGGTCGGAGGAGGTCTTCCGGACGGGTTCGAGGATCGATCAATGTCCGAATGGTAATGGCTCGGTCGAAGGCGGAGATCCCCGTGGTAGTTCCCTCTTTCGCATCCACGCTAACGGTAAAGGCTGTGGTATGGACCGAGGTGTTGTCGTTCACCATGAAGGGAAGGGATAGTTCCCATGCCCGTTGGAGCGTGATGGCTTGGCACAGGAGTCCTCTGCCAACCGTGATCATGAAGTTCACTGCTTCGGGAGTCACCTTTTCTGCTGCCATGATGAAATCTCCCTCGTTCTCCCGATCTTCGTTATCCGTTACGATGAGAATTCGGCCGGCTCGTAACTCTTCTACGGCTTCCTCCACAGCGATCAAAACTCTATCTTTCTGTTCTCGCATACGTTTACCTCCTATATTCTTCTTCGCGTATTCCGTCATCAGGAAACTCTTTCCATCCCCGAAAGGATTCCCAGTTAAGGACTTTCTGGAAAGGAGCAGCGGTCGCTTCCAAGCGCTGGTACTTTTCGAATTTTAGGAACTTTTCCACGTAGCGACCGATGATATCGGTTTCCACATTTACCCAATCTCCCTCTTTCTTGTACTTCCAGGTAGTTCGGTCTAGGGTGACAGGAATGAGGTTCACCGTGATGGCATTATCCTGGATGGAAGCGATAGTAAGACTGATGCCATCCAGTGCGATGGATCCTTCGGGAACACAGTAGTGGAGAAGGGGGGGAGGCAGATCGAAGGTAAAATACACATTGTCCTTCTCCCTTTGGATCGTTCGGATTCGGGCGATTCCGCTTACATGGCCTTGCACGAAATGGCCGTCCATTCTCCCATCAAACCGTAACGCCCGTTCCAGGTTTACCTTTGACCCGCTCCTAAGGAATCCCAGGGTGGTTTTCTTCAAACTCTCCGCTAGGGTATCCACGATGAATGATTGGGGACCGATGTGTTTGATGGTCTGACAGACTCCGTCGATGGCCATCGAATCCCCTACCTTGGTTCCTTGAAGGACGACCTTTGCTTCCACTTCGATCTGTGACCAACCGCTCCCGAATCGTTGAATAGAACGAACGATTCCAACTTCTTCGACGATACCGGTAAACATGCATCTACCTCCCTAAGCCTAGGGGTAAAAGATTCTCCCCATTCGTAAAAGACGTTTCACATGTCTTGCCAGAGGATGGAGGGAATGGGACCGCGACAATTGGTTTGGAATTAGATAGGATGGAAAGCGTGGCCATTTGGAAGAGTTCTTCGTAAAACCCAGGTCTATATCCATCGAGCAAGAGCTGGTTCCCTACCCGGTGGTAACGGATCCGCTCTAAGCGCAGGTGATCGGCAATCCTTCGAATACCTAGATCACCGATTCCTTCGATCCCTTTTCCGATTACCATCGGGGCAATGAAAAAGCTGATCCGATCAAATAGCTTTTCCCGTAGAAAAGAGGTGAACACCGAAGCACCTCCCTCCACCAGAACCGAACGAATTCCAAGATCCCCCAACCGGGAGAGTGCAACCGAAAGGGAAGGGCGAGTAGAAGAGGGCGGGACTGAAAGAACTCGTACACCCAACTCTTCCAATGCCTGCCGTTTTGCCTCTAAGTGGTCTTTTTCGATGGAAGGCCTTTCAGGTGAAACCGCTTGGGAGGTAGTGATCACAATGGTACGTTCGGCATCTTTCATGCGAAAAATTTTCGAGGAGAGGGGTAGTTCCAGATGAGTATCCAGAACGACTCGATAGGGGTTTCTCCCCCGTACCAGGCGAACGGTTAGTTCCGGATCATCCACCTGAACCGTGTTTTTTCCTACCAGCACCGCATCGTAGGTAGCTCGAAGACGATGAACCATTCGGCGGGCTTTCTCGTCGGTGATCCATCGAGAATCTCCCTCTAAGGCGGCGATTCGCCCATCGATACTTTGGGCAATCTTAAGGTGCACAAAGGGTCTTTTCATGATTTGGTAGGTGAAGAATCCTTCGTTCAAAGCAAGGGCTTCGGAAGCAAGGATCCCTACGGTAACCTCCACACCCGCATCCCGAAGGATCTGGATTCCTCTACCCCGTACGCGTGGATTAGGATCCATAGTACAAACGAACACGCGAGCGATCCTGTTTCGAAGGATTAGGTCTGTACAAGGAGGTTGGTGTTTTTCAGGCCCGTTGAAACAACAGGGTTCAAGGGTGCAGTACAAATCCGCCCCTTCTACGGAAATCCCCTTTTTAATCGCGTCTTCGATGGCCCAGGCTTCCGCATGCTTTCCTCCATAGTTCCGATGAAAACCCTCTCCGATGATCTTCCCGTTTTTCACGAGAACCGCTCCTACCAAGGGATTCGGCGAAACGGCTCCACGCCCTTTCCACGCCAATTGAAGGGCTTGTCGGAGGAACTGTGAGGTCTGGGTAGTTTCTTTTCCTTCCATGCCTTACTCCTCTTTCAGGGAGTCCGGTTGGAAGGCAGATCGAAGGTGGGCTTGGGTCTAACAAAAAAGCCCTGAAGACCGAAGTCTTCAGGGCGAAACCGACCTACGAACCGATTTTCTTCCATCCGGACTATACCGTCGGCACCGGAGTTTCACCGGTTCAGTCTTCCTGAAAGGAAGAGTCGCGGGCTTTTACCGCCGGTGGGGACTTGCCGTTCTTTTAGGTGATCATGACACAGCCTAAAGAACAATGCTCACCCCGCCCTGAAAATCTATTAAATAGACTACAGAATCGAAGATTTTATGTCAAGGCTTGAACTCTCTAATTAAAGCAGGGTGCTATGGAATATTGTGTAACCTTTGGTTAGCATCAAGGGCACGAAGTCTAAGATTCAGGCAGGTCGTGACAGCATATTGCCCGGCTTCGAAAGGGGGAACCGGATCGAAGCGGTAAGTCCTGTAGGTACGGAAGGGTAGAAGTCAAGAGATCCCTTCAACTGTAGTTCGATGAAATTATACAGGGTGAGAAATCCAATGGTTTCCGCTTTCCGGGGTTCGAATCCAAGGGGTAAGCCTTTTCCAGAATCGGCAACCTCGAGCAAAGCTTCACCCGTTGGAAGGGCATGGAGCCTAATTTGGATCGTTCCCCCCTTCGCGGCGGGAAAAGCATGTTTCACCGCATTGATCAGCAGTTCGTTCACCACGAGGCCAATCACAACCGCTGTTTGCGGGGGTACCTCCATCGACTCTACCTCGGAGAATAGGGCGATCTGTTGAGTGTCGAGGTGAAAACCTTCTTTTACCAGCGCTAGGATCTGTTCAAGGTACGGTTTCAAGTTCACCGATCCCACCTGCTCCGTTGTCGAGCATAACATTTGATGAACCGTAGCGATGGAGGCGATCCTATTCTGTAATTCCGCCACAAGGGTACGAATCTTTGGATCCTCTGAATCACCCAAGTAAAGGGAAAGGAGGGAACTGACCAATTGCAGGTTGTTCTTGGTTCGATGAACTAATTCCCGCATTAATGCTTCCTTTTCACTGAGAGAGGCAGTCAACGCTTCAATGTACCGAAGCCGTTGGGAAATATCTCGCACGCTGGCGATTACCTTCGTTTCTCCCCCAAAGGTAACCGCCCGGAAAGTAACTTCTACGGGAATAGAATGGCCTTTTCGATGCCGAGCTTCCCAATCGATCTGTTGGGGTCCTTCCTCGATTGCTTTGCGAATCATCTCAAGGGCTTTTTCCTCCGAGTAGGGTAGGGTCTCTTGGCAAAAAACTTTCAATGGAAGAGGGAGGAACTTTGAGAGGGGAAAGGCAATCAACCGCTCGAAACTTCGATTACAGTTTAGTACAGTGCCATCTACATCGAATAGGAGAATTCCTTCACCGATGGCGTTGAATAGGGAGGAAACGTACTCTTTTTCTTTCAGAAGTTCCAAGGTTCGCCGTTTAACTGCCCGACGAAGGGTAAGGATCCAGAAAAAGAGAAGGAGGATCAGCAGGAATATCCCCGCAAGGATCTTCCAGAGGAGATCTAAATCGATGGGAGGGCGTAGAAGCTTCCCGAACCATTTTTCTTCAAGGTTCTGGTATACGGTGGGAGGTATTTTCTTAAAACCATTTTCTACATAGGTAAGAAGGGCCGTGTCCCCTTTACGAACAGCCCTATGAAAAGCCCCCGTGTATAAAGGAAGGGTAATGCGGAACTCATCTAACAGATTGTACTTGTGAAGGAAGTAAAGAGCGGGTGGTTTATCAATGGAAAAGACTCGAAGGGTTCCCAATTTTGCCGCCATGGCAATAGATTCGTAGTTCAGGAATTCTTTTAAGTTGAATACCCCCTGTTCCTGAAGAATACCGATCACCGCATCACCCTTCTTTACCCCTACCACGAATCCTTGTAGGTCCTTAGCGGATGCGATACCCGCGATGTCCCGATGAAAAAAGATGGGAACTTCTATGCTCCTGTAAGGGGAAGAAAAATCGCAGTACTCCTCGCGTTCGGGAGTCCTGAAGATCGTGTCGATCACATCGAACCTCCCATCCCGCATTTGCTGGAGAGCTTCACCCCAATCCATACCGATGAGGGTTACCTGGGATCCCGTTACTTTAGACCAATGATCCCAGAGGTCTACTGAAAGACCCTGTAACCTTCCTTCAGGGCTACGAAAGGAAAACGGAGGATAATTGTCATCGATTCCTACCGTGATTTCCTTTGGAGGGGTGAAGGGAGGCGCCTCTTGTGCCATTAGATGTTCAGTTAGGAGTAAGCATACGAGGAAAAGTACATTAAAACATGCTTTTACGTTCGTATTTCTGAACATCTTTTACTATTTTAGAAGGTTATTTTAAAAATTGCAAGAAAATTGGATATTTTGCATATAATATTCTTTGCGGTATAGGCCCTTAGAAACTTCGCTAAATAGAAAGAGTATGGTATGCTATGGGGCATGCGTGCGGTAGATGTTATTCGAAAGAAACGAGACGGGGAAGAGCTAAATGCGGAAGAACTCCGGTTCCTTATCCGAGGCTGTTTGGAAGGTTCGATACCCGAATACCAAATAGCAGCTTGGCTCATGGCCGTATACTTTCGGGGAATGAGTGATCAAGAAACGGGTGAACTAACCCGACAGATGATCGAGAGTGGAGAGCGAATAGACCTGTCAGGCATACCAGGACCATTTGTGGATAAACATTCAACCGGGGGAGTTGGGGATAAAGTCTCGTTGATTTTGGCTCCGCTTGTCGCCTGTTTTGGGATTAAAGTTCCCATGATGAGTGGTCGATCTCTGGGGCACACAGGGGGAACTCTGGACAAACTGGAGGCTATTCCGGGGTACAGGATCGCCCGGGATCCCAATGAGTTCCGCCGCATCCTTATGGCAACGGGGTATGCCATGACCGGCCAGAGTGAACGGATCGTTCCTGCCGATCGGGTATTGTATGCGTTACGGGATGTCACGGCTACCGTGGAATCCATACCCCTCATAACCGCTAGCATCCTTTCCAAGAAGTTTGCCGAAGGGGCGGAAAGCCTCGTGTTCGACGTGAAGTGTGGAGATGGCGCTTTCATGAAGACTCTATCGGACGCTGAGGAACTGGCAGAATCCTTAGCCCGAACAGGGAGGAAACTGGGACGTAAAATCGTAGCCGTCATCACCGACATGAATGAACCGTTAGGAAGGATGGTAGGTAACTTCCTGGAAGCGGAAGAATCAGCCCTGTGTCTTCGGGGAGAAACCAGGGGCAGGGAAGACTTGATGGAAGTAACGTTGAGACTATCCGCTTGGATGCTGGTAGCGGGAGGAAAAGCGAAGACCCCCGAGGAAGGAATCGAGCGTTGCTTGAAGATGTTGGCTGGAAAAGAACCATACCAGAGGTTCCTGGCGAATATCGAAGCGCAAGGCGGAGATCCGAAAGCCTTTGAACGAGGGATCAGCACCCTTCGCGCTCCCATTCGTAGGACCTTGAAAGCCTCCCAGGATGGTTGGATCCAGCGGATCGAAGCATACAAAACAGGTCTATCTACCGTAGTGTTGGGGGCGGGACGGAACAAGACGACGGATTCGGTGTATCCCTACGTGGGAATTCTTTTTTTCAGGAAACGGGGGGAACCAGTACATGTGGGGGAACCTATCTTGGAATTGTACGCAGAGACGGATCAGGCTGCCGATGAGGCGCTTTCCATCCTCCGGGAAGCCGTCCATATTGCCTCTAAATCAGAAGAAACCGGACCCGCTATTCGCAACTCTCTCGTTCTAAAGGAGATCGTCGCTCTATGAAATGGGAGAAAGCTCCGTTGGATGTGGAGAAAGCGAAAGAGCTGTCGGAACGATTTGGGGTGAGTCTTTTAGTGGCTTCCATCCTGGTTCGACGGGGAATCGTGGAGCCCGAGGAGCTGTTGTTCTTCTGCGAAGAAGACATCCGGTACCTCCATAATCCCTTTCTTTTCGTTGAGATGGAGGATGTGGTTGACCGGATCCTCTCCGCAAAGGAGGAACAAGAGAAAGTACTCGTGTTTGGGGATAGGGACGTGGATGGTATTACCGCTACGGCCCTGCTGGTAAAGTCCTTAAACCAGATGGGAATCCCTGTTACGTGGAAACTGCCCATGGGAGATGACCCCTATGGGTTGACGAAAGAAGTGGTGGAAGAGTTTGCCAAAGAAGGGGGAAGTTTAATCATCACGGTAGACTGCGGAATTTCTAACTATCGGGAGGTAGAGTATGCAACTCAGTTGGGTGTGGATACCATCATTCTTGACCATCATACCCCCCAGGAGATGATTCCCCCCGCCTTGGCCATTGTGAATCCCAAAATGGAGGATGCTGGCTATCCCTTCCGAGACCTCGCCGGATGTGGAGTGGTGGCTAAGGTTATCTGGGCATTGGCCTTTGGTGAAACAGAGTTGTACAAGGAAGCCTTCACCCTTCTCAATCTGCGTCCGGGTAACGATTCCTTCATCCTGGAAGCGGCCATTCTCAAGAACATGCTGGTAGAAGATCGAATCACCGAAGTGCTTGTTCCTGGAATGGTGCAGATCGATCAAACGAGGCTTTTAAAGTTCTTCGGGAGGCGTATCCTTGTGTACGATGCGAAATCCCAGGAACGGATGCTCCGAAGGATTTTTGGACAGGATGCGGAGATCTACCTGGAAGATCTAGCGCCCGATCTGACCATTCACTTTCCCGGTATACAGGGGAAGAGCCTTCTTCGGCTACGAGAGCTATCCCGAGGGGGAAGGTATCGACAGGAACCGTTCACGGAACTGGATGTGTTGATAAACCTCTTTTCTTCCTGGGTATTAAAGAAGTTTCCCAGCCTTTCCTCCCAGTATCGGAGCATCCTGGATCTTGTTGCGATTGGCACGCTAACGGATATGATGCCCATCCGGAACGAGAATCGTCTTCTTGTGAAGACAGGATTGAAACTGCTGAATGAGGGAGCCCGAGAGGGGATACGGGAACTGTTGCGACAACAGAACCTTGCCGGGAAAACCTTGTCCAGTAAAGATATTGCCTGGCAATTAGGACCTGCCCTCAATGCCACGGGAAGGATGGGAGAACCGGACAAGGCTGCCCGGTTACTTTTAAGCGAAGTAGCGGAAGAACGGGAGGCTCTAGCAGCCGGGGTGATGGAACTAAACAAGTTGCGGAGAAAGATCGGAGATGATCTATGGGAACAGATTCTTCCCGTTGCCAAAGAGAGTTTCGAGGAATATGGGAACAAGTTTGTCCTGGTTTCGGATACCCGAATCCATCGCGGAATCACGGGGATCCTGGCCGCCCGGCTTTCGAACTTTTTCAAGGTTCCTGCCATTGCCTGTGCGGTTCTGGAGGATAAGGTGGTAGGTTCTCTACGAAGTAATCGAGGATACGGGGTGAAGCATTTTCTAGAGCGATGTTCCGATTTGTTCCAGGATGCGGGTGGGCATGAGTTTGCCGCTGGGTTTAACCTGAAACTAGAGGATCTACCGAGACTAATGGAGCGTCTTAAAGGGATCCTGCCCGAAGTGTCCCTCAATGGCGAGGAAGAAAGCATCGTGAAAATAGATGCCGAAATTCCCCCTCCATACATGAATCCAAAGGATCTAGAATTTGCTCTAGAGTTCTTTTCTCCTTTTGGAGAAGAGAACCCTCCTCTCGTATTCCGAACCACGGGAGCACAGATCCAGAGTATCGATTTCATTGGTCGAAAGGAGCAATCTCATACTCGTCTTCTCATTCGCACCGGTACCTATGCCTTTCCTGCCGTGTTCTGGAACTCGGCGGAGCGGGTGGGAAGGGATTTTTCCGTGAATGATACGGTTTCCATCATTTATGAAGTACAGAAGAATACCTTTCAGAACCAGGAGACGCTCCAGTTGATGATCCTCGACATCGAAAAGGAACCTTGATCCATGGGAAAGCGAACAATCCTTGCCCTTATCTTTATGTTCTGCCTATCCTTTACCCTGGCGTCGAGCGAGGGAATAGTGCACACCCTGCAGGAGGTGTTCCTAGGGGATCCACTGCCCATTCGTATCTATACGGATCCTGGACTGGAGGAAGTAACTATTCTGGTATGGGAAGATGAAGCTAAAAAGGGCATCCTATTAGAAGGAAAAGCATTTAAAGTGCCTGATCTTCGGCAAGATATGGAGAATTCTGAGAACAAAAGGGAGGAGATCCTCTGGATAGGCTTGCTTGGAATCCCTACAATCGCCCAGCCTGGATCCTATCGGCTGGAAATACGGATGGGAGATGTTTCTCAGATAGTACCCGTTAGTGTACTGGGAAGACAGTTTATTCATGAAGAGATATCCCTGAATAGGGAAATGACCAAACTCCGCACGGAAGAGGATGCTCGTAAGATTTCAGAAATGAAGGAACTCTTGGAACGGATTTCACAGTTCAATCCACGGTCGATCTTCCACATAAAACCCTTTCGTGCACCTGTAGAGGGGTTTCGTCGAACTTCGAGATTTGGGGATCGTCGGAAGTACCGGTACGCCAATGGAGGCATGGATCAAGCCATTCACACGGGGATCGATTTTGCTACCCCGCAGGGGACACCGGTGGGAGCTTCTGCTTCCGGGCAGGTAGTGTTCGCAGGGACTAGAATCCTTACAGGAAATACAGTGGTACTGGAACATCTACCGGGCGTGTACTCCCTTTACTATCACCTGGACAGGATCGATGTAAAAGAGGGGGCTCAAGTGAAGGAGGGGGAACGAATCGGTACCTCTGGCGCTACAGGGTTGGTCACGGGGCCCCATCTGCATTGGGAGGTGCGAGTGGGAGGAATCCCGGTGAATCCGGATGCCTTTCTGCAAACGGGTCCTCTTGACAAATTCTTTCAACTGAGGGAAACTGCGGTAGATTTCAAAGAGGGGAGGTGATTTCCATAGCCTTTATAAGAGTCGACGAGGGTGAAGCACTGGAAAAAGCCATCAAGCGGTTCAAACGAATGGTGGAGAAAGAAGGAATCATCCGCGAATGGAAGAAGCGGGAATTCTACGAAAAACCTTCGGCCATCAAACACCGAAAGGAAAAATCCCTCGAGCGAAAACTGATGAAGAAGGTACGAAAGCTTCAGGCCATGAAATCCTACTAGTGCCATGAAGGGTCAGAAAACCTTCCGAGCCGTCCCGCGAATCAGGGGGGCGGCTTTTTTCTTTAAGAGTCATATCTTAAAAACCCGTCCTTGGGGTAAGAAGGCCCAGTCTAATTTACTTAAGATTTTAATAGCGCCTCTCTTGTTGTTTTTTGTATTCCCTTCCTGCAGTGGAAGGCATCCTAGAATACACGAAGTTCGATATAGAATCGTGTTCCTTCAAGGAGCGAACGATACTACACAACAGGAATCCCTTTCCCTTGCTCTTGATGTAACCGACGAAGATGGCATCGAGGACCTGGAAGCTGTTGCATTGGTGCAGGACGCAGAAGAACTCTATTGGAAGATCCGACGAGATCAATGGGAGTGGAAGTCTTTTGGGGGAGGAAAATGGTTGGTATGTTCGGGACTTCTATCCCAGCGAGGCAAACCTTTTCCTAGGGGTGGGTACCGGGTAGTGGTAACGGACCTGGCAGGCTACCGGGCAGAACGGGAGTTTTCCCTTAGGGCCGAGCCGTTCAGGGGGACTTTCCCTTTTATTCAAAAGAAAGACGACATGCTGGTGCTAACTCCTGGTTCTGGGTCTACTCTTCTAGTACTTACCTCTTCCACAGGTACCATGCTGGGAAGTTATCCCTTAAAACGGGGGGGGAATCCCCTGCAACCGATCCTTGCGTCCCCCGCGATTCGGACCCAAGTGAAAGATTTTTACCTCTATTCGAAAACCTCCGATGGGGAAGGCCCGATTTGGGTAAAAGGGCCGTATGAAGGGTCAAAATTTTTCTTTTCCCGTGAGGAAGCTAAAGATCCGGTACAGAAAATCCAGTAGTTGGGCTTTCCATCCTTGCCCATATCGGATGCTGAAATCCTCGACCGCTTTGGAGACGGGATAGTTCTGTCCATACTTTTGCTTCAACGCATCCCAATGGCGGGAGATCCAAACGTACATATCCGCGGGTGTGCGACCAGGGAATCGTGACAGAACTCCTCCCTGTTTCACCAGATCTATGATGGGTTTGAACACGTTATTATGCCAGGAAATCATCGCCTCCTGAAACGAAATTTCTTTGTCCGATTTCTGGTTGATGAAATACTTATGCACCAGAATATGTTCCAGGATTTCATCATATCGGCCCGTTGCGGTGAAAACCAACTCTTCGGGAGGAAACATCTTGTCATACCCTGTTTTTTCGAAAAATTGTTTTTGTTCCCATTGGATCACTTTCTCTTTCAAAGTGTCTCGAGTAACGTCAGGATCCAGTTGGATCTCCGAGTTTAAAGATATAACCTCCGCATCGATGGCTTCCACTCCCTGCATCCGGGCAACGGAAACTCGATGGTTTCCATCGCGAACAAAGTAGAGACCACCGATCTCATAGAGTTTTATGGGAGGAAGGATGACATTCTGAAGATGAGCTAGATCGATGTTCATCCATCGTTGTCGAAGATATTCATAGCGGGGAAGATATTTTTTATCGAAATCGCGGTACCTTCCTTCACTCCCCACGATTCGATCTATGGGCACTGTCTGCATCCCTTTATAGGTCTCACTCTTGGGTTTTAGAATCTCTTTGATCTCATCCAGGCTTAAAAGATCTGCCCTTCCCGGTTGCCAGATAGATAGAATTCGATTGATCGTCTCTTTCCAACGGGCTCGGTTGAAATCCTGCTGAGCTTGTTCCTTCAGATGGCCACTCATACGTCCTTCACCTCTATCTCGATGACGCAGTGATCATAGGCATTTACCACTTCGGTTTGATAGTACCGTTCTGTCCTCTTCGTGTTTATATCATACAGATGAATATGGCCATGAATCAAATACTTAGGCTTGAATACCCGCATGAACCAGAGGAAGGCTTTGAATCCTCGATGACACTGGTCCGGTTCATCATGGATTCCAAGGGGTGCGGCATGGGTTAAAAGGATATCTAAATATCTGCCATATCGGATCTTGTTCCATAGAAGTCCAGGTATGAGTTTGAAAATTTTTAAGTACATTTGGAAATCGGTGTACTGGTTTTCACCCTCGTTGTACCGCATACTTCCCCCAAGGCCCGCGATGAGTAGCCCCTTGACCCGGGTGATTTTCCATCCCGTGTGGGTAGCCCCAAAGGTATTCTGTAGCTCAGGGTCGTACTGATCAATGGAAGAGTAGAGGGAGATTTTCTTATTGAAGAGGGTAAGACTTTTCAGGTTGTGGTTGCCGAACACGAAAACGATGGGTCTGTTTAAGGTAGCCGATAGGAATCCTAGGTATTCCATTGGTAGATCCCCCGCAGAAAGCACTAGGTCTACGTCCTTGAACCGTTCTTTTACCGCGGAACTATATACAAGAGGATCGATATGGTCTGCTACGCAGAGGATCTTTATTCGCATCAGTTCCGGTTACTCGATTCCCTGGGAAGGGTCTTCAATAGCTCAAGGAGCTTTTCCTTTCCCCAAAGTTCTATGGGACGAGATTCTGCGAACTCCAAGGCTAGTCGGCTAAAGGAAGAACTGGTGAGAATGATCCCACGGGTGACATTCAACTGTTTCATCTGTTCATGGAGAGATCGAACAGAAGACTCGTCGACTGGATCGGTGGTACGGAGGAACCATAGGAGCTTGGGAATCTTACGGGCATTTCTCCACTTGGATTGGGCTTCTACCCCCAATATTTGGCATCCATTATGGATTTCGGTTACATCCTGGACACTCAATCCCATGGTGGAAGCCATATTCTTACATTGGGAAAGAAACTCTTCCCTCCCGACAGTGAGGAAATCTTTTACCCGATCGTCCTGGCGCAACTCTTGGTACTGGTTGAGTTTCTCTGCTACGTCCTTGAAGTTAGGTTTCTTTACGTAGATGGCTTCCCAGTGTTCGATAGCTCGTTCCAGTTCTCGGAGTTTTTCGTAGCAGTGGGCCAGGAAGTAGTGGGCGTAGAGGAGTTCGTTCTCTTCCCCCTCCTTCGCTGTTTTCACCGCTCGTTCCAGTTCCGAGGCGGCTTTCTCGAAGTTGTTCATGCTCATGAAACACGTTCCCCTCTCTATCAAAGCCTTCGTCTTGTAAAGGGGATCTTTTTGAGCCTTTTCGAAGGCCGAGAGGGCGGGGGTATAATCATGGTTCTCTTTCAGAAGGCGTCCCAAGTAGAAGTAGGCTGCATAGTTTTCTGGGTTTAGCTTCAAAGAAGCTTCCAACGCTTCCTTACTCTCGGTGGTTTTTTTTGCCCGATACAGTACCATTCCAAGGTGAAAATGCGCTTTCCAGTTCTTGGGATCTAATTCGATGGTCTTTTGGTAGAACTCGACTGCCTTTGCCCCTTTGCCCCGTTCCTCGAATAGTTGTCCAATTAGAAAGTAGTACTCAGGATGGTTGGGATCTTTCTTTACCAGAAGGAGGTATTCCTTTAACGCTTCCTCTGGTTGATTGAATTTGGTGTACAGTTCTGCTATCTTTCTTCTGAAGGGAACTTCCCGACAGAACTCTGTGAACTGACCTAAAGAGTTCACTGTCTTGAGTTCCATGAGGGCTAGTTCTGGTTTGTTCTCTGCTAGGTACGCTAGTCCTAGGAAATAATGGGCATCTACATTGCGGGGATCTTTTGCTATCATTTTCCGGGCTAATCTGATGGCTGCCGCTGTCTTGTTTTGTTTAACTAGGTTTTCCAGAGTGGCGATCTTTTGAGGGATGATGATGGAGCGGATCAAGAAAAAGGCAAGGAAACCAATCCCCACTCCGAGGATAATAATAGCTATGATCATTAAGGGCATCATGTTCCTTGCGCTCCGATTCCGTAAGAGTAAAGTTTTTCTATTTCTCTGTCAAACCATCCACTCCCGTATTGCTCTTTTGCAGGATGTTTCGATTCCCCTTGTCCAACCGGCGAGTCTAAAAACCCCAGGCTGCCCTACTCGTTGTATCCGCCCCGTATCCAAGCTTTGGATGTTTTTTCTTATTTTTTTATACCTCCTGGTGCAGGGAACCATTGCACATGCTCAAACAGCTTTCCAAGAAGGGGAAAAGTTCTTCTTAAATAACAACCCCCGTGCGGCCATCCCCTTGTTGGAGCAAGCTTCTGTACAGGAACCGAGAAACGAACGAATCTATCTCTATCTAGGGATCGCTTATGAACAGATAGGAAATTATGATCAGGCCGTTCGGGTAATGAAACGCGGCTTGGAGTTTGCCTTACAATACAAAGATCTATTGTACTTTAATCTGGGGAACAATCATCTGGCGAAAGGAGAAACAGAGACCGCCATCGAAATGTACACCAAAGCCCTCGAAACCAATGGATCTCTAGCCGATGCGTTCTTGAATCGGGCCAACCTAGAAGTGAAACTAGATCGGCTGGTCGATGCATTGAAAGACTATACGTCATACCTGAACCTTGTTCCGGATTCTCCCCAAAGACCCCAAATCGAACGCATGATGGCCCTCCTTAAATCCATACTAGAGGATCGGGAAGTGAAGAGAATCGCAGAGGAAAAGCGAAGGAAAGAGGAAGAGGAAGCGAGACGGATTGCGGAGGAACGAAGGAAACAAGAGGAAGAAAAGCGCAGGCAGGAGGAAGAAGCTAGACAGAAAGCCCTGCTGGAAGCAGTCTTGAGTTCCTTGAAAGCCTCTACCGAAGGGGTAGGGAACCTTTCTGCTGAAAAGGAAGATATCCGGGAAAAACGGATAGAAACGGATATAGAAGAGTGAGGGAGGGATCTTAGAGCATGATGGATCGAAAAGTTTGGATCGGAGTAGGAATCGTTGCCCTGATCCTATTAGTAGGAATAGGATATCTGGTTTTAGCTCCCAAGGGTGGAAGCGTACAATCGGCCCGTAAGAATACCCTCATTCTGGCAGAGGATTACAGCAAGAATGGAGAATACCAGCGGGCTTTGGATCTTTTGGATCGAATTCTGATCGAAAATGCTAACGATCAGGAGGCTCGAGCTCTGAAAGAAAGGATCCTTTCCGAAAAGAAACGGGCAGAAGAGGAGGCAAAGAATCGGGAGCTTCAGACTTTACAAGCCCAGAAAGAGGCGTTGGAGAAATCCCTCGAAAGGTTAGCTAGGACAGCACGACCCTCAACAGGGGACGACGCGGTAGCTAAAATGCTGGAAGCTCAACGGCTGCAAGCCGAACGAGAACGGAAAGCGCGGGAGGAGCAGGCTCGTAAGGAGGAAGAAGCCCGCTTGGCTAAATTGAATGCCGAGCAGAGGGCCAGGGAGGAGAAGTTGAAAGCCTTACTCAAGCAGGGAGATGAGGCTCTCCAGATCCCTAACTATCTCCAAGCAAGGAACCTTTATGAAGAGGTGATCCAGATGGAGAAGGACTCTTCCCGTTCCCCTTATGCGGCAAAGGCATACGCTCGGACGGCAGAAGCCTACTTTCGAGCGAATCCAGAGAGTTCTGAGAATCGACAGAAGGCCTTAGAGGCTGCCAATGAGGCTATCAAACGAGATCCAAACCTCTGGGAACCCTACTTTACTCTTGGAAAGGTGTACGCAGCGGCTCGGAACAACGATGCCGCCATCAAAGCTCTGACCGATGCTGCCCGGTTGAATCCTCAGAATGCGGAGATCTTCTTCGAACTGGGAAAGGCTCAGTTCAGGGCTGGCTTATTCCGGGAGGCCCGACAAAGCTTTGAAACTTGTGTCCGTTTTGATCCCAACCATGCGGTAGCTTATTTTAACTTGGGGGCTACTCTCCTCCGTCTTAAAGAACAAGATAGGGCCTACGAAGCCTTTTTGAAAGCTACCAAGGTGAAGCCGGATTATGGGAGAGCCTACTTTGAAATGGGAGAGATCCTCAGGACAAAAAATGATTTCGCTGGCGCAGCCTCCGCCTATGCTCAAGCTCTAAAGTACGAACCGAAGGAAGCGAGGAACGCAAGAGGATTAGCTACTGCTCTGTATAGAATGGGGAAATTGGAAGAAGCGGAATCCTGGTTCCAAAAAGCGGTAGAATTGGAACCGGAAAGCGATGTGAACAACTACAACATGGCCTTGATTAAGCTGGAGTTAAAAAGACCCCAGGAAGGTCTTCCCTATATCACCAAGGCGGTAAAACTGAACCCTCAATCCGCAGAGTATGCTTTCACCATGGGACAGATCAGTGAAGCCCTTGGAAGCAAGGAAGCAGCGATCGCTTCCCATCAGAGGGCAGTACAGCTGGACAGGAATTACATCAAACCCCGCATCGAGTTGGGTCGGTTGTACGATGAAGGGGGACAGTACGACAAAGCTCTAGAACATTTACTGACTGCCTATCGCATCGATCCTGAGTCGGTGGAAGTGAACAACAATCTGGGAAGTGTTTACCTTCACAAGGAGCTGTACCAGGACAGTATCAAGCATTACCTGAAAGCAATTGCTAAGCAACCGAACGTATCCCTCATGCGATACAACCTAGGGTTAGCGTACGTGGGGGCGGGGAATTACACTGAAGCGCGGGATACCTTCCGTCAATTGCTCAAGATGGATCCAACCTATTGGGATGCGTATTTTGATCTAGGGAAAGTCCTGATCACCCTGCAAGATAAAGCGGGAGCAAAAGCGATCCTCCAGGAACTACTATCCAAACAGCCCAACTACCCGAAGCGCAAGGATGTGGAAAGGATCTTATCGAGCCTCTGAGAACCGTTTAAGCGGCCCACAAGCTTTGGAGTACCCTATTAGGGAAGAAGGCCATTGTTTTTGTATGCGCTCTATCCCTTTGTGTGAGTGTACGGTTCGGATGTTCCTTATATGATTCGCCTTACTCCCCGTAAGAGTTCCTCCCGGGAGATCTGTACCCAGAGGGGTCGGCCGTGGGGACAGCGAGGATTATCAAGGGAGAACACGTACCGTAAGATTTCGTAGGCGGAGAGGGGATGGATCCCTTCTCCATCCTTGATGGCTTTCTTGCAGGCAATTTGGGCAAAGAGTTCCTGTTTCAGTGTCTCTAACGTCCCTGTTTGGGTCTTGATCAAAGTTACTACCTCTTCTTCTCCACCCCGATACGCTCCCGGAAGGGCCGTCAACGCCCAGATTCCCGATCGGATTTTTTCGATCTGTACTCCCAACTCTTTTACCTTTGAGGCATTTTCTAAGACCCGAACTTCCTCTTCCGGCTCTAGGGTGAACTCCATGGGGATCAACAGGGGCTGAGGAACGCTGTCCCTAAGTAGCTCATCGTAGATGAACCGCTCGTGGGCGGCATGCTGATCTACCAGGAATACAGTATCGTTCCATTCCACCAGAAGGAACAAACCGAATACCTGCCCTTTGTAGAGAAAGGGAGAATCCGGGAGATGCGGAATAGATCCGATGGAATGCGGAGAAAAAGGAAAAGAGAGATCAACTGTCGTAGAGGAAGAATGGGAAGGTTCGGTGGGGGCTGGTTCTTGGGGGATCCCTGGTCCTTCCCCTACCCAAAGGGATGCTTGGTTTCTCAAAGGATTGTAACCAGAAACCTGTAAGTTCCGAAGGGAAACTCGACCTCGGGAGAGCAGGAATGTAGCCAGTACCTCTGAGATCCGCTTACGAATCTCCTCCGTGTTCCGGATCCGGGCCTCCTTTTTCGCGGGGTGTATGTTGAAGTCTACCCATTCCGGGTCGATCTCTAGAAAAACGTAGCAAAGGGGAAAGGTCCCGCCGGGAAGGTAGGATGAGAACGCATACTCGACCCCTTGCAGGAGGGAGAAATCCCAGATTCGCCGACGATTCACGAAGAGCTGGAGGTGCTTTCGATCCTTTCGGTAGATTTCAGGCGAGCCGGTAACGATGCGGAATCGAAACCCGGATCCGGAACCGGTTAGTTCCTGGAGGGTGGTTTGGCGGGTTTCTTCTGGATAGGCTTGGGAAACTCGTTCCGTGAGGCTTCCGATAGGAAGGAAATGGGTCAGTTTCCCTTCGATGAATAGCTTGAACTCCCGATCTGGAAAGGGAAGAGCTTTTTCCAGGAAGGTGATCCGGCAAAGGTTCGTTTCCGTTGAAGGGCGTTTTAAAAATTTCCGTCGAGCCGGAATGCCGAAGAAAAGGTCCGAAGCAGTGACTACGGTTCCAGGTTTAGCCGCATGAGGTTCAAGGCTGATCAGTTGCCCCCCATGGACCACCAACCGATGACCCATTTCTTCATCGGTGAGCCTGCTTAGAATCTCCAACCTAGAGACATTGGCCAGGGCCGAGAGGGCTTCCCCCCGGAATCCAAGGCTGTGGATATGGAGGAGGTCCTCCTCCGATTCGATTTTCGATGTGGCATGGGGAAGCCAGCAGAGTCGTAAATCCTCTTCCGACATGCCCCATCCATTATCTACCACGCGGATCGAGTCGATTCCTCCACCCGAAATGTATAGGGCAATCACTGAGCTTTCGGCGTCGAGGGAATTGTCTAGAAGTTCTCGGACCGCTGCAGCAGGTCTATCGATTACTTCTCCAGCTGCAATCTTTCGAGCAACGGAATCCCGAAGGACCCGTATGGGGGCCCTTCGGATCGTGGGTTCGGATGACACAGATAAAGGTACTAGAAGTGAATCCGGGTTTCAATCCCGATAGAGGTGGATCGTTTCGGTTTCCCATCCGCATCGTACAGGATGGCACCGCTGGAATCCCTATCGACCGTGGTGGTAAAGGAGATGGCGAGATCCAGGGTGGGAGCGATGGGGTACACTAGTTCTCCTTTCACTATTGTATTGGCATCGAAGAGATCTAGGTTCTTGCTTTCTCCATGGAGGAGGGTGGGTATGAATTGAGTTCTTCGATAGAGGAAACTGAACCGCATTCCGCTGAAAGGAGGAATGGGTATTAACCCTTTGTCGAGGAGTAGGTATACATCCAGTTGATCGTTGTCGGAAGTGCGGATGGTACTACCTTCCATCTCCCATGGCCAGAAGTATCCAACTTTAAACGTCAGTTTCTTGAACAGGGTAAACCCGCCATCTCCATACACACCCAGGGTAACCTTGTCATAGGCAGGATCCGAGGGATTGGCTAAGTAATCGAGGATTTTTTTGGCCTCTAGGGGCCTGGATCGATCGTACAGGCTATCGAAATACCCAAGACGGAAGATTCCATGGTACTGTCGATACTCTAGACGCCAGTTGAAAAGGGAGATGTTACCCATCGCTCCAGCCATGAGCCCATAGTTCCTTACCTTCAGGGTACCATTCTCCTGATCGAATAGAGCCTTGGTGATGAACCCCTGGGTTCCCCATACGCTAGCAGGGAAATCCCTTCGTAGGTAGGGAATCAATCCCGCCGCATCGGCAAACAGGACGAAGGACAGTAGATCCCCTTGCAGAATGGGAAGATCGAGGTCTACTGCGAGGGCTACGGGCATGGGATCCACGCTTCGAATGACAGGAGATACGGGAGTAGTTCCAATGATGGAGGGTAGATCTCCGGATGGATCAGAATCTAAGGCAGCGGAGAACCCTAATGCCAGTTTCCAGGGGTAGAAAGGTCTTAGGTAGATACGGCTGGCAAAGATCTCCGGTTCCGACAGATCTGCTGTAAGGGCTTCCAAGCCCACAGGACCCGCATCGATACCCAGGTTAATCCCAACTCTTCGGACAGCGGGAAAATCAGTATCGTTGGCATAGTCCCGGACGAGGGATCCATGGCCCACGGTAACGTTATGGATGTTCCCAACTTTAAAGAAGAATGGATCCCGCTGGGACCCATACTCGATGTACTGAATCTTCAAGGCCAGATCCCGGAATAGGTCTTTTACCCCTTCTTCAGGTTCCCTGTTCCAATTTTTATCGGTTCCAAAGGACCACTCATTGTTCCCCTTGGGGCGATAGTAATCGTTCGGATTGAACAGGTCTCCCGAGTAGATGATGGGCAGGTAGAGAGCTGCCCGGAGTTTCCCTATGGAAAGGGTAGGTTGTAGGATCAGCCGGGAATAGGTCTGCTCATTGATGGTAACCGATCCTATTTCCATGGCCAAGCGGTCTTTCAGGAAGTCGAAGGGGCCGGGTTTTGGGGAGGGGGGAGGAGCTTCCTGTTTAGGGGGTGCGGGTGGAGGTGCTTCAACCCTTGGAGGAGGAACTTCTCGTGGTACTTTTGCAGGATCGAGTTTTTCGAAGGGGACATCTTTGAACAGTTCTTCCATCTGTGTGGGAGTCAACGGGATAGGCTGAAACACAGGGGCAAACACATCTGCTGCTTGACCTGCCGTTAAAGAAATTCGTTCCCCTGTTTTTTTTGCAAACTCTACCACTCCCTCTCGTACTGCCACACCTTCCCGGACTCCTTCCAACACTTCCATTCCAAAATCGGTTCCTCGCACTCCACAGACAGCCGAAGGGGTTCGAACTTCGTAGGAAGTTCCCGTCTTTTTGGCAGCCACGGTTCGGAGCTTCCCAGAAACCAAGGAGAATGCGTTAGTATCAGGACTCTTATCTCCACTCAACGATTCAATTCGGAATTCGGTGTTTCGAGAGAGCTTAACGATACTTCCGTTCGGGTAAAGACGGAGTTCCGCAGTAGATGCAGTGGTATGGATGCGGTCTCCTTCGGAAAGTTGCATCCCAAAGTACACTTCTACCACTTTATAACCTTCAGAATCCAGGATTTCGATTCCTTTAGGATTGTCAAAGTATTCAAGGATGGCTACGGGTTTCCCCTGGGCAAGTATCCAAGGGCTCAATCCGACTAGAATCAGAGTCATGCAGAGAGTGACTTGCCGAAACTTCATACGCATACCTCCGTCAGTAGAGGGAAATAGTACTGGACAGGCCCGAGGTTACGATCCATTTATTATCGCCCGGAGCAGAGGGATCGTACCTTAGGTTGTACACCAGGGAGATCACTGCAGGGCCGGTTCGATAGTTGATCCGAGCCCGGATCAGTGCATCTTCTCTCCATCGTTGGAAATCTTTCCAGTCATCCATGTTCTGTTTTTCGTACAGAGCATCGAAGGAGAACCCCGGGACGATCCCCTCTTTCAGAACAAAGATAGCTCGCCAGGTAAAGTAATTCCCTTCGATTTCTCCCAAGGGGCCTTCCGCGTTGGTAGTGAAACTCAGCTTATCCTGCAGTACCGAGAATCCCAAAGAGGCAAACCATCCCATACCTCCTTTTTTCTCCACCGTACCATCGTACACTAGGTACTGCAGGGGTCTAAAGAGGTCATAAGAAGCTCCGAAATAGGTGGGAATGAACTGGTCCTGCAGGTAACGCAACTGGGCGCCATAGGTAAGGAAGCGGAGAGCCCGTCCTCCAGTGCCGAGCATCGCTCCCCATCCCTCCTTCTGAGCGACTCCGTCTCCAAATAGAGCGAGGTTGAATAAATCACCCTTTAAGAGAGGAAGTTTGAAATCCACCCCATAGATAAGGACTGAGGCGTCCGAAGGCGGTAGGAGGGCGGGAGGATAGTTGGAATCCTTCTTAGCAAAGTACCCTGGATCTTGATCGGTGGCAACCGTAGCCCCAATTTGGAGGTCTTTGAGAAGAGGTAGAGCAGACCCTACCCAGGGCCGAGTGTAGAGTCGGGCGGCCACAAGATCGAAAGCGGCAAGATTGGACACAAAGGTTTCTATCCCGATGTAGGGAGCCGAAAGGATACTGCCATCCAGATCGAAACTTAGACCAAAGATCCGGGTTTCGGGGAGGTAGAGAGCATTGGAGTAGTTCCCTAGGATGAACCCATTCCCCAGGGTAGCGTCTTCGATGGTCCCCATCTTTATGTAGAGGGGATCTCCTTTTAAGCCATAGCGCATGTAACTGATCTTCGGTAAGTAGGTTTCCAGGAACTCCTTGAAGGTTCCCACTTCCCAATCTTCCCGTCTAACCTCGAACTCATTCCCCGAGCTACCGCCGGTAAACCGGTAGTTCAGGATAAAGGAAAAACCAATGGCGAACTTTCCCCATCCGAACTCTGGGCTCAAGGCCAAGCTCTGATAAGTAATGAACTCTGGTTCGGTCCCTATTCCTGTATACTTTGGATTGGGAAAGTTCTGGACTCCCACCCCCAATCCCAAACCAAAGGAAAAAGAAGCCTCCGATCCTTCTTTGGGTTCTGCGTATATCCAGAAGGAACAGAGGAGAAGAATGATAACCCATAGGATGCGACGGCGTTTCATCGAGTCCTCCTTCTATTCATATACGAATAATATACCGCATTCTCATGGAAATGTAATGAAGGTAACCAAGAGGTAGCCGTCATCAGAAGGTAAAATGAGCGGAGATCCCGCCCGAAAGACCCACAAGGATTCTATACCCTGGAGGTAGACCGGAGTAATCTTCCTCGAATCCTATCCCAAGACGCATCTCTGCTTTTATGTATCCGTACTTCGGAAAGGTTAGAGCAGTATCGTGCCCGAGCACCAAGTACTGCTTCCAGCCTTCCTTGTCTTCGTACCGATATTCTATCTTTTCTGTATGCAGGTAGAAGGCTCCCAGGTCTCGGGCCTTACGAAGGTAAGAGGTGCCAAAATCCCTCAGGATGAGACCCTTCCAGGTGTAACTTATCCCAAGAGACCCCCAGTACGAGAACCGATCGGTGCGCTCGAGGTAGATCATGTGTTCCAACGTAGCCTTTTGTTCTTTTTCTCCGAACAGAAAGACCTTCTGTTGGGAAGAAACCTTCCACTCCCAGGTTGATTCCTCTTCTTTCTGTAAAATCGATAGGGTATGTTTATGCTGGTACTCATCCGTATACCATAAGGTAGTAAATGGATACGATCCCACCAGTCCAAAGAGGTTCAAAGCGGATGTAAAAAGGGAGAGGTCCAATTGGTTAGTGGTGGTGAGGGTATCCTTGGATCGTGAGATTGTTTTTTTGAAGGAGCCCTCCCCTTGGGCGGGAATAATGAGGTCCTGCCAGTAAGAACCATAGGAACGGGAGAAAGAAACCCCGAATTGTGAAACATATTCGGCAGAGGAAAGACCTAAGGTGTCAGAGGAAAAATTCGACCATCTGCCCGGGATCATCAACTCGTAGAAGGGGTAGGAGCGGTAGAAATAGGTTTGGTCATAGATCGCCTCTTTTACCGTGGAAAGATCCGAGGGATAGTCTCCATACTGAGGTACGGATCGGGTGTTTGTTCCTTGCCTTAGGTATGAGAAGGTAAGAGAACTACCAAGATTCTTTTCCTGTCCGCTGAATCGGAGAGGAACTTCTAGAAGTAGCTTTTCCACGGTTCGTTGAAGACCATCTTTTTCTCCCGTGTTCACATAGGACACTTCGGGAGTGATTCGTACTCCTACTACCTCACCCTCGACTCGAGTTTCCCAGCGAAAGAGGCCCTCCCGCTGGATGTTGATTCCCGAGGCGTAGGGAAAAATCAACTGGTAGGAATGAATCCAGGAACTCGGGTAGGATTCTGTTTCGAAGGAATACCCCTCTGCGAAGTGGGAAAGTTTTCCATCTAATCGAAGAGAGAATGCCGATGTAGGAGCACTGGATAGATTCGCATCCCAGGTCTGAGACAGGGTTTGAGTGAAAAAGGTTGTCTCTGATCCTAGGGAAAGGGTAAAAGGGGGGCCAAGGTTCAAATCCAATCGATTCATTCGACTCAGGAAGGCTTCTTGAGTATGGTAACTCCGTTTGAATTGATCCCGTACAGTAATAATTCCTCCTTCTGCGGGGAACTGTATTCTATGACCGCCTTCATACTGGATTCGGTCAGGTAATCGATCAAGAGCAAAGGAGCCTTCTGTTCGGAGAACCCCTAGAAGGTCTATGGATCCTTCCGTCGAAGAACTCAAGAGACTAGGGGTTTCTTTTTCGAGTCTTCCCTGGAAAGCCTGAGTACGGGCGGAGAGCTTTTGTGAGATGATTAAATTTCTCATTACAGAAATATCCCCAATCGTTACTATTGTTCCAGGGATCGAGAAGGATCCTTCCAAAGAACTCGCGAATCCCCAACCTGCTTGGGGGTTAGACAGGTAGAGTTCGTCTAGGTACACGGTCCCTTCCTGAGCGCCCGTGCCTTGAAATAAAAAACGGTTTAGCTTCCCAAAGTTGGGATCCACCCGAACATTCGATAGCTCCCTTCCACCTAAGTAGGCCTTCTTTCGGATAAGATCCACCGTCAACTTCTCCCATCGATTCTCCGCTACTGCGGGGATTTCCACATAAGCTCCCTTTCCCTCCGGATCCGTGTATTGGAATATGTACCGTGCCTCCGAACCAGTGCCGCCTAGAGAAGCCGTACGGATGTACAGGTTTACTTCCCGATACTGCTCAGGCGGGATTTCTCGGGTAGGACTATACAGTACCCACTTGTCACCGTCGCCAAGGTTCTTCCATTTTACTTCCAGCACCTTCTGATCCGTGCCCCCTGAATGAAAGGTTTTGATCCGGTCGGGATCGACCTTTTCCAATGGAATGGGTGGCGGTGTATCCGCTAGGGATTCGTAGATCTCCCGTACTTCCATTTCCCCTCTTCCTACCACTTGATGGGGAAGGGTAGAACCTTCGAACACAAGGGGACCAATCAGAATTTTCCCTTCCACCTCACCAGAGCCTTCCTTCCGAACGATAAGCCGAATGGACCGTACAGCCTTCAACCGGCTCCGTTCCGTGTAGGGGATGCGGATCAAGGCGGTTTTCCAATCTCCCTTTGAGGATTCATCTATGAGAAAGCTCCCTTCGGATGACCCAGGTCCCGGAAAAATCAAGGAAGGATTGTCGATTTCCAGTATCCCGTTTCGGTTGGCATCCTCAGAATCCCGTTGATCGTTCCCTAACCCTTCCTGCCCTGCCCCCACGTACAAAGTCAGAGTACCCTGGTTGAAGGGGAATCCCCGAGAACTGGAACCGACTTCTTCATCTAGAATCCCATCTCCATCCAGGTCTTCACTGATGGAACCAATTTGGAAATTGAGAGAAGTCTGGGAGCCTGTATGGGCAACCACCTTGTAGGCGAACCGGATGGCTGTCACCTCGGATAGATCCAAAGAAGAACCGAAACCTGTGTTGAGATTCATCTGAGCCCCCACCCACTGATCGTAACTACTGAGTTGGTAGTCCAGTACGAGGACTCGGTTAAACCCTTCTGAGGAAGCTGAAGCAGTGTAAGGGCCTGGAAGAGAACCATTCTGATAGGGGAATTGGGCTCCCGAAGGAGGGTTCCAGGTATAGAAGTTCAGTACGGTTCCACCTAAAAGATCCACCGTTTCGTAATTTTTGAAGAAAAGTTTACCCCGGTTGTCTTGATTCAGGTTCCCACTGAAAAAAGAAGGATCAGGAACAGAAGAGGGGAAAGCATTGTTCTTCGAGATTTCCAGGGTTAAATCGTATCCCTCCATTCCTAGTAGACGCAGGAGACCGGAAGTGTCTGGGTTGTAGTACACGATAGCTCCATCCGTGGTTAGGTTTAGATTCTCTTTTTTGTAAGACACTTGTGTGGATAAGCCCACGATTCCCGTATGATCGGTAGGTTCCGTACTGTAACTACCTTTCAATACATTCCAGCGCACCCCTAAGGCGAACTTGCCCTCTAACGACTCGCTCCATCGCACGGAACTTCCCATTCCAAACAGGATATCTCCGCCTGCCCCTTGCCCAGAGGCCGTTCGGTAGTAGATCTCGATCCTATCAGAGGCGGCTGGTTCGTAGGGAAGACTAACCGTGCCTTTTTCGTAATCAACATTGAATAGCTTTTCCTCCCGTCCATTTCGAAACACCCGGACAGAACCCGGAATCACATCGGTTGACACGCTGTAGGATTGAACGGGCGTGTACGTTTGGATGAGGATTTCGAAGTCTACTGTGTTTCCCAACTTACGGGAATCGGGTCCGTACAGGAGGGGCGCTTCCTCGGCAAAGGGGAACCGCGCTTGAAAGGAACGGCGACTCCCCTCGAAAAGAACCATTCGTAGAAGGGATTCGCTGGGTGTGTAGATGGGTTGTATAGGATAATTGAGGGAAACAGGAACGTCGGATCCTCGTTTCACTACCCGAACCTGGATGTTCGATCCAGTCGGAACTGAGGTGCTTTGGGTTGTGTAGGCTCCATAATCTTGAAAAGGAGAAAAGGCGCCGGGATCGTACAGAAGGAGGGAGGCTTTCCCCCCAAGGGTTACTTTAAACCGATCGATGGGAGCATCCAAATAGGGACCTCTAGACCAGGAAAAGTCTTCCCCTTCTCCCAGCGGATCTACCTCCCAGGGAGCATTAGCATCTTTCTTTACGAAGGAGGGTAGAGCCTTTTTCCCAAGAGAGGAAGAACCAACCGGTAACCCTCCTTTCTCGTAGTACACTAACACTCTCCCCGCCGATGGTTTCTGCAAGCTCACCAATCCTTCGGTGCGGGATAGGGAAACATCGAATTCGGTAGCCCTCCGATACCTGCGACCATCGCTACCCAGGAATGGACCCTTATAGTCTTCGAGATACACTTCTACTGAATCGACTTCCATGTCGGGCAAAACGAAGAACCTACCTTGGACATAGGCAGAGGGATCTATCCGGAGCTCCTCGACCGAGTTTTTCCCTAGGTAAGTTTTTTTAACCGGTTGAGAGGGATCGTATCGGAGAAGAACCTCATGCTGTGTGTGTTCCGTCTGTAGGCGAGCCGCGATCCCAGGGGAACTTCTGCTACCTCCGGGAAAATCCATGTAGGGATACGGGGAGATCTCGATCCCCCTGTTCCCCGCTCGGATGGATTGGAGTACTTCCCCTTCCTTGCCCTGGTATCCGAGAACGTAGCTATTTAACTGTCGTTTTTCCTGAAGGGAGGTTTCGAAAAAGTATCTATCCATCAACCAAAGGGCCAGAGTGAGGTTTGGCTTTTGATCGTAGATTAGACCATCCGTAAATCCGGGGAATACCGAAGGGTACTGGATCCCTTTTCCCGGAACGACCGCTAAACCGATGGATCCACTTAAGGACGCGTCCCAAAACCCGTCCAATCGTAGGTCAACATCCGTATCTCCCATTTTCGTTTGGAATATTGTCTCTGGAGCTTCTTTCTCGGGATTCTTGGGCAGGGTTTGCGCGACGAGGCAAGGGGTAAGAAAACAGAGGAGCACAACTTGGAGAGTCAGTCGTTCCACGATCTATATAGTATGCCCTAGTTCCCCCTTGTGCAAATTAAAAATTATGAGAATACTTTGTCTATGCCACCGGAAGTCGACAAGGCGAAGCGTTTTCTAGAAAGACTTCTGTCCAATCCGATGTTGCAAGGATACACTCCTCTTCAACGGGAAGAACAGATCCTTCAACTCTTTTCCACTCACGCTTCTCAATTAGCACCTCTCTTAAAATCAAACGAGTTCTTCCCTGAGAAGAGCTGGACTACCCTTCTTCCCATTCTGATCCAGGCTCTCTTCGAGCTTACCGATCGAGATCTATGGGCCATTTTTGAGCCGTTCCTTCAGTCTGATTTATCCCTTTCTTTCCTCTCCTTCCTTACAAAGCAAGCTGTTCCCGAGGTTCAAGTGAGGGCTCAACTCATTGCTCTATTGAAGGACATTCTCCAATCCCCCGAAGGAAGAAGGGTGTCTACCGGGCCTTTGACCGCGATCCAACAGGGTGGGTGCTTTCGATACATCGACGAGATCTTCGAACGTAAATCATACATTCATTTCGAAATCACAAAAGTACAGCGATTACGGATGAGCAAAGAGGAAATAAAAGGAATCTTGGCAATAACCCTCCTCTTGAAGAGCGCTTACGTCCTCTATATTTCGGAGGGGATGCACACGTACACGGATAGAATTGCTGGTGTGATCCAGGGTCCTTTTGCTGAAAAGGTGATCCGAGCCTTGCAGAAACGGATTCCCCTCTTGCCTGTTTCCATAGTGGAAAGCGCCATTCATGCCAACATGTCCTTTGGAGAGAACCGGTTCATCGAAGCTACGGCTCGCCTGGCTAGTATTTTCGCTTCTCGGTATCGGACATTTCGAGCCGGATTGAAGGTGGACCGGGGAGCGGATACTCCGGATAAAAGTTGGTTCAACGTGGCACGGAAGAACTACAAGTTCTATGGTTTCGATATAAAGATGCTGGATGAACTGTACATGATCGCTGCAGAGATGGGGTGGTAGGTATGAAAAGATCCTTCTGGGAAAACCTGGTCGTAGGAGCCATCATCCTCGTACTCTTCCAGACGGTAGTCGACGATGTGGCAGTTCTAGCCGATTGGCCATGGAGTATTCGAAGGCTACTATTGTACTTTGGATTCCTATTCGACCTATTCTTCACCGTAGAGTTTTTGGTTCGTTTATACTTGGCGTATGTGAATGGCGAGGCGAAGGAGTACTTTTTCCATGGGTATGGATGGATAGACCTGATAGCATCCATCCCTCTTCTCCTCTTCAGTTCCGGTCCCGTGATCTACGGCCTTTTAGCAGGTGGAGTCCCCGTGTTTGGACTGGGGAGATCCCTAAATCTGTTGAAGACCGTCAAGATCGTGCGAGTCGCCCGGATCCTCAGGGTGCTTCGAATGCTGAAGGTGGTTAGGCAACTGAAACAAACCAATTCGGTAATGGCCCAGCGGCATGTGGGTAAGATTGCTACGTCGGTGTTAACCACCTGCATATTGGTTTTTTCCGTAGGATCCTTTTTACTCCAAAGCGTATCTGGAAAATCTTTCGAACAAATGTATTGGGAGTCGGTGGAATCTACTTCGGATACCTTAAATAAGGCATCCTCTACCGAGTTGAATGCTACTGTTCAGACGGTTGCTCGGGTCCTTCCTTTTCTCCTCAAAGTCAAGGCAGAAGGAAAGGATATCTTCCTTCGTCACGATTCTTTTTATCTAGCCACAAGATTTGGTCCATACGATTATTTCTACGAACAACGAGGCTCTTTAGAGTTGTATTTCGATTATCGACCTTTAACGCGACTCCAGGCAGAGCAGAGTCTTCTGATCTTCATTATCGTTCTGGGGCTTCTTCTGGTTCTCCTTCTCTATTATGCTCCTCACTTTGCCATCACGGTGACAGATCCGCTCTTTGTGATGCTGAAAGGATTCAAAGAACCCTCGTACAATTTGGAAGTCAAGATCCCTCCGCACTTTAAAGAGGACGAAGTATTCCAGTTGGCAGAACAGTACAATGAAGAGTACCTCCCTCTGAAACAGAGGAACTTGAGCATGGGAGAAAGGGAAACCTCCGATTTAAAGTGGGAAGCGGTTGCCGATCTGTTCAAGAAAGGGTAACGGTATGGTGATCTCCATGATTCAACTAATCATCGAGCTGCCGGACATTGAATCCATCAAGGAAAAGAGGCGGATCGTAAACTCCCTTCGGGAAAAACTGCGGGTTCGATTCAAGATTTCCGTTGCAGAAGTAGATCTCCAGGATTCCCTTCGTTTTTCCCAGATCGGGGGTGCGGTAGTGTCCAATTCAAAACAGTACGGCGAACAGGTAATGATGAAAGTTCTCAATTTCGTGGAGAACGAAGTACCAGGCCGGATTCAGGACGTTCAGATTCGTTCGGAAATCTATTGAACCGAGTTTATTTGGGAATTAGGAACAATTCGGGAAGCTTGTGGTCGGGATTTTTCCACGGGCTGTCTTCTATGTCCTCTTCGGCTACCATTTCGAGTTTGAAGTAGTGATGAAAGGGTTCGAATCGATCGTCCTCGACCCGGATTTCCAATTCGAAGGTTCTCTGTTCACCAGGTTTCGAGGCAGGAATCGGATGGGGAAGGAATAGAAATGTTCCTTCCAGTTTTTCATCGAGATAGAACGGATTCTGCCATCGATTGTCGATCATGGGAAGAAGATCGTCTTCCCAGCGTAACTCTATGGATACTCCCTGGATAGGTTCGAAATTCGTGCAATTGAGGAGTTTGCCTTTGATGGTAGGGAGAATGAAAGCCGGACCCTCGATCGGTCTGGATTTCAAGGGGGCGTCATAGTACGGACGTCTAACGGTTTCGATCCGTTTGAGGCCTTCATGGATGAGAGTGACGATGTCTACCCTTAGCTGGGGGTTTTCTTTGAGGGCACGTTCCGTATGGGCCATCCCTCGACCAGAGGTAACATAGTACTGAGGGATACGGTTCAATATAAAACAGGCCAAATCCATCCTGCACTGCGGGCTTAAGAGATACTCCTTCTCCTTCTTTTTTGATTCCTCCAGAAGAACCTCATCCACCATCCGGAGGACAATGTCTTCCATAAGGTTATGTATCTCCATGAGAATCTCCCTTGCGATATTCGCTCTTGATTTCCGTCAATTCCCGAATCTCCAGTACAGCTGCCCTAAAATCCCTCAAGGTCTCTTTTAAAGAGTAGTAATTCAAGCCCGCGTAGTAGATCTTGGTGAAGATCGAAAGGGATGTTTCATGCTTGGTGAATTGGATGTTCATGTAGCATCCGTACTCATAACAGGTACGAAAGATATCTCCTATCCTAGATCGAAGGTATTCCTGTAAGGTGTTGGAAAATGTGATGGTATACACGATTTCGAGGAACTTGCTATCCTCGTCGATGAAGAAGCTTCCCTGGTATCCTTCTTCGTTTTGAAAAGATGCAGTAAAGGCTCCATCGCTCTCATCCGGATCGAATAGTTCATAACCTAATTCCTTAAAAAGGATTTGAGTTCGATGGATCCGTTCTTTCATTAGCTTGGAGTATTTCATACTTTAAACATATTCCAGAATCCTAATCTGATCAAGTTCGGAGGAACTCCTTCAGTAGGGTAGACACATGGGGGAGGGCATCGAGTACTTCGGGAATTACCGCCACCCGAAGAACCCGAAGGGTTTTCACGAACCCTTCGACCACGGGCGGAGAGAATACGGAACCCGCGTGTTCATATTCCACGAGGTTCCCTCCGGGTAACAGGATGGGGATGTCTATCTCGAAGGAGATTTGTTCGGGAATGTCTATTACCACATCCTCAGGCTCGATGGAATTACCCATTTCTTTCGATAGGATACGGGCGATTTCTTCCTCTTTTGCGCTTCGGTACTCCAGGTCCAGAAGTTTCTTCATTGGTGGGAAGGAGGGATCAAAAGGGGTTTCCCAAACGGATTTCAATAGCCTTCTAGAGGCGACACGGCGAATGAGGGAAAAGGGCCGATAGGATTGTTCCACGGTGGTATGGAAGAACTCTTCGTCGTCCAGCCCGTACAGATCATCCGGACTGATCATTCCATCCCGAAGCCCGAGAAACACGGCCTTCTTGATCATGGCCGTAGCGATCCTTACCGTTCGGTGCCAGTAAACGGCTCTATACATGAGGTATTTGGAGAACAGCACATTTTCTGCCGCGGGTAACCCGGTGAGATCTAGCGATATACCCCGTTGGGGATGGGGGTGGATTCTCCCAATTACGAAGTCCGTGTCCTGAATACCGTAGGGAACTCCACAGAAGTACGCATCTCTATTGAGATAGTCGAGCTTGTCCGGATCCAGTACTCCCGAGAGGAGGTTGCGGAAGAAAGGAATTTCGGAAGACCCTTCATCATCCAAATGGTGATCTACGATTGCGGCAACCATCCAGGGTTCGGTTCCTACCTGCTGTTTCAAGAGATTCTCCAATGGGGGAGCATAGATCAGGTCTGCAGTGAGGGATTCGTGTTCCCGAAGCGGTAATTCCTTTAAAGAGTGGGTAAAGGGGAAGTGTCCGATATCGTGGAGCAAGGCTGCACAGAGGAAAGCTTTCACTCCTTCTAGACTCAATGGGGGAGCATGTTCAGACGCAAGGAGTCCCCGGAGGATCCGTTTGGAGAGGTGGAATACACCAAGGCTGTGTACGAATCGGGTATGAGTCGCTCCCGGGTACACGAGGTGAGTGATCCCTAGCTGCTTGATTCGATAGAGCTTCTGGAAGGGTTCGGAAGCTACGATGGTCATCATCTGTGGGGAAAGATAGATGTGTTTCCAAAGAGGATCGCGGATGGGTTCGGTATACTCCTGATCGAGGTGCTGGATGATCTGATTCCCCTGCATAGTCCTGGAGTGTACCGTGCACGTTCCCCCTCTTCAAGAGGCTTTGACCTTTCATGGGAACATGAGTACCATGCAAAGGATGAGGATGGATAGAAAGGTGTTGGGATTATTCGGATGTATCCTCCTTTTACTCGAAGGGTGCTCGGGGAGAACTCCCCAAAGTAGCTCCCCTCCACCCCAAGCTGTTCCCGTATCTACACCCGAAGCCTCGAAGGAACAGAGGGTTCCCATGGTGGGAAAGAAGGAGGCTGCCAAAAAACCATCCCCACCATCTCCACTGACTGAAGAAAAACCTATTTCCCTGGATCCTCTATTCGGAGTACCTACCCAGAGAATCTACCCGAGGGATTTCGAACTAGGGGAACTCAAACCCCTGGATTCCACGGTCCAAGATGCGGTGAAGGTGGCAGAAGAGTTCTTTACCCGAGTCCAACGGGGCGGTTCCTTGATGGAGATTCTCCATCCTGATTACCGGTGGTTTCTGGAAGAGGATTTGAAACAGTGGCAGGGCAAATCGATCTCGTTTAAGGAGATCCGGTTTGGAAGGCTGAGTGAATCTCCTTCGGGGGTAATCGAGATTCCGTTCCGAATCCTACAAGAAAAAAGAAGTGTTACGGGTTCTATTCTTTTAGAGAACCAAGAAGCAAAATGGTATGTGGCCGATTTCTTCCTGGATTGGACCGAATTTACATTGAAAGAATCCTCTTCCCAACCAGCGGAAAAAGCGACCAAGGGAAAAGAGAGTTTCGATCCCTTCAAAGAATGATTTTTTTTTGGATCTTTGCTATTATTTAAGACGATGAGTACAGCAGTATCCCGCATCGAAAAGGAGTTCATCCTCAAGTCTCTCTCGGAAAAAGCAGCGCCAATGGAAATGCGGTATAGGAACCATTGGATCTCTTGTACCCTGAAGGAAGTAAATCCCTCAGATATCGTCCTGAAATATGTGGATATTCCCAAAGAACCTTTGCGGAATGGGGAGAAGGTGGATTTGTTCTTTAAATTCCGTGGAGCCCGAATGACCTTTCGTTCCCACTTGATCGCTTTTGATCAGGAAGAAGTAAGGGTAGCGTTTCCAAAGGGTATTTATCGGGACCTCTCCCGAGGGTACGAACGGGTTACCCCGCCAGGGGACGTAGGTATCTCCTTTCTCGTTCAAGGGGAAAAGGTAGAGTTAAACTTTCCCAAGTCGGAAAGCTACGACGTCCCAGAAGAGCCCGCAGCAACCGCGAATTTTGATGCTTCCAAGATCACGAACCTTCTTCAAGCCTTTAGGGAAAAAGCTAGAGAACTATCCTCTGAACATAAAATTGTCATGTTCCGCGAACGTAAGCCGGAAACCTTCGAAGAACAACTCGTTGCTCACACAGGTAAGATATTCCTCTATCCCCAGAGCATTAATCCCAATATCCCAGAGAAGGATCTCATTCTCTCCGCCAAGATCCTGACCCAGGAAGAGGTGATCCTTTCGGAAACGAACCGGGGCAAAGAACTGTTCGATGTGCTCCAAACCATTGCTACGGTAAATAAAGAAAAAGAACGGAAAGGGATCCTGCAGGAACTGTACTGTCCCATCCTCTTTCACCAGTATGTGGTAGGATACCTCTACCTTGTGATGTTCAAAGAAGGGAGCGGTCGATATAACCAGAAAGTGGTGGAGTTCGTAAGCCAGTTTGCTCGTTTGCTATCCTATAGCCTCATGGTAAACGGGTATTTCAAAGGAGAACCAGTAAAAGAGAAAGTCGATACCGCAGAGATCGTCGACATAAGTGCTTCGGGAATCCTGTTCGCCCTTCCGCGGGAACCGTACGAATCCCTTTTCCAGCTATTCATGGATCTGGAGTTTACCCTGTCCATAGGGGGACGGAATCTCAAGATCGGAGGACGGGTGATGCGGAAGTTCACTGACCAGACTCATCTATACATTGGGATTATGTTCCTGGACATCCAAGAGGCGGATCGGCTTTTCCTGATGGAATACCTGTACGGCACCACAGAAGTTCCGGATTTCTACCCATCATCGGAAGAGTGGGACCTGTAGAGGGAGAGGAGGATGTCATAGGCCCCCTTCTTCCCTTCTTCGAGACGGTTTAGCTTCGCTCCGATACTGGTGAATACAGGATCTGTGCGAATCCAGCGGATCTCGATCTCTGCAGTAAAGGGTTCGAATACTACATCCCCTTCCGGAAGGATCTTCACGGTACAAGTATCCTGAGGATTCACACAGGGTTCGAAGGGAACCGGAACGTCGATCCGCATTCCCTGTTCGCTGATGTCCCGGATATAGGCAGGAACATCGTTAGCTAAAAAAATCAACTTTCCATAGCAGGGTTCTCTCTTTTCTTTTCGTTTATTTTTACCCATAGGTTCCTGCCTCGCTCTAGGTGATGTGATCCGTGTCATAGGGTCCGAAATCTGCAAGAATATACGTTCCCACGATGTTGGGATCCCCCCAAGGACGCGGCTGCCCTTCCTGATCTACGAATTGAAGGGTAAAACGATGGAAGATTCGCTTTGCGATGATTAAACCCATTCCAAACCGTTTATGTTCATGGATTCTTCGATACTGCAAAAATGGATCGGTATTTAAATTTTCTGGGATGTTCGTATCGAATAGATTGTAGGGTAGTTTATGGGGATCAAATCCTCCCCCTTTGTCTTTTACCTCGATTCGAAGGTGTGATGTCCCTGCTTTTAGTTTGACGAGAATGGGATCTTTTACACCTTTTTCCCTATGGGCACGGAGCGAATTGTTGATGAGCTCCAATAGGGCATAGGCAATATGATCCTTCTTGGCTATGGTTGGGCAAAAGGAGATGGCATTGAGCACGGGAACGATTTGGTGAATTCTACAGTGGGGTAGGATGTGGAATCGAAGCTCGCGTAGACGTTTTTTCCTAAACAGAATGGAGCATCTCGGAGTTGCCATCGAACCCTATTATACCGTAATTGATTTAATTTTGCGAGGAGGAATTCGCATGTTATGGGAATCGTCCTTCATGGGGAAGGTTTCAATTCTTCCAAAGCAAACTCTGGAGGGAGGGGAGTTGGTTTCCCTTCCCCATTCACGCAAAACCAACTAACTTCAGCCGTTGCTAGGAGGGTCTGTTCTCGAAAAACCTCTTGTCGGAACACGCCGAACGCTCCTCGAAAACGGATTGGTTCGGTAACGATGGTAAGTGGATCCCCATACAAGGCGGGCAGTTTGTACGTGATGCACACACGGGCTACTACTAGTCCTAAACCTGCCTTTCGAAAGGCCGTATAGTCGAACCCTAGGTCTTTTAAAAATTCCATTCGCGCATACTCCAGATACTGGAGGTATACCGCATTGTTCACATGCCCATAACTATCGCATTCATAACTCCGAACAGTTAATGTACAGGTATGTTTCATCTTTGCAACCTCAACTCTTGACAGAGATTTGGCCCTGTTGGTATAGTTCCTATGCTTTCAAACATGGTGGCGTAGCTCAGTCGGTAGAGCAAGCGGCTCATATCCGCTTGGTCAGGGGTTCAAGTCCCTTCGCCACTAAAAAGAGTCATCAACGTTTGGGTGGATTCCCGACTTGTTTCTCCTCGGATCCGACAAGGGATACCCTCCTTTTGAAACTGATCTTTCACTTCCTGAAGGAAAGAATCAGGGTAGGGGGTTACCCTGCGCCCATACTCTGGATCTAGGACGCGCTGCAAGCGTACCCCTGTAAGTACCACTTGCATGGTTCCCTTCAAATAAGTTGCCCACTCTCTGGCATCGGAGAGGTCGAAAATTTCCGGTGCCACAGTGATTCGAAACTCATGGGGGATGCCCCGACGAATGAGCAAACGGGCCGATTCCTGTACCGCACTGCCCGTTCCTTTGCCGACCCCTAGAAGGGTATATTTATTGGGAGAGGTTTTTACATCCATCGCGATGTAATCCGGCTGAATCTCTTCGAGAGCTTCCGGCTTGGTGCCATTGGTATCGACCTTCACCTTGTACCCTAATGTATGGATTTCTTCGATCAAACATTGCAATTCGGATACCAGAAGGGGCTCTCCGCCGGAAATACAAACCCCTTGTAGGACGGATCTTCTCTTCTCGAGGAATCGCAGGATGGTGTCCCAGCTCTCCATCCCTTCTGGTTCTGGGCCTTCCACTAGCTCTGGGTTGTGACAGTAGGGACACCGTAGATTACATCCCTGCGCGAAAAGAACGGCAGCTACCAATCCGGGATAATCGATAAGACTCGTCTTTTCTAATGCGAATCGGACCATTGCATGGACAATCGGGGTCGAAGATCCTCCAGTTGATCTACCGTATGCGCCTCATGGATGGGTCGACCATTCCTGTCGAAAAAAAGCACCGTGGGAGTTGAGAGGATCTGATACGTTTGCGCCTCCGACAATCCCTCCTCCGTATCCACATCCACCTGTTTACCGGACAGGGGCAACTGTAAAACGTACTCTTTCACCGGTGGACAGTTGGGACATGTCTTTCGATAGAAATACCGATATTCAGCGACTTCCCGGTTGACCTTTTTTGGATCTTCTTCCTTTGGTGGATCAAAGGTTACCCGTAATCGATACTCTTCCTTCTTTCCCTTGTTCCAATTCCGGAGAGAACGGTAGTATCCCACGATGCGAGTATACACTTCACATTCCGTGCCTTGTACCGATTCCAGTTGGGCCCGCAATTGGGCAAGTTCCGCGTCTATCTCCTGTAGGGTTCTCATGTCTGTACTCCTCCTATGTTATTTGGCATTGATCAAAATTAGTTCCCGTTCTTTTTCTAAGTCCCTGATCTTCCTTTGCAGAGCTTCCTTCAGTTCTGCTTCGCATTTGGGACAAGTTATATGCTCCCCCGAAAGGTATCCATGAACCGGACATACGGAGAAGGTCGGGGTAATGGTAAAATAGGGAATACGATAGTTTTCTGCTATCGCTCGTACCAGATTCCTGCAGGCCTTCCAATCCTCGATCGCTTCCCCGATGAACGCGTGAAACACGGTGCCTCCCGTGTATTTCGTTTGGATTTCTTCCTGATGATCCAAGGCATCGAAGATGTCCATACGGTAGTTCACAGGAATCTGGGTGGAATTGGTGTAGTAGGGTTCTCGTTCACCAGCGGTAATGATATCGGCAAACTTCTCTTTGTCGTGTTTCGCCAACCGGTACGAGGTGCTTTCCGCTGGTGTAGCCTCCAAGTTGAATAGGTCTCCTGTGTCGGTTTGGTAGAGTACCAGTCGTTCTCGCATGTGCTCGAGAACCTCGAGGGCGAACTGTTTCCCTTCAGCAGAGACGATGTCTTTACCCAGGAAGTTCAAGAGGCATTCGTTCATCCCGCAGATTCCGACGGTGGAAAAATGATTGTTAAGGGTTTTCAAATACCTTCTCGTGTACGGGAAGAGCCCCGCTTCCAGAAGCCGGCTGATTACCTTTCGTTTGATCGTGAGAGACTCTGCAGCCAGATCCATCAGGTGGTCCAATCTCTGGAAGAAGTCTCTTCGTGACTCTGCAAGGTACCCGATTCGGGGTAAATTTATTGTTACTACACCAATAGATCCCGTAAGCTCATCCGAACCGAATAGCCCCCCTCCCCGTTTGCGTAACTCTCGCTTGTCCAGTTGTAGCCGGCAACACATGGAACGGACGTCTCCGGGCCTTAAATCCGAATTGATGAAGTTCTGAAAGTAGGGGGTCCCGTACTTCGAAGTCATTTCAAAGAGCAGGCGAGCGTTCTCGCTTTCCCAGTCGAAGGTGCGGGTAATGTTGTAGGTAGGTATGGGGTATTGGAATCCCCGTCCATTGGCATCACCCTGGAGCATCAGTTTGATGAAAGCCCGGTTGATCATGTCCATCTCTTTCTGGCATTCTCCGTAGGTGAACGAAACTGGCTTTCCTCCCACGATGGCGGGTTTGTCCGATAGGTCTTCCGGTACTGTCCAGTCCAGGGTAATGTTGGTGAAGGGCGCCTGGCTTCCCCACCGGGATGGGGTGTTTACCCCAAAGACGAAACTCTGGATGCATTGGGTTACCCCATCTTCATTCAGACCATCCGCCTTCACGAAAGGGGCAAGATACGTGTCGAAGCTGGAAAACGCCTGTGCCCCTGCCCATTCGTTCTGCATGATCCCCAGAAAGTTCACGATCTGCTGGATCAACGTGGAAAGGTGACGCGCCGGTCTGCTCGTGATCTTGTCAGGCACTCCTCCCAGTCCTTCCTCAATGAGCTGACGCAACGACCAGCCGGCGCAGTACCCCGAGAACATAGATAGATCGTGGATGTGAAAATCTGCATTCCGATGGGCTTCGGCGATAGGTTCAGGATAGATGTTTTTTAGCCAGTAGTTGGCTGTGATGGTACCGGAGTTGTGGAGAATGAGACCTCCCAGTGAAAAATTGACATTCGCGTTCTCATTCACCCTCCAGTCCGTCTGGTTCAGGTACCCATCCATTGTGCTGTTGATATCCAACATCAATTTTTGGGTATCCCGCATTACCTCGTGCCGTGCCCTATATAGGATGTATGCTTTGGCGATATCCACCTGTTTCGCTTCGATCAGAACGGTTTCTACCAGATCCTGGATTTCTTCGATGGCAGGAGCAGAGTTAGGATGTCTGCCCTTCATGAAGTCCATCAGTTTCTTTTCCACTTCCCGGGTCAGCTCTTCCGCGAGTTCGGGATTCTCCTGGTTTCGCACTGCCCGAATAGCCTTATGAATAGCGTTGAAGATCTTCTCCCGGTTGTACTTTTCCAGCGTCCCGTTTCGCTTTACCACGAATCGGACACCCACCGATGGGGACTCATCCCGAATACCGCCGGCTTTTAGCCACTGGATACTCATGCTTCCTCCTCTTTTGTAAAACTTGTTCCGAGAGATTCGATCTCCCGAATGAACTCATCCACATCGGAGAACTTCCTGTACACCGAAGCGAACCGTACATACGCCACTTTGTCTAGATCGTGCAGCTTGTTTAGCACCATCTCTCCCAATTGCCGGGAAGACACTTCATGGGTCGTCTTCCCTAACATGGCTGCTTCGTCTTCGATCTGGTTAATCAATTCTTCTATCGTATTCTGGGAAATGTTCCGTTTCTCGCAGGCCCGCTGGATACCTCGTTCCAGCTTGGACCGATCGAAGGGCTCCCTCCGACCATCGGATTTGATCACCATCAGTTGTTTTTCTTCAATCCGTTCGTACGAGGTAAATCGGTACCCACAGGACAGACATTCTCTTCTCCTTCGAATGCTCTCTCCTCCTGCTAATGTACGGGACTCCAGCACTTTATCCTCTAAGCTACCGCAATGCGGACAACGCATTTATCACCCTATATATGGTGGGTTTTTACGTACAAATTTAAGTATAGCACACTATGGGTTGGGTTGCAAGAGGAAACAACTGCCTCTTGACGGTACTCCTAGATGCATTTAGAATCAAAGTCTACTTTTTACTTTCAGGAGGGTAAAATGAAACGGTTCTGTGTGGTCTTGTTATTAATTGGTATATTAGTTTCTCCACTGCTGGCTATAGACATTAAAGTTGCCCATGTGGTGAACGAACAGGATGCCTTTCATATCGCGGCAGTAAAGTTCAAGGAACTTGCGGAAAAGTATACCGATGGACAAGTGAAGATCACGATTTTTCCCAATGCGGTGTTGGGGGATGAACGGACACTTCTGGAACGGATGAAGATGGGGATCGTGGATGCGGGAGTTATTACCTCTGGCCCCTTTGTGAACTTTGTTCCTCAGTTCGGGGTAGTAGACATGCCCTTCCTGTTCCGAGATCCGGACCATGCGTACAAAGTATTAGACGGGAAAATCGGGGATAAGTTGTTTGCCGACCTCGAATCCCAGGGCTGGAAAGGCCTAGCCTGGGCCGAACGGGGATTCCGAAACCTTACCAACAACAAACGCCCCGTGAACAAGCCGGAAGATGTGGTAGGGCTTAAGATTCGGCTCATGCAGAACCCCATTTACGTGGATTCCTTCAAAGCTCTGGGTGCAAACGCCGTTCCGATGGCCTGGACAGAAGCGTTGACTGCTCTCCAGCAGAAGACGATCGATGGGCAGGAAAATCCCCTTAACGTGATCGTTGCCTTCAAACTGTACGAAAGCCAGAAATACCTTGCCTTAACCCGGCACGCGTATGCACCAGCGCCCATCATCATGAGTCTCGTTACCTGGAAGAAGCTCACTCCTTCCCAGCAGCAGGCTGTGGTAAAGGCTGCTCGAGAAGCTGCACAGTTCGAACGGGATTACGACAATCGGAATGAAGCAACTTGGCTGAAGGAACTGGAAAGCAAAGGAATGGTGATTACCCGTCCGGATCTTGCTGCGTTTCTCAAAGCCGTGCAACCCGTGTATGACTCCTATGCGAACAAGTTCGGGAAAGACCTGCTAGATTCTATTCTAAAGACAAAGTAGGCGACTGGTATGGCATCGCTCGAAGGTAGGCAGCCCGGTGCAACCCTTTTGCATCGTCTGAGCGATAGGGTAAACACGATCGCAGAAGGGACACTCTTTGTGTCCCTTCTTATACTTGTAAGCGTTACGTTTCTACAAGTGGTGTTTCGATTCTTCTTTACAGCCCTTACCTGGTCAGAGGAACTATCCAGTTTTCTCCTTGTCTGGGTCAGCCTTCTGGGAATGGCCGTAGGTTTCAAGCGTGGAAGCCATATTGCCGTTACCTTTATCCTGGAGAAACTAAATTCATCCGTTCGAAAGTGGGTCCAATTGTTCATTGCAGTATTAGGACTGACCTTTTTTGGAATCGTGGTCTATTTCGGTTGGGTGATGATGAATACGGAAGCCACTCAGGTCACACCAGCGATGGGATTATCCATGAGATGGGTCTATCTGATGTATCCCATTACGGGTGCGGTAACTCTTCTCCATATCATTGATTCCATCGTGGTCGTATTCGAGAGGGGGAATTGATGGGTTATTTACTATTCGGCGCTTTCTTTGTTCTCATGCTGATCGGTGTACCTATTGGGTTAGCCATTGGGTTAGCCGCTCTAATCGTGTTCATCAGCATGGGGATCCCCTTACAAATGGTGCCGCAGACCTTGCTGGAGGGAAACAATTCGTTTGCTCTTGTGGCAGTACCCTTTTTCGTATTGGCAGGGGATATCCTAGCCAAAGGAGGAATCTCCGAGCGAATCGTTTCCTTTGCGGAAGCTGCTTTGGGCCGAATTCGCGGAGGGCTTTCCGTGGTATCGGTATTGGCTTCAATGTTCATCGCTGCTATTTCCGGATCTGGGGCTGCCACGACCGCAGCGGTGGGAGCTTCCCTGCTTCCGGATATGAAGAACAAAGGGTACGATGTGGCCGATTCCGCCGCCCTCATTGCATCGGCTGGTACAATAGGAGTAGTAATCCCTCCCAGCGTTCCAATGGTTCTGTATGCCGTTATCGCTGGGGAGTCCGTAGCTAAACTCTTCGTGGGCGGTTTTATCCCTGGGACCATGATGGGGTTGGGCCTTATCGCTTGGGCATTGTATAAGGCTAGGGTACGGAATTACTCAAAGGGTTCATCCTTTCCTATTAAAGAGGTGTGGAGAAAATTCCTAGATTCTTTCTGGGGGCTGCTGGCTCCCGTGATTATCCTAGGGGGTATCTTTTCGGGCATATTCACCCCCTCGGAAGCAGCGGCTGTTGCTGTGGTGTACTCAGTGCTTGTGGCCGTGTTTATTTATAAGGGCTTGGACTTCAAGAAATTCTATCACCTGGTGATCGGTTCTGGAGTTACTTCCGCGTTGATCATGTTCATCATCGCTACGGCAAAGCTATTCGGCTGGGGCCTCGCCTTTTATCAGATACCCCAAGCTGTAGCTTCCACATTGCTAGGAATTACTGGGAACGTACCGGTGTTTGTATACCTTGTGATAGGGATCATTATTCTCCTGGCGGGAATGTTCATGGAGACTGCTTCTGCGCTCATTATCCTTACCCCTATCTTTATTCCAGCGGTAACGGGGGTAGGGGGAAATCTGCTCCATTTCGGCGTAGTACTGACGATCGGCCTTGCCATTGGAATGGCCACACCACCAGTAGCCATCGATATCTATGTGGCATCCGCTATCACGGGTCTCCCAATGGGAAAGATCGCGAATCCGATTCTACCGATGGTGTGCATCCTCATCGTGGTGTTCTTTCTTGTGATGTACATTCCTGATATTGCCCTGATCCTGCCTAAGGTTTTCATGGGGAATGTATAGTTTTTTATAGTCTGTTGCTATCCCGTTCACTATATTTATTACATGATTACTCGTATTTTTTTCTCGGGCCTGCTCCTTTTCATAATGGGAGGGCTTGCTGTCCTGGCAGCTCCCGAGCAAGAACAATGGACGAGGACACAGGAGGAAGATCCTATGGAGATCCTTATTATGAAAGCGATACAAGAAGGGAGAGACATAGTAGAAGTGGGCAAAGAAAAGAAGATTCAATTTAAGCTTGTATCGGACTCCCACAAATTCCCCGTGCAGTTTACGGAATCCCAGTGGAAGGAACGGCTAACTGCCGAACAATATTATATCCTTCGGAAACGGGGAACGGAACGGGCTTTCACAGGCAACCTCTATAAGAACAACCAGAAGGGTACGTACTTCTCCGCTGCTACGGGACAGCCGCTTTTCAGTTCAAGCGCAAAGTACGATTCTGGTAGCGGTTGGCCAAGCTTCTGGGAACCCATTGATCCCGACGCGATGCGGTATCGGGTGGATTTCGATCTTGGTTACCCAAGAGTCGAAGTGGTAGATAGCCTTAGCGGAAGTCATCTAGGACATGTGTTCGGAGATGGACCTTCACCAACGGGCTTGCGATACTGCATCAATTCGGCGGCTCTCGTCTTCGTTCCCGAAGGGGGAAGTCCCCCTCCACAACTAAGACATGGTAAGTAGCTCTAATTATTTGGAGCCGCGTTTTATCAGGGCAACAAAATTATCTTGAACAAAAACGGTAGAACCGTGAGGATACTGAGAAGCCGGGCAGTGTGGAGGACACTTACCACTAAGGGATCCGCGCCGACCTCTTCCGCGATGATACTCATCTGGGTAATGCCCGCGGGGGAGGATGCGAGTAGACAGGTCCCGGTATCCCAGCCCGTAATTCGTTGAAGGATCCTACTTAAAAGAATCCCCGAGGCAACCATAAGGAGTCCTAAAAGACTAATGGGGAGGATCAAGGAAGAAAGCATCTTGAGGGTCTCGGGAGTCAACTGTTGAGCCATCGCTATTCCTATGGCTATTCGCGCGTAGTTCCTTAGTAGGGTAGGTACGGGAGGTAGATCGCCAAAGAGGGTATTGGCGGTTCCGACTCCGAACATAGCGCCCAACATGTCCCCCGCGGGGATCCCAAGATGGATTCCGATGAAGCCCCCAACAAGGGTTGATAGAAGAAGGAGAAGGATTGATGGAAAGGATCGGTTCTTCAGGTTGGGATTTTTAAAGGAAAGGGCTTTGGAATCCTGCGGCGGAGTTGTAGTTACTGGAGCCCTTTCGTGGGAAGCCTTTGTAGGCTCTCTCGGTATTCGACCCACCTTCCATCGAGCCACCAGAGGCATGGCGATCAGAAATAAGAGGACCCTGAACAGCTGTAGGATCGTGATGGTTACTGTGTCCGCGTGGAAGGCGAGTCCGAGAATGGCCATTTCCGCGATTCCCCCTGCAGTGGATCCCAGAAAAGCGGTTTCAATGGAAAGATGGGAAACCTTGTAAAGGATGTACCCGGAAATGAGGGAAAGGGCCAGCATCCAGGAAGATACGATCCCTGCCGGAAGGACCACCTTTTTCAACTGCTGGAGAGTGGAACGATCAACCATTAATCCTAAATAACATCCTAAAATCAATTTGCTTACCAATGTAATTGGAGTAGAGGGAAAAGGGAGTTCATGTCCGAATATCGCAAGGAGCGAAGCCACGAAGAGAGCTCCCAACATATCGGGGGCAGGCACATGGAACCTGGCAAAGAGTTTCCATCCTGCTGTCCCTAAAAGGAACAATAAGAGGGTTCCAAACAACCATCCAGTATTCATGGTAGGCTTATACTATAGCGAAAACGTCATTGATTGGAAAGCCGAAATCGATCTTTCATGGCAGCCTCCCACGCGAGGATCGCTTTCTTTCGTAAGGGTCCTTCCCCATAATTCCCAAACTCGCCATTTTTCCGTAGAACTCGATGGCAGGGAATGAGAAAGGGAATCAAATTTTCACCTACGGCACTCCCCACTGCCCTCGAGGAGTTTACATTTCCCACCTTTCTAGCGAGTCCTTCGTAGCTTACCGCTTCGCCTAGGGGAATTCGAATCAAGGCTTCCCATACTTTTATCTGGAAATTGGTTCCCTGGACGTACAGGTGCAGGGGACCTAGGGGGGTGAAGTCCCTTTCCCGGCTTTCCCAAGGGCTTGCTCCGTTGGAATCTGTCCAGTTCCAGAGGGGATAGGGGAAAATCCGGTCTATAAGCTGCTCACTAGGCCTTGGATCTTGCAGGATATTAGCTTTCGGCCATTTTTCCCTGAGATCGCGAACCAGGGTATCCTCCGTCATACCCTTATTCAGGAAACGCAGTGCGCAAACTCCTTTTTCAGTAACACCAATGAGGCATTTCCCAAAGGGCGATGGATGAAATCCATACCGGATCTCTAATCCCGCCCCCCGGGAACGGATGTCTCCGGGTCTTACGGCTTCCGTTGTGAGGAATAGATCATGCAGGCGAGAAGGACTGGACAACCCACTCTCATAAGTGGTGTCCAGAACACTGGAGGACCTCAATAAGAGTTCCTTGGCATGCTCCTTCGTCAAGTACTGACAGAACCGTTTAGGACTGATCCCTACCCATCGACTGAAAAGGCGCTGGAATTGGAACACGCTCAAACCCACAGCCTGGGATAGTTCTTCTAGAGAGGGCTGTAAACTGGGATGAGCTTCTAATACTCCGATGATCTTCTCCACTAGTTGGTAGTCGGAAGATGCCGTATCCAATATATGTTTATCCATCGAGTTACCTCATTCAGTAGTGTATCGAAACAAGATTTGGATCCGCAACCCGATTCTTGCAAAAATTCCTCTAACCTACCAGGAACCCCTTTATTCTTCTAACCAGACTAATCTTTCGAACAGGAATCTCCTGCCTTGTCCCATCGGGCAAGGTAACCCCGCAAACAATTAAATCGGTCCCTGCTTTTTTTAGTTCCTGTGGACGCAGGATGTACCGTTCCGGGGATCCTTGCTGCCCTCGAACCAAAATTTCCAGATAATCAGAAGGGGAAGAGACGGTTTGTTCGATTACTACCGCTTTCCCCGCATAGTCGAGGCCTTTGGCTTCTGTGCGTTCTCGTCGCTTTAGCTCCGGTCTAATTTGATCAGGATCTACCACGACCTTTGATAGAATCTTTTGTTCCCAATCTTTTCGCTGTTCCTCGGTTAGTGCTAGGGATTCCAACCGTGCAAAGAGCTCGGTTTGGATTCCCATTAGGGAACCAGCAGGTTCATTTTCTTCCGAGGAAGAAAGAGAGGGTGAGGACTCGGTAGGGGGATTGGTTTCGGTTGCGTTCTCGATAGATCTGAATATCTTTGAGGCTACCTGTGGTAAGTTATAAGTGTAGGGATAGTTCCAGGGAAGGAAGTATAGGTATCTAGAAGGTTTGACAATTTCAGAACCTTCGTTCAAACGAAAGATCCCTTCTTCAGAAAGTGCGGGAGGTACCGAGATTCCCATGTCTTGCAATAGCCGCATAAAAGGTTCGAACTTTTCTTTACGAACGAGGTATACACCGGGAGCAAGGAATAGGTGTATATGCTCTTTGATCTGTTCGTGCTGTTCGATTGTCGCTCTTCTATGTTCATCTACCTGAACTAGAATCCCTTCGGTAAAAGAGATGCTTCGGTACTCAGATTCCCAACTCTTCAGTTGAACCGACACATTCTGGGGCACTCCATTTTGGGTGAGCTGTTGGAACAATCGTTCCACCCTTTCGGCCGAAAGACCTTCCGCGAGACCCCGGAAATAGGAAGATTTCGTCAGCTCGAAGGTGGGGTATATGTCGTATCGTCGCACAGTACAGAGAATCGCCAGGGGAAGGGCATCGGATAGCTTGATATGAGGAGTAAGGCTTAGTTCAAAGTTTGGTTGGAGGATAGCCTTCGGTTCTGAACCGGGTAAAGACGAAGGGCGGAGGGTAGGATTCAATACCCAATAATCAGTTTCTTCCAATGGCACGAATACTCCGTAGGTGCAGAGTTCTTCTATCCAACTTTCTTCAATTGCTGGATCGTCCTCCTCTTGAAAGGCTGCCAATAGGGCAACCCGATAGAGGCAGGTACGGGTATAGGCTCTTTCCGAAGATAGAGTCTGTAAAAACCCTGCAAGCCATCGAGCTTCCCTAAAGACTTGTTCTCGTTCGGCGTGTTTGAACGCTCTCAGGATAATCAACATTCGTTCCAGAGGGGTAAGAGCAGAGAACTCTTTCCACACGGGTAAATCGACTAAAAGAGTATGTTCCTTCTGGAACACGAGCCCCAACCTTAGGAAAGCCTTTATGATCTGGTGTACCATCTCTTTCTCCTGTCGAAACAGGGAAAAGATGTTTAGGAGTTTCGATTCCATCGGTTTCCGAAGTGTGCCATCCGTCTTCAGGTGCGATTCTTGGTGGAGAAGAAAGGAAAGGAGGGAGGCCCATAAAGTATCGTTCCACTTAGGGGGCTTGGACTGTATCTGTGACATGGGGATCGAATGGATAAGGAGGGAAAGTTGGATAATCCGTTCCCGAAGGCTATTTTCCAACAGAGGATTTAAATAGAACACTTCGGCTCCCTCCACACGATCCAGGTAGATCAAAAGTCGATCCTGGAGGTTGCGAAGTTTATTCATCATAGGCAGGAACGAGAACTGATCCGCCAATAGACGATGTAGTTTCTGGTGGGTAGGGTTTGGAGTGAAAAAAACGGCGGTGAGTATGAGGGCATCCTCTGGGTCGATCAATGCCAGAATGCGCTCCCGAATAGACTTTTTACGTAAAAAAGCTTCCAGTGATTCCAGGATGGAGTGTTTGTGGTAGGGTGTCTTCAATTCTCCCAAGTAGTTTCTCATCAGTTCGAAGAAGGCAGAGTCGGGAAGTTTGAGAAGAGCTGATTTCCAATGAGAAAGACGATCATCCTTCATGCCAGTTCTTTTGGATCCCATAATTCTATTCTATACTTATAGCCCTGCTCGGTAAGGAACTTCTGCCTGTGGGCTCCAAAGGTTTCTTCGGTAGTATAGCGGGATATAATGGAATAGAAGTAGGAGTTCTTCTGTTTAGGTCGTAGGATCCGTCCCAATCGTTGAGCTTCCTCCTGTCTGGAACCGAAGGTTCCGGATACCTGGATGGCCACGGAAGCATCGGGTAGATCGATGGCAAAGTTTGCCACTTTCGATACGACGATCTTCCGGATCGTGCCTTGCTTGAATGCTCGATAGATTCGTTCCCGCTCTGGGTTGGGGGTTTTGCCCGTAATTAGAGGAGCCTTTAGTTCCTTCGCTAGTTCAGCCAATTGGGAAAGGTACTGACCAATGATCAGGACGGAATCATCTGTATGATTCTTCAGGATCTCCCTACATACCAGAAGCTTATAGGGATTCTCGCTGGCAATGCGAAACTTTCCTCGTTTGTCTGCTAGGGCATAGGACAGTTTTAAATTTTCGGGGAGGTCTACCCGTATCTCGATACATTCCGCTTCCGCGATAAAGCCTTGGGCTTCCAACTGTTTCCAGGGAACATCGTACCGCTTGGGCCCTACGAGGGAAAAGACATCCGCCTCCCTTCCATCCTCTCGGATAAGGGTGGCGGTCAGTCCCAACCGGCGAATACTCTGAATTTCTGCTGTGATTCGAAAGATGGGGGCTGGCAAGAGATGCACTTCATCGTAGATAATGAGTCCCCATCTCCGTTCCCGAAACAACCAGAAATGGGGGAACTCTTCTTCTTTGTTGGATCTCCAAACGAGGATCTGGTACGTGCATACGGTTACCGGTCGGATAGTTTTCAAAGAACCGGTATACTCTCCGATATCGTCCGGTGAAAGGGTGGTTTTATCGAGGAGTTCATCTATCCACTGATGGACAGCGGCTACGTTGGTGGTGAGAATCAAGGTGTGCGTCTTTAAGGCAGCCATGATAGCCATGCCGATCACTGTTTTGCCCGCGCCGCAGGGTAGCACGAGGGTTCCAAACCCAGTTCCTGGCTTGTTCCCTGCCAGGAAAGCTTGTGAGGCATCCTGCTGATAGTTCCGTAGAAAAAAGGGACGGCCAGTGGAAGTTTGAGACCTTAGTTCGATCTGGAGGCAATCCCCTTCCAACAGGGGAGCTTCATCCTGCACCGGGTAACCGAGATGGATCATCTCCTGTTTGAAGGACCCTCGGTGAATCAAGGGTACTAGAAGCTGGTCGCCCCGCAGGAGGTAGTATTTTTCGAGTTTCTTAGTATGAAGGATCTCTTCCCGGATGGTTAAATCTGTTACTTTTAGTTCTAATAGGTTGGGATCTGGGGAGATATGCAGTTTTACTTTCCCGTACCTACCTATCGTTTCCCGGATACTTTCGACCACGTTCTTTGGAATTGGGTACCGAGAGTAGGCTTGTAGGATCTGCTGGATTCTATCAGCGGATAATCCTATTGATGCGGCATTCCAGAGGGAGAGAGGGGTGATCCGATACGTATGGATGTGCTCGGGAGATTTCTCTAGCTCGGCAAAGAGGGCAAGCTCCGCACGGGCCTCCTCGAATCCTGGGTCGTGCACATCGAGAAGGAGCGAACCGTCACTCTGTACAATCAGAGGTTTATGGGTCGAAGGGGATTGGGAATCCATTTTGCTTCTATATACCATGGATGGCTTGGTTCTGGGAAGGAAGATTGGGGTCACAGAACTACTAAGCAATCCCGTGCATCTAAACGAAATTCGTTATTGTGTTGACGGACGTCTTACACCTATTGTATAGTGGCCTTGTTCTGGAGGAGACAGGTATGCGTGTTTTATTCGTTGGAGGTACAGGTAACATTTCCCGTGCTTGTACCGATGCATGTTTGGCTTTGGGTTGGAAGGTGTACCACCTGAATCGCGGGAAGCGAAAGGAGGAGATTCGGGAAGGCGTAATTACCCTTACCTCCGATATCAACGATACGGCCCGGGTGAAGGACTTACTTAAAGACCTTAGGTTCGATGCTATAGTGGACTGGATCGTGTTCAAAGAAGAGGATGCTAGGAGGGACCTAGACCTGTTCCTAGGGAAGACAGATCAGTATGTGTTCATCAGTACAGCTTCGGCATACGAGAAGCCGCCTCGATCTCTACCGATCACCGAATCTACCCCGCTGAAGAACCCCTTTTGGCAATATTCACAGGATAAAATCGCATGCGAGGAGGTTTTGCTCGATGCCTTTAAACGGAAAGGGTTCCCAGTCACGATCGTTCGACCGAGTTATACCTACGGAAACGGATGGATTCCCTCCCAATTCGGTTCGGCCGAGTATACCATTGCCCAGAGGATCCTTTCCGGAAAACCCATTGTCGTACCAGGGGATGGAACAAACTTCTGGACCCTAACCCACAATTCTGATTTTGCAAAGGGTCTACGGGGGCTTTTGGGGAATTACCGAGCCATTGGGGAAGCTTTTCACATTACCAGTGACGAGGCCTATAGTTGGGACGAGATCTATCGTACCCTCGGCAGATCCCTGGGGGTAGAACCAAAGCTGATCCATATCCCTTCAGAGGTGATCGTGGATCGATACCCCGATTGGACAGGAAACCTGTTGGGAGACAAGTCCTATACGGCCTTGTTCGACAATTCGAAGATCAAGCGATTTGTCCCGGACTTTATCTGCACTACTCCTTTTTCCGTGGGGCTTCGTTCTTCTCTGGAATGGTTTGAAAGACATCCGGATAAGAAAGTGGTGAACCCTGAAACCGATAAACGTTTGGATGCTCTGGTGGAAGAGTTTGCCCATATCCGAGGACGATAAATCCGCTCCAACAGGGTGCGTGACCTCATTGGAGCGGATGCGTGGACGTGCAGAGAGTTATTCTTACTTTCCTGTTTCGAATGCGATCTGGTACGTATCCCGCGCGATTTGAAGTTCCTCGTTGGTGGGGATCACGAGAATCGCGATGGGGGAGTATTCGTGGGACACGATTCCTTCCCGGTTTCCTAGTTCACGGTTCTTCTCATAATCCATGAAGATCCGAAGGTTTTCCAAGTTGCGACAGATCCGTTCCCGCATTCTCACGTTATTCTGTCCCACTCCACCGGTAAACACGATGGCGTCTACCTTTATGAGATTCGCAGCATAGGCTCCAATATATTTACGAACTCGGTACGCGTAGACTTCCAAGGCTTGCTGGGCGTGAATGTTTCCTTCCGCGGCTGCCTTTTCAACGTCCCGCATGTCGTTGGAAATGCCGGATAATCCGAGGATGCCGCTTTTCTTGTTGAGAATCGTGTCCAACTCCTGGGCGGTGTATCCCCGTTTAATCAGGTATAGGAGGACGGCCGGGTCTAGATCCCCGGAGCGTGTACCCATCACCAATCCTTCCAAAGGGGTAAACCCCATCGAGGTGTCGATCGATTTCCCGTGGTAGATGGCAGTTATGGAAGCGCCGTTTCCCAAATGACAGGTGATGAGGTTCGTGTTATCTTCGGAGCGTTTCAAGAGATGCAGAGCCCGTTCTGCCACGTACCGGTGACTGGTTCCGTGAAATCCATACCGACGGATTTTGTACTTTTCATAGAATTCCCTTGGGATTCCGTAAAGGAATGCGGCAGGCGGCAGGGTCTGGTGGAAGGCCGTGTCGAACACCGCAACCTGAGGTTTCCCTTTCAATAAGCGAACCGCTTCTCGGATACCCAGCAGGTTTGCAGGGTTGTGGAGAGGGGCGAGTTCAGACACCTCCTCTACCGTGCGAATCACATTCTCGTCGATGAGAACAGAGGATGCATACGCTTCTCCCCCATGAACCACCCGATGCCCGGCAGCGGATATCTCGCCGATGTCGCGAAGCATCCCAACCTTGGGATCTGTCATGGCCTTTCGCACCAGTTCCATCGCTTCTCCATGATGGGGAATGACCCGTTCTTCTTCGTATACTCCTCGAGTGGTTTCCTGCTTGATCTTTCCTTTCGGTTCACCGATCCGTTCTACCAACCCTTTACCCAAACTGATCCCTTCGGGCATTTCGTAAACTTCGTACTTGAGGGAAGAACTCCCACAGTTGATCACCAGAATCTTGTGCATAGCGTCTCCTGCAATATGGTTTTGCATATTTTACACCTGTTTCTTGGGTTTGAAAACGAGAATCGTGAATGGTACAATACGAGTATGATCAATCCTCCCATAAAGACGTTCGTGATCGATACCAATGTGTTCATCCACAGGCCGGATGCTATTCTAAGTTTCCGGGACAATGAAATCGTCATTCCTCTCTGGGTATTGGAGGAACTGGACCACTTAAAGAGTTATAGCGATGAACGGGGGAGGAACGCTCGAAGGGCCATTCGTCTGCTGGATGAAATCAGTCGGAAGGGGAAGCTGTACGAAGGGGTAAAACTGGATAACGGGTCGGTTCTCTCTGTGGCCCTCCAATATGCGAAGGATGCCCCCATTGATTTCCCGGCAGATAAACCCGACAACAAGATCATTCTAACGGCCTATGAGCTCCAACGGAAGGGAAAGCAGGTCTTCTTCGTGTCCAAGGACATAAACGCACGGGTAAAGGCTACGGCTTTGGGAATTCGGGCAGTAGATTATGAGAAGCAGAAGGTCAACATCGAAAAATTGTATTCTGGGTATACGGAATTGAACGTTTCTATGGAGGTATACCGCACGGTTCTCTCTGAAGGGGAGATCCCTTGGGGGGAAGAGTTTTTCCCCAACCAATTCGTGGTGATGAAATCCAAGGATGAACCAGGCCCCCTAGTGGCTCGATACCTTAAGGGAAAGGGAGTATTGAAACGGGTTGCGTTAGAGGCCGCGCCTGTCTGTGGAGTAAAGGCATTGAACCTCCAACAACGAATGGCCTTCGAATTATTACTGGATCCAGAAGTTTCCCTGGTAACGTTGGTAGGAAAGGCCGGTACCGGAAAGACTCTTTTGGCCATTGCCGCTGGGTTGAAAACCGCGATCGAAGAGCAGACCTTCTCCCGAGTGTTGGTGAGCCGTCCCGTAATCCCTCTGGGAAAGGACATCGGGTATCTACCCGGGGCGAAAGAAGAGAAACTCTCTCACTGGATGCAGCCTCTCTTCGATAATCTGGACTATATCCTCAGCGTGTACAAGCGTCCGAATTTGAAAAACCTCGATCAACTTATGGCTAGTAAATACATTGAAATAGAAGCAATTACCTATATCCGGGGGCGTTCGTTACCAGGACAGTACATTATCATCGATGAGGCTCAGAACCTTTCCCCCCATGAAGTAAAAACCATTGTCAGTCGAGCGGGGCAGGGAACCAAGGTGGTGCTTACTGGGGATCCCTACCAAATCGATAGCCCTTACCTGGATGCCAATTCCAATGGGTTGTCCTATTTAGTGGAAGTATTCAAGGGTCAGGAACTGTTTGGTCATGTTACCCTACAGAAATCCGAACGGAGTGTATTGGCAGAGTTGGCAGCTGAATTGCTCTAGGAAGGGCTATACCACTAGTTCCTTTTGCACGCTACTCTTTCGACTGAGCTCTGCCAGTAGGTTTCTAGCTCCCTGCTTGATCGCTTCTGAAGCGGTGTTGAACTTGAACCCGATGAATACCCCTAGGCCTGCATGGATTGCATCGTGCACGAAACCAGTGAGTAATTTTAAGTACGCCGTCCGGTTCGCTACGCCGGTACGATCCTTCAGGATCCAGGTCTCTAGAACAGGATAGGTTCGAACCAGCACAGAGAGTTGAGTGAGCACCACAGGAAATAGTTTCTTAATCAGGAGGAAGTACCGTTTATGATACTCCAGGTCTTTTTCGACTAGGTAATGGATCTGCCGGTTCTTGTCTCGAACCCAAACCCCTTTGGAGTTCTTTCGCTTGGGAATGAAATCGAAGAATAACCGCTGCACCGAGGGGGATACGATGATCTTGGAAAGGGCAAAGTAGAAGAGGATCAATCCCAGCAGGTGCCGGTCGAAAGGTTCTAACGCTCTTTCCTGCGCGGCTTCGGAAAGGAGGGCTACCATCTTATCGTGGATACGTTTCGACTGGAATCGGGAAGGAGTCATAGCGAACAACCTACCAGCGTCTTTGAGGGATTCCAGGGATCCTTCCAAAAGGGGAATCACCTCTAGAAGGCGGTTTCGTAATAGGTGATGACGAATCTGTTCAATGTACTGGAAGAGTTCTTTTCGCAAGGACTCTGAGAATTCTGCCAGCTTTTTCTTTGCCAGGAACTTGCCGATCGTTGGCGAACTGGTACTCCGATAGAAGGCGCCGTAGTAGTCCTCCACCTGTCGAACCGCTTCTTTGGAAGCAGGGAGTTTTCGTAAGGAACCAATATAATGCTTGATCAAGTTTTTTCCGTTTTCATCGAGGGAAAGCTGTTCGGGGATTTCTGCTAACAGTTTTTTCTGCAACACTTCGCAGGATTCGAGCAATTTAAGAAGGGTACTTCCTTCGAGAGAAAGATTATTCTGTAGGAGGTCCAGGGAAGGATCGTGGGGAATAAACGCAATATCTTTCACGGAATGGAGTTTGGAGCGGTCGATTTGTAACTCTTCTGGAACATGTCGATTGTAGTTTTCGATCACCTGCCTTGGATTGAACCCATTCTCTTGTACGAGGGAATACTTGTTATGCCAAAAGTAGAGTTTTAGATGGGGGGCAACTTCTAGTGCAGCCCGTATGTATCCGCCTGCGGATACGTGGGAAGTAGGTTCAGCGTTAGTGACGATCACTAGTTTGTCTACATACGCGAGAAGAGCAAGGTTTTCCTCCTGCCCAATCCCAGCAGGGAGATCGTAAATTAAAAGATCGTACCTCTGGTTCCATCGTTCTCCCTCCTGTTGGAGGGCTTTCTGAAGGAGTTTATGAGATTCTCCTCGATGGAGTTTCGACCGGGGAAAGAGTAAATCTAGATTGGCGAAAATTGGTTGAATGTAGGATGCCAATGAAGACTCAGCTCGCTCATTTCTTAGCGTATCTTCCAGTGACTCCAGATCCAGAATCGTGGCAATATCGGATAGGGGATCCATATCAAGTAAAGCGACCCGAATTCCTATCTTGGCGTAATAGATGGCCAGGTTCAGCGCAGTGGTGGATTTCCCCACTCCCCCTTTTCCAGATGCAATAGCAATGGACTTTTGCCTCAGGGTATCCAGGAGATCTTCCTTTATATCCATAACCCAAAGCTCCTCTACCGGGTAGTATGGCACTCTAGATACTTTTCGGCTATAATGTACCCGATATGAAGCGAACAATCACGGCTTGTCTGGCTAAGGCTGCGGAAGAATTTCCAGATAGAGTGTACGTTGCCCGCAAGACGGATGCGGGATGGAAAACGTATGGGTTCCGGGATGTGTACCAGCAAGCTTGTGCGCTGGCTACTTGGTTTCGAGCTCATGGAATCGAAAAGGGGGACCGGGTGGCGATCCTTGCGGAGGGAAGCCCCCAATGGGTTATAACCGAGTTTGGTGCCCTATTGGCCGGAGCCATCGCTGTACCCCTTTCGATCAAACTACTCCCGGAAGAAATCGCCTTTCGATTGAAGCATTCAGAGGCAAAGTTCGTTGCTCTATCCCATCTCACGTTGGAGAAATTTTTGGACGCCCTACCTGAAGTCGGCCACCCCTTACGAATCCTCTACCTGGATGAGACAGTCGAAGAGTTTTTTCGACAACTAGATCAAAGGGGAGTGGACCGGCAACGGGGGTACCTGTTCTTCTCCTCGGTGGAAGAGGGAAGGTCAGGAGTTTCCCAAGCTAGCTCCTTCGAAGAAGCTATCTCAGAGGAGGACGTGGTAACTATCTCGTATACTTCGGGCACCACGGGTAATCCCAAGGGCATCATGCTTACCCATAAGAACTATTTCACCAATACACAGGACTCGGTGGAAATCTTCCAGGTTCCTTACCTTCAGTATCAGACATTATTGATCCTACCCTGCGATCACTCCTTTGGCCATACGGTAGGCCTATTCTGTGCCGTTTTACGGGGTATTTCCCTATATTTCGTGGACTCCAGGGGAGGAGGCGTGGGGATGGTACGGAACATTCCAGTAAACTTGTTAGAGACCAATCCCGTATTCCTCCTTACGGTTCCTACTCTTTCGGGGAATTTCATGCGAAAGATTCAGCAGGGTATTCAGGAAAGAGGGCCATTGGTGAAAGCCTTATTCGATATAGGAATCCAAGCGGGTATAAAGTACCATGGGGATGGGTTCAATCGTCCTCCCTTCGCTGTACGGGCGAAATACTTCCTCCTTCATCGGTTGGTGGATCTTCTAATCTTCCGGAAAGTTCGAAGAATATTTGGAAACAAGATGCAATTCTTCGTTGGAGGTGGAGCTCTCTTGGATATCCGGCAGCAGGAGTTCTTCAACGCTTTGGGGGTCCCCATCTATCAAGGGTATGGACTCACGGAAGCGGCTCCGGTGATTTCTTCCAACACTCCCTTCGTCCATAAGTTCGGAACTGTCGGCAAGGTTTGTTCTTCCGTCACCTGTAAGATCATTCGGGAAGACGGCAAACCCGCAGGGATCGGTGAATTGGGAGAGATCTGTGTACAGGGCGAGAACGTCATGAAGGGGTACTACCGAAACGAGGAAGCTACCCGAGCCGCCCTTAGGGATGGATGGCTCCATACGGGAGATCTAGGATACATCGATGAGGATGGATTTTTAGTCGTAGTCGGAAGGGAAAAGGCCTTACTGATCTCTTCCGATGGAGAGAAGTATTCTCCCGAAGAGATTGAAGAAGCGATACAGTCCCTTTCACCTTTCGTTTCTCAGATCATGCTGTACAACGATCATCGGAAGTACACTTCCGCTTTGGTGGTATTGGACGAGGGGGCAGTGCGCAATTTTGTGGCACAAGAAAAGATCCAGTCGGAAATCTTTCTTCTGGACCGAATCACCGAATCCATCCTTTCCTTGAAAAGAGATCCCTACTATGGGAAGAGGTTCCCTTCTTACTGGTTACCCGTCACGTTCGCTATCCTTCCAGAGCCATTCACCGAACAGAATCGGATGATCAATTCCACCCTCAAGATGGTCCGATACCGTATCGTAGAAGCTTATAGAGATACCATAGAATACCTCTATACCGAGGAAGGATCTCGTCCCAAGCATCCACGGAACCTGGAAATCCTGAAACGCTACCTCGATGGGCGGTGATTCATGTTTCGAAGAACTCCCGATGCAGGCGTCGAATAGCCTCTTCGCAGTTTTCTTCTTCCACCACTAGGGATAGATTAATGTGAGATCCTCCGTAACTAATCAATTTTACAGGGATGGAACGAAGGGCTGTGAAGACTCGGATGAACCATTCTCCATTGTCCCAGATGTTCTTGCCCACCAAGCATAGGATGGCGCGGTTTCGCCGGACATCGACCTCGCCATACTGTTGGAGTTCGTGGGTAATCTCCTTCAACCTACTTGTGTTGTCCACGCTCATGGTAACCGAAACTTCTGAAGTGGCGATGAGGTCTACTGGAGTTTTGTGTTTTTCGAAGATGGAGAAGATTTTGCTTAAGAATCCATAGGCATTCAACATGCGGGAAGAAACTACGTTGATCAAGGTGATGGATTTCTTGGCCGCAATGGCTCGTAAACCGGAAGACTCCACATCAGGGAGTATTACCGTACCCGGATGATCAGGGTTATGGGTATTCTTAACCCACACAGGAATTTTCTGCTCGATGGCTGGTTGTATGGAGGAAGGATGCACAACTTTCGCCCCAAAATACGCTAATTCGGCCGCTTCTTGGTAGCTGATCTCAGGGATACTTCGGGCGCTAGGGATCACTCGCGGGTCAGTGGTCATGATTCCGTCGACATCAGTCCAAATCTCTACAGAGGATGCGCTGATGGCTGCTCCAATGAGGGTGGCGGAGTAATCGGAGCCCCCTCTTCCGAGGGTGGTAGTCACTCCTTCGGCAGTAGAACCGATGAATCCCTGGCAAACAATGATTTTGCCCGGTACCGGCTTCAAGTGTTTTTTCGCTAGCTTTCTTATTTCCTTCATCAGGGGGGTGGCGTTGGAGAAAGAGTCGTTGGTTCGCATGAAGAGGCGAGAATCCACGAACTCGGATGGGATGCCCCGCTCCTTTGCTCGACAAGCGATGAGGGTTGTGGACAACAGTTCTCCGAAAGCGAGGATCGTATCCAGGGTTCGCTTGGAACATTCTTTCAAGAGGGTTACTCCCTTCACGAGAGAGTAAAGCTCTTGCTTATACGTATCCAACTGTTTTATGCCTTCTTCCAGGTTGGAACCTGTGAGAAATTCCTTCGCTACATTCGTATGTCGTTTCATGATTTCTTCGAGGAGAACTTGAGCGGTTTCTCCGTCCCCGTCTGCGGCCGCCGCTGATAGTTTGATCAATGTATCGGTGATCTTGGACATGGCTGAAGCTACTAGAATAGGGGCATCGTTGATGCGGTTATAGGTGATATCGAGGGCGCGATCCATCATCGTGGCATTCTGAACCGAAGTGCCTCCGAACTTGAGAACGATCATCGTTTTCCTCCGATGAAATATGTATATTTAGCAAGAGAGTCGCATATTTATGCAATATTGTCAATGGAGAACGTCCCTTGACCCCTCGGGGAGCTTCCTGTATGTATAGCCCGATGAAGGCGGGAAAAAGAGCCAAAGTAGAGGAACGATTTCATCCGCATATAGTGGCTCGGCTGCGCCAAGAAATCGATGAAACGGGAGGAAGAGAAGTTCTCTGTACCGGAAAAGTTGATTCTAAGGGAAGGGTAGTTTCCGTCCAAGCAGTAGCCCATGGAAACGAAACCGCTGTACCAGCCCTGTATCCCTACATGGAACGGGGAGATGTGGTGATTCACAACCATCCAGGCGGACGACTGTTCCCTAGTGATGCGGACATTGGAGTGGCCTCCCGATTGGGGAATGAAGGAATTGGGTTCTTTATCATAGACAATGCAGTCCAACATCTGTACGTAGTTGCTGAACCCGTTCCAGTGGCAGAACAAGTCTTGTTGAACCTTGAAGAACTTAGAAAAGTTATTCAACCCAATGGAGAGCTGTCGAAGACCATCTCCTTCTATGAACCTAGACCTGTCCAGGAGAGGATGCTCGATGCAGTGGGGAAGGCATTCAATGAAGGGGGAATCTGTATCGTGGAAGCCGGCACCGGGGTAGGAAAGTCCCTTGCCTATCTACTTCCCGCAGTGGAATGGGTAGCCCACAATGATGAACGGGTTGTGATTTCCACTGCAACCATAAACCTCCAGGAACAACTATACGAAAAGGATCTACCCTTAGTACTCAAGCTTCTCCATTCGGATGTACCGGTAGCTTTGGTGAAGGGACGGGGTAACTACCTATGCTGGACTCGGTTGGAAGAAATTCGGGAGGAAGCAACCCTGTTCGAGGAGGATCTATCCCCTTGGGATACGCTGCGGGCCTGGGCCGAGACTAGCCCGACAGGAGCTCGTTCAGATCTACCCCTTCCCATAGAGGATTCCCTTTGGAGCCAGGTATGTTCAGAGTCGGATATCTGCACGGGTCTTCGGTGTCCCAATCGGGAACGATGCTTTTTTTTAAAGGCTCGAAAGCAGGCAGCCTCTGCAAAGCTCCTCGTGGTGAACCACCATCTCCTATTCTCAGATCTTGCCTTTCGGATCCAGGGAATCGGATTCGAAAGCGCAGCCGTGCTTCCCCCCTTTCGAAAGATCGTGTTCGATGAAGCTCATAACATTGAGCAGAGTGCTACGAGTCTTTTCTCCGAGACCTTGAATCGGTTTCTCGTGTTTCGGGTATTGTATCGGTTGTTGCGATCCAAAGGAGTACGGCGGTTTGGCCTAGCGGTAAAACTCTCCAATCGAGGAGCTTCGGGCGCTCTCATCGTTCGGATGAGCGAAGAAGTGATTCGGGTAAGGGAAGCGTACCTTGGTCTTGAGCAGGAAGCCTTTCAATTGATAGGAGAGGGAGGATCCTTTCGGATCTCTTCAGATCCGGAGAGTAATTCTTCATTAAATATAGAAGGATTCTTTGAGAGTATCGGAACCTTCCAACGAGCGACTCTCTCCCTAGCCGAGACTCTAGAAGAGATCCTTCAGTCTCTTTCCGAGGAAGACTCGGAAACACCGGAAGCGTACGAGGGAAGAATGATCCTCCACCGATTGGAACGGATAGCTAGCTTATGTCAACAGTTTCGTTCCTTTTCTGAAAATCGGGATCGGGTTCTCTGGGGAGAACGGAGACGCTTGGGTACCGGAGATTCGATTGTCGAGTTTCACTCCACCCCCTTGGATATTACTCAGATCATGCAGGAAGCGGTGTATGAACCCTTCGATACGGTAGTGTTTACAAGCGCAACTCTTACGGTAAATCGAAGCTTTACTTTTTGGAAGGGCAGGGTTGGATTAACCGAGAATTTAGCTCGTTCCCTCAACGAGTACCGGTTCGACTCCCCCTTCGATTATCGAAACCGTGTGCTGATTGGAGTTCCAACCGATGCTCCTTCTCCAGACTCCGAAGATTACATTGTATTTCTCCATGCGTTTCTGGTAGAAGCCTGTCAATTGACCGAGGGTCGGGCTTTGGTGCTGTTTACTTCTTACGATACCCTTTCAAAGGTCTATTCACTGGTCAAACCAGAGCTAGCCTTGAAGGGCATCAGTACCTACCGACAAGGGGATGAGGAAAGAAGCAGGCTTCTCAAGCGATTCAATGAGGAGGTGAGCAGTGTGTTGTTCGCTACCGATAGTTTTTGGGAAGGGATCGATGCTCCGGGAGAGACCCTTGAAATGGTGGTGCTCTGTCGTCTCCCCTTCAAAGTCCCCACTGATCCCGTTCAGGTAGCCCGAATGGAGGCAATCCAGGCAAAAGGAGGAAACCCCTTCTTGGAATTGTCCTTGCCTGAGGCAGTGATGAAGTTACGTCAGGGGTTTGGACGGTTGATGAGACGAACCACGGATCGGGGGATTGTTCTGATCCCTGATGTGCGGGTGGTGAAAAAGAGTTACGGTAACCTCTTTCTTTCTTCCCTCCCAGAAACGTGCCGTTCGTTGAAAGCCACGAAGAATCTTTTGATCGATCTGGAGAACTTCCTCGCCCGGGTGTCTGCTCCAAAAAATCCACGACTACAGACACCTTAACAGTCCACACTGATGGACAAAAAAACCGCTCCTTCCAGGAGCGGCCTCACAGATGCTTGTTCGTTCTATTGAATGATGGCCAGAATATCCTGCATCTTCACGATCAAATGGTCTTCCCCATCGATCTTGACCGAAGTTCCCGCATACTTGTCATACATGACTCGATCGTTGGGCTTCACTTTGATGGCGTCCTTGTCGTCACCAACCGCAATAACCTTACCAATCTGAGTCTTTTCCTGAGCAGTCTGGGGAATGTAGAGTCCACTGGCCGTTTTCTGTTCCCCTTCCTCTACTTTGAGGAGCACACGATCACCAAGGGGTTGTAGTTTCATACGTATTCCTCCTGTGCAATTAAATGTATTGAATAAAGGTTCTGTCTCTTAATTTGATAAAAATATAAAAATAGAATTGTCCAGGGTCAAGGGAATTCCATTTCTTGCCGAAGGACTCAGAAATTAGTACATTTATTCGGGTATGGAAAGGGGAAAAAAATACCTGTCCTGGGAAGTGAATCTACACAAGGGACTCGAGCGACTCAGTAGTCACGATCCATCGGGAGCGTTGAAGTACCTCCAGATGGCGTTGGAAGCCTGTCCTGTATCTGAACGTAAAGAATTGGGGAGAATTCTATATTTTACCGGAATCACCTTACGAAAGATTGGCCTGTACGATAGCGCGGTAAAAAGTTGGAACGCTGCTAGAAGGGTCTGTAAATCCCCCTTGTATACCGCCTATGTGAAACGCTTCTCCAATGAGTATGGGATGGCCAGACAGGCGCATCCGGAACTGGATGACTGGAGAGCTTTTTATTCTATTCAGATTGGGAAGTACCTTAAAACAAAAAAATCCCATTCCTTTGGAACTCTGGCAGAACAAGATATGATTCGGGATCTGATCTTCGATGCGTGGCAGGAACTTGTCCGATCGGGACGGTTGGTTGGAAAGACCCCAAAGGAAAAATTAAAATTGTTTAACAAGCATGAAATAATTTTCCCCTATTTCGTAGTTCCTCAAACCCTATCCATGTCTTTAGGGGAAGTAGCGAAAGAAAGACTTAAGGTGAAACTTTGTCCCTGTGGAAGTGGCTTACCCTTTCACATGTGTTGTGGGCGCAGGCAAGGGGGATGGGGTGCTCTGACTGGGAAATTATGATCCAGTTTGTATGATTTTTTATAGAGTTGAGTAAAAATGACACAATTTTTTATTGATCTAATTTTCCCTATATTTGGATTTCATTATTTATATATGGTATAATCAATTAGCTTTCGATTGGTTTGGTTCAGTTGGCATGTCTTTTGCTTTATATACCGCAGGAGGCAGCCATGACCAAGACAGCAAGAAAAAAACCCCAGAGAGTTCCTGTAGAGAAGAATACAAATTCCGACGAGAATATCCTTTCGCTTTATTTAAAAGAAATAAACAAGATCCCCCTCCTTACTCGCGAAGAAGAGGACCGATATGCTCGATTAGCGGCTCAGGGAGACAAAGAAGCGAGGGAGAAGCTGTTGAAAGCCAACCTAAGATTCGTGGTCAATGTTGCGAAGAAGTATCAGAATCAGGGTTTGCCTCTTTCGGATCTCATTAGTGAAGGGAACATCGGGCTGCTCAATGCCATCGAACGGTATGACGTAAATAAAGGGTACCATTTCATCTCCTATGCCGTATGGTGGATTCGCCAGGCGATTCTGAAAGCCATCTGTGAAAAATCGAGAATGATTCGATTGCCCTTAAACCGTGCGAATGAGCTAGTGCAGATCGAAAAGGCTCGCAAACTAGTTCAGAACTCTTCAAAGAGCGAAGACGCGGAAATGAAGGAAATTGCACGGCTTCTTAACATGGACGAAACCCATGTGGCGGAATTGGTGAACATCAGTAGGGACTTGGTATCTCTAGAAACACCCGTATACGCAGAGAAAGATTCTTCCTCCTTAGGGGATTTTGTCGAGGACGTGGGTTTCAAGCATCCGGAAGAGGTGGTGATCCAGGAATCGCTCAAGGAAGACATCAACAAGATTCTGCAAACTCTGTCGGAAAAGGAAGCGGAAATCATCCAATACCGATTTGGTTTGAATGGTAGGACTCCCCTTTCTCTCAAGGAAATAGGGGAGAAGTACAATCTTACCAAGGAACGGATTCGTCAGATCGAGAAAAAAGCGTTGAAAAGAATGCAACATCCTTCCCGTAGCGAAATTCTCAAGGCTTACCTGCAGTAGCAAATCGCGCTTAAGAGAATTTTTATTAGGGCTTTTTGCTAATGTTTCCAAATACAAATGTTGACCGGCCGGGAGAGGCCGGTTTTTTTATCTTGACGGATACCCCACATTCCGGTACGCTAAGTCTCATTATACGAAATTATTGGACATGCCACTAGGGCAAGGAGGAGAACGTAACATGGGAAAGTTGGTTTATTTTTTTGGGAATGGAGAAGCTGAGGGTGACGCTAAGCAACGTGACCTTTTAGGTGGAAAAGGAGCTAATCTGGCAGAAATGACCAATCTCGGGATACCCGTTCCACCAGGGTTCACCATAGCAACCGATGTGTGCGAAGCCTACTATTCAAATAACAAGCAGCACCCCGTGGGACTGAAAGAGGAAGTAGAGGCAAACCTTGCCCGCTTAGAACAGGTGATGGGAAAGAAATTGGGAGATCCGGAAGATCCGTTACTAGTTTCTGTCCGGTCTGGAGCAGCGGTATCCATGCCAGGAATGATGGAAACCGTCCTTAACCTGGGATTGAACGATAAAGCGGTGGAAGGTTTGGCGAAGAAATCGGGGAATCCTCGGTTTGCTTACGATGCGTACCGAAGGTTCATCCAAATGTTCGGAAACGTAGTGATGGGGGTTTCGGCTGAACATTTCGAGGAGGAATTGGAAAAGCTGAAAAAGAAACGGGGAGTGAAAGAGGATACCGAGCTGACTGCGGAGGACCTAAAAGGGCTGGTAAAGACCTTCAAGGGAGTATATTCCAAATACACAAAGAAACCCTTCCCGCAGGAGCCTAAGGAACAGCTTTGGGCAGCTATCGATGCGGTACTGGAGTCGTGGAATAGCCCCAAGGCGGTAAAATACCGCAGTATTCATGGCATCCGCGGTTTGAAAGGAACAGCTGTCAACGTTCAAGCGATGGTGTTCGGGAACTATGGAAACGATTCGGGCACAGGAGTTTGCTTTTCCCGGGATCCTTCTACCGGGGAGAACAAGTTCTATGGGGAATACCTGATCAATGCTCAGGGCGAGGATGTGGTGGCGGGGATCCGAACACCGGAAAAAATTTCTCAGCTGGAAAAGAAGAATCCCGAAGTGTACCGACAGCTCCTCGAAATCAAGAATCGCCTGGAATCTCACTTCAAAGACATGCAGGATATCGAGTTCACTATCCAGCAAGGGAAGTTGTACATCCTGCAGACCCGAACGGGAAAGCGCACAGGCCCCGCGGCAGTGAAGATGGCTGTCGATATGGTCAAAGAAGGACTCATCACGAAGGAACAAGCGGTGAAGCGGATCGATCCCGAACAGTTGAACCAGTTGTTCCATCCTCAGGTAGATTCCAAAGCAAAGAAAAGCGCAACCCTACTCGCCAAAGGGCTTAATGCGTCACCGGGTGCAGCTAGCGGCCAGATCGTATTCACGGCGGAAGATGCTGAAGCATGGACGGCTGCAAAGAAGAGCGTAATTTTGGTTCGTAAGGAAACTTCCCCTGAAGACATCGGTGGAATGCATGCGGCGAAAGGAATATTGACTGCTACGGGAGGAATGACGAGTCATGCAGCGGTAGTGGCCCGGGGCATGGGACGCCCCTGTGTGGCAGGTTGTAAGGATATTACCGTCTCTGGGAAGACGATGAAGGTAAGGGGGAAAACCTTCAAAGAGGGCGACTATATTACCATCGATGGGAACACGGGAGAGGTGTTCGAGGGATCCCTCAAGCTGATCCTGCCTAAGCTTTCCGAAGAGTATCACACTCTGATGTCGTGGGTAGACGAGATCCGTTTGGGAGCTACCCGGGAGGGAGTGTTGGAGAAGGGATTCCGGGTTCGAACTAACGCGGATACTCCCCATGATGCGAAGGTAGCTCGGGAGTTTGGAGCGGAGGGGATCGGGCTCTGCAGAACCGAGCACATGTTCTTCGAGGAAGGGAAGCTAGTGATCTTCCAGGAAATGATCGTGGCGGAGGATAGCGAAGCTCGGAGGAAAGCATTACGGAAGCTCTTGCCCCTTCAGAAGAAAGATTTCGTTGGAATTTTCAAGGAAATGCATGGTCTTCCCGTGACTATCCGGTTATTGGATCCACCCCTCCACGAGTTTGTACCGAAGACGAAAGCAGAGATTCGGGAACTTGCCCAGACACTTGGGCTGTCTCCTGCAAAATTGGAGGAGAAGGTTCATTCCCTCCACGAGTTCAACCCCATGCTGGGACATCGGGGATGCCGGTTGGGAATTACCTATCCGGAGATCTACGACATGCAGGTAGAAGCCATCATTACCGCAGCCTGTGAGGTGGCGACGAAAGGAATCCAGGTAATCCCCGAGATCATGTTCCCCCTCGTGGGTACCGTGAAGGAAATGGCCCTTCTGAAAGAACGGGCTGAACGAATCATCCAGGAAATCTTCCAGAAGAAAGAAACCCGAGTGGACTATAAAATCGGATCGATGATCGAACTTCCTAGAGCAGCCATCATTGCGGACAAGCTGACTCCTTTGGTGGATTTTTTCTCCTTTGGTACCAACGATCTCACTCAGTGCGTGTATGGGTATTCGCGGGACGATGTGGGTACCTTCCTCCCCGTATACCTGGAGCAGAACATTCTGGAGGAAGACCCCTTCAAGAGTTTGGACCAGGAAGGAGTAGGTGCGTTGGTGAAAATGGCAGCTGAATCCAGCAAAAAGGTCAAGCCAGAGATCAAGCTAGGGATCTGTGGTGAACATGGAGGAGATCCCAACTCGATTGATTTCTGTTATCGGGTAGGGATGAACTATGTGTCCTGCTCACCTTACCGGGTTCCTGTGGCTCGATTGGCCGCTGCACAGGCGGTTCTTAAGAATGGGAAAAAGTGAAGGTGGAAAAGGGTTGTAAAAAAAAAAACCTATACCCATCTATAAGGAAAATGGGGGTTAGGTGCCGATTTTGATACCATGACGAGGTGAACGATGAAACTGACAAGGTCTGTCTATGGAAAAACCTCCCATGGGATAGAGGTGGAGTTGTTTTCCTTGAAATCCTCGGAAGGGCTTGAGGCAGAGATCATCTCCTATGGGGCTGCCCTGAAGTCCTTCCGGATGCCTGACCGAACAGGGAAGGCAGAAGAAATTACGCTAGGGTTTGATACCCTAGCGGAGTATGAAGCGAACCGTAGGTTCTTTGGTGCCACGATCGGTAGGGTGGCCAATCGAATAGCTGGCGGTAGATTCTTCCTCTATGGGAAGGAGTACCGACTGCCGGTGAACAATGGCCCCAACCATCTTCATGGAGGGGTGAAGGGGTTCGATCGGGTGGTATGGAAGGGAGAAACCTTCCTTCAACCCGATAGGGCAAGCATCGTGTTCACCTATACGAGCCCTGACGGCGAGGAAGGGTATCCAGGGGACCTGAAAGTGGTGGTTACCTATACACTCTCGGATGAAGGGGAGTTATCCATCACCTACGAGGCTGAGACGAATGAGCCTACTCCCGTGAACTTGACCAACCATACTTTCTGGAACCTGAGAGGGGTAGGAAAGACCATCGAACCGATGGAATTAGAACTCCGTTGCCCCTTCTATCTGCCAGTGGATGAAACGCTGATTCCTACAGGAGAGATCCTCTCTGTCCAGGGCACTCCGATGGATTTTCTAAGTCCAAAACCAATCGGGAAGGATATCGATCAGGTGAAACCGAATGGGTACGATCATTGCTTCGTGATCGAAGGATCTCCGGAGTCTGTTAGGACAGCAGCGATCCTTAGGGATCCCGAAAGGGGTCGTACCATGGAAATATTAACAGATCTACCGGGGATCCAGTTCTACTCTGGTAACATGATCAAGGATATACGGGGAGCCGGCGGGAAATGGTTCAAGAAGCGAAGCGCTCTATGTCTGGAAACAGAACTATTCCCGGATTCGGTTAATCGTCCCCATTTCCCCTCTACTATTCTTCAGCCCGGTGTAACGTTCCGAACTACCACGGTGCATCGGTTTAAGGTAGAGTAACCGATCCATTCCCCTCCTCTTCGACCAGATACCGGCATTGCCCCGTAACATCCCTATGATAGCGCTCATAAGGCTGGTCGAGTCCTAGAGGGTAGTGTTTTCGGTAATTGAGAAGGAAAGCTACTTGCCTTGAAATCACTTTTTCACACATACTCGCATAAAATCGAGCATTGGAGGAAGAGAAATGAACAAGGCGTTTTTTAACGTGGTGGACGGTCCATGGGAAGATCTCGGTAAGGGACAGAAACGAAAGATACTCCACATGAACAACCTTTCCATTATGCTCTTGCGATTCCCTAAAGGGACGGTTACAGAGGCTACCCATAAGCATCCGCAGGAACAGGCAGCGGTAATCCTAAGTGGTAGGGCGCGGATGTACGTAGGCGATGCGGTGAAAGAACTAGGTCCTGGAGATGGATACCGGGTCCCTTCCAATGTTCCTCATCATATCGAGATCCTGGAAGATGCGGTCCTGGCAGATTTTTTTAGTCCAAAGCGTGATGATTTAAAGGCTACAGAGCCATAACACGGTGCCCTAGAAGGATTAATACAGCATTCCGAGGGATCACGTGGGTGTTTCCCTTGACAAATTTTCTTTCCGATTGGATACTTATTTTAGAACTCCTGGTAAACCAAAAGTGGTTAACCAGAAAAGACGGTTCAAGTCTGAAAACGAAACAGGATGATCTGTGAAGCCTTGGATCTAGGATGCGCAGACAAGGTAGTGCATTATCGATGAAAGGATGAGGAGGCCCTTCCATGCCAGAAAGTGCCCTAGACCTCTTTAAAGAGATACAGGTTCGTAAGCCCACGGATCTTATTATCGAACAGATACGTAACCTTATCGCTAATGGAACGCTAAAGCCGGGCATGAAGCTTCCTCCGGAACGCGCTCTGGCGGAAAAATTTCGGGTAGGAAGGGGATATATACGGGAAGCCATAAAAAAACTCGAATTCTATGGAATCCTAAGAACCATACCTAAGAAGGGAACCTACGTCTCTAGTCTCGGAGTGAAAGCGCTAGAGGGACTTATATCCAATATCCTTGGGATGGAAGAGAGGAACATCGAAAAGCTATTGGAAACCCGGGCTGTACTCGAAATCCACACTGCTCGGATGGCTGCCCGAAGGGGAACAGAGGAAGATTTTTTCCAGATTCAGAAGAGTCATGATGAGTTCAAGAGAAAAGTGACAATGGGCCTACCCACACTGGAGGAAGACCACGTGTTCCATCTCGCCATTGGACATGCTGCACACAATAGCATCTCCAACTCATTGATCGGTCTTATCATACCCGATGTGATCATCATGAATAGAGACTACCAGGATCCAGGTTCGGACCGAGTACAGACCGTAGCGGAACATGAAGCAGTAATCAAGGCCATTTTGAAGAGGGATTCCGAAGGGGCTGCTACCGCAATGCGGTACCATATGATCATGGCTTACAGAAGGAGGTTCCCGGGAAAAGAACCTGAATGGGTGTAGATAGGTGAGTTTGGATATAAAACCTATCAGACCAAAGGAAGACTTCTGATAAGAGGAAAAGTTCAAGGAAAAGTGGGAGGAAAATAGTGCAAACAACGGAAACTCAAGGAATAGACATTGATCATCTCAAAGACATGGCTACTCAAATCCGTAGGGATGTGATTCGAATGATCGTGGGAGTAGGCTCTGGACATCCAGGGGGTGCTTTGGGGGCTGCGGATATCTTCGCTGTACTCTATGGAAGAGTATTACGGGTGAATCCCCAGAACCTGCAGGATCCCCATAGGGATCGGTTTGTGTTGAGCAACGGTCACATCTGCGCGGCTTTCTATTCAGCCTTGAGCCTCGCGGGATTTTTACCCCGGGAAGAGCTAAACACTTTTCGAAGGCTCGATAGCCGCCTCCAGGGTCATCCAGCGCGAGTGAAACTACCGGACCTGGTTGAAACCAGCTCAGGTCCCCTTGGGCAAGGGTTTTCCGTAGCCAATGGGATTGCCCTGGCGCTGAAACTCGATGGAAGTCGAGGCTGTATTTTCTGTTTGGTAGGAGATGGGGAGATGCAAGAAGGGCAGGTCTGGGAGGGAATCATGACGGCGGCCCAACATAGGTTGGGGAACCTTACCCTCATCGTTAGTTACAATGGCCTTCAGATCGATGGGGAAGTACGCAAGGTGAAGAATTTGATGCCCTTGAAAGCCAAGTTCGAAAGTTTCGGCTGGGAATGCGTCGAGGTCGATGGACACGATGTGGTTTCCCTTCAACGAGCCTTTATGGCATCGCTTATGGTGAATCCGGAAGGCCAGGAGAAACCGCGGGCCGTAATTGCCCACACAGTGATGGGAAAAGGGGTGCCCTTCATGGAAAATAAAGCGATCTGGCATGGGAGTTGTCCTACACCCTCCCAAGCAGAGGAGGCCCTATTAGCTATTGGAAAGGCGAAAGGGTTTGAAGATTATCCAGCCTTGTCGAATTGGTCCATATCGAAGAAGAAAGGGGGCCGCAAATGATTTTCGAAAAACCCACACCCATCCGAGACGGATTTGGAAAGGCCCTCCTTGAGTTGGGTGAGAAGAACCCCCGAGTGGTAGTCCTTACGGCAGATCTATCCGAAGCGATACGGGTACACTGGTTCGCCGAAAAGTACCCGAAGCGGTTCTTCCAAATGGGGATAGCGGAATCGGACATGATGGGGACCGCTGCGGGGTTAGCAGTGGCGGGAAAAATCCCCTTCGTCACTACCTTTGCCGCCTTTGCCACCAGTCTAGCCAACACTCCGGTACGGGTATCGGTAGCCTACAATCAGGCTAACGTGAAAATCGCCACTAGCCATGGAGGGGTCTGTGTGGGAGGGGATGGGGCAACCCATCAGAGCATCGAAGACATTGCGCTAATGAGAGTTTTACCTGGGATGACGATAGTGGTTCCCTGTGATGCGAACGAGGCATATAAGGCAACGTTGGCTGCTGCAGAGCATCCGGGTCCGCTGTATTTAAGATTGGGGCGAGTCGCCACGCCTATATTTACCAAAGGAAATACCCCCTTCCGAATAGGGAAAGCACAGGTGTTGAAACAAGGAACGGACCTAGCCATCATAGCCTGCGGGGCAATGGTGGGCGTCGCCCTTGAAGCATCTAACCGATTGCGCCAGAAGGGGATCCACGCTCGGGTCATCAACATGCACACGATAAAACCGATAGACCATTCGGCAGTGTTGAAGGCAGCTCGGGAATGTGGAGCCATCGTCACCATAGAGGAGCATTCCATCATAGGAGGTCTTGGATCCGCCGTGACTGAACTAGTATCGGAAAACCACCCTGTTCCAGTCGAACGGGTGGGCGTGCGAGATGTGTTTGGCGAGTCAGGGGAGCCCGACGAGATCCTTTCGAAATATGGACTCACCACCAAGGATCTAGTAGGGGCGTGCAGGCGAGTTTTAAAACGATTGGGAAGGGGAATGAAGGAGTAACCATTGGCGATGTAACCATCGGCCCCTCGTGGAGGGGTAAAGGAAACCTTGAAAAAGGAGACGAGTATGAAGAAATGGATGATCGTTCTCTTCATTGGGCTGGTGCTGCCGGGTCTGATCTTTTCTGGTGGCGCCAAGGAACAGAAGGCGGAGGTGAAAACCGTTCGGTTCTGGTATCACTTTGATAATCCCGAGACGTCAGTGAAACCTTTAATCGAAAAGTTTGAACGGGAGAACCCGGGAATCAAGATACAGGCCGAAATGGTGGCATGGGACGCCTACTTCCAGAAACTGATGACTTCCATTGCGGGCGGGAATCCTCCAGACGTGTCCCAGATCAAACTCTGGTGGCAACCCCAGCTGGTAGAGATGAAAGCCCTAGCCCCGTTAGATGACTATATTGCCAAATGGCCGGGTAGGACGGACGTGTACGAAAAGATTTGGGAACTCACCCGGCACACGGACGGGAAACAGTACCTGATGCCCCTCCAGATGGTGATCCTCTACCTCTACTATCGGGCGGATATGTTAAAGGAGCTGGGATTGAAGGTTCCAACCACTCGGGAAGAGTTCCTCGATGTAGCAAAGAAATTAACCCGAGACGTTAATGGGGATGGGCAGATTGACGTGTATGGCTTTGGAATTCGGGGAGGCAGGGGAGGTCATGACTATTGGGCCACCTTCGTGCTTTCTTCAGGTGCGGAAATTATTACCAAGGAAGGAAAATCTGGTTTGACCACTCCTGAAGCGATCGCAGCCAACCAGTGGTACATCGATCTCTTCCGGGTACACAAGGTGAGCCCGCCTACCACTCCCACGGATGGGTTCAATGAAGTGATTGCCAATATGAAGTCGGGTAAGACAGCCATGACGATCCACCATTTAGGAAGTGCCAAAGGTTTGGTGGAAGTACTAGGAGATAGGATTTCTGCTGCTCCTGTACCGCGCGGGACCAAGGGAGCTTGGACTAGTTTCGGCGACGAGGAGAATGGGGTACTAGCCGCATCGAAGGTGAAAGATGAAGCGTTTAAGTGGTGCGCCTTCCTGGCAACCGCAGAGAACAACGCCCTATGGCAGAAATCCAGCGGCCAAATTTCCATCAACAAGTCCAACGGTCAAACGAAGGAAGCCCAGGAAAACCGCTTCATGAAAGCTTCGGTGGAATCTACTCCTTTTGCGGGGGTCTTGCCTGCCCACCCCAAGGTGGCGGAGTTCGTGGAGAGCGTGTGGCCTGCCACCATGCAGAGGGCCTTCCTGGGACAGATTACCAGTGAACAGATGATGAAGATCTTCGAGGAGCATTTTTTCGGCAAAAAGTAAGGATAGGGAGGGGCCGAAAGGCCCCTCTTCGGAATTGAAGAAAAAACAGGGGGATAGAGGGGTACCCCCTGAACTTCAAAGGGTGTTCTTCTAGAATAATTAATGGTATTGAGGAGAGGGTGATCTGTATGGTACATGTATCCGGGAAACGCGTAGATTTGTTTCCTTACTTCCTCCTTTCACCGGCTTTGCTAATCACGATTCTCGTGATCTTCTACCCCATTATCCGTACGTTCACCTACAGTTTCATGCAGTACATCCTGTGGAAACCCACGGAAATAAAGTTCATCGGTTTCGACAACTACCTGAAAGCTTTGAGGGATCCGGTGTTCTGGATTTCCTTTCAGAATACACTTATCTGGATCGTGGGGGTGATTTCCCTACAACTCCTCCTTGGCTTTTGTACCGCCCTTTTCCTCAATCAGAAGTTTTTCTGGAGGGGAATCGCCCGATCCCTTGTGCTGATTCCCTGGGTTACCCCTAGCGTGATTACCGCCCTCATGTGGCGATGGATGTACGATGGGAACCGGGGAGTGATTAACGATCTATTAGTGCGGGTAGGGATCCTTTCTTCCTATTTCCCCTGGTTGGCCAACGATAAGACCGCTCTCTATGCCATTATCCTTGCCCTTATGTGGCAAGGCTTCCCCTTCTTCGCTATCATGATCCTGGCAGGACTCCAAGCCATTCCCGATACCCTGTATGAGGCCGCGGAAGTAGATGGCGCTTCCACGTTGCAAAAGTTCACCCGAATTACTCTCCCCATGCTGGTACCTGTTCTGTTCACCTCCCTCATGTTACGGATCATCTGGGTGGCCAATTCATTGGACATTATTTACATTATGACCGGTGGAGGCCCTGGGTATTCTACCCACACCCTCCCCGTGTATTCCTACATTCGGGCCTACAAGGGGATGGACTTCGGGTACGCTTCGACCATTGCCGTTGTACTTACTCTTCTCATTACCCTCTTTGTGTCGATCTACCTTCGTAAGGTTCTCCGAATGGAAGACCGGGGGGCTGTATGAGGAAGGAGAGCATGCGGAAAAGAAAACAGAGACACCGATTTCTTACGAGAACCCTTACCCTGCATACGCCCTTGTTGCTGATCGTGGGGTTCGCCCTCGCTCCTTATATTTGGACTTTCCTTACTTCCCTGACCCCCGAAGAGGATCTGTACCTTTCCGAGTTTCGGTATCTCCCCGCTAATCCAACGGGAACGAACTACCTCAGGCTCTTTAGCCGGATCGATTACGGAAGGAACATTCGGGATAGCGTGATCGTAGCTATTACTACCATGCTTGTGGGACTCTGTATTACGGTACCTGCCAGCTATTCTTTCTCACGATACCGATTTAAGGGTAGAACAGCTTTGATGGCCCAGTTTCTTGTAATAAACATGTTCCCTGTGGTTCTACTTCTAGTACCCCTCTTTGTCCTTATGCGAATGTTAGGTTTGATGGATACTTATCTATCGTTAATCATCGCATATTCAACCTTCACTATCCCCTTCTCCACCTGGATGCTCACCGGATTTTTCAACGCCATACCTAGGGAGTTGGACGAGGCGGCTCAAATCGATGGTTGCAACCGTCTTTCAACTCTTCTGCGGGTAGTACTCCCCGTAGCTTTACCAGGAATTTCCGCAACAGGAATTTACATCTTCATTACCGCATGGAACGAGTTTATCTACGCAGCTATTCTCACGGGTTCCAATGTGCGGACCATCCCTATAGCTCTTCAGAACATGATAGGAGAGTTCAAGATTGCCTGGGGACTCCTTACAGCCGGTGGGGTAGTGAGCGCAGTCCCCGTGATTGTTCTGTTTTTCTTCATACAGAGGCAGTTAATCCATGGGATGACCGCTGGAGCAGTGAAGGGATGACTGATATCCCAGATTGAACAAATCCATCTTTTCTGGTATTGTGTTAACTATCTATGCATAGAATCGTATCGAAAAAACAGTTATCGGAAGAAGTCTTTCGGATAACAGTAGAAGCCCCTTTTATTGCTGAAGCAAGAAAGCCGGGACAGTTTGTGATTGTTCAACGGAACTCGGATTATGCGGAGCGGATCCCCCTTACCATAGCAGATGCGGACCCCGTTCGGGGAACTATTACGATGATTTTTCAGACTGTGGGGAAATCTACCCATAAGTTGGCCGAATTGGAACAAGGCGACTACATCCAGAACATCCTAGGCCCCCTCGGTCGACCTACCCATATCGAAAAGTTCGGCAGAGTGGTCTGCGTGGGAGGAGGAATTGGGGCGGCACCTATGTATCCTATCGCGCAAGCAATGAAGCAAGCAGGGAACTATCTCATTCTAATCTTAGGTGCCCGAACAAAGGAACTCCTCATCATGGAGGAGGAAATGCGGGCGTTAGCGGATGAGTTGATTGTGGTGACAGATGATGGTTCTTACGGAAGAAAAGCTCTTGTTACGGAGCCTTTGAAGGAACTCTGTCAGGCTACCCCCCGGCCCGATTGCGTGGTCGCAATCGGCCCTCCCATTATGATGAAGTTCTGTGCGGAAACCACTCGACCCTTTGGAATTAAAACAATCGTTTCCCTCAATACGATCATGATCGATGGAACCGGTATGTGTGGGGGTTGCCGGGTTACAGTAGGTGGAGAAACTAAGTTTGTCTGTGTGGACGGACCAGAGTTCGATGGACATCAGGTGGACTTCAACAACATGATGCTTCGGCTCAGTGCGTACAAGGAAATCGAGCAGAAGGCCCATGAGGAATGTCACTTGGAAATGCAACTTAAACAGATGGAATCTGCCAAGGGAAAGGGAAATCCATGATCGATGCTACCAAAAAACTTACACCTAAGGAGCGGTTGGCCATTCCTCCCCAGGAGATGCCCGCTCAGGACCCAATAGTCCGTCGTCGAAACATGGAGGAAGTGGCTCTTGGATACACGGAAGAGCAGGCTCATTTGGAGGCATTACGGTGCCTTCAGTGTAAAAATGCCCCCTGCGTAGCCTCTTGCCCAGTGCGAATCAATATACCAGGATTCATTGCTCAGATAGCAGAGGGAAACTATAAAGAGGCGTTGTCGATACTTAGGGAAAGTAACTTGTTTCCCGCCATCTGTGGTAGAGTTTGCCCGCAGGAGGTGCAATGCCAATCTACCTGTACCGTGGGTCGATCGTTGAAGGACATCGATAAGGCGGTTTCCATCGGAAGGCTAGAACGATTCGCAGCAGATTGGGAGCGCTTCCATGGAGAATTGAAAGTTCCCCCTGTAAAACCTCCTACAGGTAAGCGGGTGGCTATCATTGGAAGTGGTCCAGCGGGGCTAGCAGCTGCGGCGGATCTAGCGAAAGAGGGACATGAGGTCACCATCTTTGAAGCCTTCCACAAACCGGGTGGGGTAATGATTTATGGAATTCCCGAGTTCCGGTTGCCAAAGGCGATCGTCCAACGGGAAATAGAAATCCTGGAAAGGATGGGCGTCAAGATCATCACCAACTTCCTTGTGGGCCGTACTCGATCATTAAAGGATCTACTCGAGAAGGATGGATTCGATGCCATCTTCATCGGGAGCGGGGCAGGGTTGCCCAAGTTCATGGGAATACCAGGAGAAAACTTGGTGGGGGTCTTCTCGGCCAACGAGTACTTAACCCGTGCAAACCTTATGAAGGCCTATGAAAAAGGGAAGGCGGATACCCCTATTTACCCTGCTAAACGAGTCGCAGTATTGGGAGGAGGGAATGTGGCGATGGACGCCGCGAGAATGACGGTACGCTTAGGGGCTGAAGAAGTGTTTGTGATTTATCGCCGCACGGAGAAAGAGATGCCTGCCCGGGTGGAAGAAGTGGCCCATGCGAAGGAGGAAGGAGTGGTCTTCCGCTTCCTAGAGAATGCGAAACGGATCCTCGGAGACGAGAAGAGCCGGGTGATCGGGATCGAATGTCTTTCCTACCAGTTGGGGGAACCCGACGCTTCTGGTAGAAGACGACCGGTGGAGATCCCCGGTAGCGAACATGTGATTGATGTGGATTCTGTAATCGTGGCTATCGGGAATGAATCCCATCCTCTCCTACTTCAGACAAACCCTGAAATAGCGGTAGACAAGCACGGACACATAATCACCGATGAAACGGGTAAGACATCGATGGACAGGGTGTATGCGGGAGGAGACATTGTGCTTGGTAGTGCTACCGTGATCCTTGCCATGGGGCAGGGTAGAAGGGCTGCCGCTTCGATCCATGGGTTCTTGATGGGAAACGGATAGAGTAGAAAATAATCCTTGAAAAAACTCGATCCCCGACGTATTTTGTAAGTAATTGAATACAAACTTCGACACTAGGAGTATCGTATGGCAAAATTAACGACAAAGTACATGGGAATCGATTTGAAGAACCCCTTAATCGTCGGCGCGTGTAGTCTAACTTCAGATCTAGACACGATCAAACGAATTGAGGATGCGGGAGCGGGTTCTTTCGTCATTAAAAGTCTTTTTGAAGAACAGGTACAATTGAAAAGTTTTCTGCTGGAAGAAGACCTCCACCGCTACGATGAATGGCACGCGGAAATGACCTCCATCTTCCCAGATCTGAAGGACGCGGGACCGGAAGAACATCTCAACTGGGTACGTAAAACAAAGGAATCGGTTGCCATACCTGTGATTGCCAGCTTAAATGCGGTGAATAAAGAGACGTGGGTGGAATGGGCAAAACTCCTCGAGCAAACAGGAGTGGATGGGTTGGAGCTGAACTTCTTCGCCACTCCCACGGATTTCAATAGAACCGCAAAGGAAATAGAGGACGAGCAAGTCTCTATCATCAAGGAATTGAAGAAAGCCGTTAAACTGCCCATATCGGCTAAGCTAAGTACCTTCTATACGAATCCTCTGAATTTCATCAAACAACTAGATATGGCAGGGGTGAACGGGTTAGTTCTATTTAACCGGTTCTTCGATCCGAGTCTGGACGTGGAGAAAGAAAAGACGGACTACCCCTTCAACCTTTCCAATCCGAACGATCATAGGGTAGCTCTCCGGTACATTGGGCAGCTTTCTGGAAAGGTAAAGGCTAGCCTCTGCGCTTCCCATGGAATTCACGCGTCTAGCCATGCTTTAGAACTTCTATTGGCCGGGGCTGATGCATTCCAAGTGGTGAGCACGCTGTACCGGAACAAGCTTACCACGATAACTCTCATCCTGCAGGAAATCAGCGCATGGATGGATCGCAAAGGGTACAAAACGATCGATGAGTTCAAAGGTAAGCTCAATGCGGAGAACAATCCCGACAAGTTCACCTATAAACGGGCTCAGTACGTAAAACTCCTTATGAGGCCCCATAATTTTCTCGCTAAACCGAAGATCATTTAACCTATGGAATCCGGAAAGGGAGCTTTCTCGATCCTCCAGGTCATACGATCCCGGTCCTCCATACGTACTTTTTCCACCGAGTCGGTACCAAAGGAAACATTGGAGGAATTACGCAAGGTTCTAGTTTGTGAGGATCAAGGCCCTTTTGGAAACAGGTGTCGATTTGGACTTATAGATTCTTCTCTCTATCCCCAGTTGGATCTTGGTTCCTTCAGTTCCTATGGAGTGATCAAAAACCCTTACGGGTATCTTGTGGGAGCGGTTCAAAAGGGGGATCGGAGCCTCGTGGATTACGGGTACTTATTCCAGCGTATCCTGCTGGAAGCTTCCCGACTGGGATTAGGAACGTGCTGGTTAGGGGGCACCTTCAGGCCAGAGAAGGTCGCCTCCCTGTTTCCCTTAGAATTCGGTGAAATCATTCCTGCGGTAAGCCCCTTCGGAATTCCGGCAGAAAAACGAAGTATGATTGATGGGTTCTTGCGGTGGGGAGCTTCGTCCAAGCTTCGAAAGCCTTGGGGACAACTGTTCTATGACGCGTCAGGACGCTCTTTAAAGGAGGGGGATTCCCCTATGGTTAAGGATGCGTTGGAAGCTGTTCGTTTGGCCCCTTCCGCTATGAACCGGCAACCTTGGCGTGTGGTGATTGAAGGCAGAAAGGCACATTTTTTTCTCGATACTAATGAAGAACGCAAATCTCCCGTACGTTTTGCTGAACTAGATCTAGGAATTGCCATGTATCACTTTGAATCAGTACTTAGGGAGGAAGGTATATCAGGGGAATGGGAGTTCGATCCTCCTCGTACTTCCTATGGACACCCTGCATGGGAGTACATCGCCAGTTGGCTTTCGAGAGGTGAAGGGGAATGATCCGAATTCCCATCAGAGCCATTTCGAAAGAAACCCTGGAAAAACGGTACTATGCCGTAGTCCCTCTGTACGAACGAATGTTGGAAGGACTGTATCAGGATGTACAGCGCATTCTGAATGAAGAGGGGATGAAGGTTACTGTTCGCAAAAGATTGAAGTCTTTCGACAGTCTCTTTTCTAAAGTACTGAAAAAAGCCCGTCAGATTCGCTTGTATTCTCATTTCGAGGGAATCGAACCTACCGTAGTGATCACTGATTTCCTCGGAATACGGATCGTTTGCCCTTTTTTGGAAGATACGATCAAAGTGGAGGACTTAATTCGGAGAAATCTCGAAGTGGTGGAACGGGAATACAAGGGTGAGGAATATTCCCCCCATGAGTTTGGGTACGTGTCCACTCATATCATTGTGAAGATTGGGGGTCCGCAAGACGTAGAAGGGGTTTTTCAGGAAGAGATCTTGGCAGAAATACAGATACGGACGATTCTACAAGATGCGTGGGCAGAGGTGGAACATGAACTGATGTATAAAGCAGAGTTCACACCCTTCGATGAGCCTTTACGTCGAAAACTATCAGCCGTGAACGCTAACTTGAGTCTTTCGGACATTATCTTCCAGGAAATACGGGACTACCAACGAAAACTTCAGCAAGAACTGAGAACCCGGAGGAGAAGTTTTCTCCAGAAAATCCAAACCGAAGCTATCGAAACATTCGGCGAAGAGGCTTCTTCGTCGTCTCCTTCGCATGCTCCCCTACATCCTTCGACAGGCCCCAAAGACTCGCTATTCTATCAAACCCTGGACAATCTACTGTTAGAAGCTCTCACCGCTCATAACCAGCAGCAGTATGCCCGGGCCATAGAACTATACACCCATATCCTGAACCGAAAACCAAAAAGATCCATTCGAGCCCTGGTCTACATTCACCGAGGAATGGCCTTCTTTGGAGAATCAAATTACGATAAAGCGTTGGAGGATTTTACCACTGCCATCAACCTGGAACCAGAGAACCCTCGCATTTACTTCTATCGCGGAGTGGTACAACGGTTCCGTAAGGATCTCAACGGGGCGTTGCTGGATCTAAATCGATCCCTGGAACTAGACCCCTACCATTTTGATTCCCTCTACAATAGAGCCCAGGTCTACTTTACTCTTGGAAACTATGTACAAGCTGCTGAAGACTGCAGGCAGGCCTTAGCCTTGAAACCGAAAATACCAGAAGCCCGCAAATTCCTACAAGTGATCGAACAGAAGTTGAGGTTTTGAAAGCGGAGAATTTAGTGATCGCAACTATAGATCAACCTGTGCTTGCGCCGATCAGATCTCCCTCTGGGAAAACATGTCGGGAAAATCCGGATCCACGTCGGTGATGATCTTTGCGGGTCTAGAGAGAGTATCTCGGATGTATGGATATTCCACCGACATGGAATGAATGGTGTTCCCTGCGATGAGGTGTAGATTCTTGATACCAAGGGTCTTGATGCGACGATCGATCGCTTCAGGAGGATTTGCAGTAGGCTTAAGGGTATCGGATGCAATGGAGATTGACCAGAAGGTAGCATACATCTGGATGAAAGTGTATAGGGTTTCCACGGACGAAAACGTGGATTGGAGGGTTTTCCGAATACAGGCAAATGCGGTAGGCCGGGTAATGGGTGACTCGGAATGCATGACAAAGATGCCCGAAGGATCCCGGAAGCTTCGTTTTACTGCCTGGAAAAACTCTCGGGTATACAGCATCCGGGAGGGACCAAAGGGATCTGTCATATCCATAATTACCACGTCGTACAAGCCTGGGTGGGCTTCCACGAAAGCCCGGCCGTCTTGAAAATGAAAGTGAACCCGCGGATCCTCGAATGCTCCTCCATTGAGTTCGGGTAAGTAGGTGCGGGAGAATTTTACCACTTCTTCGTCCAGCTCGGCAAAGTCGACCCATTCCACTGAAGAGTACTTCAGTACTTCGCGAAGGATTCCTCCATCTCCTCCCCCAATTACGAGAACCCGCTTGGGATTCGGATGGGTAAGAAGAGCCGGGTGAGTCATGGGTTCATGGTATTGCCAGTCGTTCTTTTCGGCGACCTGGGTGATCTTGTCCAGAAGTAGGACTTTACCGAACTCTCCTGTTTCTACGAGTTCGATCTCCTGAAACGGGGTCTTCCCCTTGTAGAGAGTTCGTTCTACCGTGTAAAAAAACCCGGAGGTACTGTTAAGCCATTCGTGGATAATGCGCTTTTCTGCCATGGATCATTCTCCTTAGAGGTTCTTGCACTCGAAGATTTCCTGCATTTCCATCTTCAGCATTTCCTTGATGGCTTTCTTTTCCTTGGAGCTGAGATGTTCTACTTCAGGGCCGAATAAGTAGTTCTTTAATTTGATATTCTTTTTCTTCATCTTGGTATGAAAGATATTGTCAGAGATGATATTGATGTCGTATGCAAGGTACTCGGATAACACATCTTCCGAAATATAGTCCTGGATGGATGTAATGTCGTGATCGATGAACACTTTTTTACCCCGGGAGTCACGGGTAAACCCACGAACCCGGTAGTCCATCAGTACCACATCTGAATCGAAGCTTCCTATGAGGTAATGGAGAGCGTTTAGGGGGGAGATCATCCCGCAGGTTGAAATGTCGATATCCACCCTGAAGGTAGCGATACCGGTGGATATGTTATGCTCCGGATACGTATGGATGGTGATATGGCTTTTATCTAGGTGACCAATGAGTCCGGGAGCTACGAGTTTCTGCTGGCCGTCTGTAGTCTTAGAGATGCCACCCTCATAGTGAAGTTTTTCCATGTAGGATTGGCCTTCGTTGATAAGGGCTACCACACTGGCACCTCTTGGCTCGTAGTCCTGGGTGGAGATGTTTACCAGCTTGGCATCGATGATACGACATACTTCCTCTACGATCTGCTGAAGTCGCTCCGAATTGTATTCCTCGTCCACATACTCTAAGTAATCGATCTGCGACTCTTTGGATCGTGCGTAACAAATGTCGTAAATATTGAAACTCAAGGTTTTCGTGAGGTTGTTGAATCCTTCCAGTTTCAATTTTTGACCCTTAACTCGTTTGAACAATTCCTTTCTTTCTCCTCCTTGGATACACGTGGGATTTAAGAATGAAAAGTATACCAAAAGTGTTAGGAGGGGGCAAGTATTGACAGCACGGCTCTTTTCCTTCACAAATACCGTATGAGTGAGTTACAAAAGAAGGATCCCGAGCTCTATGCAGCTATTCAGCAGGAGGAAGGGAGACAACGAAAAAAATTGGAGCTGATTGCCTCAGAAAACTTCGTTTCCAAAGCAGTGATGGAAGCTGTCGGTTCCGTTCTTACCAATAAGTATGCGGAAGGGTATCCTGGAAAGCGGTATTACGGGGGCTGTGAGTTCGTAGACATTGCGGAAAATCTTGCCCGGGAACGAGCCTGCCAACTGTTTCAATGTGACCATGCCAACGTGCAACCTCACTCCGGCGCTCAAGCTAATATGGCAGTATACTTCACCCTTCTCGAGCCAGGGGATACGGTCTTAGGCATGAACCTAAGTCATGGGGGACACCTCACTCATGGTTCTCCCGTAAACTTTTCTGGACGTTTTTATAAAATCGTGAGTTATGGGGTACGGAAGGATACCGAGACGATCGATTACGATGAGGTGGAACGACTAGCCCATCAACACAAACCGAAACTAATCATCGCGGGAGCTTCTGCCTATCCGCGGATCATTGACTTCAAGCGATTCAGAGAGATTGCCGATGCCGTAGGGGCCTTTCTCATGACCGATATGGCCCATATCGCGGGGCTCGTAGCAGTAGGGCTGCATCCTTCCCCCCTTCCGTACTCACACTTTACTACTTCTACCACCCATAAAACTCTTCGAGGACCTAGGGGAGGACTCATCCTGATTGGTAAGGATGGGGAAAACACGTTGGGAATCACCGCTCCAAAGAGTGGACGGTTGAAACTTTGGTCCGAAGTGTTGGATGGTACTGTGATGCCGGGTGTGCAGGGGGGGCCTCTTATGCATGTGATTGCCGGAAAAGCAGTAGCCTTCAAAGAGGCTCTGGAACCATCCTTCAAAACCTACCAGGAACAGATCCTGCAGAATGCAAAAGCCCTTTGCGTAGCCCTCAAGGAGGGCGGCGCCCGTATTGTTTCTGGGGGAACAGACAATCACCTGATCCTGATGGATGTCACTCCCTTCAATCTTTCCGGAAAAGAAGCCGAAACGTTACTGGATCGGACGAATATCACGGTAAACAAGAATACGATTCCTTTCGATGCCAAAGGCCCTCTGGTAACCTCGGGAATTCGACTCGGAACACCCGCTCTAACCACACGGGGAATGAAAGAGCCTGAAATGAGACAGATTGCGGGGTACATTCTAGATGTGTTGAAACACCCGACAGAGGAAAAGGTCCTTGCCCGTGTGGCTCAGGAGGTAGTCGCCCTGTCGGAACGATTTCCGTTGACCCAACATTGAGTGCCCCTTTTCATTGACAAAGCAATGGGGGGGCACCTATACTTTATCAGGTAATTAGGATGGGCTATGAGTAACCCGTTACAGCTATCCATTGTCAATTTCAATAAGGATGCCTACATCATCGTGGAGGGGAAGCAACGGGCAGATAATTTCTACATTATACGGACGGGTAAAGTCAGAATCAGTAAAGAAGTAGAAGTGGTAGAAGAAGAGGGGGGGAACATTCTAGGGCCGGGGGATTTCTTTGGTGTCGTGTCCACTATGTCCTCCCACAGCCATATAGAAACTGCCCAAGCTCTAACCGATGTGTCCCTCATTTCCGTTCATAGGGACCAGTACGGTTTGCTCATAGAAAAGAACAGCCCAGTGGCCATGAAGATCATCGAGGGTTTCTCCCGCCGAATGCGATACCTCGATGAAGCGTTGGCTCGACTTACCAACAAATCTAGCCGGGAAAATGATCCCAACCATCTCTTCGAAGTGGCGGAATACTACGCCAAGCAGAACCAGTATAACCTTGCCTACTATGCATACTACCATTACGTGAAACTCTTTCCCAAGGGCGAGTTCATGCAGAAGGCGATGGAGCGGATGGCCAAGATCCAGCCGTACGCCAAACCGGTGTTCCTCGATGGCAGCGACACAACGTTCACCCGCACGTATCCCAAGAACACGATGATCTTTGCCGAAAGTATGCCGGGTAAAGAACTCTACATCATCCAGAAAGGGAGCGTGAAAATATCCAAACTGGTGGGGGGTACCGAGGTGCTTTTGGCGGTTTTAAAACCCGGCGATATCTTTGGGGAAATGTCGTTGATCGAAAACAAGCCCCGGTCCGCCTCCGCCATAGCCTACGAGGATACGGTTCTTCTTGCGGTGAACAAGGATAACTTTGCCCGGATGGTCACTACCCAGCCACAGATTATCGCTCGATTAACTCAGTTACTGGCGGAGCGAATCTGGTTCATCTATAAACAACTAGCCAATACCTTGTTGAAGGACCCCGTGGCTAAAATGTACGACGCCCTCCTGATCCAACTGGAAAAAGCCCGTGTGCCCATCCGCGGCGGAGAGTCTTACACCTTCGACATCGGTCCCAAAGAACTGATCAACATGGTGGGGTTGCCCATGGCGGAGGGAAACAACGCTCTTCGAGTACTCCTGCAGAATCCCCGAATCAAAGCGGTAGACAATCGGATCTTTACCTCCGATGTGGAAGAGATCCTTAAGCAGGCAAATTACTACCGCAAGATGCAACGGATCGAACAAGCGAGGAAAGAGCAGCGTCGGTATTGAAAGAAATCATTACGGGATTAGGTGTTCGGGACGTCTCTCGGGGATGGGACTATATTCTTTTCCAGAAGCATAGAAAGCCGGGGAAAAGAACAGGGCACAGTAGCAGTGCCCGTATTCCCGGATATCTTCTTTGCTGTACACGCAGGGGCAAACAACATCCTTGTCCCGTTCCCGTGTCCCACCGGAATCCCGGCAAGGACAGAGGTAGTAACCGTATCTATTGTAGTTAGTGGTCAACCCTTCTATTAAGGTTTGCACGAACTCCATGTCTGGATTCACCTTCCAGCCTTGATGCTCTGCTACCCGTTCCACAAAGACCTTTGTTTCTTCCAACGTTTTTGCTTTCATCCTGTTCTTCCTCAAGGAGTGAGCCCGATCAATTCCTCCCATTTTTCTTTCACGAATCCGGTTACTACCTGATTTCCATCCACTACGAGGTAGGGATACAGGATACTTCGTTGGAAAGTGTCGCGTAAGGCGGTTTTCAGCTCCTGTCGCAAATCCTGGGGGAGTGTATCCACATAGACGTACCGAAAGGCCACGTTCTTTTCTTTGAGGTACGAAAGAGCTCGTTTACAGAATCCGCAGGTGCTAAGGGCGTAGACTGTCACATCGTGACCTGTGTGGTTTCCCGATTCTTGAATGAATGGGATTTTATCGTACACTGACATAGCAATCCTCTCTGTTTTTCTTGGCTTTTAAATAAAGGATACTGTAGAAACAAAGGGAGAGCAATATGAGGGGCTACTTTGTCCGTATAATGGGGCGTGAGAATCCCATCTCGGACAAACGCGTCTTTGTTTCTTCCAGTTTTTCAGCGGGGAGGTGTTCCAAAACCACCCGATGAATACCGGTTTCCGTTTTTTCGATAGAGGGAGAAAAACCTATCTCGGTCAATTGATTCTTCAATCTGAGGGCGTTGGTTAGGTTGGAGAAGGATGCGACCTGAAGCGTGACATACTTTACAGGCTTCACTTCCTGTACTATCTCTAGCCGTACCCGGGCGACTCCCATGGGAGTTAGGCCGATGGCATCCGCCGCAGCCTTGGAGAGGTCTATAATCCGTTCCTGCACAAAAGGCCCCCGGTCGTTGATTCGCACGATTACCGACTTATCGTTGATCAGGTTCGTTACCTTCACTAGGGTCCCAAAGGGTAAGGTGCGATGGGCAGCAGTAAGGAGGTTCGTGTCGAACACTTCCCCATTTGCGGTGCGCTGACCATGGAACTTTCCCCCATACCAGGAAGCGAACCCTTCCATTGGAATCGATTCACTGTATACCGAAAAGGGTATGAGAAAAATTAGCATTATGTTAATCAGGAACGACATCTTCCTTTCTATCGGCATCGGGGTAACTATTCTTGACGACGTGAAGGTTATACCCTTGATACGGTAATGGGAATCCAGTATACAGGACTCGATGGGGAAACGGTATCGATTGATTCTCTTCGATGCGGATGGTACGTTGTTCGACTATGAGAAGGCAGAAGACACAGCCCTAGATGCCGCTCTGACCGAAGAAGGGGTTCCCTACCGAAGGGAGGAGCACAGGGATGTGTACCGGGCCATCAACCAAGAACTCTGGGAACTATTCGAAAAGGGGGGGATTCAAGCCTCCGAACTCCGGGTAGAACGGTTTAAACGGTTTTCGGACGCCACAGGGATTCCTTTGGATCCAGTTTCGGTCTCTAGACGGTACCTAAAGCACCTGTCAGAGGGAGCTTTCCTCTATGATGGGGTAGAAACCCTCCTCAAGAAACTGAAAGGGAGGTATAAGATCGGGATCGTTACCAATGGATTAAAGGAAGTACAGAGGCACCGCTTTGCAAAGACCAACCTCCCACACTACATGTCCTGTATCATCGTATCGGATGAAGTGGGAGTGCAAAAGCCGGATCCTGCCATTTTTCGGATAGCGTTACAGGAGGCGGGAGAGTCTGATCCCGAGGTTACCCTCGTTGTGGGGGATAGCCTTACCTCTGATATCCAGGGAGGATGGAATGCGGGGATGGACACTTGCTGGTTCAATCCAGCGGGTAAAGAGAATCAAACCTCCCTTCTGCCTACCTATGAAATACGAGAGTTGGAAGAGTTGCTGGAGTTCCTATGATTTTCCTTTCTCGGAAACTTTGGAGTACTAGGAAGGGCGAATAATCCGACTGAACACTACCTTCAAGTACCGGCCTTCGGGGAAATCAGTTTTAATGGGGTGATCTGGAGAAGCTCCTGTGATTCGGAATATTTGAAGTTCTACTTGAGCTTCTCGGGCGGCATTGGACAACACAGAAAGGAACTGCCCTTCACTCACGAGACCCGAGCAAGAACAGGTAACTAAAATTCCCCCTGTGCGAATCCTTCCCATTGCCAGCCGATTAATGTCGTTATAAGTTCGTAGCGCTCTAGGGATTTCTTCTCGAACAAGGGCTAGTTTTGCGGGATCCACGATCACGAGATCCGCCTGTTTCTGCTCACCTTCCATTCTTCGGAGAAAATCGAAAGAATCCTCATGGATAAGATCTATCGATACTTGGTTAAGCTGTGCATTCCTTTGGGCTACCCGTAAAGCTTTTTCGTCTAGGTCCACGGAAATAACGGAGCGGGCGCCTCCTAATGCCGTGGAAATTCCGAACCCTCCCGTGTAACAGAACAAGTCCCATACCTCCTTCCCAGCGGCTAGTTCTGCCACAGCGGCTCGATTGTCTCGCTGATCTAAGAAATAGCCTGTTTTGTGGCCGGTAAGGAGGGACACCTCCATGGTAAGGGTATTTTCTTTCAGGATCACTCGTTCTGGACAGGGGTACCTTTTTGGAAGGGACTGAAAACTTACCCCCTCCTGCTGTTCGATCTTCGGATCGGGACGGAAGCAAACGATGCAGCTAGGATATAGTTCCTTGAGAATGGAGACGAGGGTGTCCGCAAAAGGGATATAGCCAGCGCTAGAGGGTTCAATCACCAGTACATCACCAAACTTGTCTATCACTAAACCAGACAATCCATCCCCTTCTCCATGTAAGAGGCGGTAGGCATTGGAACGGGAGGGAATCTTCAGGATTTCTTCCCGAAGAATTTTGGCCGTCTGTATGCGGGAGCGTAAAAAAGTTTCGTCTATCTTTTCTTTAGGATGGGTGGTGAGAAGCCGGATGGCCACTGTTCGAGAGGGATGGTAGAAGCCTCTCCCGATGAAGAATCCCTTCCGAGATACCACCTCTACTATTGTTCCTGGGGACAAACGGGACTTTGGCCGCTGGATCATTTTGCGAAAGATCCAGGGATGATTCGTGGAACGATCGGTTTTCAATTGGATCCGTGGATACATGGCAAGAAGTATGCCATAAAATGGGGGTATTCGCATATGGCTGGACAGAGGTATTGACCGAATCTACCGCTTAGTGTATATGTATCGCCATGATTCTCCCGTTGGATCTTTTAATCGAATATCAAGGTAACATCTACGAGCTCACCTGCGCGGCCATTAGAAGGGCCTACCAGATTACCATCACTGGCGATGAGGAGATCCAGCAGAACCAGGGGAAGGTAGTTCCCACCGCCATCAAGCAGATTCTCACGAAGAAAGTTGTATTCCAGTTGGAAGAGTAGCACTTCCCATGGGGGGCCTTCCACTGGTACTACTGTTTGGGCCTACTGGAGTCGGGAAAACAGAGCTGATCCTTCGATTGTTCTCAGGTCTTGGGGAGGTGATCAGTGCTGATTCCATGCAGGTATACAAAGGCCTGGATATTGGAACGGCAAAGCCTTCCCTGGAAGTTCGAGCTCATGTCCCTCATCATCTAATTGATATCCTAGACCCTAGGGAACAGTACACCGCAGGGGACTTCGTTCATCGAGCAGAGGAGTTGATTCTCCAGATCGAACTTCGTGGCCGTATTCCCATCATCTCGGGAGGCACCGCTTACTATTTCAAGAACTTCCTCTATGGTCTTCCTGAAACGCCTATTGCCAATCCTGAGGTGCGGGAATGGTTAAATCAGCGATTGAATCGGGAAGGGTTACTTCCTCTGTACGAAGAACTGAAGCGGATCGATCCGGTGGCAGGGGAACGGATTTCCCTTAGGGATTCCTACCGAATCCTTCGGGCATTGGAGGTGTACCATTCCACGGGACGACCTCTCTCATCCTTTCCAGTTCCTAAAAGCCCTAGATTGAAACAGCCGTATCGATTGATTGGATTGATGCGGGATCGAGAAGAGTTGTACCAGAGGATCGATAGCCGGGTGGAAGGTATGTTTCGGCAGGGACTCCCGGAAGAAGTAGCCCGGTTGGTAGCGTTGGGATATCGCGAAGAGGATCCGGGGATGCGAGGTATTGGGTATCGAGAGTTTTTTCTACTGGGAAGGATAGGATGCTTCACCCTCTCACAGGTTAAGACAGAGATCCAGAAAAACTCCCGTCGATACGCCAAGCGGCAGATTACTTTTTTCAAGAGTCTTCCCGGTTTACAATGGGTACATCCAGATTCTATCCGCAGCTTGGTGGATCTAGGGATTTCCTTATAGGTAGAGCCATGTCAGCTAGCCTTCTACCCTATCGCAAGTTCATTCAAGAGGTGGATGCCCTCTGCGAAAAATTGGAAACTCTCCACCGCACCCATCTATCCTGTCGGAAGGGATGCTTTGCCTGCTGTACCGATATTTCCGTACTCGCGGTAGAAGCCTTTTCCATCCTCAGGGGAGTGGGAACTTCCCTTGGGGGCCTCTCAGAAGGCGGGGAAGCCCCAGAAGGTAGCGGCCATTCAAACGCTTGTGTATTCCTTGACCAGGAAGGAGCATGCAGGATTTATCCTTACCGTCCCCTCATCTGCCGTACCCACGGATTACCTCTCTTATATCCCATCCTTGAATACGATGAGGAAGGTAAGGAAAGGGTTCCAGATGGACCTCAATGGCAATTGTTCTACTGCGATTTGAACTTTCAGGGGGTGAAAGATGAGGATATGGGGAGGGTATTTACACCGGAAACGGTGTTGAACATGGAGGAGTGGAACCAGCGTCTAGTCATAATAAATGAAGGGTTTCGAGGATCGGCCGATGGATCGAGTTTCCTTAAGTCCATCTATCAAGGGAGGTTTGGGGAAAGCGCCCGAAAAGAACTCTTCCAAACGGGCCGAATTCCCCTTTCATCCCTCGGTTGGGCGATTCTGTAAGAGTATACACCTTAACGAAAAGCTATCCAACCGTCGGCGGTTAGAACAAGTAACTAAATAAATAAATTCACCTGACTTTTAGAAGCTTCTGCAAGGTAGGTGGCCACGCCCCCTACCTCCACTCCCTCGAGGAGTTCTTCTTTTTTGACTCCCATCACATCCATCGACATTTGGCAGGCCACCAATTTTACCCCAGACGATAGGGCGCTCTGGATCATGGATTCGAGGCTTTCTACCTGCTTCTGCTTCATCCGGAACCGCATCATCTTAGGGCCTATACCCGCGAAATGCATCTTTGAAAGCCCCAGCTTCTTGCTATTCTTGGGGAGCATGAAACCGAACATTCTGGCCATCAAATCTTTCCGAGCTCCTGCGTTTTCTTGTTTCTTGATCACCGACAATCCCCAGAAGGTAAAGAACATCGTCACCTTTTTCCCCGCGGAAGCGGCTCCATTGGCAATCACAAAGCTAGCCAATGCGCGATCCAGATCGTTGGAAAATACGATAAGGGTAACCGCTTCTCCGGTTCCTTCTATCGATTTCGTGGTGGGTTTCGTGCCCTTCTCCACAATGGCCCGGATGATTCCCCCCTCTTCCTCTACTCCTATCAGTTTGTTCCCGGTCATGGTACACCATGCGGCAACGTCCCTTCCGAAACCCGGATCCGAGGCTAGCGCAAGGACCCGATCACCCACTGGAACGGATTCCATGGTGGTTTTCAATTTCATGATCGGTCCTGGGCACTGGAGGCCTGTGGCATCCAGTTTAGTAATCCTAATGGAGGGTGCTTCCCTTGCCCTATCCGGATTTGCCTGATAGATGAGATCGTCCTTTCCGATGAAGTCCTTTTCGAAGATGTCTTCGTAGGACTGCTTCTGCGTGGCGATCTGATAGGTTTTGTATCCGCCAGATAGGTTATAGATATCAGTATACCCGTTTTCTCGAAGGATCCGTTCAGCCAGATAGGCTCTAAGCCCCGCTGCGCAGAACACCACGATAGTCCGGTCCCTCGGGATTTCATTCAAACGCTCACGCACTTCGTAATGAGGGATATTCACCGCCCCTTCGATAGTCCCTAGTTGGTACTCTTCGGGGGTGCGAACGTCCAAGAGGAAGAAGGTGCTCAGATCCTTCTCTAAAAGTTCATGCCACTGGATGTGCCGGCTCCGGCCTTTCAGGATATTCTCTCCCACGAATCCTGCCATGTTTACCGGATCCTTGGCAGAGGAGTAGGGCGGGGCGTAGGCGTGCTCTATTTCAGTGAGTTCCTGAACGGTTCCTCCATGCCGAAGCACGGTGGCAAAGAGATCGATCCGTTTATCCACCCCTTCGTATCCCACGATCTGGGCTCCATAGAGCTTCCCTGACTTGGGGTGAAAGGTGATCTTGATGCTCATTCCCTTTGCTCCGGGATAGTACCCTGCATGGGAAGAGGAGTGAATGTTGACGGCTTGGTAGGGGAGCCCTTCCACTTTCAGGGTTTTTTCCGCTAGGCCCGTGGCGGCCACGGTAAGATCGAACACCTTGGCAATAGCCGTTCCAATGGCTCCAGAATAGGTTTTCTGATTCCCAAAGATTATGTTGTCCGCAACGATCCTCCCTTGTTTATTAGCTGGCCCCGCCAGATAGGTGAGGGTAGGTTTGCCCGTGATAGGATTGGGAAACTCGATCGCATCCCCCACTGCGTAAATATCAGGATCCGATGTTTGCAGGTATTCGTTTACTTTGATTCCTCCTGTCGCGCCAATCTGGAGACCCGCTGCTTTTGCAAGCCTAGTATCCGGTCGAACTCCAATAGAGAGGAGAACGAAATCCGTTTCGATTTTTCGACCACTCTTCAGGGTAACGATCAGGTGATCCTGCGTTCCTTCAAAGGAAGCAACCCCGTCGTTCAGGTAGAACTCCACCTCTTTTGTCTTCAGGTGTTGGTGTACCTCAGCCGCGATTTCGTAATCCACCACGTTCATCACTTGTTGAGCCATTTCCACTAAGATTACCTGTAAACCTCGATTTCGGAAATTCTCCGCCATTTCAAGGCCAATGAACCCTGCTCCTACGATCACTGCCCGTTTTGGGCGTTTGGTATCGATGAAACGCTTGATGGTGTCCGTGTCTGTTACACTCCGGAGAGTGAAGATCCGTTCGTCCTGGATCCCCGGAATAGGGGGTTTGACGGGCTCTGCTCCGGGAGAAAGGACGAGCTTGTCATAGGATTCTCTGTATTCCTCGCCCGTGGAAAGGTCGGTGACAGATACCATTTTCGCGGTTCGATCGATTGAAGTGACTTCCGATTGTATTCGAACTTTCACACGGAAGTTCCTTTCGAAGGTTTCCTTGGTTACTACAAAAAGATTGTTTCGATCTTTGATTACCTCTCCGATATAGTAAGGCAGTCCGCAATTGGCGTAGGAAATGTACCCTCCCCGTTCAAAGAGAAGGATATCTGCGTTTTCCGAGTTTCTGCGCAATCGTGCCGCCGTGGTAGCACCGCCTGCAACTCCTCCGACAATCACCACTTTCATGAAGAACCTCCCAATAGATCTTCTTTTAACGATAAAAAGAGTACCATACAGTCTATGTATAAGTCAATGGGTATATAGATAATTTTTTATATAATAGATTGTAAACTCAAGGTAGATTTTTCCAAAAGGATCAGTAAAATAGTGAATAAGGTGTGTAAATTAAAAAGGCTGATCATTCTATCGATTTTCTTCGTGATCCTTCTATCCTTTCCCTTGGGAGGATTGCCTCAGAAGAAGGTACTGATCCTTCATTCCTATAACATTGGGTACGTCTGGACGGACTTAATTGCCATGGGGATGCGCTCGGTGTTTCAGGAACACACCCGAGACATCGAGGTGTACGAAGAGTACTGTGACACCAAACGGTACCCTCCGGATTTCGTGTTTCCCCACATTCGGCAGCTCCTCTATTCCAAATACAGAGAAAACCCTCCAGATCTAGTGCTCACTTCGGACGACAACGCCTTGGATTTCGCCATGGGTTTACGACCGGCAATCTTTCCCAACGCACCCATTGTGTTTTGTGGAGTAAATTACTATCATCCCTACCGCTTACGGGGAGAAAAAAACATAACGGGTATCGCGGAGAACTTTAACATTCCCCGTACCCTCGATCTGATTCTGACGTTACACCCGAAACTTTCTTATATAGCGATAGTTTCCGATTCCACGGAAACGGGCCGATACAACACAGCTCGGCTCATGCAGGAGATCTACAAGTATGAGAACAATGTGGAATTTACATTTTTTCTAGAACGTACCAAGGAAGAGCTGGAAAAGGAACTTCGAGCCCTCCCTCCCAATGGTGCCATACTAAACCTATCCTTTTGGCGGGATCGGTCGGGACGAGTGCTTACGTATCAGGAAAGTCTGTCCTTTTTAGCGGAAACCGCCCCTTGCCCGATCTACACGCTATGGGACTTCATGGTGAACTACGGTACCGTAGGAGGGTACGTTGCCGATGGAAGGATGCAAGGAAAATTAGCGGCAGAGCTCGCCCTCCGGGTACTTTCGGGAGAATCGGCGGATTCAATTCCTGTGGTTACCGAAAGCCCCAATTCCTACTATTTCGACTATCGAGCTTTGGAACGATGGGGTATTCCTCTCGATGCATTGCCGGATGGGAGCATCGTGTTGAATCGCCCAAAGGAAACCTTCTATCGGTTCGTATTATACTTCTGGATCGCCTTGCTTGTAGCAGGAGGGCTGGCATTCTTGACAGTTACCTTTTTCCTTCAACGAAGACAATTACAGCGGATGCTTAAGGAGAGGGAGGTTCTCATCAAAGAGATCCATCATCGGGTAAAGAACAATCTGCAGGTGGTTTCGAGCCTTCTCAACCTTCAAAAGGATACCATGTTCGATTTTCGGGACGCATCGTACCTAGAGAACTGCCGGACTCGGATCCAGTCGATGGCCTTGATCCATGAGAACCTATACCAGTCCACGAATTTGGACAGGATCCAGATCGAACCCTACTGTCGGGAACTGTTTTCCCAGTTAGAGCAGGCCTATAATCTTAGGGAGCGAGGAATTCGTCTGGAGAGCAAGATCGAGGATATCCAGCTAAGATTGAACGAATCCATTCCCTTCGGCCTTTTATTAGTGGAACTCGTTTCCAACGCGATCAAGCACGGCGTATCTAAGGAAGGGGGAGAGATCTTCGTGTATTGCGGAACAGTGAAAGGAGAGGATAGGGATTGGTTGATCCTGGAAGTAAAGGATACGGGGAAGGGCTTTCCGGAAGGCTTCAATCCCAAAGAAGCGGAATCTTTAGGAATGCAGTTAATTCATTCTCTCGTAGATCAGCTAAATGGACGAATCGAATGGAGGAACGAGGGAGGTCTACGAACCATCGTTCAGTTCCCCCTACCCGTATAACTCGAGGTTACCCATGGAAAGACTCTATTTCGATGCGAACGCCACTACGCCCCTTCACCCAGGGGTGTATGGAAAGATGGAACCCTACCTTCATGAGGAGTTTGGGAATCCCTCCAGCATCCATTATTGGGGACAACGAGCCAGAAACGCCTTGGAAGAAGCTCGATTCCAAGTGGCAGACTATCTCCGCTGTAGCCCTTTGGAGGTGGTATTCACGGGATCGGGTACGGAAGCGAACAACCTAGCCATCCTGGGTTTGGTGAGTCGTTTGGCAGAACAGCGAGTGTCTTCATTAAAGAACCTGGGTGGGCATTGCGTGGTTTCCGGGGTGGAACATAGTTCTGTGCTGGATCCCTTTAAATGGCTAGAAGGATGGGGAATAGAGGTAACCTATGTCCCAGCCGAAACGAATGGGAGGATCGATCCCAATAGGGTAGTCGATTCGATCCGGGAGGAAACTTTTCTTGTGTCCCTTATGCTGGTGAACAATGAAACGGGAGTGATCCAACCGGTCCAGGAGGTAGGGAAGGTAACTCGGGAACGACGGATTCCCTTCCATGTGGACGCTATCCAGGGGGCGGGAAAACTACCGGTGATACCAGAGGAATTAGGGGCGGATCTCCTGACTCTAGCACCTCACAAGGCAGAGGGCCCGAAGGGGGTGGGAGTGTTATTCATCCGTAGGGGTTGCAAGCTGTCCCCTCTGATTCGGGGCGGTTCTTTGGATGGGGGGCTCAGAGGGGGTACCCATAACGTTCCTGCCATTGTGGGTTGTGGAGCGGCTTTTGCGAGGTTGGATGAGGAGTACCTATCACAGGTTAGAGAAAAGTCTTCCTTACGAGATAGATTCGAACGAGCATTGGAGGAGCGGCTTATGGCGGAAGTGAACGGCAAAGGAGCCGAGCGTGTGTGGAACACCTCGAATGTTTCGTTCCCTGGGGTAGCGTCGGATGTGCTTCTAGTCCGGATGGATCAGGCGGGACTTGCAGCTTCCCGGGGATCTGCCTGTGCCGCTGGATCTACCAAACCATCCCATGTTCTTCTATCGATGGGGCTGGATAGGGCGCGGGTACTTTCCTCCATACGCTTCTCTTTTCTACCTTCTATTACAGAGAGAGATGTCGATTTGGCATTAGACATAATCGAAGAATGTGTGAAAGATCTACGCAAATGAAGGGATGGGAGTAAGAAGGAATGGACGAAACAGTGAGGCAAAGAATCAAGGAATTGAAACTCCAGCGCAACGCAGTGATCGTGGCCCACAACTATCAATTACCCGAGATCCAGGATCTTGCCGATTTCACGGGAGACAGTCTTGAGCTAAGCGTGAAGGCTGCCCATTTGGATTGTCAGGTGTTAGTATTCTGCGGAGTTCGGTTTATGGCGGAGACGGCAAAGATCCTTTCTCCTTCGAAAACGGTACTGTTCCCTGTGCTAGAGGCGGGCTGTCCCATGGCGGATATGATCACGAGGGAAGAACTAGTGGCTTTCAAACAGGAACACCCGGGAACAATCGCGGTTTGTTACGTAAACTCTACCGCAGAGGTGAAGGCGGAATGCGATATTGCGGTAACTTCTGCCAATGCGGCTAGAATCGTTTCCCAATTACCTCGAGATCGGGAAATCTTGTTTCTCCCAGACAGGCACTTGGGAGCCTATGTTCAGTCGAGGACTGGTCGACAGATGGTTCTATGGCCAGGGTATTGCCCGACCCATGCACGGATTACTCCTAAAGAAATTAAAACCTTGAGGAATGAGTATCCAAACGCGGTGGTACTTGTCCATCCCGAGTGTCCTCAGGACACGATTGAAGAGGCGGACGAGGTGCTTTCAACAGGAGGGATGTGCTCCTATGTGCGGACATCAAAGGCAAAAGCGTTCATTATCGCTACCGAATCGGGAATTATCCACCGTTTGAAGAAGGAGAACCCCTCGGCAGAGTACATCTCCGTGTCTCCGCATGCTATCTGTCCCAATATGAAACGTATCCATGTGGAGGACGTGCTCAGGTCTTTGGAAAGGATGGAATATCCCATCCAACTGTCCGAGGAGGTGCGGGAAAAGGCGGAACTCCCCCTTCGACGAATGCTCGCTGGAAGGATCGAGTAAGGGTATGGTCGAAGATACATTCCCGACTGAACGGTTAGAATCCATTTTGGATGGAATCCGGAAAGATCCCCGAAAACCTAAAAAGGTCGTGGCTGCCATGAGTGGAGGGGTAGATTCTTCCGTGGCTGCTTGGCTTTTGAGAGAGTCGGGTGTGGAAGTGGTAGGGATTACGCTGAGGTTACGTCCCTGTAATGAAGAACAGATAGTACAACGGAAAGCTTGCTGTGGCGCAGAGGATTCGATCCATGCCAAAGCTACGGCAAGCCGGATTGGCATCTCCCACTATTTTCTGGATTATCAGGAAGAGTTTCGAAATCGAGTATTGGAATGCGCCTGGGATGAGTATGCAAAGGGAAGGACACCCAACCCCTGCGTCCTCTGTAACCGTTTTTTAAAATTCGGCAAGCTAGATCAGTATGCCCGTCAGATAGGAGCCGAAGGTATTGTCACCGGACATTATGCCCGGGTTAAACCCCTACCCTCTGGTGAAATGGGGTTGTTTCGTGGTTTAGATCCCGAGAAGGATCAGAGTTACTTTCTCTTCGCCCTCGAGCGTGAGGTATTAGGTAGGTGTTATTTCCCGTTGGGGGAGTTGACCAAGAGAGAAGTCCGGCAACTGGCGAAAAGAATTGGCCTCACCAATGCGGACAAGAAGGAGAGTCAGGATGCCTGCTTCGGGATACCAGGGGAGGCCTTTGCCGATACCCTCCGGAGGGTTTTAGGCAAAAAGATTACTCCCGGATACTTTGTCGACCCTACGGGGCGTATCCTGGGATCCCACAAAGGCGTTCATCACTACACCCTAGGTCAGCGGCGCGGACTAGGAGTAGCGCTGGGGAAGCGAGCCTATGTCGCAAGTATCGATCCTACCACGGGAACTATCGTATTGAGTACCGAAGAGGATGAACTCAAAAAGGCTTTCTTAGAGGCTACGGAAGTGAACTGGTTGGATCCTTCTTTTCAAAACGAGCCCTTCATGGGATGGGTGCAGGTTCGGTATACCCAGAAACCCATCGCTGCTCAGGTCATTCCCTTATCGACCGACCGGATCCAAGTAAAGTTCCAGGACCGAGTACGAGCCATTACTCCTGGTCAGGCAGCCGTGGTGTATCAAGGGGATCTAGTAATTTGTGGCGGATGGATCTGCTAATATCGAAGGATCATCCATAGGATTCGACGAGGTCCCAGAGCTTCTGGACTGATTCGGTATCAGAGGTAAACCTACAGACCGATCGATTTCGATAGGTAAACCATCCTCCCGTGACACAGGCTAACTCCTTGGCAGTTGCGACCCAAATAGGGGTATCCGCTCCTTCTGCAGGACTTTCGTGTCCTCCAAAACCAAGACTGTTGGAAAGGGGGGTATTTACCTCTCCTGGATGACAAGCGTTCACCGTCACACGCGGACATCCTTTGTAAGTTCCTGCGGAAAAAGTTCCATACTGTTCCTGTAATCGCATGGCCCACGCATGGGAAAGCATCCGTTCGGCCTGTTTGGACTGCCGGTATGCAGTGCCATTATCGTAAGGTCTTCGTTTGAACTCAGGATCCTCCAGATTTAAATCCCCTGCCCAGCAACTAGCTACCACTACGATTCGACTAGGTTCTCCCGCTTGCTCACTTGATTGGAACAACAGAGGGGCTAATGTCTTGATGAGTCGATGATATCCCAGAACATTCACTGCCCACTGAGTTTCGATGCCCTCTGCCGTGATTTCCTTTTTCTTCGGGGTAGCCGAAGCATTGATCACTAGAACATGAAGGGGTTGGTTCCACTTGCTGGTCAGTGCGAGAATACTGTTGTTGGAACCTTGATCCAGCACGATTCCTTTCAGGATGTTGCCCAAAGGGGAAGGATATAAGGATGAAAGTTTATCTGGGTTTCTGCCGGTAGGAACTACCTGAATGTGTTCAGTATTTGACAAGCCTTCCACGATGGCCCGGCCAATAACCCCAGTGGCTCCCGTGACGAGAGCCGTTCGTACGGTCTTAGGTATTTGTGAAACACTCATACATAATAAAATACTCACGCCTCTACCAAAGGGGAAGGATTCCTTGAAAAGAGATTCGATATTTGACGATCCTTGAAAGGATAACTATATTTATAACAATAAAACTAATCTATTGGAGGGTACGATGAGAAAGGCGGGTGTGGTATTTCTAATTCTTCTGTTACTGGGTGTAGCGAGTGTCTTTGGGGAATACAACAAAGACCAGGTAGTATCAGTGATGAGGGAGAATCGAACATTGGTTGGTCAGATTCAGAATGCGTTGAAAGAGTCGCGGTTCGCCGACGCGGAGAAAGCCTTTTACCGTTTTGCAGAGCTGAACGCGGCGATCCAACCTTTCACGCCTCCCAAGGGTGATAAAAAGGAGTGGGACAGGGTCATGGGAGCCTTCGTGAGTGCCGCTGTGCGAGGAGGAGTAGCGAGTCGTTCCAGAGACGCGGCAAAATCGGATGCTGCATTGAAGGAGCTCATCGCGTTGAGCCAAGAAGGCCACAAACTTTTCCGTTGATTAGCGCGTTTCGAGGAAGGACGAGGAGAGGGGGCGCAGTGGCGCCCCCTTCTTTTTATGTGCTTGGCAAGGGATATGTACATTCTTAGGAATGGAGTATTGGACTTTGCAAATATCGATAAGGAATGTAATACTTGAACCATGATGAATAGAAAACACTTATTCCTTTTCTGTCTGATGGTATTGATTGGAATCGGATCTCTGTATGGAGCAGAACTGGATGGATTGATCCGTTCGGGAGAGTACGATACTGAGTACTTGTTCCAGGAAGGGGCTGTGAAGATATACCTGAAGGTAGAATCTCCAAATATCTCGATAGGGATAGAGGCCCCTACCACAGGATGGGTGGGGATTGGATTCGATCCTGTATCCGTAATGGATCAGGCAGACATGGTGATCGCCTGGATAGATTCTGGAGGAAAAGTCTACGCGTTGGATTGCTTTTCCACTGGGCTGTTCGGTCCACATCCACCGGACACGGATCTGGGGGGAACCAACGACCTTATAGCGTTTGGAGGAAAAGAAGAAGGGGGCAAGACGGTGTTGGAGTTCCAACGACCCCTAAAGACCTCCGATTCCTTCGACAAACCTATAGACCCCACCAAACCTCTTAAGATCATTTGGGCGTATAGCGAAACGGATCAGTTCGACGACATGCATCTTGCAGCAGGAAGTGCGGAAATAGATCTTAAAACGGGTCAAGCCATCCAGAAACAAGCGGGTAAGTTTCTCTTTTTTCATATCGTATTCATGTCCTCTGCAGTGGTTTTTATGTCTACGGGAGTGGGGATTGCTCGGTTCTTGCGAAAGAAAAAGTGGTGGCTAAAAGTACATAGAAGTTTAGGCATCCTGGCGGCGTTCAGCACAGGCTTGGGATTAGGATCCATATTCATCTTTGTGGAGAATACAGGCGGAAGGCATCTTGCCGTACCCCATGCATGGGTGGGACTTCTGGCGGTGATAGGTGCTGTACTCGTTCCGATTCTAGGGCAAGCATTTCTCAAACTGAAGTGGAAGAAGCAGGAGCTCCGATCCGTTCACCGTTGGAGCGGGCGAATAACGGTAACCCTCATGGGGATTGCCGCTTTAATGGGCCTCAGGATTTTAAGAATCCTCTAACTTTAGATACAGATTCGAAGAAACGCGCCCCCTTGACTGTAGAGCGAACTTTTTTTATCATACGAATAGAGTCAAGCGAGCGTCGTATAACGGCATTACCCGAGCTTCCCAAGCTCGTGACGAGGGTTCGACTCCCTTCGCTCGCTCAGTACGCAGGCGCCTATGGGCGCCTTAGTTATTTTATAAAGGCAACGTAGGAATAGGAGATCGAATGAGGGATACGGGCGCGTTCCCAATCAATTCTTGTTTTTTCTTAACGCTGGTATTAATGTATACAGGGAGGTAACCATGAGCACCCTTTTACCGGAACTGGAAAAGCGTCGAGCTCGGCGAGCCTTTTCGGATAAACCGATTTCGCCAGAGGTAGTAGATCGGATCCTGAAAGCCGCAACCCTTGCTCCGTCTTGTTTCAACAATCAACCTTGGAGGTTCCTTGTAGTGAAGGATCCAGAGAAATTGGATCTGGTGAAAAAGCACCTATCCTCCAACAATCGTTGGGCTACCGCATCTCCCCTCATTATCCTCGTGGCTACCAAAGGTTCTCTGGACTGTCAGTTGGAAGGGGGGAGGGATTACGCCCTGTTCGATACAGGAATGGCAGTGATGGCTCTACAAGCGCAAGCTATTCGCGAGGGACTTTATGTTCATCCTATTGCCGGGTACAAGGCGGTAGAACTACGAAAAGCCATGGGAATTCCCGAGGATTATGTTCTGATTACCCTCGTAATCCTGGGTTATCCGGGCTCGGATACCTTGCTGAACGACAAACAGAAAGAGTTGGAACGCTCTGAGCGAGAACGAAAACCTCTGAACGAAGTGGTTTGTTACGATTCTTGGCAATTTAATAGCTAACCGTACATGGTTTCACCCGAATCGTTCGAAGTACTGGCGGGAAAGCCATTACCCCTGGGAGCCCGCCCCCATGAACGGGGTACTCAGTTCGCCATCTTTTCCCGCCACGCGACCTCAGTGTCCCTTCTGCTTTTCGATCATCCGGAGGACAGGGATCCGGCGGAGGAAATCTTATTCAATCCGGAAAAGAACAAAACAGGAGATATCTGGCATCTGTTTCTCACGGGTGTCAAACCGGGAACCCTCTATTTATATAGAATGGATGGTCCCTATGAACCCGAGAAGGGGCATCGATTCAATCGGAACAAGGTCCTTCTCGATCCGTACGCGAAGGCTCTCACGGGATCTTTCCGATGGAGGTTGAACGAAGCTTTCGGCTATGATCCTGAGTCTCCAAACAAGGATCTATCCTTCAACACGGTATTCGATCCTTCGGGCATTCCCAAATGTATCGTGGTGGATGATTATTTCGATTGGCAGGGAGATCGGCCTCTCAATTATCCGTTACGGCATAGCGTGATCTACGAGACCCATGTTCGAGGTTTAACGGCTTCCCCTAGCTCTGGGGTGAATCATCCGGGCACTTACCTGGGAGTTGTAGAAAAGATCCCCTACTTTCAAAGTCTAGGAATCACAAGTCTCGAATTCCTGCCCATTATGGAGTTCGATGAATACGAGTTTCGTCGCAAGAATCCCATAACGGGTGAAGAGCTAGTGAACTATTGGGGGTACAGTACCATCGCCTTCTTCGCTCCCAAGAGCTCCTATTCCGCTACGGGTTCTCTAGGCGAGCAGGTGACGGAATTTAAAACGATGGTTCGGGAGCTTCATAAAGCGGGGATTGAAGTGATCCTCGATGTGGTGTTCAACCATACGGGAGAAGGGAACGAGCTTGGCTATACGTACAGCTTCCGGGGGATAGATAATAAAATCTACTACATGTTGGACGAGAATCCCCGGTACTATAAGAACTACTCGGGATGTGGGAATACCCTGAACTGTAACCACCCTTTGGTAAGGAACCTTATCATGGACAGCCTCCATTATTGGGTGATGGAAATGCACGTGGATGGGTTCCGATTCGATCTTGGTTCGATTCTAGGACGGGATCAAAAAGGCCGAATCATGGAAAACCCTCCCATGCTGGAAATGATTGCCGAAGATCCGGTTCTTCGAAACACGAAGATCATTGCAGAAGCGTGGGATGCAGGAGGAGCCTATCAAGTGGGAGGATTCCCCGGAGGTCGATGGGCCGAATGGAACGACAGGTACCGCGACGATGTGCGAAGGTTCTGGAGAGGGGATGATGTAACGGTAGGCCCTTTGGCTACCCGACTCACAGGAAGTTCGGATCTGTACCTCCGGGACGGGAGAAAGCCCTTTCACAGCATCAATTTTATCACTTCCCACGATGGATTTACCCTTCGGGACCTGGTTTCCTACAACCAGAAGCATAACGAGATGAATGGGGAGAACAATCGGGATGGGAGTGATTTCAACTTGAGCTGGAACTACGGCATCGAGGGAGATACCAATGATCCGGTGATCTTGGAAGTACGGAAACGGCAAATGAAGAACTTTCTCGCAACCCTCCTCCTCTCGTTGGGCACCCCCATGGTTCTGGGAGGTGATGAGTTCGGTCGCACGCAGAAGGGAAACAACAACGCCTATTGCCAGAACAACGAGATATCCTGGTACGACTGGCACCTTCTAGAGGAGTGGGGAGACTTATACCGGTTCTTGACCTTACTGATTCGTTTTCGGCTCTCCCATCACGCCTTTCTCAGACCGGAGTTTTATACGGGGCAGGATGGGAACTACAATGCCATGCCGGATATTACTTGGTTCGATGAGAGGGGGAAACATCCCGATTGGGGGCACCAGAAAAAGCTTTTGGCTCTAAGGATCGATGGGAGCGAAGCCCCTTTGGAACAAGATAGGGACGAAAGCGATTACTACATCATGTTCAATGCGTCTGACTTATCTCGTTCCTTCGTTGTGGCCTCTCCCCGAGCGGGGATGTACTGGCATCGCTTGATCGATACCAGTCTTCCTTCGCCGGAAGATTTTCATCATCCCCCTGGAACAGAACCGAAGATTCGACCCCAAAATAGGTACACCGTGCATTCCCGTTCTATGGTTGTGTTGATTTCCAGATAGATTGACCGATCCTTTTCTCCGCTGTATTGTCTTACGTCATGTATGTAACTCGCAACGTGCGGATGCTTTTGATTCTCCTCTCTGTGCTTTTCCTCAGTATGCTTTCCCGGTTGATCTTTTCTCCTTTGTTGGTATTCATACAGAAAGACCTATCCCTCACGGGAAGAGAAGCGGGAAGTCTATTCTTGGTGACTACCGCGGGCTACTCTCCAGGGATGCTTTTTTCCGGGTTCGTTTCTGCCCGGTTACGGCATCGGGGAACCATTGCCCTTGCCCTCATATTGGTGGCGATCGGAACCTTTATTGCTGCTTTCAGCGTCTCATACATCCAACTGTGCATAGGTGTCTGGATCCTTGGAGTGGGAAGCGGGATGTATCCTCCTTCCGGAATCGCTTCCATCACGATGTCGGTTTCGGAGGAGAAAGCGGGAAAAGCATTGGCGGTCCATGAATTAGGTCCTGCCTTAGCTTTCGTGGTGGCTCCTCTATTGGTGGTGGCCCTCTACTCCCGTATGGGGTGGAGGATGATCCTGGTCCTAATCGGTCTGTTGAACCTTGGCATGGCTGCTTTCTACCGATGGTACGGTATTGGAGGGGAAGGGTTTGGTCAGCCTCCCCATTTTTCCAGAATCCGGGCCGTAATCGGCAACTCCAATCTCTGGTACAACTTCCTTTTGTTCTGCATTGCCTTAAGTTCCATGCAGGGACTGTATTCCATTCTTCCTTACTATCTCATTACCCTGAAAGGTCTGGACCCAGAGGGAGTGAACCTATTAGTGGGTTTTTCCCGAATCACGGGAATTTTGACCCTCTTGGCTTCCGGGTACATGGTGGATCGATTTGGGTCTCGTTTCGTTTTAATGGTAGCTTTTACGGTAGGGGGGATTAGCACTTTGTTCCTTGTGTGGGCAAAAGAACCTTTATTGGATCTATTCGTAGTTCTCCAACCTGCCTTACTTTCGGCCTTTTTCCCGGCAGGTCTTCTATCCCTTTCCCGGATCGGGTCTCCAGATTCACAGAACGTGACTATCGCGTTGGTGATAAACTTTGCGGTGCTGTTTGGTAATGGCATCGTCCCATCCCTTATGGGTTGGTTGGCCGATGCAGGGGCGATAGAGATTGGTTTCCTCACCATAGGGGGAGTCATGCTTTTAATGGTACTCTCGTTATACCGGAATCGATCCTATGGTGCGTTATGAGGGTTTACGGGCTCCCATCCTCCCCTTTGTTCCGATCGAAAGAGAGCATCGATGACTTTCATATTCGCCACCGCATCCTCTGGTGGAGTAGGTACAGGAGTACCTTCCCGTATGGACCTGGAAAAGGCTTCGAACATGATACGGTATTGCTCTGCCGGGCCTAGAAGAACCGTTCGTTGTCCGATGCTGGTGGTAATCTCAACCCGTGCTTGGACGTCCCCGTACATATTGAACGGTAGCCCCAACAATAGTTTTCCGTTAGTGCCCACAACTTCTACCCGTTGTCCAGGGAAGGCTTGGGTACTGACGGTGAACATCCCCCGGGAGGAACCGAAATCCAGTATACCGCTGGAAAGATAGTCGGTTTTAAACTCTGGGTCCCGTTGAACGAGAGCAAGGACTCGCTTCGGTTCCTTTCCCATGAGGAAGCGACAGGCGCTGACGGCATAACAGCCTATATCTAGGATAGCTCCCCCTCCGGCTTCTAATTTGTTTCGAATGTTGTTGGGGTCTTTGTTCGTATAAGAATAGGCGATATGGATAAATCGGATGTCTCCGAGTTCGCCAGCTCGGACAACTTCCCTCGCGTGGTTCCATTGGGGATGGAACCGATACATGAAGGCTTCCATCAAACGAATTTGCTTCTTTTGGGTATATTGGAGAGCTTTCTCCGCTTCTTCAGCATTGAGAGCAAGGGGCTTTTCGCAAAGAACGTGCTTTCCTTGATCAGCCGCTTTACAGATCCATTCCACGTGGAGGTGATTGGGCAGGGGAATGTACACAGCCTCGATTGTCGGGTCCTGTAGGAGGTCCTCATAGCTTCCATAGGCCTTGGCTATGTTCAACGCTTGGGCTGCGTCCCGCGCCTTCCCTAGGTCTCGGGAGGCAATTCCCACAAGAGAGATCAGTGGGGATCCTTTGATCTGCGGATGCACCCGAAGGGAATAGTGCTTTGAAACGGAAAGAACTCCCCAGCGAACTGGTTCCACAGGATACCTCCTTCTCAGAAACTATATCTCTCTGTATAGTATACATGTTCATAAGAATTGTACCAGAGAGTTCACTCGGGGGGGTAAAATGATCAAACGTTCGGAGATCCCGTCTATACAGAAGGAAGCGGCTGCTCTCATCTCTAGGGCGGGTATCGTTCTTCGGCCGGAAGAGGTAGGGCAGATTGCAGTGGCCGACTTTGGCCTTTCTCAGGTTCGGGTCTTTGGAGCTCAAATCCTCACGTGGGTGGAAACTCAGCGGTATGGCGCCAAGGTAATCGCCCTATTCCCGAACCAGATTCTTCCCGAGCATTGGCATCCGCCGGTGGGTGATGATCCGGGAAAAGAAGAGACTATCCGGGTTGCTTGGGGCGTGCTGTATCTATATGTGGAGGGTCCAGAGACGGTGAAGGAAGGATTCATTCCAAAGGGAAAAGAGGGAACGTTTACCGCGCGGCACGAGATCCGGATGCTTCCCGGAGACCAGTATACCTTTGCCCCTGGCGCGAAACACTGGTTCCTAGCGGGGAAAGAAGGGGTCGTGTTATACAGTTTTTCTTCCGTGGTGAGGGATGCCCTGGATGGTTTCACAGACCCGGAGATAGTACGGATCACGAAGATTGTAGAGGATTCCCCTTTGACAGAACAGGCTGACCGGGTTTAGACTACTACCATACAAGTATGGCAATTGAAGACGCCCTTCAAATGATCCCCCGAGACCGCTCGAAGCCGATTCATCGATGGGTGTATGAAGTGCTTCGGTTGAACATTATTCAGCTCCATGTGAAACCGGGTAGGCTCTTGAGCGAAACAGAGATAGCAGATCTTCTCTCCGTTAGTAGGACTCCGGTTCGGGAGGCTTTCATTCGCTTGGCAGAGGATGGACTTTTGGATATTCTTCCCCAAAAAGGATCGGTTGTCTCCTTAATCGATTTAAAACAAGCCCAGGAAGCCCGGTTCGTGCGTCTTGCCGTAGAGATAGAAATTTTAAAAGAAGCTTGTACCAAGCAAATCGCCGTTTTAGAAGATTTGGAAGGAAACCTGGAATGGCAGGAGGAATGTGGCAGAAAGGGATCCTACGATCAATTGTTACTGGCTGATAACGAGTTCCATCGAATCTTGTACCGCCTATGTGGTAAGGAACGAGTGTGGGATGCCATCAAGAAGCTGGACTACAACTATGATCGTTTGCGGGTGATGACCCTCCCTATAGTAGGGGATAGGATCATCGGGGAACACCGAGAAATCTTGCGGTCGATCAAAGATCAGGATATAGGGAAAATAGAAGAACTGTTGAACCGGCATCTAACCTGGGAGATCATCGAGCGGGTTGTGCTCGAGTATCCCCCAGAATTTTTCGTGAGCCGCTCCAAACAAGCGGAGATGGCGCGATAACGGATTCGAAGGGAGGTGAGAGGGAAAGAAAACATGGAAGAGCGTGCCGAAGTTTTCGGCCGATCGAAAAGAGAAGATAAACGAGGAGGAGAACATGAAAAGATTCGCGTTAGGTTTCGTGTGCCTGATGGTCGTTGCAGGCGTGGTACTAGCAGGAGGGGCAAAGGAACAGGGAGCAGCCAAGGCCGCTCCGAAGAAGCTTACCATCAATATCGCTTCTACCTTTCCCCCCGATTCGCCCCAGGACAAAGGCTTGAACAAGTTCAAGGAACTGGTTACCCAGCGGGCTGGCGGCCGGATCGAGGTGTTAATCCATCCCTCCAATGCCATGGGAGATGAACGACAGACCTTCGAGATGCTGTCTCAAGGCTCGGTTGAGTACGGTGTACTAGGTACGAACGATATTTCCACCTATTTCCCCAAGTACTATATTTCCGAGGTTCCCTATGTCTTTACCAGCCAAGATGATTTCTGGAAGTTTTGGAATGGTCCGGGAAAGGAACTCTCCGCTATCATCGAGAAAGAAAGAGGAGTCCGAACCGATGGGGTAATTCTACGGGGAGCTCGGTATCTCACGGCAAACCGACCCGTACGATCCGTAGCGGATGTGAAAGGGTTGAAGATGCGGTTGCCACCGGTAAAGGCTTGGTTCAAGGTATGGGAAAGCCTTGGAGCTCTTCCTTCCCAGATTGCGTTCGGAGAAGTGTACATGGCCTTGAAAACGGGGGTTGTGGAAGCTCAGGAAAACCCACCCGAGACGATCCTAAACTACAAGTTCTACGAAGCTCAGAAGTATATGATGAACACGGAGCACATCTATTCTGCTGCACGGATTCTGTCTTCGGCAAAATGGTGGAACACCCTCAGCAAGGATGATCAAGCCTTGCTAACCAAAGCGATGGAAGAAGGGGTAGCGTTTGCCAACGGGATTACCAAGGACGGAGATGCGGTGTTCGTGAAAAAGTTGCAGGAACTTGGTATGGAACTGGTAAAAGTGGACAAGAACGAGTTCAAGAAGGCTGTTCAGCCAGTGATCGATCAAATGGCGAAGGAAGAATGGGATCCAGCCTTCTATGCGAAGGTGAAAGCAGCCCTGCAATAGTGGGAAGTGTTCTGTTTCTGCTTTAATGATAGGTTGCGAAAATTGGCATGCCGCTCTCCGTTTAGGAAAGCGGCATACCCTTCTTTCAGGAGGTAATGGGTGTGAAACGGGTGTTGGAAGGTATCAACGGCTTTGTCTTGCTGGCCATGTATGGCATTACCATTCTTACAGTGGTATTCCGGGTAATCTTACGGATCCCTGCGTCTTGGTCAGAGGAGTTAGCCCAATACTCTTTCATCTTTCTTGGATTCATCGGGGCTGCCGCGGTGATGGAGGATGAGGGACACATTAGAATAACCGTTCTGGTTGACCGATTATCGTCCAAAGTTCAAAAGGCCCTCCGAATCCTGGGAAGGATCCTGATGCTTCTCTTTCTAGTTCCCTTTGTGATCGGTGCGTGGGGGAACGTGAAGCTCAATTGGACCGTAGAAATCCCCACCGTGGCTTGGATGAAGATTGGGTACATGTACTTGGTACTCTTCTTGTCTGGATTAGCCATGATCTTCTATCTCCTTCGAAACAGTTACAGGGAACTCCGGGGAGGTAACGTATGATTCTCCTGCTTACCCTGGGACTTGTGGTATTGCTTCTGTTAGGTCTTCCCGTTGCCCTGGCAGTGGCCCTTTCTGCGTTTGGGGCTATACTAGTAAGTGGATCCATCGTGCCTCTCACCGCCTATGCTCAAAAGATGCAATTTGGATTACAGAACTTCATTCTAGTAGCCATACCCCTATTCATTTTAGCGGCGAAGTTGATGAATACCGCCGGGATAACCCAAAAGATCTTCCGGTTTGCCGATACCCTTGTTGGATTCTTGCCCGGAGGATTAGCCCACGCAAACGTGGTAGCTAGCCTGATTTTCGCTGGTATGTCCGGCGCTGCCGTGGTAGACGCGGCTGGATTGGGGCAGATCGAACTAGCGGCCATGACGAAGAACGGGTATTCCATGAAGTTCAGTGTAGCGGTGACGGCGGCTTCCTCCACCATCGGCCCCATTTTCCCTCCCAGCCTTCCCATGGTGGTGTTTTCCTTCGTTTCGGGAATATCGGTTGGGCGGTTGTTCCTTGGCGGGGTGGTTCCAGGATTGTTAATGAGCATTACCATCATGCTGATGGTGGCTGCTTACGCAAAGAAGTATAATTTCCCCCGTCAACCCTTCCCCACGTGGCAGGTTGCTTTTCAAAGCTTGAAGGATGCTTTTCTACCCCTGTTGACCCCTGTAATCCTCCTTGGAGGGATTTGGTTAGGAGTCTTCACTCCCACGGAAGCAGCTGCGGTAGCTGTAACTTACGCGCTGTTCATTGGAGTATTGGTGGTTAAAGAATTGAAGCTACGGGACGTAGTGCGGGTGTTCCTGGAAACCGCTCGAGAGACAGCCATCATAGCCTTCGTAGTGGCGGCTTCCGCTTTATACGGATGGGTATTGATGCGGTCCGGATTGACGATTCGGATAGCCGATGGGCTCCTCACCATCAGTCAGAACCCTCTGGTAATACTAATCATCATAAACCTGTTCCTTTTAGTGGTTGGATGCTTTCTCGATTCTACCGTAGCGATCCTGATCCTCGGACCAATTCTCATGCCAGTGATTAGTAAAGTAGGAATCGATCCCGTTCACTTCGGAGTGGTGATGGTATTGAACCTGATGATCGGCCTCCTCACTCCCCCGTTTGGGATCGTTCTCTTCGTGATGTCCCAAGTTTCGGGACTTACCTTCGAGGAAGTAGTTAAGTCGACTCTGCCTTTCCTACTCCCTCTCTTTATAGTTCTCGTGCTGATCATTTTCTTTCCAGGGCTGGTAACAGCCTTGCCGAATCTCCTGATGGGAGGCGCCCGTTGAGTATGGATACCCCTCTTTCTATCGAAACAAAGAAAGATCTCATTCGTAGGAATTGGTTATTAGAGAAGGTAGACGAAGTCCCCTTTATTATCGAAATCGGTCCGTTTCATGGGGCCTTCAAACGGTACTTCGAAAGTGACGCAGAGGAACTAGGTTGGAACGAGGAGTTTCACCGCCAGAGGGAACAGGTGTACGATTACGGATTCCCCAACATCAAGCCCAACATGGGGATCAATATCGTGGCCTCTGCTTTCGGTTGTGCCTATACTCCGAACGATGAGGCGGATCCTTGGGTAACCCCTCTCATTCGGGAAGAGAATGTGGAAGATGTGTATAAACTTGCAATTCCCGATCCCCTTCGCACCCCTATCTATCAGAGGGCGTGGGAGCGGGTGGAATACCTGCAAACTCACTCTTCCCTTCCCCTTCGGCTCGTGAACGTTCCTTCTCCCCTGGTTACCGCGTCCCTCATTTGGGATTACACCTCCTTCATCGAAGCTACCATTATCTATCCTAAAGAGGTTCATGCCCTTATGGAAAAGGTAACGGAAGCCACGATTCTTTACCTCAAAGAACAATTGAAACGGATCCGAAACCTCTACACGATGGGACACGAGATGTGGCATCTTCCAAAGGATTTAGGCGTTCGGATCAGCGATGATACGGCAGCTCTCCTTTCCCCCGAACTGTACCGAGAGTTCGGGGTACGGTATAACTCGATGATCTCCAGGGCGTTTGGGGGGATCGTCGTGCATAGTTGTGGGGATGTACAGCACGTGGTAGAACCCATGATGGAAACGGAAGGATTACGAGGGCTAGATTTTACCATTCCTCAGAATCCTAACTGGGAAACTATTCGGAATGCGGCCGCAGGGAAAACCGCTCTTTGCCTTAGGCACTACTACTGGGATCATGGTAAAGATGCCAAGGTAGATCTTGTGGAATATTCCAAACGAATCGTGGACTTTTTCGGAAGGAAGGGACTGTTCATTCAAACTTCGACGCCTACCTCGGAGGAAGCGGTAAAGTTGGGGCAGGCTCTCCACAGGGTACTGGGAGGTTGATGGTTGGATCCCAATGGAAGGATTGCAGGTAAAACATTCGGAGGTTGGGAATGGAATCGAAGATTGCTTTAGTGACTGGAGCGTTGGGAGGCATCGGCCGAGCGATCGTTAAGGGGCTACTGGAAGACGGGTATCGTGTGGTACTGGTAGACTTAAATCAGCGCGCTCTAGAGGAGTTCGCTTACAGCCTAGAAGGGGGGAAAACCTTACCTGTATCCTGTGATATCACCGATCCAACCGCAGTGGAGCAGACAGTCGAACAGGTGAAAAAAGTCTGGGGACCAGTGGATGTATTGGTAAACAACGCAGGGATCCTTTCCAACCACAAGGCAGTCCAGACCACCCCAGATGAATGGCGAAAAGTGATGGCGGTGAACATCGATGGCGCGTTCTACTTCGCCCGGGCAGTGATGGAAGACATGAAGAAAAAGGGGTGGGGTCGCATCGTGAATATTAGTTCCCTCGCTGCTAAGAGCGGGGGAATCACCGCGGGTACCGCCTATACCGTTTCCAAGGGGGCCCTCATTAGCCTTACCTTCAGCCTAGCGGCGGAACTAGCCCCCTTTGGGGTTACGGTAAATGGGATCGCCCCTACCTACGTGAAGACAGCGATGGTAACGGATTTCCTCAGCGAGGAGCAACAGAAAGCTCTCCAAGAAAAGATACCCGTGAAACGGTTCTGCGAACCGGAAGAGATCGCTCATACTGTCCGGTTCCTCGTACATCCCCTTTCCGGGTTCATCACGGGTGAGATCATCGATCAGAACGGTGGATTATACTTCGATTAGGTCCTTTCGGTTGGATGAACGTCCGGAGAGCTTTTCTCTTTCAATGTAAACTAGATCCAGCATAGGGGGTAATTGGATGACTTCCAGGGAACGATTCCTACTCGCTGCGCAGAAAAAAATACCGGATAGAGTACCGGCAGCGCCGTACAATGGGAACTTTGGGGCTGCTCTGGCTGGGATCCCTCTTGCCAAGTACAACACGAATGGGAAACTGATGGCGGAGGCTCATATACGCACGTGGGAACTCCTTGGGCACGATGTGGTAGTGGCGCAGTCGGACAATTACTATATCGCCCAAGGGTTTGGGTGTGTGATCCATCAACCCGAGAACCTTACTCCCCATTTAGTAAAACCGGCTGTAGAGAGACTGGAAGAGATCGATTCCCTCAAAGTTCCAGATCCGTACAGAGATGGACGAATGCCCGTGTACCTGGAAGCGGTACACCTCTTGAGGGAACATTTTGGAAAGGAAGTGGCTGTCCGAGGACCGGGCACAGGCCCCTTCAGCCTAGCTAGTTACCTGGCAGGAGGAACGGAAAATTTCTTGATGGAAATCGCTACTGCCGAGATGGAGGAGGACAAACAGAAGGAGGAACTCCTGTTTCGGTTGATGGAGGTATCTTCCGATGCGTTGATCGCTTTCCTCAAGGCTCTTTTAGAAGCAGGTTCCGATGTGGCTCAAGCGGGGGACTCCCTCGCGTCGTTGAGCATGATTTCCCCTGCTATCTATGAAAAGTACGTGTTCCCGTTCGAAAAGAAGGTATTTACTACGATCAATCCCATAGCCCATTCAAAGGGAGCTGTCACCCTCCTACATATCTGTGGGGATACCCGGAAGATTCTCCCCCTGATGGCGGAGACAGGAGCAGATATCCTGGAAATAGATTCCCAGGTGGACCTATCAGAAGCAAAGGCTCTTACGAAAGGGGGGGTCGCGTTAATGGGAAACCTCGATCCTACGGAGGTCCTGTTCCGGGGAACTCCAGAAAAGGTGCGAGCCGCCTCGGAAGCCTGCATGCGAGCGGTGCGGGCTGAAAAGGGAGGGTTCATCCTTGGTTCGGGATGCGAGGTGGTGATGCAGAGCCCGTTGGAAAATCTAAAGGCCATGGTGGAAGCCGCTCATGGTTACGCAGACCAATCGAATTTGGGAGAACGGTGAAGATCCGATGCGGCGCATGCGGGCAATGGTTCTTAAGGGAATCACCGATTTAAGTAAGATTGCATCTCCCTTGGCGATGATGAAGCTTCCTGTACCCGTTCCTGGCCCTGGAGAAGTGCTTGTGAAAGTAGCTACCTGTGGAGTATGCCATACAGAATTGGACGAGATCGAAGGACGAATTGTTCCTTCCTTCTTTCCCATAGCGTTAGGGCATCAAGTGGTGGGACGAATAGTGGAAGTGGGGCCGGAAGTAGAAAGTCTCCGGATTGGAGATCGGATAGGGATAGGGTGGATCTACGCAGCCTGTGGAAAATGTACCTACTGTCAGCGGGGGGAGGAAAATCTCTGTTTGGAGTTTATGGCAACCGGCAGGGATGCTCATGGGGGATATGCGGAATACATGCTTGCTAAGGCCGCTTTTGTAATACCTCTCCCTGAAGAGATAGGGGATGTGGAGGCCGCCCCCCTTCTCTGCGCGGGAGCGATTGGGTACCGATCACTAGTTCTTACGGGAATTAGGGACGGAGAGCCTTTGGGGCTGACGGGTTTCGGAGCCTCGGCCCATTTAGTGTTGAAGATGGCACGTCACTTGTACCCCGCTACGAAGGTATACGTGTTTGCTCGAAACCCGGCAGAACGTGAGTTCGCACTGCAATTGGGAGCTGTCTGGGCAGGGGACCCGGAAGCCGAGTCTCCGGTACGACTTCGAGCCATCATAGACACTACCCCGGCATGGAAGCCTGTTGTGCAGGCGTTAAAGAATCTAGAGCCTTCCGGCTGGCTAGTGATCAATGCGATCCGGAAGGAAGAAAAAGACAAGGAAGCTCTCCTTTGTCTGGACTATCCTCGGGATCTATGGCAAGAGAAAGTGATCAAATCGGTGGCAAATGTCACTCGAAAGGACTTGCAAGCCACCATAGAACTGGCTAAGAAGGTACCCATCCTTCCCGAGGTGGAGACCTTCCCCCTTATAGAGGCCAATCGTGCCCTGGAAGAACTCCGGAACCGTGGCAAGAGGGGTGCAAAAGTGTTGTTGATAGAGGAGGTGGTATGAACTTTGGAATCATTGGAACGGGGTTGATTGCTGATTTTCACGCTCGAGCGATCAACGATATTCCTGAATGTAGAATCGTCGCGTGTATGGATGTAGTTCCTGAACGAGCTCAAGTTTTCGCTGCCAAGTACGGATGCGCTGCGTATAACGAACTTTCTAAGTTTTTGCGGCATCCAGACTTGGAAATCGTAACAGTGTGTACCCCTTCGGGAACTCACATGGAAGCAGCGGTGAAGGTTGCGGAGGCAGGGAAGCATCTCATCGTGGAGAAGCCTATCGAGATCACTTTAGAAAGGATCGACACGATCATCGAAGCTTGCGAGAAGAATGGAGTGACCCTTTCCGGTGTCTTTATGTCTAGATACTATGAGGGAGCAAAGCTGCTGAAACAGGCAGTAGAAGGGGGCAGGTTCGGAAGGCTAACCCTGGGAAGCGCTTACATCAAATGGTGGAGAAGCCAGGAGTACTACGACAAGGGTGGGTGGAAGGGAACAAAAAAGTACGATGGGGGAGGGGCTTTGATGAATCAAGGAATCCATGCGGTGGATCTCCTGCAGTGGTTCATGGGCCCTGTTGATTCGGTAGTATCCTATTGTGCCACTCTGGGGCACGAACGGATCGAAGTGGAAGACACGGCTGTGGCTGCGTTACGGTTCAAGAACGGGGCTTTAGGGGTAATCGAAGGATCTACTGCTGCGTATCCCGGATTTCTCAAACGGATAGAGATTTGTGGGGTAGAGGGAAGCGTGATCCTGGAAGAAGAGTCCTTCAAATGTTGGCAGTTTGCCTCTGAGCTACCGGAGGATGCATCCATCCGGGAACGGTTCGCTCCCAGGGCAACTACGGGTGGAGGAGCGGCAGATCCTGCAGCGATTGGGTACTTGGGACATAAGTTACAGTTCGAGGATGTGGTAACTTCCATTCGTAAGGGAAAACGACCTTCTGTGGACGGGCAAGAGGCTCGGAAAGCTGTGGAGATCATACTAGCCATCTACCGAAGTGCGGAGACTGGGAAGGAAGTAAAACTACCGCTTTAGTATAGGGGTTTCCGAAGCAAGTTGTTTTTACTTAAAAACAGCAAGGTACTACTAAGAAGGGGAATGCTGGTAGAGCCCCTTCTTCAAAACCGATACATAGAAATCCCATTTCGCGAGGTACCGGTTCCGTACAGTTCCCTCGTCACGATTCTGTCTATACTCGATCAAGAAATCGTACCTAGTCCGTAGGAGCATCCAGGTAAGGAGGTGTAACACTTCCTCCCGGGGGTAGGGAATAGAACCGAAATCCGCATCACCAAACAGGTGCAAGAAACGAGTCATGAAAACTCTTCGAGCTTTTTCTGCAAGGTCTGCCTTTGGTAAATGGTATGTCCCTACGATTATTTCTAGGTAGTGGGGATGATGTATGTAGAAATCGATAGCGATTTCCGCCACCAGCCGCATCCGATCTACGATATCGGGAGGCAGGGGAATGGAGCGAAGTCTGATTTGCGTCTCGATATAGTCATACAGTTCGTCGTACGTGAGACCTACGATATAGAAATATAGGTCTTCCTTCGACTCGATGTATTCGTACAATCCCCCCTTTGAAATACCTGCCCGCTGCACGATCCTGTCCAGCGTGCTATGTTCGTACCCCTTTTCGCCAAACTCTTCGATGCAGGCAGAGAGGATCTTCTGTTTCTTTTCCTCCGGCAGTTTGTCGAAGGTCTTTTTCATTTTCAGGACTTACCATACTATAGAAAGGGAGAGGCGGCAAGTCGCCGCCTCGGTAAATTGCAAGAGTTTTCTTTCTCAAATCCCTTTGAAGCACCGATCAACATGGTCGGGATCTTCTACTTTCGTTAAAAGGGATACGAGAATTGTAGCCGCTACTGACACGGGAAGAGCAAAGACCAAAGGATCAATGAAGACGGAACTCCCTGACAATAGACTATCCTTTCCAAACAATAGTTTCGAAAGACCAAATACCTTGGATTCGGAGATATGGAGGAAGAGGAAGGAAAAGAGGGAAACGAGGAATCCTGCCATCATCCCCGCGATGGCTCCCTTTCTGGTGAGGCGTTTCCAGTACAGAGACGCGGCATAGGGAGCAAGGAAACAGCTAGCCATTAGACCAAAAAAGATAGAAGTTGCGCGGGCAATGACACTTTCTCCTAAATGGTAAGCCAGGTATACAGTAATGATGAGTCCGATCACGATTCCTAGTTTGGTTACCAGGATTTCCCAGCTTTTGCCTTTTCCTTTCAAGGTCGTTCCGTATACGTCTCTACCGATACTGGTTCCTAGTGCATGAAATTGCGAACTAAGGGTTGACATGGCGGCGGATAGGATGACCAGCATGAACAGGTATCCGAACCAGGAAGGCATGAAGTCCGCGATGAACTTTGGAATCACCGCATCCACATTTCCTCCTACCATGGCTAGAGCGATTTTTCCTGAGGAATTTACGAAGTATACATTGGAAAGAGCCCCAACCACGAATGCAGTTCCTGTCATGGCCATGATGAACACCCCTCCAATGATGACCGCCCGGTTTATTTCCTGGTTGCTTTTCACCGTCATGTATCGGACAATAAGTTGTGGTTGGGCCAATACCCCTACCCCTACTCCCAGTACGAGAGAAGAGTAGAGAATCCAGAATAGAGGGCTGCCTGGAACAGGAGATTTCGTCCAACCCGTCATTCCAATCTTACGCAACCCTTCGGGAATGTGTGAAGCAAGGTTGGTAAGAGCAGAATGCGCAGGGGTAATTCCACCCAAGGAAAAATACACCGCGATCAGAAGAACTACCATGCCGATGAACATCAATGTTCCTTGGAGAGCATCCGTGTACATTACTCCTTTCAGGCCGCCGAAGATCACATAAGCGGCAACGAGAGTGGTAAAGAGAACTACGGCTACGTTATAATCGATCCGCAGCAATCCTTCTAAAATCCTGGAAGCTCCTATCAATACGGCTGCGATATAGAGGGGCATGGTAAGAAAGATGATGATACCCATGAATCGTTGCACGAACACGCTTCCCAACCGTTTCCCTAGAAACTCGGGGAAAGTGTGGGCATCTAAGTTCAATCCCATCCTGCGTGTTCTTTTCCCGAAAAACACAAAGGCAACGAAGATCCCGATCCAGATGTTGCATGCGGTGAGCCAGAGTAGGCTGAACCCAAATTGAGCCGCTGTTCCTCCAAATCCCACGATAGCTGAGGTAGAAATGAAGGTAGCACCATAACTCATAGCCATGATGTAAGGATGGATGTTTCTTCCTGCCACATTGTAGTCGAGGCTACTTTTCGTGTTTTTGTAGCCCTGGTATCCTAAGTAAGAAACCACGGCAAGGTAGATAATTACAACGATAGTTAGAAGAAAAAGGTTCATTGTGGTTCCTCCCCTGATAGTTCTTCATCGATTTCGATTTCTTCCTTTAACCAAGTTTTCTCTTCCAAAACTTCTTCCTCTGTGATGCTACCTTCTTTGTTCCATTTCAGAGCCCCATACCCAATGCAAAGGAGAGCTCCTGCGGGGACTAAAAGATACGCGATCAGTACCCAAGGATCTGGTATTCCAAGCATGTTCTACTCCTGTTTAGTTGGGGTGCATCCGGGCGATGCTAATACCGACTAACTGGTCGGTATTTGAGGTATACTATATACCGATGCATACGAAAAGGTCAAACGTTTTCTCGATGATTCCCAAGAATTTTTGCTTATGGTACAATTTTACCTATTACGAAGTATGTGTTAAAACAGAGGGAGGTTTCTGTGGCTAGCAAAGAAGATTTAACGGGAAGGAACATTGTGCTAGGATTGCAGCACACCTTTGTTATGTTCGGTGCGACGGTTCTTGTGCCGATTTTGACGGGATTGGATGTGGGGGTCACCCTTTTCACTGCAGGAATGGGGACCCTGTTTTTTCATCTGATCACCCGGTTCAAAGTACCTATTTTTTTGGGGAGTTCATTCGCCTTCATTCCGGGCATTCTCGCAGTGAAAGCTTCGGAAGGGTTGCCTGCCGCATTGGGTGGGATCGTGATCGCGGGATTATTGTACGTGATGGTAGCTATTATTTTCCGATTCGTGTCCATAGAAACCCTCCATAAGGTGCTGCCCCCTCATGTAACGGGGCCCATGATCATCCTGATCGGATTGATCCTCGCTCCTGTAGCCATTTCCAATGCGAATGGAGCAAATGCGAAAGAAGTGAGAGAATTAATTGGAACAAATGGGTGCTGGGGTGTTGCCCTGTTCACTTTCGCGGTCGGAATATTTGTGAAGATTGGGTTCCGCAAGTATGGTTTTAAGTTCGCCTCTAACCTTCCTGTCATTATTGCCCTGATAGCCGGTTATACTTTTTCTCTTCTCCTCGGGATTGTTGATTTCTCCCAACTCCAGAAAGCTCCCTGGTTCGGATTACCCGGCTTTTCCTTACCAAGGTTTACTCCATCGGCCATTACAGTGATGGTGCCGATCGCCATCGTGACGATAGTCGAACATTTTGGGGATATCTTAGCGGTAGGGAATGTGGTAGGGAAGGATTTCATCGTAGATCCAGGGATCCATCGCACCTTAATCGGTGATGGATTGGCGACTTCCTTGGCAGCTTTGCTCGGTGGGCCTGCCAACACTACGTATTCCGAGAATACAGGTGCTGTGGCACTTACGGGAGTCTATAATCCGGTGGTAATGCGGATTGCAGCGATGTTTGCCATCCTTCTTTCCCTAGTGCCAAAGTTTACCGCCCTAATCGGGTCCATTCCCCTTCCGGTGGTAGGAGGGATTTCCATTCTTCTCTTTGGAATGATCTCCTCTATTGGAATCAAGAATATGGTGGATGCTCGGGTGAATCTTTCAAACCCTAAGCTTCTCATCATTTCTGCCGCCATGCTGGTGCTTGGTCTTGGAGGAGCTAGCTTCGAGATAGGGGCGGTCAAACTATCGGGTCTTGGCCTCTCAGCGATTTTCGGAGTAGTACTGAACTTAATTTTACGACCCAAAAGTCTCACCGAAGCCGAAGAGTATTAGCGCCTATTGCGAATAATTTAGTCTTATGGTATAGTATTGAAACCTATTGTGACGGGAGGAGTACCATGGCATATAAGATCACCGATGCATGCACGAACTGCGGTGCTTGCGAATCAGAGTGTCCCGTTGAAGCGATCAGCGAAAAGAACGATGCTCGCTGGATCGATCCGGATCTCTGCACTAGTTGCGGCGCTTGTGCTGCTGTTTGCCCGGTAGAAGCCATCGAGGCAGGCTAACGGGTTTTTTCATTCCTTACCTCATTGTAAGCCGTCCGCAGATACCTGTGGACGGCTCAATTTTTTCTTGGTATGTTCCCTAAGGGAGGACAATATGGGTTCGAGTGCCATATCACCGGTATGGGCTGCACTGTTGGCAACCTTGTTTACCTGGGGGGTAACTGCGCTAGGCGCTGGTTTGGTCTTCTTCTTTAAAGAGTTCAATAAGAAGGTCCTCGATGCCATGCTAGGGTTCGCGGCTGGAGTGATGACAGCGGCTAGTTTCTGGTCCTTGTTATCACCATCGATCGAACTCTCGGAAAGCTTAGGGTACATACCCTGGATACCTCCCCTTGTGGGATTTCTTCTGGGTGGAGTTTTTCTGAAAGGAATAGACAAAATCCTTCCTCACCTTCACATCGGGTTGGAGACGGAACAAGCAGAGGGAATACCCACTACTTGGAAGAAGAGTATCCTACTGGTGCTGGCCATTACCCTCCATAACATTCCCGAGGGAATGGCTGTAGGAGTAGCCTTTGGAGCCGTAGGTGCGGGTATCCCTTCAGCTACCTTTGCAGGTGCCGTTGCGTTGGCATTGGGAATCGGGATCCAGAACTTTCCCGAGGGTGCGGCGGTTTCAGTCCCTCTTCGAAGAGAGGGGTTTTCCCGATGGAAGAGTTTCTTCTATGGTCAAGCATCTGGAATCGTAGAGCCGATTGCGGGTGTGATAGGTGCATTGTTAGTAACCGTGATGCGGCCGATTCTTCCCTTTGCCCTTTCCTTTGCTGCGGGAGCCATGATCTACGTGGTGGTGGAGGAAGTAATTCCAGAGGCGCAGGGAAGTGGTAATAGTGACTTTGCCACCATGGGGGCATTGTTGGGGTTTGCCATTATGATGACCCTCGACGTAGCCCTAGGGTAATAATCAATTACCGGTGTCCGCTTACCCCAGGTGCCTGAAAGTTCAATAAAGCCCAGCGAGTTACGGTACCCTGTAAAGAAAAATGGTAGATTCCACAGTCACCCATGGGAAGAAGGGGAAACCAGGAGTTGGAGCCAAGGGTGAGTTTAACGATCCATTGGAGTAGCCCCGCGTGACTAACCGCCAACACACCGATCGAGTTTTCTTTCCCGTCTTTCACTTCCTTGATTCCGTCAATCAACGTCTTCCAGACAAGGATAGCCCGTTCTTTTAACTGACAGATCCTTTCCGCTCCTCTTACACCTTCCCAACTATCTCTTAGAAATTGTTGGTACATTTCAGGGTACTGGATCTTTGCTTCTTCCAATGTGATACCGGTAAATACCCCTGTGTCGAGTTCTGTTAGGGAAGGAAGCTCTTCAGGTGCGGGGAGAGAGGCTACATTGCTTATAATCAGGGCTGTTTCTTTACCCCGATCTAGGGGGGTGGTAAACACCCTCAGAATAGACTTTCCGGCGAACCACTTCCCCGTGGCTTCCGCTTGCTCTTTGCCTACGGAGGATAGAGGATAGTTCAACCTGCCTTGTACAAGGCCCTGGATATTTCCTTCGCTTTTTCCGTGCCGGAGGAAGTAAAAATCAACGGACGAGAAGGTGGACAAGGATGAAAAGTCGACCATTTCGAGGGACTCCTTTCATGTCACAATAATGAGTAGGCTGCGTGGGCAGCACCTAGTAGACTGACACTGTAGTCTTTAATGATGTAGAGGGGTATCGTTTCGAGTAACTTGCGATGGAAAGCTCTTTGTGTGTTTAAGAAAGCGTGATAGAACAGGAAGCCTTTCTGGAAAAGGCTCATATTTTTAGCCACGATTCCTCCTGCCAGATACAACCCAGAGGTAGGTAAAAAAGTAAGAGCGATGTTATAGGCAAACCGAGCGTAGGCTTGTACGAACAAGTCCATTGTTCTCCTGCATAGGGGATCGCTCTCCGCATGGGAGGCGATCCACGAAGGGAGATCCTTCGGATCGATTTGCGAATCTTTGCTCGTGCAAGTGTTATGTGGGATCTTTGTTTTCAGGTATCGATAGATCCGGCCAATTCCTGGTCCAGAGATCACGTGTTCGGCTTCCGGTCGCACCCCTTCGGTTCGATGAATGAAGTCGAATAGTTCTTTACCTTCCCCTTCCAGGCCAGCCCACTCAACGTGTCCTCCTTCCGAGGGCAGGGCAATATATTTCCCGTGATCTTCCACAAGGATTCCAACTCCTAGTCCCGTTCCAGCGCCTATAACGGCTCGGACAGATCCTTGGGGGACTGGAAGGGGGCCTTCAGGAGGGGTAAGTTGCAGGAGACTGTTTGAATCGGAGGGATTTAATAAAGGGAGAGCAAAACTTAGAGCAGTAAAGTCGTTGATGATCAGGGTCCGGATACCCAGGAACGATTCGATCTCTAATCCCTTGATTTCCCACTCCACATTGGTCATTACGCAACGATTTTCTTGAACCGGTCCTGCTACGCTTAGAGAGCAAAACTTCAATGGCGTAAGGTCCGGTACGGTGGATAGAACACGCTGTACCTCTCGAAGGGCTTCGTATATGGATCCAAGCTCTCTCGTTTTGAAGAGGAATTTTGCCAGTAAGGTATAGGTTCTGCCAGTTTTCCCTACTACTCCGAGACTCGTGTGAGTGCCACCGATGTCTCCTACGAGAATCGATAAATCGGGTTTTATGGTGTTTTCGGTCCAAACAGTTTCCATAGATGATCCATATCATTTGAGCCTTTTGCTAATCGGTAGGAATAGGGCTGACCAACCTACCGCTCCCAGGAAAGAGAGAAAGGTCCCCAGCGCAAGCCCCACCCTTGGGTACAGATAGGCCGCTGAATACACGTACACGATGATATTGGAAGAGGAGAGAACCAAAATTTTAGCAGTTGCGCGAGCGAACTCTGCCCCCTGTGAAAGGTAGAGGATGGTGAGAGTGGAGAGCATCACCGCAGGGAAGGAGGCAGCTATTCCCGTGATTCGGGGAGGGGATACTTGGGCGATCAGCACAGCCCCTGCTACCACACTCCCTGCAAACAACGCTCGAAGAAGTTGGTTTTTCAGATTGTAGTGTATCTTTCGCTTGGGAACGCTTCGAATTCCCAAAAAAAATTCCAGAACAAGGAATCCTACGAGACTCACCCCTATGTAAACCCATAGAGCTTCTGCGGGTCCTAGGGGAAGGTTAGAGCTAAAATAGCCCAATAGGAACCAAACCGTCAGGGACCCGGTAATAGCGGAAAGAACTCCAAGAGGAAGAAGGGCGGCAAACACCACCACAAACGTGATGGATATGGCCATTCCCAGGGGGACGGATGAAGCTGTTTCTGCTGCGAAGGATACTCCTTTAGTCAACGCTATGAAGAGGAGGGATACTACAATATTGGAAGGTAGATTCGTGATGAGACCCCCTAAGCGACTTCCAAACTTTTCCCCTGCTAAAGTGGCGAAGCTAATCCAAACCCCCGCAATGAGAAAGGAAAGGGCTGTTCGCGATAGAATCATAGGAGTCAGCATGAAAATCCGCTCGCTTAGGATAATGGTTTCGGTAAGGGAATATTCCATTTCCGAGCCCAGGGCTCGAGTGCGGGAAGAATTCCCTCGTCTAAAACAACCCCTTCTTTTAGCATTGATTTGCGCAATTCTAAAGCCCGGTCGCCGGGAACTCGAACCCGATCGAATCCCTTACGGGGAGGATTGTTCCTGCATTGGGTAAGGAGCCAGCCCATCTCTCGTTCCAAAGCCCTCGTTCCACCTAAGTACTTTGGGTTGATCACTAGGATGAACACGTTCGCTCCCCATCCTTTTGGTTCTTTGGATCTTCCCCATCCCGCAAGGCCTGAAGTGAGGGCTTCCACTAGTAAGCCTAGCGCGTAACCTTTGTATCCCGCGTCCAATCCTCCCAATGGAAGGATCGTGCCTCCCGCATTCCCGCTGAAAACAGCAGGATCATCCGTTGGGTTCCCCTCCCTATCCAACAACCACGCGGCAGGAAGTTTTTTCCCCTTAGATTTGTGCCGGGCTACCACACCTGCTGCGGTTACCGAGGTGCTTATGTCGAGGATGAAAGGGCCATTTTTTCCTGCCGGAACTCCTGCCGCGATTGGATTGGGGGTATATAGGGGAACTTTCCCCCCAAAGGGCGCTACCATACGTACGGAAGGGTCCGAGCTAGCGAGTAGGCAAACTAGGCCCTTTTCCACCATGCGGGGCATATAGGCGGCTAGGCAACCGATATGATGACTGTTTCGTAGGATGTATAGGACCAAGGGTTGGGTTTGAACCCGTTGAGCTGCCTCTTGTAGGGCTTTGCAGGTTAGGTAAATGCCAGATAGACGTTTCCCGTCCCAAAGAACCGCAGTTCCATGGTCTTGAAGGACTTTTTCGTTTCCCCGCTTCCGCATACTCCCTGTTTCTAGTTCCCCTAAATACTGGGGGAGCAATTGGAATCCATGGGTCACATGACCCATCATGTCTGCTTCAAGGAGAACTTCGGCGACGATCTGCGATCGTTCTGCGGGAAGGCCTCCTTTCTGTAACAGGGCTGTTCCAAATCGGATCAGTTCGTTTGGTTCGAATCTAGTTTCTTTCATCGCCCTGAAGATACCATATTTTAACCAGCATTGTGTAGGCTCTGGGCACTGGAAGGGTTTAGCTTGAAAAACTTATAATATTTATTAGATTTAAAATGTGAATTGGTATGTGATCGTATCGGAATCCCACAGCCCTGCTTGGAACCTGTCTTTAGAGGAATGCATACTGGATCGATACACTATCCTTCCTCAGGAAGCGGTTGTGCTTCTCTTCTATGTGAACGATCGGTCCATTGTCATAGGGAAACATCAGAATCCATGGTTGGAGGTAAACTGGGATTGTATCCAACACCGCGATCCTCCCCTGTTTCGTCGCATTTCAGGTGGAGGAACGGTCTACCATGATGGGGGAAATCTAAATTTCTCTTTCATCCAACCTCGATCCCTCTTTTCCAAAGAGGGAAACCTATCCCTTATCCAGGAATCCTTGCGAAATCTGGGCATCGAGGTGTCCAGAACCGAGCGGGGGGATCTATTGTACCAGAACAGGAAAGTTTCAGGGAACGCTCTCTGCTTTCGGAAAGATAGGGTCCTCCACCATGGGACTCTTTTAATCGAAGCAGATCTTCAATCGTTGCGACACGCCCTCGTTGTTCCCTCTATCTTTCGAGATAAGTTTCGTTCTGTTGCGGTACCTAGCGTTGGTTCAGCTACCGCGAACCTGAAGGACTTCTTTCCTTTTCTTTCGACTTCGTTAGTGATACAAGCGGTGATTGAGAATCTTTCCTCTCATGGGTCAACCGTAATCCGTTTGGAAAAATCAGGAAACATTCTTCAAGAAGAGCAGTTTCAAACCATCTTGCACCGGCATGGAACATGGGAGTGGGTGTTTGGGGCTACTCCCCCCTTCTGGTTCAACAACACTATGGGAGAATCGATCAATAACGGGGAAATGTCCTGTAAAGTGGCACAAGGGCAGATCGTGGAGGTACAAGGTAGCGATGAAGGGGCAAGACTCTTGGGTCAACCCTTCGATCCTATGTTGATTACAAGGGTTACAGAGAATCTTATCCATCGGTAAGGAGGGAGCCATGACAATACAAGAAATGCTCCGAAAGTTGGACGAACTTCTCGAGACTTCACGGGTCGGTATTCTGACAACGGTGGACTCGGAAGGGTATCCAAGAAGTAGGTGGATGACCCCCACCTTTGTTCCTGGACGGGAGGGCATGCTCTATGCGGTCACCTCTCCCGCTTTCGCAAAGACGGTCCAGATCGCCAAGTATCCCAAGGTAGGTTGGATCTTCCAGACACGGGCACTGGATGAGATCATGACGGTGCACGGGAAAATCAACATCATCGAGAACCCCGCACTCCGTTCGGAAGTTCAGGAAGCCCTGGGAAGAAACCTCTCTATTTTTTGGCGAGTAAACCCTAGGGAACAGGATTTGGTGGTGTTGGAAACAGTGATCGAGGAGATCACGTACTTTAATCCCATGAAAAATGAACGGTACAAGGTGGTGGTGTAGTATGGCGAAGGAATTAAATAAAAATCTATTGAAAAAGATGCTGTACGACATGATGCTGATTCGTCATTTCGAGGAAAAAGCCGGACAAATGTACGGCCTGAAGAAAATCGGAGGCTTCTGCCATCTGTACAATGGGGAAGAGGCGGTTGCGGTAGGTTCAGTGGCGGCCATTGATCTGAAGAAAGACTACCTCCTTACCGGGTACAGAGACCATGGACATGCGCTAGCGTGCGGAATGGATCCCAAGTCGATCATGGCAGAATTGTTCGGGAAGATCACCGGCTGTTCCCGCGGAAAGGGCGGTTCCATGCATCTATTCGATGCGGAAAAGCATTTCTTAGGTGGAAACGGGATAGTTGGCGCCCAGATCCCCATTGCCACGGGCGTGGCCTTTGCGCAGAAGTACAGAAACGATGGAGGGGTCACCCTCTGCTTCTTTGGGGATGGGGCTATTCACCAAGGAGCCTTCCATGAGAGCCTTAATATGGCCAAGATTTGGAATCTTCCCATTGTATACATCTGTGAGAACAATCAGTGGGGGATGGGTACCAACTTCCGGAAGGTATCGTCTGTGGATGATTTCAGCTTGCTTGGTACGGCCTATGGGATTCCTGGCAAACAGATCAATGGGATGGATGTGATCGAAGTATACCAAGAAGTATCGAAAGCGGTTGAGCAAGCCCGTGAGTTGGGGATGCCCAGCCTGATGGAAGCGAAAACGTATCGGTACAAGGGACATTCGATGAGTGATCCAGCCAAGTACAGAACAAAGGAAGAAGTGGAAGAGTACAGGAAGCAGGATCCCATTTTGATCCTAAAGGACAAATTATTACAAGAAGGAATCCTCACGGAGAAAGAGTATGAAAAGTTCGATTCCCAGATTCAGGCTATCGTGGACGAGGCGGTTGAGTTCGCCGAGAAGAGCGAAGAACCGGCTCTTCATACTATGTATGAAGATATCCTGGTAGAATAGGGGGGATCCTATGCCTATCATTACTTACCGAGAAGCGTTGAATCAAGCTCTGGATGAAGAAATGGCGCGGGATGAGTCAGTATTTCTTATCGGGGAAGAGGTAGGGGAGTACAATGGAGCCTACAAGGTCAGTAAGGGCCTTCTGGACAAATACGGCCCCCGAAGGGTGATCGATACACCCATCACGGAACTAGGCTTCACGGGTATTGGGGTAGGAGCGGCGATGGCGGGACTACGACCGGTAGTAGAATGGATGACCCATAATTTCGCTCTTCTAGCCCTCGACCAAGTGGTGAACAACGCGGCCAAGATGCGGTACATGAGCGGTGGTCAGTTCAAACTCCCTATCGTCTTCAGAGGACCTAATGGACCTGCTGAATATTTAGCATCCCAACACTCCCAAGCTTTGCAAACCTACTGGACTCATGTGCCGGGGTTGAAGGTGGTAGCTCCGGCCACCCCCTACGATGCGAAGGGTTTGCTAAAGTCTGCAATTCGGGACGACAACCCGGTGGTGGTGCTGGAGGGAGAGTTAATGTACGCATGGAAAGGAGAAGTTCCAGAGGAAGAGTACCTGGTACCTATTGGTAAGGCGGATGTGAAACGGGAAGGAACGGATGTTACAATCGTGACGTATTCGAAACCTCTCAAAGTAGTACAGGAAGCGGCGGATGTATTAGCCAAAGAAGGAATCCAGGCGGAAATTGTGGATCTCAGAACCCTGCGACCCCTGGATGAGGAAACAGTGTATCGCTCCGTTCGTAAAACCAACAGGGCCGTGGTAGTGGATGAATCATGGCCTGTGGTTAGTGTGGGATCATACGTGGCCTGGCTGATCTCCAAAAATTGTTTCGATGTGTTGGATGCTCAGGTAGAACTAGTGGCCTCTGAAGACGTTCCTATGCCTTACAACCACACGCTGGAACTGGCAGCCCAGCCTTCCGTTGAAAAATTGATCAAAGCGGTCAAGAAAGTCTTGTACCTAGGAGAGTAACTATGGCGGAACGAATCCCAATGATAGCCCTTTCACCGACGATGGAAGAAGGAAGAATCCTGTCCTGGAAGGTAAAACCTGGGGACTCGGTGAAAGGCGGAATGGTTCTCTGTGAAGTAGAAACGGACAAAGCTACGATGGAGTACGAATCTCCCCGAGAGGGAATCGTGCTGAAGCTGATTCGGCAGGAAGGGGAATCCGTGAAAGTGGGAGAACCGATTGCCTGGATCGGTAAACCTGGGGAACAAGTTCCAGACGAGGCCGAACCGAGCAGACCCAGCCCCCTGCACAGTCAAGTTGCTGAAGGAACGAAACCAACGGCGGTCACCGAAACAAATCTTCCAGAGATACTGCCGGAAAAAGCTTCCTACCCTGTGAGCGAGCAATCGCTGAGTGCCCCAGTATCCGCAGGAGTAAGCCAGAAGTCTTCGCCCTTGGCTAGGAAACTAGCCGCCGAACTGGGAATCGATATCCGCCGTGTCCCTGGTTCTGGACCTTCTGGTCGGGTGATTAAACGAGACGTGTTGAGGTTCCATGAGTCGGCGGGGAAACTACCCCAGAAAGAAGGCGTTTCTACGGCTACCCCTTCACAACCCCTCATGGACAGGGAAGTACCTGTGAGTGGCATGCGAGCTACCATTGCCAAGAGGCTTTCCGAATCTTTCTTTACGGCTCCTCATTACTTTCTGCGGGTTGCTGTCCAGATGGACGCGTTAATGGATGCTCGTTCCCGATACAATGCGGAAGGTACCCAGAAGATCTCTCTCAATGCCTTTTTCATCAAGCTGGCAGCGGAGGCTCTGCGCAGGCATCCTCAGGTCAACTCTACCTGGAAAGGAACTACCATCCAGATTCATGGATCCATAGACATTGGATTGGCTGTGGCTCTTCCAGATGGGCTCATCACTCCCGTAGTACGCAACTGTGCGGGAAAAGGGATTCGGGAAATCGATCAGGAACTTACTGCTTTAATCGAAAAGGCCAAAAAGGGTGGGCTGAAACCGGAAGAGTACACTAATGCAACGTTTACCATCAGTAACCTTGGTAGTTTCGGGATCGAGGAGTTTACCGCCATCATCAATCCTCCAGGTTCAGCCATTCTGGCCTTGGGCGAAATCCGGAAGGAACCGGTAGTAGCCGAACACGATGAACTAGTGGTCCGTAGAGTCCTGCGAATGACTCTTTCTTGTGATCACCGAACTATCGATGGTGCCGTTGGTGCTGCTTTCTTAAAGGATTTGAAAGACATGATGGAGGACCCTTTCCGAATCCTCCTATAATTCCGAGCCTTGAGCTTGAGTACAAGGGAATTGACGACAGCGCAGAGGAACAAGTGGATATCCTCTTATACACGACTGGCCAGCGTACATAGAGGGTTCTCGAGCGCATCCTTGAAGGACTTGAGAAATTTCGCCACATACGCTCCGTCCACTGCCCGGTGATCGGCAGATAAACCAAATTCGATCACGGAGACGAAGGTTGAAGGGGATCCTTCTTTTGGTCTACGCAGCACCTCTCCGACGGAAAGAATCGCCACTTGAGGGGGATTGACGATTGCCTGGAACCGTTTGATCCCGAACATCCCTAGGTTGGAAAGGGTAATGGTACCCCCCGCTAGGTCGGAAGCGGTTAGCTTGCCCTCTCGGGCCCGGGTGGAAACTTCCTCCCATTCATCTTGAAGGACCTTTATCGGTTTACTCCCACAGTCTTTCAATACGGGAACGAACAAACCCGCAGGGGTATCTACCGCAATCCCGACATGTACCTGAGGAAACACCTCTATAGATCCTTGCCCTCGATAGGTAGCGTTGAGAAGAGGGTACTGCTGTAAGGACAAAGATAGGAATTTCGCTAAAAGAATCGTAAATGATACAGGGGATTTCCCCTCCTTAAGAGCCTGATGGAAGGCCAATAATGCATCCACCTCTACATCCACCCATAGAGTAAACTGAGGGATGGTAGTCCAACTCTGGATCATTCGCTCTGCCGCTCGGATTTGGAAGGGGGTTTGGGTATGGAAGGTCGCTGGGGTCGGTTGGGATGAAACCGGCTGTGAGGGAGCGACTTGGGAAAAAGGCTGAGCGGTTGGTTGGGTTTCTTCTGCAACGGTTTTGGACTGGAGTAGTGAAGTGTTCTGTTGCAGAATTGTTGTTAGATCCCGTTCCACCACTGCTCCATCCGGACCAGTTCCCGGAATGGAGGACAGATCGATTCCATTCTCACGGGCTAGCCGCTTGGCAAGGGGAGAAGCGGGAGTGTAGGCAGTTAACGTGTCCTTCGAGTCGCCTCTCAAGGGTATTTGACGACCGGTTTCCTGAAAGTCTTTGGTTGAGGATACATATGCCACTGGTTTCCCCACCTCTTGGGTCTCTCCTGGGGGAACTAGAATTTCTTCTAGCACACCTTCTGCAGGGGCTTCAACCTCCACCACGGCTTTGTCGTTCTCCACAGTGAATAGGATTTCGCCTTTGGAGATGGGATCGCCGATTCTTTTTCTCCATTCCATTACCGTGCCCTGAGTCATGGTAAGACCCAGTTTAGGCATGAGGATTTCGACGCGCATCACCTTCCCTCCCGGTATAGTACCTGTTTTACCGCTTGCTCGATATCCGATACTTTGGGAGCAACGAAATCGAGAAGGGGAGGACTGAAGGGGATGGGAACGTTCTTGGTTCCTACCCTTAGGATGGGCGCATCGAGATAGTAGAAAGCTTCCTGCTGGACTTGGGCTGCAATCTCAGCACCTGCACCCCCATGGACTACTCCCTCATGGGCAATGACGCAGCGATGGGTTTTTCGGGTAGAGGTTACGATGGTTTCCATATCGAAAGGCTTGATGGTTAGAAGGTCAATGATCTCTGCTTCGATCCCTTCTTTGGAGAGGTTTCCTGCGGCCTCTAGAGCTTTCTGCACCATGATTGAGTAGGCCACGATCGTTACATCCTTCCCTGCCCTACGAACTTCGGCCTTCCCTATGGGAGTCAGGAACTCCGTATCCGGCACTTCTCCTTTCTGGGGATACAGGACTTTGTGTTCGAAATAAATCACGGGATTGTTGCTCCGGATGGCCGACTTCAAGAGCCCTTTTGCAGTAGCAGGACTCGAGGGGGAAACCATGATAAGGCCTGGAATGTTCATTAACCATCCTTCGACGCTCTGGCTATGCTGTGCTGCGGCCCCTGGAACGATTCCGTCGGGGGCACGCACCACTAAGGGTATATTCGCTTGTCCCCCGAACATATAGCGATTCTTGGCGATCTGATTTACCAATTCATCGTAGGCAACAGAGATGAAATCTGCGAAGTGCATGTCTGCGACCGGGCGTAAACCAGTAAGAGCGGCCCCTAAGGCAGAACCTAGGATGGCCGTTTCACTAATGGGAGTATCGAGAACCCGACCCGGGAACCGGTCTGGAAGCCCTTTGAACTGACCGAAGATCCCTCCTTGCCGTGCGATATCCTCCCCCATCACAAAGACGGTAGGATCTCTCTCCATCTCTTCAATCATCGCCTGCAGGGTAGCTTCAGAGAAAGAAAGCATGCTCATACCCATACCTCCTGTTCCGGGCTGAATAGATCCTCAAGAGCTTCCTCGGGAGCTGGATACGGCTCCTCCTCTGCGTAGCGAACGGCAGTTTCCACTTCTTCCTTTGCTTCCTTCCAGAGTGCGTCGATCTCCTCTGGTTTCAGGAAGGATTGTTCCAGAAGATAGGTGGTATACCGTTGGATAGGATCGTTTTCCTCAACCTGCTTTTTTACTTCCTCTTTGGTCCGGTATTTTTCTGGATCCCCCACATAGTGTCCTTTGACCCGATAGGTTCGACATTCTAGAAGGATAGGCCCTTTGCCAGATCGAAGTCGATCGATCAAGGTATGGGCCACGTTGTACACTTCCACTACGTTGTTCCCGTCCACCGTGTAGCCATCGATCCCGTATCCAACCGCTCTATCAGAGATCCGGGAAGCGGAAACCCCGTACGACACCGGGGTTGTAGAAGCGTACTGATTGTTCTCGTTTACGAAGAGCACGGGCAATTTCCAGATGGCGGCCATATTTAGGGCCTCATGAAACGTTCCCCTGTTGGAAGCCCCATCCCCAAAAAAGCAAACCGCTACCTGATCGGTCTTCTTCATCCAAGCTGTCATACCGGCTCCTACCGCTATCGAGAAACCGCCTCCCACTACACCATTGGCGCCCAGCATCCCAACGGAGAAATCAGCTATGTGCATGGACCCCCCTTTGCCTTTGCAGTACCCACTGCGTTTCCCATAGAGTTCTGCCATCATTCTGTTCATCTGGGCGCCCTTGGCTATGGCATGTCCATGTCCGCGGTGGGTAGAGGTGATCCAGTCATTCTTCCTTAGGTTAGACATGATCCCTGCCGCAACCCCTTCCTCCCCAATGTACAAATGAACGAATCCCGGAATTCTTTTAGCTAGAAACAATTCTTCGACTCTGGTTTCGAAACTACGGATCCGGATCATGGTGCGGAGAAGATCCTTTTTCCCTTCGGGGGGAAGATCTAAAAAAACATTGGGAAACTCCTTGATTCTTACTCCCATACTGCACTCCTTGCGTATCGACGATGAATGGGGACGTGCCCAGTGCATGTGAATGCAATTTATGTGCCTAGTTCGACAAATCGTGTACTCTTTATTTATATTGCATAAATGGAATTATGATGATGCAAAAAATGAAAAAAACATTGCGTGTTTCAGAATGTCACAGTATAATGGAATCAATTGTCACGAATCGGAGCATAAGAGTATGATTCAATGGACTGTTTCCAACCGAGTGGTGGAAACTCGGATCGAGACCCCTACGGAGGTCGGAACCCTGACCCGTTCGGTTCCTGAAGGATTCTATAAAACAATCTTAGACTCCATTTCTGATGGAATTATCCTGTTGGATCGGGATGGATACGTGTTGGACATCAATGCGGCCGGAGCAATGATTCTAGGTATCGATCGGAATTGGAGCCGGTTCCGGCATGTGAGTGAATTGGTAGACTTCAGACCGGTGATCCTGGATGTCCTGGAATCAGAACAAGGGTACATAGAGCGGGAGTTCATCTTGCACAGCCCTTCCCGGGGAAGACTACACTTCATCAAATCGGCCATCGTGATTCGGAACGAGGAAGGAGAGATGATTGGAGTGATCGATACTTTTCGACGGGTGGATTCTGTGCATAGCATGATCGCTCGTTTCACCGGGGCAAAGGCAAAGTTCAGTTTCCACGACATCATCGGCAAGGATCCCCTGTTCATGGAAGCGGTTCAGCTTTCCCGTCTGGCCGCAGGCAGCTCTGCCAATGTCCTTTTGGAGGGGGAGAGTGGAACGGGCAAAGAGATCTTTGCCCATGCTATTCACAAGGAGAGTTCCCGGGGGAACGGCCCCTTCATCATCGTGAACTGCGCCAGTCTTCCCATTTCCCTCATCGAAAGCGAACTGTTTGGATACGAATCGGGATCCTTCACGGGTGCCAGGAAGGAAGGATTCGCGGGAAAGTTCGAACAAGCCAACGGAGGCACCCTATTCCTCGATGAGATTGGAGAGATGCCTCTTGACATGCAGGCAAAGCTTCTGCGGGTGATCCAGGATAAGACTTTCACCCGAATCGGAGGTTCGAAGGAAATCACCGTAGATTTGCGTATTATCGCGGCTACCAACAAGAATCTACAAGAACAGGTATGGAAGGGAAATTTTCGAGAAGATCTATACTACCGGTTGAATGTTCTACGCATCCATATCCCCAGCCTAAGGGAACGGCCCGCGGACATTCCCCTATTAGTTAGACATTTCCTCCGGAAGTACGCTCTTCGGGATGGGAAGCCCATCCCTACGGTGGATGCCGAGGCTCTTCGGTTGCTCTCTTCCTACTCTTGGCCAGGGAATGTCCGGGAACTAGAGAATCTCGTGGAGCGGTTGATTGTTCTCAATCGGAAATCGCAGATTGGGGTGAACGATCTTCGACCCTATCTCGAGGCCTCCAAGAAAGGGGCTAGTAGTGGTTCTTCTCAGACAGTTGGTACACCCGTAAATGGCCTTCGAAGGTTGGACGCCCTAGAGAAGGAGGAAATCCGAAAGGCACTCTCCATCTGTAATAGGAATGTGTCCCATGCATCAAAGATGTTGGGGATAAGCCGTAACACCCTCTACCGAAAAATGAAGCAATACTCAATTTCTCAAGATACTTGAAGCATGAGAAGCGGCGGGGCGTGAGCTATGGAGGAAAGTTTCCTCAACACAAGCCCCGCTACCTTAAAAGGATCATGCCATCCTTTATCCCCGATGAAGTATTCCAATCATTTAATCGGCGCATAGAGACCCGCCCCCACCGGTAAATAGAGGGAGAGAGAAGGAAGGAAGGTGATAAAGATCAAGGCTAGAATGGAGGCGATTACCATGGGGATCACGTATTTCACCATTTCGGTATTGATGTCGCTGTGGATAAGGTTGGCTGTTACATACAGATTTACCGCTACCGGTGGAGTGATCTGCCCAATAGCCAAGGCGATAACGAAGACGATCCCGAAGTACAACGGATCGATATGGAGGAGTTTCAGTGCAGGAAGGATGATGGGCATGAACACGTAGGTGATGGAGATCGCATCGAGAAACATTCCTGCGACGATCATCACCGCATTGGTGAGGAGAACGAACACAAGCGGATTGGATGTGAGACTAGACACGAGGTTCGCTGCCGCATCGATCACCCCTAGCGTCGCTGCGGCCCAGGAAAAGATCCCAGCCATTGACACGACGAACATTACAACAGCGGAGGACATCACAGTATCCGCCAGAGCTTGGAACAGAACCTTTAAGGAAATCGTGTGATACACGAGGGTCCCCACGAATAGGGCGTAGAACACTCCCATGATCGCTGCTTCGGTAGGAGTAGCAACCCCCGCGTAGATGGATCCGAGAATGATCACGGGTGCTAGTAGAGCCCAGAAGGAATTGATGAAGGCTTTCAAGAGTTCTTTGGGAGTCCCTTTCTCTTCCGTTCCCCGGAAGTTATGGGTTCGAGCTATCCAGTAGGTGGCAATAATGAGGAAGACTCCTACGATAATACCTGGAATAACTCCTCCTAAGAATAGGGCGCCCACGGACACATCGGTCAAGTTTCCGTATACGATGAAGGCAATACTGGGAGGAATGATGATGGAAAGACCCGCGCCAGCCGCGATGGTGGAGGCGGCAAAGTATTTGTCGTACCCTTGTTTGATCATGGGAGCGATGAATACGAGCCCCAATGCGGCCGCTGTAGCCGGGCCAGAGCCAGATACGGCTCCCCAGAAGATGCAGGTAATGACACCGGCAATGGCCAACCCTCCCACGTTCTTACCCGTCAGGAGGATGATAAATCGGGAAATCCCATCCACGATCCGAGATTTTTCCATCAGGTTCCCTGCCAAGATGAAGAATGGAATGGCTACAAGAGGGAATTTTGCGATGTTGGCTTCGAAGTTTCTGGAAATCATAGCCGTTCCCAGATCGAAGGTGAGGATGGCTCCAATTCCCGCGATTCCCAACGCAGTACCGATGGGGGTACCGAAGAGAATGAGAAATAAAAAGAGTCCAAATACAGTAAGGGCTGCCATGGTTATCCCTCCTTCCCTTCGGTTTGTTTCAGCGATCTGTAGGTGCTTTTTATCAGTTCTCGGATCACCACTAAGGAAAAGATTGGCGTGCCTAGACTATAGATCCAGGTGGGAATCCCCAATGCTTCCGAGGTAGTCTTGTAGAAAGTAATGTTCTTGTAAATTTCCTGGAGTGAGTTCACGATTAAAAAGAGGAACAGTAAGGTCCCTAGAACTCCTGCCCCGATGATGGCAGCTTTTTTTAGGGGAGGAGAAAATAAATCGAATACGTTAGTCATCTTTAGGTTCGTGCCTTTTCTGAAGGCCATCGAGATTCCTAGTAGGGTGATCCAGACGAACATGTTTACGGTAATTTCTTCGGTAAAGGCGATACTGTGTTTGAAAAAGTACCGGTTCATCACATTGATGAAGGTGATGAGGGACATGATTCCCAGAAGAACGGCACCGATCAGTTCATCCAGGTGAAGGTTTTTCTTCATCGGAAGGCTCCTTTACGAAAAGAAAAACCGGCCGCGAAACCGGCCGGTCCAATAGACAGGAACGATTACTTCATGTCTGCCACAGCCAGATCGTACAGTTCCTTCCCGATCTGGGGAACCCACTTGTCGTAGATCGGTTTGGTTGCATCCTTGAAGGCTTGCATCTGCGCTGGCGTGAGATCCGTTATGGTCATCCCCTTTTCTTTTGCAAGTTTGAAGGGTTCTGGAGGTAGTTCCTTTACGTTGAACTTGGTTTTCAGGAGATTGAGGGATTTGTCTCCATCTAGATACGCCCGAGCCAGGGCTTTTTGGTACTCAGCCGCCTCAAGAGCGCTATCCTGAATGGCCTTCTTGACATCCTGGGGGAACTTTTCCCAGAGCTTCATATTGAGGCCGAAGATCAACGGATCCAGCACATAGTACCAGTTGGTCATGTATTTATGGTACTCCCAGATCTTGACCACCGTGAGTACAGATTTGGGGTTTTCTTGTCCATCCACCACTCCCTGCTGGAACGCGGTGACCGCATCTGCCCAGTTCATGTTTACGGGGTCTGCTCCTAGTTGCTTGAAGATATCGATGAAAAGAGGAGATCCGACTACTCGGATCTTGAGTCCTGCTACGTCTTGTGGGGTTTTCACTTCCCGCTTGCTATTGGTGAGTTGCCGGAATCCATTTTCTCCCCATGCAAGGAACTTTACCCCCCCCTTTTCAAGATCTTCGATGATCTTCTTACCCGCCTTCCCATTTTCGATTTTATCGACGTTTTCATACGTTCCAAGGAAGAACGGTAGGTTGAAGAGGTTTAGAGACTTGATGACGGTGGAAGCGTTTATGGTGGATTCCACTACGAAATCGATCGCCCCGTCTGCTACCGCCTGATACCAGTTGGTCTGTTTACCTGCCAAAAGAGCAGAACCAAAGTAGGGTTTTACGTTGATCTTCCCCTGGGTTTTCTCTTTGATCAGATCCGCCCATCGCTGGGCACCGATTCCCCAATCGAAAGCAGGCCCCACATTGACTTGCATGGTGTACTCGGCTTTGGGTTTGAACTCTTCCTTTGCGCCCCCGCTGAACAATAGGGTAGGTACCAAAAGGGCCGTCAATAGAACCGTTGAGATCTTTACCATTACGTTCATTCTATATACCTCCTGAGCTAAAGTTTTAACCTCCCCTTTCCCGTACGTCAAGGCAATTCCGGTTATAGGGAAAGCTTAAAAGAAAAAGCAAAAACTATACCAATATTTCCTTGTCTATTTATGTCTATTTCTATGAGGGTACGATAGTTAGTAACTAGACTCAAGCCTGGCGAACCGAGTGTTCGGGATTGGAACAGTTCGTTCTATTGGCTGTTAGAAATTGGGGCACTTTATGGGTGCGTTTCCTTGTCTTAGTTCCTTGCCCACGATTGAAAGCTTGGATATTATAGAGAGGGTAAATCATGGAGAAAGAGGGGGAACGAATGCCGCAGTATCAGTATGATGTAGCCATAGTGGGAGCTGGACCGGGCGGGTATGTGGCTGCTATTCGGGCGAGACAGTTAGGTCTATCCGCTGCCATCATAGAGATGGACAAACCCGGCGGGGTCTGCTTGAACATAGGGTGTATCCCTTCGAAGGCGTTGATCCATCAAGCGGGACTGTATCGCTCGATTCCATCCTTACAGGAACTAGGGTTGAAGGTGGATGTTTCGGGTTTCTCCTACGAATCGGTATTCAAGAAATCAAGAGCTGCGGCGGAACGCCTTTCAAAGGGAGTACAGTTCCTTTTGAAGAAGAACGGAGTGGCCTACATTCCGGGTAAAGCAATCTTCGAGGATCCTCACACCTTACGGGTGGAAGGGAAGGATGGTGTTCAGAAGGTAACTGCTTCCAACGTCATCATTGCTACGGGTTCCAGGCCGAAATCCATTCCAGGATTCCAAATTGATGAGGACCGGGTTCTTTCCTCTACGGGCGCGCTTATGCTGAAAAGTTTGCCTAAGCGACTATTGATCCTCGGGGCAGGGGCAATCGGAATCGAGTTCGCGTACGTGATGAATGCCTTTGGAGTGGAGGTAACGGTGGTAGAAATGCTGCCCCAGATTCTTCCGCTGGAGGATTCTGAGGTGGTAACGGTGGTAGAGAAGGAGTTTACAAAGCGAGGAGTAAAGTTCCACGTGGGAACCCGAGCCATTGGGATGGATAAAGGTAACTCTTCGATTCAAGTTCGCCTCCAAAAGGGAAACGACGCGCCGTACACAGTAGAAGCGGATAAGATTCTAGTGGCGGTCGGTCGAGCGCCCAATACAGAAGATTTGGGATTGGAGAAGATTGGAGTGGCCTTGGAGAAAGGGTTCATCAAGGTTGGGGATTACTACGAAACCTCTGTCCGAGGTGTGTATGCAGTGGGAGATGTGGTTCCCACGCCCCTCCTTGCCCATGTGGCCTCCAAGGAAGGGGAAATTGTCGTGGAACATATCGCGGGGAAGAAACCTCCTTCCCGCATCCCGTTAGATGAGATTCCTCAGGCCGTATACTGTGAGCCTGAGGTGGCTAGTTTCGGGTTAACTGAAAACGAGGCCCAAAAACGGGGACTGAAGTACCAGAAAGCGATTTTCCCCTATCGAGGGGTGGGCAAAGCGGTAGCTGTAGAAAGTCCAGAGGGGATGGTGAAATTTCTCTTCGATTCCACTACGGGCGAGATTCTGGGCGCACATATCGTGGGATTACAGGCCACGGAGCTGATCCACGAGATTCTCCTTGCAAAGAAAGCAGAAGCTGGAACAGAAGATATAGCGGCCATGATTCATGCTCATCCAACCGTATCGGAGGGGGTGATGGAAGCGGCTCGCGCAGCCGAAGGGTGGGCCATCCATATCTAGACGTATTCTACCGATCTAGACCTATCCTGCCGCGCCCCCTATCCGGGGTGGGGAATAAGGTCAAAATCCCCTTCGCAACCTTTCCTCTAGCAGAGAAAGAGCCCTCGAGGCAGGGAGGGGAAGGTACAGGTCCGTAAGGGAAAAGGTGAAAGCAGAAGGTTCGGGATTGATTTCCAGAACAAAGGCGCCATTTCTCTTTGCTATGCGGGGTAAATCCGCTGCAGGATATACTTCCCCTGTGGTACCGATCACGATCAGTAGATCGGTATGTCCCATCGCATGAAAAGAGGCATGCAGGGCGTCCGGGGGAATTGCTTCTCCAAAGAATACGAAATCGGGTTTTAACACCCCTCCACAGGAAGAACAATACGGAGGTAAAGTATCAAGAGACACTGATGCGAGCGTAAAGCTTCTGCCGCAAGAAAGACATCGCAGAGAGCGGGAATTCCCATGGTACTCGATGACTTTTTGACTCCCTGCCCGGTGATGAAGGTTGTCGATGTTCTGCGTGATAAGCGTCTTCAGTAAACCCCTCTGTTCCCACCTAGCGAGAATGATGTGGGCTTCGTTCGGCTGGGCTTGCTGAAACTTTTCGAAGAACACATCCCGAATCACTATCCAGCTTTCCCTGGGATGGGCGCGGAAGTAGGAGAGTTCCAACACTTGCGGATCGTACTGGTTCCAGATTCCTCCTTGCCCTCTAAAAGGAGGAATCCCGCTTTCTACGGAAATCCCCGCTCCTGTAAAAACAGTCAATCCGCGGGATTCGCGAACTTTCTTTGCCGCAAGATCTAGGTTAGATGCCAAGAATGCCATATTGAACTAGCTAGATTCTCGTATGTTGAGAAAGTGTTAATTGGAGACGAGTTTTCTATCTAAGATTTTTTCCAGTGTGTAGCTAGTAAGGATATCCGATACCCCTTTCGATACTTCTACCCATACCCCATGGATCGGGCAAAAATCCATCCGTTTGCATCCGGAATCTTTTTCTTTTTCAATCTTCGAGCAATTGGAGCAAGGAGTAAGCTTTACTCCTTCCCCAACGGCAATGAAGATATCCTGTATGGTGATTTCACTTGGATCTTTGGCAAGAACGAATCCACCCCCCGGGCCACGCACTGATCGGATAATTCCGGCTTTCTTGAGCCTGAAGAAGATTTGCTCAAGGAACTCGGGAGAGATGTCCTCTTCCTCGGCAATCTGTTTGATGGATACGGGCTTTTCGGAGTTTGAAGCTGCCAGATTTGCTACTGCCCGTAACGCGTACCGACCTTTTGTGGTTACCCTCATATTCTTCCTTAATATATTATTATATCACTCAACGAAGAAAAAGGGAAGAGATTTTATAAAAAATCTCTTATCGATGTAAAATTAAGAGTTCACCCGCTCCACGTACTCGTTCGTTTCTGTGTTGATCATGATCTTCTCCCCCTGTTTGATGAAGATAGGTACTCGGACAGTGAGCCCCGTTTCCAGAACGACCGGTTTGGTGGCACCCGTAACCGTGTCTCCCTTCAGGGCTTCATGAGCTTCTTTCACGGTTAGCACGATTTTATAGGGGATTTTGATATCGATGGGGTTTCCTTCCCAAAAAGTCACATAGTAACTATGTCCTTCCTGTAGATAGTACTGCTTGTCTTCCAAGCCTTGTTTAGGGACGGTAAACTGTTCATAGCTTTCGTTGTCCATGAAGTAATAACCCGTGGCATCGGAGTAGAGGAACTGGGCATTCTTGTCGTACACATCCGCCTCTTCCACGGAATCATTGGTCTTGATGGTTTCCCGCAATACTTGACCGGTTTTCAAATTCTTCAGTTTCAATCGTACGAAAGCAGAACCCTTCCCCGGGTTCACGAACTCCCGCTCAACGACTAGGTATGGATCGTTCTTCAGCAAGAGACACATACCTTTTTCAATGGCGCCTGCTCTAATCATACAATCCGCTTGTTTCCCTCTCTATTCATTAGGATAAGTTTATGAAAAAACTATATCAGAAATGGGAAATAAAATCACCCCCTCAATCGAGGACTTTCCCGACAGGCACATCAATAATCTATCCACTCCCAGAGCCACACCGGAACAGGTGGGACTTGTTTCCAGGGATGGATGCTTATACATGTCCCGAAAAGAAACATCCAGTGGATGAGGTACCCGTGAAAATCGTTTCTTTTCCCCTTCCCCATCGAAGTATGCGTCTATTTCATTCGGGTCTGTCTCCTCGGTAAAGCAGTTAGCCAGTTCGATCCCTCCCATGTATAGCTCCCATCGTTCCCTCCAGGGAGTCCCGGGAATGCGTTTTGCTAGGCAGGGGACTTCTGCAGGATAATCGAGAAGCACCAAAGGACGATCCTTAGGCAGGTTCGGTTCTACCAGATGAACGAACAGTTGATTGAACGCCTCTTCCCAACTTGCCTCCTCCAAAAGGGAAAGCCCAAGAGATTTCGCTTTTTCGATCAAGGCTTCGCGATCAAGAGGTTCCAACGAGAACCCTGCGAAATGTTGAAAGGCTTCTTCCACTCGCATTCGCTGGAAAGGCGGTTCAAGGACATTGAGATTGGAAGTCCTCAGTTCCCGGGGTATTTGTTCAATCAAGAATTGGAAGTACTGTTCTGTTATGTCGATAGAGGTGAGGTAGTCGGCTCCTTTCGTGTAGTATTCCAAAAGGGTGAACTCTGGATTATGGAGTCTTCCGATGGACTCCGCGTTCCTAAAGGATTTGGTGATTTGAAAAAGGGAAGGCCACCCTTTCGCCAGAAGTCGTTTCATCCACACCTCTGGGGATGGAATCAGGTACAAGGGAATAGGTTCCCGATCAGGATGGAGAAAGAAGGTTTGGAATACCTCGATCGCCGGTTCTGGAATCAAGGCAGGGGAAAGGATTGGCGTTTCCACCTCCAAGTATCCTCTCTGGAGAAAGAAATCCCGGGTAATGCGATTGAAATGGGAACGCAAGCGAGCTATTTGTGGATCCATATAACTAACCATACAGAGTTTTGAAGATTTTCGGAATATGGATTGCCTCCTGGGTAAATAGGTTGTAGGATACGTTACTATGAAGATCGTGTACCTTTTACGACATGCCAAGGCAAAGAAGGATATTCCCGACCTACCCGACATCGAACGTCCTTTAATGAAGCGGGGAAGGGCGGATGCGGAACAGATGGGTTTGCTGCTGAAACAACGGGGTGTGAGTTTCGATCGGGTGCTTTGCAGCCCCGCCCTGCGAGCGAGGGAAACCGTACAGATTCTGTTGCCCTTTGTCCATTTTAGTTTACGATCGATAGAGTATGTGGATGACCTATATCCTGCCTCAGGTGAAGATATTCGGGAGATCCTTTCTTCCCTGAAAGAAGGAGAGACCGTTCTAGTTTGCGGGCATAATCCAGCCATCGAGGATCTTTCCGAGCGATGGGCCGGCCAAACCCTGGAAAAGTTTCGAACTTGTGGCTGTTTTTACGCTCGATTCCTTATCGATGGATGGGAGCAACTCTCTTCCGCTTCCCCAGTGGAGTGGGAGTATTTCGATCCCGAAGTTCAGTGATTCATTTTTAAAAATCGGCCGACGGCCGACAAATCCTATTGACCATGCAAACGACTCTTTTGTAGGATGGGGTCATGCCAGGACCCAAACCTATTTTGCAGGACACGGCCCGTATAGGAATCGTGAACCGAGGGGAAGCGGCCATACGTTTCATCCGTGCCGTTCGGGATTTTAATCGCCTCGAAGGAACAAATCTTAAAACCGTCGCCTTCTATACGGAGCGCGAAAAGAATGCCCTCTTCAGTCGGGAGGCGGATTTCTCCTACCCCCTCTATGAATTCCCCTCGTTTAGGAAGGGAAAGGGGAGTCCTTATCTAGATCGCACGTTACTTCTGGAAGCGCTCGCTCTTTCGGGATGTACAGCTGTTTGGGTAGGGTGGGGATTCGTATCGGAGGATGCCGAGTTTGCATCCATGGTGGAACAAGCAGGTCTTGTATTCTTAGGGCCCGATTCAAGAGCAATGGCCCTCCTAGGCGACAAGATCGCTGCAAAAGAATTGGCCGAGAAAGCGGAAGTTCCCATTTGCCCCTGGAGCCGGGGACCGGTTGGCACTGTGAAAGAAGCTGAAGAGATTGCGGATCGCATCGGGTATCCGGTGATTGTAAAGGCTGCCAATGCCGGAGGAGGAAGAGGAATCCGGTTCGTCCTGAAACCAGAGGATCTGAAGCCTCAGTTCCATTCTGCGGTAGAAGAAACGTTCAGGATTACAGGAAACAGGGTGGTATTCATCGAAAGACTAGTTCAAAAAGGAAGGCACTTAGAGGTACAGGTTCTGGTGGATCGGCATGGAAATGTGAAGACCTTTGGAGTAAGGGACTGTTCCGTGCAACGGAAAAACCAGAAGATTATAGAGGAAACCCCTCCACCCGGCTTTTCGCAAGATACGATTCAAAGGATGGAGGATTCCGCCCTCCGGTTGGTAAAGGCCGCAGGGTATGAAAGCGCAGGGACCGTTGAGTTCCTCTATGACCTGATTCGAGAACAGTTTTACTTCATGGAGGTGAACACTCGCCTTCAGGTAGAGCACCCCATCACAGAGCAACTCTATGGGATAGATCTTGTGCAGGGACAGATCCGGGTAGCACGGGGAGAGAACATTGCGGATTGGAAAGTGGAGCCAAGAGGAACTGTCATCGAGGTCCGGCTAAACGCGGAGGACCCACAGAGGGACTTCCGCCCTTCTCCCGGACTGGTGTCGACTTTCAGATCTCCCGCAGGTCCGGGAATCCGAATCGATTCGGGAATCGATCAGGGAAGTGAGATTCCGCCAGATTTCGATTCCATGGTAGCCAAGGTGATCGCTTCAGGTCCTAATAGACCGGCTACTCTGGCCAGACTGGAACGAGCGCTTGTGGAAATGCGGATTCGGATAGAAGGGGGTACTACCAATAGAGCATTCCTATTGGGATTACTCCGTCACCCCGAAATACGGAAAGGTGGAGTGCATACCCGCTTCGTGGAGGAGTTTCTTTCTTCTGGAAAAGAGATGTTTCCAACTCCGGATTGGGATATCGCCCTGGTAGTGGGAGCTATCGAGCGGTATCTGGGAAGAGTACAGGAAGAATTGACGAACTTCACCCAGCAGATGCTTACCTTTGGATCCCCTCGGGATCTGCGGCCTGGCGTTGGATACGAGGTAGAGGTTTCGGCAAAGGGAAACCGCTACTCCTTCCTGGTGAAAGCGTTGGACGAGGAAACCTTTCTGATTAAAAACGAACAGAGTTTTACGGTTCGGTATCAAAAAAAATTAGAGGAGTCCCAGCTTTGGGCCGCTGGGAATCGGTATGGAATCCAGATCGTAGAACGGGGGGATGTGCTGCAGGTGGAGGTGAATGGAATCCCGTATGAACTGGAATTCACCATAGGGGGTGTCGTAAAATCTCCCTCGCCAGGGGTGGTTCTTTCCATTCCCGCACGGGTGGGTGAAAAGGTGGAAAAAGGGGATGTGCTTCTAACCCTCGAAGCGATGAAGATGGAAGTGGTAGTACCTGCTTCAGCGGATGGAATCGTACGGGAAGTGAAAGTTCGTCCGGGTGAGCAAGTGGGAGCTGGACAAGTTCTTATCATACTGGATGCAATGGAACAAAAAGAAGAATCGAAGGAACCGTCCAATGGGGAACGCATTACCTTTGAACGACTTGAACAAACAGATGGAGAGTATCAGTGGGAAGCTCTCAAGGGAATGGTGAAGGCGGTTCTATTAGGGTATGATGGTAGCCTTCAGGTAACGGACCTCTATCGAGAGATCAAGACCTTTCAACAAGCCCATCCTTCGTATACAGAAGGGATCAAATCTCTATGGATGGAAGGATTGAACATTTTTGCCACCATCGAACGCCTCTTTTCTACTCACCAAGTAGATCCCGAAGGGGAACTCGTGCCAGTTTCCTCATTGGAACTCCTGTCCCATTATTTCAAACGAACGGTGGATCGAAAGAAAGGTTTTCCTCCATCCTTCTTAACCATTCTAGAGCGAGCCCTAAAGCTGTATAATGTGAATGTGGAAGAGGACACCGATAGGGCACGGAAAGTATTATACCGGTTGTTCAAATCTAGAGCTGCTCTATCGGCGAAACAGGATTTGCTTCTGAGTATACTCGCGACCCCTCAGGATTTGGAGGGAATCGGAGAGAACCTATCGGACATTCTGGATGAAATTGCTTTGATCTCGCAACCTTCCCGGCAAACCCTGGCAGACGCAGCCATCAACGCCCGATACCATCTTTTCGACCGGTTCATCCTGCAGAGCATCCGGGAACAGAAAAGCGCTCGAGTGGGTAGGATTCTATCCTTATTGTTGAAAGGAGAATCCATCGGAAGAACCTCGGGAACCCTCATGGACCGACTGATGGATCTGGGGGAGCAGGCGGTTCCCGAATTCATCCGGATCATCAAGGAAGGCTCTCCCTCTTTGAGGAGTTTAGCTTTGGAAGCTTTGTCCCGAAGGTTGAACAGGGATCGAAAGGTAGAATCAGTCTCGGTAGCGGAGCGGCAGGGAACGTGGATTGCCCAGGTGAAAAGCAAGGATCTAGGGCAGGAATACATTACACTGGTAACTTATCTAGATCCATTCGATCCAGCTTCAGCGGTGAAAACTCTTTGGGAACAAAGCATGGATCCTTCCCTCAATAGGGACACCAAAATCTTGGAGTGGGTGGCATTCACGGAAAATGACGAGCCGATCGAACTATTCGATACTTTTCATAAAACCCTGGAGCGGGAAGCAACTTTTTCCCAACAGGTACCTCCCTGTAATTGGGTTTCGTTGGGCATTTCCGGCAAAGGGGGAATGGTTACCTATAGAACATGGATCTCAAAGACGGAGGAGAGTGCCAGGGAGCATTTCGTTGCGGATGAAGGTAGGTTACAGTTTGGGCCTTTGCAGTACCGAGAGTTACGCCTCTATCGGCTTACCAATTTTCAGTTGGAGTACCTTACAGGAGGAGAGGAGTATCACCTGATCCGCGGGGTGGCAAAGGATAATCCTCGGGACGAACGGATTTTTGCCTTTGTGGAGGTTTCCACTACCCGGCCCGAGTTCACCCCTGATGGGAGAATAGGAAGAATGGTCGCTTTCGAGCATGTGTTCATGGAAGCGATCTATGCTTTCAGGAAGGAGCAGATAAAACGGAAACATCGTCTGTTCTGGAATAGGATCATCATTCACATCCGGCCAATACTGGATATTTCCGTGCCCGTGATCCAGGAATACGCCGAACGTATGGCCGCCCGAACATTGGGATTGGGTGTTGAGAGACTCACTCTCTACTGCAGATTCGTGAACGAGGATCGACAGGTGCAAGAAAAGGAACTCCTGTTCGACAATATCGTGGGAACAAACTTCACCATTCGGGTGCGGGAGCCTTCGAGAAGACCGATGGAACCGATGGATGGGTACGTAGCCAAGGTAGTGCGTGCCCGCCAGCGAGGCACCGTATATCCTTATGAAATTATCCGGATGTTGACTTCCCGATCGAAGGATTCTTCCTTTGAAGAGTATGATCTCGCTTCAATGGATGGGTCTTCCACACCAAAGCCGGCTTATCGGAGTGTGAAGGGCCGACCCTATGGAATGAATACCGCCAATATCGTGTTCGGGATCATCGAGAATCCATTGCCGGATGGGCGTAGAATCAAGCGGGTGATCATCCTATCGGATCCTACTACAGACCTCGGATCGTTGGCAGAAGGGGAATGTAGAAGGGTCAATGCGGCGATCGATCTTGCAGAAGATCTGGGGCTACCCGTTGAGTTCTTACCGATCTCTGCAGGAGCACGGATCGACATGGATTCAGGGACAGAGAACCTGGATTGGACAGCAGCCACGTTGAAGCGGATCATCGAATTCACCCAAAAAGGGGGGGTGATCCATATCATTGTAGCGGGAACGAACGTGGGTGCCCAATCGTACTGGAACGCCGAAGCGACCATGTTGATGCACACCAAAGGCCTTTTGATCATGACAGAAACTGCGTCGATGCTTCTTACGGGAAAGAAGGCTCTGGATTTTTCCGGAAGTGTCAGCGCAGAGGACAATCTGGGAATCGGCGGAGCTGAAAAAATCATGGAGCCAAATGGACAGGCTCAGATCAAGGTGAAGGATCTACAGGAAGCATACGAAGTCCTTTTCCACCATTACTCTCTCACCTATGTGGCTCCAGGGGAGACTTACCCGGTACGAATTTCCACTAAGGATCCTGTGGACCGGGATGTGGGGGAGTTCCCCTATCGAGACACCAATGGGCAAGGTTTTTCAACGATACGAGATATTTTCAGTGCTCAACTGAATCCTGAACGGAAGAAACCTTTCGACATTCGGCAGGTCATGACGGCTTTGATAGATCAGGACACGAAACCGCTTGAGAGGTGGGCTGGGATGCGTGATGCGGAAACCTCTGTCGTATGGGAAGCCCGGATTGGGGGGTTTGCCGTGGGAGTCATTGGAATCGAAAGCAAACCCATCCCAAGAAAAGGAGAAATCCCCTACGACGGGCCGGAGAGTTGGAGTGGGGGTACCCTCTTCCCCCTTAGTTCCAAGAAGACCGCTCGGGCCATCAACAGTTGGAGTGGAATGCTTCCGGTAGTATTTCTTGCAAACTTGAGCGGATTCGATGGATCTCCCGAGTCTCTTCGTAAACTGCAGTTAGAGTATGGGGCGGAGATTGGGCGGGCGGTGGTGAATTTCAAGGGGCCTTTCATATTCGTGGTCATTGCCCGGTACCACGGAGGAGCGTACGTGGTGTTCTCCAAGTATTTGAATCCCAATCTCCATGTGGTGGCCTTGGAAGGAGCTTACGCCTCGGTGATAGGAGGAGCGCCAGCGGCTGCGGTAGTGTTTCCTTCCCAGGTGTTGAAGGAAACGTATGCCGATCCGGAAGTGCAAAAAGCCCAGGAACGACTACGGACAGACAAAAACTTCAACCAGAAGGATTTCGATGAAATCTTCAGAAGGATTCATAGCGAGAAGCAGAGCGCCCTTGCGTCCCGATTCGATCGAATCCATTCGGTAGAACGGGCCCTCAAGGTAGGATCCATCGACGCTATTATTCCCGTGTCTCGATTGAGGCCCTATGTGGTGGAACGAATCGAGCAGGGACTTATTTCTTCTTTGGCTCGATGAAACTTACATTGACGAGGAAAGGCCCATAGTTGGTGCTGAAAGGGATTCCAACGATTGGCGCTCGCTCTGGCCACATGACGGAATGATTCTCCCCTTGCACGACAAAAGGGACGGATACTTTGATATTGTAATCGGTAAGCTTGCCGGAGGCATTACCCGCAATCACGTTCACCAACTCTCCGATCATCCCATTGATCACATCTTCCCGTTCCTCTTCATCCTTGCAAAGGATCCCTGTTTTTTCTAGGAGTTTTTCCGTAAGGTACCGGGTTAAGCGGATAACCACCACGCCGATCACGGGACCCGTAAGGACCATTACCCCTGAAACGTCCCACCGATGGGTGTTGGATCTCTCCATCAAGAAGGCTTTTCCCGGAATAGGTTCGATTCCGAAGGTTTGCCGAAATAATTGGAGGGTAGCCTCGAGAAATGGATTGATATATTCCGCTTTCATAATCCTTCAATAACCCAAAAACCTTATCAAAAAGGGCTGCCTATAAGGACAGCCCTTTATGAAAGAACGATCAATGACCCTTTGCCGATTCATCAATCTGCCGAAAGGGCTCGCTCGGTGGCTGGATCGAAGAAAATCGCTTTTTCCATATTCGGGATCAGATCGATCCGTTGCCCCACCTTGAAAGTATGATGAGGAGGTACCCGAGCAATCATTTGATGTTTGCCGGTATTCACATAGAGATGGATTTCTGCTCCTAGCGGTTCCACCACTTCGATAGTTGATTGGATACTCTTGCCAGGAACTTCCTTCTCCGAATACACTAAGTCTTCGGGCCGGATACCAAAGGTTAGTTCTTTCCCCGCGAAAGGCCTCACCAGAGCGATATTCCTTCCCACGATTTGTACCTTGAAAGTTCCCTCATCAACGATGAAATTACCCGCGGATTCCTGGATCTTCACGTTTAAAAAGTTCATGGGAGGAGAACCGATGAACCCAGCCACGAATCTGTTGACCGGATAGTTGTACAGGTGGAGGGGATCGCCAATTTGTTGGATATAGCCGTCTTTCATCACCACGATCTTATCCCCCATTGTCATAGCCTCTACTTGGTCGTGGGTAACATAGATCATGGTTGCCTGAAGCCGGTTGTGGAGTGCGGAAATCTCGGCCCTCATCTGAACTCGAAGTTTGGCATCCAGGTTGGAAAGAGGTTCGTCGAAGAGGAACACCTTTGGATGCCTGACGATTGCCCTTCCTACGGCCACCCGCTGACGTTGCCCTCCAGATAGAGCCTTCGGTTTGCGATCTAGGAGCATCTCGATGTCCAAGATTTTAGCTGCTTCTTTTACCCGTCGATCTATTTCGTCCTTGGGAAACTTGCGAATCTTCAACCCAAATGCCATGTTGTCGTACACAGTCATGTGGGGATAGAGGGCATAGTTCTGGAATACCATAGCGATATCCCGGTCCTTTGGGGGAACATCGTTCATTAGTTTTCCGTCGATGTACAATTCCCCTTCCGTGATGTCCTCCAAACCCGCGATCATCCTGAGGGTGGTAGTCTTCCCGCAACCAGAAGGACCGACGAGCACGACGAATTCCTTGTCCTGGATGGTAATGTTCGCATTGTTTACCGCCCGGACCCCGCCTTCATACACTTTGCTTATGCCTTTTAGTTCTACTGTAGCCATGCGGCCTCCTAAAAATTATTCTATAGGCATTATGGTAGGGGACTTTGCCGCTCTTGTCAATGAAAAATCAGACGCTACCGTATCGGTTTGGCCAATATCCAGGTTTTTAATCGATCCTCCAGGCTCCCTATAGGTTTCTCGTTTTGAACTTGATCGATTAGATAGGGCAGAAGAATCTTTTTCTTTAACTCTACCCAGGCGTAGGGTACGGGAGGAGGGAAGTCCAATAGTTCCCCTGGAGGAATGTGCCCCATGAGATACGGATATAGGCGAGGATACTCTTTTTCATTGATTTCTTGGAGAGAACTGAATCCTCCGAAAATGCCAAAGGAGTAGGTAAATTTGATTTGAGATGCTTCGAGGAGTCTTTTTTGGGTGGACGGTTGGAAGAACCAGCTGAGAAAAGCTTCTGCTCCCTTGGGATTCGACGCTTTTTCCAGAATACCGACATATAGGATGTTTTCCAATGCCTGGATCTTCCCTTTATGTCCAATCCAGCGAAAGTTAAGACCCAAACGTCTGTTTTCGGGGAGATGGAAGAAGGTCGAAGCAGAGGAATACGCGTAATGTGCCCAGCCCAACGCGACCTGGCGATAGGGGGGGGGTGTAAGGTATTTTTCCTTGTATCGAAGCTCATTGGTTGGCCCACCGTTGTCTTTCTGTGACCAATCCTTTAGGAAATCTAGCGCTTGGGTCAGATTTTTAGAATTGTACTTCAATACTTGAATAGGGTCTTCTGCATACGCGGCTCCAAAGAGCTGGGTAGTGAGGAGGATGAAATCCCCATACCAGAGGGGCGAAAAACCTATCTGAACGATTTTACCAGCTTCCACTTTTTGGAAAGACTTGGAAATCGCCCTGATTTCCTCAAGGTTAAGGAGGAATAGTTCGTTCTCTTTTCCGGGGAACCGATTATCATAGATTAAAATCGGTAGATCGAAGGATACAGGTAAGAGGTATTGGCGATTATCCCGTTTCCCCAACTTCAAGAGACCTGGATAGAAATCCCGTAAGGGTATTTTTCGTTCGAAGAAAAGACCGTCTAAGGGACGAAACTTCTTGATGGTATCATTTCCAGTGAGATACTCCGAAATCACTAGGTCTGGGGAAGCGCCTTCACTGGGAATGGGAACGGGAGAATCTTGGGTATATTGTAGTTCTATTCGATAGTCGTTCTGATCGGTGTTGAAGGTTTCGATGTAAGCGGCCACTTCTCTCCTGTTCGTGGTAAGCACTACGGTCTTGGGATTTTTATGGGAACATCCCTGAAAGAACCCAATGGCAAACATCCCTGCGAATATCATCAACGGAAAGCGTCTCATAACCCTGGAACCTTACGAGGGGCATAGCACCTTGTCAATCCTCATTGATAACGATCTATAATAGCCGTACTATGAGCCGTTCTATGCGGTATAACTCTTACTCTCGCTACTTAAAAGAAAAATATGGAGGTAAAACCTACAGGATCGGAGTAGATGCGGGGTTTTCTTGTCCGAATAGGGGACCTAACCGCAGCCAAAGAGGTTGTTCCTTCTGTGATGTGGATGGATCCCGGTCTCCCTACTTAGGATCCCTAACAGATATAGGTGAACAGATACGGAAGGGATTGGAATTCCTCAGAACCCGATACGGTGCGAATCGGTTCATTCTTTATTTCCAAGCCTACACGAACACCTATGCAAAAGCAGAACAACTGCACACTCTCTATTCTTATGGATTATCCCTTGGAGAGTTCAAAGAACTGATCGTTTCTACCCGACCCGATTGTATAGATGCAGACATTGCCGATGTCCTAGCTTCCTTCAGGACGAGAGTGGAAGATGTGTGGGTGGAATTGGGGCTTCAATCTTCTAACGAAGAGACGCTACGGAGGATCCAAAGGGGACACGGAAGGGATGCGTTCGAGAAAGCCTTCTATCTTCTAAAGTCTCGAGATCTCAAGGTTGCCGTGCATCTCATTTTTGGTCTTCCCGGGGAAGGGGGGGAGGAGATCCTGCAAACTATCCGGTATGTGGCGGCCTTTCGGCCGGATGGCATCAAGATCCACAACCTTCACATACCGTATAAGGCTCCCTTGTTCCAAGAGTTCTTGTTGGGAGAACTGTCCATTCCCTGTGCCGAACGGCACTTGGAGTATGTGGTGAAGGTTTTGGAATTACTTCCCCCCGACACCCTCATTATGCGGCTCACCTGCGATACCCCTAAGGAAAGACTCGCTTTTCCTCGTACTTTTCCGGACAAGGCAAATTTCCTCTCTCGCCTTGCCCAAAAGCTAGAGGAGCAGGACACTTATCAGGGAAGACTCTTCAACTCTTAAGAGTTTAGAGGTCAACGAAGGATACGTCGTTTACCTCTGGGACAGTTCGTCTGCCGTGCGGAAGATCTCCTCGTAGAGGTCCTCCAACTGGGATACATCCACACTGGCAAATGCCACTCGGAGGAACTGATCCTGGAGATTGATAGTTCCGATTCCTTTTTCCAGGAGACGTTTCCGCAAAGCTTCGGCGGATATCCCATTACAGCGGAAACTCATGAAGTACCCCGAGTTGAAAGGGACTTCTTGCAAAGCCTTGCCGTTCTTTCGATGTTTGAGGATTTCTTTCACTTTCAGGTATCGTTCTCGGAGAATCTGATATTTGGCTTGCTTCTCTTGGGCATAGGAAGGACTCTTCATCACTCGAATCATGATACTCTGGGCGAGGCGGGAAGAGTTTGAAATGGTGGTGCGGAGGACGGCAGAAGCTTTCACCATAAGGGCATCGAACTGTTCTTGGGATAAGCCTTTACCCCCAAACGTAAGGAAGGCTACCCGGAAGCCCCACACGAAGTCCTCTTTGGTAGAGCCATCTACCTTGACAGCTAGCACTCGAGGGTGGAGATCCGCTAGGTAGGCAAAACTAGATTGCGTTTCGGTTCCCTCTTCATAGAACAGGCCATAGTACGCATCGTCCGATATAGTGAGAATGTCCATCCCTTCTTCGGCGCATTGGTACACCACTTCGGATAGTTTCTTCGCTTCCTGTACAGTAGGAGAGTATCCTGCTGGATTGTTCGGAAAGTTCAAAAGGAGGGCTACTTTCCCTTTGGATTTGTGTTTCAGTATCTCTTTCTTTAATCCTTCCAGGTTGTAGGTGCCTTGGAAATTGAAAAAAGGATAGGTAACGATCTGTGCTTGGTTCCGATCCTTGAAGATTAGCTCGTAGTTGTCCCAGAACATGTCGGGAATGATCACCACATCGTCTTTTTCAACGAACAGGTCAGCTGCAGTGGAAATCCCTGGGGTAAGGCCGGGCACGACCATAGGGAGAGAGATCCGATCTTCCTTCAAGGGGGGATTTTTCCTAAGAAGTTCTTTCTTCCAAAGTTGACGGAGTTCTTCTACTCCTGTTACCGGAGCATAGGCCACGGATTCGGATGGAGAAAGGGGAGCTGTAAGGGCTTGAACCGAGGGAAGGATCATGGGTTTCCCCTGTTCATACGCCATCCCGATGGTTGCGTTGTGGCGGGTCGCTTTCTTTGTGGCTTCGGCTGATTGAGCGACGATCCCTTTCGGGAAATACATTCGTTTTCCCGTTTCTGAGAGGAGTCGATACGCAACGGTAGGCTTTAAAATTTCATTCAATTCTTTTGCCAGAGGATTCATAAGGTATCCATACTATGGTAAAATCTTCTTGTCAAGGATAATACTTCAGGTATAGGACTCTGTATGCAACATGCCATTGCCAAGTTGCTCATACCCACTACCCCTACTCTTGTCAGCATTCTAGGCCTTTCGGTACTGGAACTGTTTTTACGCCTTCGGGGGGTAGGATACGATACACTAGGGCCCCTTCTTCTATTTGGGATCGTATTCAGTACCGTATTCGTAGAAGGAATTCAGGGATACTACACGGCTATCGGGATTTCTCTCGTGAGTGCGTTGGTAGCTGGTAGTGAGGAGCAGGGGGCCGTTCGGATCTTTGGATTGACTACGTTAGGGGTAACTTTTTGTATCGCTCGGCTAAAATACCTTCGCTACAAAGCCCTCCTTCAATCGGAGCGAGCAGAGCTTCTGTATCGGTTGAGCCGGGATCTAACGCGGAAGAATGGGAAACGCGCTCTGCTTGCTTCGGCTGCATCGATCTTGAAGCGGGAGGTTCCCGATATACTTGATTTTTACTTAGTGGAAGGGAATCAGATCCTAAAGTTGAACGGAGCGGCACTGAAACCTGTGGATGAACACCTGCGTACTCTCCCGGATTGGGTGTACCGTACAGGCGAGCCTGCGGGAAGGGGCACAGAGACACTTCCCGGAGCCGATGCTTTGTTCCTTCCCCTGGAAACGGATCAGAAGCGGTTTGGCGCTTTGAGTGTTCAGTTCCGGGATCCGGCGGATTATTTTGACCAAGACAAGCGCAAGGTGTATGAAACCGTCGCAAAGCAGATTGGAGAAGCTCTGGAACGGGACCAAGAAGCGGTAAATGACTTTCAAACGAATCTGGTTCAAGAAGGAGAAAAGCTTCGCAACTCCCTTTTACGCTCTCTCTCCCATGACTTACGCACCCCTTTGACAGGGATACAAGGTTCCATCGACCTACTTAAGATGAAACTAAGTGAGGGGGATACGCCGGAAAACCGTGAACTCCTAGATAGTGTTTCAGAGGAGCTCGCATGGCTAGCAAGGATGATGGACAACATCTTGAGTTTAACAAGATTCGAGTCGGAACGGGTTGTACTACGGAAGGAATCGGAAGCGGTGGAAGATGTGGTCGGCTCGGCCGTGCGGGTATTGTCCAAGCGTTTGGCTTCGCATCCCCTGCAAATTAAGCTTCCCGATTCGATTCTGATGGTTCCCATGGAGAGTGCTCTGATCGAACAGGTGTTGGTGAATCTTCTGGACAATGCGGCTAAATATTCCGACCCCCAAGCTCCCATCGATATCGAGGTAAAGGTCGAAGGGGATATGGCAGTATTCACTGTAGCTGATCGAGGGAGAGGGATTGCGTTGGAGGATTTAACGAGAGTGTTCGAAAAGTTTGAACGGGGAAAACCAGAAGAGATTCGAGGGATTCGGGGAACGGGGTTGGGTCTATCCATCTGTAAAGCCATTATCGAAGCGCATGGCGGTACTATACAGGCCATTCCTAGGGAAGGAGGAGGGACAATATTCCGGTTTACCCTGCCTTTGGAGGTGGAGACGAATGGGTAATGAGCCGTTGATCCTGGTGATCGAAGATGAACGTCCTATTCGTAATTTCCTCAAGTCTGCCCTTCAGACTCAATCATATCGAGTTATCGAGGCTGAAAAGGGAAGGGAGGGGTTGTCTTTGGCCGCTTCCCATGTGCCGGACGTGGTTCTTTTGGATTTAGGGCTACCGGACATGGATGGCATCGAGGTAATCAAAGAGCTCCGAGCGTGGTTTGCCGCTCCCATCCTGATCCTTTCTGCCCGGGGGCAGGAACGGGATAAGATTGCGGCCCTCGATGCGGGAGCGGATGACTATCTGACAAAACCGTTTGGGGTGGGAGAGCTTCTAGCAAGGATTCGGGTGGCCTTGAGAAACCGAGTGCGTAGGGAAATGGAGGAGGGCGAAGGAACCGCATTTGCTGTGGGGGGGCTTAAAGTGGATCTGGAGGCTCGAAGAGTGTTCGTAGACGGTGAAGAAGTGCACCTTACTCCCATAGAGTTTAAGCTCCTTGCCGTCTTGGTAAAGAATGCGGGAAAGGTGGTAACCCACATGCATCAGATCGGAA